>ERZ1740060.14-NODE-14-length-235210-cov-11.835972_pt1 | contig 235210 bp, 169 predicted proteins | sample MGYA00581743_ERZ1740060 | MGnify/ENA primary metagenome ERZ1740060 (study PRJEB43018, sample SAMN04849235) | marine metagenome | isolation source: floating plastic debris | place: Pacific Ocean | collected 2008-08-27 | study: EMG produced TPA metagenomics...
AACACTTGAACACTTGAACACTTGAACACTTGAACACTTGAACACTTGAACACTTATATGCTATCGCTCAATCGTACGCTCATTATAACCAGTGTAGATTTGGCGGGGACGGCCAATGGGCTCCTTATTTTCCCGCATTTCTTTCCACTGGGCAATCCAGCCGGGTAGGCGACCAAGGGCAAACATCACAGTAAACATATCAGTTGGAATGCCCATAGCGCGGTAGATGATTCCTGAATAAAAGTCTACGTTCGGGTACAGTTTGCGCTCTTGGAAGTATTCATCGTTTAGCGCAGCTTCTTCCAAGCCTTTGGCAATATCTAGTACTGGGTCATTCACTCCCAAACCAGATAATACTTCATCAGCGTTTTTCTTGATGATACGGGCGCGAGGATCAAAGTTTTTGTATACCCGGTGCCCAAAACCCATTAGCCGGAATGGATCTTCTTTATCTTTAGCTTTATCCAGATACTTCTTTACATCGCCGCCATCAGCCTTAATATTCTCCAACATCTCTATTACCGCCTGATTGGCTCCGCCGTGCAAAGGTCCCCACAGTGCATTAATTCCAGCTGAAATAGAAGCATAAAGGCTAGCTTGAGAAGAACCTACAATCCGCACAGTAGAAGTAGAGCAATTCTGCTCGTGATCAGCGTGTAGGATTAGTAATTTATCCAGAGCATCGCTTACTACCGGGTCAGCTTCATAAGGCTCAGCCGGTAGGGCAAACATCATTTTTAGGAAGTTACTGCAATAATCCAGACGATTGTCAGGATAGGTGACTGGGTGACCGATTTTGTGTTTGTACGCCCAAGCGGCAAAAGTAGGTAGTTTAGCAATAATGCGGATAATACTCAGCTTCACTTCTTCTTTTGATCGATTGGGGTCAAGTGACTCCGGATAGAAAGCAGTAAGAGAGCAAACCAAAGACGAAAGAACTCCCATGGGGTGGGCACTAGAAGGAAATCCATCTAGAATCTTTTTGTAGTCTTCGTGCACCATGGTATGATGCGTAATTTCTTCCTTGAATGAGGAAAATTCATCAGCTGAAGGAAGCTCACCATTGATAAGTAGGTAAGCTACTTCTAGAAACGAAGATTTGGAAGTTAGTTCTTCAATAGAGTACCCTCGGTAGCGAAGAATACCCTGTTCGCCATCCAAAAAAGTGATAGAGCTAGTGGTTGACCCAGTATTTTTAAAACCAGGATCAATGGTGATATAACCGCTTTGTCCGCGGAGCTTACTGATATCGACTGCCTTTTCCTCTTCCGAGCCTTCTACCACGGGTAATTCGTAGGTGCTACCATTTATTTTGAGTTCAGCGATGTTGTCAGCCATAAGATAGTTTTGTTAGGAAAGAGATGAATTGGTTTTCGTAAAAATAATTAAAATAATAAATAAAAAAGTCGCTTAATTGTTGCCAAGAATTAGCGGTAAACCACCTTCTCCCCCCCCAATTACTACTACTTTACTGTTACTTGACTCAGAAAGCTGAGTAGTAGCCTCAATACCGCGCATTTTGAGTAACTCATCAGTGAGGCTGCTGTTGATGATTTTGTTAGCTTGGGCTTCACCTTCAGCGGCAATACGCTTCCGTTCGGCTTCGCTCTTTTCCCTCTCCAGCCGGAATTGGTACGCTAAAGCTTCCTGTTCCTGCTTCAACTTCGACTCTATAGCCGTCCGGATTTGGTCGGGTAAGTTAATCGATCGGATGAGTAAGGCTCGCATCTGAATATTATTTGCCTCGCTCTGGAGAATTTCTTCGGTTTCTAGAATGATGGCTTCTTCCACTTCCGCACGCTTAGTAGAGTAGATTTCCTCAGCGGTGTAGCGACCCATTACTCGCCGAACCGTAGATCGTACCTCGGGAACGATCAATTGCATAATGAAGTCTTTGCCGAAGTTTTCGTGCAGAAAACCTACTTTGTTGTACATAGGATGAAAGCGCACTGAGACATCTACCGCAATATTCAACCCGTTTTTATCTAATACATCCATGGTTTCCTCTACGTTCTGCTCGCGCACATTATATACGTGCATCTCATTCCAGGGAGCTTTTATCACAAAGCCTGGTTCAAACACTTTGTCTTTCTGTAATCCGCCGCCAAAGGGTTTAAACAATACACCCCGTTCCCCGGCATCAATCGTAAGAAATAAGCTGGACGACAAGTAAATAATGGCAAAAAATAAAGCAACACCGATAACAATGAAAGGAAGAAATTTTCGATTATCCATAAGTTTAAATACAGGTTTTTAGGTTGTTTAGAAGAAGGCTGATCAAACCTTTTCAGTAAAACAACAGTATGTGAAATAAGGCAGTTAGACACTAACAGCAATCATTGTGTTCATCTTCACGAAACGAAGGTAGTAAAGGTTTTCGCATCCTATTCAAGAATTTGGCAAAAATCGTCTTCATTACGGGATTTTTTTACATTTTGATCGCAGATATTGGTAGTTTTACTATAAGTTTCCAATTACAAAGTAACAGAACCCATGTACTACAATTCTATCATAGAAACAATCGGGAATACTCCCCTTATTAAGCTGAATAAGCTAAACGAGGGGATTGAAGGGACGATTCTGGCGAAAGTAGAGTACTTTAACCCGGGCAACTCCGTGAAAGACCGAATTGCCGTAAAGATGGTGGAAGATGCTGAAAAAGATGGGAGACTGCGACCGGGCGGAACTATCATTGAAGGTACCTCTGGAAATACCGGAATGGGGTTGGCTCTGGCTGCCATAGCTAAAGGGTATAAATGTATTTTTACGCTAGCCGATAAGCAGTCGCAGGAGAAAATTGATATTCTGCGAGCGGTAGGAGCTGAAGTAGTTGTGTGCCCAACCAATGTGCCTCCTGAAGATCCTCGCTCGTATTATTCCGTAGCCAAAAAATTTAATGAAACGATTCCCAATTCATTTTACCCCAACCAATACGATAACCTTTCCAACAAAGCGGCTCATTACGAGACTACCGGGCCGGAGGTGTGGAAGCAGACCGAAGGAAAAATTACCCACTTTGCGGCGGGGGTAGGTACTGGAGGAACCATCAGCGGGGTATCTAAGTACCTGAAGGAGCAGAATGCTGATATGTTTACGCTGGGAATTGACACCTACGGTTCGGTGTTTAAAAAGTACAAAGAAACGGGGGAGTTTGATGAGAAAGAAGTGTTTCCGTATCTAACGGAAGGCATTGGCGAAGATATTCTTCCAGAAAATGTAGAGTTTGATGTAATTGATGAATTCATTAAAGTGACTGACAAAGACGCTGCGATTATGGCGCGACGCTTGTCTCGGGAGGAAGGGCTTTTCATTGGCTGGTCTTGCGGAGCCGCCATGCACGGTGCGTTACGCTGGGCACGTAAAAATCTGAAAAAAGATGACCTAATGGTCGTACTACTACCTGATCATGGTACCCGCTATCTGGGTAAAATTTACAACGATAGCTGGATGAAAGACCACGGTTACCTAGAGAAGCGAGAGTTTGCCACAGCCCAAGATATTCTTCGAAATCGCAACGGCTCTAGCGAACTGACGACTATCCCTTCGGATACTTCGGTAGGTGAGGCTATTAAAATTTTAAACCAACAGGCAATCTCCCAAATTCCGGTTACCGAAAATGATGAGTTTGTAGGTAGCCTCACGGACTCTAAATTATTGCACAAACTCATTGAAGAACCGGAGCTTCGCAGCGAACCCGTTTCTAAGGTGATGGATAAACCTTTTCAGTTTGTGTCTCCTCGGGACACGCTGGATGTGCTATCCTCTTTAATTGACAAGGATAACAAAGCTCTGCTGGTGCGCGATCAGATCAACCAGGTGCATATTATCACCCAGTCTGATTTATTGGTAGCGATGAGTAGCTAAACAGGCACTGTATGGCTTCGCACATATACTTATCATCTAATACCGTGCATCAAAATATTAAGAAGCGGGATGAATGAGAAAAGTTAATTTCTTAAAGTAGTTATCGGTATTCAATGGTATCCCCGCAGCTTAGAATTCTCTGATGAGATTCTCAAAGTCCAGAAAAAGTCTAAAGCTATCTTTTTCAAAGGTAAAAGTGTTAGCTTTCCTATCTGCTTGAATATACGGAGAGTCGTATCGTGGGTAATCAGTGTTGATTACTTGGCTGTCAACCTTAAATTCTCCTTCGAATCTTAGCTCATAATGTCTACTGTTAGATTGATAAAGTAGGTCAAGTTGATCTTTCTCAAACATTACCTCGTTGCCCTTGATTCGGCGGACGAAGTGCTCAAAGCTTTTATCTTCGGTTTTTGAACTAGCCTCGGTTATCCAAAACGTTTGTTTCCCAAGTTGGATAAGATCATCTTTTGTATCGCCCTTGTACTTAAAGTCAGCTGCACCGATAAACGCACAATAGGTTTCTCCCTTCTTAGCAAATGCGTAGTTCTGGTCAATCACTACCGTGTCAAACTTGGCCTGGGGAAAGTAAGCGTGGGTGTAATCTAATAAATCCATCTCTATTATCCCTTTACTCGACGGTAGGCTATATATGGAGAGGTTTACATTTTCATCCTGCACCGAGTGGGGAAAGTGTCCGTATCCTACCCAGTAGTTAGGTGACGATACTTCCATATCTTCCTCTACGGCTGGGTGGGTATGGAAAATAGCAAAATAATCGCCAACATTCATCCCAAATACATGCTGCTGATCAGCGTAGCCACCCACTTGATGGCTTTGCATGGTATACATAGAATAATCTTTTGTTCGGTAGGTGTAGGTATTCCCTTGTTGAATAGCAATGCCATTATACTGCGGATTAATCAAATTTACTATCAGCGGTTCAAGGTGTAGCCAGTTCAACAGACTAAAGTCTAATGTCTTGAAATCAGCAATAAAGTCGTTAGAGAACATACAGTTAGCGCGCATGTACGATAATGTGTTGCGAACCACCTCGGGATTGGTAAAGGCCTCCATGCCCCACTGCATCATCATACTACGGGTATCGGTTCCGTAATAACCTTCTGAGTCAAGTTCACTGAGGTTTAGACCGTTACTTTGCTTAATAATCACATCGGAACTATCTAAAGCAATCTCTTTTAGTACCGGAGGTAGTTGGTAATTTTTAGTAGCCACCAAACCATACGTCATACCTGGGCTAATCGCCTGACCATTGCCCCAATAGTATTCTGCGGTTCTACTCATTGAGCCATTCTTCCGGTGGTGTTCGTATGCTCGTCCACTTACTGAAACAAATAAGGTGCTGCGACTTTGGGAGGCAACATCGTAGAATAGTAGATCCAATATGATCTGGCTTTTCTTTACAATCTCTTCGTCATCGGCGTAGTCAATAAGGTTTATCAGGGCACCAATATCTTCCTTATAATACACATTAGAATAAAACTCAGTGAACCCATAGTGCCAGCGCATTTGCAGCCAATCCAGTATCCGATGGCGGGCTTTTGATTTATGTTGTTCACCAGACAAGCCGCTGTTCGGGAAAATCCTATCAGAGTACTGTTGCCCCATTAAATATTCAGCAGAGGCGAAGAGAATTTGGTGATTCTCGCTCCAGTAACACATGGAGTTTCCACCCGACTCGTCCATCCAGTAGCGAAAGTTCGTTAGTACGTTTTCTATCTTCTGCGAATAGGTGGTGGGAATACTATCGTTGAACTCATAAAGGATACGTATTAGGTTTACCAGTCTAAAGTCAGAGCAGTCGTATTCACTTTCTATATACTCTAAAGCACCATCGAGCTGACCCCAGTTGGCAATACTTTTGCCATTTGCTAGGTCATAATAAACCTGCGATTCATTTAATTGGATGGTTGACTCTGGTCTTCTAGGGTAAACTTTGTAACGCGATATGCGAACAATATCTACGGCGGTTATTGCTACTACAACAGCCAGTAAAATTCCCCATATCCATTTTCGCTTATATTTCACTTAGAGCATATTTAAGTTTTGTTTTTGATAGCGATTTGCGGCTCGAAGGATAAAATTTAAACATGCTCTTATCCCTAATTGCCCTGCTTTCATCTGGAGCCATATGCTTACCGTACTGGTTATTGATACAGAGATTCGTAGTAGTGGCTATAGATTTCTTTAAAAGCAGATTGTCGCCCTGAAGAAAATTTCTCCAGCTAGTAGTACTATTTAGTGGATTTTGAGGAAAATCTTTTACGACCACTATTTTTTACGACCACTATTGAAGTGTCTTTATAAAATTGTTGTAGTTGAAAGTAGTTAATATTACTAATTATCGTGAATATAAAAAATCAGCCCCTGGAACTTTATGAATTTTCCAGTTCGTCATCGGCAACTTCTAAAATCCTCAGGGTAAACGTGATAGATATTTTTCGTATCATAGCCACTCGTCATCTCATATAACTGGAAATAATGGGCGATACAGCAATACGTAGTCTTTGGGCTTTACTTATCCCAGTGTTAACCTTCGCTAATCCGGCTATCTTACGAGGGCAGGGTACGGTTGTGCTTCCCGGCGAGTGGGAACCTCAGCAAAGCATATGGTTGGGTTGGGAAGAACGCCCAGAGTTGCAAGGCTATCACCAAGCTGTTTTTGAGCTAATCTGGGCGGTCAAAGATGAAGTGCAAATTAAGATTGTAACTACGTCGGACAGTGCCACAGCGGTTGCCCAGTCACTTATTACCGCCCAGAATATTGACCTGAACAATATAATATTCCTCACGGTACCAGGTAATCGGTACTGGATTAGAGATCATGGGCCCACGTTTGTAAAAAATCAACGTGGTGAGCTGCTAGGTGTTGATTTTGATTGGAAGGTGCGAGCGGGGCATGATTCGAAGATCGACTTGGTAGATAGGAAAATTGCGGAGTTAGAAGGGCTGGAGGTCATAGCTGCCCCGGTAGTGAACGAAGGCGGGGCTATTGAATCTAACGGAAAGGGCACCATTATTTTAGTAGAATCCGTAACATTGGATCGTAACCCATTGCTGACGAAGGCTGCGATAGAAGAAGTTTACAGAAAGTCCGTAGGGGCTAAGAAAATTATATGGTTGAATAAAGGGTTGGCTCAAGACCCCAATGGTACACGGCCTATTGTGGACAACTACTATGGCTACGGTACTGGTGGACACGTAGATGAATTTGCTCGCTTCGTTGATCCGAATACTATTTTGTTAGCGTGGGTAAGCGAGGAGGAGAAAGGTATTCATCCCATTAATCAAATTAATTACGAAATTCTTCGTCAGGCTTACGAAGTGCTATCGCAAGAAACTGATCAGGATGGAAAACCTTTCCGTATTATACGAATCCCGCTTCCCGACATTATTTCTGAAAAAAGATCAGTAGCTGACATAACGCAATTTGAAGGTACGCCATCGGCCTCCAACGCAAGCGACTCGATTGAGTGGGTAGCCGCCGCTAGCTACAATAACTTTCTGATTACTAACGGCTACGTGCTGTTGCCAACCTACACTAAACATGGCTCATCGGTAGCGAAAGAAAATCAAATCAAGAAGGTGTTCACTGAGGTTTTTCCCCACCGAAAGCTTATTTTTATCGACTGTATATATCAGAACTACCGAGGCGGAGGGATACACTGCTCTACCAAGCAACAACCTTTCGGGCAAAGTACGTCTAGTCACAATCAAAAAGCACAATAATCACCTGACTTACTTTCTTTCATGAGCATCAAGGCACTTCAACTAATTTCTACACTGCTCCTGATGACTGCTTGTTCATCCGAGCAGTCATCTTCTGCTTCCGAAAAAGAGACTATCCCGGAAGAAATCTCTCCTAATATCATACTGATTTACACCGACGATGTAGGCTACGGTGATGTGAGCAGCTACGGAGCTACCGAAATCACTACGCCTAATATTGATCGGTTGGCAGAGGAAGGCATACAGTTTACGGATGCCCACACTACCTCCGCTACCTGTACACCCTCGCGCTACGGATTACTCACCGGGCAGTACCCTTGGCGGAAAGATGGTACCGGAATTGCCCGGGGTGATGCCGCCCTGATCATTAATCCTGACCAGGTTACCTTACCTGACTTACTGAAGCAAGCGGGTTACACCACATCTGTAGTAGGCAAATGGCATCTAGGGTTAGGTCCCGAAGGCGGCCCCGATTGGAACGGAGAAATTAGCCCCTCGCCACTAGATATTGGCTTTGACGAATCCTTTCTAATCCCGGCTACGGGCGACCGGGTGCCTACCGTATATGTAGCGAATCGTCGGGTAGTGGGTCTTGATCCGCAAGATCCAATTCAAGTGAGTTTTCGTGAGCCAATTGGCGACGAGCCTACCGGGCGAGACAATCCCGAATTACTAAAAATGCACCCCAGTCACGGTCACGATATGACGATTGTGAATGGCATCAGCCGGATTGGGTACATGACGGGGGGGGGAGCCGCTCGCTGGGTAGATGAAGATATGGCCGATACCATTACGGCGCGGGCGGTCAATTTTATTGAACGTTATCAGAACGAGCCGTTCTTTCTTTATTTTTCTACCCACGATATTCACGTGCCCCGTGTGCCTCACGCGCGTTTTGTTGGGAAGAGTGGCATGGGCCCCCGGGGTGATGCAATGCTACAATTAGATTGGAGTGTAGGAGAAATTCTAAATACATTAGACAGCTTACAATTAACAGAAAATACATTAGTTATTTTTACTAGTGATAACGGTCCAGTGGTGGATGATGGCTACCACGATGAGGCAGTAGAAAAACTGGGCGGCCATAAACCAGCGGGGCCGTTTAGAGGCGGAAAATACAGCGCATTTGAAGCCGGAACCCGCGTACCTTTATTACTCCGTTGGCCAAACAGGACTGAACCAGGCGTATCTGATGCATTAACCAGCCAGATTGATTTTTTAGCCTCTTTGGCAGCGCTTACTAAGCAAGCAGTTCCATCCGGTTCGGCTACTGATAGCCAGAATAATTTAGATGTGCTGTTAGGAGATAGCAAAGAAAACCGAGAATTTCTTATAGAACATGCGGCTTCCGGTGCGCTTTCTTTGATCAAAGGGAAGTGGAAATACATTGAACCCAATGATCGCCCTTTCTACAATGAAAATACGGATACTGAGCTAGGCAACATGCCCGAACCCCAACTGTACGATTTATCAGCAGACCAGGGCGAACTGCAAAACGTAGCTAATCAGCACCCCGAAGTGCTGAGCGAAATGCAGGCTTTGCTAGAACAGATTAAAGCTGGAGAAAGTGGGTAACTGTTTTTAGCTAGTCAATGATAGTTCCATTGACTAGGATCTTTCCTACGTACCAGTTGTTCTCCTGGTAATCTGCCGGATCTTCCATCACCTTTTTTCGCTCGGCTAGTATGGCAGCTTTATCGAAGGGCTCGGCTAGCACCGTAAATACCACTTCATGCTCGGTATCCTTCAGGCCATCTATTAGGAAATAGCTCATTCGCCAGTAGGTACAGTAAGCATCAAATCGGGAGATTGTATCTTCCACTACTCCGTCTATTTCTACGGTAATTCTTCCCGTACCAGGACCTTTAACATCGTACACTCCAATAGCATCGCCCTTAAACCGAACTGAAATGTATTCACCCGTCTGATCCGCTTTTCCAAACTGATTAATGTAGGGGCTGAACTTGGTGAGTGAAGGATCGTCTTCAACCTTTACGGTCTTCCAGTTTTCGCTTAGTGCTACTTCTAATAGATCGAGCATATGTGCGTTGGAAAAGTAATTAGGAGTCAAAGGAGGCGGTAAATGGTTTCGGTTAGTCACGCTTTTTTCTTCCTGGAGCATAGTCTCAAAACTTCGCTGAAGAGCCGCGTGGTAGATACGGTGGCCTGTTTCAGGGTAAGGGTGTACCCCGTCTCGGCTAAAAACTTGTTTACCGTCTATCTCACTGGGTTTGCCCTTAAATAGTAACTCTTGGTTTTTAACCATCTGAGAAACCTTTGTTCCGAAGTTGATGGAGGGAATACCGTAGTGTTCGGCAATCTTTTCCATCGCTATTTTTGGGCGTGGTAATTGACCTGCCATTTCAGCTTCCAGAAAGGTGTTTTTGATCGTGTATACTAAACAGATATCGGTTTCGGAATTATGCTCCCATATCTGCCGAACCATGCCTTCTACCGATCGGAAAGTCTTTTCAACCGGCTTTCTACTGTCGTTAACCGCAAATTCAATGAAAACCAGATCAGGGTTATGCCTTAGCACCTGCTCTTGCAGCCGGAATACTCCAAAATCGGATCCGGTACCGCCAATGGCTGCGTTGATTTCCGAGAATTTCGCTTGGGGAAAGCGTTCCTGAAACCAGTTAAGTGAGTATACCCGCCAGCCCTCTTGAGCGGTAATACTTCCTCCTATATAAGCCACTTTCAGCGAGCCACCCTGGGTTACCTTCGCAAAAAAATTGGGTAGATTATTTCGTACTACCAGCTCCAGTAGTTTCTCGGTAGCCGATTGAGTATTGCTCGATGTTTCGGGGCTGCTTTGACTAAGCCCTAGGAACGGAACTAGGATCAAAAACAGTATTGATCGGATATTACGTAAGTAGGCTGTTTTCATTCTTGCTTTCAATAAGCTGCTTAGTGGGGGAAACTACTAAAAATTTCTGTCCTAAAAGCTGATTTCTCGAGTGATAGTAAAGATGTTGATTGGTGTCGATGAACAATTCGTTAAACAAAACCTCTCCTATTTAAGAACAATTAGGAAAGTAAAGGTTGACTAATCAATAATAAGAATAGAATATCTGGTGTTCGTAAAGAAAATTTTGTATTTCCCAGATCGTTTTTTCAAATTATAGAAATATTCACTTGGACTTTTGAGCCGTAGAATGCCGAGCGGAGATAATCATACTGCCTTACTAGAAGCACTAAAAAGCGGTGATGCTGCTGCTTTTGAGCAGGTGTATGATCTATACAAGCGTCCATTCTACGCTACGGCTTTACGGTACCTTAAAGATCAAAAGCTGGCGGAAGATGCCTTGCAGGAAGTTTTTGTAAAACTATGGCAAAACCGCCAAGCCATTGACGAGCGACAATCGTTACGAAGCTTTTTATTTGTATGCATGAAAAATCATGTGCTTAACGTCATTCGCACGGAGCAAAACCGCATTAAAGCGGCGCTGTTAGCCAATCAGAACCAAGAAAAATTCTCTCACCAGACCGAATCAGATATTGATCTAAATGACCTACGGACTTATCTGGATACCAGCCTTAGTGCCCTACCCGCTCGGAAAAAGAAGATTGCCCAGCTAAGTCTCATTGAAGGGTACTCCAACCAGGAAATTGCTGCTACTCTGCAAATTTCTGAGCATACGGTGCGCTCTCAATTATCTCAGGCTAAAAAGATCATTCGTTTATTCTTAGAGCGAACTTTAGTACTGCTTCTTCTTCTTTTCATCTAACGCATCAAATTTTTTTTCTTCTGACATAATCGAATCGGCGGTTAGTGGTGTACTTACGGTAAATGCCGATAAGTATGCATGAGCTGATACTCAAATACCTCAACAACCAGTGTAGTCCTACCGAAGCCGATCAGGTGCTTAGTTACCTGCAAACCCCCGCGGGGCAACGCCACCTGGAGAAAATCATGGCGGAAGAGGCGAACAACCTGAATCAGGTTACGGATCGCGAACCGGACTACGATCAAATCTTCAGCAAAATACATTCGGAGATTGCGGTAGACTCAGCTACTAACTCAAAAGTAGTTCCTCTTTATCGCCGATGGTATTCAATTGTGGCAGCAGTAAGCGCGTTGTTACTAGCTGCTACCTGGCTATTCCTGTTTCAATCAGCCCAACCGGATTTGTATCAGACTACCTACGGCGAAACCCAGACTATAGAACTAGGCGATGGCTCACTGATTACGCTTAATGCTAACTCTACGCTTGAAGTTGCTACTAATCGCGAAATACGAGAAGTATGGTTGCAGGGGGAAGCTTTTTTTGAGATAGAGGAGGTAGTGCTAGATAATGGTACCCAGGAAGGAGAAGAAAGTGAACTGGTCAAGTTTATTGTGCATACTCAGGAGTTAGACGTGGTGGTAGTAGGCACTTCGTTCAACGTTCAGAATTGGGACGATAAGACTCAGGTGGTGCTCAATAGCGGTAAAGTATGGCTGGAGGCCGATACTGAAAAACTGGTTATGGAACCAGGTGAAGTAGCTGAACTGACCGAGCAGGGCAAAGTAATCAAAACGAGCGTGACTAATCCTGATGTGTATTCGGCCTGGAAGGAGAACAAACTGCTGTGCCGCAACACTACCCTGGAGGAAATTGCCGAGGTGATTTACCACCGTTTCGGTTACTCTTCTGAGTTTGAGAACGATACTATTAAATCGCTCTCGATCACGGGTACGCTACCCCTTCACCAACTCACTTTGCTAACGGAGGCTCTTCAGGAATCGCTGAATATAAATATACGATCGGACAGTCAAACCTTAGTATTTGAGAAGCAAGAGTAGCCGGAACAGACCGTGATCGAACGGAAAAAGTGAAATACCAGAACTCTCAATAAAACCTATGCATATGTTTAACAATCTAACAAACAACGGATGGGTCATTTTTACCTACCTATGGTTCGTGATTTTACCCTGCTACGGGCAGGAGTTAGCCAGCCTTCCGACTGATTATTCGCCCACGAATCTTCAGTATCAGGATGAGCAAACCGCTACGCTGGAATCGCTGCTGATCGCCTACGAAAAGAAGTATCAGGTGAGTATTATTTTCAATAGTGATGAAATTGGCCAGCAGAAGGTAAGTAAGCTGATAGATGATTCTTCGCTGGACAGTTCGCTTAAAAGTTTACTAAACCCAATTGGGCTTACCTTTAAAAAGATTGACGACAATGTGTACGTAGTGAAGCGTGCAAAGAAACGTCAGAAATCGGTAAAGAAAGTGGAGCGTAGCCGTACCATTCTATCAGCTAATTCACCTCCGGCAAGAGTAAAAAGATTAAGGGCAAACCCTCGGCCTCATAAAGTAGAAATGGTTCAAACTATTAGTGGGAGGGTCACCGATTTATCAACTGATGAACCGCTTCCTGGGGTGAACATTTTGGCGAAAGGAACGACTACTGGTACAGTTACTGACATAAATGGTAATTATCGACTAACTGTAGCTGATGAGGTGACGACGCTGGTATTTTCTTCCATTGGCTACGAGACTTTAGAAGAGGTAATCAGCGGCCGTAGCACAGTCAACTTAGCCTTGACCCCAGATATTCAGTCCCTGGAAGAGGTAGTGGTAGTGGGCTATGGTTCGGTAAAGAGAAGGGATCTCACCGGTTCGGTAGCTTCCATTTCTTCCGAAGAAATACAAGCAGTACCGGTTGCCTCACCCGAGCAGGCTATCCAGGGACGAGTGCCGGGAGTACAGGTGACTCAGGCCTCCGCGGCACCTGGGGGAGGGGTCTCTATCCGGATACGGGGATCGAATTCGGTGAATGCGGGAAACGAGCCACTGTATGTCATTGATGGATTTCCGGTGTATAGTGATAATACACTTTCTAATGTTCAAGGTAGAGCCACGCGGGTAACACCCAATGCCTTGGCTTCTATTAACCCTAACGATATAGAATCTATTGAAGTGCTTAAAGACGCCTCGGCTACGGCTATTTACGGTGCTCGGGGTGCTAACGGAGTAGTGCTCATTACCACCAAAAGGGGGAAGTCAGGCCGAAATGTGGTCAATCTTAACAGCTACGTGGGAGTGCAGGAAGTGAGAAATCAGTATGATCTACTAAATGGATCGCAGTTTGCCGAGTTCGCTAACGAGGCAGTCAATAATATTCCCGAACCTCTACCACCGCTTTACGAAGTGCCTTCAGCGGTAGATACCGATTGGCAGAATGAAGTGTTCCGTACCGGAGTTGTGCAGAATCACTCCTTAAGTTTTTCGGGGGGTGACGGGAATACTAACTACCTGGTATCCGGTGAATATTACAACGAAGAAGGAGTAGTACGAGGATCACAATTCGAGCGGTACTCTTTCCGGTTCAATTTGGATAAGAAAGTAAGTGAACGAGTTTCTTTTGGTAATAGTCTTACCCTCAGTCGCTCCGATAATGACATCCGGGATATTTTAGCTAACACTTTGCTAGCGCTACCCAATGTTCCGATTTATGATAGCGAAGGAAACTACTTTCTTAATACTGATCCAGCTCTTATTATAGGTTCTGGCTCGCGTCTTGACAACCCGCTGGCCGTTGCTAACGAAGTTACTAATGAATTGCTCACTACCCGGGCTCTAGGCAATATTTACGGGGAGGTGAAAATACTAGAAGGCCTAACGGCTAAAGTGCTTATTGGAGGTGATCTGATCTACAACAAAGAAAATGGCTACACCCCTCAGAGTACCCTAGCTGGCCTTGATTTGGGTGGATCGGCTATTCAAGGTACGGTAGAAAATATTTCCTGGCTGAACGAAAATACACTAAATTATCAAAACAGTTGGAATGAAAAGCACAGCATTAATGTGGTTGTGGGACATACTTTTCAGCGTCAAAATCTGGAAGCTTATAACCTGAGAAGAACCCAATTCCCTACGGATGCTACTTCCTACTACGACATCTCGGCCGGAGCCGAAGATCAGAATATTAGCTCCCGCGCTTTTCAGTTTACGCTTAATTCTTATCTAGGCCGAATTAACTATACTTTAAAAGATCGCTATCTTTTCACCTTTACTGCCCGAGCTGATGGCTCTTCTAAGTTTGGAGAAGGACGAAAGTATGGTTTCTTCCCGTCAGGGGCGTTGGCCTGGAGAGTCAGCGATGAACCCTTCTTCCAGAACCAAGAGCTTCTAAGCAATCTGAAACTCCGTACCAGTTACGGTATTACGGGCAACCAGGAAATTCCACCATACCGTTCGTTAAATCGTCTCCGAGCGGGTAGGGTAATTATTGGTCAGGAAGCGGTTACTAGCTATAATCCGGCGAACGAGTTGCCTAACCCGGAGTTGGGTTGGGAGCAGACCACTCAGTTCGATGTAGGGTTAGATATTGGCTTGTTTAATAATCGGCTGAATTTTACCGCTGATTATTACCATAAGCTCACCGACGATCTGTTGTTCCAGGTACCGGTACCTGCCAATACGGGCTTTAGGTTTATCTGGGAGAATATTGGTCAGATTGAAAACAAGGGGTTTGAGTTGTCGCTCAATTCAAATAACCTGGTAGGCGATTTTCGCTGGTCTACTAGCGCCAACGTATCGGTAAACGATAATCGGGTGATTGAACTAGCTCAGGATGATACCCAGTTGTTCGCCACGCTTTTTCCTAACACCCCCGGTAATGTAAATAATATTGTGTTGGTAGAAGAAGGAGCACCATTAGGCTCTTTTTATACTTACGTATTTGACGGTATCTGGCAAAGCCAGGATGAAATAGATGCTGCGGGTACTATGCCCAATGCCTTACCCGGTGATGAACGCTACCGAGATATTAACGAAGACGGAGTGATTAATGGCGACGACCGGATGATTACCGGAAGCGGATTGCCCCGAATCTTGTATGGGTTCACCAACGATTTCGCTTATAAAAACTTTGAGCTAAGTCTGTTCTTTCAGGGAGTGGCTCAGGCGGATATTCTCAATATTACCCGACAGGGACTGGAGTTACTAGATGGTGATGCCAACGTATCTACTGCCGCTCTGGATCGCTGGATCGGTCCCGGTACCAGCAACCTGGTACCTCGAGCCACCTCGGGAGGCTCACCCGGGCCATTACTTAGCGATAAGTACATAGAAGATGGTTCGTTTCTGCGACTACGAACGCTAACCTTCGCCTACAATCTGCCTACAGCTGACCTAGGTTGGTCGTGGATCAGCCAAGCCCGTTTTTATTTCACCGGGCAAAACCTGCTAACCTTCACCGACTATCAGGGCATTGATCCTGAAGTGAATGCCGGAGGGCAGGCTCAGTTGCTTCAGGGATTTGACCAGTGGTCGTACCCCATGCAGAAGCGCTACATTTTTGGTGTCAACTTAACCTTTTAAATCTTGAGTAACATGAAAAGTAATATAGTTACCCTATCACTTATACTAGCCTTGTTCTCGGTAAGTAGCTGCGAAGATGTACTGGAAGAAGTGCCGCTGGATTTTGTGTCGCCAGAAAACTTCTACACAAATGCTACGGAAGCACGTATTGCCGCCTATTCACTCTACAATACCTTGGTAAATCGCAATTCGTATAATGTGGCTCTCTGGAAACTCAATGACTACGCTACCAACGCACTGGATGGTGGCGCGAATAACAGTAATATCCAGTTAGATGAGTTTACCTACGATCCGAATTTTGGGGAGTTAGGCTACTGGAATGAGGCGTATCAGGCTATTCTTCGGGTCAATATCATTCTGGAGAACGTACCCGATATTAATATGGACGAAACTGAGAAAAACGGGATATTGGCCGAAGCTCGTGCTATCCGAGCCTGGCATTACTTCAACCTGATTCGTCTGTTCGGCGATGTGCCGCTAAGAACCGAAGTGCAGATTACCCGATCTGAAGCGGCTAATAATCCGAGATTAAATAAAGAAATAATTTACGACCTTATTTTTGAAGATTTGGCGTTTGCCGAAAACAACTTACCGCTAGATTACCCATCGTCGGAAGTAGGGAGAGCTACGCAAGGGGCGGCTAAAACCATGCTGGCCATTGTGCATCTTACCCGGGGCGAATTTCAGCAAGCCCGCGACAAGGCGCAAGAGGTAATGAACCTGGGAGTATACGAACTGATGGCTGACTACCGAGACGTGTACGATCCTGATACAAAAAATAATGCCGAACATATTCTGTCCGCTCAGTACCAGAAGTTTAGGGTAGGAGCTTGGTTCGAGTCTATCCTGAGTCCAGCAGGTTCGGTTCCTTGCGGATTTAATCAGGGTACGGTGAGTCGGGAGTGGTACGATGAGTTTCCGGATACCTACCGCAAGGAAATATCGGTGATGACGACCTTTGTCAGTGATGCCGGAGACTCCGTGGAGTACGATCGTCCGCATGTGAAAAAGTATATTGCCTGGTCGCAACTGGATAGAGGTGGATGTTTTTCCGGTGAGAACAATTTTCCCATCCTGCGCTACGCTGAGGTGCTCCTGATTTTTGCTGAAGCTGAAAACGAAGTGGCTGGGTCTACACCCGCCGCTTACGAGGCGATTAATGCGGTGCGTAAGCGCGCCCGCACCTGGCCCGATGGCACCGAGGATGTAGAGGCTCTCCCTGATCTGGCTGGCCTGAGCCAGGATGAATTTCGCGATGCGGTGTACCGGGAAAGAGAACTGGAGCTTTGTTTTGAGGCGCATGGCTGGTTCGATCTGGTACGTACCGGACGTTTGATTGAAGTGAATCAGGCAGCAGGGAAAACCAATGTGAGTGAAACCCATCTTTTGTATCCAGTTCCGCAGAGTGCCATCGATCTGAATACCGCCCTCACGCAAAATCCTGGCTATAATTAATCAATATTGGGGAGGAAATTATTGATCTAATTTTCTTCCCCTTAATTAGTCTGGAGATGAAATAAGGTTATTCTGCCCGTTTGGGACAATTGTATTTCTGCTTCCATGAATAGAACTGCTCTGGGTAGGAGTTTTCTGTTATATTTAGCTGACGAAACCTAATCTAAAGTTATGTCAGCCAGAAGAGTTTCTACAACATGGATTTCCTGTTTGATAATAGCCATATATTCCTGTAAGCCAGCAACAGAAGAGAACTCAGTTAATACAGGCACTAGATCTAACATCATCTTCATTTTTGCTGACGATCTGGGTTATAACGATTTATCCTGTTACGGGCAAACCCACTTTTCTACTCCCAATATTGATGCGTTGGCCAGTCAGGGCATCCGCTTTACCAGTTTTTACACGGCTAGTCCGGTGTGTGCCCCGTCGCGCTGCGGGCTGATGACCGGACGGGATATGGGACATGCGCTCATCCGGGGGAATCAACAAGTGCCGAATCGGGGTGGGCAGTTGCCGTTACCCGACTCGGCCATTACCGTAGCGGAAAAGCTCAAAGAGGCCGGTTACGCCACGGGTATGATCGGAAAGTGGGGGCTGGGCAATGCAGTGAATTCGGGTAATCCTCTGAAGCAGGGTTTTGACTTTTACTACGGCTACCTGGATCAGATCCTGGCGCATAACGCCTTCCCGGAATTTGTATTAAAAAACAACGATACGATCTATCTGGATAATGAAGTGACCTATCTGTCGGATACGCTCTGGCACGAAGGATTAGGAAGCCGAAGTACCAAGAAAGTGGACTATGTGCAGGACCTGTTCACTCAGGAAGCTACCTTATTCATTTCTCAGCACCAAGACACTTCCTTTTTTCTGTATTTGCCGGTGATCATTCCGCACTCTAACGGCGAAGCACTGGAAAACGAAAAGAACGAAGCACCGTCCTTGGGGAAATTTGATGATAAACCGTGGAACAGAGAGCAAAAAGCCTACGCTGCTATGATTGATGAGCTAGACCAATCGGTGGGTACTATTGTGAATTTGGTAGATAGCCTAGGGTTAGGTGAGAATACCCTAATCATTTTCACTAGCGATAATGGTCCTGATACCTACGAACCCATACAGATGTTTAACTCCAACGGCCCCTGGCGAGGCCATAAGCGTGACCTTTACGAGGGCGGTATTCGTATGCCGCTGGTCGCTCGTTGGACGGGCACTATCAGTCCCGGTCGCGAGTCCGATCACCCTTCGGCCCTGTGGGACTTTATGCCAGCCTTCTGCGAAATGGCCAGGGTAGAAGCTCCGCCGAATAACGGTATATCCCTACTTCCCGAACTGAGGGGGGAAGATCAACCGAGACACGATTATTTGTACTGGGAATTTCCCATTCCCTACTTCTGGCAGGCACTCAGAATGGATCAGTGGAAAGCTGTCAAAAAGCCTGATGACAACGATACCTATCAGGTAGAACTGTACAATTTACAAACCGACCCAGGTGAAGAAAACAATGTAGCTTCCGAACATCCGGCTATTGCCGTCCAGATGGATTCTATTATGATGAACCATCGTACTTCCAACCAAAATTTCCCGTCACCCTTTGATCAACCATAGAAAATTGAAAATTTCAAAATACACTTTCTCCAAACATTTGTCGCAGATACCAATCAATAACAAGGACTTGATTTTTCCCCCTTTGAAAAAGGTGGCCGCCGTGGAACGGGCTAGGGGGATTTCTTCGACGTTATCTCAACTGCCTTTAATATGTTGTATACTGATATTAGCTATATTCTCAATCGGCTGCACTAGCCAAGAAGCCAACGAAACTTCTGAAAGTACACTTGAATTGTCACAACCTAACATTATTGTTTTACTAGCCGATGATTTGGGTTACGGTGATCTGAGTAGCTACGGTAGTCAGTCTATCGAAACGCCCCATCTGGATTCACTGGCAGCGATGGGAGCGCGATTCACCCAGTTTTACTCCGGCTCGGCAGTATGCTCGCCGTCCCGCGCCTGTCTGCTCACTGGTAAGTTTCCGCTTCGCTTCGACGTACGCCAGCACTTCCGTGACAGCGTCGATCATTTGCCTACTAGTACTCAAACCCTACCGGAAATGTTAGGAGAAGCCGGTTACGCCACCGCCCATATCGGTAAGTGGCATTTAGGCGGCCTGCGTCTGTCGGATATTGAGAGAAGACAGCAAGGGCGAGAAGCAATTCCTGGGCCCTTGCAGCACGGCTTCGATCATTACCTGACCAATACTGAAGGAGCACCTATCCGTCCCCGACTGATTCAAGAACGTAAACTCTACCGCGAAGGCGGGAAATACCTGCTACGTAACGATGAGCAAGCTCCAACTATTAATAAGCACTGGACGGAAATCAAAGTAGACGATGCTATTGGTCTGATCGACGGTTGGCAAGCAGTGGATCAACCCTTCTTCCTAAACCTCTGGTTTGATGTGCCCCACACTCCCTACGAACCGGCTCCCGAGCCGCACTTATCAAAGTATCAGGCGCTAGGTGCGGAAGGTGATCAGTTATATTTCCGTTCTATGGTTTCTCATCTGGATGCACAGATTGGTCGCTTGATAAGTCATCTGAAAGAAACTGGGCTGATGGAAAATACTTTCATTGTATTTACTTCCGATAACGGGCCCGCTTATGAGGGCAGTCCGGAGCCATTCAAGGGTGGGAAGACTGACTTACACGAAGGGGGTATCCGGGTACCTATGTTTGCTGTATGGCCGGGGCACATTCCTGCTAATCAACACCGTTTCCAGCCGATGCATATGGCCGACCTGCTACCCACGATTGCCAACGTAGCCGAAGTAGATGAAATACCAAACGATTTGGATGGGGTAAATATGCTACCAGTACTAATGAATGAGCAGTCGGTGGTAGAGCGAGGCCCACTGCTGTGGCAAATGGATCTGTACCGTCACTTCCAAAACCAGGGCCCAAAGCCCACTCCTTATGCTACCTCAGTGGCCCTAGACGGAAAATGGAAATTGCTCACTGACAGCCTTCAACCAACCGAATTATTCAACCTTGCTCAAGACCACCGCGAACTCTACAACCTAAAAGGCCAACATCCCGAGGTTGAAGAAAAACTACTAAACGCTATTCAGGATTTTCATCAAGCTCCCCGCGAAAGTTGGAAAGCAGTGCCGATTGGGGAGTATTGATTAGAAAAAGCACTTTATGTATACGGGTAGATTACAATCTATTTAAATCCATTCACAAAATTCTTTTTTCGCTGAAGATTGCAGTTTCTTCCTGAATTTCACTTAGGCGAGAGACTTCTCAGTAAGTTCATCTGGTATGCCTATGTTACCATTTTTGCGAAAGGCCAGCATCAGGTGGAGGGAAAACGGCAAACTGTACTTATCGAGCGATTTAATAACACCCTACGACAACGATGTGCCTGTTTAGTACGGAAAATATTATCATTTTCTAAAACCTGGGCAAATCTTTACTTGGCAAATAAGTACTTCTTAGTGAACTACAGTCTTGAAAGGTTGGTAAAAAACTATTCTTATTTTTAGTATATTATCAAATTTCATTTATACTTAAATATGTTTAAAACATAAATAGTTATAATAAAAGCATATATATTTTTTACAAAAAATAAGGTATTCTATACCTTTTGCTTAATTCATAAGAATAATTGCCTCTATCTGGGCAACTACTCCCTGAAGACTATGTCACCGGGCATAAGACACGGCGATCTACAGCTTTTTGTAGGTATCATTAACCGTTCGATTGTCCCAATACACTGAAAAGACGAATTTTTATCTTTTTGCCCGAAGGATTAACAGAAAACTTGCGTCTAAACAGAAAAATTAGAAGAAATAAAAAAATATCATGGGAATGACGATCAAGTTTTCAACTTCATGGATTTCTGCATTATTGGTAGTGCTTCTATTGACAGGGTGTTCAGAAGATGATACCGTACCAACCACAACAATAGATGACGATACTACGACAGAAGTTGACGATGCTGATTTTGAAGTAACAGACTGGGCCACTGAAACGCATAGTGACGATGCCGACCCAAATTTTGAAGAGGTATTTCCGAATGATGAAGTGAAGCGAATAGACATTGTTATTTCATCAGATCGTTGGACTACAATGCTAGCCAATTTAACGAGCTTATACAGTTCATCTACCCCCCGAGGTGGTGGTGGCAACTCATTCGCCGATGAGAACCCTGTTTTTGTTCCAGCAGAAGTTTTTTACGAAGGTAAAGAGTGGTATCGGGTGGGGGTTCGGTTTAAAGGAAACTCAAGTTTGGCCTCCACCTGGCGGTCGGGAAATATGAAGCTGTCTTTCAAATTAGATTTTGATGAGTTTGAAGACGACTATCCACAAATTGACAATCAGCGCTTTTTTGGATTTAAGCAGTTGAGTCTTAAAAACAACTATAATGATAGGTCCTTTCTTCGCGAAAAAGTGGCCGGTGATGTTTTTAGAAGTGCTGGGCTGGTCGGCTCGCATACGGCTTTTTATACCGTTTACGTAGATCACGGTGATGGTCCCATTTACTTTGGATTATATACCCTCGTGGAGGAAGTAGACGATACGGTCATCGATACCCAATTTTCAGATAACCATGGGAACCTGTATAAACCGGATGGTGATGGAGCTAGCTTTGCTTCGGGCACATTCAGTGAATCTGTTTTTGTAAAACAAACTAATGAAGAGGTTGCCGACTGGTCTGATATCCAAAACTTGTTCACCGCTTTACATGCTGACACCAGAACCACGGATGCGACTACCTGGAGGGAGGGCCTGGAAGCAGTATTGGATACGGATGTATTCCTAAAGTACCTGGCAGTAAACACGGTAATTCAAAACTGGGATACCTACGGAAGAATGACCCACAACTATTACTTATATAATAATCCGGATGACAACTTGCTCACCTGGATTCCCTGGGATAACAATGAAGCACTTCAAAGCGGTAATAGAGAGGGGTCATTACCATTGGATTTCTCAGGACTATCTTCTGCCCAGTGGCCATTAATTGGGTATTTGTATGCCGATGCAGTATACAAAGCGCAATACGATACTTACGTGGAGGAGGTAATAAACGGAGTGTTTGATGCCGGTACAATACAGGCCACCTACACAACCTATGCCGCTCTCATTGAGCCGTATGCTACTACTGAAACCGACGGCTATACATTTTTGAATAGTGGTGCTGAATTCCAATCAGCCGTCAATACGCTTAAAACGCACGCGACGCAACGAACTGCAGCAGTGGAAGCCTATTTGAATCAATAGCAGGCAGATAGATCTGTTCATGTAACTCTGTATTGTACTAAAATTAATCAACGTTCATATCATGTTGTTGCGCTTAACATTCAATGATTTTTCATATTTCTTCATTCTTATCTCTTCGTTACTCAGCACAGCATGTGGTGATGACGATGAAATCGAGCCGTCAGTAGAAGGTATATTCCTCAATGAGATTTTTGCCTCCGGTGAAGACTGGATCGAGCTATACAATGCATCGGAAACCAGTAAAGATATTGGCGGCTATATCATCTCAGATGATGGTAATCAATACAGTCTTCCGGATGGGATCACTATTCCCGCCAAGGGATTCATAGTGCTACTCTGTAATGATGTAGGAACAGACCTAAATACCAATTTTAAACTCTCGGCAGACGGAGAAATAGTTTCGTTGGAGAATGTTGAGGGCGTACTTATTGACGAAGTTGAGTTTCCAAACCTCGACAATGGTCAATCCTACGCTAGGTTTCCCGATGGTTCTGATTCTTGGGAAATTACCGGTGTCACCACGCAAGGTGAATCCAATGGGGATGACAGTGCGCCCGCTATTAATTCAATATCACGTGAGCCGCTAGTTCCCGCACTTAATGAAGATGTGGTGGTAACTGCTGAGCTGATTTCAACAACAGGAGTTGCATTGGTGAAACTATACCATCGTTTTGATGGCGGTTCCTTTTCGGAAGTTGATATGACTTATCAAAGTGGAACATCGTATACTGGTACGATTCCAGGAATTGCTAGTGAGGGATTAGTTGAGTATTACGTTGAAGCTATCGGTACTAGCGGCACCTCATCATTCAAACCAGCCACAGCCCCTAACAACCTGGAAAGGTATTTATTAAATACCGATCCTTTGCCACAATTGGTTATCAATGAATTTATGGCCAGCAACACTTCCTGTTGTCCGGATACCGATAGTGGTGAAGATGAGTTTGACGATTGGATAGAAATTTATAATCTCGGTACTACTGCGGTAAACATGGCCGGGATGTATCTCTCTGACAACAAGGATAACCCCTTTGGTGATCAAATATCCAGTGATGATGCCGATGCGACTACTATTCCGGCCGGAGGTTACCTAGTGCTGTGGGTCGATGGATCTAGCAGTCAGGGCCCTTTGCACTTAGATTTTGGCTTGAGTGCAGATGGCGAGGATGTAGGTTTGTTCTATATCGATGGCAGAACCATTGATACCTACACTTTTGATGCTCAAAGCGAAGATGTTTCCTGGGGGCGAACAGCAGACGGAGGCACAACTTGGGGTGCTATGCCAACCCCGACACCAGGTCAATCTAATAACTAACCCGCTAAACCAAAATGTTCGAGTTATTTCCCGATCAACCGGTCTACGAATACCCACAGCTGATTAACATTACCTATTCTTTTCTGTGGGCGTTTGTGCTGTCTTCTTTGATCGCGATCACCCATAAACTCACGTTTACCGGTAAATATTATCCGAAAAACTTCTTCCAGTCATTGATCTTGGGAGCATTGGTAACTACGTTGGTTATGATGGCGATTGGGGATAGTCTGGCACGCGGATTAGGGGTTTTCGGAGCAATGGCCATCATTCGTTTCCGCACCCGCATTAATGACCCCAGAGATGTATTGTTTTTATTTGCAGCTTTAAGTACAGGGTTAGCTATTGGTGTTTTTGGCTTCACCATTTCATTTGTGGGATCTATCCTGTTTTGTTTGGCGGCATGGTTGCTACACTCTTCCCCTTTCCGAAGTTATACGCATCACAGTCATTTATTCTTTACAGTGCAGGACGCTAACCAAGCGGAAGGGGTTACCAACATCATTCAAAACCATTGTAATGACGCTCACATCCTTACCATTCAGGTGACCAAAGAAAATGCAACACGGTATCAGTATGCCGTAACATTAAAAAAAAACGTGACAAAGGATAAATTGATAAATGCTATCAAGGCGATTGAAGGGGTGTCACAGATCAAATTATCGACTAATGAAATCATAGCAAACTATTGATGAAAAAGGCAAATTGGTTTTACATATTAATCGCGCTGATGTTGGTTGCTATGCTGTATATCAGCGGTCGTTTTTTTAAAGGAAGCGGTGAAGCTTCCGTAGGGGTAGCTCAGACTTCAGAATACAAAGTAAGAACGGAAAAATCCGCACTGGTGAAGTCGATAAACATTGTCCCCGGAATGCAAGTGAAAGAAGGTCAACTTTTAGTTGAGCTCACCAGTGATGTACTGGAAGTAGACATCGCCAAGCTCACCAATCGTATTGCCATCTATAAATCAGAACGTGATGAAAAAGCGAAACTCGCCAATGCAGAAATTTCTTATATCAAGGCTCAGAAAGGGATTGAAGTGGAAGAACTAGATGCCGAGATAATGGAATTGGAAAGTGAGATGAAGATGAATGAGGCACTTACCCAAGAATTTACTTCTAGCAAGAAAACCAGTAGAGATTCTCCTATGTCGGTTAAAGTCAGATCGCTAAGACAACAAAAACAAAGGCACTTGGAAGCGATGAATATCAAAATTGAAGATGTAATGCAAGAGAGCAGTACGGAACAACATTTGGTTGAAAATCAAATTTCTCTGCTGGAGAGCGAATTGAAGTTACTGGAAACAGAAAAGAGCAAGTTAAACAAATACGCCATAGCTTCAGGGGTTGTAAAAAACGTGTACGTGAAGCCCGGTGAGCAAGTAGATTCCTATACGCCCTTGCTCGAGATAAATCCATTGCACCCTACCACGGTAGTCGCTTACCTTATCGGAAAGAAAGCCGTGGAGTTGGGTGTTGGAAGGATTGTCAGCGTGTCGTCTTATGACCAACGCAGGAATTCAGTAGAAGGCACAGTCATTGGCTATGGGTCAGTAAGTGAACTGCCTGACATTTTACAAAAGTCTACCGCCACAAAAGCATTTGGCCAACAAGTTTTTATAGAGATTCCGGTTGAAAACGCTTTTTTCAATGGCGAAAAAGTATTGATCAGATAAATTTATGCGCTCACTTATAGCTTATTTCTTACTTCTGCCTTCTGTGCTCAGTGCCCAGGTGTCAATGGATGATTTCTTAAGAGCAACCTTGGAGGCACCCGCTATTCAGGTATTTGACCAGCAAGATATTTATCTGGAGTCAAACCCCTACCGACTTTCTCTGCTTCGCGAATTGGAGTTTCGGACCGAGAGTAATCAAATAGATACCGAGCGCCAGGATTACGCTTTGCGATTGCAACCAGCGAACCCGTGGGAAGTAAAACGTAATAAAGAATACTTTCAAACCTACCAGGAAGTGTTGCAGCTCGACCGTCAACGTGAACTGAAAAAGCTCTTAAAAACCCATTACGAAGCTATCATTGATTGGGCCTATATTAAAGAACAAAAAAAGCTAAAGGAAGAAGAACAAGAGCTGGAGAGAACATTGATAAAAATTCTGGAAGCTCAACGTTTTTCTGATTTCTTTGATGCTGATGACTACACTCAACTGAAAATTGATCAGGTAGAAAAGATCGTAGCATTAGAAGAATTATATTTCGAGGAAGAGACTCAGCGCAGCAAAATCGAAGTACTTTATCCACCTGCGCAAAACCAAACGATTTCATGGTCTTTAAGTGAGTTGATTTCTATCGACGAAATCGAGCAAGTGATCGAGAACTACCATAGTGCTGCTGAATTTGGCGAAGTGGCCTATCGGCAAAAACAAGTGGAGCTTACCCAGTCAGAATGGGCATTAGAAAAAGCAGACATTAATATAGGTTTTCTGCAAGCACAGTACCAACAATTCCGAATCGAGCAAGATAGAAGTCCGTGGAGTATAGGGATGGGAGTGACCATACCTATTTCTAACCCCAATAAAGGTAACATGACCAAACGAAGGCTGGAAATGATAAAAACCGAGGGTAACCTCACCGAAGCAAAGCATGAACAGCAGACCGGATTAGCGCTAATGAAAAAGAAAGTAAAAACACTAACTACCCGCTATAACAACCTACAAAATCAATTGGACAGTTTAAACATAGACGCATTAGCATCTAATCTGCTGGAAATTAAAAGCAGTAATCCAATTACCGCGGTAAGATTAAAGAGTAGCTTAATCAAATCAAGAAGTATTGCGGCCTTTCTACAAAAAGAAATCTATCAGGCTTACATCGAGTATTTATGGTATGCAGAAATGTTGCAACCGCAGCCTCTGAAGAACCACCTTAGCCCAGATCTGAATTAGAACAGATCAGAAGGTATGATGATTGCTATCTGCACTTACCCGAACGATAACTGCTTCATTATCAGTTTACTACCCTGCCTCAGAAGATGATTTAGAAAATAACTTCAAAAAAGCCCGATCTGAGCGAAGGATTTTATTGGTTTCAGCATCTAAAGGACGAAAACCAATTACGAAAACAATGTACACATTACAACACACTTTGCTTAGCGCCTTTATGCTTATCGCTTCTTTCACGTCGCTCTTCGCTCAATCTCCCGGTGGTAGACGCCCTCCTGGTGGTGGCCCGGAAGAAATGATCAGCCGAGAAAAACAGGCCCTGTACGAACAAGTAACTGATTTAACCGACGATCAAAAAGCACTGCTCGATGGAATCTACGAAGAATTCGGAACCACCCTGCAAGAGACTTCGGAAGAGTTACGCCAAAGTAATGATCGAGAAGTACGAAGGGAAAAGATGGAGGCCTTGCGTGAAGAGAAAGACGAACTAGTTGCCGATGCACTCAATGAGGAGCAGTATGCTATTTATACCGAATTAACATCCAGAAGAAGAGACAGACGAGGTTCACGCTCCGAAGGCAATCAACCTGATTAGCATGAAGCTATCGGCAGTGCCCTTCGCCCTCGTATTGCTCATGTTGCTTACCTTTTCGGCGAATGCCCAGGATGAAGTACGGAGCGCAAGTGGCCAGGTTAGCGATGCTTCGGATAAAACCGGGGTAGTTGGTGCCACCGTAATGATGATCAACATTAAAGACTCTACCCGAACCCGGTACGCCGTTACCGGAAATGATGGAAGCTTTACGGTTGATAATCTTGAAAAAGCCTTTTATCGGCTGCAAGTCTCCAGTGTAGGGTACAAAACGCACCAAAGGATGCTTCGGATTACCCTCCCGGAGGTTGACCTGGGTACCCTTTCCTTAGAGCAAGATGTGAAAGTACTGGATGAAATTTCCATAGAAGGGGAAGTGGTGCCAATGGAGCAAATCGGCGACACAACCCAGTACAATGCCGATGCCTATAAAACCAACCCCGACGCTAGTGCTACCGACTTAGTTAGCAAAATGCCCGGAATTGTGGTAGATGGCGACGGGGTAAGCGCCAATGGCGAAAGCATAGAGCAAGTACTACTAGATGGAAAGCGATTCTTCGGGCAGGACCCTTTGCTATCCTTGAATACTATTCCTGCTGATATTGTCGATAAAATTCAGGTGTACGACGAAGAAAGCGACCAAGCCCAACTTACCGGGTTTGATGATGGCAATACCACGAAAACCATGAATGTAGTCACCAAAGAAGATCGGCGAAACGGGCAGTTCGGCAAAGCCTACGCGGGCTACGGCACCGAAAATCTGTACGAAGCGGGAGCTACAATTAACTCATTCAATAATGAGCAGCGAGTAACCATCTTGGGCATGACCAATAATATTAACCAGCAAAACTTTGGTAGCGAAGACTTAGCTCAATTAAGCGGAGGCCGAGGAGGCTTCAGACGAGGCGGAAATAACAATTTTATTACGGGAGTTCAGGATGGAATTACCAGAACTAACTCACTGGGAGTAAACTTTACGGATAACTGGGGGGATAAAACCACCTTTGAAGGAAGCTATTTCTTCAATCAGACCAACAATGGAACCAATCAACTACTCAGCCGGGAATCGTACCTAGCTGATGGTGAGCAAAACTATAACGAAAGCCAAACCTCTACTACCCAGAATCTGAATCATCGCTTAAACATGCGAATTGGCTACCAGATTAATGATAACAACAATATCTTACTAAGATCGGCCATTAGTTATCAGGACAACCAAAGTGATGAAAATACTATCGGTGAAGCGACCAACAATGCCGGAGAACTGCTGAGCCAGACCAATAATAATTATCGCAGTTTAAACCAAGCGTTTAGCATTAGCAATGATCTGATCTATCAGCATAAGTTTGAGAAGATTGGGCGAACTATTTCTATGGAAGTAAACTCTCGGGTAAGCCCGACTGACCGAGAAAGCTACCTTGAAGATTTAGCGCTAGACTCTCTTATCGAGTATCTCACCGATGAGAATCAGTATACGTTAGGGTCCTCGGTGGTGTACACCGAGCCTATTGGTGCTGCCGCTCAACTAGCTATGCGGTATGAGATAAGCCACACCTCCCGACAATCAGACCGGGATACCTACACCTTGCAGGAAGGTGATGAAGTTAAGTCGTTTAGCGAAGCCCTGTCTAATGATTTTCAGAGTGGGTACACTACGCACTCCCCATCTGTACGTTATTCGTTTCGTCAATATGGTAACCATTTTAATGCCGAGCTTGGCTACCAGCGAGCTACCCTAAACAATCGTCAGTTCTTGCCTACTGATGATCAGTCAACCCGAAGTTTTAATAGTCTACTACCGTCGATTACGAGCCGCTTTGAGCTATCAGATAATGCCGATATGTTTATTCGGTACTCTACATCCACTATTGAGCCCTCCGTCAGCCAACTGCAAGGAGTGTTAGATAATAGCAATCCGCTATTTCTCTCGGTAGGCAATCCCGAACTGGATCAAACCTACTCGCACTCGTTGAGAATGCGCTTTCATAAAAACAATGTAGATCGGAATACTTCCTTAGCCAACTTTACCAATGTAGAAACCAGCCTGAATTACATTACTACCAGCACCACCGTTATTGGTGAAGATTCTGTTTCGGCGGGAGGAATTATCTTTCAGGAAGGTGCCCAGCTAAGTACCCCAGTTAACCTCGATGGGTACTGGAATGTGCAGAATAATACCACCTACGGTGCTTTAATTTCACCACTCAAAAGTAATCTAAATGCTTCGGTTGGGTTAGGCTACCAAAGGCTACCCGGCATCATTAACGAGGCTCAGAATATCGCTAACACGTACTCAGCCAATATCCGAGTAGGATTAGCCAGTAACATCAGTGAGAAAATAGACTACAATGTGTATTATCAGATCAATGGCAGCCGGGTATTTAATTCGCTTCAGTCAAGCGCAGATAGCCGGTATTATACGCAAACGGTGGGTGCTAAGCTCAACCTGATCTTTGGAAAGGGATTTGTGTTTAGAAATGAAACGTATTTCCAACAATATACTGGCGCTAATAGTCAGTTCGATTCCAATTACACGCTCTGGAATATGGGTATCGCCAAGAAATTTCTTAAAGATGATCGCGGAGAGCTAGAACTATCAGTTTTTGATTTGTTGGGCCAGAATCAGAGTTTTGACCAAACAGTAACCGCCCAATATTTAGAAGAAACGCAAATCGAGGTACTACAGCGATACTTTATGCTCACCTTCACCTACCAGTTGCGGCGCTTTAAGAAAGGCGACAGCTAGAACTGTTAATACTGCATAATAGACGCTAGACTCTCTGAGTTAATGAGCGTTATAAAGATTTTCTTGAAACCGGGGGGGCTGATTTTTTGCCGTCTAAATAATAAACCAACTCAACGCACCCAAAACGTATGCTTATGCTATTCTGGAATAGCCAGTTACTACTTATTTCAGCCTAAACCCATAACCTGATAATGGCTCACAAAGAACCTCACATTAAATGTAATTATGAAGAAGCACATAATTAAACACCAAACAAATCTAATTTTTCCCTTACTCTTATTAGTTCTAGCTACTGTAGGCTGAGCTTGCAAAGATGATGACATCACAGATGACAATATAGCCAGCGATGATTGTACCGATGTTAGTACTTTTGCTATCAACCTCAATCCCGACGATTGTACGGTAGACATTGAAGCATCGCTTGGGGTGGCGAGTCAGTACGAAGTGCCATGGTATTATCTGAAGTACCTCTCGCCCTATTTGGCTAGCGGCTCCTGTTACCTTAAAGGGGGGTATCATGATCAAGTCCACCCCCTCTCGGTCGTGGGCGACCTTTGGTATCAAGCAGTAAGATATCTAAGGCTCGATTGATAAACTTCTCAAAATTGGGTAATTGCTCTTCAGTAAGCAGGGCTTTTATATCCTGAAAATGTTGATGAGTAACTTTTATTTTATCCCGCTCGAGTTGGGAAACTTCCTGCAAGATCGCGACAGTATCAACTGTGTCAGTGCTACCTATTAAGTTATAAAAATAAGGGCGGAGCAATGTTCGCTGCTCTCGGTCAATAGCCCGCATTTGCTGGCCGTGTTGTTGGGCTAACTGGGCCAAGTCGGTTTGCTGTTGTGTATCTAACTGAAGTATCTCAGCGATTTGCAATTGGAAGTTTTCGCCCCTTGGCCTACGGTCAGGGCTTGGATGGGGTTTTCCCAAAAAGAAAAACAATATTATTGAAATGTTTAACAGAACCAGAAGCCCAATAGCATATTGGTAGAACCTTAACTGCTTCATTCTTCGTATAGCGTATAGTTAGAAAGTAATGACTGTCCCACAATCACTTCCTCAGCAGGTGAGTTACTCTGTTTTAAGTAGTACTGTACCGTAAACCCATTCAGGATGAGCAAAACAACAGCGGCTGCCGCAGCAATTCTCAGACGGTACATTGGAATAATGCGTTCCTCAGAAAGTGAAAGTTGGTTTTCAATTTTTGAAAATAATTCTGGATTAGGCTGAGCCCGGGTACTACCCTGCATGCTACCCAACACGTCGTTTATCCACTTTTCTTGATCGTTTTTCATTACTGCATTTTTACATTAGACAGTCAATAATCGTTTTTCCTTCGCTCAGGATATATTTTTTCTAGTTTATTCCTCAAGTTTTTCTTGGCACGCTGTAGTAGTGATTCCACAGCTTTTAACGAAACCTGCATGATATCGGCCACTTCTTGCCGGGGCAAATCCTCTATAAAACTCAAAATGAAAGCTGTTTTCTGATGATTGGGTAAGGTATCAATCACTTTGAACAAAGCCTTGGCATCCTCCTTCCTTTCTAACAAAACACCAGGGTGTTCAAAGTCCGGCTTGTCAATGTTATGATCATTTATCCGCATAAAACCAAATCGCTTTCTTCTCCGAAGATAGTTAAGCGAAGTATTTATCGTGATACGATAGATCCAGGTACCTACGGCTGACTCACCTTTAAATTTTACCGCATTTCGGAATATCTGGGTAAATACATCTTGGGTGATTTCTTCGGCCTCCTGTACATCCTGCGTATAACTTAGTGCGGTATTGTATACTTGATCACTAAACAATTCGTATAATTCTTTAAAGGCTTGCCGATCCCCGTGGGCAATGGCTCGTATGATCGTGTGGTGCTCGCTCAATAGATACTCAATATACAAAGTTCCAAACATACAAATTGGTATGCTATTGCAGAAGATCCACTATTCCTAATTTTCCTACAACCCGACTTTCAAAAAACTGCTCAAGAGACACATGGAGCACTACCAATTGATTTTAGCCATACCAACATCAATAAAGAAAGCTATACTTCTTCATTTTTAGAACGAGAGCCAATTCGTATGTAGCCTTAAGAAGGTGGTAATGGATTCAAGATTAATCGACTTCCTCTTTTTATTCTACCTTTGCATGGTTGTATTATTGGCTAATTAGAATCCAATGTATTCAATTGAAGCCCACTACCCTTACAAGGGTAGTTCATCAGTAATTAGACTTTTTCTTAAACTCGTATATAGATAGTTGTAATCCTTTTGTTTTGAGGTGATTATATCCCTTATTTCTAAGAGATATTCATTATATGTTATGCCACGAAAAGAAAATTCATAATGGTATTCTTGCTTCGCTAACCTTTTTGCAGAAGCAAAGTCTTCTTTAGCTTTTTTTGAGGAATTGCCGTAAATTTCTAATCTCTGTTTACAAACTTTTACGGATTGTCGAAAACCCTTAAATTCAAAGTATCCGGCTTCATTCTCGTAGGCGTCGCCCCAAACAATTTTATTTCTTGTAGAATATTTACGTTTCTCTATAACAAAATCTTCAGGTTGAAATATCAAGCTCACAACCTCTTTATAGTACCAGTTCTTATTCTCGAAAACTTGATAATCTGCAAACGTTATTTGTGAATACGAGCTCATTTTATGCCTAATAAAGTCGTTCTATATCTGTAATCTTGTCCATAACTAATGAATAAATCAATAACCTACAATCAGACTTATCTTTGGTTAATCAGTCTTACAGCCGCGTTGGGCGGTTTTCTTTTTGGGTATGACTGGGTCGTGGTAGGGGGGGCTAAGCCTTACTACGAACCATTCTTTCAACTGGATACTCCGGCATTGCAAGGCTGGGGGACAAGTTCGGCGCTGGTAGGTTGTATGGTGGGAGCCTTAGCTTGCGTAGCTCTCAGCGATCGCTACGGTCGCAAGCGTTTACTGATCTTCGCCGGAGCACTATTTACCCTATCAGCTTTAGGCACAGCACTGGCTTCGGATTTCACCTGGTTCAACATTTACCGAATTATCGGTGGAGTGGCAATGGGTATCGCCTTGAATCTTTCGCCTATGTACATCGCCGAGGTTTCCCCACCAGAGAAGCGGGGTATGTTCGTAACCATTAACCAACTATTGGTAATGATTGGGGTGCTGATGGCTCAGATTGTGAACTGGCGTATTTCCTTGCTAGACACTGAACTGCCGGTAGATGCTACTGCCGAAATAATTGCTCAAAGTTGGAGTGGACAAGCTGGCTGGCGGTGGATGTTCGGAGTAGAGGCTATTCCGGCCTTTGCCTTTTTTGCATTAATGTTTCTAGTACCAGAAAGTGTACGCTGGCTGGTAAAAAATGGAAGGGCTGCCGAAGGTAAACAAGTACTACAAAAGATTGGAGGTGATGCCTACGCCCACAAACAGATTAGCGAAGTAAAACTAACCCTTTCTAAGGAAGATGTATCCCACGTGAATTTCAAAGAGTTACTCAACAGCCGGATTCTAAAGCTGGTTGGCTTGGGAGTATTTCTATCATTCTTGCAGCAATGGAGCGGACTGAATGTGATTATTTACTACGCCGCTGATATTTTCCAGGCGGCAGGCTACAATCTTCAACAAATGATGCTCAATATTGTGGTGATCGGTACGGTGATGGTATTGGCGGTAATCGTTACGATGTTAACCGTGGATAAGATAGGTCGGAAAACGCTGCTATTATTCGGAACATCCTCGATGGCAGTAGTCTACGCCCTGATCGGTTACTGCTTCTACGCTGATTATCAGGGGGAAGTGATTGTACTGTTGGTGCTGGCAAATGTATTATTTTACTCCATCACCCTGGCCCCGCTACTATGGGTGGTGCTATCCGAAATCTTTCCTAATCGTATTCGGGGCGCAGCTATGTCTATTGCAGCCTTTGCTCACTGGGTCGGTAATTTTACCCTAACCTTTAGTTTTCCAACTATCAAAGAAAATCTGGGTTGGGCCAATAACTTTTGGCTCTACGGACTCATTTGCGCCGTCGGGTTCATTGTTCTCTATTTGATCTTGCCCGAAACCAAAGGCAAAACTCTGGAAGAGATAGAACACGAACTCGTTGGCGATACTCCCGAACAAGCCGAGGTAGCAGCTCCCTAAGCCCTGCTACATTCTTTGATTATCTTTTGCTATCTTTCAAAGATAAGCAGCTAAAGAGCCGATCTTATTCAAGATTTATTAGAATAAACAAATTCGGTTAACAATAGTAAATTTTGCTATTAATTTTATACATTATGCTAGTATAATAGTCTCCCTCAAAGTGAATGCAAGCTAAGGCTTACCTAACCAATGCAGAATTAGTTGAAAAACTAAAGAAAGGCGATATAAGCGCTTTTGATACCATATTTTATCGCTTTAAGCCAAAGCTCTGTGCATTTGCCATGAAACTTACTCACAACCCTGAAGATGCTAAAGAAGTAGTACAGGAGGTCTTTCTGAAAGTTTGGGAAAGAAGAGAGCTTATTAAGCCCTATCAAAATTTAGATAGCTATCTGTTCACCATCGCTAAGAATTTAGTTTACAATAAAGCTCGCCGCCGAGTTTACTGGGTTGCGTACCAGGAATACATCAGTTCATCTGGTGCTCCAGCCGAAAGCTTTACCGAAAATACGGTGCAGTACAACGAGTTGATGGCGTTTCTGGAAGGAGCTTATCAACAACTGCCCCCCACCCGACAAAAGGTATTTATGTTAAGCCGGATTGACGGTTTAAGTCACCACGAAATAGCGGAGCAACTGAATACCAGCACTAGCAATGTAAAAAATCATATCCACAAAGCACTGCGCTTCCTGAAGGAGCAAATGCAGTTACACGAGATTATTCCTACAGTTATCCTCTCTCTCGTCTATCTTCTTTTCTAAGTATTAATTTAGTAGCTAAATGTAGCTGGATTTAAAATTATCCGCGTGTCTCATAGATAAATCCGAAATTTTTTCAGATACTTTTTCTTAGTGAAGTGGCCCTACTATTAAGTTAATTGTACTACTAACAAAGGCCCTTTTCTTATGAACAGCCAATTACTAGAGAGATTTTTTAGAGGAGAATGTACCTCAGAAGAGGTGGAACAGGTGCTAAACTGGTTCCGCGAACAAAACCTATCGCCTAGTAAAGAAGAAGAACTGTATGCCATCTGGAAAGAAACTGAGAACGAGAAGCGATCCTACCATTTAGAACAAAATGCTCAAGAAATACTAGGCTCTATCCATCAAAGGGTAGGAAAAAAATGTAGGGTAACAGTTAGCCACCAGCGGGGACGCTCAAGAATTTCTGATTCCTGGGCATATGCTTTAAAAGTTGCCGCTATTCTGATTATTCCTTTCTTTTTTTCCTGGCTCTACGTGAAATTCTATCAGCCGGGCACCGTTGTTCAACCACCCAAGATGATTACGGTAGAGACACCAGTAGGGGTGAAAGTCACCAAAATATTGCCTGATAGCTCGCGCGTGATACTTAACGCTAAGAGCTCAATTACATATATCGCTGGCTTTCAGGAGAATGCTCGGGAAGTAACGCTTACGGGGGAAGCATTTTTTGAGGTGGGTAAAGATTCATTGCGGCCTTTTACGGTGCATTCGGGAAATATCTCCACTACTGCTCTGGGAACGTCGTTTAATATCAACTATCGGCCTGATAAAGCAACTACGGAAGTGTCGTTGGCAACTGGAAAAGTAGAAATTGTAGATAATACGGCGGTTTTGACCAAGCTCGAGCCCGGAGAAAGATTACAATATGATAGAGGGCGATCCACCTTTCGTACTGATCACTATGATACCCTAGAAACCCTAGCTTGGAAGGATGGGATTCTGCATTTCAAAGAAGCAGATATAGAGGAGGTTATTCAGAAACTGGAAGACTGGTACGGAGTAGAAATTGCCTTAGAAGGAAAGGTTGAGAAGGCTAAGAATCAAGCTTGGACGTACACGGGGACGTACAAAAATCAAAATCTGGTGAATGTGCTTTCGGGTATAAGCTATGTGAAAGATTTTACTTACGAAATTCAGCAGAAAAAAATCACCTTGATGTTTCACTAACCCTTAGAGGCGTATGCGATAAAAAGTCATAATACATACAAAATGCCCTCAGGCAAAGCAAGATGGTGACGCATCGGTTGCTCTGCACAAGAGGGCGGTGTTTTAACTGATACAACAATCAAAACTTCGCAATTTATGAAAAATTACCTACTAAGCCTACTCATCATGACTGGTAAATATGCATGCTATGGGCTCATCATCCATATGATGACGCTATCTACCCTGCTAGCAACCGACGGAGTAGCCCAGTACCGCAGCGTGAAGGAGGTCCCTGTTACCTTACATATTGAAAACGCTTTGTTAGCAGAAGTACTACAAGAGATTGAAACGAAAACATCGTTTACGTTTACTTACGAAGAGAATGACCTGACCCAGCGGGGTGGCATTACAGTTCAGGCTAGTGATGAAAATCTGGACGAAGTGCTGCTAACTATCGGGAAAACTGCACGGGTTCATTTTAAGCAGATAAATGACAATATTCACGTCAAATCGGCTAAGCCGAGAGTCGCTGAAGAAACGGTGGAAATTGCTCCGCCTATCCAAGTTTCCGGCAAAGTCAGTTCAGCATCGGATGAAGGTGGGCTGCCCGGGGTAAATATTTTGGTAAAAGGAGGTAGCGTCGGAACAATCACTGACGCTAGTGGAAATTATAGCCTAAACGTCCCCGATGCTAATGATACGTTAGTATTCTCGTCCATCGGTTATCTCTCTCAAGAAATTCCTATTAACGGTCAAAGCACGATCAACGTAGAACTCTCCGAGGATATTCAGAGCCTAGGCGAGGTGGTAGTGATTGGCTATGGTACTCAAAAGAAGAGTAATGTCAGTGGTTCAATCGTATCGATTGGGTCAGAAGACATTGCGAAAGTACAGGCCCCTACCTTTGATGCTGCTTTACAAGGACGGGTACCAGGAGTATACGTTACTACCAATGGTGGTCAGCCGGGTGGAGGAGTATTTGTTCGTATCCGAGGAACTGGTTCTATTAACAATAGCAACCCACTGTATGTGATAGATGGGGTAGTAGTGGGAGCGGGAGATAATGAAAATTCTAATCCCTTGGCTACTATTAATCCTAATGATATAGAAACCATTGATATTCTGAAGGATGCGGCTTCTACCGCTATTTACGGAGCCCGAGCGGCCAACGGTGTGGTGTTAATCACTACCAAGCGCGGTAAGGCGGGCAAGCCTAGAGTATCATACAATGCTTATGCTGGTATTCAGGAGCCAGTAAGCCAGCTCCCTCGCCCACTTAATGCCCAGGAATTTGCTGAAAATATGAATACGGCTTTTGCGGCAGCCGGCGAAGAACCACCTTTTCCTAACCCTGCTTCTTTGGGAGAAGGGGTGAATTATCTAGACGAAGTTATTAGCAATGGCTTTATCACTGATCATCAATTGGCTGTTTCGGGTGGTACGGAATCTAACCAGTATTATGTCTCTCTAAACTATTTTGATAACCAAGGTATTATGCTGGAAACATTCCAAAAGCGTTTTTCCATTCGGGCTAATACTGATAACCAAATTACCAAGGCAATCAAAATAGGTAATAGCTTGATGTACAGCCGAGGCTCTCGTTTTGACAATGGAGCAGGTAACCGAACGTTTATTCACGGCACATTTACCAATCTGTACCAAGCCTTACCTACCCAACCGTTATTTGATGAGACTACTACTAGTGGGTACGGTGGCCCAACTGATACCCGATTAGAACGTCGGCGCAATGTAGTTTCTGAGACACTGCTGCCCACGCGCGATAATTCTACCGATCGGATATTGGGTAATGTTTATTTGGAGATAGCTCCTATTAAGGGGCTAACTTTCCGAACTGCATTTTCTGCCGATATACAAAATACCAACAACTATTTTTACTCACCTATCTGGGAAGAAGGGTTATTGAATTCAGGCGGACTTTCTACCATTAATCAAGTTCGTTTTAACTCTCTTTTCTGGTCTTGGGAAAATACCCTGACCTACGCCAATAGCATCGGGAAAAATAACTTTACCATTACAGCGGGTACCTCCGCTCTAGAGATTGAGTCTCAAGCCCTAAGGAGTTCGGCTCGCTACGAGACTGATGTGTTTACTGAAATTGTAAACGGCGCTACCGAGCTGATCACAACTAGTAATAGCGAGGAAGAGTCTCTGGCTTCACTATTCGGAAGGCTAACGTATGATTTCGACAACAGATACTTGCTAACTGCAGCAATAAGAAGAGATGGTTCTTCTAAGTTTGGCCCTAATAATAAGTTTGGGGTTTTTCCGTCTTTCACGGCTGGGTGGCGGATTTCCCAAGAACCTTTCTTTAGCAAAGGCCTGATCTCCGATCTAAAAGTGCGGGGTGGCTGGGGGCAGGTAGGTTCCGATGCCATTGGCAACTTCCGATATTTGGCTGCGCTTAGTACTGACTTTGGCTATGGCTTTGGTAATCAAAACGGAAGATCTTCTCTAGGCGCTGCCTTGCTAGATTTAGCGAATCCGGATGTGAAGTGGGAAACAGTAACCGAATATAACTTCGGAATTGATGCTGGACTGCTAGATGGAAGACTAACTTTCAGTGCCGAATACTATAATCGTTCGCGCACCGATATGCTGCTAGAATTACCCTTGGCAGGTGTATCTGGTTTACAAGAGACGGTGGATAATGTAGGAGAAGTTGTAAATAAAGGGTTTGAATTCGGTGCGGGCTTTAGACAAGCTGTTGGCAAATTTCGCTACGACTTTAATGCTAATTTGTCTACCATCAATAGTAGGGTAGTTGATTTAGGCGGTTTGGACGAAATTGTAGCATTTACCTATTCTGGTTCTGGAGCTACCGTAGTTATTCGCCCCGATCAACCATTAGGAATATTTTTGGCTCGTCGGACGGAAGGGTTGTTTCAATCTCAGGAAGAGGTTGACGCGGCAAATGCTATTGACGGAAACGCTGACTCACCTTACCAGAATACTGGAACTGGGCCGGGAGATTTCCGGTGGAGCGATTTAAACGACGATGGCAGGGTTGATAACGACGATAAAGAGGTGGTAGGTAACCCCGTTCCGAAATTTACCTACGGTTTTGGTGGTAATATTGGCTACGGGAATTTTGACCTCAACTTTCAGTTTTTCGGAGTTCAAGGCAATGATATATTCAACATTGCCCGTTCTCAACTGGAGGCTTCTGGCCGCGCCTACAACAAGAGTAGTACCGTACTCAATGCCTGGAGTGGTCCTGGTACCAGCAACACCATTCCTCGCCCTCATTTGCAAGATCCTAATCAAAATATCATCCTGGGCGACCACCTGATTGAAGATGGTTCTTACCTACGACTAAGAACCTTACAACTCGGGTACAATATGCCGCAAAACATACTGGAATCCATAGGCTTATCTTCTGCTCGCTTCTACGTCTCGGGGCAAAATATTTTTGTGCTGACCAAGTTCACCGGTATTGACCCGGAGGTTGGGTTTGATGAAAACAATAGCGCAGTAGCCGGTATCTACCAAGACTTATATCCTCAAGTTCGTACTTGGTCAATAGGGCTTAACGTAGGGTTTTAATTATTAAAGATTTATCACCATGCATAAGAAATCAATTCTAATAATTTGTTTGTTAGGTTCAACCACCCTTCTCTTTAATTCCTGTGGGGAAGACTTTGTAACCAAAGAGTTTCAGAATGGAGTAGTAGACGAAAACTTCTTTCAGAATGCCTCCGATGCTGAGCAAGCTCTTACGGCAATATACGATATTGTCGGTCAAAAAGGACTATATCGAGAGGCAGTGATGGTAGTGGGAGATGCTACCAGCGATGATATCAATGAGCTTACCGGGGATAGTGGGGATTATGGAACTTTCTTCCGGGCAGCTAGTGATTATCGCTGGGAGCCTAGTAATCCGTTCTCCTCCGCTCGGTGGTACGACGGCTATAAGGGTATATTCCGGGCAAATATACTGCTAGAAAAACTACCGGATATAGAGATGGATGAGAGCCTGAAAACACGGATGACTGGAGAAGCTAAGTACCTGCGGGCTTTATACTATTTCAACTTAGTAATCACGTTCGGAGACGTGCCTTTTACTACGGAGGTACTTACTCGCGATGAGTATAGCGAACTGGCTCGTACCGATCAGTCAATAATTTATGCCCAAATAGAACAAGATCTGACCGATGCTGCTACCATATTACCCGTAGAAGCTAGCGACCCGGTAGGTAGGGCTACTAAAGGAGCTGCTACCGGACTACTAAGCCGAATCTACTTGTATCAATCTAAGTGGCAAGAAGCATCTACTGCAGCTAAAAGTGTTATAGATCAAGGTACCTATGAACTAGTGGGTTCAGGTGAATTTATAAATATGTTCAATGGTAATTTAGAGAATAGCGTAGAATCCCTATTTGAGTTTCAAGCAGTTTCTGAGGCACCTAATTTCTGGAGTGGTAATACTGAAAATTTGTATTCTATTCATTGGAGTCCGGTAATTGGTTGGGCTAACTGGTTTTCCCCCAGTCCGGGTTCCTACCAACAATTTGAAGAGGGTGATATCCGGCGCAAAGCCAGTGTACTGTTGGTAGATGCTGACCCACCTGACTTTATTGATGTGAATGGGGACGGGGTGCAGGAACAGTTTCCTTCTGGTAATATGAATTCTAGCTACTTCAACGGAGCTAACACGCGTAAATGGCTCCCAGAAGGTAAGGATATGACTCAACCTAATAGTTTCGATGTCAACTATACCATTCTACGCTATGCGGAGGTGCTACTTAACTACGCTGAAGCTCAAAATGAGCTAGGTAACACAGCCGAAGCTTTGAATGCAGTAAATATGATTCGAGAAAGGGCTCAAGCTCCTCCATTCACGACTACTGCTCAGGGCGAATTACGGGAGCTTATTCGCGCCGAAAGGCGAAGGGAGCTGTTGTTTGAAGGTCATCGTTTCTTCGATCTGCAACGGTGGGGCATTGCGGAGGAGGTGCTAGGGCCACTGGGCTACGTAGAGGGGCGCCACAACTACTGGCCAGTTCCCAATGCTGAGTTGGATCTGATGCCTAATCTAACCCAGTATCCTCAATAATTATGAATTGTACATGCTGAAACCTAGAAATAAAGCTTAGTTTTCGAACTAGGCTTTATTCGTTTATGAACCTCTTGAGATCAAAAAATCAGGCCATTTCATGCCTATCAATATAAAAATATATGCGCTTTCGTTCTTTCTTAGTTGGTTAGTTTCTTGCCAGCAAGAGTCCCCATTGTTAGTAGAACAAGAATATGCATTTAGACTAGTTCCGGTTGAGCATTCGGGAGTAGATTTTATTAACCAACTCCAAGAAAACGAGCAGCAAAATATTATCCGTTATCCCTACTTCTATAACGGCGGCGGAGTAGCCATTGGCGATCTAAATCAGGACGGATTACCCGATCTCTACTTCACAGGGAATCAGAAAGGCGACCGACTGTATTTTAATCAAGGAGAGCTAAAGTTTAAGGATGTTACGATCAAAGCGGGTATCCTGAAAAGCAATCTTTGGACGACGGGAGTCAGCTTTGTGGATATCAATAACGATGGCTGGTTAGATATTTACGTTTGTCGCTCCGGCATGGGTACCTACCGAAATAATTTACTATATATCAACCAGCAAAATGGTAAGTTTACTGAAAAGGGGAAAGCCTACGGCTTAAATGACAATGGCTATTCGGTGCAGTCTTATTTCTTCGATTATGATCGGGATGGTGATCTAGACATGTACCTAGTCAATCATTCTAACCATTTCTTTGCCAGTCAAGATTCATTGTTTGCATTGAAGAATCAACCCGTGCCGGAAGAATCAGATAAACTGTATCGCAATGAGGGGAACGAAACTTTTACCGATGTTAGTCAGGAGGCCGGCATCAACCATTTTGGTTTTGGCTTGAGTGCAGCTATTGCTGACCTAAACGGTGATAACTATCCCGATATCTACGTAGCGAATGACTTTTTTGAGCCTGACTTTCTGTATCTTAACAACGGAGACGGAACCTTTACTGATGAATTAGCTGAAAGTATTGGTCACACTTCTTTCTCCAGCATGGGTACCGATGTTGCTGATTTCAATAATGATGGTTTGCCCGACGTCATGGTGTGCGATATGCAGGCTTCGGATAACTATCGTAAGAAAGCCAACATGGCCAGTATGGACGTTGATCGCTTTGCTCGTATAGTAGAGGAAGGATACCATTACCAGTACATGCAGAATACACTACAACTGAATGCTGGAGGTGGTCATTTTAGCGAAGTGGCAGAACTAGCTGGAGTAGCTGAAACCGACTGGAGCTGGGGGCCTTTGTTCTTGGATATGGATAATGATGGTTGGAAAGACCTATTTGTTAGTAATGGAATACGCCGAGATATTCAGTACAAGGACATTCTACTGGATTTGCAGAAAAAGGGTATTGACCCCAGGCAGGCTAGCGTGATGAATATTATTGAGAACTTCCCAGTTCAGAAACTGAAGAACTATAGCTTTCGGAATAGCCGGGATTTAACGTTCTCTAACCAAACCGACACTTGGGGAATTGACATAATGGGTTTCACTACCGGTGCCGCCTACGGCGATTTAGATCAGGATGGTGATATCGATATAGTATTAAACAACATTGACGATCTGGCTTCTATCTACGAGAATTCATCATCCACTGGTACCAACTTTATTCAAATTACTCTAAAAGGTACTAATGACAATCTAGCTGGGATTGGATCAAAGGTTAAAGTTACCACTGAAGAATCAGAGCAATATCAATATCTTCAGCCTAGCCGAGGCTTTCAATCCTCAGTAGAACCTATCCTTCATTTCGGATTAGATAGTGCGAAGAGTGTTGATAAAATAGAAGTATATTGGCCTAATGGAAGTTACTCTTTACTTCAGGACGTTCTGGCTAATCAACGGATAGAAATTAGTCAGCAAGATGCTCAGGTGGCGCCCCAAGAGGTTTCATCTAATGAAACACTTTTTGCCGAAATGACTCAAGAAACAGGAATTAATTATGAGCATATCGAAAATCAATTTGATGATTTCGCTCGGGAGATTTTACTGCCTCACCGCTACTCTCAGTTAGGTCCTTGTTTGGTGGCGGGAGATATAAATAACGATGGGCTGGATGATTTTTATGTGGGTGGTGCCCAAGGCCAAGCTGGCCAACTCTATGTACAGGAAAACTCTGGCGATTTTACTCCCGCTTCCACTGCAGCTTGGAAGCAAGATCAGCAGTACGAAGACATTGGTGGATTGTTTTTTGACAGTGACAGCGACGGCGATCAGGATCTTTATGTAGTAAGTGGAGGAAATGAAGCGGAAGAAGGTTCGCCGTTGTACCAGGATCGTTTGTATACCAATAATGGGAAGGGGCAGTTTACTCACCAACCAAAAGCACTGCCTTCACTAACGGTCAGTGGCTCCGTAGCCCGTGCTGGAGATTTTGACCGCGATGGTGATCTGGATTTATTCATAGGTGGAAGGATTCAACCAGGTCAATATCCACTGCCGGTTAGTTCCGCTCTGTTACGTAACGAAGGTGGGGTCTTTACCGACGTTACCTCCGAGTTAGCACCTCAACTTGACGAAATAGGAATGGTCACTGACGCTCAGTGGACAGATTATGATAGTGATGAGGATCTTGATCTGATACTAGTAGGGGAGTGGATGCCTATTACGCTACTTGAAAATCAGGACGGTAAATTTTCTAAGGCCTCAGTTACTGACTTCGAGCGAACTCACGGCTGGTGGTACAGTCTCACCCAGGCTGATATGGACAATGACGGGGATACAGATTACGTAGTCGGCAACCTCGGGTTGAATTACAAGTATCAGGCTACGGAATCAGAACCATTTCAGGTTTACGCTCATGACTTTGACAGTAATCAAACTTTGGATATTGTGCTGGGGTATTTTGACCAAGGAGAATTATTTCCGGTACGAGGTAAACAATGTTCTTCCCAGCAAATGCCTTTTCTGAAAGAGAAATTTCCTACCTACGCGGGCTTTGCGGCATCTACTTTGACTGAAATTTACGATGAACAAGCCCTTTCTGAGGCGCAACATTATCAGGCGTATACTTTTGCCAGTACCTATATCGAAAATCTAGGTCAAGGCAATTTCACGTTACATCAGTTACCCCAATTTGCTCAGTTATCATCCGTAAATGCTTTAGTAATTGAAGATGTAAATCAGGATGGAAATCTGGATATAGTGTTGGCCGGAAATATGTACGGTAGTGAGGTGGAAACCGCGCGAAACGATGCTAGTTTAGGGTTAGTTTTATTAGGAAATGGTGAAGGAAACTTTACCCCACTCTCACTAGCAGAAAGTGGTCTGCTCGCTCCAGGAGATGTAAAGAGTATGATGAAACTGAACCAAGCAGACGGTGGTACGCTAGTTTTGGTAGGAAATAACGACGATTCTCTTCAGGTATTTGCTTTACAGGATTAAGTGAGAAGAATTGTTAAGAAATCAATCATGAAAATATTAATGAATAACCTATTCTATTTTCTGATTATCACACTTCTGTTCTTTTCCTGTCAGAAAAAAGAAAATGTTTTTGAACTAATATCCGCTGAGCACTCGGGGGTCACGTTTTCTAACACTATTTTTGAATCAGATTCTATTCACTACTTCAATTTTCCCTACATCTATACCGGAGCCGGGGTGGGTGTAGCCGATTTCAATAACGATGGCTTACCCGATATTTTCTTTGCCGGAAATATGGTTTCGTCTCGGCTGTACATCAATCAGGGAGATCTCCGTTTCGATGACATGAGTCGCAACGCGGGTATTGAAACAGACTGTTGGGCGACCGGAGTATCTATTGCTGATGTAAATCAGGACGGGTGGATGGATATTTACCTTAGTGTGGGAGGATTTGTAGAAGCTGATGAACGGAAAAACCTACTATTCATCAATAACCAAGACCTGACGTTTACTGAGTCCGCTGAACAGTACGGTTTGGCTGATGATGGATATTCTACCCAAGCCGCTTTTTTTGATTATGACCGCGATGGCGACCTAGATGTATACGTGATGGAGCACGCCAACGAAGCCTATACTGCCGTCAGCAAATTATACACCTACAAGAACGGGCGAGGTCCCAGTACCGATAGGCTGTACGAAAATGTAGCAACCGCCGATTCACCCCATCCTTACTACCGAGATGTTTCTGATTCAGTTGGAATACTGATTGAAGGCTATGGTTTGGGACTAGCTATCTCGGATATCAATCAGGATGGATGGCCTGATGTATACGTAGCCAACGATTTCATCGCTAGCGACTTACTGTATATCAACAATCCACAAGGGCCTTTTGAGAGCCGCTTGGATGAGTACGTACAGCATATTTCCCGCAACGGTATGGGAGTGGATGTAGCCGATATTAACAACGATGCACTACCGGATATTTTGGTTTTGGATATGTTGCCGCCTAGTGCGATTAGGCAGAAAACCATGACTGCCAGCATGAATTACGATCACTTTCGGTATACGCTTAAACAAGATTTCTCCCCCCAATTTATTCGTAATACTCTGCAAATCAACCGAGGAGTAGCCCCCGATGGTAATTACCGCTTTAGCGAACTAGGCCGCTTAGCCGGACTACACGAAACCGACTGGAGTTGGTCTCCTCTGATCGTTGACTTTGATAATGATGGGCTAAAGGATGTTTATATCACGAACGGATTTAGAAGAGATGTTACTGACCATGATTTTCAGGAATACACTGAACAAACGAATGCCTATGTCCGCGGGTCGGGAAAATTATCTATCCCCGAAGTTGTCGCAAGACTTCTTCAGTTAGATAGTGTTTGCTTGTCCAATTTCATGTTGCAAAACCGGGATAGCCTACGATTCGTGGACAAAACCCAAGACTGGGGAATGGATCACCCTTCTATGTCGAACGGCAGTGCTTACGCCGATTTTGACCAGGATGGAGATTTAGATTTGGTAGTTAATAATATCAACGCTCCCGCTTTTCTATACGAGAACAAAGGTCAATCCGAGAACGATTATCATTACTTACGAGTAAAATTGGTAGGCAATACTCCGAACCGCAATGCGCTAGGTGCCAAAGTTACTGCTACTCTGAAGGATGGCAAGAAACTCTACTACGAGAATTATCCCGTTCGGGGATATATGTCAACTTCAGAATCAATTATTCACTTGGGCCTGGGAGAGGCTACCCAGTTGGATACCTTGGAGATCATCTGGCCTGATGGCAAGCAACAGCGGCATACGAGCCTAGCAGTAGATACTACTTATCAATTTAGCTACGGTGATAATGATTTTTTGCCAGCAAAAGATCAAACAATCTTTCCACCCAGTAATCATCTGTTTGAAGAAGTTTCTGCTGAGCTAATCAACGGCTATCAACATAAGGAAAACGTATCGGAAGACTTTAGATACGAACCATTACTACTGCACCAGTTTGATAATTACGGCCCAGGCTTGGCGGTAGGAGATATGAACTCCGATGGTAGAACGGATTTCTTCGTAGGAGGCGCAAGATACCATAACGGTACACTATTTTTTCAAACCGAAAACCAAACGTTCACTAGTGAGGAGTTGACTGACACTGAGTTACACGAAGATATGGGTTCGCTGCTCTTTGATGCTGACCAGGATGGCGATCTTGATTTGTACGTAGTGAGCGGAGGAAGTTCGGTAAAATTCTTTAACAAGGGGCACTACCAAGATCGTCTGTATACCAACGATGGTCAGGGTAATTTTACCCTAAACGAAGAGGCTTTACCAGCTATTAACACCAGTGGTTCTTGCGTAGTGGCTGCCGATTTTGATAAGGACAATGATCTGGATCTTTTTGTCGGGAGTAGAGTGGTTCCTGGAAAGTTCCCTACGATACCCAGAAGTTATCTACTTATAAACCAAGATGGGAAATTCTACGATAAAACCGAAGAACTAGCCACGGGACTGAGCAAAGTAGGTATGGTCTGTTCCGCCTTGTGGACGGATTACGATAATGATCAGGACGTAGACCTAATGGTAGCAGGAGAGTGGATGCCTATTACTATATTTGAAAATACAGAAGGTAAACTCAGTAAACCCGAGGGAAATACTGGGCTAGAACCCTACTGGGGCTGGTGGAACAGCTTAGCGGGAGGAGATGTAGATAACGACGGAGACATTGACTACATAGCGGGTAATCTGGGAAGGAATACTGCTTTTAAGGTTCAGCCGGATCAGCCTCTTCGTATGTATGCCAAAGACTTTGACAATAACTCCAGTGTAGATGCTATCACTACTCGTTATATTAATAATCAGGAAACACCGATTGCATCTCGTGGAACCCTCATCGATCAGCTTTCGGTAATTAACCGGATGTTTCCCACCTATAATCAGTTCGCTACGGCGGATATTCATCAGATACTAGATGCTTTTGATACTACCAATATGCAGATGCTGGAGGCTACCTTTCTACAGTCAGCCTATATTGAAAATAAAGGTAATGGTCAGTTTGCGATTAACCCGCTTCCACTAGAGGCACAAGTAGCCCCACTATTTGGCCTGGAAATTAGGGATTACAATGCTGATGGCAATCTAGACATACTTGGTATTGGCAATGACTACCAGACTGAAGTTATCTCCGGTTGGTACGATGCTCATCAGGGAATTTACCTACGAGGAAACGGGCAAGGAGAGTTCAAAGCAGTGCCTTCTGGAACAAGCGGTTTTTTTGTAGGCGGAGATGCTCGGGCACTAGGAAGCTTACCTACTCTAACCCATTTCTTCACTATCGCAACAGTCAACGACGATGGCCTGAAGATCTTCCACTCAGAACCACCTGACTTGCCTTCTTTAACATTGCAGTCAAATGAAGTATGGATAGAAATTCAGTACAAAGATGGCTCAAAAAGTAGGTTTGAAAGATATATGGGGCAAGGCTATCTCTCTCAGTCATCTTCTCCTTTGCTGATTCATGAAAATATGCAGTCAGCTACGATTACTGATTGGTCGGGTCGTTCACGGAGCGTTACTTTCCAATAGTTGAGAGAATCCAATATAGATAAAGATTTCTAGGATAATACGGCTTAATCACCAATATACCAGGCTACTAATGGGAAATATGGCTAGTAATTGTAAATTAGATGCTAGTAGCTCTAAGAGAACGACAACCTACAATGGAAACAAATGCACTCTCCTGGATTCTTGAATTTTTCGGACGATTACACCCACTGCTGGTACACTTCCCGGTAAGTTTGTTAGTAGTTGGCCTGTTTCTGGAGCTACTGACTCTCAACGGAAAACGACTCGGACTGCGGGAGGGTATTCAGTGGATAATCTACTTGGGGACAGCCAGTGCAGTAGCTTCGGCTATTTTGGGGTTTATACTGTATCAGGTGGATGATTATCAGGGTCAGTTAGTAGAAAGTCACCTGATTCTGGGTGTCGCTACGGCGGGTCTCAGTGTACTTACTGCCTGGCAATTGTACCGGCTTCAGCAGAACGGTTATCAGCAGTTTATCTATTATCGGAGCTTCTTATTTTTGACGGTTGTAGTTCTCACCGTAGCTGGACATATGGGAGCGAGCCTTACTCACGGAGAAGATTTTCTGAGCAGCACGTTTCCCTGGAATAATGAAGGATATGAAGAAGGACAGGCGGCGGAACTGCTGACCGAATTCACCTCAGTATCGGATGAAAATAAATTGAGTGAGAGTCAACTAATTCGGCTTAATCTGGAAGTTCGGGCTATTTTTGCCCATAACTGTTACCAGTGCCACAGCGAACTCAAACAGAAAGGAGAATTGGTACTGGAGACCGAGGAAGGAGTGATGCGGGGAGGCGAGTCTGGCAAGGTTCTGGTGAAAGGTGATGCCCAGCATAGCGAAATTATTCGTCGGGTGAAATTGCCTCGGGATGATGAAGAGTCTATGCCCGGCAAGGGAAAAGCCCTATCTAAAGAAGAAATCGCGTTAATCAGTCTGTGGATTGATCAAGGAGCTTACTGGGCCGATGAATCGCTGAAGGTTTTTCCGGAAGCTGAACTAGCCTTGACTCAGCCAGAACTTCCGGATGGTACCAATCATGTAGCACATCCGGTAGATCGCCTAACCACGGTGTATTTCGAGGAAAACGATATAGAAGTTGCCGAGATAGTGGACGATAGAACCTTTATTCGCCGGGCGTATCTGGATGCTATTGGTCTGTTGCCTAGTCCGAAAGAGGTGGCAGTTTTTGAAAAAGACTCATCGCCCGATAAACGAAGCCAATTGGTAAAAGAATTACTAAGCGACAATAAAAACTATACCCAACACTGGCTGAGTTTCTGGAACGATTTATTGAGAAACGATTATTCGGGAACCGGATTTATCACGGGTGGACGCAAGCAAATCACCAATTGGCTTTACCAATCTTTGCTTGCGAATAAACCCTACGATGAGATGGTGAAAGAGTTGACTAACCCATCCGAAGAGTCCGAAGGTTTCATTAAGGGCATTCAGTGGCGAGGAGTGGTCAATGCCAGCCAACGTACTGAAATGCAGGCGGCTCAGAATATCTCTCAGTCACTGATGGGGATAAACTTGAAATGTGCTTCCTGTCACAATAGCTTTGTTAGTAATGTTACTTTGAGTCAGGCATACGGATTTGCCAATATATTTGCTGACTCTACGCTGGAAATATATCGCTGCGATAAGCCTACCGGAAAAATGTCCGAGGTGGCATTCCTGTATCCTGAACTAGGTGAAATAGAAGCCAAAACAGTTAAGGAAAAGCTAAAAACCCTCTCGGAAGTGATGGTACAACCCGAGAACGGACGCTTGTATCGCACCATCACCAATCGTCTCTGGGATCGGCTGATGGGACGGGGAATCATTGTTCCGTTAGACGAAATGGATAACCCGCCCTGGAGTGCCGAATTACTAGATTGGCTGGCGGCCGATTTTATCAATAGTGGCTACGATCTGAAACATCTGCTCGAGAGAATTATGACATCAAAGGCTTATCAACTTCCTTCGGTTAGGTACGATGAAATCGCCTCGCTGATGTCAGAAAAATATGTGTTTACTGGCCCAGCTCGCCGCCGACTAAGTGCCGAACAGTTTGCTGATGCCCTGAGCCAGGTGGTTACCCCGATCTACTATTCGGCAGCTTACGACCCTGAACCGAATAAGCTGGAGGCATCCTGGATTTGGACTAGGGAGGTTGAGGTAGAACGGGATGTTTTGCCTAAACCTGGCAAGCGTTACTTTCGCTACGAATTCAACCTGCCATCTAATAAAAAACTTAAAGCGGCCGAAGCACTAATTACCGCTGATCACTCTTTCAAGTTGTATGTAAATAATCAACTAGCGGCCGAAGGTAGCGATTGGCGAAAAGTAGAGCAGGTAAACCTCCACGAACAGTTACATGCTGGGGAGAATATCTTAGCAGTGGAAGGAGAGAATGAAGGTAAAGTAGCTAACCCTGCCGGACTTTTGTTCGCCTTGCGACTGACTTACCAAGATGGCACGCAGAATTTTGTATTTTCTGATGGTGACTGGAAAACAACCAATGCTCAGCCTCAAGGGGAATGGACGGCTCTTGATTTTGATGATATAACCTGGGAATCTGCGAAAAAGTACAACGCTAAATACTGGGGAAAGCTCATCGGTTTTGACTTTGATAGAGAAGGCGAACAAAAGTTTGCCCGAGCTTCTATGGTTGCATTAGATCCTTTCCAGAAAGCTCTCGGTCGTCCTACGCGGGAAAATGTGGCTACCTCACGGGATGATCAAGCTACTTTGCTACAGGCACTAGAATTGACGAATGGTGAGTTTTTTAATAATATCATGCAAGAAGGAGCAGAAAACATGCTAGCTAATTATGGCGATGATAGTGAAAAACTAGTCAGCCAACTCTATCTAAAATCTTTCGGACGAATGCCTACGACTCAGGAGCAAGGATTAATGACTGAGGTGATAGGGTCTAACCCCGGAGTAGAAGAAGTGCAGGATTTACTTTGGGCAGTTGTGCTACTCCCCGAATTCCAATTTATTAACTAAAGGGCGCGGCGCGTGGAGCGGGGAGTTTGGAGAATGTACACCCTGCGTCAAGCACCCTGCCCCCCGCTTATTATCCCTTTTCAATTAATAAACTATGGATATTAACCACGAATTTGCCCGGAGAGACTTTCTAAAGAAAATGGGTGCTGCCACGCTGGCTTCTATATCGGTAGGTTTGCCGACCAGTAGCTTCCTTAGTTCGTGCAGTTCGGAGGACAGAATGCCCTCTTCCATAGATACGGTTATTCTACTATGGATGGCCGGGGGGATGGCGCATACTGAAACCTTTGATCCCAAAGCCTATGCTCCCTACGAAACAGGGCTGGATAGCAAGCGAGTACTAAGCACCTTTCCGAAGGTGCCTACAGCAGTGGATGATTTGTTTTTCTCAGAAGGGCTGGAGTCTATTGGAAGTGTGATGGATAAAGGAGCGATCATTCGCTCCTATCGGGCGGCTGATCTTGGGCATATCCTCCATACCCGACATCAGTACCATTGGCATACCTGCTACGAACCACCGCAGTCAGTGCAACCGCCCCACATCGGTGCTTGGATTGCGAAGGAGTTAGGCCCGGTCAATCCGGTAATTCCGCCATTCATTAGTATGGGGCAACGGTTTACCGTAGGGGAAGGTGAGGAGTTGAAAGCGTTTCATTCTGCTGGATTTATGGGAGCCGAATTCGGACCATTTTTGATACCTGACCCCTCCAGTGGACTAGATAGTGTGAAACCACCGCAGGGAATGTCCGTCAAGCGATTTGAGGCTCGCAATAAATTGTACCAAGAGTTGGTAGAGCGTAGCCCGTTGGGTGAACAGGGTAGCGGGTATCAGAAAGAATCATTGATGCGATCGATGGAGCAAGCTTATCGGCTGCTGAATTCCCCGGAAGCCAAGGCGTTTGATCTCAGTCAGGAGTCTAAAGAAGTGTTTGATATTTACAATACAGGGCGATTTGGCCAGGGCTGCTTGTTAGCCCGGCGACTCGCTCGGGAAGGTGCTCGGTTTATTAGTGTTTCAACTGAGTACGAGCCTTTCATAGGTTGGGACACTCACGAAAACGGGCACACGCGATTGGTAAAAATGAAAGAAATGATTGATCGACCTATTGCCCAGCTTATCCGTGACTTGGATGAGAGCGGTCATTTAGACCGAACATTAGTGATACTTGCCAGTGAATTTAGTCGGGATGCTATTCTGGAAGGCCGACCTGGTGAGAAAGTAAAAGATCAGGTGCAGCAACCTGATCAGATCAATGATATGAAATACTACGGGATGCATCGGCATTTCACTGATGGTTGCTCAATTTTGATGTGGGGCGGTGGAATTAAGAAAGGATTAGTGTATGGCAAGACCGCCGATGAACGTCCCTGTGCATCTACTGAAAAAACGGTAGTGATCGATCAGGTTCATCAAACCATTTACCATATGCTGGGCATCCCCCCCGAAACACAATATACAATTGAAGGTCGCCCGTTTTACACCACCCCTGATGGTCATGGAGAAGCAATATTGGATTTATTGGCTTGATTGAATGACGATGTTCTAGCCGAAGTCAGAAGATGAGAGGTTAGAAATCAAATCCAACTTCTATCTTTGGTCTGCCCTCTTCTAATTTCCAACTTCTTCAAACCAAGGCTAGGGAAAGAAATGAATACACTAGTCGAGTAGGGATTTTCTTTCGCTGTTCGGATGGGAGAGCTTTTCGTAAATCTTCTAGTGCGCGGTAGATTAGCTGCCTAGCGTATTTGGCATCCTGTAAATCCATCACATTGCTTATTTCTGAGTAGGATAGGTTTTCGTAAAACTTCAAAATAATGGCTTCTTTCTTTCGATTTGACAAGCTTTGAACAGCCTTTTTCATCGTTTTGACCAGCGACTTTGAAAATGCGCTTTCATCAAGAGGGTTATAAAACTCTCGAATAGGATCGGTGGGTAGTAGGGGGTGAAAATTGTAGATAACTTCGGTAGGGTAAAAATTTGGTGCAGCAAAAATCTTTCTTCGCATGATCTTCAGGAAGTACTGCTTGGTAGAGTGTATTACGGGCATTCTATCCCTTTTTTGCCAAATTTCTATGAAGATGGTTTGTATGCAGTCTTTCACGAGATCGTCTCTTTGACAGAGGCGATAGCCGTAGTTGTACAGAATAGGAAATAAAGATTGGTAGATTGTTTCTAACGCTTTTTTATCACCTTTTCGGAAATCAGACCAAAGTAGCTCGTAGTTAGTATTAGTAGTAGATATCACATCCATAACAGTACTCCGTTAGATGACTGAAGTACAACCGAGAATACTGTTGGCACTAATTTCGCAAATCAGCTTGCCTGGGTTAAACGGTTGTTGGTCAATTGAGTATCGCAGTGATAAAGGGGCAATTTCTAACTTAACAAGTATAGAATTCATCGCTTTACTTTTGCTAGCTTATAATTGTTAACTTTTTCTGATAATGCATCCTGTACTATGCTGAAATCCGGAAGTATTTGAGAAAATAGACGAAAATTTCTGCTGAAAAAGAAGATTTGAAATTATTTACTATTAAAGTGATTTAAACTTTTTAGAGAATATTTATGCTAAAGCTTTGATTTTCAATTCATTAAAACGAATAATTTGCTCAGCTTTTGATACAATTTATGCTATACTTTGTATCACTTAAACTTACTGAGTATGAAGCTATTCCTATGAATCTAATACCAAAAGTTTAAATCACTTCATTGAAAAGGTGGGGAGTACTACAGAAGAAATGGAAGATATTTATCATAAAAAAATACTGTGCTTGCAAAAGAAGGGCGGTTTGAAGAACTGAACTAAAAAAACCTCCCTGAAATATATCGGATATATCCCAGAGAGGCTTGAAATTTAACGATAAAAAATTCTAGAAGTGAGGAGATAAGTCAGCTTCAGCAGCGGGTAAGGCATATTTTAGACTGATGTTAGTGAATGCATTGCTACGCGGCTCGGCTCCTTCTTCCTCAAATGGATAGTAATAATCTTGAGGATTATTAATTACCCGTTGGCCGTGAGCGGTAATCACGTCGATGGCTCGCCCGGTTCGTACGAGGTCAAACCAACGCTTATTTTCAAAAGCTAATTCTACTCTTCTTTCCCGGAAAATAGCTTCGCCTAAATCGCCGGTGGCTTCGCTCAAACCAGCCCGACTGCGCACTTCGTTTAAGAACATAACTGCTTCGCCCGACTTTCCCTGTTCGTCTAAAGCTTCAGCCAAGAACAATAATACTTCCGAATAGCGATAGATAGGCCAGTTCATGCCGTGGTTGTTGTGTAGTGCGTGGGGTTTGGCATGTTTCTTAATGTAGGGATACACGCCATCGCGCCAGAAGCTTCCCGCAATCTGAATAGAGTCAATTGAAGTATTCTTACGTAAATCGCCTTCTTCGTACGCCTCAATAATATCGGGAGTAGGTATATTGTTCCCCTCTCCGTTCAGCGGTTGAGGATTTGCTGTACCGGTGATAGTCACCAATTCTTCTGGGGCCATCGGGCGAGGCATAAAAGCATACAGATAATTTCCATTCAGCCCGTCGGGACCTTCTTTAAATTGTACTTCAAATACCGATTCGGCGTTGTTTTTATTTCCGTTGCTAGTAGTAAATGCATCGGCGTAGTCAGGCATGAGTGAGTATTCACCGCTGTTTACCACTTCTCGTAGTAGGCTTTCGGCTTCCGCCCAAGCCTGCTGCTCAATGTAGACGTTGGCGAGTAGGGTTTGCGCTGCTCCCGACGTAGCTCGTCCTAATTCCTGTTGCGATTTGGGAGGAAGTAACTGAATGGATTCGATCAAATCCTGAATAATCTGGGTGTAGATTTCTTCTTCACTAGACAGAGGCAAAGCCGCTTCGGAACGCTCAGTAACCGGAGTGAGATGAAGCGGAACGCTACCGAAGTACCGTACCAACTCAAAGTAGGCGTACCCCCGCAGGAAGAATGCCTGACCTTTTAGGTTCGCTTTAGAATCGGCATCAAATTCTATCTCGTCAATCTCGGCTAATACTTGGTTGGCACGTGCAATAATCTGATAATCCTCGCGGTACTGGTTGGTTACGTGAGTATTGGTCGTTACCCCGCCGTCGCTGGGAACAGAAAAGTCAGCCAGGTCTTCTTGTTGTTCGGTAGCTCCGAACAGAATATTACGAGCGTAGTAGGTATTATCTGAGTGCATTTCACTCAGTAACCATGCTCGGTCGTCTACGATGTTCCGCAGCGGTACGTACGCCCCGTTCACGGCTTGTTGAAAATCTGCTTCAGTTTGAAAGAAGGTGGCTGAACTAAGCGAGGTTTCAGGGACAATCGTTAAGAAATCGTCTTGGCAACCCAGTAGGAAAAATCCCAGGGTTATAAAAAGTGTGAATATTTTTTTCATCGTCTTCAATTTATAAGTTGATTGGATTAGTGGGTTGACTTAGAAGTTAAGGTTAACACCGATAGTATAGGTGCGAGGCACGGGATAACCAGAAAGGTCAATTCCTTGGCTAAGATTTCCACCATCGCCCTGGCCATTGTTTTGCATACTGGTTTCGGGGTTTTGTCCGCCCCAGTAGTCAGTAAAGACAAAAGCGTTTTGTACTGATGCGTACAGGCGGGCCGAACGGAACAACTTCTCTATCCCGCCGAAAGTATGACCCAAAGTGATGTTTCGGATGGTGAAAAAGGAAGCATCAGCTACAAAACGACTATTCATCCAGTCACGCTCAATACCCGTCACGTTTCCGCCACCAACCGTGGTACCGTAGAAGCCTCTACCCGGATTTTCGGGGGAGCGAAAACGGTACTGTACATCACTCAACAGATTAAATACCCCATCCAGATTTGTGGTACTAAACAGGTGGCGTACTAGTAGTTGATTTCCGTGAGAGCCAGTACCCACAATGGTGAAATCAAAATTTCTGTAGCGTAGAGTATTAGTGATACCGTAGGTGAAATCGGGAAAGGGGTTTCCCATAATCGCGCGGTCATCATTATCGCCTCCGCGGGTAATCACTCCGTCGCCATTCACATCTACTAGTTTAATACTACCTACCGTAGAGCGACCGGGTACCTGCGGAGAACTGTTTAGATCTTCTTCGTTCATATAAACGCCGTCAGCAATATGTCCGTAGAACTGCCCGAAGGGCTGCCCAACTTGGGTAATGTGATAAGTGCCGTACACCCGATCGATACCATCAGCCAGAGATTCTACAATGTTTCGGTTAAAGGAAATATTGGCATTAGTAGTCCACAGTAGCCTACCGGTAGTATTCTGGGTAATTAATGAGAACTCATGTCCCCAGAAGCGGATTTCTCCAATGTTATCATTAAAGTTTCTAAATCCAGATTCTTCCGGCACCTGCACCGCATAGAGCAGGTTGGTAGTTCTTTTAGTGTAGTAGTCGTACACAAACTGAATCCGGTCGTCGAACAATCCTAAGTCTAGCCCAATATCAAACTGATTAGTAGTCTCCCAACCCAGGTTACTATTCGCTAAAGAGTTGACGGCCACTCCCGGAGCTACGTTATCGCCAAAAACGGCATTAGCCGTGCGATTTCTAAAAACGTTACTAATCAGCGCGTATTGGGTATAGTTACCAATATTGTTATTACCTGTAACACCGTAGCTTGCGCGAATTTTACCGAGAGAAACAGCCGGAATACTTCGCATAAAATTTTCGTCGGAAATTACCCAGCCGGCAGATACTGAAGGGAACACTCCCCATTGGTTGTCTGAACCAAAGCGAGACGAACCGTCGCTTCTAATAGCTGCTGTTAACAAGTATTTACCTTTGTAATTATAAGTGAGTCGCGAGAGGTACGATAGCAAACTCCACTCTTGTACATCGGTTTCAGTATTCGTTCGGTCGATATTAATAGCTCCTTGGATAGTAGATAATCGGTCATCCGAATAGGTGTTAGCTTGAATCTCGGTTCCATTCCGACGAAACTTCTGTTGAGTAAACCCACCCAGTAACTCAAAATCATGATCGCCAAAAGTCTTAGAGTAGGTAATCAAGTTTTCGTTCAGCCAAGAAAAGTCGTTAATATCTTCTTGTATCGATCGAGCATCAGTGGGCAACGGAACGTTAATGCGACCCGTGGCAGTAGAAGGGCTAAAGTAGAAGTACTTAGAATTATAGAATTCAGCGTTGAAGGTAGATTTTAGTACCAATCCCTCTATTGGCTCAAATTCTATGAAAGCATTGGATAAAATATTTAGCTCATCGGTTCCATCCTCAATCTCTTCTACAGATCGTACCCAGTTAGCGTAAGCGAAAATATTTCCGGTTTCGGCCGGGAAGCGGTTAAACGTGGTGAGCTCGCCGTTCTCATCGTAGATTGGCATGATAGGCCACGTGTGCAACGCATTAAATAGGATACCAGTGCCTCGAGTACCATCCGTACGGGGAATATTGTCTTCAATATAGGTTGGGGCTACGTTCAGTCCCATTCTAATCTTATCCGAAAGATCGTAGCTGGTATTCATTCGTAGTGAGTACCGCTTGAAATCTGAGTTCAGCACTACGCCCTGCTGGTTAAATACTCCGGCTACTACCGCTGTATTAACCTTCTCTTTATTTGAAGTGATGGTTACGTTATAGCTTTGAATGGGAGCACGGCGGAGTAAGGCATCGTACCAATCATTGTTCTGCCCGGCAAAATCGGAAGGGTTCTGGAAGATTTCGGGTACTTCCTGTCCGGCATCTTCGTAGTACTCTTTCTTAAACTGAGCAAACTCCACGGCGTTCATCATATCCAGCCTCCCGCGTTCGGGTACTTCCTGAATACCTCCGAAGGCGGTAACACTCACATTGGTTTGGCCTTTGCTGCCTTTTTTTGTAGTAACCAATACTACGCCGTTCGCTGCTCGGGAGCCATAAAGTGAGGTTGAAGCAGCGTCTTTTAGTACCGTAATATCCTCTATTTCGTCGGGGTTAATGTTATTAATGTCGCCGGTAATAGGAAAACCATCTACGACGAACAGTGGGTCACTTCCTCCCGAGACCGATAGCTGTCCTCGAATGCGAACCGACATACCTTGCCCCGGTTTACCGGTGGTCTGATTTATCTGCACTCCGGCCAGGCGACCTTGTAGTTTTTGGGTTACCTGCGCCACTGGCAAATCCCGAAGTTCGGCAGCATCTACAGATTGCACGGCTCCGGTCACTTCTTTCTTCAGTTGGCTACCATAACCAACTACCACAATTTCCTCCAGACTTTGTACATCTTCGCTCATGGCGAAATCAACCACACTTCTGCCGTTTACTGGAATCTCTTGGGTTAGGTATCCAATGGAGGAGAAAATAAGAATACCATCATTGTCGGGAACCTCAATATTGTATTTACCCTCAATATCGGTTACGGTTCCTATGGCACTGCCTTTCACCAGCACATTAACTCCTGGCAGTGCTGAGCCGTTCGCCGCATCGGTAACAGTGCCACTGACGGTAATGACTGATTTAAGCGGGGTTTTCTCTGAAAAGTGATTCGGCACATTGCCTTCTGCTCTTGATAACGAAAGGCTAGGTTGGCTATGATCTAAAACTGGCTTAATTGGTTGAAGGGTTGAGTTATTAGCCGGGGGAGCTTCTTTTTTGATAATGTAATAATCACCCATTTTTCGGGCTTCTAGGCGAAGCGGGCTAAGCACCTCTCGTAGTAAGTCCGGGATATTTTGCTTTTCCTGATTTAGCCCCTTTATCACCTGTGAGGAAATTACTTGAGACTCTACCAAATCTTCATCGTAAGCAAACTGGATTTTTAGGTCTTCTTGTAATTTCTCTAGAGCATCTTTCAGGGTTATCTTTTGTGGTTGATGCTCAGTCTTGACTGACTGGTAGGTTCGTGAGTACCTTTGGCTACTGGCCAACTCCTGGGAAAAAGCTACGGTACTTAAACCGAAGCAGGTGAGAAGAATCAGTGCTCTTCTCAAATAGAAAACATTGTACATAGTCATCTGATTTTAGGTTGACGTAAAAAAGTATTGAGTATTAGTATTTAGTATTGATTGTCAGCGAGGCTCAATCCGTATTTCCTTATTTGCGTTTGTAACCTTTAAGTCTAGGGATTCACTCAGTAAATCAAGTAGTAGATTAATTTGTCCGTAGGGAATTTTAGCACTAAACCTTCTATCTGCTATCTCGCTTGAAACACGTACTTGGTAACCGTAGATATTTTCTATGACATCAGCTACTTCGTGCAGATAGGCTGCTTTGAAGACGTGAATATTTTCTTTCCACGATAGTAGTGATTCGGTATCGGCTAGTTCTCGCCGGAAGGTTCTGTTATCAGGAAGGTAGGTAGCTACTTCCCCCTCGGCCAATTGAATTTGTTCTTGGGTAGCTTGGGAGTTCTCTTTCAGTCTCACGATTCCTTCCTCAAGAACGATCTGGGTATTGTTCTCTCGGTTCTGAACATTGAACCGAGTGCCTAGTACTTCTACCGCCACCTTGCCCGCGTGTACTGTGAATTTTCGGTAAACGGTTTCCTCTTTTTCAGTATTGGGTACTAATGATTTTTCTACCGTAAAGAAAGCTTCTCCCTCTAGCCAAACTTCCCGCTGGGTTTGCCAGCGAGGCGTGATTTGCAGCGTAGAGTTGGCATTAAGTAAGGCGGTTGATCCATCGGGTAGCTCGACTGTAAGAACTTCACCGTAACCAGTACGATACTCTTTCCCGCTGAAAAAGGAATGGTAGGAGGCATAGAAACTAACTAGCAGTATACCCGTTACTGTGGCGGCTATTTTAAGCCAGGAGGTAGAAGAACGAGAGTGTATTTTACGATTGGGAGCAGTAGATGTAACCTTCTCGTCTAAGGCATGACTGATATTTTCCCAGATTTCCTGTTGATTTTCTTCATTAGTGCTAACAGGCTCGATATTAGTCATTAACACCAGTAGCCGGGCTTGTTTGATGACAGCTTGTTTATCAGGGTGCTGCCTAATCCAGTCTTGCCAATAAGCTTGGTTTTTCTCATCAGGAGAGAGTACCCATTTTCTAAAAAAATCGTCAGTTACAAAGTCACTGACTTGGTAGTTTTCGTAAAGCATTATTGCACTAGTAGTTTGCTACATTACTATAGTGGGAAGCTATTACTCAAACACCTTCAAGATTTTCACTTTATTTTTTGAAATTTTTTTCTTGCTTGGAAAAGAAGCGAGGATTAAGCAATTTGTAAGGGATTTTACTGCTAATTATAATAATTTATTAATTTCGGTTAAATCATAAAGTGCTGTAAAACTGATCATTAAATCTCGGTTTTGGCAGTAGTTTTCTTTATTATTTCGGACTAGCAGATTTTATTACCTATGAACATAACCTATCTACTCTTTCAAGCTCTATTTCTTAGCTACGTATTATTCTTTTCGTCACTGCCAGTGGTCACTACGGCCGATTCTACTGCGGCAGTCATCGTTGAGAACCCTAAAATTGATAAACTCAAGCTTCAATCTGGCTTCAAAGCCGAGCATTTGTTTAGCCCCTCCGAAAATGAAATGGGTTCTTGGGTGTCAATGGCTTTTGACAATAAAGACCGATTGATCGTATCGGATCAGTATGGTACGCTATATCGGCTGAATGTGCCTGAAATTGGAGCGGAAGATCTTACCCCGGAGATTGAAAAGGTTCGTATTAAGTCTGATGATCCGGTAGCCGACTCGCTGGTGCAAATGGGTTACGCCCAAGGTTTGCTCTATGCTTTTAATAGCCTGTATGTAATGGTGAACAACCGGTTGAAAGAAGATGACGAAGATGCTGATTTTGATAAAAGTAGCGGTCTTTATCGTTTACAGGATACCGATGGTGACGACCAATTTGATAAAGTAACGTTACTAAAATCATTAGAGGGGTGGGGCGAACATGGTCCGCACAGTATTGTAATGTCGCCCGACGGAGAGTCACTCCACGTTATTGCGGGTAACCACACTGACTTGCCTGAAATGGATCACTATCGGTTGCCAAAAGTTTGGGAAGATGATAATCTGTTTCCTCAGATTAAAGATCCGCGCGGTCATGCGAATGATCGGGGCGCACCCGGAGGATGGATTGCCAAAATTGATCCGGCAGGTGAGCGATGGGAGCTAGTCAGTGCCGGATTCCGCAACCCCTACGACCTGGCTTTCAACGAAGCTGGGGATATGTTTGTCTATGATTCGGACATGGAGTGGGACTTAGGAATGCCCTGGTATCGGCCTACTCGTATTTGCCACGTAACCAGTGGTAGCGAGTTCGGTTGGCGAACTGGTAACGGTAAATGGTCACCAGCTTACCCCGATAATCTTCCCCCCGTTTTAAATATTGGTCAGGGTTCTCCTACGGGAGTGATTTACGGAGGAACTGCTTCCTTTCCTGAAAAATACCGCAAATCAATATTTGCCTTCGATTGGAGCTTCGGGATTATTTACGCCGTACACTTAACACCAGAAGGTAGCACCTACCAGGGCGAGCGCGAAGAATTTGTATCAGGTATGCCACTTCCTCTCACGGATGGGGTGATTGGTCCCGACGGAGCGATGTACTTCATGACTGGCGGGCGTCGTCTAGATTCTGACCTGTACCGAGTGTACTACGATGGTGATACCGAGAATAGTGAAGTAATGGCGGAGGTAACGGAAGCTAATCAGTTAAGAAAAGATCTGGAAGAATACCATAAAGAAGGAGCAACAGGTGGAGTAGAAGCCGCCTGGACTCATCTGAATCATCCTGATCGATTGGTGCGCTATGCCGCCCGTATTGCCGTGGAACAGCAGCCTGTAGCTGAGTGGCAAGATAAGGTGTTGAATGAAAGTGATCCAATAATCTTGATACAAGGGGTTGTTGCTTTGGCTCGTCACAGCGAATCGTCATCCGACGACTCTTCTTTAAGAGACCAAGTGCTGGATAAATTGATTGGGGTAAAATACGAAGAGCTGAACAATCAGCAGCAAGTTGATCTGTTGCGGGCGTTTGAACTTACAATTGCTCGAATGGGTGAGCCTACGGGAGACTTGCACGGACAAGTAGCTAGCTATCTGAATAGTCACTACCCCGCTGATAATGAAATTATCAATGGGCAACTAAGTAAGTTACTAGTAAGTCTGGATGTACCTGAAGTAATTGAGACAACCCTGGCGCTACTCGAGGAAGACGAAAGTAGAGCATCTGCTCAAGCGGAATCAGCAACCGAAAGCTCTGATCTGATTTTACGAAATCCTCAGTATGGGTTAGACATTGCCCGGATGCTGAAAGATATTCCACCCGCTCAGCAAACCTACTACGCGACTGTGCTCAGTGAACAAAAGTCGGGTTGGACACCTGAATTGCGAGAGCGTTATTTTAAGTGGTTCTATCAGGCCTTCGATTTTGAGGCGGGTAATAGCTATATCGGTTTTATTGATAAAGCCCGAAAAGAAGCGCTTACTAATGTGCCCGAAGATAAATTTGAGTACTATAACAACTTATCTGGCGACTCATTACTATCTAATAACGGTCGGGATTTGGCGAATGTACCGCGTCCCAAAGGCCCTCGTCGGAACTGGAAAATAGATGAAGCCGTGGCTACCTTAGATACGCTGGGTCTAAAAAATGCTAATTTTGAAGTGGGGGCCAATATGTACGTTGCTACGCGCTGTCAGACTTGTCACAGTATGCGAGGTGAGGGCGGCATAATTGGCCCGGATTTAACTCGCTTAGGTACCCGGTTCTCTACTAAAGATATGATTGAAGCCATCATCGAGCCGAACAAAGCAGTTTCTGATCAATACGCTTCTACGGTATTGTATCTGAAAAACGGAAAATCGCTGGTGGGTCGGCTCACTGACCAGGATGAAGAAAACTATTATTTATCACAGAACCCGTTTGCGCCGGACTATATTCGGGAAGTGCCTAAGGCTGAAGTGGAGGAAACTAAGTTATCTGCTGTATCTGTCATGCCTCCTAACTTGATTAGACCACTTAATAAAAGCGAGTTAAAAGACTTGATTGCTTACCTAATGGCAGGAGGCGATCCCGATCATGAAATTTATCAGGAAGGCAGTGCTGCCGGAAAATAATTCAAATAATTGACTCGATAAATTGAATAACTACCTATGCCTAACCGACTTTTTATTGTATCACTATTTTTAATTGTTTCTGTATCAGCTAGTTGTCAAACCGTTTCTCAGAACATCGATGAAGAAGATTCCCCACCGCCTGAGCCGGAAGAAGGATTTCAGCCAATCTTTGACGGCGAAACTTTAGGCGGTTGGGAAGGGGACTCTACCTACTGGCGAGTGGAGAATGGCAGTCTGGTTGGCGAAATTACTCCAGAAACACTCTTGGAAAGTAATTCTTTCATCATTTGGCAGGGAGGTACACCTGCTAACTTTGAATTGAAAACTGAGTTCCGGATTACCGAGAACGGCAACAGTGGTATCAACTATCGCAGCGAACGGATTGATACGATTCCCTACGCTTTACGCGGTTATCAAGCTGATATTGATGGGAAAAACCGTTACACGGGTCAGAACTACGAAGAAAAAAAGCGCACTACCTTGGCCTACCGAGGCGAGCAAGCTACCATTTCCAGCCAGGATAATCCGGATGAATCGGGCTCTTTGCGGGCTAATGTAGAGCGAAATGCCTGGACCCACCGAGACGTCACTGCGTCATTAGGTGAATCAGATTCATTAAAAACTAACATCAAGCAAGGCGATTGGAATGAGATGCACTTGATCGTGAATGGTAACCGCCTTCAGCACTACGTGAATGGAGTACTCATGAGTGATGTTACTGATGATGATACAATCAACCGAAGTATGCAGGGGCAGCTAGGAGTGCAAGTACACGTAGGCCCGCCTATGCAAGTAGAGTACCGTAACATTCGCCTGAAACAACTTTAAATACAACCTACGCCAATGAATAAAATCGGATTTAATGTGCTGGCTTGGTCAGCCGTGGTTTCGGAAGACCTTCTGCCAATTATTGATAGGCTTAAAGAGATTGGCTACGATGGGGTAGAATTTTTTGTGGGCGCAGAAGAGGAGTCAGTTTACAAAAGGTTAGGAGATCATTGCCAGAGTATTGGTCTGGAGGTGACTAATGTTTTTACACTGTCGGCGGAAGAAAATCTTATTGATGAATCAGCTAGCGTTAGAAACAATGGTCTAGATCGCATCAAATGGGCGATTGATCGTTGCCACGACATGAATGCTAAGGTTCTGTGTGGGCCCTACCATTCCGCCTTTGCTACTTTTGCTGGGCACGCACCTACTGAAGATGAATACAGCCGAAGTGCTGAAATTCTAAACGCTGCTGGCGACCATGCTGCTCAAGCTAGGGTAACCATGACTCTGGAAGCTCTGAATCGCTTTGAGTGTTATCTCTGTAACACTATGGATCAACTGTTACACTTGGTCAGCAAAGCCGATCATCCGCAAGTGAAGGCGATGTACGACACCCACCATGCTAATATTGAAGAGAAAAAAGTGGGTGAAGCCATGAAGACCATCGCGCCGCATCTGCGTCACTTTCACATTAGCGAGAACGACCGAGGTACCCCGGGCGCGGGGCATGTGCATTGGGACGAGACCTTCGCTACCTTAGCTGAAATCAATTACCAAGGTTGGTACACCATTGAAGGCTTCACCCGCAACGACCCTGATTTTGCTAATGCCATCAACGTGTGGCGGGAATTTGCCCAACCCTGGGATATGGCTGAAAAAGGGCTGAAATTTATCAAGGAGATGGTAAACAAGCATTCAGCCTAACGTTGGTAGAGAACACATCTTCCATATCATCAGACTGGACCGATAAGGTAGCCAACTCTTTCCAGTTGGGAGGAATTGAAACCGCTGTGCTAGATAATGGCGCAGGAAGGGGAATCCGCATTGCCTGGGTAAATACCGGATCTGGATTACGTTATAAAGTAGTGCTTGATCGGGCAATGGATATTGTGGATGCTTTCTTCCAACAACATAGCCTGGTCTGGCTGAGCCACGGTGGAATTACCTATCCTCAGACCTCGGCTAACCAAGGAATGCGTTGGTTAAAAACGTTTGGGGGCGGACTGCTCACTACCTGCGGTCTGACCCACATTGGCGGTCCGGAATCGGATGAATACGGGGAGCGAGGGCTGCACGGTGAAATCAGCAACACCCCTGCCGAGATAGAGTCGGTTATTCAGCCGGATATCCGAGCTGGTAACCTGAATATGAGCATTACCGGGCGGATAAGAGAAGCTCAGGTATTTGGGCCTTCCCTGGAGCTAAAGCGAACGATATCTGGTTCTCTAGGCATGTCACTCATTCGTATTGAGGATGAAGTAACCAACTGGGGAAATACACCTGCTCCGCATATGCTATTGTACCACTGCAACCTTGGGTGGCCACTGGTAGATGAAGGAGCGAAATTAGTGTGGCAAGGTAAGTGGCAAACCCCGAGTGGAGAACCCGGACGTATTTTCAATGACGATAACGATTTCCGTAGATGCCCCGCTCCGCTTAATGAACATAGCGGGACGGGAGAAGATGTAGCCTTTATTGATATTCAGACGGATGAAAGCGGAATATGTACTTGCGGTATTCATAATCCAAAGTTGGACTTAGCAGTTGCCTTGCGGTTTCCGAAAAAGCAATTGCCTTGGCTCACTAACTGGCAACATTGGGGAAAAGGAGAGTACGTTACTGGGCTAGAACCTGGAACCAATCCCCCCATTGGCCAATCTAACGCCCGATCTGATAATACCTTAATTCAACTAGAACCAGGCGAAAGCCGAAAATATTCGCTAGAGATAGAAGTGCTGACCGAGCCATCGGGTATAAATCATTTTTTGGACAACACTTAATATAAATCATAACCTATGAAAATGCTTACCGACATAAATGTCATGCAAGACGCCCTAGATCAGGGAAAAGGTGTCTTGCGACTAACTCCGACCTGGGTGCCTCGTTCTTTTTGTGTTCCCGGTCGTCGAATCAAACTGCACCCCGACGACTATTACGTACTCGGTGGTGAACGTGGCGGTATTGATGAACGTTGGTTCTCGTCCACCACCCCTGCTAAAAATGGGCCGCTTACTGGCGAAAATGAAGGGCTTAGTGCGGTGGTGTTTACCGATGGTAGTCAGGAAAAGCAGTTTCTGCTGCGCGACGCCGTAGAAGAACTGAAGGGAAGCTTAATTGGTGATCGTATTTGGAATGAGTACCGAAGCTGGCCAATGTACTCTAAGTTTTTTGATAATATGGGGCCACTGCCACATCACATTCACCATAACGATGAGCACGCGGCTAAGATCGGTCAAAAGGGTAAGCCTGAAGCCTACTACTTCCCCCCTCAGGTAAACAATCACGGAGGAGATTTCCCGTATACCTTCTTCGGCATTACACCTGGTACTACCAAAGAGCAGATTCTGGAATGTTTGAAAAACTTCACTAAGGGCGATAATAAAATTACTAATTACTCCTCAGCTTTCCGCCTAGAGCCAGGTACCGGTTGGGATGTGCCTCCCGGAATGTTGCATGCTCCTGGGAGCATGTGTACTTACGAGCCTCAAAAGGCATCGGATGTATTTGCCATGTATCAGTCACTAGTAAACGAAGCTATTATCCCGGAAGAACTGCTATGGAACGGCACGCCCCAAGACCGAATGGGTGATTATAACCAGTTGATGGAAGTCATCGACTGGGAGCTGAATACGAATCCTAATTTGCTGGAAACTCGTTTCATGGCTCCAGTAGTCATAAACCCGGAGACTTCGGAGGGCTACGAAGAAAAATGGATTTGTTACCGTTCTCATGATTTCAGCGCGAAAGAACTCACGGTTATGCCTGGTCAGACCGTCACGATTAAAGATAATGCCGCTTACGGTATGATTATGATGCAGGGGCACGGCACCATGGGTGAGTGGAATATTGAAACCCCAACTATGATTCGCTACGGACAACTAACCCAAGATGAGTATTTTGTTAGTGAAGCAGCAGCTAAAGAAGGGGTGAAGATCGTAAATCAGTCAGCAACTGATCCAATCGTTATGCTTAAGCACTTCGGCCCTAAGAATCCTGATTTACCGATTGATATTATGTAATCTATTGGCTTTCTTAGAATCGTACACTTTAGACAGATAACTCTGAGATTTGAAATTTATGATAGTATTACTATCTTTTTGAAATAAATTTTTTTCACCAACAAAACAACCTGACATTATGAGTGACCATACCTATCCTAAATTACACAATGCAACCTGGCCTGGCATCGTCGGCAAAGGCCCTGATTCTCAACCTGTAATTCCTTTGGATACTATGCTGGAAATGACCGCTGCTGCGGAAGTAGACGGGGTAAAGTTCGACGGAGTAGACCTTGGCCTTTTAGATCCGCACATTGATATCAATAGTTCCGACGATGAAATCAAAAAGCTAGCTGATAAAATCGCTGGGCATGGTCTAAACGTAGGTAGCTTGGTAGCTCCTATCTGGGGCGGTCCCACATTGGGCAGTGACGAAGACCGAAAGACATTCGTGGAGATGGTACGCAAAGCCTGCCACTTCGGAAAAGTATTGCGCGAACACGGCGTTCGTTCTTACGGAGTCATCCGCATCGATTCGGCCTCTAGTCCTGAACAATGGTCACAGGATATTGAGGGAAGTAACAAACTTATCGTTAAAACCTTTCAGGAAGCCTGTGATGTGGCAGCGGATTATAACGAAAAGCTAGCAGCTGAAGGCGAAATCTGCTGGGGCGGTATGCATAGTTGGAAAACGATGGCTTATACACTAGAGTCAGTAGATCGACCCAATATTGGTTTCCAAGCAGATATGTCACATACGTTGCTGTATTTGTTGGGCTACAATCGACCCGAAGATCGTATTCTTCCCGAGGATTTCGATTGGAGTGATCGAGCAACGCTAGAGGCTGGCTTGAAAAAGGTAACTGAGGTTTTACGCCCTTGGACGATCGATTTTCACGTAGCGCAAAACGATGGAACAGTTCACGGAACCGGGTCGCACGATAAAACCGGACGCCACTGTCTGGCGACTGACCCTAACGGAAAACTAGACGTAGCCCACGACGCTGGTTACTGGCTACGTGATGAAAACGGCAATCCTACCAAGGCCTTCCAACACATTTGCTGGGACGGTTGTATGTTCGATAATGACGTAATGGAAAAGCAGCAAACCTGGAATGACATCCTCGCTCTCATGGTAAAAGTGCGAAACGAGCATGGCTGGGATTAGCAATGTACAGTGAACTGGGCGCCGGGCGCAATTAATAATGTAGAATTTGTAATTTTCAATTTTTCAATCTTCTAATTAAGATGAATAAAAAAGAACTTAGAATCGGATTAATTGGACGGGGCTTTATGGGGCGAACCCACTCCAATGGATATAAACGAGTTAGTGATTTCTTTCCTGACCTACAGTATCACCCAGTACTTAAATCGGTTTGCTCTCGTAGCGAAGATAAAGTGAAAGCTTTTGCTGAGCAGTGGGGCTACGAGTCCTACGAAACCGACTGGAAAGCCCTAATCGCCCGCGACGATATTGATGCAGTAGACATCTGTACTCCCAATGACACCCACGCCGAGATTGCTATTGCGGCGGCAGAGGCCGGCAAGATGATCCTTTGTGAAAAACCTTTGGCGCGTACGTTGGAAGAGTCTCAAAAAATGGTTGATGCAGTAGAGAAGGCCGGAGTAGCCAATACCGTTTGGTATAACTACCGTCGCCTTCCGGCCGTTACCTTGGCGAAACAGGTAATTGACTCCGGCAAGCTTGGAAAAATCTTTCATTACCGAGCTAACTTCTTGCAGGACTGGACAATTAGCCCTGAAGTACCACAGGGCGGGGAGGGCACTTGGCGATTAGACGTTGAAGCAGCAGGCTCGGGCGTTACGGGTGATCTACTCGCCCACTGTATTGATACGGCTATGTGGTTAAACGGTGGCATTAAAGATGTATCCGCCATGACCGAAACCTTTGTGAAAGAACGGGTACACGCGGGAAGTGGCGAGAAGCAAAAGGTGGGTATTGACGATGCCTGTATCTTCCACTGCCATTTCTCTAACGGCTCATTAGGTCTGTTTGAATCTACCCGTTACGCCCGGGGGCATAAAGCACTGTATACCTTCGAGATCAACGGTGAACACGCTTCCATCCGCTGGGATTTGCACGACCTGAACCGTCTGGAGTATTTCGACCATCGCGATGAATCTATTGTGCGGGGCTGGCGATCAATTCACGTTACCGATGGCGACCAGCCGTATCTGGATAAGTGGTGGGTTCCTGGATTGGGATTGGGATATGAGCACTCATTTGTTCACCAAGTAGCTGATTTTTTGAAGAGCCTAGAAGGTAGCGATGAATGTCATCCAACCTTTAAAGATGCTCACGAAACCCAAAAGGTATGCGAAGCTGTGCTGGATTCAGCCGCTGACAAAAGCTGGAAGGATACTGGGGTAGATTGGACTGAAAAGTAAACACTTAATACTTTGATATTCATAGGTGAAGTAGTATAATCTGCTTCGCCTATTTTTTTTGAAATATACCCTCCTTTTCGTCAGCCCGTAGCGATGATTTAGATCATTGTCTTCCACTTAGAAAAAACATTTCTTTGCTGCCAATATAGCGAATCAGCTTATTCTCATTTATTACACTACTACTTTTGATATGAAGGAAAAAATCCAGCAGCATGTCTCAACTAGGCCGTTTTATGGTTTAGGCTTTATTGGTGCAGCGGTATACTTCATTTCTTACGCTCACGGCTTTTGGTTAGTCTTGCTAGGTTTACTGAAGGCAATTTTTTGGCCGGCTTTTCTCGTTTATTATTTGTTGGAATATCTTACCAAGATATAAACTTGCAAGCCGTTAGCATTATTAAAAAGGTGCTATTTCCTAACAGAAAGTCATATCTCGGGCTGACGTATATCATGGTTTTTTTAGGAATCAAAAGCCATTTTATGGTTCATTAATAAGTCAAAATAGCCATGAAAATATTAGTCCCAATAGATTTTTCGGCAGATGCCACCCAGGCACTACGCTACGCTACTGCATTAGCCAAGCTAGTACGAGCTGCTCCGCCCGAAGTTGATTTATCTCCTCCTGAACTTTTAATACTGCACGTGTTTCAAGTGCCTACAGGTGGGGACGCTAGCTTCTTTGTTACATCCCCGATGATTGAGCGGGCTGAAGAAGAAACCAATCAGCGATTACAAAAAGTTATAGAAAATATTCCTGACATTCAGTCGGTGCCGCACCGCTTGATTACTAAATTGTCTATGCCCTACGAGGGTATCGGAGAAGCAATTGAGGAAGAGCCAGTGGATTTGGTGATAATGGGTGGCCGGGGAGTGAATGCTTCAGCTAATTGGCTAGGTAGCACTACGTTGCAGGTAATGCGCCACGTACATTGCCCAGTATTGGCGGTACCTTATACTTCCGAAGAGTTTTACCCCCAGCATGTAGCATTTGCTACCGACCTGTTGGCTACCGAGAAAATGCCTTCGTTAGATTTGTTCAAGAAGTTATTACAGCTATGGCAGGCTAAGGTGCATCTTATTCATGTGCGTTCGCATCCGGAGGGAATCTCCTTAGAGCAGGCTCAGGAAGCTCTGCAGCTTGATCAGCTTTTGAAGGATGCTCCCCACAGTTATCATTTTGTAGAAGATAAGGTTCCCGTACGGGGCATTGAACAATACCTGAGCGAATCTCCAGCTGATTTACTAGTAGTAATCCCTCGCCACCATGCGGCTTTGGAAAGCTTGTTTCATAAAAGCGTCAGCAAGCAGTTAGTGACCAGTTCATCCATCCCAATTTTGTCTATTCATGAGTAGTGGGTGAGTGCTTGTAGCTGGTGCTACGCACTTCTGATTCGGGAAAAGCAAGAATAATTGGTTAAATTAGGTCTATTGACTGCTTTTGTTAATAAACCTTTTCTTACTAATGCATCGCCCCATCCTAACTAGCTTACCCCGATTTTTTTATCACTGGCCACTGGTAATAGTTCTTTCATGCTTACCTAGCCTTCACGGACTAGCGCAAAATGTACATGCAGAACAAGATGCTAAAGTCATTCGGCTAAACGACGCTGCCCCCCCTCCTGATTGGGCACTGATGCAGCAGCAACTGATGCACGCCCTCTATCCGGCGGCCTTAACTTTCATCAAGAAATATACCCACGAAGATGGTGCGCTCAAGTGGCGGGAAGAGTGGCCGGGTATGGACGGCTCAGACGATGGGTACGAGGCTTTTTATAACTTTCCGCTGTACTACGCATTAGGTGGGCCTAAGCCTATTGACAGCCTGTCGAGGGTATTCTGGGATGCCATTACCAAGCAATTTACCAAATACGGGCAGGTTCATAACGAGTTTGATGCCGGATACGATTGGATGCACCACGGAGAGTCTTATACCTATTTCTACTTTTTCGGATTGGCTGACCCAACGGATGAAAAGATGCGGGATAGAGCTGTCAAATTCGCTGAGATGTACATGGACGATGGTACCGAAAAGTCTAATTATGATGATGAGCATAAGATTATTCGGTCGCCCCTTACCGGAAGTTTGGGGCCGCGCTTTGTAAATACGGCGGAAGATTGGGTGACGCATCGTCCTATCTTGGCGCATTATCCACTACCTTACGATGACATTCCGAATGTAGACAGCTCCAGTGCCTGGAATGATGATCAGAAGTTTCCCTATATTCTTCAGGCGATTAACGAGCGTATGATGAAAAACGACGTGCCCTTAAATTTGGCATCAACCAGTATGATGGCGAATGCCTATATGTATACTCAAGATGAACGCTACAAAAACTGGGTTATCGAGTACGTAGAGGCCTGGATGCAACGAGTAGAAGATAATGGCGGAGTGATTCCCGATAACGTAGGACACAATGGCAAGATTGGCGAGAATACTGGCGGAAAATGGTGGGGAGGATACTACGGCTGGCGTTGGCCTCACGGATTGCCCAACCAAATGGAAGCTACCACTATTGGAGCTAGTAACGCTTACCTGCTTACAGGCGATTCTTCCTACTTAGAGTTACCGTATTCGGTGATTCAAGCAGTGTCTGATCAGGCTAAAGTTGAGGATGGTAAAACACTAGTTCCCTATCGCTACGATGACCGGGGTTGGTATGATTACCGACCGATGCGACCTAAGTATCCTACCCACTTGTGGTACTATTCACGCAGCCAGGAAGACTGGGCAAGAGTAAAAAATCTAATCGATGCTACCCAATGGAACAAGCTTGCCTATCGCAAGAGTAAGGGGGATTCAGAAAATACGGCCGCTTGGCTAGGGTATCTGGAAGGAGTGAACCCCACGTACCCGATGGATATTCTCCGAGCAACCTATCAGGAGATGCAACGACGGTTAGAAATTATCCAGGAGGATAATTCTACTCCCGACGATCAGGATGTACACCATTGGTTAGAACGTAATCCGGTGGTGTTGGAAGGGTTAGTACAAACAATGCTGGGAGCACCCAATCACATTTATCACGGTGGGCTGCTGCACGCCAGCCTTCGCTACTTTGATTCAGAAAATCAGCGGCCGGGTATCCCGGAAGATGTAGCTGCCCTCGTTCGGAAGGTGAATCCGAAGGGCGTGTCTCTACAGTTGGTGAACCTCCACCCGACGGAAACCCGACGGGTAATTATACAGGGAGGTATGTTTGGTGAGCATCAAATCACCCGCGTCCGCCAGGTAATTCATTACCCTTACCAGTTCAATACCATTGACCATAAATACGTAACCGTAGAACTATCACCCGGCGCAGTAGGTCAGATTGAAATTGGACTAGATCGCTTTGCTAATAATCCCAGCTATGCATTCCCCTGGCACGGAGATGAGGTGCCAGTAGTAAGAGTGGAGGAATACTAATTGATAATGAAAAACCTGCTAATGCTTTAAATTACTTGTAATACGTAATTAGTGCGACAGAATTATTTCACTCGATAAACTTCCCGAGCAGTTCCTGAAAAAATCTGGGTCAATTCGGAGCGGGTCAGCGTACCGATAGTTTCTTCCAAAAGCTGCGCCCAGGTGTGAAAAGTATCCGCTCGGGTGAGTACGGGCCAATCGCTCCCAAACATCAATCGTTTTGCCCCAAAGTATTCTAGCGGGGTAAGTATATAAGGTCGTAAGAAGCTGCTGTCAATCTGCTCTGAGTGGCAGCGAGTGAGTAATCCGGAAAGTTTGCATACTACATTGGGGCGTTTGGCTAATCGCTGCATTCCGCTTTTCCACGCATTTAGTTCACCGTTCTTTACATCCGGTAATCCCAGGTGGTTCAGGACGAAGCGTAGATTTGGGTACTGATCAATCAGGGTAAGATAATCATCAGAATCAGCCGTGCCCATATGTATATCCAAGCTTAAGTCAAGCTCAGAAAGCAGTCGTAGCCCTTCGCGGTACTGAGTCGAAGCCACTTGTTCCTCGGTATTTCCCATACTGCGAATCCCTTGTATCAAAGGATAAGCTGTTAATTCTTCCAATTCAGCTTGGGCTGATTCTCCTTGGTCAACTGGGAAGTAGGCCACCATGCTACCAATCAGATCATTCTGTTTAGCTAGTTGATGCACCCACTTGACCTCTTCTAGGTATTGCCAGGGCACTCTGCCGCTTTCTACAAACACAATCTTTTCAACCTGATAGCCTTGGGTACTGCGCTGGTAATCACCTAATAAAAAATCTTGGCTGAGGGAGGATTCCTTATTTTCTAGCCAAGGGTATTCTAGGCGATCTAATTCCCAGAAATGTACGTGGGTGTCTACAATGGGAATTTCCTTGAGCGTAAGCGTAGAAGAACGAGCTTCTAGAAGCTGAGGAGCGACCGTAAGTCCCATTCCTAAGCTAAAGCTTTTACGCAAAAAGTCTCTTCGTTGAAACATGAGGTCGTGTAACTATAAAAATTCAGATAATCTATTTGAAGGTAATGATTTTCGACTGAAATTATCTTTTCTTCGTAATCTTTTCACTATGCATTCTCATCTGAAATACATTGTATACTTACTTATTCTGCTAAGCTCCAGTTGGCTTCACGAGCCAGTCGCCGCTCAGTCGATTGAACCCAATACGGTGAGGTCAGATATAGAATTTGAAGTGTTTCAGTTTCCCCAAAATCAGATACCTCGCATTGATGGACAGACTGACGATTGGGATATTTATCCGAAAGAAAATATTTATGGTACCGATTTACTGAAAGACACCGAAGATAATACATCTTATCCGGTAGATACGACCGACCTAGATGTGAAGGTTAGGGTAGGATGGGTAGAAGGATTGAACCGACTATATTTTTTATACGAAGCTTATGACGACTATTGGGACTTCGGGCGATTCAATCCGAAAGGCTATTTAAATGATATTTTTGAGGTAGTGGTCGATGGTGACCTTTCGGGTGGACCATTTATTTTTAACGATATGCTGAAGGATGCCGGAAGAATGGGGGACGCTCCGGCTCATATTCACAATCACCTACGGTTTAGTGGTGTTCATGCCCAGAATTATCATATCTACACTCCTCCGGTAAATAATGCCTGGACATTGATCTGGGGTAGTCAACCCTGGATTGCGGAATTTCCTCAAGCCAATCGGGCGTACCAGTACGATTTTCAACCGGGGGAAAGTGGGTACCTTACGCTGGAATTTTACATTACCCTCTACGATCATGCCCCGCACAGCGGAGTGGAACAAGCGCAGGAGAGTCAACTTCGGGCAGATGATTACATCGGATTATCCTGGTCAATTCTAGACTTTGACAGTGGTAAGCGAGAAGGACACAATAACCTTTCTCATAATACATTGATGGTGAAAGATGCCTCTTATCTGTGCGCGTTTCGACTAATGCCATTAGAAAAGCGGTTTTTACCGGAAATAAAAGCCGAATGGTCGTTTGAAGTAATTGATCCGGCTAAGCGAAAGGTATACTTCGAAGATCAATCAATAGGGGAGATAGAAAAGTGGACTTGGGATTTCGGGGATGGACAGCAATCGTACGAAACCTCCCCGGTGCATCGTTACGAGAAAGCCGGAGTATATTACGTGGTAACACTAACCGTAGAAGGCCCAGACGGTACTTCCCGGCGTACCCGTTACTGGGAGGTAATGGTTCCCTGACAATATAGTATGCTAAAGAAAAGAACATATAAGCTACGACAGAGGCATTGGTTAATCCCTGGGATTGGGTTGGCCATTCTCCTGATCTATTACTTTTCTTTGCCTTTTCCGCGATTTACCACTCCTTACGCTACGGTATTAGAGGACCAACGAGGAAATTTAATAGGAGCCAGTATTGCTGACGATGGTCAGTGGCGTTTTCCACCCTCGGATACGATAGGCAAGAAGTTCCAGCAGGCAATTTTGCACTTTGAAGATCAGTATTTTTATCAACATCCCGGCTTTAACCCAGTTTCTTTACTGCGGGCAGCTTATCAGAATATACAAGCGGGAAAAGTGGTGAGTGGGGGGAGTACCCTCACTATGCAGGTGGTGCGTTTGTCGCGAAAGAAGAATCGAACCTTTACCGAGAAGCTTCGGGAAATATTACTGGCTATCCGGCTGGAATTAGTCTATAGCAAAGACGAAATTCTAGCACTGTACGCCGCCCATGCACCATTTGGGGGTAATGTGGTAGGATTAGATGCGGCTGCTTGGCGGTATTTCGGAGTGCAACCCAATCAGCTTTCCTGGGCTGAATCGGCTTTGTTGGCGGTACTGCCTAACAGCCCGGCTTTGCTGTATCCGGGCAAAAATGATGATCAACTGATTCAGAAACGCAATCGTCTACTGGCTAAACTATACCATAATCAGGTTATTGATTCAATTACCTATCGGCTTTCCCTTACAGAGTCTTTACCAGTAAAACCTCGACCGTTACCGCGTCTTGCCCCACATTTACTTTCCCGGGTTTTGCAAGAGGGGAAAAAAGGACAAAGAGTTACCTCTACTCTAGACGGCTCTCTGCAATCTCAGGCGATTTCTTTGGTAGAAAAACACACGGAACGTCTAAAGAGTAACCATATTTACAATGCAGCAGTGTTAGTGGCTGATGTAGAAACCGGGCAAACATTGGCTTACGTGGGTAACAGTAATACTGGAATTGAGCATGGTACTTCAGTAGACGTGATTACTGCACCTCGTAGCACAGGAAGTGTACTCAAGCCCATCCTCTATGCCGCTATGCTACATGAAGGAAGTATTCTGCCTCATTCGCTAGTACCGGATATTCCTACCTATATTAATGGTTTCGCACCGCAGAACTTTAGTAAGCAATTTGAAGGTGCTGTTTCGGCTGATCAGGTAGTATCTCGCTCACTCAATGTTCCAGCTGTACGGATGCTCCAAGACTATGGAGTAGAAAAGTTTCATTATAAACTAAAGCAGTTGGGTATGTCTACGCTCACTCAGCCGCCCAGTCACTACGGGTTAAGTCTAATCCTAGGAGGGGCAGAAGTTACCTTGTGGGACTTGGTGGGTGTGTACGCTAGCATGAGCCGCTCGCTTAATCATTATTTTCGCTATCCCGAACCTAATCGCTACAACTTGGCTGACTTTCATCCGCTCACCTACGAAGTTAAGGAACACGATAGGTCAGATAGTTCACCTTCAAGCTTTGGTCATTTAAGTGCTTCATCATTATGGTTTGCTTTCCGGGCAATGCAGGAAGTAGCCCGTCCGGTAAATGAAACGGGCTGGCAATACTTTTCGTCATCCCAATCTTTAGCCTGGAAGACTGGGACCAGTTACGGTCATCGTGATGCTTGGGCAGTGGGACTCACACCCCGCTACGTTATTGGCGTTTGGGTGGGTAATGCTGATGGGGAAGGTCGCCCGGGATTAACGGGGGCCACGGCAGCGGCACCTTTACTGTTTGATCTAGTGCAACTAATGCCTAAAACTGATTGGTTCGATAGACCTCGCAGCGATATGGCGCAAGTACTAGTGAGTGTCTCCAGTGGCTACCGCGCCCCGCGTAATGCTACCGATACAGTAAGCAGTTGGGTGCCCGCAACCGGACTTCAGTCAACGGTTTCCCCTTACCACCAATGGGTGCATCTAGATACTAGTAGTACGTTTCGGGTACAAGGAGATTGTGAATCTATTTATCAAATTCAATCTCAGCAGTGGTTTACATTACCCCCGGTACAAGAGTGGTATTATAAGCGTAAGCATCCAAGTTATCGCCCGCTACCACCTTATCGAGCTGATTGTCGTCCCTCGAGCAATGACAACGCGCCTATGGATATTATTTACCCTAAAGCTTACGCCAAGATATACATTCCTAAAGAACTTAGAGGAAAGCGAGGACGTACGGTGTTTGAGGCAGCTCACCGTAGTGCCCGACAAACACTCTATTGGCACGTAGATGATACATATCTAGGGGAAACTAAAGGCGAGCATCAGATGTCATTACTGCTGGAGGCAGGCGAGCATACTTTACACGTTGTAGATGAGCAAGGAAACTCCCTCTCTCACCCGTTTGAGATTGTGAATAGTGATTAGATTACTGAGTAGCTTTGCTATTTTTTTACTGGTAGATCAACTCATTTAGGTCGTATCAGCTTTATTTCTAAGGGGATTCGTGTACCATTTTTCTTGAAAAGTGAAGATTATTACATACTACCGTGTAAATGGTAGGGATTATCTACGCTACCAATAATAACCTTTTCCTCTCAATGCCTCTCTTTTTTTATATCCCGCTAAAATTCTGATTTTCAGGTAGATATGATCCTATGCAAAGCTTTTTAGAGTGGGATAATTATTGGTATGATATTATTTTTTCTTATAATTTTTATATTTAATAATATTTTGATTAAATTTGACATAAATAATACTCAAGTAATATAAATGTCATTTTTTATAATATAGTTATAATGAAAGACAAAATAACACCAATACTGATGCTGCTACTAGTTTTATTGATTGCAGCATTCAACCGAGTTGAAGCCCAGATACCTTCGGATGCATGCTACGCGGGTTTTGTAGTTTCTTTTACTCCCGGTGCAACCAAAGCAGGAACCACCGTAGTCAATGAGAATGAGATTTCTGTAGTAACCGGAGATGCACAAGGTGATGCGAGTTCTTTCTCTTTAGGATTAAGCGGTGAGATGGTCGTAGGTTTTAAAAGCCCGGTTCCATTGGGTGTGGGAGATGACTTGTGGGTTCAGGAGCGAGATAGTAATACTACAAGATGGTTAGAAAACGTGCAGGTAGAAGTATCTATTGATGGTACAAATTACTTTCTGGTTACCGCCAATCTTCAGCAAAGCGGAGCATTAGATATTATAGCACCGCTCGATAGTATCAAGTATGTTAAGTTTACCGATGTAAGTAATCCAGCCACAAGTGGAAACGGCTACGACCTCGATTGGGTAGCTGCACTGCACGGCTGTGGAACTTGTAGCAGTGCCACCCAACCCACTGTAACTTTTGATAATCCCGCCGAGGTGAGTTGCTTAAACTCAGAGACTGCTATTTCTTTGACCGGAGAAGGTCCCTGGAAGGTAGGTTATACTGATGGTCAGGAATTAGTCTGGACAGACATTACCACTGCATCTGCAACTATTCCTATTAATATAAACGACCAAGCCTGGCTAACTTGGGTAACTGATGATAATAATTGTACCTCGGTTATCACTGACAGCGACACCCTTACTGTTGCGTCTGACGCAGAAGCCTATTTTCGGGCATCTTATGTAAAGGATCTAATTAATTCCCAGCAGTGTAATGCTGGAAACGGTCGACTAGTCCCTCTAGTAATAAGAGGAAAATCGCCGTGGAATATTATTTATACCATTGAACAAGAGGGAGTTACGAAAAAAGATACTCTAAGAGTTAAAAGAAGCCAGTTCCAAGATGAAGATACTTACTACTGGGATATTCCGGAGTCAGGAAGTTATCAGCTAATATCAGTAGAAGATGCCTGTAAAGTAGGTACTATTATTACGGAAAGAGAGGGTGTAAAAACAGATGCGGTTGCACTAGTAGATATATCCTCAGCCGAATTCTTAGACCCAGATACAGTCTGTATGGTTTCCGAAGATGCTTCTCTAAAAGTAGCTCTAACGGGTGAGGCTCCTTGGCAACTTACTTGGGAAATAGAAGGAGTGGAATACTCTGAGTCCAACATCACTACGGAGTTATTTACTATTCCGATGGGTTTAGTCGGAAAGTATACCTTAAAAAGTGTACAAGGAGTGGAAGGATGTGAAGGGTTTATTCTGGAAGATAGCGTAGTAGACGTCCTCACTCCGGTTACGGCTCAATTGTTCAAGAAAAGTGGTTCAATCTGTGAATCATCTGACGAACCTGCTCTTGCAGTTAAATTAAATGGTTCGGCTCCATATACATTTGCCTATACACTGAATGGAGAAGTGATAGACACCGTGGAAACAGCCTTAGAAACCTACGAAATTCCGATTACTGCCTCAGGAACTTATCAATTAGCATGGGTGAAAAATACTTGTGGCGACGGAAACGTCGGAGGTGAGGTAGTGATTAATGCTGAGAATCAAGCATTTAATGCGATCATTTACGAGACTATTAATCAGAGCTGCAACACCGTTACTTTAAAGTTGCAGGCGGACTCGCTATCTAGCGATTTTGAGTACGAATGGTACAGCGATGGCAGATTAGTAGGAGATGAAAGTAGTATCCAGTTTACAGCGATTATTGGTAGTAACTTGAATATCTCTTTGGTGACGAAAATTGATGCATGTACTGACACAGTTTCTTCTATTATTCCAATAGAGACTTTTGATACCGGTAATTTAGGTCGCTTCAAATACAGTGGAGATGTTGATGCCACCTGCGAGGGACAAACGCTCACTTTTCACTCTGATTCGGTAAGTTCATCGCTTACGTATCAGTGGAAAGTAGACGGTGAACTAGTCGGAGAAGAGGCTAACTTCTCTACCCAATTAGGTAGCGGGTCGTACAGCGTACAACTTATTATCAACGACGGGAGCTGCCAGTATTCTAGCCAGCAACAAGTAGATGTACCAGAAGCCAACATAAGTGCATTGGCTGCCTTTAGCTACATTCTGAACGAGTCTACTAGCTGTGATGCGCATCCTGTTGCTTTGGAAGCAGATACTGAGAAAAGTGGATTTACTTATCGTTGGTTGGTCAATGGAGAAGAAGTAGGTCAGGAAGCAAAATTCAATTATGATTTAGCTGTTGGCGAATCGGAAATTACGCTGGAAGTGTCTTCAGGGAACTGCCAGTACACTAGTAATCAGAAGATTACTATTGAAGGTGAATCACTACCCAATGCTGGAGCCTTTGATCTTGCCACGGAAGCAATCAACTGCGACGAGTGGTCAATTTCTGCCAATGCCCTAGACTTTGGTGAGGAGTTACAGTACGAGTGGTGGCTGAATGATGAGCTCATTGGCGAGCAAGAGCGCATTTCTACTATCGTAAATTCTGGTGAATACGTACTTCGTTTGGTCACCCAGATTGGCGGATGCCGCTACGAAGTAGAAGAAACGGTATCAATTGCTTCGGCAGAATCATTGATTAATGTACCGAATGTGCTTAGTCCACAGGCTGCGCACCCCGATGATCAGGTGGTTAAGGTATACGGAAATTGTCTGGCTGAAACTGGGTTTATTTTCCAGATTATGAATCGCTGGGGCGACATGGTATACGAGACTAAAAGTCGGGAAGAAGCCACTCAGCGCGGCTGGGACGGCGGTAATCATTCGGCTGGAATTTACACCTACATTCTACGCGGACAGTTTGATAACGGCACGCCATTTAAGAAACAAGGAACCATCACCCTACTTAAGTAATACGCCATGAATAAGTTATATAAATTAGCATTAGTCAGTCTTTTACTACAGTTTTTCTGGGTAGGAAATGCCAAAGCTCAAGATGCTTCTTTCTCACAGTTTTATAACGCACGTCTCTATCTGAACCCCGCGTTTGCCGGAACCGAAGAGAATGCCATAGTTAGTGTAACTTACCGCTCTCAGTGGAATCAACTCGAGGGAAGCTACTTATCACAGCAGGTTACAGGAGTGCTACCCATTCGGGTTGACAAGGGAATACAGCCCCGAGGGCATGTGGGTGGAATAGGAGTTTCCGTTCATCAAGACCAGGCTGGACCAAACAAAAGCTTTCGTCACGTAGGGGGTAACCTGACCTTCGGGTATGATATTCCCTTGGACGTTAAGCGTACCCAACATCTAGTATTCGGCTTACAGACTGGCTTCGGTCAGCGAAGTATCTCCCCCGAAGGTTATCAGTGGGGCAGTACCTACAATCCAACTACCGGGCAGTTTGACGGAACAGGAAGCGGATTAGCTATTAATGACAAAGCGTATTTTGATGTGAGTGGTGGAGTACTGTGGCAGTACGCTCCCCGAAGAAAGGATGTATATTATGAAAAAGAAAGCCACTATGGTAAACGTTTGTCATCCTTTGAAGGAGCTTCGTTGGGGGTAGCAGCGTATCACTTAAATTCTCCGGAAACCTCCTTTATTGTTGAGGGAAATGATCCGTTACCTGTCTTACTGAAAACGCACGGAAGTGTGGTGCTGGGCGTAACTGAACAGTTATTTGTTTCAGGAAGTGCGGTAGCCCTATTCCAAGGAGAAGCCAATCAGATTAATGTCGGGAGCTTCTTGACTTATCGCTTGAACAGCATGCACAATGAGCGAACCATGCTGCGGTTGGGTGGATGGTATCGTTTTCAGGATGCTTATGTAGCCACCGCCGAATTGCAGCTTCCTAACTTCCACGTTGGGTTCAGCTACGATATGAATACAACAGCGATTAATGCCATCAGCAACCCGCTAACGACTTACGAAATCTTCACGGCTATCCGACTGAATAAGCGAGGAAATTCACGGTTGGTTTACTAGATATTCAAGTTATAGGTTTATCAGGTTACAAGTTCTGCTTTTATCAGAATCTGTAACCTGCAACTTCTTAAACCTTCAAACTTGTAACTTCACTACCTAAACTTATTTTTCAACTGTTGAAGCTGATCCGCCATACTGCTTTCGTCTGATTTTCGTGTTTCCCGACGGGGTTTTGGTTTGGATTTAGTGGGAGGCATGGCAAACGGGTATTGTTTCATGGAAAGGCCAATCCGCTTGCGGGGAATGTCTACTTCCAGCACCGTTACCTGAACTTTCTGCTGTACTTTCACTACCTGAGTGGGATCTTTTACAAAATGATCGGCTAGATTGCTGATATGCACCAAACCATCCTGATGAACTCCTACATCGACAAACGCCCCGAAGTTGGTTACATTCGTTATAATTCCGGGTAGCTTCATCCCAACTTGCAAATCTTCCATTGTATTTACCCCCTCCTGAAACTGGAATAGTTCAAACGATTCGCGAGGGTCGCGTCCGGGTTTATCTAGTTCTTCCAGAATGTCCTTTAGTGTGGGTAAACCTACTTCTTCGGAGGTGTATTGCTGAATATTAATTTGCTTACGTAGCTCAGTCTTTTGTAGCAAATCTTCCAACTGGCTATTCAAGTCCCGCGCCATTTGTCGTACTAAACCGTAGCGTTCGGGGTGAACCGCGCTATTGTCGAGTGGGTTCTTCGCTTCGCGAATCCGTAGGAAGCCGGCCGCTTGCTCAAAAACTTTATCACCTAGCCGGCTTACTTTTTTAATGGCATCCCGGTTAGGGAAAGCTCCGTGCTCGTCGCGGTAGCTGACCATGTTTTTAGCTAGTACTGGGCCAATGCCGGATACGTAACTTAGTAATTGCTGACTGGCGGTATTCACATCTACCCCAACTTTATTCACGCAACTCACTACTGTATCTTCTAATCCTTGCTTTAGGGAGCTTTGATCTACATCGTGCTGGTATTGTCCGACCCCAATGGACTTTGGATCAATCTTCACCAATTCAGCTAGTGGATCGAGCAAGCGGCGACCGATAGATACCGCGCCCCGAACCGTGATATCTTTGTCGGGAAATTCTTCTCGAGCCACTTCCGATGCTGAATAAATGGATGCTCCACTTTCGTTTACGACAATCACTGGAGCTGATGCTTTTACCTGCGAGCTAACAAATTGTTCGGTTTCTCGGCTAGCGGTTCCATTACCGATGGCAATTGCTTCTACCTGGTATTTTTCGCAGAGGTGCGTGAGGGTAGCGGCAGACTCTTGCATTTTTTTCTGAGGCGGATTAGGATAAACAGTGGTATGCTCCAACAGCTTTCCCTGACGGTCTAGACAAACTACTTTGCAGCCCGTTCGGAAACCGGGGTCTAACGCTAGAATATTCTTTTCGCCCAAAGGAGGTGCTAACAAAAGCTGGCGCAAGTTTTCGGAGAAGACTTCAATGGCTTCCGTATCAGCTTTTTTCTTGGTTTCTAAACGTAGTTCGGTTTCTAGTGAGGGGCGTAGCAAACGTTTATAGGAGTCAGTCAGGGCTAACTGTACTTGCTGGCTGCTGGTATTGTTGTTTTTTACAAACTGTCGTTCTAGTTGGCTCAGAGCAGATTCCTCGGGCGGGGCAATTGTGAGCGAGAGAAACCCTTCTTTTTCTCCCCGTCGCATAGCCAGTAATCGATGGGACGGAACTTTGGCTACGAGTTCCTCCCATTCAAAATAATCTCGAAATTTATGACCGTCAGCTTCCTTACCCTTGAGCAATTTGGTTTTAATCACCCCTTCCTTGCGGAATAGTTTTCGCAGGGTTTCTCGGGCTTGCTGATCTTCACTAATCCATTCAGCAATAATGTCCCGAGCACCTTGTAGGGCTTCTTCGGTGGTGTTGACTTCTTTTTCTGGATCAAGAAATGGCTCGGCGAGTTGAGTAGGATCAGCACTGGTTTGTTCAAAAATTTGTTGGGCGAGAGGTTCCAAGTCGCGTTCTCGAGCAATAGTGGCTTTGGTGCGTCGCTTGGGTTTGTAGGGAAGATATAGGTCTTCTACTTTGGCCATCGTATCAGCCTCTTCAATCTGTTTTTGCAGATCGTCTGATAATTTCCCTTGCTCCTCAATCGATTTGAGTACACTTTCTTTACGTTTATCCAGTTCGCGTAGTTGGTGCGCCTGATCGCGGATTTGGGTAATCTGCACTTCATCTAAGCTTCCAGTGACCTCTTTGCGATAGCGGGCAATGAAAGGTACAGTAGCTCCTTCGTCAAGTAGTTGAAGGGTTTGACTTACTTGACGAGTACTGATATTGAGGGTTTGGGCAATGTGGTTAATGTGAGTAGCCATTCTGGGATATTTATATTTAGGATAAGAAAAAGAGGGATCAAAAATAGAGAGTCTTATCGAAAATTCAAGAGCTAAGAGAAAGCATTTTTCGTAAGAATTGTTTATCTTATGAATATAAAAATTACGGTCATGGCGAACCCCACAACCTCTCCTGACCCCGACCCCAAACGAGGTGTTATCCGCGACATGGAGTTGGCTGACAGACAAGCAGAAAAACTACGGCAACGGGCTGAAGAGCTCAAGAAGTTTGCCCAACGCTACATGGATAGCTCCTATGAGCAGAGCCACTACTCGGTAAAACATTCACTAAATGAGCCAAAGTAAGAGGGAATGGTTATTCTGGCTCAGTGTTATGTTTCAATAACGCCTCCGCCCGATCAAACTCCTCTTTTTCAATGGTGTGATAACCATCTTCGTACATGCTGAGTAGTTCGCGGTAAGAAACTGTACGCTGGTTGATCTGCCAGTGATCGCCGTCAGCAATAATATCGGTACTTTCATAAGTAAACTCGCCTCGAGGTGAGGGTAGAGCTACTAACTTTCGATAAATGTCGGTTTCGTCAACAGTGTGTTTTACGTAAAGGTGTTTCATGAAAGTGAGGGAAAATATGGCACAATATCTTCTAAGAGTTTTTGAAACGAACCCTTCTCGGCTAAATCTACTAAATCAATATCAATTGTAAAAATTGGGCTAAGCGAAAAACTCTGGATCCACTTATCGTAACACTGATTCAGGTTTTCCAGGTAGCCATCAGGAATAGTATTTTCGTGTTTGCGTTGTTGATCCTGGCTGCTATGCCGTTGGCGAATGCGCTGTTGCAAAGTAGTGATACTACCTTTTAAATAGATTATCAAGTCAGGCGGGGGCACTAAGCTAATCATGGTCTCGTACAAATGGGAGTAGTTTTGATAATCCCGCTGACTGAGAAAACCAGAATGAAATAAATTGTGAGCAAAAATATGGGCATCTTCATAGATCGTCCGATCTTGTATCACTGTGCCAGTGTGGGAAGTTATTCTTAGCCCTTGTTCAAATCGGTGGCTTAGAAAATAAATTTGTAGGGGAAATGCCCAGCGAGCCATATCCTGGTAAAAATCATTCAGATACGGATTATCGCGAACCGCTTCTAATTCCGCTCGGGCATTAAAGTGCTTCGCCAGTCGGTTAACCAACGTGGTTTTTCCCGCCCCAATATTTCCTGATACCGCAATGATCATAAAAACCTAACCATTGTTTGACAGGGAGGGTTTCAGCACTAATCACTCAAAAGCATGGCTGCGATAACGAATGGTGCGGTAAATGACAAGCATTCCGGCTAGCGAAAGAGGTGCCATAATAGCTCCTTCCCAGCCATTTAGGCCTTTTTCCATCATAAGGTAAGCCGCCAGTACGGGTAGACCGATAAAAAATAAACTTACTGTAACCGAAAGCAGGTTTAGCAGCGTGAAGACTACTCGATGAACTGCGGTTGGAGATGCCTTAGAAGGAGATGGCTCAACAATTGATTCAGAGGGGGGAGGTGGTTGGTTTTGGTAGATTTGCTCAAAATGTGCCTGATACTGAACGCTAGCTTGGGCATAAGCCTGAGCTAAGCCTGATTTATGATGAGTCAATAGATACTCATAAGCATCAGCAATTTGCTGGAAGTTACGTTTGGCCTCCTGATTAGGATTGATATCCGGGTGGTACTGGAGAGCTAGAGTACGAAAGGCTTTTTTTATTTCGCCAACAGTTGCCCCAGGAGAAAGTCCTAAAGTGTAGTAGTGCTTGTCCATATTGGTTGCTTAACAACGTTGAAAAATTGAAAAGACAACTGCTTTAGCTACCTAAATGTAAGCAGAAGCATAGGATCAATACAAATAGTTTGGTAAAAATCTGTTTCCGAAGGAGCTATTACTCCCGGAAAATCCCCTTTATTGCCTAGTAGATCAGTCATAACCTGAAAGTGCAGATGAGGCGGCCAGTCACCATTTTCAGGATACGGACCAAGTTCACCGATTTTCTGTTCCTTGTTAACGGTATGCCCTACGTAAATATTTTCTAGCGACTCTCTACTCAAGTGACCGTAGAGGGTAAAGAAGGACAGCTCTTCAATCTGATGTTCTAGAATAATCGTAGGGCCGTAGTCCCCAAAACCTTCATTATCACGAAAACTATGAATTTTTCCAGGCCAGGGTATGTGTACTGCAGTGTAGGCAGGTGCCCATACATCTACCCCCAAGTGTATAGAACGGAATTCCTCTCCAGTGTACATAGAGCTACGCTGATAAACTGAACGGTGTTCCAAAAAGCCACCAATTCCGAATTTTCCCGCAAGCATTGCATTGATAGTCTGGTCAAATTGTGCTGTATCTGACACTACTTCCTGAGTCAGTAAATTATTTTTAGCACTTAGATCAAGGGATAATAATTCTGAATATAAAATTGTTGGAAACACCTTTCCAATCTGCCCGTTACGTAGCTTGAGACGCTGTTCAATTTTTTCTTTCATACTAAATTATTCTTTTTATCAGAAAGGCAGCCCAAAAAAATCTGCGTTGAGGATGTGTTCAAGTAACAGTCAAAAAATAATATATCGTTTTGTGCGGTCATTTTTGACAGCATACTTCGTTAAAAAGCCTCGTCATAGCTTAGGCTATGCCTACGTTTTTTGCCTCGTCTACTGCCAAAACTGCCTCCCACAGCACCGAAAACTTATTCTTTGACCGTTACTTAAGATGCTAAAAATATTTCTAAATTTACCGCAAACGCTGATTTTGGACGTTTTATGCTATTCATCAGGGTGTTTGGCCGATTAAATTATCTAAAATGATACAAGAAGTCAGTTGTCTTACCTTCTTTAGCAATTTCATAAACTAATTTTAATCTGATTACCACGAAAAATTTTTTTCTACATGAACCAACACGAGCTAGAAACTTTATGTATTAATTCCATTCGTACTCTTTCCATGGATGCGGTTCAAAAGGCTAACTCCGGTCATCCCGGTACGGCTATGAGTCTGGCACCTATCGCCCACGTACTTTGGTCGCGGGTTATGAAATATAATCCGAATAACCCTCACTGGGCTAACCGCGACCGTTTTATCCTTTCCGCTGGGCACGCTTGTATTCTTCAGTATAGTATTTTACACCTGGCAGGCTACGATCTTTCAATGGATGACCTGAAGAATTTTCGGCAGTGGGAAAGTAAAACGGCGGGACACCCCGAGTACCACCTAGCTCCGGGAGTGGAGGTAACTACTGGACCACTGGGGCAGGGAGTAGCTAATGGAGTTGGTTTTGCTATTGGGCAAAAGTTTCTAGCAGCTCGTTACAATAAGGCAGAGAAAAATATTTTCGACTACAAGATTTACGCTATCTGTAGTGATGGTGACCTGATGGAAGGTATCTCTTCTGAAGCAGGATCGTTGGCGGGTCACCTGAAATTAGGTAATCTAATCTATCTCTACGACGATAATAATATTACGATTGATGGTAATACGGGTATTACTTTTACCGAAGATGTGGAGGCTCGCTTCCGTTCGTTCGGCTGGCATACCCAAACAGTAGAAGATGTAAACGATCTAGATGCGCTAGAGCAAGCCATTCGTACTGCCGAAGCGGTAGAAGATCAGCCATCGCTGATTCGGGTAAAAACACTCATCGCCTACGGAAGCCCTAATAAGATTAATACTTCAGGGGCACACGGAGCCCCATTAGGCGAAGACGAAGTAGCTGCTACTAAGAAAAATTTAGGTTGGGATGCTGATAAGCACTTTTATGTACCTGATGAGGTGTATGACTTCTACAAAGAAGCCGTTGGTAAGCGGAAAGCAGCCGAAAGTGAGTGGAACGAATTGTTTGAGTCCTACAAGTCGGAGTACAGCGATTTAGCTGAGGAGTATCTAAACTTTACCAAAAAACAGTATCCAGCGGGCTGGCAAAATGATCTACCCGTATTCAAGCCTGAGGAAGGTAGTATCGCTACCCGAAATGCAGGTAAGAAGGTAATGAACGCCATTGCCAAGCACTTCCCTCTTTTGATTGGTGGTGCGGCTGACTTGGTTGAGTCTACCAAAACGGAAATAGAGGCTTCTGGTAGTTTTGAACCGGGTAATTACGGCGGGCAAAATGTTCACTTCGGAATCCGGGAGCACGCGATGGGTGCCATTGTCAACGGACTTTCGCTTACGGAAGGGTTGACTGCCTACGGCTCGACCTTCTTCATTTTTACGGATTATATGCGCCCTACACTGCGCCTAGCCGGAATCATGAAGCAACCCGCAATTTTCGTCTACACTCACGATAGCATTGGTTTGGGTGAAGATGGAACGACCCACCAACCGGTAGAACATCTAATGGCGATGCGAATAATTCCCAACATGGTTACCATTCGTCCCGCTGATGCCAACGAGACGGCTCATGCCTGGCGGGTAGCTTTGGAGCGTAAAGATGGTCCGGTAGCTATCGTCTTAACTCGTCAGGGTATTCCGGTGATCAACTACGAGCACTGCGCTGGGCCGCAAAGTCTGGAGAAAGGAGCTTATGTACTGAAAGATGCCAACGATATTCCTCAGTTAATTTTGATTGCTACTGGCTCAGAAGTACAGTTAGCATTAGAAGCTCAGAAGCAATTAGCTAGTGAAGGTATCCACGCTCGAGTGGTAAGTATGCCGAGCTGGGAGTTGTTTGAGAAGCAAGATGAATCCTACAAAGAGAGCGTTTTACCTAAAGAAATTCGTAAACGCATCTCGATTGAAGCCGGAGTAACACTGGGCTGGCACAAATACATTACTGATCAAGGCGTTGCCATCGGTATTGACACCTACGGCGAGTCTGCCCCCGGCAAAAAACTCATGCAAGAGTTTGGCTTCACTACCGAGAACGTAGTAAAACACGCCAAGCAACTCATACAGAAATAGCGAATGTATAGTCAATTGTTTTTAGGTGTTTGTGTGTTCAAGTATTCGTGATTGAGCAGCCTTGAATACTCGAATACCTGAACACTCGAACACCTAAACATCCTAACACCAAATAAACTATGAAACTAGGTATTGCAGCTGACCATGGTGGATTTCACGCTAAAGAAAAACTCAAAGATTTTCTCCACACCTTGGATGGTATTTCAGTAGTTGACTACGGAGCGGAGGAATACGATGCTTTGGATGACTATCCGGACTTTGCTGAAAAAGTAGCCCGAGCAGTAGCCAATGGTGAGGTAGAACGAGGTATTGCCATCTGTGGTAGCGGTGTAGGGGCTTCTATTGCCGCCAACAAAGTGAAAGGAGTGCGTGCTGCTCTTATCTGCGATACCTACTCGGCTCGTCAAGGGGTAGAGCACGATGATATGAATATTGTCTGTTTTGGGGCGCGGGTCTTCGGTGAGGAGCTTATCAAAGAAATGACGAAAGCCTTTTTAAGTGCAAAGTTCTCGGGCGAAGAACGGCACACCCGCCGATTGAATAAAGTAATTGCATTAGAAAACAATGAATAATGATGAATGAGTAATGATTAATACCAGTCATTACTCATTCAGTATCAATCATCAATCATTAAACAAACTATGGAAACACAACAATATGATTTTGGCATGGTCGGGCTAGGCGTAATGGGCCGTAATTTTTTGCTCAACGTAGCCGACAGCGGTTTTTCGGTCATTGGTCTGGATAAAGACGATTCCAAAGCTACTGCACTGGAAAAAGAAGGAAATGCTAATGTGAAAGGGGCTACTGAACCAGAAGAATTCGTGAAAGCCCTGAAAACACCTCGGAAAATCATGATGCTGGTGCCGGCGGGGTCAATCGTTGACTCAGTGATTGAAGAGCTACTTCCACTACTAGATGATGGCGATGTGCTGATCGACGGCGGGAATTCTCACTTCACCGATACCAACCGTCGAATGGAAGCTTTACAAGATAAAAAAGTTAACTATCTCGGCATTGGCGTGTCGGGTGGGGAAGAAGGAGCCCGTCACGGTCCGAGTCTGATGCCTGGGGGAAGTAAAGAAGCTTACGAAATTGTCCGCCCTATTTTTGAAGCCGCTGCCGCTAAAGTAAACGGTGAACCCTGTGTAACCTATTTAGGTACTACCTCAGCGGGAAACTTCGTGAAGATGGTACATAATGGTATTGAGTATGGTCTAATGCAACTGATCGCCGAAATCTACGATATGATGAAGCGAGGTATGGGGCTGTCTAACGAAGAAATTCACCACACTTTTTCTGAGTGGAACGATGGCGAACTACAATCCTTCCTAGTCGAGATTACTGCTGATATTTTTAAGGAACCAGATACTAAAGCGGGCGAAGGTTTCTTGGTAGATAAAATCTTGGACAAAGCTAAGCAAAAAGGAACGGGTAAGTGGACTTCACAAGTAGCGATGGATTTGGGCATCCCCATTTCGGTGATTGATGCAGCGGTTACGTCCCGTTACTTATCGGCTTTGAAAGATGAACGCCAGCAGGCTGCCCAAATTTTAGTACACGAAAACCCTCCGGTTGAAGAAGATAAAAAGTTTTTAAGGGGTGAGCTTCGTAACGCACTCTATTTTGCTACGATTGTATCGTATGCTCAGGGAATGGCTTTACTGAAAGAGTCCTCGGCTGAGTTTGACTACGGTCTAAATCTGTCGGATGTAGCCAAAATCTGGCGAGGTGGCTGCATTATTCGGGCTAAGCTACTGGAAGATATTATGGCGTCGTATCACCATCAGCCTGACTTGGCCAATCTGATGTTGGATGATCACTTATCAAAACTTCTGCTGCAATTACACTTAGACGCGGTAGAAATTGCCAAGCTAGGTTTAGAGCAAGGTATACCGATGCCTGGCTTAAATGCAGCTTTAGCCTATTTTGATTCTTATCGTAGCGCACGCCTGCCGTCTAATCTGACCCAAGCCCAGCGTGACTACTTCGGTGCCCACACCTACGAGCGCATCGACGAACCTGGTACTTTCCACACCGAGTGGAATCAATCGTGAACGGCGACTGGATCGGTTCCCCGTCGGGACCGGAAACCGGAGTCCGAATCTTCTATGAAGCCATGCAGAAAGTGAAAAAGTTTTCCGTTAAATCAATTTTTCATTAAAAAACTATTTCCGGTTTCCCGTCTCTGGATTCCGGTCTCCATAATCGAAGAGATATGAACTCAGTTGACTATCAAAATATAAAGCCGACTACCATTGTCATTTTTGGCGGTAGTGGCGATCTGAACAAGCGTAAGCTTATTCCTGCGCTGTACAACTTGTATATTGATCGGTACCTGCCGGAGCAATTTTATATTATTGGGCTGGGAAGAACGGAGTTCTCGGATGAGGAATTCCGGGAGATATTGGAGGAAGGAGTTAATGATTTTTCTCGCCGGAAAGCTGAAAACGGTAGTTGGGAAGAGTTTTCTCAGCATATAACCTATCACGTTTCTAATGTGAAAGACCTGGAGTCTTACAAAGAGGTTGTTGGGCTAGTAGAAAAGAAGGAACAAGAGTGGGGAGCTAAAGAACCCAATCGTCTGTTTTATCTTTCTGTATCTCCCTCATTATTTGAACCAATTGCTATCAACCTAGGTCGAGCTGGAGCTTGTAATGATATTAATCGTACCCGAATTGTAGTGGAAAAACCTTTCGGGCACGATTTAAAGACCGCCCATTCACTCAATCGACTGTTGACCAAGATATTTGCCGAGCAACAAATCTACCGGATTGATCACTATTTGGGTAAGGAAACAGTTCAGAATATTCTGACTTTCCGCTTTACTAACGCGTTATTTGAACCCATCTGGAACCGTAATTATATTGATCACATTCAGATCACTGTATCGGAAACAGTGGGCGTAGGAACTCGCGGAGGTTACTACGAAGGTTCGGGAGCTTTACGCGATATGATTCAGAACCACGTACTACAATTGGTCGCCATGATTGCCATGGAGCCACCGATCTCACTGGATGCTGATGAAATCCGAAACAAAAAGGCCGAAGTGATTCGGGCTATGCGGAAATACACGCACGAAGAAGTGAGAGATAACGTCGTAAGAGGGCAGTATGGACCTGGTTGGATCAAGGGTGAAGAAGTAATTGGCTATCGTGATGCGGAAGGGGTTGCAGAAGATTCTAATACCGAAACCTACGCGGCTGCTAAGTTCTATATTGATAACTGGCGTTGGCAAGACGTGCCCATCTACGTTCGCACGGGAAAACGTATGGCAGATAAAACCACGGCGATTACGATCCAACTAAAATCCGCTCCCCACCGCGCGTTTGTTAGCAATGGTAAGATCAATCAGGACCCTAACCGGATTGTCATTAACATTCAACCAGAAATGGGGATGAAAATCCGCTTTCAGGCCAAGCGACCGGGCGTGAGTCAGATTGTAAACCCGGTAGAGATGATCTTTGACTACGACGAAGCTTACGATGCCCCGACTCCTGAAGCCTACGAAACTCTGCTGCTCGATGCTATTGCAGGTAATGCCGCTCTCTTCATGCGAGCCGACCAAGTAGAAGCAGCCTGGGAAGCCGTGATGCCAATTCTAGAAGTTTGGGAAAATGAGCCCATCACTGATTACCCGAGCTACGATGCTGGAAGTTGGGGGCCGGTGGCGGCTGATAAGCTACTTGATCAAAAGGGGCATAGATGGTTTAATCCACCCGCGCGTAATGTTCTGGAAACGGTTATTGAAGACAAGCACAATGAGTCTAAAGCAGGAGTTATTAACCTGCATACTTACAACGAAATTGATGACCTTAGCTACTGTGCAGCCGAACTATTCGCCAATAAGGCTCAGGAAGCTGTAGAAAAATACGGAAGGTTCACCGTTTGCCTCTCGGGTGGGAGCTCTTCTAAAGCCATGTACGAGCTATTAGCAAAAGAACCGTTAGCCTCAAAGGTTCCGTGGAAGAATGTGTACGCTTTTTGGGGCGATGAACGAGCTGTATCGATGGAACACGTTGATAGCAACGCTGGTATGGCGATGGACGCTCTATTGCGTCATGTTCCCATTCCAGAAGGTCAGATATTCCCAATTCAGGGTGGTTTACGGGCTGACGTAGCCGCGTTACAGTACGAGGAATTACTGCAACGTTTCTTCCAAGGACGTTCACCTCGCTTCGATCTGGTGTGGTTAGGTTTAGGCGGAGATGGTCATACTTTATCAGTATTTCCGGGCGTATCTATTTCCCAGAAAGAAATGACTTGGGTGAGAGAAGTTTTTGTGCCTAAGTTGGACAATTACCGTATCACACTTACTCCCCAACTGGTGAATCAGGCGCACTGCGTAGCCTTCATTGCTTACGGTAAGGGAAAAGCGAATGCACTAAAGCATGTGCTGGAAGGCTCTTATGAACCTGATGAATATCCAGCCCAATTGATACGGCCCACGCACGGGGAACTGCATTGGTTTGTGGATAGCGAGGCAGCAGGTTCTATTGCCAAGAAGTAAGGCTAAAGTCAGTAGCAATCGCGTAATCCAACAGGTTGACAAATAGTAGCAAAGGTACTGGCAATTTATCAACAGTACCTTCATTTGTCTTTAATATCCTGACTAGGTGCAGAGATGTGTATCTACAATAGTTTGGAGATTGGCATATTTTTTATAAATTATTTGAAAATACTTAATCTCTTCAACAAACTGCCTAGGTCTGTTGCAACTGCTCGCCAGTATACAGGTGGTTTCTTGTAAACAACTACCTAACAACCTATGGAAACGAAGCCTGATATTCCACCCTTCTGGCAAAAAATTCTCAATACGCTGGAAACTCCCTTTCTGTTTATTGAGAATCTCTCACAGAAATATGTTTTATCCCCTTTTCGCTGGCTTTTCAAAAAGATTGAGCCGCTAAGTTATAAGATTGAAGGCACCTTATTTAAGAAAATACTGCAAGTAGCGATTTATCCATTGTTCATGGTATTGACCTTGATCGTGGGTTTTAAGCTGGTTGAGAATGGTTTTACCTTTGGCAGCTTCTTAGGTACTATCGGGCTGTTTGCAGTGTTGGGAATCATCTTTGCCCCGTTGGAACATTTGATCCCTTTTAGTAGAAAATGGCTAAGCGATGACGAAACATCTACGGATGTTATGCTTTTCTTTGGCAGCAAGTTTTGGGGAGATTACATTAACAAACCCATCAAATTAGTAACCATTACCCTGATTGTTCAGGAGATTTCTCCTGAGATCGGACAAGGCTTTTGGCCCACCAGTATCCATCCGGTATTGCAGGTTTTTCTTCTATTGTCGGTCAAAGATTTCTTCCGATATTGGTATCACCGGTGGATGCATGAGTCGGAGTTTATGTGGCGTTGGCACGCGGTTCACCATTCTTCTACCCGAATGTACTGGTTCAATGCCGCTCGCTCGCATCCGTTAGAAGGGTTGGTTTCTAGTTTTCTTTGGGGCATTCCTCTGGCTTATGTACAGGCTCCGGTAGAAGTTGTATTTGTCACCATGCTGTTAGGCCGTACCATTGGGCGGTTTCAGCACACTAACATGGACTTGATCCTGGGGCCGTTTGACTATATCTTCTCATCCCCTAAAAACCATCGCTATCATCACTCTAAGAATATAGAAGAAGGTAATTCTAATTACGGTGGTGATGTTATTTTCTGGGATATACTATTTGGCACTTTCTATCTGCCCAAAGGCAAAATACCTAGCGACGATATTGGTGTTCACGGAATGCCCAATTATCCTAAAACCTTCACCGGGTTGATGCTAGCCCCGTTTACTTACGGGAAAATCAAGAAAGAAGCTATTGCACTAGAAAACAAAGCGAAACAAGAATCAGTCAGTCAAATGATAGAGGTTTAGATGATCGAGTTTTTGGTTTTTTTAATCCAGTTCAATAAAGGGTAATTATTCTCCTACCACAATAGACTCTCGGGTAACGGCTGATGTTTGGAAGAACCCCAAGCCCGGTGCGGTTTCACTTGTAATATTGGTTCGGGGATTTACTGGGGAGGGGCTGAACATACCGCCGTCGCCATTGAGGGCGTTATCCAAATCACCGTAAAATAAATAGGCTTGTCGGCTAATTCGGTGCATAACAAAGGTAGCGGTATCGCCTTTTCGGAAGTAAGTGGGGGCTTCTAGCCCATAAATATAACCTTCCAGCAGCTTATCGTCAGCGTAAAATAAACCAGTGTTATCGTTGAAGTTTTGCAATGAATCGTTGCGGTAAAACTTGAATAGATAATAGTCGGTGGTTTCTGCTGGTTCGCGGGCGTAGATTCGGACATCGTAAAACAGTCCTTCTTCATCTGGATCAGTTTGTTCTTCTTGGTCGATTTCCCAAGTCAGACTATCTACCGACATTACCGCACTCATTTGATCAGAGGCAGTAAAAACCGCCCCGTCGGGCATAGTAGTTTGCATCGTATACGTTCTTCCAATTTCCCCTTGAAAGCGGGCAGTATATAACCCGGGTTCAGTCTCACTTTCCTGAAAAATATATTCCTGCTCTAAATCATCCTTTACTATTACCGATGTACCCGATACTTTAGGCGTAGTATCCACATTGTAAAAGTCAGTGGAGGTGGAAATTTTCACGTAGTGGTCGGTTAGCTCATCGGTAATGAGTCCATCAATAATGTAGCGGGGCGGAGCCTGGTCTACATCTAATTCAATGGGTTCTTCGCAGCCAAATCCGAAGAGGACAGTGAGTACAAAAAGGGTGCTATTAATAATTTGTTTATACATGATTATGTTAGTTGACAATGGATAATTGATAATGGATAGTTTAAGTAGTTGTTGATTGTAAATAGTGGGGAGCTTGGGGCAGGGGGTTTGGCGTAGGGATATACATATTGACTCCCAGCACCACGTGCCCAGCCGAGCCACGGTGGCTCTTAGCTTTTCATATTTCTCGTCTCTCATTTCATACTTAAAAGGTGACTTTCCAGGAGAAAGAAGGGAAAACAGGAAATAGATAGACCAAAATGGCTTCTTTACGATTGGGGTCAATCACTACACCTTCTTCATTAGCTACTGCCTGAGTAAATATGGTATATGGGTTTTGGCGATTGTATACGTTATAGATTGATATGCTCCAGAACTGTTTCAGACGGCGCGTAGCGTTCTTTCTTGGTGCGTAATTAGCCGAAAAATCTAGGCGATGGTAGTTAGGAAGTCGGTAAGCGTTCCGACCGGAGAACAGGTCAACATTGTAGCCATCATAGTTGTATCGTCCCACGGGCAAGGTAAATGGTCGCCCCGTAGAATAGGTGAAGTTCGTTCCTACCGACCAGCGGTCGTTAAACGTATAGTTCATAACTAGGTTGGCTACGTGACGACGATCGTGATTCGCAAAGAACGGTTGATTATTATTTACATCGGGTATTTCTAAGCGAGCTTTTGACCAGGTGTAGCTGGCAAATCCGGTGAGGGCACCTTGAGTTTTCTGTACATGGGCTTCAATGCCGTAAGCTGTGCCATCCCCCTGACGGTATTCAACTGGAGCATCGTCGTTAAGCAGAAGAACTGCGTTATCGGCAAATTCAGTGACATCGTACATTTTTTTGTAGTAGCCTTCCAGCGAGAATTCGTACATATTGTCCCGAAGATTATGAAAGTACCCCACCGCTACTTGATCCGACTTTTGTGGTTCCAGGTAAGGCGAACTAGGTGTCCAGGTGTTGAATGGCACCGGGATAGTAGAGTTAGACAGCAGATGAATGTACTGTACCATTCGATGATACGAAGCCTTTATTGAGCTTTCCTCGTTGAGCAAATAGCGAGCACTAAAGCGTGGCTCCAGATTAAAGAATGTTCTAATGGGTTCTAAAGAACCGTACTGGGTTGAATCCAGTCGGGCAATATTCAGATTATCGGGCTGTCCTTGTTCATTGCGGGCGTAGTCGTAGATCGTGGCTTCCCCAACATTCTGAAATAGCGATGCTCGCAGACCATAAAGTAGCGACAAACGTTCGGTGATCTGTTGCTCGTTGCCAGCGTACAGGGCATAATCAAAAGCGTAAGTCTGATCAAACTCCGTGGGAGCAAAAATAGAGGTTTCGCTACCGGGTCGGAGGTCGCCGGGGGAAAAACTGCGGTAAGAAGCGTGTAAACCTAGATTTACCGTGTTGCGCGGACTGGCAAAGAAGGTGATATCTTCCTTCACTGCAAACTCCTGAAGATTGGCAGTCCAGTCAAATTCTGAGGCTACTTGCTGGCTCTCAAGTTGGTAGTCAAACTGACTGGCGATGAAGGTGGTGTTGGAAAACCATCGGTCGTTAAACAGATGGTTCCACCGAAAAGTAGCGGTAGCATTTCCCCAGTTAAATCCAAACTGCTCGTCGAAGCCCATTGCATCGCGACCCAAATAGGTAGCCAGGAAGAAGCGATTACGATTGTTGGGTTTCCAGTTAACTTTGGCATTTATATCGTAAAAAGAAACCTGGTTATCTTCCGTGTCTTCCGACATTCTTAAAAACAGATCAAGGTACGAGCGGCGAGCCGATAGCAGAAACGAGGCTTTGTCTTTCTGAAGAGGCCCTTCTAGCACTACTTTGCTGGCCAGTGAGCCGATCGTAGCCGAGCCAGTAAATCGCTGGTTGTTTCCGTCGCGGGTACGTACATCTAAAATAGAAGAGAGACGACCACCGTATGGAGCCGGAATCCCACCCTTGTAAAGCTCTGAGTCTTTGATAACATCGGCATTAAATACTGAAAATAGTCCGAATAGGTGAGACGGATCGTAGATGGGTGCTTCGTCAATCAGAATCAAGTTCTGATCAGCTCCACCACCCCGCACGAAGTAGCTAGAAGTACCTTCACCCGCTGAAATTACTCCTGGCATCATCTGTACAGCTTTAAGAATATCTGGCTCACCAAAGAGGGCTGGCGTTTTTTTAACCAGATTAACATCGACGTTATTACGGCTCATCTCCACCCGCTGCACATTGCGGTCGCGATCAGCACTATCAGCACTGATTACAATTTCCTCCATTTGGGTAGTAGCATCTCCCAGGCGAATGTTTAGTTCTAGGTCTTCAGTAAGGTTTACTTGCTGAGCAGTAGTTTCGTAGCCTACGTAACTGTAGGTAACATCATATTCTCCCGAAGGAAGGGTGAGCGAGTAGAATCCGTAGATGTTGGTGACTACGCCGTTCTGAAGCTGGTCTACGTAAACCGTAGCTCCGATTAGTTCTTCGCCGCTACTGGCATCTTTGACATATCCGCTAAGCGTAACTTTATCTTGGGCAATGCCGAAATAGGGCAAGATTACTATCGTCGCTAGGGCGATTATGAGTTTTTTCATGAGGAATTTAATTGAGTATTTACGATACTATTACCGGGATTGTATCAGTCACCCTACCTCAGTTAGCTCGTTTTTTCGACTTTATTTTCTGAGTAGACGCTTTCGTTTTAGATGCGGAAGCGTAGAAGGTGTAGTAAATCTGTTCTTTTGTTAGATGGGAAAATTAGCCTTATGAATTAATGCTAACCACCTCACTATCAGCAATTTTGAATTTTAGAATTCTTACTTGGTAGCAGCAGTACAAAGGAAAAGTTTGATAATCAGAAATAGACCTAGAAAACAAAAGTGGAATGGATCGAATTTATTGCTTAGGAAAATTGAGTAACCATGCAGATCGATCATATTTTTATATTCTCAGACAATGTTGGCGAGGAGGCAGATGCATTGGCAGATTTTGGACTAACTGAGGGAAGTAGCCGAGTACATCCTGGTCAGGGAACGGTGAACCGGAAATTTTACTTCCAGAATTTTTTTCTAGAGATTTTGTGGGTGAATAATGAAGAAGAAGTCCGTAGTAAGCAGACGTCAATCACCAAGCTTTGGGAGCGTTCTCAATTTGCTACGAGTGGCTATTCCCGCTTTGGGTTATGCTTAGTAAATACTGAAGATACCGATATCCTTTTCGCCCACAATACTAAATACCAACCCGCCTACTTTCCGGAGGGGATGGCGATTGACATCATCACTCATGAAGAAAACCCCGCTTTACCCATGACATTTCGCTTACCCTATCGAGGCGGGAAGGAGCCAGTTGATGAGCCTACGAATCATCGGGTTGGTACTAAGCAACTGACCCATGCCATATTCGGTGTTCCAGAGTTGAAGGCCAATAATAGTTTTACCCACTTTTTTGAAAATACTGAAGCCATTGCCTTTGAGCCAAGCGATAAGCCAACCCTAACGCTAGAGTTCAACCAGAATACATCGGGCAGAACCCAAGAGTTTTCCGCCCTAAATTTGATTGTTAAGTATTAGGTACGTTTAAGTTTATTTTGATGAATAGCCGGCAGGCAGCGAACTAAACTGCCGACTTCTTACCGCTGACCATTAAAGTCTATCGGTACAGGTAATCGTTGTTTCTCAAGCTCCCGCTGCCAGTTATCCAGAAGCTCTTCGGCAACTTTTGAGAACTTTGCCCGGAAAAGCGGGTGCAGAAGTACGTTTTGAAACCGATGGCGATACTGAAAATCAAAGCGCATAATGATTTTGGTGGTAGATTCGTTAATTTCTTCCACTGCCCAAAAACCTTTTAGCAACTTGAATGGATACGGATAATCCGGTTTATCGGTATGAACCGTGTAGGCGTAGCTTTTTCCCTCATTCCACAGTGAGCAGGTTTCCGTCCAGCTATCTTTACCATGAGAACAAGCCCGCACCATTCCCTCGCCCTCGCCTGATACGATGGTAACATTATCAATGTTGGGCGCAAACATATCGTAGTTACCAATATCCGAAATCAATTGCCATACGGAGGTTTTATCAGCGTTAACAATTCGCTCAAACTGCCACTGTTTGCCGGGTTGAGTAGGGTGAGCATCTACTTTCCCTAAAGCGGAAGCTTGGTTAATCGCCATGTAAAGCACAATCAGAGCAACTAGCCCGATAATCAGCATTCCGGTTGATGAAATACTGAAAGGGTTAAAAACTAGCAGAACAATACTGCCGATTACCCAGAGAAAATCCTGAACGATAATCCACAGTATCGCTAACGGTCGCTGCTTTGCGATTTCGTAAACAATGGTGGCAGAAAAAACTATGAGAGCAATACCAGTAATCCAGAATACAGTATTGTTTTCGGTACCAAATAATTCGGCAATTGAGCGGCTGAGGGTGATTAAGGTAATGCCTGATATACCCGAAAATAGGGCGTTAGCTCGTAATGATTTTTGTAATTGGTTCATCTCGTAGAATTTGGTTTTAACAAAATTCCTGGAAATGAACCGAAAGTCTCTTGATAAATATCAAGAAATAGGTTGGGTTGAATTATTCCGTAATCGACTTAGCGTTTCGGGGGTAATGCCCAGCATAGAGGCAATGTATTGCAGTGGAACCTGATTGAACAAAGTCGGATCATCTTGCATTAGTTTCTCGTACCGCTGTTGGGCAGTAGTGTGTAATTGAGCGAACATACTTTGTTCTAATAGTGCAAATGAGTGGGCGAGAAGCAGATTATCAAACTCTAGCCACTTGGGTTGAGTCTTACCAAGCTCAAAGTGCTTATCGCGACTGATGACGTACAGTTGACAGTCGGTAACTGCCTGAATATTCCAGAAATTACTGGTCTGGAAGACAAAACTGGAAAGGGAGGTGATAAACTTACCACTACTGCCAATCCAGAAGGTAATTTCTTTGCCATCCGCCACATTGTACATTCTCAGGTAGCCCGACTCAATGAATGCCATCTGCCGACAGATATTGCCCGACCGGAGGAAGAATTGTCCCTTTGAAAGCTCTTGCGGTTCAAACGCCGACAGAATAGTGTCTAGAGCTTTGCTTTCTATCGTTACCTGGTTGCTTATACAATTCCGTAGTTGTTTCATTTTAGGGTTTGTCCAACTATCATTCGTAAGCTGTACTTTTTAAATATCTACTAAAATATCTAACTGAACCAGCCTTTGCAAATAGCTAAGTTAGCCGCGCCGCGCAGGTTTATAGATGATAGTATTTGTTATCCTTCTGTGGGTCATTTCACTCCGCCGAATCTAGTCACTGAGCCCCCTCACATGATGTGTTCTAAATTTTGATTTGAACAATTTTTTCTGCTATTAGTGTTTGCATTCGATTTACAGGTTCGTTGAGTCCGATTTTCATTCCGTTTTTCTCAAGCATTTGGACAATTTCTAATAGGGTAATTCGAACTTTTTCATAGGTACTTACTTTTTGAGTCCATTGACCATTTATTTTCTCGTGCAATAAGTCGGATACTTTGATTTTTTCAGGTTGGTATTCTAAGATGCATGTCAAAATTTTCTCATTCGTACTTTTTACGAGAATGAATCTTTCTTGATCGTCCAATTCGCAACTGTAATCACGGAATGTTAAAATCAAATGCCCATTAATTTCTAAAATTTTGGTTGCATCCGAAATAAACTTTTCGATTTGCCTTTTGCTGTCTATGTGCGTGATTGTGTCCCCACAACATATTATCAATTCAGGTTTTAGCTTATCAAATTCTGAAACGCTGGTTATGTCAGCCAACTGCGTTTTTATTCCATCTGAGTTTGAGTTCGCCTTTAATTCATTTAGTAATTTTTCATTGAAATCCACTGCAGTTACCTCAAAGCCTAAATCTTTCAAAGCAATGCTTTGAATCCCATTTCCGGCTCCTAAGTCAAGCGCAGTTCTTGTTTTACCAGGCTCAATTCCGTTAGATTGTAGGAACTTCTTGAAGTCCATTGATTTTGATTCCAAATCCCCAATCATCCACGAGTATAAATCAGCCAGATGTTTTTCATAATGTTCTTTTGCTAGCATATGGGTGTGTATATTTTTGGTTAGAAGGTCTTACTATGGCCTACATTCCATTTTCCATTTATTTTCTTCTAAAGTCAGCACGATGAAATACGCCAACCATTAGCGTATGGTCATTTTCAATAGTCTCAGGTTGGATAATAATGTATTGATTCAAGTATCCCAGAGATAATGTAAAGTTCTTAGTGATACCAATGTCAAAACCTCCGTAGTATCTATTTTGACCAAGCTTAGGAGCGCTACCATTGTCTACTAGAATAAAAACTTGCTCAGAAAAGGACATTCCCAGTCTTTGGTTCCTATGCAAATCAAATAGTAGGGGGAATTTAAAACCAAGCTTTATTCTAGCGCGTTGAAGGAAATTTGAATTTCGGAAAAACTGCTCAAATTCAATAGTAGAACCTACTGATATTTTTTGAATTTTATCCTTGAAAAAAATACGCTCAAGAAAGCGGTGTTCTTCTCTTTTTTCGGGAACGGGCAACTTACCATAAGGGAAGATTATAGCCCATTCGTAGCTTCCTCCCACACCGAAATTGTTTGTCAAACTATGATTGGTGCTTAATCCTAGTTTGCTTATTTGCCAGTGTTTTACAAAATCATGACGCGACCAGGAATAGAGTAAGTTAATCGTCCACCACTCCTTGAGCCGATAGGTACCTGAATAGTACCACCAGGAATTGAATTGGTTGACTTTCTGCCCTTTAGCAGGATACAGACAGTATAGCAAAAGGAATATTATCAAGACATTTCTTGTTAGAATACTGGTCTTATTGGGCTCTAACATGCGATTTAGCTGAAGTGTGGTTATGAGAATTTAAGAAGACTAAAAGCGCACAAATAATGACCAGAAGACTAGCTATTAGGTAAGTGACTTTCATTCCTGCCATGATAGATTGTGGTGATGCTATCGATACATCCTGACCAGCTACCGCCGCAAATACCGCCCCCATCACAGAAGCTCCACTTATTAACCCGATATTTCGAGAAAGACTTAACATACCCGCAATTACTCCCGCGCTAGAATCCTTTGATTCCAGCATGACCTGGGCATTATTGGCTGCAAGAAAAAGTTGGTAGCCAGGCGTTAGCAATAGAATAGCACAGAGATAACCTGCCAAACCCAATACTAACGGTAGTACTGCTAAAGTGAATGTGGCAATTGACATTGTGAAAAGCGCCAATTGCAATAATTTCTTTGAGCCATACCTGTCAACGAGCCTCCCAGCAGGTAATCCAGAAAGTACGGAAACCAATGGCCCAACTGATAAAATCAATCCTACTGAGTCTTCTTGAAAGTTGAGTGCATTTGAAAGGTAAAATGGACCTACAATCAAGGTTGACATCATGACTGTAGCAATGAGAAAATTTATGAAAAGGCTAATGGATAAATTTTTATTCTGGAATAGGACAAAGCTAACGAGTGGGTTTTTGGTTTGTTTCTGTGAATTGATGAAAAACAGAACAGCTATTATCGAGCCTGCCAGTAACAATAAGTTTTGAGTAGAAAAACTTGTCTCTCCAAGGGTGAAGGAAAGGGTATAGCAGATTAGTGATACGACCAGAAAAAGTGTGCCTTTTGGATCAAAAACTGAAATGCGAAATTTTAATGACTGCCCCGATCTAGGGAAGAATTGGTGGACAATTAGATAGTTAACTGATCCGATCAAGAGTAGCGGAACGAAAATGGATGACCACCCGAACCGGGCAATTAGCACGCCTCCAAGAGAAGGGCCTAGCATGGTACCTATGGCAGACATCGTACCTAATAGCCCCATAACTAGTCCCATTCGCCTTTTGGCAACAATATTTGGTACCAAAGCCATTGGTAACGAGACGAGAGCGGCGCCCCCTATACCTTGAAGTCCTCTCGCGGCAATAAATATCCCGAAATTGGTGCTGATACTACAGATCAAGGATGAAAAAGTGAATAGTGTAAGCCCAAAAAGTAGCACTTTTCTTTTTCCAAATACATCTCCTAACCGGCCAACACTAACCACAACTGAGGTGAGCGCAAGTAAATAGGCAAGCACCACCCATTGCACTGTCTGTATGGGTACCCCAAAGAAGTCTGATAAAGTGGGAAGTGCCACATTAGAAATGCTCATCCCAAGTGAAGCATTTAATGTTGATAGGGCTAGTCCGATAATAATCCAGTGCTCTGTCTCTATTCTGCCCATAGATTTAAAGTCTTTTGGCAAAATTCAGGGTTAGCAGCATAATGCTGTTAGGACAAAATCGAAGTGTGATAGGACTTATTTAAAGTTCTGTCGAAATACTGCTGGAGAAGAGCCTAAATGCTTTTTGAAGAACCGGATGAAGTAAGAAACATCTTCAAAGCCTAATTCGATGGCGATCTGATTTACTTGATTTGATGTGGTCAGCAGGAGTCGCTTTGCTTCTAGCAGCACTTGATCCTTAATAAGGATGGAAACCGACTTGTTTAGTACCGACTTGGTAATATTATTCAGTTGATAAGGGGTTAGATTCATCATTTCAGCGTACTCACTTACACGTTTTTTTCGATGAATATTTTTTTCCAGAAGTTCTAGAAAGGTGTAAAGTTTCTCTTTTGTAAAGGCATCCGAGTCTTGTTCTTGAACTAATTGTTGTATAGCAACTTGTCGATATAACTCGATAAAGATGAGGTGTAGATGGAGCCGAATGACCTCATTTTTTTCAATGAAATCAATTTGAGATTCAGAATAAATCTTTTCAGCTGATTGAAGTACAGGTTGTAATGATTTGATGTTGAATGTAAGTGCATTATGCTGGCTAATACTATTGAACATGTATCGTGAGTTTTCTGAAACTTTGGGCACAAAATCCCCTGAAAATTCAAGTATAAATCCTGTGGTTCCTGCGTCTAAATCAAGTTCATGTATTTGGCCTGGTCTCATAAAAAAGACCATACTCGGTTCTATTTTAAAAATAGTGAAATCAATCGTGTGTTTTCCTGTGCCTTTTATTACAATCAACATAAAGTAGAAATCATGTCGGTGTATTTGCTGTTTAAGCTCTTCTTTTTTCAGAAGTTCAGAAAGGCTAAGCATTCTAAATTCAGATGAAGGGTCGCAAACCTTGGTAAGTTGCCGTATGGGAATTGACTTTTTTGCGATCATCAGAATGGAGGGTAATAATTGTATAAACGCACCGGTGCGTTTATTTGTCATGTACCTACGGTGATTTGACTAATTTATATGTAAAAATGCTGTATAGGATGGTCTTTTACGAATTATAGCTTTAATCATTTTAGGTCAACTAAATATTTAAAAATGTTGGTTCTTTGACAAAAAGTGTGGTTGTGTAGTTAAAGTGAAATGCAAGAAGAGAAATTTTACGAAGAGTTACTAGGACTGGCTTTCCTACGGATAGATTCAGTAGAAAAGCAATCTGGAAAACTCATCATCCATTGCAGCTATCAAAGCGAAGGGGAGCGCTGCCCGCAATGCGGTTCAGTGACCGCAGTAGTCAATCAGTACGATCATCGGCAAGTATGCGATTTAGATATATCGGACAAACAGCGGGGCCGCCCGGCGGTATGGCTGCATATGCGTATACCGCAGTTGGTCTGCCATACGTGCCGACGGTACTTTACGGAGTCACCCGATTGGGTGCAGCCGGGTAAGAGCTACACGAAACGACAAGCAAAATGGGTATTTGACATGTGTGCTAAACAGCCTTTCACTGAGGTAGGTGCCCTGGTAGATATGAACCACAAAACTGTAGAGCGACTCTACTATCAGCAAGCTGCCCTTGAAGTAAATCTGGCGCAACGCTACCGAGATGTGCGAAAGATAGGTATAGATGAATTAGCGTATCGTAAAGGCAAGCAAGACTATGTTTGTGTGCTTACCGATTTGGAAAGGGGCATCCAGTTAGACGTACTGCCCAACCGTAAAAAGAGACACTGATCGCTCATTTTGAGTCACTCGGGTCAGCGTTTTGCCAACAGATTGAGGCGGTGTCATGTGATCTGTGGCAGCCCTATACTCAGGTAGCCAAGCATTGCTTCCCTCATGCTAAAGTAGTAATTGACCGTTTTCACGTCGTGAAGGCCTTGAATGAAGTGCTAGACCAGCTACGAAGGGCCTTACGCAAGCAATACAAGAATGAAGCTTGTTACAAAGACTTGCGATGGAAGCTGTTCAAACGGCCTGAGCACTGTAGTGAGCAGGATCGGGTAGCTTTGGTTCAGGCATTGGCAAAATCCTGGGAGCTGAGGGAAGTCTATGCGCTACGCAATACCTTCAATGCTTTATTTGGTACGGCCGGCGATGAACACTACCTTAGTGACCAACTTGATCTATGGATAGAACATGCTCAAAGCATCGATAACGAGTACCTGAACCGATTTATCAAAACGCTACAAAACTGGAAAAAATCTATTGCTGCTTTTGCTGCTATCCTAATTAGTAATGCGGTCACTGAGGGACTTAACAACTACTTACGCTACTTCAAACGTATTGCCTTCGGACTTCCCAACTTTGAGCACATGAGACTAAGAATATTGATGGCTACCATCTAAACCACACTAATTATCAAAGAACCATCTATTTTTTGTAGAATATTTAGCGTGTTATTATTAATAATGCCCAACGAGAAGTATGTAGAGTGTAGCTAGCCAATAGACAGTCATGATTTCATATACCTGGTTAGGCTTTCGTTTTCATTTTTTTAATTTATCAATCACTTTGTCAAATCGACTATCCATACACACACTTAAGTCAGTCGTCATAAATTTTCCATCTAAAAACAGGCTAAAAATGGTCGCAGGGCTTGGTGCATTTTGGGCTTCTTCCATAGTGTTGATTTTGATTACCTTCAGTGTTAGATTTCTGTTCTCTGCAGTCTCTATCAATGATTCTTTGGCGTGAAATTCAGCAAATGGACATCTGTTGGAATAATAGACAACAATTCCTTCTTTATCAGGACATTCACCACTCTTTACAGATTCATTGAATTTTGGATTACCCGTATTTTCGTCAAATTTCATTGCCAATAAACTAAATCCGCTTGAAATTTTTTCGATTTCTTCAAATCCCTGTCTTAAAAGCCATTTTGTGTCGCTCATAAAGTGAAATTTTTTCGTTCCAACAACGGTTACAAGCCCGCTTTTCCCTTGTTCTTTTGCGTCATCAATTGCGGATTTTAAAAGTGCTTTTCCATATCCATTTTTCTTGTATTTACCTGATACCCAAAAGCAGTTAACATTCAAATAATTAGGTGCAGTAATTGGAACCCAAGCAAATTCAGCTGGTCCGTATTCAATGAACACTTTTGCTCTTTCGTCAAGTCGTCTAAAAACGTAACCATTGTTAAATTCCTGTTTCAGCCAATCTTTTTTCGCTTGATAGCTGTCAGCACATTTTTTGTCAGAAATAGCACAGCAAATGTGTTTCGACTCAATATTATCTATATTTAATTCAATGAAGCCTTCCATTTTTTTTCAGTTTGTTTTAAATGAAGCCTAACGGGAGCGCGGCTAGAGCTCGGATTTTGGGAAGATACGAAGTATCTGGACAAGATATGAGTTCTAGCCGCCTGTTGTGCGACCGTACGAGCGAAGCGAGCTAGGGCGTGGAACAGGCGGCGAAGCCGCGCTCCCGTTGCTACGACATGTGAGCGTAGCGAGTATGTCGTAGCAACATCTGGATATACGACATACGTATATTTTCACTATATCTACAGAGTTTTTGATTGATAGGTACTTAAATACTTGATGAAAGAAATATTAATTATCATTTTGCTTAGAATATGCGTGCTATCCATTTTAAATGGATTAAACGTTTGAAAATATTTACAGTCGTTTACTCCCGATTAACTTCTTCTCGCTGCGCCAGTAGTAGCCGATGAATATAGAAAAATAGCTAGTGATTTCTACCCTAATTCTGGACATTCTTGAGACCACGAATCACTTCGGCAACTTCGGCTCTACCATCACCACTTCTTCCCGTTCTACGATGACGGCACCGGGGGGTAGGTTTTTAGATTTACGGACATACTTACGGGGAGTCACAATAACTGGGCAGAGGGAATCACTCTTGCGTTTGGAGTAGTAAGCGGCAATTTGAGCGGCTTGCTCAATAATATAGGGCGGGGGCGGTTGATTTCCTTGTTGTTTGATAATAGTGTGCGAGCCACTTACGTCTTTGGCGTGTAACCACAAATCATCTTTATGGGCGTAGTTCCGAATGAGTTCGTCATTATTTTTAGCACTTTTTCCTACCCAAACCGTGTAACCGTCCAGGTCAAACACCCGAAAAGGAAAATGCTTTTCTTTATCTTCCGAAGTATCAAGCAGGTTATGTGCCTCAGCGTACTGCTGAATTTCAGATAGATCGCGGAATGATTCCAAATGCTCTAGATGAACTTCTTTATCAATGAGTTGAGCTTCTTTCTGCTCAATATTTTTGCGGAGCTGATTGGATTCTATTTTTTGGTTCTTGGCCTTCCGGTAATAGCGCTCAGCATTCTTTTGGGGCGAAAGCTGTCGGTTTAGTTTGATATGAACTGTTTGGTTATGATAAAAATCAAACAACTCAGCTTCCGTCGCCCCTTCAGGAATCTGGTGAAGGTTAGCCATCAGAATATCCGCAATTTGCTGGTGCTGAAGCCCGGTTTCTAGTTTCTCTAAAGCTCGCTGGTTTTTCCGAATATACTGCTCACTCTGTTTTTTCTGCTTTTCTAGCTTTTGGAGTAGCTTTCCTTTCAAGTTACCGAGCCGGATACCTTTGATTTTACGAAGGAAAAAATCGTTTAGGGTAGGAATAGAATCAGGAAACTGGGCGATCTGATTTCCTAGAGAAAGCAAACTTAGATGAAGCTGACCTTCCCAGTCAATCATATAGTACTTTTCAGGATTTTCTAATTGTTGTAGTACTTTCTGCAATAAGTTCCATTGCTCATCGGCTGATTTGCTTGCATAATCTTGCTGCTGCAAAAATGCTAGAGGAATTTTGCCGAAAGTAGGATACAGTTGCCGAATTTCTCCTGCTGCTTCATCAAAAACAGCCCGGTCGACTATAATTGAACGGTTCAGAGAAGGAATATCCAGAGAATAGTCATTGGCTAAACTACTTCGGAAGATATCAGTCACCTTCTTGCCCTCGGTCAGTAGCACATTGGCTCGGTTGCCATGCATTTTGAATAATAAGCCTTGCTCACCAAAGCGTATCCAGAAACTTCGCTCATTGGCAAACTGCCGAATTTCAGTAATTGGCTGATCTAATAAGCTTGGAAATAAATCTACGCTATTACGCTTGGCTCGGTGAAACCGATCGGGAAATTGTAGGCAACAGAAATAAGAAGCTAAATGGGCTTTAATGAAAAACTCTTCCTGGGCATCAGGATGGTAAAAGCCTAAAATCAGTTCGTCTTTATTCTGACTAAAGCAAGCTCCTAACCGCCACCCCAGCAGTTGCAAACGCAATGCAGATGTAAGTTGCCGAAGAAAATAGTAGTTATGGTGCATGAATATTTAATGATTGATTGCTCGATGGCTCAATTGTTGATTTGTTACAGGTCACTGCGGGGCGCGGTTTAGAAGGCTACAGGTTTTTAGGTTTCACTCAACTTAAACCGTAAGCTTGCTAATCTGTCTCTTAACTTCCAACTCCCTGCCCCAAGCTCCACGCTTTTCACATTTCATATTTTACCATTGATGTGCTCAACTAGCCTGATTATTAATTGCTCAGTAGGTTGATTAGTGTCAAACCAGCTAATTTCGGGATCTTTATTAAACCAAGTCCACTGCCGTTTGGCGTAGCGTCGGCTGTTTCGTTTGATTAGGCGAATGACCTCGTCGCGGCTGTATTTCCCAGCAAAGTACGGAAACCACTCCTGATAGCCTACGGTATGCAGAGCATTGTGGTGCTGATAAGGCTGGAGTCTTCTGGCTTCATCTTCCAATCCTGTCTCAATCATCTGGTCTACTCGCTGGTTAATTCGTTCGTAAAGCTGATCACGGTTCATCGTCAGCCCAATTTTAATCACTTGAAATGGTCGGGAAGGGGTTGATTCCTGCTTTTTCCGAAACTCAGAAAACGGTTGTCCCGAACTGTGGTAAACTTCCAGTGCCCGTAGTACCCGGCGGTGGTTCTGTCGGTCTACTTGTTCAAAATAGATAGGGTCAACTTGTTGTAATTCACTCAGTAAAAAGTTTAGCCCCTGGGTTGCGTATTGCTCCTGCCAATAGTTGCGGACTTCTTCAGTAATATCAGGCATTTCGTCAATGCCTTCGCACAAAGCTTTTACGTACAAACCAGATCCACCCGTAGCAATTACTAATGAGTGCTTTTGAAAAAGATTTTCAAGAATGGGTAAAGCATTTTGTTCAAACTGCTTTACATCGTAGTCCTGGCTTACGGATAAACTATCAATCAGGTGATGAGGAATCTGGGCTAGTTCATCTAGGTTTGGTTTGGCGGTGCCTATCGTTGTTTCGCGGTAAAATTGTCGGGAGTCAGTAGAGATAATTTCTGTTTGGTAATGTTGGGCCAATTGAATACATACCTCCGTTTTACCCACTGCGGTTGGCCCTACTACCACGATAAGCGTTGATTGTACCATATCAGCATTACGGAAAACTTTGCACTTTGGATTTATGTTCGCTTATTCCGTAAATTGGAGAAATCCATAATTTTTCTATGGCTAGTATTGAGAAGGTTTCATCATTAGAAAGGGAGAATGAGCAACTGAAAGCTAAAATTGCTCAAATGCAGCAAGGCAAGCCAGAGGATGCACTTCGGTTATCTCATTTGCAAGAATCTCTGCTACACGCTGATTTACTAGTAGTTTCTACGAATCAATCAGGAGAAATTACCTATTGTAACTATGCATTTGTTGAGGCGATTGGGGTTCCTGTAGAGAAGATAAAAGGACAAGATTTATTTGAAGAGCTAGAACCCTTACGTGGCGAAAAACTCACTATTGACCAGTTTATCCAGTTTGCTAAAGAGCGTGAACAGTCGCATAGTATCAAGCGATTTATCCGTACCCCTTCGGGTCATAAGCTTATTATTAATATTCAGAGTATCATTCTTCATCAGGAAGGTAGCCAAGGGCTTACTATTATTGCTGAAGATATCACCGAGCACAAGCAGGTTCAGAAAAAACTACAGCAGAGCAATCGGCAACTGGCGGATTTGTACAATCGGGCTTACGATCTCATCATCGTAACTAATGAAGAAGGGAAGGTCGTAGTAGCCAATAAAACCTTTTATGTCAAGCTAAAGTACCGAAGCACTGAAGTAGAGAAAATAACCTTATTTGATATTATAGCCCCTGCGTATCAGGAGCAATTTGCTGCACTCTGGAGCCGGATATTGACAGAAAATCAATCGGATCACTTTCAAGTAGCATTTGTATCAAGTCAAAACGAGACTATTTATGTTTCAGGAACTCTTACCGCTAGTTTGCACGAAGGGGTGAAGAAAGTACGAGGTGTTTTTCACGATATCAGCGATCAGGTTCATGCCGATCAGGCGCGGAGCCTATACTATAATATTACCAACTTAGTATTACAAAGTCCTAACTTAAACTATCTGTACCCAAATATCCACCGGGAACTGGGTAAAGCCGTAGAGACTGAAGATCTGATTATTACAACTTGGCGAGAAGGTGAGTTAAAGTTTGTCTACGAAGATAGTCAAGACCCAGAACGTTACAGTGACGATCAACAGCAGTCAGTGTTGAGAGCACTGTGTCACTACGCTATCACAGTCAACCATCCGTTATTCTTACATCAGGATGATATCTTAGAACTGCAACGCTCGGGAAAAATACCATCAGTACCCATTCAACCCAAAATATGGATTGGTATTCCTCTGAAAATTCAGGGGAAGGTAGTAGGAATACTGGTACTACAAAATTTTAAGGAAGGAGGCAAAGTAGGAGTTGATGACTTTGAACTTCTTGATTTTGTTTCGGGACAAATTGCCTTGATTGTTGAGCGAAAACGCTACGAAGAAGAACTTCGGGATTATACCAGTCGACTCAAGGCAATTTTTGAGAGTAGTACTCATTTAATCTGGTCAGTAGATCAGAATTTGCGACTTACTACGTTTAACCGGAATTTTGAATATACATTCCGATCTCACTTTGGAGTAGGCCCCGTTGTGGGGGAAGTGTATAATCCGCTAGATGAAAAAACGACCGAACGCTACCTGGAGCAGTGGGAAGAAAAATACTTGGAAGTCTTTGACGGAAGTATTGCGCACTTTGAAGCAAAAATGCGATTTGGAAAGGATGTAGTCATCTGGAAATCCGTCTTTCTAAACCCTATTTATCGGGAGGACGGTAGTGTACGAGAAGTGTCGGGTATTGCTCATGACATTACGCAGCGGCGACAATCAGAGCAAGCCTTAGCTGAAAGTGAAGAAAAATTCCGAACGATATTCGAGTCTTTCCAGGATATTTATTTCCGGTGTCGCTTAGATGGGGTGATTACTATGATCAGTCCATCAGTACACGAACTGACGGCCTATGAAACGGATGAGGTACAGGGAAAAGACATTACTAACTATTACCTGTATGACAAAAAAACTAAGAACCTCATCCGTCAATTGGTAAAAAATCGGCGAGTTCGCAACTTTGAGGCTACCGTAATTAGCAAATCAGGTAAGCTGATTCCTTGTATCTGCAATGTGCGGCTTATCGGTAATTTATCGGGTAAAAAGACTGAGATAGAAGGTGTACTGCGGGATATTACCCAATTGAAGGAAACCACTCGCGCCCTACAAAAAGCCAAAGACGTAGCTGAACACTCGCTGAAAGCTAAGGAAGCGTTTTTGGCCAATATGAGCCATGAAATTCGTACTCCAATGAATGGGGTTATTAGCATGGTTGATATGTTGGGCGATACGACACTAAATTCAGAACAAGCTGACTATGTACAAACCATCAAATATTCTTCAGAGACACTACTTACCATTCTGAATGATATTCTCGATTTATCGAAAATAGAAGCGGGTAAGATGCAGTTGCACCAAGCCGCCCTACCGATAAAAAGACTACTGGAGAAAAACCACAGCTTGTTTGCCCAGCAAGCGTTGGCTAAAAACCTTCGGTTCGAGTACCAACTTGATAGCGGAGTACCTGAATACCTTTGGATCGATGAAACTCGGTTGTTACAAATATTATCAAACCTAACGGCTAACGCTATTAAGTTTACCGAGCAAGGAGAAGTACTAATTCGGATAGAGGAGGTTGAGTTAGAAGGTGAAAACCCAGATGTATCTCACCAGCATACTATCAAGGTTTCAGTGCAGGATTCTGGTATTGGAATATCAGAAGAAGACCAGCAGAAACTATTTGAGAGCTTCAACCAGGTTGATCCATCTACCTCTAAACGCTACAAGGGAACGGGGCTAGGTTTATCCATTGCCCGTCAGCTTTCTAGTCTTATGGAAGGGGATATCGGAGTAACCTCTGAGCCTGGTAAGGGAAGTACTTTCTGGTTTACTTTTTTGGCAAAAGCTGCTCAGGCCGAGGATGTGCAAGAAGCTTCTACTAAAGATACCGTTACCCAGTTTATTGATATTACTCCCCAAGTATTAGTGGTAGACGATAATGCTATCAACCGTAAGGTAGTGTCCGAAATGCTCAAGAAAAGTGGTTGTCATGTTACGCTTGCCAGTAGTGGTAAAGAGGCTATTGGAATCGTACAGCAGCAAGCATTTGATGTGATTTACATGGACATTCAGATGCCCGAAATGGATGGTATTGAAGCTACTCGTCGTATTCGAGCGTTGAATTTGCCAAAAATCCCACCAATCGTCGCCCTGACTGCCTATTCGCTACCGGGTGATAAGGCGAAATTTATGAAGGCCGGTATGGACGATTATCTGGCAAAACCCATTCGGAAGAACATCATTACCAAAACGGCGGCTTTGCTCGGGATTGAACCCACTGGAGAAGCCACTAACGCAACGGAGGAATCCGCTAATGAAGCTACTTTACAGTTAATTAACTGGAACACGTTGAAAACACTGGAAAAATACGGAGGGCGGGAACTAGTGGTAGAAAGCTTACAGGAGTTTGAAATGGAGGCTAAAGAATTATTAGCTGATGCAGCGGAAGGCATAGAAAAGCGCGATTATCAGCAAATTTTATCTAAATTGCACACCTTAAAAGGGAACGCTGGTACGTTAGGTTTGGAAAGTATGGCGTATTATGCTAAACTCATTGAATCAAATTTGAAGGAAGACAATCGCAAAAATCTTCATCAGGATTTTAAAATTCTGAAGGGGGAATTTGTTAAGTTTCAGAATAATTACAAACAATAACCAGTTCAACCATAAAAACTTCACACCATGTCAGATAGAAAGCAAGTGCTGGTCGCTGAGGATAGCTCAGTGATACAGAACCTTACCAAAAAAGTGTTACAATTCCAGAATTACGATATTGAGTCAGCGCGTGACGGGCAGCAGGTTCTAGATATGCTGAAGCAAAAAAATTATGACATCATTCTGATGGATATCAACATGCCTAAAATGAATGGTATGGAATGCAGTAAGCAAATCCGTAGTATGGACGATGAAGAGAAGGCACAGGTACCTATTATCGCCATTTCAGGAAATGCTAGTAATTATACCGAAGAGGACTTTCAGAAGGCCGGAATGGATGAGTATATTCCTAAACCCATTGACTTTGACCATCTAGTTGAGGTCGTAAACAAGTACGCCCGGGAATAATGGCGGGGCTTGGGCAGGGCGTAATGTGTTAGGTGCAGTTGAAAATTGATAGTGAAAACAATAAAAGAAGAATACAAAAAAGTGTAGGGCTAGAATCGCGCAGTGGGAAGTCTGAAGCTCGAGAATCAGAATTTGTGGACTGTTCACTGTTGTCTATGGACTAAAAAGCTATGCAAATAAAATACACTTCTCACTATCTCCGTAAGCTAGAAGACTTGCTCAATGCATCGGATTATGTTCTGAGGTACGAGAAAGGGAACTTTAAATCGGGCTACTGCATTTTACGGGATACCTGCCTGGTGATTGTAAACAAGTACTATACACTGGAGGGAAAAATCAATTGTCTGCTCGAGATTACTCGACAACTGGACATTGATCCAGAAAAACTATCGCCTAAGCAACAAAAACTATTAGTCGAACTACTCGAAATTCCCGATACTGTTTGAAGTTAACATTTTTAGGTACGGGTACATCGCAGGGAGTTCCGGTCATTGGCTGTGATTGTGAAGTATGCACTTCGGTAGATTTTCGTGATAAACGGCTCCGTACTTCAGTACATATTGAGGTGGAGGGAAAGAGTATTATTATTATTGATTCCGGTCCCGACTTCCGGCAGCAGGTATTGGCTAACCGTATCCGACAGCTAGACGCACTGGTATTTACCCACGAGCATAAGGATCACACAGCAGGTATGGACGATGTCCGTAGCTTCAATTTCCTTCAACAACGCTCGATGCCTGTTTATGCCCACGCTCGAGTACAGGAAAGCTTGAAAAGAGAATTTGCCTACGTCTTTGCTGAGAAGAAATACCCAGGTGTTCCCCAGATTGACTTGTACGAAATCGGGTTATCTCCTTTTAAGGCCGCTGGAGTTCTTTTTCAGCCCGTAGAGGTACTACATTATAAACTTCCCGTACTTGGTTTTCGCATCCATGACTTTACCTATATCACCGATGCTAAAACTATCGCTGAGGAGGAAAAGGAAAAAATTAGAGGAAGCAAGGTTTTGGTACTCAATGCACTGCAGAAGCAAAGGCATATTTCTCACTTTACTCTCGATGAAGCTTTGGCAATGGTAGAAGAGCTCCAGCCTGAGCAGGCATATTTTACCCACCTCAGTCACCGTATGGGAAAACACCGTGATGTTGAGAAGGAGCTACCCAATAATGTGCAGATTGCGCATGATGGGCTGACGATTACAGTGTAGCGTTGGTGGGTGTAAGTACTAATTGAATTTCGAGTATCTGAGATTATCTTCAAACAAAATAATTATTTTGAGTATTAAATACTTTTTTTAAGTATATTTGAATCTTCAAATCAGATTATTTTCTTTGACTTTTCATTCTATTAAACTAGTAGGCTCCTTAATATTGAAGATCATAACTACGAACTATGGCAAAAGGCACAGTTACTTACAATGAAGACAGTATTCGCTCACTCGATTGGCGGGAGCATATCCGGATGCGACCTGGTATGTACATCGGTAAGTTGGGTGATGGTTCCTCAGCTGACGATGGCATTTACGTATTGCTGAAGGAAGTCATCGATAATAGTATTGATGAGTACGTGATGGGGTTTGGCAAAACCATTGAAATTATTATTTCTGACCATCGGGTAGAAGTGCGTGATTACGGGCGAGGTATTCCGTTGGGAAAAGTGGTGGATTGTGTGTCTAAAATTAATACCGGAGGGAAGTACGATTCAGCTGCTTTTCAGAAATCGGTGGGGCTGAATGGGGTAGGAACCAAGGCGGTGAATGCACTTTCTACCTATTTCAAAGTGCAATCCTTCCGGGATGGAAAAACCAAATTGGCTGAATTCACCCGAGGTGATAAAACCACTGACCCTCGTATGAGCAAGTCAGGTGAGAAAAACGGTACCTACATTACCTTTGAACCTGATGGCAAAGTATTCAAAAATTTTCATTTTCGTCCGCAGTACATTGAGAACCAAATCTGGAACTACGCTTTTCTTAACGCGGGACTCACGATTGTTTTCAACGGACAGAAATATCGTTCGGAGAATGGATTAAAGGACCTATTGGCGAAGAAAACGAAAGAGGAGAATTTACGCTATCCGGTTATCCATCTAAAAGGTGATGATATTGAAATTGCCCTTTCCCATTCCGATCAGTACGGCGAAGAATATTATTCCTTCGTAAATGGGCAGTACACTACTCAGGGTGGAACCCACTTGCAAGCCTTCCGCGAGGCGGTAGTAGAAACTGTACGAAAATTTTATGGAAAACAGTACGACGTACAGGATATCCGCAATGGAATTGTGGCAGCAGTTTCAGTACGGGTGCAGGAACCCGTATTTGAGTCGCAAACGAAGACCAAGCTAGGTTCGCTTAATGTTGCTCCCAAAGGGCCATCTATGCGGCAGTTTGTGAGCGACTTCATCAAACAACGTCTGGATAATTATCTGCACCGTAATAAAGAGGTGGCGGATGCACTAGAGAAGCGAATCAAACAATCAGAGCGGGAACGTAAGGAAATTGCTGGCATTAAAAAATTGGCAAACGAACGAGCCAAGAAAGCGAACTTGCACAATAAGAAACTACGCGACTGCCGTATTCACTTGGACGATAAGCACAACGGCAAAGGCGAAGATCGCCGCCCTGAAACTATGATTTTTATCACTGAGGGAGATTCCGCCAGTGGTTCTATCACTAAGGCGCGAGATGTACAAACCCAGGCGGTATTCAGTCTAAGAGGAAAACCGCTTAATTGCTTTTCCCTTACTAAGAAGATAGTATATGAAAACGAGGAGTTTAACCTGCTTCAGCATGCCCTGAATATTGAAGATGGGCTAGATGGGCTGCGCTACCAGAAAATTATCGTGGCTACCGATGCCGACGTAGATGGTATGCACATTCGGCTTCTGCTACTGACATTCTTCCTGCAATTTTTTCCCGATTTAGTGCGTCAGGGACACGTTTTTATACTGGAAACCCCGCTTTTTCGGGTGCGAAATAAAAAAGAAACCATCTACTGCTATAATGAAGAAGAGAAGCAGCAAGCGATGGAGAAACTCGGCAGTAAGCCCGAAATTACCCGCTTCAAAGGTTTAGGCGAGATTTCGCCCGACGAATTTGGGCAGTTTATCGGGGAAGACATTCGGCTGGAACCGGTACTGCTGGATGATGAAACTAATACGAAAAAACTGTTGACCTTCTACATGGGAAAAAACACCTCAACCCGCCAGGAATTCATTATCGACCGCCTTAGGGTAGAGAAAGATTTAGTGGAAGAAGCGGTCTAGTAATGACTGATGATGGAATGACTGGCACCTAATTTCTGATACCTAAAACCCAATACCGAATAACGAACGACCCATTATGAGCGAATTGAAGGAAGATAGTGGATTAGAAAACCTGGAAAGCTTAGATCAGATGTACGAGGATTACTTCCTCGGCTACGCATCCTATGTAATACTAGAGCGGGCAGTTCCCGCAGTAGAAGATGGAATGAAGCCTGTGCAAAGGCGTATTCTACATGCTCTTAAAGAAATGGACGATGGTCGCTTCCATAAAGTAGCCAATGTCATTGGACAAACCATGCAGTTTCACCCCCACGGCGATGCTTCCATTGGTGATGCAATGGTTGGATTGGGGCAAAAGAATTTATTATTAGACACCCAAGGAAACTGGGGTGATGTTCGTACTGGCGACAGTGCTGCTGCGGCTCGTTACATTGAAACCCGATTGTCTAAGTTTGCTCTTGACGTAGTTTTCAACCCTCAGACTACCGAGTGGCAGCTATCCTACGACGGGCGAAAGCGAGAACCGATTACCTTTCCGGTAAAATTCCCGTTACTGCTAGCGCAGGGCGTAGAAGGAATTGCCGTCGGGCTTTCTACCCGCATTTTACCCCATAATTTTGTTGAGATAATTCAGGGGTGTATTGATACGATCCGTAACAAGAAAGCTAAGTTGTTCCCCGATTTTGCTACGGGTGGAACGATTGATGTAACCGACTACAACGAAGGTAAACGGGGTGGTAAAGTTCGGGTACGAGCTACCATGGAAGAGTATGACAAGAAAACCCTGGTTATCCGCGATATTCCGTTTGGCGTAACCACTAACAGTTTGATTGATTCCATTATCAAAGCCAATGATAAAGGAAAAATCAAGATTAAGAAGGTAGTAGATAATACCGCAAAAGATGTAGAAATTCTAGTGTCCTTAGCCCCTGGTCAGTCGCCGGAGATTACGAAGGATGCGCTCTACAAATTCACCGATTGTGAAGTTTCTATTTCGCCCAACGCCTGTATTATCGTAGACGACAAACCCCGGTTTGTCACTGTCAACGAACTGCTAAAGCAATCGACAGAACAAACGGTAGAGTTACTGCGTAAGGAGCTTCAGATTAAAGAAGGCGAGCTGCTGGAAAAGATTCTGTTTGCCTCGCTGGAGAAAATCTTCATTGAGAATCGTATTTACCGCGACATTGAAGAAGCCGAAACCTGGGAAGAAGTTCTCAGCCGGATTGACAATGGGCTAAAGCCGTTCAAAAAACAGTTTTATCGGGAAATCACTGAGGACGACTTGGTGCGTCTGACTGAAATCAAAATTAAACGAATTTCTAAGTACGACAGCTTCAAGGCTGATGAGTTGATGAAGCGGTTGCAGAATGATCTAGCACAAACCCGACACGATCTAGAGCATATCAAAGAATACGCCATCGCCTACTACAAAAAACTGCTAGATAAGTATGGGAAAGGTCGCGAGCGCAAAACTGAAATCAGGACCTTTGATACGATTAGTGCCAACGTTGTAGCGGCGAACAATGAGAAGCTATACGTTAATAAAAAGGATGGGTTCATCGGCTACGGACTTAAGAAAAGTGGCGACGATGTAGAAATGGTTACTGAGTGCTCGGATATTGACGATATTATCGTTTTCCGGCAGGATGGCAAGTGTATAGTCACCCGAATATCAGATAAAGTATTTGTGGGCAAAAATATTCTTCACGCTGATGTGTTTCGAAAAAATGACGAGCGGAGGGTGTATAATCTGGTGTATCTGGATGGTGCCAGTGGTCGCTCCATGGTCAAACGTTTTCAGGTACTGGCGGTCACTCGCGATAAAGAATATGATCTGACCAAAGGCAGCAAAGGCTCGAAAGCGTTGTATTTTTCAGCTAATCCAAATGCTGAAGCTGAAGTAATTACAGTGAGCTTATCAGCACGGGCTCGGGCAAAAATTAAGAAGTTTGACTTTGATTTCGCTACTCTTGACATTAAAGGACGAGGTGCCAATGGTAACATCCTAACTAAGTATCCAGTACGAAAAATTGAGAAAACTGCTGATGGCGAATCCACACTAGGCGGTATTGAAATCTGGCATGACGATATAGTTGGTACACTCAATACTGATGAACGCGGTCGCTTTCTGGGTACTTTTGAAGGGGACGATAAGCTGCTCTCAATCTTTAAAGATGGTACTTATGAGCTAAAAAATTACGAACTCACCAATAAGTTTGATCCTAATCAAACTATTCTGTTGGAGAAATTCGACCAGAATAAGCCGCTTTCTGCCGTATACTACGATGGAAACTCTAAACAATACTACGTTAAACGTTTCCTAGTGGAAACTACTACTCCCGACCGTCGTTTCTCGTTTATTACTGATGCTCGGAGTTCTAAGTTACTAGTCGCCTCTACCGAACGTCAGCCCCAAATTGACCTAACTTTTGTGCGGGACGGCAGCCGGAAACACGAACACCAAACGTTTGATTTAGACGTATTAGTTGATGTTAAGGGTTGGAAAGCTCAGGGAAATCGCTTGAGCAAGCACAAAGTGAAAGGGGTAAAGTTACTAGAGGCAAAACCAACTGCTGTCCCAGAGAAAAAAGAAAATAGGCATACAGAGTCATCCAAAAAAAATAGAGAATTTAAAACCACTGGCGATGAAGTAGTTTGGAATCTGAAAGGAAATTCAAAAGATCAAATAGATTTGTTTTGATCTTTAGCATCTAATTAGAGCAGCGTTTTTAGTTGCTATACCGTTGATCATTCTTAATTAGTACTATCGTATGAAACGAACCATCGGAATTATCCTCACTTTAATCGGCTTAGTTAGTACCACTATCACCGGAATGCAAGTGCTGGAAGATTCCGACAGCTTTAATGTTCTTGGTTTAGATGTGGTAGTTAGTCAGGCGGATTATACTCCGTTCATCATCAGTGTGGTTGTGCTAATAGTTGGTGTGGTTCTCTGGGTGGGTTCGCGCCGAAGCTAATAATAGGGGAAAGCCTGTGTAATAACCAGCGAGTTTTTTGGTCAAGTTTTCTTTTTTGCGAGTTTGGTTTCTTGTCGATCAACTATGGTTGTTTTTTTCTACCCTAGAAAATTAGCGGTGGGCTTTTTCGCTTCAGTGATGCCTGCACTGGCATTTTGACTAAGGAAGCTACCATATTTGATATTAGCGAAGATGCCTTTTTTACTAAAGAGGGTCAATATTGTTAAGAGGTTGCCTAGAGTAGGGTTTAGCTAGATTTTCACCAAAAAGCCTATTGGTGAAATCTGAATTATTTCCTTTATTAGTCGTTCCACTATAATTCTTCAATTCTCTAACGGTTCGGAACAGAAGTAAACGCTACTTGAAAAAGAAGAAAGTACATACTATTTTTTGGTGGACTGGAGGAGGTATCATTATACTCATCTTATCACTACAAACACTACTCTTCTTCTTTGGTGATGAAATTCTGCGGGAATCCATTTTAGTAGCCTTTCGGGAATACGCTGAAGAGCGGTTTCATACTGAGCGAATGCCCGAGTTAGACTTTGATGAGCTTAAACTCAACCTGATCGGTGGTACTATTGATATTACAGATTTGGCCTATCAGAATGGGCTTCCCCTCACTGATAGTTTAGGTGCTTCTCACACTCTCTATCGTATTTCAGTTCCCAATCTTACGATTAGTGGGCTGCATCTATGGGAGGTATACCACAGCCGTGGGATTCAGCTAAACGAAATCTATCTGACATCTCCCAACATTACAATAGCAGACATTAAGGCAACCTCTGGAGCAGATAGCGCTTCAGAAAAGGAGCAACTCAGGCAAGTTATTAGTGAACAAGAAACGCTGATTTATAACTCTGTTCATGAGTACATGGACTTATTTTCTTTCAATAAATTAGCGATCGTAGATGCTTCTGTTGGACTGAGCCAACGAAAGAAACCTAAGAATCAGATAGATACTCTCAATACCTCTTCTAGTGATTGGTTTGCCCAGCACTTAACCATCATCTTGCAAGATTTTAGAATTGATACATTAACTCAGCATGAAGAAGAACGGCTGCTCTTCACTAAAAATATTCAAGTGAAGTTGGGAAACTATCAGCTAGTATTACCTGATAGTAGCTATACCTTAGTGGCTGATACTTTGTCATTCTCGACCCAATCAGAAAAACTAAGGCTGCGAGGCTTAGAAATGATTCCGCTTAGGGTGCAAGATTCGGCGAGCTGGTATTCATTAAGCGTACCTATACTAGAAATGACTGGAGTAGATATCTTAGAGATGTATCATGGGGAAACCCTATTGGCTGATACGCTACTTATGAAATTTCCTCAGGTGCGAGGATATGGTCACTTGGCAGATTCTTTAAAAAAAAGCAATGAAAGGTCTCTTTCTCATGTGTCGAGACTGCACCCTGATACTTTATACACTCAAATTAGTCGCTACTGGAAAAAGATTGGTATTAACCATTTTGAACTCACCGATGGGCAAATTCAATTTTTTAGAGTAGGAAACGATACCGTATCATGGCTAGATGTACCCCAGCATTCACTTTCGTTTACTGACCTCCGGCTAGGGCAAGAGAGTTCATTGAACCGTATATTACCCGCCGATAGTATTCATTGGCAAGGAAGGGATATTCGCCTGTGGTTTGCCGACTTTCAGCACTATTTTACGGTGGATCAGTTCAGCATTTATACTGATCAACAAAGCCAATACACCTGCAACCTGATATTTGATTCGGCTCGTGTACAACCTCGGGTAGATTCCCTAGCTCTATTTCTTACCGACTCTCAACCCCCGAAGTTGGGCTACGATATTCACACATCGCAGGTGGAAATTTTTGGTATTGATCTGGCAAATTTGTCTTCTACTATGTTTGCGGATATTGACAGCATCCGGGTGCAACAACCTCAAGTAGCGATAGCGAATTTTTCTGATATTCCGTTCGGTGATTTACCCCGTCGGTCTTTACCTAGTGTAATCGATACCGCCGGTACAACGATTAAACAAGTTTTTTACAACTGGAGCCACGCTCGCCTCAATCTGTATCCATTAATTGCTCCTAATCGGGCAGATGCTTGGCTGGAGCAAATGCTCGTACAAAAACTGTATCTGATAGATGCCCAGGTTGAGACCATGAAATTAAATAAAAGGAAGGATGGTTTTATCGAAACAGCCCATGTAGATAAGCTTCAGGGTTATTACGAAAATGTAAGTATTGGTAATGAAGCTCACCCGCTTATTGCTATTCATGATACGTTGCGAAACTCTTCTCTGGTTGCCGTATTTGCTGATGAGGTAGATATGGCACTATACGGTAGCTGGTTTCAGTTTCCTTACAATCGCAATAGTGCGGTGTCCGGTGGGTGGCTTGAGGCTAAAGAGGTGGTGTTGTCAACCCTCAGTTCTCGAGGCTCCGTACGTAATGTGAAATTTTGGCCTAACCGTTTGGCTACTCGCTCTTCGCCTAGCCAAATGCAGCAGATGGATATTCAATCATTTGCCATTGAAGGAATTAATTTTGGTGAGCTATATAATCTCCAAGTAGCCAATTTCAATCGGGTGTCTCTAGTCTCTCCGACTATTACATTAAGTATAAAGTCCGGAAAGAAGAAATCCGATAGCGATTTCTCTATGCCGAAATTATATCTGCAGGTAGAACCCTATCTCAATCAACTCGCTATCGATAAACTACAAGTTGAACAAGCAAATATTACGCTTCAGTCTGATGAAAACAGCCCTAAAATCTGGTTCTCTACTAACTCACTGAATGTATCGGTGATGGATTTTCTTTTAGATGGGGTTACCACAGTCATCCCCGAACGACCCTTTTACGCGCAGGAAGCCCAAATAGCGATGGATACATTCACATTCAGCTTACCTATCGATGATGGAGTAGAGAATTTTGCTGCCAAACGTTTTTTGTATTCTTCGTACTCTGACAGTTTAACTATCGATAATTTGCAAGCCGTAGAAGGTAGTTTGGATATTCTTGGAGATGATGAAAAATTTACTGTAAATCAGTTAGCTCTTCACCGAATGAACTTTTACCGCTACTTCACTGAAGATGAAATGGAGGTAGAAAAAGTAATTGTTCGTCGCCCTGAAATATCTATTGTGTCGGAAAAAAAGCAAGCGAGCCGTCCAATTAGGCCTGGGCGAGCACGGCAAGCAGAAATCTACCCCAAAATTAAATCAGTCACTGAAGGTATTTACGTTGATTTATTTGCAGTAGAAGAAGGGGTGTTTTCATATCTGCAACAGGATACCGATACACTACACCACTTTCGGGCTGATACTTTGACGATGCGGGCGTACCGTCTAGCCATTGATTCGGTTAGCGAATTGGGGGAAGCAACTATGTTTTTTGCTGATGAGATTGATTTCCGCATTCATGTTGATGACTATTTACTTCGTTTACCCCAGGCTCATCAGAGTATTAGAGCCGATGAGATACGACTCACCAGCCAAGAAGATAAAATATCAGTGCATAATTTAGAAGTGCGTCCCTACGGGTTTTCAAACCCAAATATGGCAAATTATCCTGATAAGAATTTACTGTCGCTGACTGCTCCTGCTCTTTACATAACCGGGCTAGATATAGGACACGCTTTTACGCACGGGGAGTTAGATGTGAAACAGATAGATTTAACGAACCCCACCATGGTTATTTATCCATTTGCCAAAAAATCTTCCAACAACAATATACCGCCCCCACGTTGGTCAGAAGTAGCTTCGCCTCACATTCAAGCCCTTAGCGTAGGTCAAATCAATTTTACGGATAGTGAGGTGAAGGTTTTTCAAAAATCAGTAGGTACTGAGCCAGTTTTCGCTTCAAAAAATTTAGATATCAATGTGATTGACCTTCAAATTGATAGTGCTGCTTATAGTACTTACGTGAATAAATCATCAGAAAATCATCAATCAGATCGGGAAAATGTTACGCGCCAGTTGCTATTCGCTGATGATCTGCGGGTTCGGGTACGCGATTATCAGATTGATATGGGCGATACGGCATACTTGGCTAAGGCTGATCAAATTAGTTTGTCTACCAAAGATTCGCAATTAGAAATTAGTGGCTTTTCTCTTGTTCCTCAGGTACCTCGCTCTATCTACAAAGACATGTTTCCGTTCCAGAAAACCAGGGTAATGGCTCAGACTGAAATGGTTCGCATGTCTGGAGTTGATTTTGAAGAGCTGATCAATAATCGTTATTTGAAAGGCCAGTCACTACTGATTGATGGAATACAACTGGACGTATTTAAAGATGCTCGTGCCCCTAGAGATACCAAAAGAACGCTCCCTATGCATCAGGAGATGCTCACGGATTTGGGCTTTCAATTAACCCTAGATACGGTGCGGGTTGCCAATGGCTTTGTGAACTATGCCGAGCGGGTACCTGATGCTAGTCAGGATGGCATTATTACGTTTGATGAGTTACACGCTTTGTTGCAGAATGTTACCAACCATCCAGATCATATAGCTGATAGTGTGATATTCTCAATGGAGGTAGGAGCAGAAGTAATGGGGCAGGGAAAGCTTCAGGCCGCGTTCGAGTTTCCGATGGCTAGTGAAGATATGCACTTTACCGTAAGTGGTAAATTAGATTCTATGGATCTGCAAGCCCTTAACCCTATTATGGAAAATGCTGCTTTTGTTCATATTCGGGGTGGTGACGCTAACAGTATGCGCTTCTTTATACAGGGAGATCGGCAACGATCGTCGGGTGAGATGCGGTTTAATTATAATGATCTGAGTGTTATGTTAGTAGATAAAAATAAAGGCCGCCCCGGAATTGATGAACGAGTAGGTTCCCTGTTTGCCAATGCATTTGTTGTAAAATCCGATAATCCTAAAGCAGTCTTCTTTCGGGTGGGAGAGATAGACTACGAGCACGACTCCAGCCGCTCTATTTTCAGCTACTGGTGGCGTAGCCTACTAAGCGGAATAAAGTCAAGTATTGGCATGGATCGGGTAGCCGAGCGGGTTCGGGAAGAAAAAGATCAATGAACAAAAGAGGCTTTGTTAATCACGGACAGGCTTTAACCCTTTAATGTCCGCTATTTTTAGCATGTACTCATAGGCCTCTGGGTGCTCATTCCGGATCTTTCCATCCAGTACGGCTTCTTTCAGCTCATTCTTAATATCGCCAACCACACGCGACGGTTTCAGTCCAAAAGTACGCATGATCTCTTCACCCGTGATTACTGGCTGAAAGTTGCGTACCTGATCTTTTTCTTCAACCGCCTGCATCTTTTCTTCTACCAGGTCAAAGTTATGCAAATATCGTTTTACCCGACTGTGGTTTTTTGAGGTAATATCTGCCCGACATAGTTTCATTAGCGCTTCAATATCGTTGCCTGCCTCGTACAGCAAGCGACGTACTGCCGAGTCAGTGACTTCTTTCTTGACCAAGGCGATAGGACGAAGGTGAAGCCGTACCAGTTTTTGTACGAATTTCATTTTCTGATCGAGCGGTAATTTCAGCTTTCGAAAGATGTAGGGTACCATTCGGGCACCTTTATCCTCGTGTCCGTGAAATGTCCAGCCCGCCTTGGGGTGAAAGCGTTTAGTGGGTGGTTTGGCAATATCATGTAAAATAGCCGCCCACCGTAGCCATAAATCATCCGATACCTGAGCTACATTATCTAGCACTTGTAGTGTATGGTAAAAATTATCTTTGTGCGATTTACCGTTAACGGTTTCTACCCCTTGCAAGGCAACCATCTCAGGGAAAAACTGGTGAAGTAATTGACTGTGAAACAGTAATTTAAATCCGTAAGAAGGCAGGGAAGATAAGGTAATCTTATTCAATTCGGTGGTAATGCGCTCCTGTGAAACAATTTTGAGCCGTTCAGCGTGATCGCTCAGGGCATCAAATGTTTTGGGGGCAATATCAAAAGATAGTTGGGCGGCGAAACGAACGGCTCGCATCATCCGCAGTGGGTCATCCGAGAAAGTAATGGCTGGGTCAAGCGGAGTTTTAATCATTTTGCGCTTCAGGTCACTAACTCCGTCAAATGGGTCAACTAATTCACCGTAGTTGTCAGCATTCAGGCTGATAGCCATCGCGTTGATGGTGAAATCCCGGCGATTCTGGTCATCCTGCAATGTGCCATTTTCCACAATTGGCTTACGGGAATTACGTTGATACGACTCTTTGCGAGCACCTACAAACTCCAGTTCATATTCTTCGTGCCGAACCATCGCTGTACCGAAGTTCTTAAAAACCGTGACATCGGTCGTATGCCCTGCCTGAGTCTTTAGGTTTTTAGCTACTTCTCGGGCTAACGAAATGCCGTCGCCGATGCACACAAAATCGATATCTTTAGAAGGTCGTTTAAGCAACAGGTCACGAACGTAGCCACCCACCACATAGGTCTCTCGTTGCATCTGATGAGCGGTTTGCGCTACTAGCGAAAAGATAGGGTTGCTATGTAGTGATTCCTGCAAATTCATAACTACAAAAGTAATAACTAGCGTTGCAAATAGTAATTTTAACCGACCAGATTTCTCTGGATTATGTACAATTCAAAAATTATATTCATAGTTTCGGGAGTGAAGCTAAGAATGACGATACTTCTGTGGGGGCTGTTGTCTACTGTTTATGCCCAAACTGATTGGGAGGGTTTCTCATTAGATTCGGTGCAGTCAAAAATAGATGGAAAGTGGCAGCCTTTTTACTACTGGAAAGCTGAAAAGCCCAATCAACCATTGGTAGTAGTACTACATACCTGGAGTGGAGATTATACCCAAACGGAAAATAGTTTAGCTACTCAGACTAAGACAAAGGGTTGGAACTATATTCATCCAAATTTTCGCGGAGCGAATAACCATCCAGAAGCCTGCGGAAGTGAATTAGTAATTGCTGACATTGATCAGGCTATCGATTGGGCTTTAGAAAACCTTCCGGTTAATCAAGATAGTATTTTTGTGCTGGGAGCCAGCGGAGGTGGTTACGCTACATTAGTTGCCTACATGAAATCCCGTCACCAAATCCGAAGCTTTCACGCTTACGTACCAATTAGTGATTTAGTTGCTTGGTACGAAGAGTCGCTGGTCAGAACACCCCGCTACGCTCAGAACATTCTAGATTGTACTGCTTCAGAAGACAGCGTGTTGAATGTAGCCGAAGCTAAACGCCGTTCGCCGCTATACTGGAAAACCTCTCGGGAGAAAAGAAAGAGTACTTCACTGCATTTGTACGCCGGAGTACACGATGGCTACACCGGTTCGGTGCCCATCACACACTCTATCAACTTTTACAATAAAGTGCTGCGCGATGCCAGAGTAAAAAAGAAACGGGCTGTTGTAAGCGATGAAATTATCATTCAGTTACTTACCAAACGTTCAAGCTCCAAAGAAAACCGACTTCTTGACGACCGTAAGGTGCATCTGTACAGAAACTGGAAAAATGTGTCGCTGACTATTTTTGAGGGCAGCCATGAGATGCTGGAAGATATTGCGCTGGAAATGTTATAGTTTTATTAGACTCCTATTCTTGCTCTTTTAATCGGGCCAAATCAGCTTCAGCAGCAATATAGCCAAAAGCAGCCCAGTAACGACCATCTACAATATCCTGTAACATATCTGCCCCAGTAGTACTATCGCCTTCGTTCAAGTAATAGTTAGCCACTCCGTAACCCTTGGTAGCTAGTTCTAACGCTCGGTCGTCGGGTGAGGAAGCTGTGCTAATTTGTAGTAGCGAGTCAGGTGGTAGCATACCTTTGTACATAAGCAAACGCTCAAAGTACCCTTCGTTAGCCACAATCTGCATATCCTGTTGAATGTCTACCAGCAAGCGTTCAGCCACTTCGTCTTCGCCCAGTCGCCGATAGGTCATGTAGAGCCAGTCGGTAGTGGCTACCACTTCATCGTGATCATCGCAAAATGCTAAGCACTGTTGGTAAGCCTCAGCAGCTTTACCGTAATTGCCATTTAAGTAATGGGCTAGCCCGAGATGATAATACACATTAAACTGTAAAGAAGTAGGCTCTTGGTCGGGCGGTAGCGGAATAGGGATACCGTCTGGTTCAATTCTAACTGGCTGATTTTTCAGTAACTCAGCACTTTTTTCTAAGTCAGCAATAGCTTTATCAAACTGGCGAGTAGTGATGTAGCGATGCCCCCGATGGCGGTACAGCTCGGCTGAATTAGGAAATCTTTGGATTCCCTTGGTAAACACATCAATCGCATCCTGATAGCGGGAAAGATAACCCAAGCGCCTTCCCACCCACACCACATAGTCAGCACTATCCGGAAATTGTTGGTAGTCAGCTTGAGCAACTTGCAAAGCTGAATCGTATTGAGCCTGCCGAGCAGGAGACAAACCCATTGGGTAAAGGGTATCACCAAGCAAAGAAATGGCCTCGTAGGTTTTGGTATCCGTAGCAGTACTATCAGTTGCTTCTTCTGCCGTTTCTGAAGCAGGCTCGGTGGTACATCCCGCAAGCTTGAACAAAAGAAAAAGAAGAATGATAGTTAAACGTAGATAATGCGTGAGCATAGAGGGTTGAGTTTCTCGTGCTGCTAATTACGCAATTTTTTGGAATATTACTTTCTTAAAAGCCGTTATTCCAGCGTGTTAGGGTAAAGATCTATAGATTTTGTGTGGATTTTTTACCAACATCGAGTCAGATATTTTCGTTTAATAGGTACAATGTTCAACCTAAATTTTTTTTACTATGTCACTGATTAGAAAAACTGATTTCCCCAATTTTCCTAGCTTGCTCGATAATTTTTTTGGGCGAGATATGGATGTGGATTTCCTCAAGGAACGAGGTAGTATGCCTGCGGTAAATATCCGCGAGTCAGACGAAGAGTATGCTATAGAAGTGGCTGCTCCAGGCATGAAAAAGGAGAATTTTCATCTACTATTGGATCACAACGTACTATCTATTTCTTCGGAAAAAGAGTATCGAAGTGGTGATAAAGACGATAAGGGGAACTACACCCGCCGGGAGTTCAGCTATCAGTCATTCCGACGGTCATTTACGCTACCCGATGCAGCAGATGCTGAAAGAATCAAAGCCAAGTACGATGATGGTATTTTACGTATCGCTATCCCCAAGCGGGAAGAAATGAAAAAGAGGCCATCCCGTACTATTGATATCTCCTGATTTGCTTTTTTTTAGAATTTTTACTGAAGCCTATGGTATTTCCCCGTAGGCTTTTTTATTTAGCGTAATTTGACAATCAATTTTATGCCAGATAAACAAGAAAATAATAATCCTGAACTTGAGCGAGCGCGTACTCTCACTGAGAAAAATGTAGGCTGGAAACGCTTTGGGCCGTATCTCTCAGAGCGACAGTGGGGAACTGTTCGGGAAGATTACAGTGTATTTAGCGATGCCTGGGGGCATATTTCCCACGATATGTCGCGTAGCTATGCCTACCGCTGGGGTGAGGATGGCATCGCTGGGTTTTCAGATAACAAGCAAATAGTTTGTTTGGCATTAGCTTTATGGAATGAGAACGATCCTATTCTGAAAGAACGCTTATTTGGTCTGAGTAATCCGGAAGGAAACCACGGTGAGGATGTAAAGGAGCTGTACTATTACTTAGATGGTACGCCAACTCATTCCTATATGAAAATGCTTTACAAGTACCCTCAACAGGAATTTCCCTACCATGAGTTGGTTGATGAAAATCGTAAGCGGGACAAGCAGCAAACCGAATACGAACTGCTGGATACGGGAGCGCTTGATAATAGCGAGTACTTCGATGTATTTGTGGAATATGCGAAGGCTGAGGCCAACGATATTATTATGAAAATAACGGTCTGGAATCGTAGTGAAAAAGCGGCGCCGATTCACCTGTTGCCTACTTGTTGGTTCCGGAATACCTGGAGCTGGGGGTATGATGATTACAAGCCTAACTTACAGAAAAATGAAGACGGCTCAATATTAGTATCATATCGTAAGCAACCCGACTTTTACATTCGCTACGAAGGTGAGCCTGAGCTTTTGTTCTGTGAGAATGAAACGAACGGAGCTCGTTTTTCTCAAGAAGAGGTTACACCTTATCCAAAGGATGCTATTCATCGCTACGTAGTGAATGAGGAAAAAACGGCAGTTAACTCTGAGCAAACGGGAACAAAAGTGTCTCTACACTATCATAAAATGATTCCTGCTGGGGAAAGCTGGTCAATACAAGTTCGGTTTTCGTCTCGCCCTGAGCGCGCCGAAAAATGGGATAATGTTGTGAAGCAACGGCGACAGGAAGCTGATCTGTTTTATCAAAATCTCCAACAGAATATTGAGAGTGAAGATCAGAAGCGTATTCAACGTCAGGCTTACGCCGGAATGCTATGGAGCAAGCAATTTTACTACTACGATGTAGATAAATGGTTGAAGGGCGACCCGAATCAACCGCCTCTTCCCGAAGACCGCAAAAGTGGGCGTAATTCTTCGTGGCGGCACTTGGTCAATCGGAATATCGTTTCTATGCCTGACAAATGGGAGTATCCCTGGTATGCCGCCTGGGATTTGGCTTTTCATTGCGTGCCACTGGCTCGGCTCGACCCGGAGTTTGCCAAACGCCAACTCTTACTAATGTTAAGGGAGTACTATATGCATCCTAACGGGCAAATTCCCGCATACGAGTGGAATTTTAGCGATGTAAATCCTCCCGTGCACGCTTGGGGAGCCTGGCAAGTGTACTGTATTGATAAAGAAGCTCAGGGGAAAGGTGATATTGAGTTTCTGGCAAAAATCTTCCATAAGCTGTTAATGAACTTCACCTGGTGGGTTAATCAGAAGGATTCTAGTGGGAATAACTTATTTGAAGGAGGGTTTTTAGGATTAGATAATATTGGAGTGTTTGACCGTAGTCATGGTATTCCCGGAGGCGGGCATCTCGAGCAGGCCGACGCTACTGCCTGGATGGCAATGTACTGTCTGAATATGCTACGAATTGCCATAGAGGTTGCTCAGGTACGCCCGTACTATCAAGAGATGGCATCCAAATTCTTCGAGCACTTTTTAGCAATTGCTTCGTCTATGTTTAACATTGGGAAAGAGAATGTGGATTTATGGGATGATGTTGATCAGTTTTACTACGATGTGGTGCATCCACCCGATCAGCCCGGTCACGTACTAAAAGTTCGCTCCATCGTCGGAATTATCCCATTGTTTGCGATAGAAGTACTCAACCCTGAGCTGCTCAAAAAGCTTCCTGATTTCACCCGTCGATTACAGTGGGTACTAAAGAATCGCCCTGAGCAAGGCTCGCTCATTTCCCGTTGGTACGAACCCGGGCGAGGCGAAACTCGGATGCTTTCCCTGGTACGGGTACACCGACTAAAGTGTATCTTGAGACGGATGTTATCCGAAAAAGAGTTTCTATCTAATTTCGGTATTCGGGCTATGTCTAAGTACCACGAAGAGCACCCTTATCAATATCAGGCGGGCAATCACACCTATTCGGTATCATATCTTCCCGGGGAATCTGATTCGGGAATGTTCGGAGGTAATTCTAACTGGCGCGGGCCGATCTGGTTTCCAATCAACTTTTTAATTATTGAGTCTTTGCAGAAATTTCATCAGTACTACGGTAGTGCTTTGAAGGTAGAGTTTCCTACTGGCTCAGGTAAGTTCTTCACCCTCGACCATATTGCTCAAAAACTGTCGGATCGACTCATCACGATATTTACTGAGCAGGCGGATGGTAAACGAGCCTTTACGGGTAGTGCTACTCAATTCCAGGATGATCATTTTCGTAACCACTTGTTATTTTATGAGTACTTTCACGGCGAGTCGGGTAAAGGGCTAGGAGCGGCCCACCAAACCGGTTGGACGGGGTTGGTGAGTGAACTGATTCATCTGGCTCATCAGTAGTGGCTGTTTGTACTAGAGTTGATTTAAGGTTGCTTGCGATACTGGTAGTTCTTATCCAAAAACTCTATTTTCTTATCGTCCAACTGCAATTCTAGTAAACCTCTAATTTCCTGATAGATATCGGGAGCTATCCAATACGGTACTGCCTGTAATGTTATATCATAATTGGCAAAATGCTCATAAAATGCCACCCCTGCTGCGTTCCATAAATCTCGTTGTTTTTGACGGAAGCACCATTCAGCGACTTCGTAGCATTTTTCAAGTTGCTCAGTATTATTCTGCTTATGCGCCTCAAGAGTAGCGGGTAAAAACTCGAAGAAGACCTGATAAATTGTGGTATCGGGTTGCTCAAAAAAAACTCTCTGTTCTGGTAGGCATTCAATTGCTTTTCTTCTCCAGACACTCATTTACGATGCTTTTTCTTCTCAACTAGTTCTGCTACCTCCTTCAACTTCTGTTGCAATTCTTCCCGATCGCGCTGGTTTTCTTGCAGTAAACGGAACAGTCGCTTGACTTCGTTTTCGGGGCGTAAACGGAAAATTCGTTGCACAAAATCCACGAAAATTAAGCCTTGACGGGCTTTGGTAACTACTCCACGTAGCTTAAAGGAGCGGGTGGCATATTTTAGCCGAGCAATTTGGGAGATACGCAGGGTTCGCAGAAAGGATATAAAGGGTAGCAGAATAATCAACAGGTCAATCCAGTTCTTCTTCACATAGTTTAGCTTACGACGGCTGATGGAGATCATGAGCAGAAATTCAAAAGTAAAAGCACACCAGATGAAAGTCTGAACGGCCTCCAGAATTAATTCAACCTTGAGATGAGGAAAAGCCTGACGCGTTTCATCCATAAATTTCCACTCAATAATCAGTACTGGAATAATGAGTAGGGCAATGCCAATCATGGGTAGCACGAAGCGACGCTTAAGCTCGGCAAATAGTCCCTCGTTCACTTTACACCACCGCCAGCCAGGTAGCCAGCAGTATTTACCCCAAAAGACTTCGCGAGCCCCAATCCGAAGAGGAGGGAACAATAGTGATAGGAGCCTTCGATTTCTTTGATTTGGATCAATCCTTTTGTTTTCTCGGTGACTTAGATAAAAGACAATAGATGTATCGATGAAAAATAGTAAGTAGATACTAGCCAAACCAACTTCCAGCCAGGATAACCAAGCTAGCAGGGTAGTTGAAGGCTGCTCTTCAGTGTAGGCAGTAATTAGTATCCCGATGAGCAATAGGCTTACCACTCCCAGATAAAATGTAGAGCTAGCCGTTTTGGCATCATAGCGGCTTAGTGTATTACTTTGTTGAAGAGTCAATTGGGTTTGAACGGAATAGTCTTCATTTTCTCCTTCTTTTATTAACCGCTGAACCTGAGGAAGGTGACTGATCTGATTAAGTGTCTCCTTATCTTCCAGTACTGCTTTTACTTGTTCTAATACGAGTAAGTTATCCGTCGATTGGAGTTGCTTGATCAAATGATCCTTTAGACTGTCTGGTCGTGTATCATTCGCTATTTTTGATTCTTTGTTCATAAAATGATCTCCAGTGCGGAGAAAGCTGTGAAGGCAATAATGAAGTGTGAAAAGTTCTGATAATGGACTTTTTTCAGTAATAGACTAGAGTTTTTTCGTGAAAATACCAGCCATTTCCTCGCTGATTGCTATTTTAGGCTTCATGCATTCAACTAAATCTTAGCAAATAGTATTAAGTATAATTGTCGCCTCCTGTTTCTATTCAAGTCTGATTGTACTTTATCTTATTAGTGATTATCGGTAATCGTATTACGGTTATGCAGTGCGATTACGAAGATATTAGAAATTCTTGATGGATATGATATACATTAGACTTATTCTCGGGGCTCTTTTTTATTGAGAACGATAGATTTGACTATTGGTCATGAGGGGAAAATTAGGGTTATAATATCTGGAGAGTGTTAAAGGTTCAGGAAATGCTACCTGCTTCGGTAGATTTCTTGAAGATACCTGTAGAACAGTTAGAATCAGGTTTATACTTTGTCTATGTACAGGGTACTACTGATGTTCAACGGCTTATAAAAAGGTAAAGAACAGAAAGCCGAACTATATAGCTCGGCTTTCTGCTTAAATGCTGGTTTTAAAAAATCAAGTCTGCTAAGCCAGCATCTCGTGGGGATCAATCACAAACTTAGTAGCTGCTCCCTTATCAAAGTCTTGATAACCCTGTGGAGCTTCATCCAGAGTAATGGTTTGAACGTTAACAGCTTTGGCAATTTGTATCTTATCATAGAGAATAGCTTGCATTAACTGGCGATGGTACCGCATTACTGGGCACTGACCGGTATAGAAGGAGTGGGATTTAGCCCAGCCTAATCCAATCCTAATATTCAGATTACCTTCTTTTGCCGCTTCCGTGGTAGCACCAGGATCACCTGTGACGTACAGGCCTGGAATACCGATAGCTCCACCCGCACGGGTTATCTGCATAGCTGCATTCAGTACAGTAGCCGGGTGCTCTTCATGAGCGCAGTTGCCGTGGCCTCGAGCTTCAAATCCCACACAATCTACCGCCGAATCTACTTCGTTTGTACCCAGAATCTGCTCAATCTGCTCTTCCAAGGTAGCCTCTTTTCTTAGGTCAATGGTTTCGCAGCCGAAGCTCCGAGCTTGTTCCAAGCGCTCGGGAATCATATCACCTACAATAACCACCGCTGCGCCTAGCAAGTGAGCTGAAGCGGCACAAGCCAGCCCGACGGGACCAGCACCAGCAACGTATACCGTAGAGCCGGGGCCTACTCCCGCAGTGACCGCTCCGTGATATCCAGTAGGAAAAATATCGGATAGTAAGGTGAGATCTCTGATCTTTTCCATAGCCTGATCTTTATCCGGAAATTTGAGCAGGTTAAAGTCGGCGTAGGGAACCATTACGTATTCGGCTTGACCACCTACCCATCCGCCCATGTCTACGTAGCCGTAGGCTGCTCCGGGTCGAGCAGGATTTACGTTCAGGCAGATACCTGTTTTTCCCTCTTTACAGTTTCGGCATCTGCCGCAAGCAATATTAAACGGAACTGAAACGATGTCACCAACTTGAATAAATTCCACATCTCGGCCTGCCTCAATTACCTCCCCAGTAATTTCGTGGCCTAAGACCAGTCCTTTGGGTGCGGTAGTTCGACCTCTAACCATATGCTGGTCGCTGCCGCAAATATTAGTGGAAACGATTTTGAGAATTACGCCGTGGTGACACTGTCGGTCACCAATTGCCAATTCGGGGAAGTCAATGTTTTGGACTTCTACCACGCCGGGCTTAATGTAAGCTACTCCGCGGTTGTCTGCCATAGTATTAATAGTTTAGGTTGTTGTTCTATTAATTTAGCAAAAGAATTGCATTAAAAAAATCTAAGTGTCAGCGGAGAATCAATCCTATTTATAAAGTCAGGTGGCTAACCTAAAGGTTAGTAGTTTTATTATTTGTCATAAGGTTACTAAGGTAGTAATATTTGAAAGTATAATAGTTTAAAAAAATATTATTTAATTCATATTATTATACTGTTAATAGTATGTAGATATGATGAGAATTGAAAAAAGATCATGGAAAAATGGGTTGCTCTCACTTTGGCATTTTGGAATACAGCAGGCTCTTTCCTGTATTTTTCCAGTGCTAATTTTCTTAACCCTTGCTCTGTCAAAGGTTATCGAGGTGCCATTTCTCTACCGATATGATTTTATTCTAATCGTTTGTCTATTGATTCAGATTGGAATGATCTGGAGTAAATTAGAGAGTTGGGATGAGTTAAAAGTAATCTGCCTATTTCACCTGATTGGGTTGGGGCTGGAGCTATACAAAGTACATATGGGTTCTTGGTCGTATCCTGAACCAGCCTACACCAAAATTGCTGGAGTACCGCTCTATAGTGGGTTTATGTACGCCAGTGTGGCGAGTTACATTTGTCAAGCCTGGCGGCGGTTATCGCTCAAATTTGTACTATGGCCTCGTAATTTGGTGACATACACGATAGCTGTTCTTATTTATGCTAACTTCTTCGCCCACCACTTTCTGCCAGACATCCGCTGGTTTCTGATTGCTGGGTTGTTCTTGTTTTTTGGTAAGTCTTATGTCAAATTTACTGTAAACGGGCAACGCTTTCGTATCTCTACTATTTTGTCGTTTTTACTCATTGGCTGCTTTATCTGGATTGCTGAAAATATCTCAACATTCTTCGGCGCTTGGCAATATCCTAATCAAGAGAAGGCCTGGGAGTTAGTACATATTAGCAAGATTAACTCTTGGTTTTTACTGGTAATCATCAGTATTATTATTGTGGCTAATCTCAAACACTATCAGCAGCGAGACACAGTACAAGTCCGCTCATAATCTTTAAAGACTAACTCGTCAAGGCGGGATTTTTATGGCAAAGGAGAATTTATAAGCTAATACATAGAATTGTGATGCATCAAAAAACTTTCTATATTTGTAATATGAACTCTACCGAATTACTAAAAGGCACACTAACCACCATCATCCTTAAGTTGCTGGCTGACCATGGAAAGATGTACGGTTATGAAATCACTCAGAAGGTGAAAGAGATGACTGACGAAAAAATTCTCATTAAAGAGGGATCACTATATCCGGCATTGCACAAGCTATTGAAGGATGGGCTGGTAGAAGTAGAGACGGTAAACGTGGGTAAACGGGTACGTAAATATTACGCTATTACCCAACAAGGGCAAACGAAGAAACAGTTGCAATTCGACGAGTTGAAAGAGTTTATGCAAACCATTCAGCAGTTGGTATTTCCTCAATCTAAGCAGCTTTCGGCCTATGCTAAGTGATGAACAGGTAGAGCAAATTAGAGCCGATATTGAACGGAGTAGCTTGTCTTTCCAACTGGTGAAGGATGACTTACTAGATCACTTCTGCTGCGTGGTAGAAGATAGAATGGAGCAAGGACTCTCGTCAGAAGATGCTTACTACTTAGCCTGGAAGCAGATTTGCCCGAATGGGTTGGACGAAATTCAGGAGGAAACAGTATATCTATTAAATGCATCAAAAATAATTGTTATGAAAAAAGTTATGTATTCTATTGGGCTGATCGCCTCCGTTTGTCTCAGCATCGGCTGGCTGTTTACCCTACTACGTTTGCCGGGTGGTGTTAACTTATTCAATTATGGGTTTCTCGGTTTTACTATGATATTTCTCCCCATGTTTGCCCTTGATCGCTACAAGGCCAGTGTAGGTAAAGTACTGTCAGAAAGGTTGAAGATCATTATTGGTTTTGCCAGTGCGATCATTACCGGACTATCGTTATTATTCAAGATGATGCACTGGCCGGGAGCAGCCGCATTGCTAGTGGCTGGCGTTGGCATTTTTAGTGTTGGGTTTCTACCTTTTCTATTTTTCGGAATGTATAAGAAGGCAATTGATTAGCTTTAATGCATCGTTGGATTCAATTACCTCCAAATTGCGAAACCCGATGTAAAGCATGAAGATAAAGCTAGCGCTGATAAACCTGTCACTCATCATTTTTGTAATCGGACTATTCTCGGCGGTTGGAATTGGGATGCAGTCCGGAGCCGTTATTGTTTTAGTGTCCTCTGCTCTAATCCTGGCTGTTTACGTAATTCAAATTATCCAATCCATCGGGCAAGATAGATTATGGAGAGTTCGTAATCTGCTTTATACATTGGCTATTCCTGTTTTGGCCGTGATATTTATTCATGGCTTTGGGGTTTCGATAGATATGCCCCTTTTGGGGAACGTGCCTAGCTTCAGCTCGGCGTACTTAGCATCAGGCCTACTATTAGTCTCTCTTTTTCTGGCGGGCAGCATTCGAGCAGTAAGTAAGCTCGATAACCGCAAGAAACGCCTCCTCCTAATTACTATATTTTCAATAGCCTCCGGAGTTTCGGCTTTAGGGCTTTTCGGCATGGCTGGGATAGTTCCTTTTTCCGGTTGGGTTATTACTTACAGTTTATTGTTTCTGGCCTTATCCTATCTGATATTCTTTGTTACGATGGTTTTCTCGAGCACAAAAGAAAATAAAGCCGAAAGTTTGGTGCTAGTGATCCTTAGTGGAGCAATGACATTTTTCTTGATGGCAAGAATCTACTTCCCGCATATGCTGCCTCTAGGGTTCGCCAGTGCAATTATTACTTTCGGATTTGTGCCAGCCCTCATCCTGCCTCTATCAATATCGTATACCAACAAGTTTCACTTTTTTACGGTCTTCGTTCTTTACTTCCTGCTCCTGGACGTATACTTTATTCATTATGATAGAAATTTTAGTTATCTGGTAGATGTAGGAGTGAATGGCTGCGTGGGGTACGAGGATGCAACGGCCTATCCAATTAATTCCGATCCGGGCATCGCGATGGAAGAGTTGCTTAAGGAGCCCACTGCAAATGAGTTGAATGCTATTTTGACAGAATGGCGAGAAAAGGATTTTACCCCCAGCCAAATACAAACAGAATTTTCCGAAGTACGACCCAACGGGGATTCGCTTAAAGTTGTATCTCACTTGGTTAATGGACGGAAGCACTACGGCCTGATTCGAATTCCCAAAGGCGTTAATATTTCCCAAGCCCCCATCTTGCTAGGTCTTATGGGAGGTGGAACAGGAATTGATGTGTTAAAAACAAGCGATCTAGATCGTTTATCGAGCGGAAAGTGTCGTGCACTTTTAGATAACTACATCTCAATCATGCCATCCTTCCGGGGTAATATAGTGAGAGGGGAAGGTTTTTGCTTCCGTTCCGAAGGATATGCAGGAGATGTCTGGATGGGCGCAGCCGAAGATGCCGTGGCATTTCTGGAAGCTGTAAAATTGATGTATAACAAACCTACTAATGTCAAAACGTTGGCAATGGGTACCAGTAGAGGCGCAACCGTTGCATTGATCATAGGTGGGCTAACGAATAAATCTGATTACATCATAGCCACTTCGACTCACACGAAATTTTTAGACCGGTATGTGGTAGATAACGAAATAGTTGGTAATTCTTATAGCCGGGCTTTTTATACACCAAAAGCCAGTCCTGAAGAAATCAGGAAACGCCTCATTACCAGCTCCCCTTACTACTTTTTGAATAATCTACCTGCATTTGAACTTCATCAAGGCACAGAGGATCAAAAAACCACTATCTGGCACGCAAGAGCTTTAGAAAAACGATTGAGCGAAATCGGTAGAAACGATAGCACTAATCATGTTTACATTTACGATGGTAAAGGACATGCTTATGATGATGACAATATTGTTTGTGCTAGTCTTCGCAGGTTTTTGAAAGAATGAAAAGAATTTAATATGATTTATGAAATCTTGAGTAAGCAGCCAGAAGTTAATCCCAATAAAATGGTCATGATGAGAATATCCAGAAATGCCGGGCTTGCTTTGCTGGTTGTTCAACAAAATGCAGAAACTCAACTTTTTAGATTTCCTTCAAATATAGAAGACAGATGATGGTTAGTCTAAAAAAGACTAAGTTCTCTTATACCCTATTTATTCTTCTGGCATTAGTAATTGTACTCGACTTCGCCTTACCAGGTATAACCTATACCGACAAAGTTGTTGATATCAAAAAAGAGCTACAGCAGTACTATAATGCGGGAGGTAACTATCACTATTCGTATAGGGTATTCACTACGAAGCACAATTTTTCTATTTCAGAAGAGTTTGCCGAAAAAGTTCAAGAGAACCAGAAAATCCAGTATCAGGTTTCTTTACTGTTTGAAGAGATTAATAGCTATTGTTTAGTCACTTCTGAACGCAAAAGTATTTACTCTTTGAGGGCTTTGTCAGGATTGATATTACCTTTGTTTACGATTATTGTATTGGCACTTGGGTACAAGTATGAAAGTAAGATGGGTGTCTTAGTTTTTGTCACTCAAGTCCTTTTACTAGCTGACCTGATATTTCTGATAATCTAGAAACAAGCCATCGGCAATAGAAAATCGTAGAATATTCCAGCAGGATTTGCTTTCTACCAAAATGTCCTACGATTTTCTAGTTAAACGAAGTAGTATTTACTAAAACCTCTTTTCTTTTACACTTTCATCAACTTTTCCTCTTCTTCCACTACCATCTGCTCTTTTGTAAACAGCTTGTACAAGATCGGGACAATCAATAGCGTCAAAAAGGTAGAAGAAATCATTCCGCCGATAATGGTCCAACCCAACGGGGGCCACAGGTCGCCAGAAGAGAGCGTTAAGGGCAGAAGACCCAAAATAGTGGTAAGTGTAGTCAACACAATGGGTTTGAAGCGAGTTTCAGCGGCCTTTTTGATGGCACGAACCATTCGCATACCGGAGTCACGTAATTGGTTGGTATAGTCAATCAGGATGATGGAGGTATTAATTACAATACCGACCAAACTGGTGAAACCAACGAAGGCGAAAAAGGAGAACGTCCAACCCGTGACGAATAGCGCCACGATGGAACCCGTAAAGGCCAGTGGAATTGCTGAGAATACAATCATGGGCTGACGGAAGGACTTGAATTGTAGTACCAGTACCGCAAAGATCGCAATCAGAGCAATAAGTAGGCTCTGTCCGGTATTGCCGAAGGATTCCTGTTGGGCTTCGTACTCTCCGGCGGTGTAGTAGGAGTAGCCTTCGGGGAAATCGTACTGATCCAACTCGTCCAGAATTTCCTGGGTTACCGCCATAATATTGTAGTCATCCAGCACATCCGCCGTAATGGTCACAGTACGGTCGGTGTTGTAGTGGTCAATCTGAGAATTGCTACGAGCGAAGGTTAGCTGGGCTACCTGATTCAACGGTACTTTGTCGCCAGTGATGTTGGTGGTGTAAATCTTATTAAAATCGTCTAGTGTCAACTGCTGGTCGTAGGGCAGGCGAACTACAATATCAAACTGGTCACCGTTATCCATTGTCATTTCATCTACCGAAAGCCCGGTCAGGCTGGTACGTACTGCCAGGTCAATATCGTAGAGGGAAAGACCAATCAGCCCGGCTTTATCACGATTAATATCTACCTTAATGTCAGTCTTGTCAATCGCCAGCGGATTGTATGTGTTCACGGTTCCGGCAGTACGCTCAAAAATATCTTCTACATCGTTACCAATAGCTTTGATGGTTTCCAAATCTTTACCGATAATTTTGATCGCAATAGGGGCTTCTACGGGTACACCTTGCTTCAATTCTGATAAGGTGATACGGGCTTCAGAGTACTGGCTGAAGGTATCACGAAGCTGGTTCAAAGTAGCGTAAAAACGGTCTTCTTCGTAAGCATCCAGGTTCACGAGTACTTGAGCATAGTTTCGGGTGTAACTTTTACTGAACCGATTGTAGTAAATCTGCGGATTGCCATGTCCTACGTTAGTTGCATAACTAACTACTCCGGGAACAGTATCCACCACACTTTCTACGAAGCGGGCAGCGGCATCGGTTTTATCCAAGTTACTACCCTTAGGCGTTTCAATATCTACTAAATAGAGCGGCTTATCGGCCGTAGGAAACAAACTTACTCCTACTAGCGGAAACAAAGCTACTCCGCCTACGAAAGTCAGTACTGCTACCACGAGTGTGATAGCTGGTTTACGTAAACCGAAGTTGAGCATTCGCCGGTAAGGACCTTCAATCGTTCGCTGAATAATTCGGTCGATCCGAGAAGGCTTCTGGCGGTTGCTGACTTTAAGCAAATATCGTGATAAGATAGGGGTAAACGTAATTGCCAGAATCAGCGAGGTGATCAAGGCAAAAATTACGATGAGTGGCATGGCTCGGAGAAACTCTCCCACACTATCATCCATAATAGCCAGTGGCATAAAGGAAAGTACAGTGGTTACGGTAGAACTTACGACGGCAGTTCCTACTTCGGCTGTACCCTTAGCAGCCGCTTGTCGCAGTGAATAGCCTTCCTGTATAAAGCGGGTGATATTTTCTACTACCACAATGGCATTATCTACCAGCAGACCCAGCGCAATGACCAGCCCTACAATAGAAATCTGGTGTAGTCCAAAGCCCGTACTATTTAAAACCCCAATAGAAATGATAATAGTAGTCGGAATGACTGTGATAATTACTGCGGCTGATCGTACTCCTAAGAAAATCAGTACAATAATACCGATTAGTGCCACGCCCTGCCCCAAGTTACCTACAAAGCCCTGAATGCGTTGAGCGACTGATGGCCCCTGGATAAAAGCGTACTGCAAGTTTAGCTCATTAGGCAGTTGGGCTTGAAAGTTAGCGATGGTGGCATTCATGTTATCAGTTAACTCCAGAATGTTTACTTCTTCTTTTTGGGTAACCGAGAGAAATAAGGCTTTCTCACCATTAAAGCGAGCGTAGTATTGTTGATCCTCGTAGTCAAGGTGAATGTTGGCAATGTCGCGCAGGTAAACCAATTTTCCATCTCCTGAAGCAATAGCCGTACTTTCTAATTCTTCTATGGTTTTATAGCCACCGCTGGTTTTCACCGTAAAAGAACGTCCCCCTGATTTCACATTTCCGCCGGGCACATTGGCATTATTACCCTGCAACGTGTTGATGACTTGGCTAAGAGCTACATTCTGATTCGCCATTTTCTCAAAGTCCAACGATACGCGCACTTCCTGCTCGGGATAGGCCAGCACATCTACAGTACGCACGCCATTTACCTTTTTTAGCGTTTTCTCTAGCTCCTCAGCGTAGTCTTGCATCCGTCGATAAGACGCGGTTTCGGACGTGAGAGCTAACTGAAGAATTGATACTTCTTTGGGAGTAGAGTGGATGACCTCTATTTGAAAAATATCGGCGGGAAGGGTAGGCTTGATACCGTTGATTTCCGCTACCACTTCATCATACTGCTCATCAGGATCAACGCCCCAGAGCCCCTCTACCTGAATGAAAGCCAAGCCTTCGTCAATGGTAGTATTGATTTGTTTGATGTCTTCTAGTTCGTCAATCACTTCTTCAATCGGATCGACCACTAGTTCTTCCATATCTTTAGGACCCGTGCCTGGGTATACAATGGCAATGGTGTAAAATGGCCCGTTCATAAATGGGTCTTCCGACCGCTTCATGGTAAGATAGGAGGTGAGCCCGTAGAGTGAAGCTAATGCCACTATAATCAGTACAAACTGGTAATTTTTAATAGCTATACTAGGAAGTTTCATGGGTGCTTGGGTTTGAATATTAGCTTATAGTCCACGGTCGACAGACCACAAACTACTTCTTCAGTAATATTTATTTCTGTGGACTATTGACGGTGGACTGTGGACTAGAAATCAACATGCCATCCTGCAAATAAGCTACGCCGGAAGTGACAACACTCAGAGGGACATCATTACTAGCAATTGCTGTGAAATAGTCATTACCAATGTACAAGGGAGTGATTTTCATCTTTTGGGCTCGCGATTGTTCACTGGCTACGAAAATAGAAGCTTCTTGGGCATCGGCTTCTACCAGGGCATCCATCGGAATTTTGTAGTAATGTTCTTGAGGGGTGATAAAAATTTCTACTTTTCCGATAAACCCGTTTTTTAGAGTGTACTCCTGATCCTCAACGGTTAGCTCCAGTTCAAACACTCCGGTACGATCATCAGCACTCTCGGCTATCTCGGAAACGTAGGCGGAGAACGTTGCATCAGGGTAAGCATCAAACTGTACCTGAGCCGAGTCTTGTAGTTGCACCCGTATAATGTTACGATCAGAAACTCCGATGCGGATAATCTGAGCACTTTGCGCCGAAGCGAATTCAAAGATCGTATTACCAGGCTCTACTAATTCGCTAACTTCTGCCTTACGCTTGAGAATTTTACCTGGCTGCGGAGCGTAAATCACGGAGTGTTGCTGGTTGAACTTGGCAACCTGCAAGTTGGCTTGAGCTACTTCTAAAGCAGTTTTTGCATCCTGTCTTTGTTCTAGGGTAGCCACTGAGTCTTGAAATAAATTATCTGTCCGGTCAAAGTCTCGTTGGGCTTTATACATAGCTGCCTCGGCTTGAACAACGGAGGCGTTAATTTCGGCCAAGTTCAGTTTTGCTAACATCTGCCCTTTCCTTACTCGTTGTCCCTCTTCAGCGTAAATAGCAGCGACAATTCCTCCCGTTTTAAACGAGAGATCCATCTCCGCTTTAGAAGCTAAGATTCCGCTAGAAGCTAACGTCAGCGGGGCTTGACTAGGACGAACCGTTTCTATGGTCACCGTTCGGGCAATTTCTGGTTCAGAAGAGGCACTCTGTTCGGCCTGACTAGAAGTACACGCACTGTACAGTCCGGCAGAAAAAATGAATACGATAAGAGGAAGAAATATGGTTTTCATAATTAATGATTAATGAGTGATGAATAGTGATTGATGACTGATGAATAATGAGTGGTAATTGGTGATAATGAATGACGATTGATTTCATTCATCATTACTCATTATTCATTGCGACACCGAGGCTGCTCTCTAGCAAGGCTGATTTTTTTAGATAGTCAAATTGGGCTACTGTGGTTTGAATTTGAGATCGGGTTAAAGTGCTCTGAGCATCTAGCAGCTCGAGCAAAGTAGCTTGTTGCTGCTGATACTTTTTGCTTACCACGGTGAAGTTTTGTTGGGCACTTGTTGCCCCTTTCTGGGCGGCTTGCCACGCACGGTAAGCCGCTTGTAACTGCTGCTGGTTATCATTTACCTCAAGTTGGATTTGCTGCTCTAATGCAGAGATTTGCTTTTCTAACTGTTCTCCTTGCAACGCGAAGCGTTGGCGACGGGCTTTATTCTGGAATCCAGTAAACAAATCCCATTTCAGCGAAAAAGCGGCTAGCCAGTAATCCTGGTCGCTATTGAAATTATAACCGAAGCCTTGGTAACCCGCATCAAATACCGCTGCCACTGTGGGCAGACGGCGGTGCTGGTACATCTTATAGGCTTCCTGGCTAGCCTGTTGGGCACTCTTCACCTGCTGTAATTCCTGGCGGTTGATCAATGCCCGCTGGGCTTGGATGCTATCACTGGTTAGTTCAATAGTAGTAGGTTGGCTAACCTCTTCAATCTCTATGGGAGTAGTAAGGGGGCGGTTAAGCAGAAAGTTGAAGTAATTGCGGGTAGCTAGTACGCTGCGTTGAGCTTCGGCTTGCTGCTGAGCCAATTGACTTAGCTCAAACTCTGAACGATAAACAACCTCTTTGGTAGCCTTCTGGTTTTTTACTAGCACCTGGTTGACTCGTAGTACTTCTTGTAGCACTATTTCGGTTTGTTGCAACGTAGCAAATACCTGTTCACTTTGGTGATAGTTGTAATAAGCTACTTTAATATCTTTTACTAGCTGATTTTTAAACGCTAACCGCTGAGCCTCCTGAGCTGCCAGTTCATTTTCTCGGATATTCAGGTTGTGCTGTAAGTCGGTGTTAAATAGCGGTTGGATAACCCGCACTTTAGTATCGTGGAAATTATTAGGCAGGAATTGCTCATTAACATTCTCTAGTTCAGTAGGAAAGTCGGAGCTTCCAGTAAGCTGATTTAGGGTATTGTACACCGGATTGAGTAAATCGCCTACTGGAAATGCAATGGCGCGACCGCCACCCGCTAGCGTATAATCCGATTGAAGCGAAATAGCTGGAAAAAACTGCCCTCGGGCTTCTTGAATAGCTGTCCATCGCTGATCTACGCTTAGGTTTTCCTGAATCAACTGTAAGTTGTTTTTCAGACCTTCGGCAACGTAATTGTTTAGTATTGAAGACTGATTGTACGACTGAGAGTAACCGATGCTAACGGAAAAAATGAGTGCGATTAATAGTCTAAACTTGATCATAATATATGCTGATTAAATGAATGACTGTTAGTCAGTAGAATTCAAAATTTTTTAGTGGAAGTGCGTTTTGATGCTATTCTTAGTACTAAATACAGCCTTTATTAGTGGTGTAGCTTGAGATTTAGGGTGAACCGACTGTAAAGTAGGGTCAACCGTCAGATTAAAATGTTGATTTGATTGCATAGCTATTGAGTCTTTTTGTTTGAGTCGTCTGACGATCTTTTATATTGTGCTGCCATTAATATTTTTGACTAAAACTTAATATATGACTATAAGTCAGTATAGGATAAAAATTTTTTAGCAAGTTAGGGAGTAGCGAAGTGTTACGTAGAATGACTCCATTAGTGATTCACGAGTAACCTCAAACACATCGGCAATCATGCACTCCTTAGAAATTAGTATTTGAATAACTCCCAACGCTTGCCCCCACACTAAGAGAGCCTGACGAACCGGGTCAACATCGGAACGGATTGATCCATCCTCTACTCCCTGGGCAATCAAATCTCTCAGTAGTTGCAAGGCGCCTTCACTTCGCTCAAAAGATTGATGGCGCTCTTCCATTTCTTCCCGAGTAATCGTGGTTGTATCCATAAAGTGAAGCGCATCAAAGTAAGGACGTTGCTCTTCGTAAAAGCGAAAATACCCTTGAGTCATTCCTATAATCTTTTCTAGGCCGTTCATCTCTTCGTGTACGGTCTCCAGAGCCATCTTGCGTAAGATCGCATTACCGCGCATCGCAATAGCGAAGTATAATTCTTCTTTGGTTTTGTAGTAGAGATATAGTGTTCCCTTGCTAAGCTCAGCCGCATCGGCAATCTCATCCATTGTAGCTCCCTCGTAGCCTTTAGAGAAAATCACTTCTTCGGCCGCATCTACAATATCCTGCGCCCGCTGTTCCCGTTCCCGTTGTCTTCGTTCTGCAATTCCCATATATTTACTGACTATGAGTCATTTTATTTATCTAAGTTAATTCTTTATACTGATTTTGCAAAACAGGGTTACATAACTGAGATAAAAAGTAATTAGAATATCAGAATAAAGGAGTTTTTTTACTGTAGAGTAGTACTGCTTTCTGTAGGCTGTTATAAGTGATAACATGAGATCAAGATAATGATAGATTGATTGTAAGTGTCTGATAGTCAGTAATATAAATGATTGGTAAGTTATTTTACCCGATTAGCTTGCAAGCTGGCTATTTTATCGTCTAACATTTGTCGGTATATCGCTATTCTTTTTCTTTGGGATGGATCATTAATCAGGTTAACTAATTCTAGTGGATCTTCAGCGAGGTTATATAATTCTTCGGTTTCTGGGTGATCAATGTATCGGAAATACTTCCATTGTTCAGTCCGAATGCCTTCGCTTTTAGGAATGTAGGGTAGCTCGTACAGATGCTCGCACAAAAATTCCGTGCGCCAATCCTCTGTATCACCCTGAGTAAAGGGTTTCAGGCTTTTGCCCTGCACCTCTTCGGGAATGATGATTCCAGCATAATCCAGCACCGTGGGAGCCACATCAATATTGAGGGCTATTTGCTCCAACGAACGGCCTGAAGAAATTTGGGGATCATACACCATCAGGGGAACCCGCAGAGAGTTTTCGTACATCAGCCATTTTCCTGCCTGGTTTCGTTCGCCTAAAAAGTAACCATTATCCCCCAAGAAGATAATAATCGTATTATCGGCCAGATCATTCGCAGTCAGCATATCTCTGAGTCGTCCTACATTATCGTCAATAGTAGAAATCAATCGGTAGTACCCTTTTACCATTTGCTGATACTTTTCAGGAGTATCGTACCGCCACTTGTACCGGATGTTTCCCAGGTACATGGAGTCTTGCAAAAAGTCAGGAAGTTGAGCGAATAACTTTTCATCATGTAATTGCCCTTGGGGGATCTCAATATCTTGGTAGAGATAATCGTTACGTTTGGGCCAAAAGTACTGCTGGGGATGCTGGTCATCGGCGTGAGCTGCATTGTAGCTAATGGATAGACAAAACGGCTGCCCATCGGGAGTATTCTTGATGAAATCAATTGCCTTGTCAGTAGTTAAATCGGTCAGGTGAACATGGTCTTTCCACCCATCACCCTCTAATCTAAAATAACCACCAGTGCCCGTACTATAGAATTCATCAAAAACGATGGTATCCAACTTATTCTCGAATTGCATACCAAACTTACCAAATAGTCCGGTACGGTAGCCAGCATCCTGTAATAGCTTAGGATACGATATTTCTACGAACTCTTTCTGCAAAGGCGGAGTACGAAAGGTAAATTGGTGAGTGCGTTCGTAGAGTCCGGTGACGATACTGGCTCGGCTAGCTGCACAGATAGGGGTAGTAACGAACGCATTCTTAAAATACAAGCTCTTTTCAGCCAATGCATCTAGGTTTGGAGTGTGGATAATATCATTACCAGCGTAGCCCAGTGCGTCCCATCGCTGGTCATCGGTTAAGATGACAATGATATTAGGGCGATTAACTTCCTGAGCCTTCAGATGCATCCAGCAAAGCATACTGCTGGCAAATAATATTAAGCGAATAGTGATTGTAGAAAACGTCATTTTTAGGTTAGCATGATAATTAGTGAATAATGATAGATCATCAATAAATGGAATAGAGAAGTATTATTCATCAGTCATTACAGCGATATAAACTACCATAGGACGCTAATTTACAGGTTTAATGCAGAGTTCGGTAAAACTTTTCCGGTCAGACGATCAAACAGGTTTAAACATCAGGATAAAATATTATTTTAGCTCAAATCACTAAGATCAATCCCCTAATTCTAAGGCATGGATATTTTTACCATTATTACCGTTCTGGTAGTTCTTTCCTCAATTTTTGCCTACATCAACGTACGCTTTTTGCGTCTGCCAGCTACCATTGGTCTGATGATTATGGCGATCATCCTCACGATTATTGTCTTATTGGTCGGGCAGTTCAATACTTCGGTAACTGAGTACGCCGAAAATCTTATAGGTAGTATTGATCTCGGCAATCTAATTTTAGATGTGCTACTAAGTTTTTTACTCTTTGCGGGCGCACTGCATACCGATTGGGGACGGTTGAAGGAGCAGGCGGCTCCGATTATTACGTTTGCAACTATCGGGGTTTTGGCTTCTACTTTTGTAGTAGGTACACTTTTTTTCTGGGTTTCTAACCACTTGATTGGGTACGAGATTGGTTATATCTACTGCTTACTGTTTGGGGCACTCATTTCTCCCACTGACCCAATAGCTGTACTGGGAATTTTGAAGAAGATTGGAGTACCCAAGCAACTGGAGGTCAAATTTGTGGGTGAATCATTGTTTAACGATGGGGTAGGAGTAGTGATTTTTCTCACCTTGTTTAATATTGCTGAGCGGGGTTTAGAAAATGTGGGTGCTTCGGAAATCAGCTTACTTTTCGCGGAAGAAGTACTCGGAGGAATGGCATTAGGGTTAGCGTTAGGCTACATCACCCTGCACCTTACCCGTAGTATTGACGACTACGAAACTGAGGTGATGATTACGCTAGCGATTGTGATGGGAGGCTACCTACTGGCTAGTCGCTTGCACTTTTCGGGTCCACTAGCGGTGGTGGTAGCCGGATTATTTATTGGTAATAGTGCTCGAGAAACGGCTATGTCGGAAACTACGCGCACCTATTTAGACCGTTTTTGGGAGTTACTTGATGTGTTCTTAAACGCTATTCTTTTTGTGCTCATTGGCCTGGAATTACTCATTATATCATTTGAACCTAGCTATTTAACTGCGGGAGGAATTGCCATAGTAATTGTGTTACTATCTCGTTATCTGGTGCTTAAAGTCCCAATCTATTTTTTCAAAGACAAGCTGAACTTTGTCAATCGCACCGATTTAATTATGACCTGGGGTGGGTTACGGGGTGGCATTTCTATTGCCCTAGCTTTATCACTCACTAATGATATGAGTAGGGAATATTTGTTAACCGTCACCTATATTGTGGTGGTATTCTCCATTATTGTTCAGGGACTGACAGTAGAAAAACTGATAAAGCGATTAGGGGTGATGGGGGATAAATAGGATATAAAATATGAAATGTGAGATGAGAAAAGGAGAATCGCACCGAGGCGTGTAACCTCTAACGAACAATCAACAACTAGCTACCTATTCGTGTTAAGTAGACAATAATCTTCACTATGCAATTTACTCCACAAAAAATGGTTGGGTGGTACCAGGTAAAGCAACTGGTATTTACCGGAATGAAAGCCTTGCTTTCTTATATTTTTGGCAATTACTCCGACCGTCGGGAAGTGCAAGCTGCGCTAAGCGGTTCTGATCCTTATGATTTTAGCGATGCTGACGAGCTTTGGTTCGATTACGTATCGGATGTAGGCGATGGCTTTAATTCCACTTACTCGGTAGCTAAGCTAGTAGCGCAAGAACAGCTAACCTTTGGCAGTGAGACAACGCAACGGGGTGATATTCTAATTATGGGAGGCGACCAAGTGTATCCAACCCCCGAGATGCACGAATACGAGAATCGCTTAAAAGGTCCTTATCAATCAGCCTTTCCACGTAATAACCATCAACCATCTCCGGCACTATTCGCTATCCCGGGTAACCACGATTGGTACGATGGATTGACAAATTTTTTGAAGGTATTTTGCCAGGAACGCCATATTGGGCAGTGGCAAACCTACCAAAAAAGGAGCTACTGGGCAGTGCAACTACCGCACCGTTACTGGATTTGGGGTATTGATATTCAGCTTAATTCTGATATTGACCAGCCCCAAAAAAACTACTTTGCTGATATTATTGAGCAGTGTATGCAGCCCGGCGACAAAGTGATTTTGTGTACGGCTGAGCCTAGTTGGGTGTTTAAAGATCGCTATCGCCAGGAAGATTCTTACGAACGGCTACGCTTCTTTGAAGAACGATTTATTCTGGGTAATCAACTGGAATTAGTGGCGACACTTTCGGGCGACTTACATCATTATTCCCGCTACGCTAAGATGGAAAACGGCGAAGAAACAATGCAGCGGATTACTGCGGGTGGGGGAGGTGCATTTTTGCATCCTACTCATAATCTTAATTACCATCTCCGGAAAGTAGAAGATGAGGATTTGGATCTGAAAGCGGTATTTCCAAGTAAAGAAACATCCCGGAAACTAGGTTTTAAGAACATACTCTTTCCCTACCTAAACCCTAGCTTTTCTTTCTTCTTAGGTGTGTACTATCTTTTGCTGACATGGGTGATAGAAACGGACGCTAGTCGAGGGGCGTTTTCCCTGCTAGAGCGACTTAGTGAGACTACTGGTGTATGGTTGGCTTTTGATGCCTTCTTTCATGTGCTAATTCGTAGCCCGTTAGCCTTTATTGTGGGATTATTACTAGTAGCGGGTTTTACCTGGTTTGCCGACGAAAATGCCGGAAAATCGAAATATACCTGGATTATTGGTACCTGGCACGGTGGGCTACACCTAGTCGTTTGTAGCTTACTCATCTGGGCATTCGCTACAATCAATATTCGATACTTAGGTCTAGAGGTTATCAGTGTTTCCCAAGTAGTCTTATTTGCTGTAGAGATGGCAGTATTGGGTAGTATTTGTGGCGGTATCTTAGTGGGGCTTTACCTTATGATGAGTAATTTATTGCTAGGCATACACGACAATGAAGCGTTTTCTTCTTTACATGAAGAAGACTACAAAAATTTCCTGCGATTTCATCTCACTCCTACTCAACTTACCTTGTATCCTATTGGAATAAAGCAAGTACAGAAGCACTGGGAGAGAAAGAAGCAATTCGTCTTTTCAGGTAAATTACCCAAAGCTCATCTTATGGAACCACCAATTGTACTGAAAATGACTCCTGCTGAGCAAGCTAAAGAGAAGGTTTCGGTGTAGATAGAATGCCACAAAAAAGCGAAAAGGGGTTGCCTCTTCGCTTTCTTTCCTTATCTTTTTCTTAGGAGATCAATAGAACTTATATCGCTCATCTTCAATATCAGCAAACTCCTGCACTGCTTCAGCAATATTGTAGGCTGCCCGGGAGCGACGTTGCTGCTGGAGTTGGTCTCTGTAAGTAGCGTAATCAGCAATTTCTGGTGCATCAGTTAAAGCGTCTAGCTTGATCATAACTACTCCGTTTTCGGTAGTGATTGATTTAGAAACCTGTCCAGCTTCCATAGCGAAAGCTCGTCCAACTGCTTCGGGAGCGAAACCAACGTTGGGTAAAGTATTGGTGCTAAGCTTTAGATCGCTACTGCTGTATACATTAGCATCTGCTCCGTAAGCATCAGCAATTTCCTGCAAACTACCTGATAGGCCATTAAGCTTCTCTACAATTACTTCGCCTTTCTTTTTTGCTTTCACTTTTGCTTCAATCTCCGGACGTACGTCAGCAAGGGTAGCGGTTCCTTCTTCAGTTTTTCCGGTTAGTACGGCTACTACGTAGGCTTCTTCCAAGTCATATACTTCCGAAATATCTCCTACCGAAGCATCTCGGAACGCCCACTGTACCACCTGGCGAGCTCCAGTTAATCCAGTTACAGTTTGGGCATTTTTCTGAACATCTTCGGCTACTTGTACATCTAGCGAGTCTTGATCAGCCTGGCTGATGAAACTTCCCAGATCACTAATTTCACTTGCAAACAAATCAGCCTCACGGAAAGCTTCGTCGCGGGTCTGGTCGCTAGGGTATAGTTCTAATTCTACCGCGGCTACTTTATACGCTTGGTTGGTAGCGGCTTCAGTAACATTAATAATATGGTAACCATACTCAGTCTTAATCAATCGCTGGATAAGTCCGGGTTGACTTTGTCCAAATACAGCCTCTTCAAAGGGGGCTACCATTCGCCCTGTCGAGAACCAGCCTAAATCACCACCTTGAGCCGATGAGCCATCTTCACTGTTTGCTCGGGCTAATTCAGCAAAGTCGGCACCATTACGCAATTGGTTCAGTAAACCCTGAGCTTCCTGTCGGGCTTCAGCCTCAGTACGGGAATCGGTTTTTATGAGAATATGACTTGCCCGGGCGTAAGAAATAGTGTCTTCGTATATTTCAGATACTTTGTAAAGAGTATATAATTCATTTTGGCTGAACGGACCGTATATATTGCCTTCGGTAAAAGTGGCAGCACTATCCTGCAAATCTTGAGGTAAACTACCAGGGTTCAGAGTTTGATAAGCAGGAGTACTAATGGCATCGGAGTTGATTACTGCAAAAGTAGAATCATTAGTAGCCTCGCTGAAGTCAAGTTTCAGTTCTTCTAGCTCAGCCTCAAAATCTTCCACATCAATTGCGGAAGGAATAACTGGGAAGCGAACGTACTGTAGGGTACGACTTTCTTCAGCTTCATATTCTTCGCTATGCTCGTTCAGGTAGCTTTGCAGTTCAGCATCAGTTACACTTACGGCTGAATCGCCCACCGCGTAGAACGGAACATACAGGTATTCTACTTCAGCTACTTTATTCTCCGATTGATACTGACGTTTGGCTTCTTCCTGAGTTACGTAGTTTCCCGCAATCAGTAGATTATCATACTTCAATCGCTCCCGGGCTTCGCTAAGGCTCTGTTCGTAAAGCTGCCACGATATTTGTTGATCAGGAGCTAACTGCGGAAGGGCTTGTAGATAGTTAAGTAGGCGATCGCGGTCAAATTCTCCCGTATTCGGGTCAGTAAATGATTGGCGGATACCAGGGTCAATATTGTTTCCTTGTACCATATCAATCAGCTCTTGTGCGGTTACCTCAATGCCTAGCTTTTCAAATTCCTGACCGAAAGCATTCTCAGCAATAAGCTTATTCCACGCCTGCTGACGTAATGAAACCATTTCCCGCTCAGAGGGCTGTTGTTGGGTACGCAGGGTGTAATTGGCTTTTTGTTCGTTAATGGCTTGTTGGTAAGCCTCTTGAGAAACCTCCTGTCCGGCAATTTCACCCACGGTAGTGTCGTTTCCACCGAAAATCTGTCCTCCCTGACTGCTAAGTATATCACCTCCCACCACAAATAGGGTAAGACCTACCGCTACTGCTCCTACAATCAAAGCGGTTTTTTCCCGAATTTTTCCAATCAATGACATATATCTTACTTTGTTATAGTGTTCCTGTATTAATGCGCTTTTTTAGATGTTTTGGTAAAAGCAGAACAAAAACGTATCAGTGTTTATTTGCATTTTTTCTAAACGAACCGCAAAGATAAAAATTTCAAATGATTTACTCAGAAATTTTCACAACTTGCTGTTTTGCTAATTATTATCGAAGCAAAAATGGAGGAGAAATAGTTTTCAATTAAGCGCTTTTTTGGGTGGGATCGTCACTTTTACATTATCAATACGATTATCACTCATGGACATGATGGTGAATGTATAAGTGTCTGCCGGAATTACATCACCTTTCTCCGGAATCTCACCCGTAAGGCTCAGAATGTGTCCACCCAGCGTATCATAATCACCCTCGGGTAGGTTCCAACTATACTTTTCGTTGAGATAATCTATTTCGTGCCGCGCACTGATCAAATAATTTTCTTCATCAATTTTGAGTTCTACCCAGTCTTCGTCATCGTGTTCATCCTGAATTTCCCCAAAAATCTCTTCGATAATGTCTTCCATACTCACAATTCCGGCAGTCCCACCAAATTCATCTACCACCAGTGCCAAGCTTTTATGCTCAGTAATAAATTGAATCATTAGCTCGTTGGCGGGAATGGTTTCGGGCACGATAATAATGGGCGTAAGAATTTGCCGAATGCTTTCGGGCTTCTTGAATAATTCTAGTGAGTGACAGTAGCCAATCACGTTATCAATGGTTTCTTTGTAAACCAAGATTTTAGAGTGACCACTTTCAATAAAAGCTTCCTTTAGTTCCTCAATGTCATCTTCCACGTCTACCGCTATTACTTCAGTACGAGGAATAAGGCATTCGCGCACTTTTACAGTCTTAAACTCCAGGGCATTGGTGAAGATTTTAGCGTTGATTTTTGGACCGTTCTCAATATTCACTTCCTCCTGCAGGCTCTCACTCAGCGTGTTTTTCACGTAATTATTCAGGTCGGTTAGACCGAAAACAGGTTTGTCGTTACGGTACTCGAAGCCCAGAAGACGAATAATAATGAACTGAGAAACCTTATCAATCACCCACACTGGAATGAATAACAGTACATAGATTATTGTGAAGGGAATGATTAGCAGTGATAAAAGTCCGTTGGGGTCAATCAGGAATATGCTTTTGGGAGTGAACTCCGCTACAATCAGCACGATGAAGGTGGCAATTACGGTTTGAGCTAGTAAAACCACCACATCATTATTAAGAAATTCCGGAAGATGGTTTACTAGCCAAGGCTCTAAAAAGGTGGCGATAAAAAACGAGTAGAGCACTAGTGCTAGATTATTACCCACTAGGGTGGTACCGATAAAGCGGGTGGTATGCTGCGTAAAGTAGGAAAGAATACGCCCGGAAAGCGAACCTTGTTGCCCTGCCAACTCTATCCGAAGTTTGTCGGCAGATATAAACGCAATCTCAATGCCTGAGAAGAAGGCGGAGAAAAGTAAGCAAATGAAAACAATTAGAAGAATGCTCATAGAAAACTGGCAGCTAGGGTAGGTTTGTTTTCATAGTCATTAGTCCGCCGAATGCGAGAATCGTTTTTGAATAAATTGTTGACAATTTACAAACGTTGAAAGGTAGTTGTCGCGCGGTTATAGGTCTTCTTATTGCTGATTTCATATTTTTCATCTATTTCTGCTTCCAACTTCTGAGCTTCCTCTCTCATTCACTTTTCTTCCGGCGATAGTTGAACCATAGTAGTAATCCTACTGATACCATAAAAATCCAGTAAGAGTAGGTCAATCCTACCGTCATGGTTTCGTATACCCCAATAATGAATACGCCCACACAAAGTGAAAAGATAATCATGTTAACTAATCCTACTCCTTCCATACTACTCTAGTGAAAAAACACCTGTAGGTTTGAGAATTTCGTAAGAAGAAAAGTCTTCTTTGGCTTCTAATCCTTCGCCCATTAGTATTTCCCCCTCTGATTCAATCTCTACATAGCGGTCGGTATTAATACTCTTTTTGTTACGCTCCCAGTGCAATACTTCGGTCTCCAGTTTCTCTCCAGTCTCTAAGTTCCGAACCACTACTTCGCCAGTGGCAGTGTATTTGTCTTCTTCTTTGTGGTAATATCCCTGATTGGCTTTAATCGTAGTACTCTTGACTCCGGCTTCGTCGAAAAACTCAATATAAATTCCTTCGGGAAAATCTTGGTCACCGCTAAGGTACTGTAACTGGCGTTGGGCCTGTAGTTTTATTCGTACTTGGGCAGAATCGCTATATAGTATTTCAGTATTACTAGCTTCCATAATAGGCCCTTCATACTCTTTAAAGTCATCAGCATCCTGACTGTCATCATCGCACGCCCAAAAGCTAATGGCTAAGACTAATAAAAATAGATGAAAATGCTTATTCATGGTACAGATACAATACAAATTCTGCTATCCCTCTTGACGAAAAAAAGCCATTTCCTGTTGCAGCATTCCATCTGCTCACAAGAAATGGCTCATATTTTAAATGAGGTTACTTAGTCGCGCGTTCGGATAGTTACAGTTTCGCCAACCCAACAATCTACGGTAATCTGGTCACCTACACTTTTGTTGTAGGTAAACACTTCCTCTTTGGAAGGAAACTGAGCCTTAGCACCTGCCATTTTAGAGTTATCACCAGCTTTACGGTACATTTCGTAGGCCGCTATAAACACGGCTCGGTCTTGTACAACATCCTCTCCACCTTTGCATTGCTCATAGCTTCGCATATACATATCGCCAATGGTACTGTAAGACTTCTTAGCCAGTCCATCATCCATATTAGCTGCTTGCAAGAAATGCTTGCGAGCCTCAGATTTCTGCCCTTCCTTTAGAGCTATACTACCTAAATCCATCTTGATGTCAGCTTTCTGCTCTTCGCTAGATGAAATTTCCAATGCTTTCTCAAACCACTCTTTGGCCTTTGGATAATCTTCGGCTATCATGGCTCGCGAACCTAATGCCTTGGCAAGACCGGGATCTTCTTCGCCGTTTTGGAATAATGTTTCAGCGGCGGTCATAAAGAAAGCCTGATCAGTACAAGAAGAAGCTAACGATAATGAGATCACTCGCTTTGCCAAATCTACATCGTCAGGGTTTTGCTCCAGCTTAGGCATAAGCTTTTCCTGAATCTGATCGCAACTCATAGTAAAGAATCCAGCAAAAATACTGTCCATATTTTCGCCAGCTTCCTGGTATTTGGAAGCATATTTCCCGTCAGCAGCAACCTGCTTTTCTACCATCTGACCCAGGCGGTCGTACATTCCCAACAACTGCTCATCGTTGATTTCCCCCTTCCCATACAGAGTTTTCAACACTGACATGAAAGGAACGATATTATAGTATACTAAATCGTCATTACTTTTATCCATTGCCTCAGTAAACAGCTCCATAAGGCGACCGTACTCACTAGGCTTCTTGTACAATAACTTAAAGGCAGTGTTCGCCTTACGGTTAGCAATATCAGCCTCCTTTTTCTCACCAAAGTACTGTAGACGAAGATCATACATCTCTAGTGCTTTGTCAATGTATTCTGTTTTCTTAGCAGCATCAGCCTCTTTTGCCGCCAGTTCTTCATATATAGTTGCCCCATCAATGTAGATGGCAGGGTTGAGGTCAGGCGCATTTTCATGAAGCCAGGTGATTGGCTCTATGGCTGCCTCGTAATTTTTTTGCTTTTTAGCATCAGTGTATAGTACATAATTAGTCTGGGCGGTTGACTTATCTTCCGGCCAGTTGAAGTTTTGGGCTTTAAGTCCTGAGGTCGCGATTAGTAGAAACAACAACGACCAAAAAGCAGTAGGATAAGCTCTGTATTTCATGATATTCTTTTTGGTTAAACTATTTATTTAAATACTGCAATACTTGATTAACAAGACCCTATTCAAAAACAATTCCAGTTTGTTACAAATATGGCAATGTAAGCTTTAATCTTTAAACGAAACGTAAATATAATACAATTATCGTAAAATATCGAAAAGCCAAGGCGACAAATTCGCTCATAAATACTCTCCAACTACTTTACAGAATTGCAAGTTTAATACCAGAATTATATCCAGAAAATAGAAACTGTGAGAATGTAACCACTTGTATGCCAAAAAGTTGGTGAAATGTAACAGAAAATATCAGTCAAATTTTCGGCGGATAAACCAGCGATCGTTGAAAGTAATTCCGGCTGAGACTTTAAAGTAATTTTCCCGGATGAGCCCTTCATCTAAGGTACCTCGGTTACCTACTTCTAGGGCAATATTGGTGCTGGAAAGGTTACTCATAGGTAAGGAAAAGCCAACATTTAGGCCAAAATCGGTGATTTGGCGATCATTTACTACAAAAGGTGTATTTCGGTAGAAGAAGCCAAGGCGGTAGGCCATACGAGCTAAATAACTATTGATGGAAGTGATATCGGGTATTAGTTGGCCACCTACTGATAGTTCGTAGCTATTTCGCATTCCGTCATTAGTACCATTAAATGATCTATAATCCTCCCAAGGTTGTGTCAAAAAATCTACACCTACGAGGTATTTCAGTGATTTCTCTACAGAAAACCCCACGCCTAACCGCGATGGCAGGGTAATATCTCGTTCTCCCGACCCTGATTCAATACTTTCACCTGGAGTAATAGATGGAACTGTGCGAAGTGTTATTTCACGGGTAGCCCGTACTTGTGTCTCGGGTTGATACGTAACCCCTACGTTTAATAGGGTTTTTTCTCCCAATTTGAGACCGTAAGATATACTAGGCTCAAAAATGAGATCAGAATAATAGGTTTCGTCCTCTAGTTCGGTACGTTGCGCTTGAAAGCCGTCTAGCAATACTGTTCGAGTTTCGGTAATAGGACCGAATAGGTAACTTATTCGTAAGCCTAGACCTAAATTACCCACTACTCTAACTCCATTAGAGAAAGAAACAGCATTTAGTCCGCCCTCACCCTCAATAACTTGAAGACCTTCATCTGCACTCCCTCCGATTGTAATATCCTCTTGGATACGGTACTTAACCACACTAAACGGAGCTACGCCAAAACTCATCGTCCAGCGATTGGGAACGACTGGAAACGAGAAAATACCGTAGCTCAAACCACCATTCGTTTGGCTGACCGACGCATCTTCGCGCTGTAAAACATTTTGCTCAACACTGAAGGCTACATCAAAAGAAGATAGATTGTTTTTGTAGAGAAAAGATGAGTTAGTATAATTAATAAACAAAGAGTTACCACTACCGATACCGATGCCACCCATACCTTGGTTGTGGACGAGAGCCGGACGAAGTAGCTGACCTAGCCCCTGTGATGAATAAGGAGTGACACCAATCTGCGCCTTAGCTGAAATGGCTAAACTTACCAGGCCGACTAACCAAAAGGCCCTTTGGGCAATACTACGAACCCTCATGTCTTACTATACTGTTTAATCCTATCAATACTAGTTCGGGAATGTAAATATGTTTCGAAAGAACTAACGGTTGGAGATATTTCATATCGCCTCCGCAAGTTACGACTTGCAAAGCTGCAAATTTGTCGGCATACCTCCGAATTATTTGATCAATTTCCGCTGCCATTCCCAATAATCCACCACTTTTTAAGCTTTCTTCGGTACTTTTTCCAATAATAGAGGCTCCTTTAGCAGCTTCTGGCGATTCTACTGCTACTAACGGTAGGCGAGCAGTAAAAGTATGCATAGCCTGCCAGCGCATTTGTAGGCCAGGCGAGATCATCCCTCCCAAATAGGTGCCTTGATCAGTGAGCAGATCGTAGGTAATACAGGTGCCAGCGTCAATTACTAGCACATTACGGTGAGGAAAGCGAACTTGCGCCCCAGCAACCGCGGCAATACGGTCGGTGCCCAAGGTGGCTGGTGTATCATAGCTATTCTGGAAGGGTAGGGGAGTAGTGTTACTCAGGATGGTGTAAGGGCAGTCTTTGGGAATAACCGCCTGCCAGGAAGCAACTGAACCAGCTACTGAAGATAGAATAGCTCGCGAAGTAGATCGTTCCCGAATAAATACTGCCAATTCTGCCGGACTAACACCCGCTTGAACGTCTTGCAACTGACCTTGTTCAAACCAACCCGCCTTGGCGGTAGTGTTACCAATGTCAAGGGATAAATCCATGAAAATAGTATAAGGGTTTTGTCTTTCCCACTTACTTTGGTAATTTGCTATCGTCTATTTTTTTGCGTTATTCAAGGTACTAATAGCATTTTGCAAGCTAAAGTATTTTTAGATAAAACACTGGCTAGCGTAAAAAATCGAGGCTGTATGTGAGTTTTGGGCTAATACGTGCGTGAGACATAAACTACCGACTATAACTAACCTGTATCAATGAGGCGATTGCTGCTTACTACTATATTTTCCACGATACTTCTCTGCTCAGTTTGTAACCCCACCTATTCTATAACCCCCAATCAAGAAGTCCCAGTTCAATTCGTCCAGCACCAAGAAGAAAGCGAGATAGTAACCACCCCTGAAATCCAGCATGAGGAAGACCATAGTGAAGACCAGGCTGGAGAACACGGAGAAGCACATGAAGGTGATCATGGTGAAGAGCATGAAGCCGCTCCTCCCTGGACGGTTATTCCGTTTGTGTTATTGTTACTTATGATCGCTACAGGGCCGTTATTTTACGAACACTTCTGGCATAAGAATTACCCTATTCTGGCGGTGCTTCTGGCTGTTATGGTGGTTTCCTACTATCTTTTTGCTTTGGGAAATGCCGGAGAGCCTGTTCATGCCCTATTTGAATATTTGCAATTTATCGCGCTGCTTTCTTCCTTATTTATTGCCTCGGGCGGGATTTTGATAAAAATAGACCGGAAAGCTACCCCTATTATCAATTCGGCTATTCTGCTAATTGGCTCGGTTATCTCTAATCTGATTGGAACAACAGGGGCCTCAATGTTGCTAATCCGCCCATATATTCGGCTCAACCAACATCGAATTCGGTCGTACCATATTATTTTCTTCATTTTCATGGTGAGTAACGTAGGTGGGGCACTCACTCCCATTGGTGATCCACCATTATTTCTAGGTTTTTTGCGGGGAGTGCCGTTTTTCTGGACAATCTCTCATGTAGTGTTCGAGTGGGTATTTGCCTTACTAATATTGGGGGGCATATTTTTCATTCTAGATAAACGAAACCGAACCACCAATAACGGGGAGGAAGAAATATCGGAGCATTCGGGTAAAATCAGCATTGTTGGAAAAAGAAATTTTCTGTGGCTGGCAGTGGTGATCGGGGCAGTTTTCGTTGACCCTAATAAAATTGACTGGCTACCACACATCAATTATCACGGAACCCGCTTTTCCTTTGTGCGCGAACTCATCATGTTTGCAGTGGCATTCCTTTCCTTCCGGCTGGCGAAGAAGGAGGCCATCAATGGTAATGAGTTTAGCTTTGAACCCATCCGGGAGGTGGCTTTTATCTTCATTGGAATTTTCGGTACCATGATGCCCGCCCTGGAGCTAGTAGGCGACTTTGCTAAGTCAGAAAGTGGTCGTGAACTGATTACTCATAATACGCTTTATTGGGGTACTGGTATTCTATCGGGCTTTCTGGATAATGCTCCTACCTACCTGAACTTCCTGGCTGCAGCAATGGCTTCGGTAGGGGCTAGTGTTAACGATTCTCAGGAGGTGCTGGCCTTCTCTGAGGGGGCTTACCCAGATAGTATTATGTACCTAACGGCGATTTCGGTAGCGGCAGTATTCTTCGGAGCCATGAGCTACATTGGGAATGGTCCGAATTTTATGGTAAAATCTATTGCTGAGCAGGTGGGTATTAAGATGCCTTCATTCTTCGGCTACATTATTCGGTTCTCGTTGCCGATCTTGTTGCCTATTCTGGTGCTGGTCTGGTTGATCTTTTTCGCCTTCAGTTAAGGTCTCGGTGACCTCGCCTCGGTGAACAGTGAAGTATTTCTTTTCCCCTTCGATATTTCCAAAAATACTACGAGTGCGTTCTGGTCGAGCATCAGTTACGAAGAGCTGCCCAAACGAGTGGGCTACCACCATTTCAGTCAGCTTGCCAATGCGGAAATCGTCTAGTTTATCAAAAATATCATCCAGTAAAAGGATGGGCTTTAGCTTCTTTTCTTCCCGCAGCACATCAAACTGGGCTAGTTTTAGAGCGATAACAAAAGATTTTTGCTGCCCTTGCGAGCCGTAGCGCTTGGTAGGGTACTCATTAATCTGAAAATGATAATCGTCGCGGTGAATACCCTGGGTAGTACGTTGAAGTACTAAGTCTTTCCGATAAGCATTGTAAAATACCGAGCGATAGCTTTCTTCCGAAAAGTGGGAAGTGTAGCGGATGTCTACTTCTTCTTTCTGCCCCGAAAGGTTATTATAGTGTAGGCTAAAGTGAGGAATAAGCGCTTTTAAAAACTCGGATCGTTTCTGATAAAGTCGATAGCCTACGTCCAGTAACTGATCGCTATAAGAATCTAGTAAATCCGAATCATACGTATTGCGATCAGCAAACTGCTTCAGTAGAGCATTGCGTTGGCGGAGAACGTGGTTATAGTTGATAAGATCAGTTAGGTAATCGGCGTCAATTTGCGAAAGTATACCATCAAAGAAGCGACGACGTAGCTCACTAGCCCCGCGAATTAGGTCGGTATCGTCGGGTGAGATCAATACGACCGGAAAGTGGCCGATGTGTTCACTCAGTTTTTCATAGGGAATACGATCGTTCTTCACTTGCTTTTTTTGTCCTCGTTGCCAACTGCAACTAACCGTATAGTGCTGATCCTGCTTGAAAAATACTCCCTTAGTTAGCAAGTAAGGCTCATCGTGCCGAACGTTCTGTTGTTCGGTACTGCTGAAGGCACTTTTGGTTACAGACAAATAATATATAGCATCAAGTAAGTTGGTTTTCCCGCTTCCGTTTTCTCCGAGAATACAATTGATCTGCGGGGATAAATCGAGCGAGAGTTCCTCGTAGTTTTTGAAGTTTAACAAATGGATTTTTTCCAACCTCATGCCTTCATTGTTCGTGTTTTTGTATTAATTTGCACGGACGTAGATATTCGGGCAAAATTAAAGCACTTTTAATAAACAGGAATCTCCTTGGCTACGTTACCTTCCTGTAGACTTTTTTCAAGCAAGTAATTATGGCAGTTAGTACCAAAGAAAAGACCCAGAAAAAAACAAAAAAATCTTCAAATCAGCGGGAGTTTTCCAAAGAGACTTATATGTGGTGGTACGAGACTATGTACCTGATGCGTCGCTTTGAGGAAAAGGCTGGTCAGCAGTACGGTCGCCAGAAGATTCGCGGCTTTTGCCACCTCTATATCGGTCAGGAAGCCTGTGCAGCTGGCTCAGTTTCAGCTCTGCGCGATACCGATAGCTTCATTACTGCTTATCGTGACCATGCTCATCCGTTAGCGCTAGGCACTGATCCTAAGAAAGTGATGGCCGAGTTGTTCGCTAAGCAAACCGGAGTTTCTAAAGGTAAGGGTGGTTCTATGCATATGTTTGACAAAGAGCGTAATTTCTACGGCGGTCATGGTATTGTGGGCGGGCAGATTCCACTAGGCGCGGGGATTGCTTTCGCGGAACAATACAAGGGTACTGATAATCTGTGTATGACGATTATGGGTGATGGGGCAGTACGACAAGGAGCCTTCCACGAAACGCTCAATATGGCTATGACCATGAAAATTCCGGTTATTTTTGCCATTGAGAATAACGGCTACGCTATGGGTACCTCAGTAGAACGTACCAGTAATGTGAGCGAACTGTATACCTTAGGCGAAGCCTATGATATGCCTTCTTTCCCGGTAGACGCTATGAACGTAGAAAATGTACATATTGCGGTAGAAGAGGCTGCGGAGCGCGCCCGTAAAGGCGATGGTCCGACTTTACTAGAATTCCGTACATATCGTTATAAAGGGCACTCTATTTCTGACCCGGCTAAGTACCGCACTAAAGAGGAGGTAGAGGAGTATAAGGCGCAAGACCCAATTGTGCAGTGTATGCATGCTATTCTGGAAAAAGAATACGCCAGTGAAGAAGATTTGAAGGCGATTGAGAAGAAAGTGAAAGATCAGGTAGAAGAATCTATCAAATTTGCTGATGAATCACCTTTCCCACCGGCTGAAGAAGCTTTGCAAGACGTTTACATGCAGGAAGATTATCCGTTTATTCTGGATTAAATCATCGTATTTGCTAATAGATTTATCAGAGAGTCCTTCGGGGCTCTTTTGTTTTAAGGCAAATCGCCTATAGCAAATACCAAACTTCCGCTAGGAATTGCAGTTAGCATATCATTACTTTTTACCTACTATAATATAGTCTAATCTCGTTAGTTGATGAAACGCAATGGATAGTTTTTCTGTTTACCGAAAAATTATTTTAACTTTGCAGCCCAAAATCAGTAATTATGGCGAATAGAGTTCGAGGCTCGCGTAGCAAAAAGGACGTACAACAAAAATTAAGCACCACCGAGGAGCTTCTGGAAACTCCCGAAGCCCTTCAGGATCGGATTGTTGATACGGAAGAATATATTAAGCAACACGCTAATGTATTTATCATTGGGGCAGCAGTTATCCTGTTAGCAGTAGGAGGCTATTTTGGCTACCAATACTACCAAAGTGGTCAAAACCAGACGGCACAGGAAGAAATGTTCCAGGCAATCTATTACTTTGAGTCAGACAGTTTGAATCTAGCGCTCAACGGTGATGGTAACAACTATGGTTTCTTAGAAATTATGGATGAGTTTGGTGGAACCGATGCTGCCAACCTAGCAAGTTATTACGCTGGAATTATCGAGCTGAGACAAGGAAACTACGAGTCAGCAATTGATTATTTGGAAGGTTTTAGCGCTTCGGATTTGCTAGTGCAAGGTCAAGCGTATGTACTGATTGGTGATGCCTACATGGAGCTGGGTGATCATCAGGCTGCCGCCAGTCAGTATGAGCAAGCTGCTAACTATAACCCTAATCAGTTCTTCTCACCTCAGTACTTGATGAAAGCTGCCGTGGCTTACGAGACAGCTGGTAACTACGCTCAGGCAACTGAAAGCTATCAGCAGATTATTGATGAATATCCGGAGGCTTACGAATACCAAGAGGCGCAGAAGCAACACGCTCGGCTGGAAGCCTTGTCGGCAAACTAATCCTGTACTGAACTAAATTTGACTTAAATAGAGGATAAGCCACTGCGGACTTATCCTTTTTACTTTACAGTATGGCTACCGTCAACCAAAACTTAAGCGAACACGACGTTTCCCGCCTTCCGGTTATTACAGGTCGGCACTTTTCTATTGTAACGGCGGAGTGGAACCGAGAAGTTACCCAACCTCTGCTAGAAGGAGCTATTGCAACACTGCTGAAGCACGGTGCTCAGGAAAAAAATATCCATACCAAATGGGTACCTGGTAGTTTTGAGCTTACGTTAGGTGCCCAATGGGAAGCTGCCCGCCCTAAAGTAGATGCTGTAATTTGCCTCGGCTGTGTTATTCAGGGTGAAACTCCTCATTTTGATTATATCTGCCAGTCAGTAGCTCAGGGTATAAAAGATGTAGCCCTTAAGTATGATAAGCCCGTTATTTTTGGGGTACTTACTACCTTAGATCAGTCACAAGCCTTAGCCCGAGCCGGAGGTAAGCACGGTAATAAAGGCGATGAAGCCGCCGTCACTGCAATCAAAATGCTGGGATTTAACGAGTAAGGGATGGGTAGTGATATATTTTTACGCCTTGCCACCTGCTCCAAGCTCCTGGTCATTTAACAATTGAGCCATTCAACAATTGAATTTTTATGAAAGTCTTAAAATTTGGCGGTACTTCGGTAGGTTCACCGGAACGGATGCACCGGGTCGCTGAATTAATTACTCAATCGGTTGAGTCTAAAATCGTCGTGTTATCCGCTGTGTCGGGTACAACCAATACGCTGGTACAGATTGGGCAAGCCCTAAAGGATGGGCAGGTTACTGAAGCCCGTCAGATTATTAGTGAGCTAGAGGAGAAATACGTCACATTTATTCAAGATTTACTCATTAGTGATGAAGCTCAAAATGAAGGGCGAGCAATTATTAGCTCCCATTTTGAAGTATTGAACGCTACTACTCAAGAACCATTCAGTGCTGAAGTGGAAAAAGAGATACTGGCGCAGGGGGAGTTGTTGTCAACTAAGCTCTTCACTGCTTATTTGGAGTCTCAGGGGATTTCGGCAGTGCTGCTATCTGCTCTGGAGTTTATGCGGATTGATTCTAGCCAAGAACCCGATGAAGATTTCATCCGGGAAAAATTGACTCAGATACTTAGCCAACATTCCAATGCTAAGTTGTTCATTACTCAAGGTTATATTTGTATGAACAGCCACAATCGGATTGATAATTTACAGCGAGGGGGTAGCGATTATACGGCTTCCCTAGTTGGGGCAGCAGTGAAAGCGGAAGAAATTCAGATTTGGACGGATATTGACGGGATGCATAATAACGACCCTCGGATTGTACAACGAACCTTTCGAGTGGATAATCTTTCGTTTAACGAAGCGGCAGAACTGGCCTATTTTGGGGCAAAGATACTACATCCGTTTACCGTACGACCGGCACAACGCGCCAACATTCCTGTGAGGCTACTCAATACTATGCAGCCGGAAGCGCCAGGTACACTGATTTCTGACCGACAAGAAGACCGGGCGATTACGGCTATTGCGGCAAAAGATGGTATAACCGCTATTAAAATAAAATCATCGCGGATGCTGCTGGCTTACGGCTTTTTACGAAGAGTTTTTGAAGTATTTGAGAAGTACCAAACTCCTATTGATCTAATCACGACCTCGGAAGTAGGGGTTTCGTTAACTATTGATAATAAGCAGTATCTGACCCAGATTCAGGAAGAGTTAGCCTCCTTTGGCGAAGTAGAAGTTGATACTGGACATACAATTGTCTGTGTAGTAGGAAATATGCCATTTCAGAAGGTAGGTGTTCTGAAAAAGATCGTAGATGCTATTGATGATATTCCGGTGCGGATGCTGTCTTACGGAGGTAGCAAATTCAATATCTCGCTGCTTATTGACAGCCAGTACAAAAACGAAACGCTTAATCGGTTGAATGATCGCATCTTTACATTTCCTAGTAAATAAAATCTGTATCTTTCGGATAAACTTCTAACTCTTTTACTATGCGATCTATTCTATTTTCTTTGGGCTTCTTACTAATGGTGAGTGCAGTAGCAACTGCTCAGAATTTTCGGGGACTGGATAAAAGCCCACTGGATATTGCCTACTATCCCGATAATTTTGCTCACGACCGTGAAGCTGGCGATGAAGCCATTATCAAAGTAATTTATAGTCGTCCGCAGTTAAATGGACGGGAAATGTTCGGGGGAGCCAAAGTTCCCTATGGTAAAGTATGGCGTACCGGAGCCAATGAAGCTGCCGAAATAAAAGTATACCAAGATGTGACAATTGGTGGACAAAAGCTACCTGTTGGAACCTATTCTTTGTTCACTATACCGAATGAGAATGAATGGACAGTTATTTTTAGTTCCGACCTAGATTACTGGGGAGCGTACCGCTACCAAGAAGGAAATGACGTACTGCGGGCTACGGCTTCGGTAAGATCATTAGATTCATCAGTAGAAGCGTTTACTATTCAATTTACTGACGGTAGTGAGGGTGAAGCAGTGATGCGAATGGCTTGGGATAAAACAGTAGCTGAACTACCCATTATGATGAATAATGAGTGATGATTAACGAATAATGATGATAAGTTCTTAGAAAATACTTAGGTTATTATGTTGACTTATATGACCTGGTTTCTTACTTAATGGTGACTTTATATCCACTAAGTCCCCGTGAGCCACTTGTTGCTGGAGATCTGTCTTTCTGAACGCTACTGAATAATGTTAGTAGTTAGTCATCATTCATCAATCATTATTCATTATATTAGACGAAACTAACCACATGCCCAAGTCCATCAAGAATAATCTGCGGGGTCGCACTGCTGAGGTATCCACGGTAGGAGAAGCCTTACATCAGCTATTAGACACTTATCAACTCAAAGCTAAGTACGAACAAACCCAACTTATAGAGTCGTGGGAACGACTGATGGGGCATCCAATTGCCCGCCGTACGGATAAAATCTATGTGAGTAACCGAGTTCTTTACGTCAAGCTTAGCTCAGCCCCGCTCAAGCAAGAGCTCAATATGTCTCGCTCTAAGATTCTAGCTCTATTTCTCCAAGAGTTTGGTGAGACCATCGTGGAAGACGTCGTTTTTCTATAATTCATTCTGCTAGTTAGCCTCTCATTCTCAGTTTATTAAACTGAAACATCTCTTTCAGTAAGTATTTTTTTTGAAAAGATATAGGTGTAATGCAACATAGTAGTTTTACATTCGTATATGATAGCAATACTATTAATTAGTAATCATGAACGGATACAAATTCACGCTACCTCTGCTAGCCGGATTGATTTTTTTTGCCTGTAATGATGACGACGATGGTTCATCTCTCGCTAATCCTGATGCCCAACCCATTACTACTGAAGAAATAACCGGAAGCTGGCAAGTTACCCTCTTTCGGGATGATAACGAAGATGAAACCGATGGCTTCATCGGACTTACCTTCGAGTTTCAGGATGATGGGAATTTGGTTATTTCTGATGGGAACCGAAGCACGACGGCTCAATGGTCTATTAGCTCCAATAACCGCCTTGTCCGTATCGATCTGGACGCTGATGATTTTACCACATTTGATGACCGTGATGAACTAGACGATCTAGATGATGACTGGATAGTGGTAGAAAAAAGCGATGAATCACTTCATCTTCGGGAGAACGACGACGACGATGTTCAGGATGAAGTACGCTTTGAGCGAATCTGATACCTATCTTACTTATTACTACTTTTTATTTATGGTTTGGCAGAAGTTGGGCGTGTAACAGTTGAGGTTACCACGACCATAATCCTCTTCAATTAAGAGTAAATGGTCAGCCAGGTTCGCCAAAAGTATATTTCCTTACTCAATCACCAGCTTTTTTTATCCGAAAGATTCTTTTCGGGCACACACCCCTATGTTTTACTTAAATAAATTAATCATGAAAAATGTATCTTCAAAGTCAAATTTATTGCTGGTATTAGCTTTCGCTTGTACATCTATTGCTAGCTACGCACAAGACGAAACCGAATCTAAAACTTTATTTAATGATCCAATCTCACTATCAGAACTAGGCTTTTATGTAAACCCTACTTACCAGATTGGAAATCTTGATGAGGCAACAGCTCATATCTTAGGAGTGCGCGGAGGTGTAATGCTTAGCTCAAGCGTAACGGTAGGAGGCGCGTACCACTGGACACTCAACAATATTAGCCCTCAAAGTGAGGTCGTGGATAACTTATATATGGATATGCGATTGGGCGGAGCCTTTGTAGAATATACGCTGTGGTCAGATCAGGTTTTTCACCTGACTTTTCCACTGATGATCGGTATAGGTGAAGTTGAAATGGACTGGGAAACAGATATTGATACGGATACCAATCCTTATGGTGAAGAAAATTTCTTTTTCATAGAGCCATCTGCTCAACTCGAGGTAAACCTCATGAAGAATATTCGTTTTCATACTGGTATAGCTTACCGTATTGTAGGCAACATGGACTACCGAGCGCTGGATCAGTCTGATATTAGTGGTCTGACGGGAGTAGCTGGTCTAAAAATAGGGCTGTTCCGATAATCATTTGCAAGGTGCGGGAGCATGGGGCGGGGAAGTGAGACCAAACCGTACTCTCAGCACCTTGGCCTTTTTAACTACAAAGAATAATACCAAATCAAATAAGCTATAAAAATAGAATAAGACTAGTATTACGCGTAGATAAGGTACAGTAGTATAATTTATTTGCTTATCTCAGGTAAGGTTCCCACCAAAAGTATGGTTATAGGTGTCTTTAATTCAGTCGCCGATGGATGCTGAATTAAGTCAGCTATTTGGAGGCGGATACTAATGAAGATAACTACTTTTAACGGTAAATTACACTCTAGCTGCGGTCTCATTCACTATGCGTGCATTCTTTTTTCTTAGTGTCATTGCCTTAGTTATTACGTTTCCCTCTTTTGCCCAGCCAGAAACCGAAGAAACTGATAGCCTTCGTAAGCTCTTATCAACCCAAGTATCTAACTCGGATCGGTCAGAAGCACTATATCGTTTGATGTACGCATATACTTCTCCTCCTCAGCTGGACAGTATTCAATATTATGCGAACACCTTACTGAAGCACATCCACACGTATGGTACGGAAGAATCGCCCTACCAATTTATGGCGCAAGGGTTTCTATCCCTCGGTCGGCAGCACTATGATACCGCACTCATGGTTTTTCAACAAGCTTCTCCCTACTTCGCAGAGAAGAAAAATCACTGGCTTCAATTCAGTTTGTACGATGGACTAGGAAGTACGTACGAAGCGATTGAAGACTGGGAGAGAGCCGGGCAAAGTTACGAGCGAGGCATACAACCGTCTCAATATCAGAGGGACTCTTCCCGCGTTGCTTACTTTTGTTTTAATACGGCTCGTATGTACGCGGAACAAGAGCAGTTTGCCTCAGCAGCTGACCTCTTCTTACGAGCACTAGCCATTGAAACTGAGCAAGAGAACTTTCCAAAAGTAGCAAAGATCAACTACGCGATTGGGACACTATTCAGTGCTCAGGATCGCTGGAAAGAAGCCGAAAAATACTATCTAGAAGCACTAGAGATAGCCGAACGTATAAAATACTACGAAATCGTTGGGGCGTCGCTCAATATATTAGCGGTTCATAATAAACGGCAGCAGAACTACCACAAGGCAGAAGAGTACTATCAACGGGCTTTACAAATCGCGCAACAGATTGGTAACCCGAACTTCGTGGCGATTGCTTGGAATAACCTAGGGTCTTTGTCCATTGCTGAGGGAGATTTAGAGAAAGCAGAGGCCTATCTGCAAAAATCGCTATCGTTGGCTGACTCTGCCAATATAATGCAGCGAATTATCCTGGGACCTTTACTAAATCTGGGCGATGTGGCGTTTCAACAGCAACACTACGCTCAAGCGCAGTCATACTACGTAAAGACCCTGACACTGGCCAAGACAATTAATCGGAAAGAGAGTATAATTGAGGCTAGTCAGAGACTCACGGGTTTATGTGAAGCCCAGGGAGATTTTGAGCAGGCACTAGCAATGCAACGGCAGTATGCTGCTCTGAAAGATGGCCTGCAAAATGAAACTAACCAGCAGCATCTGAACCAATTGGAGATAAAATACCAAACGCTACAAAAGACGCAGGAGATAGCCCAACTAACCGAGGCAGCCAAGATCAAGAATTTACAGACAAGTCGGCAAGCGGCACTAATTGTTATCCTGGCTCTCTCCCTAGCTTTAGTAGGTGGAGCTGCTTTTTGGCAGCGACGTCAGGCCTCTTTAAACCAGAAATTGGCAGTTTTACAGGCAAGGCAAGATGAGCGGGACGTAGTAAGTCGTAAGATTGCGATGGACTTTCATGATGAATTGAGCAACGAGCTAACTTCTATTGCCTTAATAGCCAGGCACTTAAACAATCAATCTTCTTCAGAAACGAATCAGATCAGTCAACTTACCCAAAAGATAGAGAAGATTGCAAACAACTTATATCAGGGTACACGAGACTTTATCTGGTTGCTTGATCCTAATCACTCCCGTTTAGATCAGGTATACACTCATTTAGCTGATTTGGGAGCGGAGTGGTTTCTTTACACCGATACTCAATTTAGTACCACCCAACCCGAAGTAACTCTAAAACAGCCCTTGCCTTCAGGTTGGGGGCGACATTTATTATTAATCTTTAAAGAAGCTTTGCAAAATACTCGGCAACACGCTCAAGCAACGAGCGTTAGTCTGCAGGCTTGGGCAGAAAAAAACCAAATGCAGATTGTGCTTAAAGATAACGGAAAGGGGTTTACCACCCCAGACCGTAGAAGTGGGCTCAAACACATGCAACAACGGGCTCAAAAAATGGGAGCTACTTTGCATATTCACTCAACCCCTAATCAAGGCACTACTGTATCATTATTATGTACTATTCAATCACTAACCACAAAGAATGAACTCTAAAACCCATAAAGTCATCTTGATAGAAGATCATACCGAAACCTGTAACCAGTATCGTCGCGTAGTTAATGAGTCGCGTGACTTCCAGGTAATTCGTGCCTACGCTAGTGGCGAAGATGCTCTTAAAGACTTAGAAAGTATCCGCCCTGATGTAGTTCTTATGGATCTATCCTTACCAGGGATGTCGGGAATTGAGTGTACGAAATTGATTCGGCAGAAATTTCCAGAGATTACGATTATAGTGCTTACTGTACACTATCAGCCGGAGCAGGTTTTCAAGGCACTAGAAACTGGTGCAGTGGGATATATCATAAAAAATGCTGATGATCAACAAATTGTGCGAGCGATAAAAGAAGCATTGCAAGGAGGGGCACCATTGAGTGGGTCTATCGCCCGGATGGTGGTAACGTCTTTCCGTAGAAACCAAAATACTTCACTTACTGATCGAGAAGTTGAGGTGTTAGAAAAACTGGCCGATGGCAAAACAGCTCCTCACATTGCGGAAGAACTACATATCCATAAAGAAACCGTACGTACACATATCCGCAACATTTACGATAAATTACACGTCCGAAGCAAAGCAGAAGCTATTCAGAAAGCTCGCCATACCCGCCTACTGTAAGATATCTTACAAGCGTACTATTTTCTGGTTTTTTGCTTCCAGGTCAGAGTAAATATACTCCTTCTAAGGTGATAGACGATACTACTGTTACCCTCTACCTTTGTAATATCCTATTATTTGGAAGGACTTATAGAGTTATTCTTGAACGTAATTAAAAGAGTAATACCCATGAAAAGGACGTACAGTAATTTATCGTATGTAAGCGTATTCATCAGCCTAGTGCTACTGAGCCTGGTTGGCTGTGGCGACGATGATAATGATTCGCCTGCCCCCAATGCACCTGATGCCACCCCCTTGACTATTCAAGCACTACTACCTGACAGCGGTCGGGTAGCTGATCTAATTAAGATTTCGGGTAGTAGCTTTGGGCAGGATACCGCTAAAGTACAAGTGGCCTTTAATGATATACAAGCAGCTGCTATTCAATCAGTAAGCGATACCTTGATTCAGGTAGCAGTGCCGCCTGGAGCTACTACGGGTAAGGTACAACTGATTGTTGATCAAGACACCGTCTACTCCGAGCAAGAGTTTCGCATACTGGCAAGTTCAGACACTACTTCGGTCAGGGTCACGGCATTCTCTCCGAGGGCTGGAGGTATTGGCGATACTTTGACCATTACTGGAACTGGTTTTGGGGATTCGGTAGCCGATGTTGAAGTGAAGATAGGTGAAGTAGTAGCTAAGGTAATTGAAGTGAGTGTCACCCAACTGCAAGTGATTGTGCCAGAGAGCGCGAAGACTGATAAGGTTTCAGTGAAGGTGGGTGAACGAGAGGCTAGTTCGGAAGGAGAGTTTAAGGTGATTGAGTCAATGGTATTGCGGATCACCTCATTGTCTCCCCGTACAGGTTCAGTGGGTGATACGCTAGTGATTGAAGGAGAGGGGTTCGCAGTAGAGAAAGCTGAGAACGAAGTGAAGTTAGGAGAAGTAATTATGACAGTAATATCAGCTTCTGCGACTAAGTTAAAGGTGATCGTACCGGAAGAAGCCAAGACGGGTAAGGTGACCGTAAAAGTCGGTGAGCAAGAAGTAAGTTCAGAGGAAGAGTTTGAGGTGATTGAAGCCATCGTATTGCGGATTACTTCGCTTTCGGGCACGGATTTAGTGGAAGGGGATACTCTAGTGATTGAAGGGGAAGGTTTTGGAGAAAACTTAACTGAGATTCAGGTCAAGGTGGGTGATGAGTTAGTGGAAGTAGTAGAAATGAGCGAGACCAAGCTCATCATTATTATTCCTCAAGGTATTACTTCAGGCCAAGTGAGTATTGAGATTGGCAACCAGACGGCGACTAGTGAAGAAACGATTACTGTGAGTGAACCCTCCTTACTCATTACCAGGCTAGAGCCTACTAATGGCCATGAAGGTGTTACTGTCGTTATTACTGGTGAAGGTTTTGATGGGGATGACGATAAGAACCAGGTAAAATTCAATGGAGTTATTGCTACGATTACGAAGGCAACGCCGACCGAAATCACCGTGACAGTACCTCCTGGGGCCTACACCGGGAAAGTAACAGTGATCGTTCGAGGGAAAACAAGCACTTCGGTAGAGGACTTTAAGATTGATTGGGTGAAAAAAGTAGACTTTCCTTTTAATGGGAATCGTAACAACCAGCACCGAGCTTTCACCATTGGTGAGAAAGGTTATGCTATAGATATGTTTGAACATAAGCTATATGAGTATGATCCAGTGGCAAATAGTTGGAGTGAAAAAGCTGAGGTGCCTGAATCTGATAACCCGGGGTATTCCCGCCGAGCTGCAGTAGTGATGGTAATTAGTAATAAAGCCTACGCCGGGTTAGGCTGGAACATTAACTCAACTACCTTCTTCGATTGGTGGGAGTATGATCCAGCCACGGATAAGTGGACTCGAAAAGCTGATTGCCCTTTTAATCTAGGAGTGGGTTTTGCTGTCAATGGCAAAGGATACGTGCAGCGCACTGGTACCAAAGAGGTTTACGAGTACGATCCGGTAGCGGATACCTGGACACAAAAGCAAGACTTTGGTGGAGGAGAGTTCATTAACTATTGGGGGCACTCAACAGGTTTTGCTGTGCAAGATAAGGGATACCTAGCAGCTGGTAACGGAGGGTCAGAGTTGTGGCAATACGATCCATCAAGTGATACTTGGACTCAGAAGACAGACTTTCCGGGTGAAGGAAGAAACAATCCAACCAGCTTTGTAATCAATGATAAAGCTTACGTTGGTATTGGTGGCCAGGCTGACCTTTGGGAGTATGACCCACAGACTGATACTTGGAAGGAGCAACCACCATTGCCAGAAAATGCCAATAGAAGAAACGCACTCAGCTTTGTAATTAACAGTAGAGCGTACGTAGGTAACGGAGCACGCCCATCAGGAATCAATTCGTTCTTTATATATCGAGACCTTTGGGAGTTCACCCCTTGATACAAGTCAAATATGATGGACAAGGCCAGGTTCTATTGGCCTTGTAGTTCGCCTAGGAAGCAGGTTTTTGGATACCACTGAAATGTGACTTTAAATACCAAAATAGGCTTATCGAAAAAAGAACAGATTTTACTCATTTATGACTTTGCTCACACTCGGGATATCAAAACAGAGGGTTGATGATTCGCCTGATTTTAGATAATTATCTAAAAGCTAATTTCCTGTCAATGAAGGTAGAGCTGCATAAGTAATTAGAAGATAGAAAGCTATGGAAAATCTATGTAAGCGTGCCAACTACCAAGCAATTGTATCGGGGCTACTGTGGTTTTTAGCATTAAGCGTCAGTACCGAAAATATGGCGCAGAGAATCCCGGCGGATCCACAAGACAGCCTTTTACTGGTACAATTCCAGCAAGAAATACAGTCTCACAATTGGCCACAAATCTGGAATTTCTCAACTCCTGTGGAGGAATGGATAGGAGTGAGGCTAGAAAGTGGTTCTGGGAAAGTGAAAACATTAAATTTTAGAGGTGATCAAATCAACTTCCAAACGGATAGCCTTCCAAGCTGTATCCAGACGTTACATGCACTAGATAAATTAGAAGAACTATCTTTCGTAGCGCTTGGCCTCAAGCACGTCCCCCAAGAAATAGGAGGCTTTTCGCAATTAACCAGCTTGGTTCTCAATTATAACCAACTAGAAGGCATTCCAGAGGAAATCAATCAGTTAACAGAATTAAGATTTCTCGCTGTTGGGAGTAATCAGCTGGTCATATCTCCGGATGTTCATAATCTGAAAAAATTAGAGCAGTACAGTCTGACAGCTAATAGTAACATGAACACGCTACACTCCTCTACTTTTGAACTAACAAGTTTAAAAAGATTAGATATCGGCTTTTGTGGCTTTATCCAATTACCAGCAGATATCAGCCGATTGACAAATCTGACAGAACTAATGGTGGGATCTAATCAATCATTAGCGTCTTTACCATCTACCATTGGGCAAATTACCTCACTGGCAACACTGGAATTAAGCCATTGTGCACTGACTGAGTTACCCAGCGTTGTAGGGGACTTACGTAATTTGAGAGATCTATCTATCAGCCACAATCGGTTGACTAATCTTCCGACTAACCTAGAAAACCTCGACAACCTGCTTCAAATCAACTTTTCAGGAAATCAGCTCATAGCTTTCCCTTCTGTGTTGGTAGCAATGAGCCGACTTCGGTTCATTGATGGAAAAAATAACCAGATGCAAGGAAGCATACCGGAGCAAATATTTCTGAAAAGAGGATTACGGCTGGACGTAGAAGACAATTGGCTTTCGGGAGAATTACTGGTGAAATCTTGGAGAGTACCAGAGCGATTATTTGTAAGCAGAAATCGCTTTACTTTTAAAGACATGCATAAGATGTTTGGCCTTTTTGAGCCTGACCATCCTAACAGACCTACTTTTTTTGAATTTCATCCTCAAAAACGTATAGGCACTGCCAGAACTTTCAAGCCGAAAGCTGGAGATCACTTCACGTTGTTTATTGACAATTACACACCTTTAACTGGCTGTGAGTTTGCTTGGTATAGGAAAGCGAATCAAAATTCATTCTCTGGCACCGGGGTTTCCAATCAGCAAGAGTTAGTGATCCCTAGTGTTGATCCTACCCAACATAGTGGCATCTATTACTGTGAGGTAACGCATCCCAATTTCCCATCTATCAAACTGAGGAGTAATGAAATCAGAGTGATAAGCCTTGACCAACCGCCTTCACTGACTGTAAGAAATCAGACCTTCCGGCAAGGTAACGTTCTCGGACTGGATTTCTCTTACCGAGATGATTTTACTCCTAGCGATGAATTGAAGCTTTCCGTTTCTACGGAAACAACGCACCTTAAAATTTCTTTTGATACGCAAAGTCGAAGGTATGGCGTCACTCCTAAAGATGACCAATGGCTAGGTACAGACAGTGTTACCATCTCGGTGACGGATGAAGCAAATCAAGCTACCACCAAAAAAGTTGCCATCACGGTGATTCCTTCTACCAACCAACCGCCCGTTGTGAGTATTCCTCCTATCTACATGAACATCATAAATGATGCACAATTACCTTGCACACCAGGAACGCCTAATTGCAATCTATCTTACATATTTGTAGTTACCACTCCACTGCACCATTTTATAGAAGATGATTTGGCTATCAACAGTACATCATTTTATAAAATATTGGAAGCAAATCAGTTGGGTCAGATTAATGGTAATAGTAATGTAACAGTCAGAATTATTCCCTACAGGAGCAACGTTGCAATGGAGGCTGCAATGTTGGCTAAGCAAGATACTACCATCAATGTTACTTTGGAGGTAACCGATCGAGAAGGGTTGAAGTCTACGCAGGAAATAACGTTGATTGCCAAGAGTATTTTACCCAATAAATCGCCAGAAATTACTGAAATCCCCATTCAGTCTATTTTACAAGGAGAAAGGCAATTTCCGACGCTCAATCTAAATAATTATGTCTCTGACGACTATCTTCCTAATGAATTGCTCATCTGGGAAGTACGCAGCAACCTACAAACCAACTTAGCAATATCAGTATCAGATAGTCTTGTTCATACCTTCCCTATACACGCCGACAGTGCCTATGTGGAAACTGTCGTTTACGACGTATATGAGAAAGCAAACTATAATAGATCTAATAATGTATCGGTGGTTTATGAAATAGTAGAGGGCACAGGCCACACAATTTCAGGTACCATTACAGTAGATGATCAACCTTTATCCGGAGTGCAACTGACGGGATTCCCTTCATCACCGATCGTCACGGATAATGCAGGGCAGTATACCGCTGAGATACCATCGGGCTGGTCCGGTACGGTGACTCCAGTACTAGAAGATTACCGATTTGATCCTGTCAACATCACGCACACCAATGTATCGATGGATCTAGCAGGTAACGATTATAAAGCGTTCCTTGCTGAAGTAGTAACTTACACGATTGCGGGGATGGTCACAAAAGGGGGACAACCCTTATCGGGTGTGGAATTGCGAGGTTTTCCTTCAGCATCAGTCATCACTAATAACGTAGGCCAATATACAGTGGAAGTACCGTCTGGTTGGTCGAGTACGGTGACTCCAGTGCTAGAAGATTATCGGTTTGATCCTGATAGTATCGTATATACGACGGTAGCAATGGATATGACTGGGGATTATGCGGGAACCTTTGATGGGGCAGTGACTTATACAATTTCGGGCACAATAACCATAGGCAATCAACCCTTGTCAGGAGTACAACTAACAGGTTTCTCCTCGTCATCAGTCATCACCGATAATGCCGGTCAGTACGTGGCTGAGGTGCCTTCCGGTTGGTCGGGTAAGGTAACTCCAGTATTGGGAGACTATCGGTTTAATCCAAGAAGCCTATCCTACCAAAACATAGCCAGCGACCAAACCAATCAAAGCTTTAACGCTCGAGTAGTAACTGGTATCCATCCTGATGTCAATCATAAGCCTTTGCAAGTATTTCCTAATCCAAGTACCAATGAGGTATATCTCAAGGTGAATCATACTTCGTTCGCAACCGGGCAAATCATCATGTTTAGTACCTCAGGCAATCAAATAGAGGTTGTTAACTTAAAAGCTGGATTAGAGACGTATCGTTTACAAAATAAAGAGGGTGTCCATTACCTTCCTGGGATTTACATCGCTAAGCTCTATCTCGATAAAGAACTCAAGTCAACAGTAAAGGTAATGATTGCAGAATAATCGTTTTAATCAATTGTATACTGCATAGAATGTCATCGTACGGCATCTGTACATTACCAATTACTCGCAGACTGAATTACTCATTCCGTAAACTATCCACTGGATTAGCTAAGGCGGCTTTGATGGATTGATAGCTGACGGTGAGTAGGGCGATTAATAAAGCTAACAGGCCGGCTATGGCAAAGGTCGACAGCCCGATACTGGTGCGGTAGGCAAAATCGTTGAGCCACTGCTGCATAGCCCAGTAAGCTAGGGGCGTAGCTACGATAAATGCGATAATCACCAAACGGGTAAAATCTTTGGAAAGCAATACAATAATGCTTTTTACTGAGGCTCCGAGCACCTTACGGATACCAATTTCCTTAGTGCGCTGCTCAGCCATAAAGGCAGCGAGAGCTAATAAGCCCAAACAGGCAATAACAATAGCTAGCAGAGAAAACCCGCCGAAGATCGTCCCGGTTCGCTGATCGGCTTTGAACAGAGCATCAAAATCTTCATCCAGGAAGCTGTAATCCATCGGCATACCATCGGTATGGCGATTCCATGCAGTTTCAATCGTAGCTAGTGTTTGGGGAAGATCATTGGAGGCAATACTAACCTCTACAAAATTTTGGCTACCCGATAGCATTAGTACCAGTGGCTCTACGACAGTGTGCAGCGATTGATAGTGGTAGTCCTCTACCACACCCACCACTTTAGCATCGAACTCAAAACTTATTGAGACAGTACTGCCAACGGGTTGTAACAGCCCCAAGGCTTTTACTGCCTGTTCGTTTAAGATAATGGCGTGTTTTGACGAATCAGCCGCTATCTGGCGAGAAAAATTACGCCCCTCTTTCAGTTGGATATTCATGGTGGGTAGGTAATCATAGCTGACCGCCAAGATATCAAGAAGAATGGCATCTTCGTCCCGAAAGGTTAATCCAGAAATGCTATCTACTGTAGTTGCTGGAACAAATATCTCCTCCTCATATCCTGCTAGAGGCGACACATTCGTAAAACTGACTCCTTTTACATCGCTCAAACTTGTCAAAGAGTTATTAAAAGCTTCTTTGTTACCTTTTAAGGACTTACCGTTGCGGAGAACGATCACGTTTTCCCGATCAAATCCCAAGTCTTTATTACGGATATACTGAAGTTGGCGGTTGACTACCAGCGTACATACAATGAGCACGATAGAAATGACGAACTGAAAGACTACCAGCGAGTTTCTCAGGTAAACATTTTTGCTACCCGCCACCAGTCGTCCTCGTAGCACTTGCGCGGGGCGGAAGCGAGTGAGATAAAATGCGGGGTAACTACCGGCTAGTACGCCTGCTATTATCCCGAGCAAAATAACGGAAGGAATAAACCACAGCTCGGTATACGGAAGATGAATTGGTTTATCAGCGATATGGCTAAATGGAATGCGCAATAGCTCAACTAGTGCAAGTGCAAGAAGCGTTGAAAAAAAACTTAGTAATAAAGCTTCGCCCAAGAATTGCCGAATAAGCTCCAACCGAAGCGAACCCATCGTTTTACGAATACCCACCTCCTTGGCTCGGCCAGCAGAATGAGCGGTAGTCAGGTTCATAAAGTTAATGCAAGCAATCAGCAAGGTAAAAAAAGCGATAGATCCGAAGATATAGAGATACTTGATATCGCTATTGGCTTCAAACTCTCCGCGTAGGTGGGAGTAAAGATGAATTTCAGTCATGGGCTGAGTGAATAGCTCTACGGTGTAGCCTAGCTCTTGAAATTGATCGTACTCCCCAAAGTATTTCTTCAATAAATCTTCTGCCTGAATATTAACGTTGTCAATGCTAGCGTCTTCGCGTATTCGGAAATAGGTATAAGTCTGAATGTTATTCCAACTCTCGGACTTACTCATAGGGTCGGATAGATAGGAATACACAATTTCAAACTGAACATGGGAAGTAAGAGGCACCTCAGCCATAATACCTGTTACCTTAAAGGCTTCTCCGTCAATCGTAATTTGCTGCCCTACTGGGTCTTCGTCCGGAAAGTACTTCTGAGCTATGGTCTCAGTCATTACCGCCGAATTAGGATGTTGAAGCACTGTGGTAGGATCGCCCTGAAGCAGTGGGAAACTGAACAGTTGAAAGAACTCAGGGTCGGTCGCTAGTACATCATCCTCCTTGAAGGTTATTCCGTCCCGACGAAATATTTTATTACTATGCCGATCAATCCGAACCGCCAAGTCTACTTCAGGAATCTCTTCTACGAATACCTGAGCTACACCCGGACCGACTTTCACTCCGGTAAACCCGCCTTCACCAATCTCTACGTTCATTCCCAATCGGTAAATCTGGTCGGCCCGCTCGTGAAAACGATCGTAACTCAACTCGTGTAAAATGTACACGGTAATTAGCAGGGTGCAGGCCATTCCCAGTGCCAGTCCGAAAATATTAATACCCGTATAAAACGGTCGCTTACGTAAGTTGCGGAATGCGATGGTAAGGTGGTTCTTAAGCATAATTATTAGTTTGGGGTGGGGGGCTTGGAGCAGGGCTACCGTAGCCGACATGCTCCCAGCATCCTGCCGATTTATTCATTTCGTAAACTATCTACTGGATTAGCCAAGGCGGCTTTGAGTGACTGGTAGCTGACAGAGATCATTGAAATCAGTAGCACGCTACCACCAGCTATTAGAAATAGCCAGATCGGAATATCAGTACGGTAAGTAAATGTTTGCAACCACTGATTAGTTATATACCACACCAGCGGAGAAGCGATAAACAAAGCCACTAGAACGAGACGAGAAAAGCTGCCTGATATTTGCGTGAATATCTGCTGTACACTGGCACCCAACACCTTACGAATCCCAATTTCTTTTCGTTTTCGCTCAGCAACGAAGGTTATCAGTCCGTACAAACCCATGCAGGCAATGAAGAGAGCTATTGCTGTTAGGTAAGTGAAGACTTGCCCTAAACGCTTTTCTGCCTCGAACTGCCGAAAGTAATCATCATCTAAGAACGAGTAAGTAAAAGGAGTTTCAGGGGCTTGGGCTTGCCATTTTTCTTCAGTATCAGCCAGTAGCTGTTGAATTTGTTCAACACCACGAGACTGTTCCTGGGGTTTCAAAGCAATGAATTTCCGATTGCTAGTCCACATGGGCGCACCTTCAAAAAAGATGGCGAGGGGTACAATCTGCTGGTGTAACGATTGAAAATGAAAATCAGAAGTAACGCCTATAACTTCAAAGAGCTGATCGGTATGTTGTAAATATTTACCTATCGCAAACTCCGGCGACTCAGGATCAATACTCCAGCCCAATGATTGTACGGCTGCCTCATTGAGTACTACTGTCTGGCGATCAGAAGCACTACCCTCGATGAAATTTCGCCCGGCTTGCAACTCAATATCCATGGTTGGCAAGAAATGAGCATCAGCAACAATAGTGTTAATGGGTGCGGAAGTTTCGGCATTACCGTAGGGCGAAAAGTTATCTTCATTCCAAACGGTAGGTGGCATTGCACTGGTGGAAGCTACCGATGTTATCCGACTATCCCGACGTAGTTGGTTGATAAGCTGTTCGCCCTCATTGGGAGCCCGTTCGGCGTAGTGGAGAACAATAAGGTTATCCGAGGCAAACCCTAGCTTCATATGTTGGGTAAAGTGAAGCTGGCGATGGATAACCAGCGTAAAAACAATTAGCCCAATGGAAATAATAAACTGAAAGGCTACCAGGCCATTTCGCATTACAATAGCTTGGGTGCCTTTACCTGTTACCACTTTCTGTTTCAGGGCTTTTACTGGCTGAAAAGATGTTAAATAGAAGGCCGGATAACCTCCTGCCAATAGGCTGATGATAAGAACGAACCCGATGAGAAGTAAGAAGAAAGATACATCCGCTGATACTAGCAGGGAAAGATGTTTACCGGAAATTTGATTGAAAAAAGGAGCCAGTAGCTCGGTGAGACCCAACGCTATAATCATAGCTAACCCACCCATTAACAAGGATTCTAATAGAAACAAACTAATCAACTGGGGTTTACCTGAACCTAATGTCTTATGAATTCCGACTTCTTTAATCCGCTGGGAAGCTCGGGCGGTTGATAGGTTTACGAAGTTAACGATGGCTAAAACCATAACTAACAGAGCTATGGTAATCAGTAGATAAACATTATTGATATCACCAGTAGGCCCCAGACGACTAGAAGAGTTGTTAGAAAATAAGCGAATATCAGTAAGCGGCAGCAAGAAAAGCTCCCATTTTTTGCCTTGCTTTTGGTAGTCATCAAATGAGTATCCATAGATACGTTCTAGCGAACTTCCGGCGTATTGGGCAGGTAGCGACTTAACCTTATCTGCGAGGCTCTGAATATCAATCCCTTCCTTTACTTTTACGTAAGTAGCGAAGCCAGTCCAGATCCACGACCATTCCCGCCTTTCCACTTCAGGGAAAGTAGTCATAGATAGTAAAAGGTCAAACTGGAAGTGCGATTGATCGGGAAAACTTTTTACAACGGCTCCGACTTCCACAGTTTGCTTGTTGGACCCAACTTCTAGCGTCAACAATTGACCTAGTGCAGCTTCTTCGCCAAAGTATCTCTGGGCAGTAGCTTCGGTCAGAATTGCGGTGTTGGGCTCACGTAATGCCGTGGATACATTTCCTGCTAATGTGTTTAGGGTGAAAATGTCGGCGAAAGTAGAATCTACTCCTAAAGCGTTTTCTTCTTCAAAAGATTTGAGTTGACGATTCTCAGCATTGGGAGTTATGAAAAGCAAACCAGAGGTAAATATTCTCACCGCAGAAGTAATCTCGGGGAATTCATTTGCTAGCAGTTCAGCAGCAGGTGCGGGAGTGGAGCCAAATCGCTCGTCAGTATCACCCCAGATGTACGACATATCTACCCGGTATATCTGGTCGGCATTTTCGTGGAACTGGTCGTATTGGAGTTCATCTTGCACGTATAAGCCAATGATGAGGCAAACGGTGATTCCTACTGCCAAACCTACAATATTAAGGGTAGTGGGTAGCTTCTGCTTCATGCCATTCCGTAAGATGATTTTCAAATAATTCTTTATCATAAATTTTGGTTTGGAGCGGGGAGCTGGGGGTGGGGTGACGCCAAGCCCCCAGCTCCTCGCTAAGTTATTCATCTCGTAAACTATCTACTGGGTTAGCCAACGCGGCTTTGAGTGACTGGAAGCTTACGGTAAGCCAGGCGATGAGTAAGGCAGCTACACCAGCTAGCGTAAATATTCCGACACCTATCTCAGTACGGTAAGCAAAATTCTCTAGCCACTGGGTGGCTAACCAGTACGATATTGGTGTAGCTATCACAAATGCAATCAGTACCAGCTGGATAAAGTCCTTGGAAAGGAGATACGTGATTTGGCTTATAGAAGCACCTAGCACTTTTCGGATACCCACCTCCTTTGTTCTTTGGGAGGCTACGAAAGAAGCAAGTCCTAGCAAACCTAAACAAGCTACCAGAATGGCTAACACCGTGAAAACACTGAGTACCCTCCCCAGCCGTTGCTCTGCCCTAAATAAACGGTCAAAGTCCTGATCGAGGAAAGAATAAACAAAGGGGTTATCTGGCTCAAACTGTGACCATATTTCTCTTATCTGCTCTACGCCATTGGCGGCATCTCCGGCGGTAAGTCGTACTGCCGCGTAGTCGCTCAGAAAGGTAGGGGAGAAGATCTTGAAAGTAACGGGTTTCACCCATTGATCAAACGACTCTAAATGAAAGTTTTTAATCACCCCAAGTACTTGCAACCGTTCTTCATCATCTGCTCCCTGGTTCTTAATGATGGTTTTTCCGACTGGATCGGTCAGACCCAATACTCTTACCGCAGATTCATTTAGTAGTATTCCTTCCCGGTCAGAAGCCCGATCTTCCTGAAAACCACGGCCATCAATTACCTCCAAGCCCAATGTGGCAACATAATCGGGATCAATCAGGAACCACTGCATGCCTTGTCCTCCGCTAGAGCCTTCGGGGCGAATATCGCGCATTACCCGATGAGGTTGAGACGGTATACCCGTAGCAAAACTCACCTGCTTCACCCGCGATTGATTCATCAGTGCATCCTTAAAATCTTCCCAGCGTTCCTGAATTTCTTTGTCGTTTTTGATCACCAGCACATTTTCCCTGTCGTAGCCAATATCTTTAGTCTGAATAAACCGAAGCTGCTGAATGACCAGTCCCGTGGTGATAATCAGACCAATAGATACGGCAAACTGGAAAATGATGAGTAGGTTACGCAGCTTTCCAGTTCGTAAAGAAGAAGCTGTTTTACCCTTGAGTACCGCTACTGGGCGAAAAGCCGAAAGATAGAATGCGGGATAAATACCCGCAATTAGCCCTACTAAAATGACTCCCCCCACTAGCGATAGTAGTAAACTGGGATGATTGAACCAGTCAAATACAAGTTCTTTACCAGTCAAGGTATTAAAGGGAGTTCGTAAAGCTTCCACGCAACCAAGAGCCAATAAAACCGCTACTAGGGTGATGAGAATCGACTCAAATAAAAACTGAAAAACCAAATGCAAGCGAGGTGACCCTAGTACCTTTCGTACCCCAACCTCTTTGGCTCGCCGGTTCGCCTGGGCGGTAGATAAATTCATAAAGTTAATACAGGCGAGTAGTAGAATAAGGACACCAACAATTACTAGTGTGTACACCGTGGTGATATTTCCGTTGGCTTGATGTTCGCGTAGTAGGTCTGAGTGCAAATGAATATCAGTAACCGCTTGTAATTCATACGTCAGATCAGCATTCTCTTTGGGTCCAGAATCGTTCGTGTCTAGAAATGGTTTAGCGTATTGTTCAGCAACTTGATCGAGTTTATCAGCCAAGCTGGCCATTCGTTCAGGATTATCTACCACGTCGGTGCGCACCTTTAAATAGGTATGCATGATGTTCCAAGCCCAATTGCCACCGTCAGTAATTTCCTGATAACCCATAGTTGGAACCAGCATATCGAAAGGGAAGTGAGTAGCCGAAGGAGGGGCAACCACTCCGGTAATCTGACGAGCAGCCCGGTTTCCTCCGAACAGAATTTCTTTACCCAGCACTTCGCCTCGTTCTACCGCTCCAATTCCGAAGTATCGCTCAGCAGTAGCCTTCGTGAGTACTATTGCGTTAGGTACGTGTAGTGCCTGTTTATCACCTGCGATCAGATTGAAATCCAGTACCTCTAAGAACGAAGAATCAGCAATGTAAATAGAGGTTTCTCGGAAAACCTTTTCTTGCCCATCATTTTCATCATCGGGCAGGCGCATGGTGGAATGATTCCAAGTAAACACCCGAGCTACGAATTCTACTTCGGGAATATCTTGTTTAACAGCTTCGTACAGTGGTGGGGGAGTAGTTGCCAATTGGTAGCCTTCGCCACCGTTGGTGACAACGCGGAAAACTCGTTCGGCATCCTGATGAAATTGGTCATAGCTCATTTCGTCTACTACGTACCAGGTAATGAAGAGGCTAGTGGCTAATCCTAAAGCTAATCCTACAATATTAATCGTAGTATGAAACTTCTGCCGATAGGCGTGTCGTAAAGCAAGAGTGAAATATTTTTTGATCATAGCATTATGTTGATGATTAATGACTGATGAAAAATGAAAGGAGTGCTCATTAATCACTAGTCATTTATCATGATTCATTAATTGGTTAGTCAATAATCTCTACCATGTTGATTGCAAAACTATTGTTTTTAGTATTTTGAGAGTATGTGATTTTAATAGAGTGAAAACTGATGGTGCCTCCTGCCTGAAACGCTTCACTAATGCCATTCGGAAGCTCTATTTTTCCCGTAGCTTGGACTATTCTCTTCTTTCCAAATATTCCCAAAAATGCTTTACGGATATTCAGAGAATCAAAAGTCAATTGTACATCTTCATCAGCTAAGAATCGGCAGGTATGAATTAAATCCTCTCTAGACGTAGTTCTGTCAAGCAGTACCATAGTCGTAATTATCTCATCACCAGTAGTATTGATTTTAGATGTCCTAGTTATTGGTGTTGGATTTCTGTCTGCGCTATTTGCTAATGCAAAATAGTTTGCCGTTAATCCGCAATATATAGTTAGCACAAATGCAATAACTTTAAGATTAGCTTTCATAACTTTAGGGTTGAGTTTCTCTGTGAATAATATTTTGCAAGGCTCACTCCAAAAAATAGCCAAAAATGTAAATAATTGATTTTCAGATTTTTATGTGTAATATAATGTAAACTCGTTGAATTTAATGTTCGGTTTTGATACAGCTAAATGTCTGATTTTGATACGCCAACCCCCGTGCACACCGCCTGATTATTCATTCCGTAAACTATCCACGGGGTTAGCTAGAGCTGCGCGAACCGTCTGAAATCCTGTGGTGAGGGCTACAAAGCCTAACATCACTATACCGGTCAGCAAAAAAATGCCAACGTGTAACTCCATTTTACTTTGAAAATCCTGAAGCCAGAACTGCATCAGATACCAAGCAGTAGGAGTAGCTATTATAAAGGATAGCAGAATCATCCGAGTGAAAGATGTGGAAATGAGAAGTACTATTTGAGCTACTGATGCTCCTAGCGTTTTACGAATACCGATTTCTTTGGTACGAGCTTTAGTAGTGTAGGTAACCAATCCAAATAGACCTAAACCAGCGATGAAAATAGCTACAACGGCAAAGATGGTAAAGATTTTTCCTAGACGAATATCCTGACGGTATAGGCTGTCGTACGTATCATCCAAGAAGCGGTAATCAAACATTAAATCCGGGCTGATCTTTTTCCACTCATTGTGAATATTTTGGATAGTCTCAGTGATGTTTGCAGACGATATTTTAACTAACATATTACTTAACCGTTCTTCACTGAGGCGAATTATTGTGGGAACTTCTTCCCGCTTCAGAGACCGGTACTGGAAGTTATCAACGACTCCAATGATCGTTTTATCTTCCATACCTAGATCATCATTAAAAGATCTTACGGAAGCCCCTATTGGGTTTTCTATCTGAAAAGCTTCCACTATCGCTTGATTAACTACTACGGCATTGTTAAAATCATTTATAGAATTTTTCTGGAAGACTCTACCCTTAGTAACCTCCACCTCGAGTAAATCGAAGAAGTCTTCATCTACATTGAATCCGTAAATAGTAATGTCCTCAGAATCAGATTTGGTCGTATCTACCTTGGTAAGCCAAATGTCATTGATGCCTGGCATTGGGGCACTAGTTACTCCGAGTACAGAAGGTAGCTGAAGTAGCTGACTTTTAAGCTTGCGATGGCTTTTGAATTTTCCGGTTGGATTTTGAATAACTAATACGTTATCTCGCTGAAACCCTAAATTGATATCTCGTAATAAATTAAGCTGTTGCCAGATAATCAGTGTGCTAATGATTAGTACCAAAGAAATACCGAACTGAAACAAAACTAACCCTTTCCTAAACGACAACCTTATGCCCCATGAATCAGGTAGTGTTTGGCCTTTTAGTACGCTTGTGGGGCGATAGGATGATAAAATTACTGCGGGGTAAAATCCTGCAACTAAAGTTAGACTTGGTACGAGAAAAGCGATAAAAGTTATGACAAACGGATCAGAAAAGTACTGCATCGATAACGTTTTGCCTGTGATACCATTTAACAGAGGTAGTACTAATTCAGTAACTACTCCGCCTAATAAGACAGCCAATCCGACCAAGTAGCAAGTTTCGCCCATGAATTGGCCTAACAACTGACTTCGTTTGGCTCCAATAACTTTACGTACTCCTACTTCTTTAGCTCTTTCCGATGAACGTGCCGTAGATAAGTTGATAAAATTGATACAAGCAATTAGCAAGATGAGCACTCCAATTGTACCTACGATGTATACATAGCGAATGTCGCCGCTAATACCGTCACTATAAACTATTTTATCGTTAGCATAAAGATGAATATCAGCTAGGGGATCAATGTGATATCGGTAGTTTATCTCCTCTTTTGCTGCATTTTCCTGTATAACTTCCTGTAATTCAGCTTCCAGTTTTTCTTGCTTGTAGTCTGGCTTGGTCAATATAAAGAGGTCGCCCACTCCTCTATTTTTATCATGTTCTTGTGTAACGGTGGTGGCTAAGATATTGAACTGGAAGCTGGAGTTATGAGGAATTTCTTTTAGTACTCCAGTTACTTCATATACCTGACCATTGACAAGGGTTAGCGTATTTCCGATTGGGGTTGTATTGGGAAAATACTTTTGAGCAATGTAGGAGGAAACTACCGCAGTGTTAGGGCGAAGTAGTGCCAACGAATCGACTCCTTGTCGAAGTGGGAAATCAAGTAGGTTAAAAATGTTAGGGTCGGCTTTAGTAAATCCCTCTTCTGTAAACAGGTCATCTTTATGGCGGATAGTGACATTTCTCCCTTGACTAATATAAGATACATCCTTAATACCTGAGTACTTATCTTTTAGTAAATAGCCAATCTCATTAGGGACAAGCACTTTGAAAGCATCTTGTACCTTCGCTGTAACTCGGTAAACTTGATTGACATTAGCATGAAATCGATCATAGGTTAATTCATCTTTCACAAATAGCCCTGTCAGAAGAAAAAAAGCAATGCCAATAGATAGGCCTGTAATATTAAGAATTGCGTAAACTCTTTCCTTGATTAGTCGGCGTATGGTAAGTATTACGTAGTTCTTAAACATCACTTTATTCAATTAGCAATGTGCGGGGCACCCCGTGCAGTGAACAATCACCTTCTATACATATGCAACTGCACATTATTTTACTCGTTTCGTAAACTATCTACTGGGTTAGCTAAAGCAGCTTTTACTGATTGGTAGCTAACGGTAAATAGAGCGACCAATGCCGAGAAAGCAATAGCCATGATAAATGTGTTGATCCCAATATCAATCTGATAAGTGAAGTTCATTAGCCACTTACTCATCACATAGTAGGCAAGCGGAGCTGCCAAAAGGAAAGCTATTCCTACCAATACTATGAACTCTCGGGAGAACAAAACTAGAATACTCCTAACCGAAGCACCCAGTACTTTGCGAATACCCACTTCCTTGGTGCGGCGTACCGCCATAAAGGAAACCAGCCCGTAGAGGCCCAGGCAGCCGATAAAGATGGTAATTACTGCTAACACTTTAAATAATTGAGTAAGTCGAGCTTCTTCTTGATAATAGGCAGCAATACGTTCATCCAAAAACTGGTAATCAAATAAGTACTCAGGGTACATGCTGGCCCAATCTGCTTCTAACTGTTGGATAGTTTCAGCCAAAACATGAGATTCTTGGCTGGCATGGGCAGTAAGGTCTAGCTTGATATTGGCAGTTTCGTATTCTTTTGGTCGCTGTAGCAATCCCACGTAGTCTAGCTCTCCGTGTAACGATTTGGTATGGAAGTTTTCAGTCACACCAATAATACTGTAGGTAGTTTTTGTGCCAATAAATATGATCTCATTCAGGGCCTCTTCAGGATTAGAAAAGCCCACTCTCTCAGCTAACTTACGGTTGATCATAATCTGCCCGGTAGTGTCAGAAGGTTGAAAGTTCCTTCCGGCTAGTAGCGGTATCTGGTACAGATTGAGGTATTGATCGTCTACCGACTGCCGTTCAAATACAATGCTTTCTTCCGAAGCACCCTTACGGCGAATATCCCGGAAGGAGGTGTTTCTCTTAATACCGGAGGGCGAGGTAGAGGCAAAGCTTACCGATTTTACCGCAGGAGAAGATTTCCAGCGATTTTCTAGGGTTTGTAGAGCGGAAAGAGACGGGGTCTTTCCCTCGGGTAATTTCACAGTAACTACGGCTTCCGGTTCAAAACCTAGTTCAGCACTTCGGAAGTAGTCCATTTGCTGGATCACCACAATAGTGCCGATGATAAAGACTTGGGCAATCACAAATTGTAGTATAACCAACCCTTGTCGCAAGGGCATTTTATGGGAAGGGCCACTATTGATCTTGTTTTTAAGAGCAGCTACTGGATTGAAGCGGGACATCATTAGAGCAGGGTAGGTACCGGCCAACAAAGCCACTCCCACAATAATAATTGCTAAAGTACCAATTGTAGTCGAGTTGGAAATAAGCGCACCACGGCTTTCTATCCGAAGTAAATCCTGGGCGTATACGCTTACTAATTCGGCAGCTCCTAATGCTAATATTCCTGCGGTTAGAGTCACCAGAAATGTCTCACCTAAAAATTGCCCAGTGAGTTGATGGCGCATTCCACCTAGTGTTTTGCGAATACCTACCTCTTTAGAGCGCAATACCGACTGAGCTGTGCTTAAATTGATAAAGTTAATAGCAGCGGTACCTAAAATAAATGCGCCAATAATAAGCAAAGCCCAGATAGTTTCCTGACTTACGGTGCGGGCGTGGTAATTGCCAAAGCGAGCGTCAGTATGAACCTCCGGTAAAGGCTGTAGTTGGTATCGTCGTGACTTAGCCATTGATTTACTGACATTAGCGGCGTGAATCTGGTGAATTTGTTCTTCCGCTTCTGCGGGGCTTACTCCTTCTCGTAGCAAAATATAACTCTGGTGCTCGTCGCTAACTGAGTACCAATTTGAAAAATGCTCTTTTAGTAGGCCTTCCGTATTCAGCGTGGTATACGATATCATGATTCGGAACGGAAAGTCGGAGTTGGCGGGAAGGTCACTTACTACACCAGTGACCTTAACATCTATAAGGTTGTCCAATCGTAACATTTGTTCCAATGCTTCTCCATCAGGGAAGTATTTCTCAGCCACCGATTCGGTTAGCACCACACTAAATGGTTCACCTAAAGCAGTTTCTGGATTACCCGCTATCCAGCGGAAAGCAGTATTATTAAAGTCAAAGAGATTGAGGAAAGCAGTATCCATAAAAACAACGCCATCCCTTTCCCAAAACTGCCTAGGGCGATCTTCCAAACTTTCGTCAACCACTGATATTTGCATGCCACCTACACTGGGGTATCGCATAGCAGTAATCTTCTCAGCTACTGTAAGTTGCTCCCGCAGAGCATTTGGCACAGTGTAAGGAACGCCAGTTCGGTACTCAGTTTCTCCATCTTCCTGACTAACTCGTACCACCCGGTAAATCCGGTCAGCATTAGAATGAAACTGGTCGTAGCTTCGCTCGTAGTGTACGACGGTCAGAATAATTAGTACGCAGCTAATACCCAAGGCCAGTCCCAGTACGTTGATTATCGTAGTAACGCGGTTCTTCAGTAAATGCCGAAAGGCGGTTTTTAGATAATTCTTAATCATAGCTAAAGGGTAGAAGGTAAATGGTCAAGGGTGTAGGATAGAAGGGGGGATAGGGAATACCTTTAATCTTCCATCTGCCCTGCACTGTTCATTTATTCGTTTCTTAATGAGTCTACTGGGTTAGCCAGTGCGGCGTTGATAGATTGGTGGCTGACGGTAAGAATAGCAATAAGGACTGAGACGGAAATCGCCAGAATAAAAACACTGCTATCCAGGTCAATCTGATAGGTGAAGTTTTGTAGCCATTGTTGCATTACATAAAAAGCGATGGGACCCGCAATGCAAAAAGCAATCAGTATCAGATAAATAAACTCTTTAGAGAATAAGATCAGAATATGCTGTACTGACGCCCCTAATGCCTTACGGATACCAACCTCCTTGGTACGTCGCACGGCCATGAAGGCAATCAATCCGTATAAGCCAAGACAGCCAATGAAAATGGTAATTACCGCTAACACTTTAAATAATTGAGTAAGTCGAGCTTCTTCTTGATAATAGGCAGCAATGCTTTCATCCAAGAAGCGATAGTCAAAAATATACTCAGGGTAGGTAGAGTTCCAGCTTGCTTCTAGCTGCTGAATGGTTTCGGATAGGCGGTTAGATGCGTTTTCAGTAGATGCTAAATTGAGCTTTATATTAGCGGTGTTGTAATCTTTTGGCTGCATCAACAAACCCACATAATCAAGCTCTCCTTTTAGTGGCTGAGTATGAAAATTTTCTACCACTCCGATTATCGTATATGCAGTTTCACCGATGAGCATAGTCTCATTCAGCGCATCCGCCGGATCGGAAAAACCTGCTCTATCGCTTAGTTTACGATTGAGAATAATGCGTTGAGAAGTGTCACTGGGTAGAAAATTTCTTCCAGCTACTAGAGGAATCTGAAAAAGATCTAAATATTGTTCGTCTACGGATTGCCGCTCAAACACAATACCTTCGCTTCCTTCCGATGCTCCCTGTCTTTTGATGTCCCAGAAAGAATTACTGCGACCAACTCCTGAAGGGGAAGTGGAAGCAAAGCTTACAGATTTTACGGTTGAGTTACTTTTCCACTGATTTTCTAGTGTCTCTAACGTAGATAGATCTGGGTTTCGCCCCTCGGGTAGCCGAGCAGTAATGACGGCCTCTTGGTCGAAACCCAGTTCGGCATTGCGGAAGTAGTCCATTTGCTTAATGACGACGATGGTGCCGATGATAAAAATCTGGGCAATCACAAACTGGAGGGTTACTAGTCCCCGTCTTAGCTGTATTCCTCGTTGGGCTTTTCCGTCGATCTTGTTTTTAAGAGCGACTACTGGATTAAATTGCGACATCATCAGGGCTGGATATGTACCTGCTAGCAAAGCAACCCCGATAATAATGGCGACCAAGGAAATTAGTATGAATGAGTTGGACAACAACATTCCGGTCGTTTCCATCTGGAGCAAATCACTGGCGTATACGGTCACCAATTCGGCGGCACCTAATGCTAGTATTCCTGCTGTTAATGTGACAATAAATGTTTCACCCAGAAACTGGATAGTCAGTTGGGTGCGGTTGCTTCCCATCGTCTTGCGAATTCCCACTTCTTTGGAGCGAAGTATTGATTGAGCGGTACTAAGGTTAACAAAGTTAATACTTGCGGAGCCAATGATGAATACTCCAATAATCAATAACGCCCAGGTAGTTTCTGAACTAACCGTTCGGGAGCGATAGTTATCGAAGCGATTATCGGTATGTAGTTCTCGTAGTGGTTGCAATTTATAAAGGCGACTTTGTGCTAGTCGTTCGTCTACTCGAGCCGCATGAATTTTCAGTATTTGTTCCTCAGCTTCCTCGACAGCTATACCCTCATTTAGTAGAATATATCCTTGATTATCATCATTGACCGAATACCAGTCGGAAAAGCTGTTTTTGAACAACCCTTCGGTATTCAGCGTGGCGTAGGAGGCTATAATTTTAAAGGGGAAATCTGAGTTAGCCGGAAGATCACTTACTATGCCAGTGACCTTAACATCAATTAGATTATCTAATTTAAGGGTGTTACCGAGTGCATTTCCTTCCGGAAAATATTTGTTGGCCAGTGTCTGATTTAATACCGCGGTAAATGGTTCTTTCAGTGCAGTTTCAGGATTGCCAGCGATCCAGCGAAAACCAGCATCTTTGAAATCAAAGACGCGAAAGAAATTTGCGTCGGCAAATGTAATCCCATCATCTTCCTGAAACTGTCGTTGAACTTCATCAGTGGTACCATCAATAATAGATACTTGCATATCCCCTATATGAAATGTGGCAGTAACCTCCTTAGCTATGGTCATGTCTTCTTTCAAGGCATTAGGAACCGGATAAGAAATACCCGCCCGATATTCGGTTGCTCCATCCCCCTGACTTACCCGTACTACCCTATAAATCTGATCAGCCTTCGAGTGAAATTGATCGTAACTCCGTTCGTAGCGCACTACTGCTAGAATAATCAGCAAGCAGCTAATCCCTAAGGCTAGTCCCAATACATTGATAACCGTAGTAACGCAGTTTTTCAGTAAATGCCGAAAGGCGATTTTTAGGTAATTTTTAAGCATAATGTTTTAGATGATTAGTGAGTCATGACTAATGAGTGATGATGAATAAATAGTGCTTCTCGTTTTTATTAATCATCATTCACTATTCATTCCTCAATGAGTTTACTGGGTTAGCTAAAGCGGCTTTTATTGAGCGGTAGCTAACAGTGAGCAAGGCAATTATTAGTGTAGCTCCGATTCCAGTTAGAAATAGATCAATTCCTAAATTGATTTTGTACTCAAATCTTTGTAACCAGCCATTCATAACGAAGTAAGCAATAGGGGCTGCTACCAAAAAAGCTATACCAAGTAGCTTAATAAATTCTATGGAAAACAAACTAACAATGCTGGCTACCGATGCGCCTAATACTTTCCGCACTCCTACTTCTTTGGTTTTTTGCTCCGCCATAAAGGTGATTAATCCATATAGTCCCAGGCAGCCAATGAAAATGATTACCAATGAGGCGGCAGCTAATATGGCTGACATTTTCTTTCCGTCTTCGTAAAACTCAGCTATAGCATCATCTACGAACTGATAGTCAAAAGTATATTCGGGGTAGAATGCCGACCAGCGGTCTTCAATATCAGCCAGGGTTTGAGAAATATTTGCAGTGTTAATTTGAATATCTACCTGACGGTAATCGTTGCCATCCATTAGGGCAGTAGGGCTGATGGCATGCTTCAAAGAACGAGTATGGAAATTCTTCGTCACCCCGACAATAGGTATGGTCTTATCCCATAATTCTACCTGCTTACCAACGGCTTCTTCCGGACTATTAATACCTACTTTTTTAAGAAATGCTTCGTTTACGATTATCCGACTGGTGGTATCTATCTCAGTAAGTCCTCGACCAGCAATGAGCTCTAGTCCATAGACATCCATATAGTACTGATCTACCTCCTTAACCTCCATATCGTAGGTATCGGGATTGCCTTCTATTTCAAACGAAGTTTGCCAAGTTGAATTAGAAGTGGGGCTGGCAGATGATAGACTAGCCTTTTCTACTCCCGATAAGCGGAGTAACTCAGTTCGTAAGGTTTGGGGCGACTCGTCGGTATCATTAGGTAGCGGAACAGTAAGAATGGCATCTTGCCTAAATCCTAGGTCAGCTTGTTCAATATACTGCATCTGACTGATGAGTACTAGAGTGCCAATAATAAATACTTGAGCAATGATAAACTGGAAAATTACTAACCCTTTCCGCAGGGTAAATCCTCGGGTGGCTGGTTGAGTAAATTTATTCTGTAAAGCCTGAATAGGGGCGAACCGAGCTAACACCCAGGAAGGATACAAACCCGAAATAACACTAACTCCTACTACCGTCAGAACCAATACCATGACTAATGTGCTATCCGATAATAGATCAATGGCTATTTCTAAATCTAGCAGAGGATTAATTTTGAGAAGCAGCAACTCAGCCAAACCCAAAGCAATGAGCACTGATAAAATCGTGATGAGCGTAGTTTCTCCTAAAAACTGATAGATGACTTGGCTTTTACTACCTCCCAATGTTTTCCGAATGCCTACCTCTTTAGAGCGTTTTGCCGATACAGCAGTAGTCAGATTAATAAAATTGATGCAGGCAATAAGAATGAGAAATAATGCTACCAGTCCGAGTACTTGTACTACTGCTTCGGGAACGTTTTGGAAGGCGTAACCACTAAACCGGGTATCAAAGTGTAAATCTTGTAACGACTGTACATACAAAGTGATTTTGGCAGAGTTATCTTTCCCATGATATTTATCGACAAACTCCGGTAAACGCACCTCGACAGCATCTGGAGATTGTTCTTTGCTCAATAAAAAGTAACAATGATTATCGCTGCTTACACTGCTCCAACCCCCATTCTTGAGCATCTCGTCTTTTACAGTAGCGTACGAAATCATCATCTCAAAGGGAAAGTCAGTATTGTCGGGGTAGTCTTCCGCAATACCAGTGATGACCAAATCAACTCCCTTATCTAGTTGAATAGTTTTTCCAAGTACTGATTCATAGGATTGGTGTTCTCCGAAGTACTTTTGGGCTAACTTTTCAGAAATCACAACCTGATTGGGCTGATTAAGAACGGTTTCAGGATCTCCAACTAGCAGAGGGCGGTCAAATACTTCAAAAAAAGTGGGTTCTATGTAAGTCAGTCCTTCACTTTCTGGGAAATTTTTCGTTTTCTCGCCCCAATTTACTGTAATTAACCCCTCACGGAAGTAAGACATGAAAACTACTTTTTCTACCTCTGGGAAGTCTTCCCGGAATGCATCAGGGAAGGGAGTGGGTACACCAGGAGTATAATCGGTGCTTCCCTGTCGGACACTCTCCCGTACAACTCGGTAAATACGGTCGCTATTAGCATGAAAGGTATCAAAACTAAGTAGATAGCGTACTAGCAAAAAGAGCAGTAGGCTACAGGTAATTCCCAGCGAAAGTCCCAGCACATTAATGGCGGTGTAGCTCTTATGTTTCCAAAGGGCACGAAGAGTCGTTTTCCAGTAGTTTTTCAGCATTATTTTTCAATTAACAATCTGCAATTAACGGATAGTCATTATTCACTGTCCATTATCAATTGCCAACTTCTCATAGTATTGGCAACTTTATTTCCAAACTTAGAGAAAAAATATAAGTGCTTGATCTACAAACTGTTAATGGAACATTACTAATTGTACATTGAAGTAAGTGTATCGTTTTTATAACAGTGAGGTGTCCGGTTTTGATACAGCGAATCGGTGTTCTTGTGTTTGTGTGTTCAAGTATTCGTGTAATGCTGAACACCTGAACACTCTAATACTTTGGCACTTCGCACCATAACACTTTAACACCAAAGATTTTCATGTATCTTCGCCACCATGAATAGTAAGACTTGGGTAGTCGTTTTTTTAGGTTGGCTTGCAATAAGTTGTGATTCTGACCAGCGTCGCTTTTTTTCTCCCGAATGGGAAATTCAAAATTCAAATACCTCAGCAAGTTTGCGAGGACTCAGTGTGGTAGATAATAATATAGCCTGGGCAAGTGGTCAGTTCGGGACAATACTACGTACAGTAGATGCTGGACAGACTTGGGAAAAGAAAACAATACCTGGTACAGACTCAGTAGATTTTCGAGACATTGAAGCGTTTAGCGATCAGTTGGCCTATGTGCTTTCGGCAGGTAGTCCGGCTTATATTTTTAAGACTGAAAACGGAGGTAGTAGCTGGGTGAAACAGTGGGAAGATACTTTGCCCAATATTTTTTTGGATGGCATAACTTTCTGGGACCAAGACCAAGGGATGGTGATGGGTGACCCGATAGATAAAACATTTAAGCTTCTAAAAACCACAAACGGTGGGCAGGAATGGCTACCAGTGCTTATGCGTGGAAGGGCACTTCAACCTAATTCAGGAGAGGCAGGATTTGCGGCTAGTGGTACCAATATTGTCACGCAGGGGCGCAATTGTATTTGGTTTGGTACGGGCGGAACAGCTGCTCGTATTTTTCGCTCTATGGATGGAGGAAAAACGTGGGAGGTAAACCGTAGCCCTTTGGCACAAGGTACTCCTTCTAAAGGAATATTTTCTCTGGCTTTCGCTGACACTTTAATGGGAGTTGCTGTGGGCGGTGATTACCGAAGCCCTAGTGCAATAGCAGGAAATGCAGCGTATACTGCCAATGGCGGACGCACCTGGTATCCGGCTATTACTCCTCCGCAAGGGTATCGTTCTGGGGTAGCGTATTTGCCGACTGCCAAAACCTATATAGCCGTAGGCACTACAGGTTCGGATTATTCTACCGATTTAGGAGCTACCTGGGTGGTGCTAGATACCGTAGGGTACCACAGTGCTCAGGCGGCACCGACTAGTTCAGTAGCTTGGGTTTGTGGAGCTGATGGGAAAATTGCCCGGCTAACGTGGTAAAATGGCACAGAAAGAGGAATTTGACACGAATGTCGTATAAATGACGTGCTATTGGCGCAAGAAGAGATTGACTAATTTTCTTCTTTTGAAGAAAAAGCAAATAGTATGAAAGATAACAGCATATTGGCTGAAAGGATACGGCAGCGAAGAAGTCAAAAGGGTTATTCCCAAGAATATCTAGCTGACAGTGCTAGCATTAGCCCTCGCACTTTGCAAAGAATTGAAGCAGGACAAACTGAACCTTGAGGCCATACTCTGATCGCTTTATCCCAAGCGTTAGATATGGCGATAGAGGGTCTGATGGATTTTACCAAAATCGAAAACAAAAGGGTTCTTCACGCGATCAATTTATCAGCGTTAGCCTACTGGGCGTTCCCTCTTGGTAATACTATTCTACCCTTGATTCTCTGGATCATCAATAAGGACAGAATAAAAGGAGCAAATCAGTTTGGAAAAAGGCAAGTGCTTATTCAAGTAGGGTGGGCGGGGTTGATCTTTCTCTCCTATGCCATCTCTTTTTTTAAGTCCTTGGTTTCATATTGAAGGCTATACAAATTTTACCTCGCTTGATTTGCTAGCTCTGCCTCTTGTTGCAACTTTTATAATCTACAGCCTAAATAAATACTACATCATCATCAAATTCATTTTAATCGAAAGAATTCCCTGGGGTTGTTCATTGCTCTGCTACCAAAAGCGCAATATTGACTTAATATTAGCAGTGATAGTAATCATCTTACAATAAAGGTTCAAGTGTTGTTATCCCTGATTTTTCTGCTTTTAATTCATAAAAAAGCAGAGGTGACTTAGAGTTTGCCTCTGCCTTAGCATGCATATCTTATCTTTCAACCTGAAAGAGAGGAGTGTATTAATTTCAATTAAGAAGCTTCAATCGCATCTGAGCTGGCCTTCGCCGTTAAGAATTCTCGATTCATACGGGCAATATTTGCCATATCAATCTCTTTAGGACACTCAGCTGAGCACGCTAAGGTATTGGTACAAGCTCCGAAACCTTCAGTATCCATTTGGGCAATCATGCGTTCAGCACGCTTCTGTCGCTCCACTTGTCCTTGAGGCAGTAAAGCTAACTGAGAAATCTTAGCACTGGTAAACAGCATTGCCGAAGCATTTTTACAGGCTGCCACGCAAGCTCCGCAGCCAATGCAGGTTGCAGCATTAAATGCTTCATCGGCAATCGCTTTAGGAACAGGGATTTCGTTAGCATCCGGGGCACTTCCTGTATTAACCGAGATAAACCCACCCGCTTGAATGATACGATCGAAAGCCGAACGGTCGGTCATCAGATCCTTAATTACCGGGAATGATTTGGCTCGCCAGGGTTCTACGGTAATAGTTTCCCCATCTTTGAAGTGGCGCATATGCAATTGGCAAGCGGTTGTTCCCCGCTGAGGCCCATGGGGGCGACCGTTGATGTACATCGCACAGCTTCCGCAAATACCTTCTCGGCAATCGTGATCAAAGTGAACGGGTTCTTTTCCTTCTTTTTCTAATTGCTCATTGAGCACATCCATTAATTCCAGAAATGACATATGCGAATTAGCATTGTTCACTTCGTAACTCTCAAAGTGTCCTTTATCATTAGCGTTTTTCTGACGCCATACTTTTAGGGTAACTTTCATATTACTTATAGCTTCTTTGCGTAAGTTTTACATTTTCAAATACTAAATCTTCCTTATTTAGTTTCTCAGGCATATCCGGTCCTTGGTATTCCCAAGCAGCCACGTATGAGAAATTCTCGTCATCCCGCAGAGCTTCACCCTCGGGGGTTTGATACTCCTCGCGGAAGTGACCTCCGCAAGACTCTTTCCGGTCTAGGGCGTCTTCAATCATTAGAGCTCCTAGCTCAATAAAATCGGCTACGCGACTTGCTTTTTCCAGGGTCTGGTTTAGCTCTTCAGCCGTACCCAGCACTTTTACATCGTTCCAGAATTCGTCTTTGATCTTCTTCACTTCTTCCCGAGCCTCTTTCAATCCTTCGGCGGTACGGGACATACCGCACTTATCCCATATTACCCGGCCTAGTTTCTTGTGAATTTGATCAACCGTTTGAGTGCCGTTGATGCCGATAATCTTATTCAATCGGTCTTTTACTTCAGCCTCAGCCGCTTTGAAGGCTTCGTGTGTAGTTGGTACTTTCTCGTAAGACTGGTTTGCCAGATAATCTCCAATGGTGTAAGGGATTACAAAGTATCCGTCGGCTAATCCCTGCATCAGGGCACTAGCTCCTAAACGGTTCGCACCATGATCTGAGAAATTACATTCTCCTATGGAATACAGACCAGGAATGGTAGTCATCAGGTTATAATCTACCCAAAGCCCACCCATGGTGTAATGTACGGCTGGATAAATCATCATCGGAACCTGATACGGATCGTCCCCAGTGATCTTTTCGTACATCTCGAACAGGTTACCGTAGCGGGCAGAAATTGTATCTTGCCCGTCGCGCTGAATAGCATCACGAAAATCTAAGTATACTGCTAAACCTGTTTCAGCTACGCCTCGTCCTTCATCACAGACGGCTTTAGCGTTACGAGAAGCCACATCGCGAGGCACTAGGTTTCCGAATGATGGATATTTACGTTCCAGATAGTAATCCCGATTTTCCTCCGCAATATCGTTAGCTTTTAATTTACCTTCCCGAACGGCCTGAGCATCTTCTTTGGTTTTAGGCACCCATACCCGACCATCGTTCCGCAACGATTCTGACATCAGGGTGAGCTTCGACTGATAATCTCCCGATACTGGAATACAAGTTGGGTGAATTTGGGTGAAGCAGGGATTTGCAAAATACGCTCCTTTCTTATGGGCTCGCCAGGCAGCCGTAGCATTACAGCCCATCGCATTGGTAGAAAGGAAAAATACATTTCCGTATCCACCCGTGGCTAGTACTACCGCGTGAGCTGAATGTGATTCAATCTCTCCAGTAAGTAAGTTTCGTACGATAATTCCCTTAGCTTCACCATCGACCGTTACTACATCTAGCATCTCGGTACGCGGGTACATTTTGATTTTACCACTCGCTACTTGTCGGCTCATAGCACTATAAGCTCCTAAGAGAAGCTGCTGCCCAGTTTGACCTCGGGCGTAGAAAGTACGCGAGACTTGAGCGCCACCGAATGAGCGGTTATCTAATAATCCACCGTACTCTCGGGCAAAAGGAACCCCTTGCGCCACGGCTTGGTCAATAATGTTAACACTAACCTGAGCTAAGCGATGTACATTTGCTTCGCGGGAGCGGTAATCGCCTCCCTTCACCGTATCGTAGAATAGGCGGAAAACACTATCGCCATCGTTTTGGTAGTTTTTGGCGGCATTGATTCCTCCCTGAGCTGCAATACTATGAGCCCGCCGAGCACTATCTTGAAAGCAAAATGCTTTTACGTTGTAACCTAGTTCGGCTAAGGAGGCAGCAGCAGAGGCACCAGCTAATCCAGTTCCGACTACAATAATATCGTATTTCCGCTTGTTAGCCGGATTCACTAGCTTGAGTCCAAACTTATGCTGTGTCCATTGTTCGGCCAAAGGGCCTGTGGGTGTTTTTCCGTCTAAAACCATATTATCAAACTATTTTAAGCTAAACTTTTAATAAATAAGTATATCGGCATAGAAGCAAAGAGTAAAGGCACAGCGATAGCGAAAGCTAATCCTACTTTTTTGATGGCTGGAGAGTACTTCTTATGCTGTAGCCCTAAGGTCTGAAAAGCACTCCAGAAACCGTGAGCTAAATGATACCCCAGCCCAATCATGGCCAAGACGTAGAGTGATACATACCACCATTGGGTGAAGGCAGCCGTTACAATAGAATAAAGATCCTTAACTTGTGTGCCATCAATAGCAACAGTGGGCACCTCACCAAACTTCATCTCATACCAGAAGGAGCGCATGTGAATGATAAGAAAAATGAGTACAATCGTACCCAGAACTCCCATATTTCGTGACTTCCAACTACTGTTCTGGCTGGAGTTAGCCACTGCGTACCCTACCGGACGAGCACTTTTGTTACGAATCGTAAGGACTAGTGCATAAATAACGTGCAGAATAATTCCTGAATAAAGGATAATAGATGCAGCTTTGATTAGTGGATTGGAAGTCATGAACTGGGCGTAGAGATTAAAAGCCTCTCCGCCGTCATTCTTGAACAATAAAGTGTTACCTGATACGTGTACAATCAAGAAGGTAATTAAGAACAGCCCCGTAAGTGACATAATTACTTTCTTGCCAATAGTGCTGTTCAAGGCTTGGGAAAACCAACTCATAAAAAGCTATAGTTCAAACAGTAAATAATAATCTTAAAAGCACATAAAATTATACCACGAAACGTTAGCAACCAAAGTATTCTCGCCTAGTGTCATTATTTTGAATACTTCTAAACAAGAGTTAAGTATAATCATTATAATAACTCAACGAATCCTTAACTGGTTCTACTCAAGTACCTTTTGTTTAAGAAATTTGTTATAATAGTTTGACAAGATATCAAAACCTAGCAGAAAGGAATAGCGAAGTTTTAAAACGCCTTTCTGATCTTTTAAAATAGGTCTTAAGCCTTCAGTAACTGATGAAGAAAGTATTTTAAAATTAACAATATCAGAGTCTGCTAAGAGACAACAAATATCTCATTAAATCAGACAATTATAGCTGATGTACTGCAAAAGTCTATACCAAGAAGTGATAGACCGAATCTTATTGATTACTAAAAAAGAAAGAGTAACTATTTAGCTACTCTTTCTCAATTCAATGTAAGGAAGATTGTTTTTAATAATATGATTTTATCAAGCTAAACATGTATTTTGCTTTAAATGAAAGATTGTGATTTAATTCCTTCTTCTTTCGACCATTGATTTGTTTTTCAAAATTGTACACGACGACTTAGAATCCAGGGCCACTTCTATCCCCGCTACCCTGAGAGCCGAAAAAGACATTCATAGAACTGGCAGTGGCATCATAAGTTGATGGAAGATGTCCAATCAAGCGTGAACCTGCTGATGTACCTGGATGAGGACGCATCTCGAATTGTATCCACGCTCCACCCATGTTCGTATTCACTGCTAAACTGACATATACACTAACAGTAGTGCTATTTCCGGGAAGCATAGTAATTCTTAAAGATCTAATTAAGTTGTTCCAACCGAGCACACTCAAATTATTACAGCGCCAATTATCAAAAAAATATCCCTCGAAGCCAAAAAATCCAGGAATACCTACCCCCCCTTGAAAGTTATAAAGAGTTACTTCAGCTTGAGTAAATCGGCTTGAACCGGTGGCAGGAGTATAAGTAAACCCTGGCACTGGTGATCCCGGGAAAGTTATGTTTGTCTTGGAGTTTTCACTGCCTGGTTCTATCTTAATATTAAGGTGCTCTTGCATTTCGTCAAAAGAGTCAAACAGATAGAAAACATTCGGTTCATCTAGGTTATTATGAATACCAAAACCTTCACGCGATAGTAAATCTCGAATTTCCTGGTTGTGTAGTTCGTCAATTGGCTTATCGAAAATATTGATAGGTTCATCTTGGGAGGATTTCGTGAACTCTTGAAACTCTTTACCTTCATAGATCAAAGTTACCGGAGTACCATCAGTTTCATCTAACTGAATGTCTTCTTCGCTACATGACGTGGTAAAAATTACCAAGAGCGTAAAAAAAAAGGAAAAAATCTGGTGCTTAATCATAATAAAAAAGTTAAAAATATAGGCCTACTCTGTTTTATGGTTTTTGGCATTCCCATATGCTACTAAATTATGAGAATTAGCATGAAACACAATATTTGGTACATTATTTATTTGTTAAATTTATAAAGAGTGAGATAGGAAAAGCTGTTAATAAACCTTAGCAGAAATTTTTTACGTAGATTTTAGAAATAGATTATCTTACTATAATTATAGTTTTAGATATATTTACATAGGTATACATGGCATTGACCAAAAACCTGAACGAGAAACTGCAATTATTCGTTTTTTTGTTCGTTATTACATTAAATAGTACTATCTTAGAAAGATTTAATTTTTTACTTTTTTATTTATAAATAAATCTTGGGGAAGAGAAAAACTATCAATTATTCATTTTAATACGATCATCTTGAAAAGACTTTGCTTATCGCTAGGAATTACCGTTTTAGGACTACTGATTGGGGTCGGTCGAGTGTGGGCTACCCACATTCGGGCTGGAGAGATTATCGTTGAGCGTCAGTCATGTCAGAATGATTTATTCACTATTCGCATTATTGGTTACGAAGACACTGGATCCGATGTAGAGTTTGGTAACGGTATTCTGGATTTGGGTTTTGGTGAACCAATCGATGTTAGTACCGAAAATGATTTTTTTACTCGGGAGGTCATCGATAACCAAAATCTGATTCGGGTAAGTGAGTTTGTATTGACTGATATTGCCTTTCCTGGTTCTAAAGAATATACCATTAGTTTCCGGGAATTTAACCGGAATGCGGATATTCTGAATATGACCAACTCGGTGAATACTCCCTTTTACATCGAGACTAAGATCAATATTGATGCACTTCTCTGTAATAGCTCTCCCGTGCTTACCAACCCACCAGTAGAAGGTGCGGTGGTGGGACGGCGGTTTGTGCATAATCCGGGTGCAGTAGATCCTGATGGTGATAGTCTCTCGTACAAATTAGTGGTGCCTAAGCAAGATGCGCCTAACGATAACTTTCCGGATGGAGTTCCGGTAGATGGCTACCGAGAACCGCATATCTACGATCAGCAAACTGCCCCTGAAACCGCTACTACGCAAAATGATGTAAATGTACCATCTACGCTAACCCTTGACCCAGTTACCGGAGAATTAGTTTGGGATGCTCCTGCCTTACAAGGTGATGTAGGAAGCGTTAATGAATATAACGTGGCGTTCATCATTGAAGAGTGGCGACTGATTGAAGGAGAATGGGTGCTGTTGGGCTACGTGACCCGTGATATGCAGATACTGGTAGAAAATGCAGATAATGAACCGCCTACTTTAGAAGTTCCCGCCGACACTTGTATTGAAGCAGGAACGGTACTAGAGGCAGTCATCACCGGGGCTGACCCTGATGGAGATGATATTGCTTTTTCTGGCTTTGGGGAGGTTTTTGAGATATTAAATAGTCCCGCAACATTTTCACCTACTACTCGGCAATCTTCACCCGGTTCGGGTAATTTTCGCTGGGAAACCAATTGCGACCATGTGCGGGCTGGAGTGTATCAAGTGAATTTTAAAGTTACTGATGTTGATGCGGCTACTGGACCTCCGCTAGCGGAGTTTGGTATCTGGAATGTGACAGTGGTGGCTCCTGCCCCGCAGTTACTTTCGGCTCAGGCAGCCCCGGGTCGTTCGGTGGACCTTGATTGGGAACCCTACTCCTGCGGAAGTGTAGATGACGTTCGTATCCAAATCTGGCGAAAACCTGATAGTACCGACTTTGTACCCGAAGACTGTCAGATAGGAATACCCGATGGTTTAGGTTATGAATTAGTAGCTGAGGTGGATCGCAGTGTGGTAAGCTATCTGGATCAGGGCTTGGAACCAGGTGTAAACTATTGTTATCGTCTAGTAGCTGTATTTCCCGACGGCGCGGAGAGCTACGCTTCTGAAGAATTTTGTGCCGAAATGCAGGTTGATGCCCCGGTTATTACCAATGTGAGTGTAACTGCTACTGATGAAAATAATGGCGTTATTGAAGTGGCCTGGCGTTCACCCTTTGAGATTGATCAAGCATTATTCCCTCCCCCTTACAGTTACCAGGTAGTACGGGGAACAGGTTTTGGCGAAAATGGATCAGAGGAAGTTATTTCGGGAGTCATTCCTGATACATCATTCGTTGACACTGGGCTGAATACCCTAAATGAGCCATTTTACTATAAGATCTACTTGTTTGATGCCAGTGGAGATCGTATTGACTCATCAGCTGTAGCCTCTTCAGTACGACTGGAACCAACTCCACTAGTAGGTAGCATTACCCTCGACTGGCAGGCAAATGTCCCTTGGTCAATAACTTCTACTGACTATCCCTATCATTACATTTATCGAAACCGGGTTGACCCTAATGACCCCGAAAGATTTGTTTTGATAGATAGTGCCAATGTAGTAGCAGATGGTTTACAGTATGTTGACGATGGTAGTACTACTGGCGAACCTTTGTCTGACGAACTAGAGTATTGTTACTATGTAGTAACTCAAGGAAGCTACGGAAACGAAGCCTTGAATCCTCCGTCTTTCATTAACCTTTCTCAGGTAGCCTGCGCTCAACCTAATGATACTATTCCGCCTTGTGAACCATTAGCAGTCGCCATATTAGATGGCTCAGCTGAAGAATGTCAGGCTAAAGTAGCAGGGCAACCTTGTGGATCAACTGACTTTTTCAACAATGTAACCTGGGATGCTAATATTGAAGAAGGGTGCGATAATGATGTACGTTTTTATAATATCTATTTCTCAGCAGCAGGTGAGGCCGATAGTACTTTCAATCTGATAGGTACTAGCACAGATACATTCTTTGAACATACCGGATTACGCTCTTTGGCGGGTTGTTATAGAATTTCTGCGGTGGATCGATCTGGAAACGAGAGCACAATAAGTCCGCCCATATGTGTAGAAAATTGCCCTAATTATTTGTTACCCAACGTATTTACGCCTAATGGTGATGGTGATAACGATACCTTCCGCCCTCTAGGTGTGTCTAATCAGTCTGGTGCGGTCACTACCGAGGAATGCCCACGATTTGTAAGGGATGTACGTATTCGTTTCTTTAATCGGTGGGGAAAAGAAGTGTATGCCTTTGAATCCAGTGGCACGGAAAACTCTATTAACATTAATTGGGATGGGCGCACTGAATCTGGCGATTTAGTATCAGCGGGAGTCTATTATTATATTGCTGAAGTAGAGTTTATCACGTTAGATCCCGCGTTAAGCCAACAAACTATCAAAGGATGGGTTCATATAATGTATGAGCCAGAAGACCTATAAGCCAGAATCTTCTTCAAAAGATATCGTTCTATTTGACGGCGTGTGTAATCTTTGCAACCACGCTGTCAATTTTATTATAGACCACGATCCATCGCAGCGGTTTATCTTTGCCTCACTTCAGTCGAATACCGGACGTAAACTACTTGAGGCGCGCCAACTTGACTCGCAATATTTAGATAGTTTGGTTCTCATTCGGGGTGAAAAACTGTATCTGAAAAGCACAGCTGCCCTACAAATTGCTCGTTATCTATCAGGACTCTGGTCGGCTAGTTACATCTTCATACTTGTGCCATCTTTTATTCGTGACTTTTTTTACGATATTGTAGCCCGCTTCCGATACCGGATTTTCGGACAAAGTAATCAATGTCGGGTTCCTACCCCCGAGTTAAAAGCACGATTTTTAGCATAACCGCCGTCTATTTATGAAACACGCTTATATTTTCCCCGGACAGGGAGCTCAATTCCCAGGTATGGGTAAAGAGTTATTTGAAAAGAGTACCCAGGCTCAAGAGTATTTTTATCAAGCCAATGAAATATTGGGCTTTTCAATTTCAGAAATTATGTTTGAAGGCTCTGACGAGGACTTGAAGCAAACTAAAGTAACCCAACCTGCAATATTTGTTCATTCAGTAGTACGGGCTCTGATTCAGGAAGATTTTGCACCAGATATGGTAGCTGGACATTCTTTAGGTGAGTTTTCGGCCTTAGTTGCCAGTAAAGCATTAAGCTTTACGGATGGCTTATATTTGGTATCTCAGCGGGCTCAGGCTATGCAGAAAGCATGCGAGTTGAGTCCATCGACTATGGCTGCCGTACTAGGCTTAGAAGATACAGTTGTGGAGGGTGTTTGTCGAGGTATAGAAAGCGAAGTAGTACTTCCGGCCAACTACAACTCCCCGGGGCAGATTGTGATCTCTGGCACGTATCTGGGGGTTGAGTTGGCAACAGAAGCTCTGAAAGAAGCAGGGGCAAAGCGCGTTATTCCACTAGCAGTAGGTGGAGCATTTCATTCTCCGCTGATGCAGCCAGCTCAGGATGAATTAGAACGAGCTATTCAGCAGACGGAGTTCAACAAAATTACCTGTCCCATCTATCAAAATGTGAACGGTCAGCCATCGATAGAAGTAGTAACAATCAAGAATAACCTAGTAGACCAACTAACATCACCCGTAAGGTGGACCCAATCTGTTGCAAAAATGCTGAATGACGGAGCTACCCATTTCACTGAATGTGGTCCCGGACGGGTACTTCAAGGGCTCGTCAAAAAAGTGAGTCGTGATGTAGAGGTCAACGGTCTCAGTTAGAGAGCTACTCAATTCATATTTTTCTTAGACTTGTAGATTAAGTAATCCTTAGAAAAGGGAACCTCAATCTTCTGATGGTCAGAATCAGAAGGCTTAGCTTCCTGATGACTGTTTATCTGCTTATCAATTTCATTAATAAATGACTTGATCCGGGTAATTTGCTCAGACAAAGACTTGTTATATTCCTTGAGTGCCTCAATTAGGTTGGTGGTTCGGTTGCCCTTATTTTCCATTTGTAGTACTTTAAAAGTGAAATTCGATATATTTCTTACATCAGCAACGTTTGAACAAAAATAAACATAAAAACAGATAAATGCTATAATTTGTGTGAAAATCACAAATAAAACGCATTTGAAATGGGTAAGGAAACAGAAAATTAGGCGCGAGCGCCTATATCCAAAGATAAATAGCCAATAAAAACTACATTAACTTGACTTTATGCTATTGAAGGTAAAGTATAGTTACCAATAAGCCAAACTTTTTCTCGATTAAAATAATAGAGGTCACTCAGTAATAACTCTGGTTAGGCGAGAATAGTGGGTTAGGGCTCTTTTTGGGCAGTATTAAGGTAATATTATTAGTCAACTAAAGTAGATACAATCATTATCCACTCTTTTGCAAGCGGTTCGTCTGGCATAGGGCGGTTAGCTCGATTATACCAATACTGGGCATTAAAGCTATCACCTTCTACTCTATGGAGGTAGGCGTGCACCCATGCACTATTGGCATCATCTTCATCTTGAACTAACGCATGAGCTTTATCCCAGTTGTCTTTGGCGGCATACCATAAAGCTTGTAACGGTGTATCTATATGAGGTGGGACAGCAGGGTCTTGTAGGCTAGCTTGATACTCTTCTATATTCATAGTGCTAGGTGGGTTATTCGTAACTTAAAGGTAAAGAAATAATACTGCTAGACTTACGCATAATTTCAATAAACTGCGGATGGCAATGAGGAAAGAGTCTGAATAGATAAACTAAGAACGAAAAAATATACTTAAAACTTCTTCTGAATGGTGACATTTCCTAAATTAGAGAAAACCAATAATAAATTGTAACCTTTAAAACCAGCGCTATGCTACACTCCACATTTTCTACCCCCAGCACTTCTAGATCAGGAGGCGGTGACCGACCTAAGCCTTCTAAGCCTAAAGAAGAAGATGACTAACTACGAAGCCAGCTATTTTGCTGGCTTTCTTTTTCGTACCAATGCTAGCAAAAAATAGACGACACTAACCAAGACAATAATAAAGCCTGCCAGATAAGTATCGCGATACTGTACAATAGGAGAAAATTCACCTTGAAGTACAAAAGCAGCCCAGTAACTTGGGTGAGCTTGGTACTTATTAGCCCGATCAATGAATTGAAGCTTAGCCCTTTGTAGTGCTTGATCCACTCGGCTACCTTTCAACAGTGAACTATAGAGAGAGGGCATAATCCGGGCAGTAAATGCATCATTCACTTTCCAGAGGCTCATGATTACCGATGGGCAACCAGCGTAAGCAAATCCTCGCCCCATACTATAAACTCCTTCACCTACCTCCCAGCGCCCAATACCAGTTTCACAGGCACTTAGAACTGCTAGCTTAGTATTGGTTAATTGGAGGTCATACAGTTCAAATGAATGAAGTTCCCCATCATTAATTGAGTCGGAAGAAGCTGGGAAAAATAGAATGTTATTGCTAGCATTAGTAGAGTCGGCCAACCCATGAAGAGCAAGGTGTAGTATCTGATAATCTTCGGCGTGATGCTTAAAATGAGTCTCACTGGCTTGCGGACCGGCTAACAATTGGGCCGATGTGAGTCGTTCAATCGCTTTAATCTCTTTAAATGTTCCGGGTAATGCGACTAGGCCAGAATGCTGAGTAGAAGCCATTTGGGAAAGCTGGTCAGTAAAACCGAAGGCTAGTAACCGAAAATAAGCGTTACTTTCCGAGGTGGAACGTTGGGGGCTGAGCAGCACTTGAAGTGAAGGTGAGTACTGCACTGTACTACTACGGAGCAGGTAAGGAAGTTTCCGATAGTCAGGGTCATCAGTCATAGGAACCTCCTCAGTGAGCAGGGCTTCAACCGGAAGATAAGAAAGTGGGCCATCTGGAATTAAGGTTATTTGAGAGGGTAGCAATTGTTGCTCGGCAAAAGCAGGAGCCAAAAGTGTTTGGTAAACAGAATAAGCCTGAGTTAAGTAAGCTTGGGTTTCCTGCATAAAATCCTCAGAGGATGGGCCATCTTGCAACAGTTGCCGTAGTTGCTCAATCTGGCTCTCTAGCTCATCGCTAATTAGTACTCGGTAAAAACGAGTAGTATTTTTTGTTAAGCCTAGAGCGTAGACGTAATCGCCACCCCAAAAAAATTCTATAATCTTTTGCGTTTGACCAGCTAATTGGTGCTGAATTTTTGACCAAGGTAGGGCGGGGGAAGCGTATTTTACTTGCACATAGCTAGGGTAGGCAGCAGCAAGTGTTTCTTGCAAACGAGTTTGGCGACGATGGAGGCTAAAACGCTTTTCCTGTAGTGAATCGAGCTTGGTTCGGTTTGGATAAGGATGCCGCCGTTCTTCAGTCATCTCACTAATAATTCGGGTGAGTTGAGTCTTAATGGTTCGTTCCTCCCGCTGAAGGCTATCCGAAACACCCAAGCTACTTCGAGCTGCAACGTTGCGTAATACATCCCATAGAATCACTGCCTTACTACGCTCCATAAAATACAGTGCTTGCCGGACGTAGGCTTCATCCTGCGTAGCTTCGTACATTGAGTAACAACTCGCAATAGCCATTTCATACGAATATTTCTGATCTTCCAGTAATTGAAGCTGAGAGCTTTCGTACTCGTAAGAAACCCGGTGCAGATGCATGAGTGAGTCAGCCTTAGCAAAAGTGGTAATGGCTAAAGTAAGATCATCTAGCTGCTCGGACTGCTGATAGCGTTGATAGAGCAATTCGGCTTTTATATTCAGGGTGAGATAACTACGGGAGTAGTCTTGTAACTGCTGCCAGGTCGGATTAATTGCTATATCGTCTTCTAAAAACTCGGGTATCTCAGCAATCAGGGCTTGTTGCTGATAAAAAAGAGCTGAGTCAAATTGGTGTTGCTCCTGAAAATAACGAGTAAACCCTTCTAATGTCCGGGCAACTTCAGGGTGAGTATTCCCATAAAAGTCACGTTTTAGTTGTAAGGCTTGGGTTAAATACTGATATGCCGTAGTAAAATCACGGAGCCCGACATACGTATTTCCCAAGTATTGATAACCATCAGCCTGATCGGCAGTGGCCTGAGGGCTTGGGTTTTGAGAAGCGATTTTCTGACCTTTTTCGAAATAAGGAATAGCTTCTGCATATTGTTCTTGGGTATCGTATAGTAATCCTAGGTTATTATAATAACGAGTAAGATCGGGGTTGTTATCTCCTCCTGATTCAATTCCTTGCTCAATAGCATTTTTGTAGGCTTCCGTTGCGGCAGTGTACTGTTGCAATTCATGGTAAATAGTCCCTAAGAGGGAGTAACAAACTTCTAGGTTAGAGCTCTGGGTTTCCCGGGCAATCTGAGTGGCTTGCTGGGCATAGTCAAGGGCAACGTAGAAATCACCCCGCTGCTGATGAACCGCCGCCAAATTGTATAGAAGTCGTAATAGAATCTTCTGTTTGTTACCTGAGAGCATTTGGAGGTAGCGTAGTGCTTTTTCGTAAAACTCTTCGGCCTCTTGGTAGTTCGCAAAATAATAGTTGTACTCGTCCGCGATCCCCTCATAAATCAGTACAAAATCTAATGTATCAGGACTAAACAGTATTGCTCGCTCGTAGTGATAGATTGCTGATTCAGGTTGTATTCGGCCACTGTAAGTCTTACCTAATTCGTAATGGGCTTTTGCCTTCAGGCTGCTATCTTGGGTATTTCGAATGGCATTGGTTAAATAGTTGGTAGCTTCAGCTAACTGGCCAAGACGGCGGTATGCTCGTCCGGATATGTAGTATACCTGTGCTCTTCTTCCTGACTCTGAATATTCACTTGAAGCCACTTCAGCAACTAACACCACACTATCGTACTGTTTTGCTTTAGAGTATTGTTGGACTTGTTCTAATAAATCAGTGGATACAATAGTCTGGGCCCCGGCAAACTGGGAAAATAGGTTAAGTAGTAGGTACGCGGAGCAGATAATCCGGTTCATTAGCCAAAGATTAGCAAAATCTAGCATCATAAGAAGCATACTGTCAGGAAATATCCTAGTTCTGAAAATACTTTTGAGTTTTGAGTTGCAGGGTGTAGTTGTAAAGGTTTATTTTGAAGAAGTGAAGAAGTGAAGAAGTGAAGAAGGAAATCTGTCCCGGACGAGTTCTGGGAACCGGAGACTGGAACCAGTGTGCAGTGAACAATGGACAGAGAATGACCTATGACCAGTGACAATTAGCAATCAACAATTGAACCATCGAACAATTCACTCCGATTTCACATCGGATTCTATCAATAGCAATCAGCAATTAACAATCAATTATTTAACCTATGAAAACCGTAGATGATATTAATTTTTCTGGTAAAAAAGCATTAGTTCGGGTCGATTTTAATGTGCCCCTAGATAAACAGTATAATATTACCGACAATACCCGAATGAGAGCGGCTGTGCCTACTCTTAAGAAGATTCTGAGCGATGGTGGAGCAGCGATTCTAATGTCGCACTTAGGTCGTCCGAAAGAAGGGCCGGAAGAAAAATTTTCTTTGAAGCACTTAGTCATGCACCTTTCTGAATTGCTAGACGGAGCTTCTGTGCATTTTGCCAGCGACTGTGTAGGTGAAGAAGCCAAATCCAAAGCGGATGACCTACCTATGGGCGAAGTGCTGCTACTGGAAAATACCCGCTTCCATAAAGGGGAAACGAAAGGCGATGAAGAACTAGCTAAACAAATGGCTGAGTTGGGTGACGTTTATGTAAACGATGCATTCGGGTCGGCTCATCGAGCGCACTCTTCTACTACGGTAGTTGCCCAGTATTTTGACGAAAAAGCTAGTGGCTACGTGATGCAAGCCGAATTAGACAATGCCCAGAAGCTACTGGAAAGTGCTGAACAACCCTACGTAGCCATCATGGGTGGGGCCAAAATATCGGATAAGATTGGGGTGATAGAGAACCTGCTGGACAAAGTAGACGATTTGATTATTGGTGGAGGCATGAGTTATACCTTCTTCAAGGCAATGGGTGGAAAAATCGGAAGCTCATTAGTAGAAGAAGATAAGCTGGATTTAGCCAACGAACTTATTCAGAAGGCCAAAGCCAAAAGTGTTGACCTTCATTTACCCATCGACTCAGTAGTTGCTGATAAGTTTGACAATGAAGCCAATACAAAGGTAACTAACAACCATGCCATTGAAGATGGCTGGATGGGATTGGATATTGGCCCTGAAGCCCGCCAGGTATTTGCTGATGTAATTACCCGTAGTAAAGCTATTCTCTGGAATGGCCCTATGGGTGTCTTTGAAATGGAAAACTTTGCCGAAGGCACCAAACAAATTGCCGAAGCGGTAGTACAAGCTACCAAGAAAGGAGCCTTCTCCCTTATTGGAGGAGGTGACTCAGCGGCAGCAGTCAACACCCTCGGCTACGGCGATGATGTGTCTTACGTATCTACCGGGGGCGGTGCGCTACTAGAATATATGGAAGGTAAAGAACTCCCCGGTGTGAAAGCTCTTAATGAGTAATTACGATTCTCTAGAAAGATTTGTGGACTATCAGCCGTCGACCGTAGACTAACTCATGATTATTCCTCCCGCCCGTCGCCTTCAGCAGGTTGAAGAATACTATTTTTCCCGTAAGCTCCAGCAGATTCGGCAAATGAATCGGGTAGGAAAGGATGTGATTAACCTGGGCATTGGTAGTCCTGACTTGGCTCCGTCACTCGAGACAACCACTGCGCTGAGCGAAGTAGCTAATCAGCCCGATATCCACGGTTACCAACCCTACCGAGGAATAGCCGCTTTACGTGACGCGATAGCCGACTGGAGTGGGCGTACCTTTAACGTAACACTAGATGCGGAAAGCGAAGTGTTGCCTCTGATGGGATCTAAAGAGGGTATCACGCATATATCATTGGCATTTCTAAATCCTGGCGATGAGGTATTAGTCCCTTCATTGGGCTATCCGGCTTATACCGCTGTAACCAGAATGGCAGAAGCCCAGGCACGAACCTACCCACTACTAGACGGAACCTGGCAACCCGATTTTGAGGCTATGGAAAGCATGGATACTGACCGGGTAAAGCTGTTGTGGTGTAATTATCCTCATATGCCTACCGGAGTTTCGGCTGAACCTGAGACTTTTGAACAACTTGTTGACTTTGCCCGGCGAAGAAATATTTTGATCTGTCACGATAATCCCTACGCGCTCGTACTAAACCAACATAAACCTGTAAGTATACTATCCGTACCGGGAGCAAGAGAGGTGGCGATAGAACTGCACTCTCTAAGCAAGTCACACAATATGGCGGGGTGGCGCTTGGGTTGGATTGCCGGACGAGCTGATTATCTTAACGAGATTATCAAGATCAAAAGTAACGTAGATTCTGGTATGTTTAGGGCCATTCAGCAAGCAGCCGTAGCTGCCCTAGGTAATTCGGAAGAATGGCATCAGCAGTGTAATCAAGAATACCAGCAGCGGCAAAAAATTACTTTTGAGTTGGCTGAGGTACTCCAGTGTAAATATGCGCCTCAGCAGCAAGGAATGTTCGTTTGGGCGCAAATTCCTAACGAAGAGCAAAGTGCGGAAAAACTTAGCGAGCGTATCTTGCAGCAAAGTAAGGTCTTTATCACTCCTGGACATATTTTCGGTAATCAAGGAAATCGGTATCTTCGCTTTTCCTTATGTGTTTCCCAGGAGCGTTTGCGGGAGGCGGTTTACCGAGTCACATCGTCTATATGAATATCACAGTTATTGGTTTAGGATTGCTAGGAGGATCAACGGCCTTAGCCTTAAAAGAGAATCTTCCGGAAAGCAGGATTATTGGAGTAGATTCATCGCAACAGCATGCAGCCCAAGCACTTACATTAGGTATTGCTGATAAGATTTTACCATTAAAAACTGCACTAGAGCAAGCCAATGTAGTGATTGTAGCAGTACCCGTTAACACAATTGTGCAGCTACTTCCTAAGATTCTCAGTACAATTTCTGATAATACGGTAGTGATAGATTTAGGCTCTACCAAAGAGCGTATCTGCCAAACAGTTCAGAGCCATCCTCAACGAGGTAGATTTGTGGCGTCTCACCCAATTGCTGGAACAGAACGCTCGGGACCAGTAGCAGCATTTAGTAAACTGTTACCCGGCAAACAAATGATTTTCTGCGATCGGGAACATTCCGATATTGATGCCCTGGAAAAAGCTGATTATCTTTTTCGGAATAAGCTACAGATGCAGGTTAGCTACATGGAATCTGCTGCCCACGATCGACATATTGCCTACGTATCTCACTTGAGCCACATAAGTTCATTTGCTTTGAGCAATGCAGTGTTGGAGCGGGAAAAAGATGAGCAGAGCATCTTCAAGATGGCCGGAAGTGGTTTCTCTTCCACGGTACGCTTGGCAAAAAGCAACCCAACCATGTGGGCACCTATTTTTATGCAGAATTCGCAGAATATCCATCAGGCATTATCTGCTTACATTGATCAGCTTCAACAGTTTAGGGCTTGGCTGGAACAGCAAGATGAAGCGGAGATGTATCAGTGGATGGAAAATGCCAATGCTATTAAAACAATATTGTCGGGTATACCAACCGAAGGTCAGAACAAAACCTGACCATTACGCTTATAAAAGTGGGTTGCTGTATCTTCACTTATGGTCAGAAGGCTAGTTACGCTATTCATCGGAAGCCTGCTGTTAGCAGTAGGATATAGCCGTTGCATATACGCTCAAACCAATTCTTCTGAGTACATACAAAACTTTCCTGATACGCTAAACCTTCGGGTATTGTTTGTACAGAAAGGGTTACAGCTTAGAATTCAAGACCAGGCAGGCAATCAACGCTACTTTTTTACCCCCTGGCATCGCAACTACGTGGGTTTGGGAGGCTTTCTTTGGAACGTGGGATTCAACGCACTTATCCCCGTATCGCCACCGGTTCGGCGTAATGATTTGAGGCGGTTTGACCTTCAGGGATCACTTTTCGGTAAAAACTGGCTATTAGATGGTATCTACCAGCGTTACCGTGGGTTTGTGCAAAGCGACCGGCAGTTTAGCCCACGACTTAGCCTAGATCAGGAGGTGGAAAATATTACCATAAAGAAAATTCAGACTACTATTACGTATGTGCCTTCTGGAGATAAGTTCTCATTAAGGTTTCCTTATAATCAGGGGAACCAACAGCGAAAAAGTAGCAGTAGCCTGCTAATGTCCGGTGATTTTTCTTATAAAAATATTATGGCCAGCGATGGTATTCTACCATCTGAATCAGTCTCCGACCAAGACCCATTAAAGCAACTGACGCAGGTTGAATCTTTTGCCTTTACCGCTAAGATAGGCTACAGTGCTACGCTAATACACCGAAATTACTACCTACATGTATTTGGACTGACCGGGCTGGGTTTCCAGAGGATTAACTACCAAACCAATCGTGAAAACCGACTTTTTGCCATTGAGCCTGCTTACGATGTGCGAACCGCCTTCGGACGTGATCAGGGGGATTGGTATACGGGTTTCTACATTTCTTCTGATTACACAGTGACTGATGTAGAAGACTGGCGGTTTGTTGGCCGTACTAGCCAGATTCGGTTTTTTGTAGGCATACGGTTTGGTGAGCCTAACTTCTTACATAGGCTCAAACCCCGTTTCTTGGAAAACTTGAAAAGCAGCCCCAGCATATAAACTAGATATTGTAACCTAATGCTTGCGCTGTTTCTTGAATGATAGGTAACGCCAGCTGAATTTCTTCTTCGTTCAAGTTTTCCTGCCATCGGCCTACTTTTACGGAATGGTCTTGGGTAGAATATGCTCGAGAAGTTTCGGCTTCCACAAATTTTTCATTGGGTTTGTCTTGTACCCGCTCCGCCCACTGCCGTAGAGGCTGTTCGTTATCACCTATGTCCAAATGAATCATCTTGCCTACAGATTGAGCAAACTCAAGTGGGTTCGCGAGCATATCTTCGAAGCGGGTAATAACCGCCGCGTTTTTCACCTGAGCAAAGCCTACAGAATTAATGTAATTCCAGTGATGGGCACATCGCTCGATCAGTGGGCGAGATAGCCATTGCTGCCAATCAGGAGGCTGCGGATGATGTCCCCAGTTACGCGAGATACCTACTTTCAACGAACAAATGGTGTCTAGCGGATGACGAACTTGCCAGAATATTTGCAAAGGAAATAATATCTCGGTGAGGGTTGATAATGGAAAAGATAGTCCGGTATCCGGTGGGAAGCCCTCGCTCTCGCGAGGTACTTTCACTGCAATAGATTGAGCTACACCTGTAACGGATGTTGTAAGCTGGACCACATTTTGCTGAACTGCATCTAGCTCGAGAACTTCCTTAAAGGAGGGTTCGCTATAATAATGATAGGTGGGTAGGTGTTGGAATAACTCACCAAAGATTGATGTACCACTCCGGCCACAGCCTAAAATAAGTACATGTTTGCAAGAATCCATAAGTTAGAATCCATTAGTGCTTAATATGAATGGGCATGATAAAGTATTTTTTTCTATAACACTTTCCTATAACAAATTTTTATATATACAAATCCTAACAAAATGGACCAATCCCCTGACCCAATTCCTACTAATACACTTGGTGACTTTTACTATATCTACGTGATATTGAGTACCGTTTTTATGGTACTGTTAGGGCTTACTCATCCTCAATTTTTACAGCAAGCGGAAGTAGTACTTTTTGTGCTAGTAATTTTTATAATAGGTATTCCGCATGGAGCTACCGACCACTTACTTGATCGTTACAGTAGAGGAAAGAAGTTTACCTACCGGTCATTTTTGCTGACATATATCATATTAGGAGTATTTTACGCCGCGCTCTGGTATTTTTTGCCATTACTTAGCCTGACAGTGTTTATTATCATTTCAGCATACCATTTCGGGCAATCTCAATTATTGTACTTGCGAAATTCTCACCGTAACTGGCTGAGGGTGGTCAGTTACCTCTTGTGGGGTAGCTACACCTTGTGTTGTGTTATTTTATTGAATTGGGATGAAAGCTGGCAGATTCTAGATGAAATCTTTCCAGGCTTATTCACTCCATTACTCTCATATATAAGTTTTGTGCCCTATTTGTTAGGTTTCTTACTGTTGATGAACATCGCATTGTTTACCCTATTCTTTACACGTCAGCACATGAGTCAGCGAGAGTTCATTGGTGAGTTATTTAATTTGTTTCTTATTGCAGGGTTGGGTTACTACACTCCCTTGTTAATAGGTTTTACTATCTACTTTGGTTTATGGCACTCTCTCATATCAATTCGTATTGAGATTAAAAAGGTGAGAATACAGCGGCCACTCTTTTCAGTTTTAAGTTTCGCCAAGACGGCACTTCCTCTCAGCTTAGCGACCTTAGTTATTTTTTCCTTTGTGTTTCTAATGAACTATCAGTGGGAAATGCTTCAATCATCATACCTGCTATTTTTTATTCTTCTTTCGGTGTTAACCTTGCCCCATGTATTCTTCGTGCATGAGTTTTACGTAACCAAGAAGCCTAAGAAGCTGGTTCGGGCGTATCGATCATCAGAGATCAGTTCGACCTAAGAATACATTTACCTTTGGGTTGATAGGGTTACCTGCTGCCCGCCGGAAAACAACGATTTGGCCCACGTGGTAAATAGCATCAGCCAGCGGTCCATTCATCATATTCCAGTAGGGATACTGGCTACGCTGTTCTCCTCGTTGAAAGATGATCGTAAACTCAGCAATTTCTTCCTCAGTTTTTCCCTGACACAAAGCACTCGCCTTCTCAAAATTAGCTAAAGTACGCTGACGTAATGTGTCAAACGAAAGCTGTGACCAATCTGCTGAGCGGATATTGGGTTGGTTTTGGGGAGCATTTACTATGGTCTCACTAAGCCCGTATATGTGAACAAGAGTTTCTAATGTGTTTCGGCTTCCTTCGCTAGGAGTGTACGCTAGATCGGTTTCGGTGAGTCCTTCGGTAGCCCAGTAATAACGAAACCCTAACCCATCAATCATGCGGGCGAGAATATTGCCTGAAGAATAGTCTGCCGGAGGATCTGGTATACGTTGGTAAGGTAATGGCGAAGTGTCAGCCATCTGAGCCAGAGTGATTGATTGGTACAGACATAAAATCATACTAAACAGGAGTAGGCGCATAGTAGTATCGGTAGCTAAATCGATAAATTTAGAGGATATGCTAACCTAAACCAAGTAATTATTTGGCTCGCTGAAAAATACTGCTGCGCTGGGCTACATCAATGTATCCTGGAAAATCCAGATCGGTGAGACGTAGCTGTTGAGTATCAAGAAACTCTAATGAATATGTGCGGGCAAAGCTTGAATCATAGATAACCAACTGATTTGGGGCATTCAGCCGGTACGATAGTTGAAAGGCTGAACCAGGTTCAAATTGTACGGTGTAGGTCTGGTTTTGATCGAAACGGATAATGGTTTCGTTGCTAGCGTGTTTCCAAGAGCCTACTAGTAAGGAAGTGGGCTGCTCGGTTTCTATTTCCTGACAGTGGGTGCAGAAAAAGAGCACAACCACCCCCATCAATATACTTCTCATGATAGATAGTTTTCCCTCTAACGCAGAAAGTCTAGACAATATTGGTTAAAACTATGCTATTTTAAACCAGTGTAAAGTAGGTAATGTAGTACCTATTCTGAAAGTAGGGAGATATGCAGGAGAGTATTGTCAGCATATGCTTGCCACTTACTGCTTTTAGTTATCTCGAAGCTTCATTGAGAGTCACTAATTCAGGAGCCATTGGAGGTAAACTAGTAGATAAAAAGGGTTCAGGAATAAGCCTGGTTAAAAAATATATATACAGGGAAATACGGTTCTGACAACACTTATGCTTCAGCGACGTTATGTGGTAGTTATGCTATCAACTCTAAAATACATACTAACCATTAGCTTGGTAATTGGGTTGGCTCAGTCTGCTTCAGCCCAATTTTCAATCGCCCCTCAGGTAAATACTAGCGTACCAGTAGGTTCTATTGATGAGTATACCAACCCCCGGCTAGGCTACGGGTTACAGGCTGGTTATGATATTTGGGGTTCTTGGACAGTAACGGCTGCTTACCATGAGTATCATCTGGAACTAACGGCTGAATTAAGCGATCTCGATATTAGCGAAGATATTTTAGAGCTCTTAAATTTGCCTGAAGTTCTTTTGTTTGATCTGCAAGTAAACAGTTGGAACGGAGGAATTCGCTACCAGATACCAGCCCAGCACATTGCTCCCTATCTTGAGATTATCGCTAGTACCAATCGGATTAGTGCTGAGGGCTTAGGGCTTAGTGTAGATCGGCGTTATTGGGGTGTAGCCCCCGTGATAGGAACTGAGTGGCACATTACCGACCGATGGGGAATGCAGGCCAATGTGCGTTTTCAGGCTATCTTTACCCGAGGCGATGCCCTGCCACTAGTCGGGGAGCTGATTGAAGATAACATATTTTTTATTCCAGCTCAGCTAGGGGTAGTGTACCGATTCGATCCCCTTCGCTAAACCTGCAACTGGAGTAGTTATGTTTTTTCTACACTAACATACAATTGTATCGCGTGGCTTGATGCATAAAAGCTGCAATCAATCTTAAGGGAAAGAACGCAATACAATTACGCTCTAGAGAAGGGTAATGATATAATGTTGGTTACATTACCTACAAAAAAGCAACTGACACTACGAAAGGTTATTACGTAGTGTCAGTTGACATCAATTAGATTAATTCAAGTTGTGGATAATGTTCTGTCAAGTGTAAAAGCAAAAAGAAACAGCACAATTTTGAGCAAGAATCCCTGTGGGGTTACTGCATGAATCTTGCCTGGAAAATGCGCCGTAATCTGGCTAAAAGACGTTTCAATACGCTTGCGATAATACTTCTTGATAAAGCGTAAGGCAGCACTATCAGGTCTTTTTGAATTAGACTTTCGTTCTACCAATAGGCGAATGTGCTCACACTCTTCATGTAGGTCTTCTAATTCATAATTCGTATAGGCACTATCCGCGTATACCTCACTGCCTTCTGGCAGGGTGAGTTGCATCGATGGTAGGGCCTTATTATCATGGATAGACCCGGCAGTGATGACATAGTCAGTCGGTAATCCGTCGGCCGTGGTGATAACCTGTACCTTGAAACCGTAAAAATACTCTCGCTTGGAAGCATTGTAGCCCCGGTAGGCCTCATGTTGAAGCAGCCGACAGCGGGCAATACGAATATTATGACAAACTGCTACGGGAAATGAATCAATCAGGTAGCGACTTTCTACATTCAGTTCTTTGAGCGTTTGGCCAAGAGCTAAAAATATGCTTGTCAGTGTATCGGCTAACCGATGAAGGTGCCGATTGAACGTCGGCTTGTCAATGCACGCCATTCCATGATGTTGCCTCATATACTGACAAGCACTGGATTGGTTGCCGTAAAAGTATTGAGCCGACAAGAGTGCTACCGTCAGTATCTCAGCATTGTTTGTTTTGCGGCGTACATCGGTTGGGGGGTGGCTGATTTTCAAGTAATCGTCTATAAAACAGTATATTGCAATAGTATAGTCTGTCATGATTGATTAGGTAAAGTGTAGGAACGTTACTCTAACAATCTTTTGGCAGACTATGCTTCATTAAATATAAATCCGCAACTTGAGTTAATTATTACTTATCTAAATAATGTGTTGTGTTGAAGTTGTTGTTGATATTGGTATGCTACATAAGTAGCCAATAATACTGTTTGTAAGCTATTTAAAGTGCCTCTTCTTTTACTTTTAACCCTAGTTCTTGAAGTACCTCGGGTTGGTACTCAAAGGCAAAATGTAGAGCGCGAGTGTAGCGACGCATCCAGTGGGTAAGCTGGGCTTCTTTCTGACGACGAGCTTGGGTGCTTTGGCGGGCTTCATCTCTTTCTTTGTCGCGTAAGTCATAGGCTTGGTAGACTGCCTCAATCATAGCCTCACCCTGCTCTAGGTCTTGGGCTTGTAAACCATAGGCTTTCAGTTGCGCTACCACATTTTTAGCGTTGGTATAAAAAGTGCGGGCCTGCTTTACCCATTTTAGGATATTTCGCTCTCGTGACCCGTCTAGTCGTAGTGCTTTATACTGGCCTCGCTCTTCAGCAAAAGCTAACCGGGCTATTTGCAAATGAAGTTTATACACTTTCCAGGCATCTTGCTTGGATTGGTGCAGCGCATCAGTAGCCGAATACTGTTCGCCATACTCTTTTTGTTGAACAACTGATAAGATTAGTATTTCTTCTCGTAAGGTTAACCCCTTGCGTAGTTCGACAGCGGTAAACCCTAAGGGGTTCATTGCCTTTTGCCAGTTGCTGCTGGCTAATACCCCATTAATTGCTTTTTCTGATTTTCGTAGTAATTCTTCAATTTTCGTAGTCAGCTTTTTTGCAATAAAAGTACCGGGTAGGTAATAAATGCACTATACTAAAAAGCTGAAGAATGGTATTGAGTAGCTTTTGCCTAATTATCCTTCATTATGCACTGTTATAGTAGATTTTTAGGTCATACCCTACTTCAACCTTACGTTTTGCCCGTGAGTAAAACTTGCCTCTGGGTTCGCCCAGTTTAGTATCTTACTTATTGATACATTGACCATACGCCACTCCAATTTTGAAGACAGAAATTAGTAACAGCTTACTACTCATGAGTTGGCGTAATTTTATCAGTGGTAAGCACTTACCAGTCGTATTTTTTTCAGTTTTTAGGAGTGGGGAGTAGGTGACCAGTGATATTTTCAGTGAGTTTTAGCAGTAGGGAGTAGCTGCCCACCCCCAAATTTGTCTGATTTTGTTAGTAATAAGCGACTGACACCTCCTGTTTTTGCAGAGTTCTGTAAGTAGGTTACAGTTTCCAATCCAGGTATTTGGCTATTTTTACTACCCAAAAGCCACTACTCTTGCTAAGATTGTTAGTTTTGAAAAAAACATAAGCACCAAACTAGTGTGCGTTTGCAACGCGAACAGATGCTAGATCGGTTACAGACGTGCTTCAACTATGTGATATTTATTCTGAATTACTCAACTATCTAATAATGCATACCCGACGAAACTTTCTAAAATCAACTGCGACTGCCTTAGCGAGTACCCCATTTGTCTCATCAGGAAATCCACTTCAGCACCAATCTAGTGAGGATACTGATCCCTTAGATAAAATACTGAGTGAGCCGGTGTTGAAGAAAGAACTATTCCCTGACCCGGTAATTATTGATCGACTTGAGCTATTGCGCTATCAGGATAACTTTATATGTAGGGTGATTTCTACTGATGGAGCCGAAGGCATTTCGGTAGGAAATAATATGCAACTGGTTGGTCTCTATCCTATTTTCTCAGTGAGACTACAGCCATTCTTCATCGGGAAGGATGCTCGCGAATGGGAACAGTTACTGGAAGAAATTTACGTTTATAAAAGCAATTACAAACTGCAAAATTTAGCCCTGTGGGTTCCATTGGCTACCATTGAGTTTGCGGTGCTGGATATGCTAGGAAAAATTGCCCAAAAACCAATGGGTGAGCTCATTGGCAAGGTACATCACCCGAAAATTGCAGTGTACCAGGCTAACAACTTCCGGGGTAAGTCGGCCGAAGAGTCTATTGGGTTGATTAAACATCAGGTAGAAGAGTCGCAGGCTAAAGCTCTAAAGTTTAAAGTAGGGGGGAGGATGAGTAAGAATGCTGACTTTCCTGCCAACCGTACCGAAAAACTGATTCCACTAGTACGCAAAACCTTCGGTGATGATATGACCATATATGCTGACTCCAACGGATCTTACGATGCTGCCGAAGCCATCCGGATTGGTAAGCTGATGGAGGAACACGCTTATGACTTTTACGAAGAACCTGTTCCGTTTGACTGGTACCAAGAAACCAAGCAGGTAACTGATGCTATGACCATTCCGGTAGCAGGGGGCGAGCAAGAACCCAGTATGCGGAACTTCCGATGGCTAATTAAGGAAGATGCACTGGATATTGTTCAGCCCGATATTTTCTACTTCGGGGGCATGATTCGGTCAATGAAGGTAGCCCGTATGGCCGATTCTAAGGATAAATCCTGCATTCCGCATATTTCAGGTTCTGGTTTGGGCTACCTCTACATGATGCACTTTGTCTCGGCCGTCCCCAACGCGGGGCCTTACCACGAGTTCAAGGGGTTCAATAAGAAATTACCTCTAGAATCAACTACCTCTAGTCTTAGTAGCGAAGATGGAGTAGTTACTGTTCCGACCGCCCCTGGCCTTGGCGTAACGATTGATCCGGATTATATTGCGAAGCATGAAGCGGTGTAATAGTGTTGAGTGTTATGACTCGAAGTGTATAGGTATTTGAGTACTTCTGTTGAATGCATGAATACTTTAATACCATACACTAATACACCGCCACTGTTGAAATCACCGGACAAGCCTGGGCGTCTTCTATATTCACTCGGACTTTTCTGGTTTTTACTGAGTCAACCGGAAGAATGCGTTTGTAGCCAATTGTGGTCGCTTCGGCAATGGTTTGCCATTTGTCATTTTGCCAAGCATCTACCGAGAACTTACTGACTCGCTGGCCGAGTGGAATGTATTCTTGTAATACTACGTACTGAATGGTCTGCTCACTGCCTAAATCCGCTTCAATACTTCCGGTTGTAACTCCATCGTCAGTAGCCCAGTAAGTTTCATAGTCGTTGTCAGTAACCTGAGAGGGGGCAAACTCTGCATTTTCTCCTCGGTAGCTATCGGCCTTGACTTCAGTGTCAGCCGTCAGGTTCTGGGAAAATGCCTTGTCTAGTAGTTTACGCCAACCCCGTAAGGAGGCTACATCATTTTCGTGCAGTAATCCTCGGCGATCGGGTGGAATATTTAACAGTAAGGTAGAACCTCGCCCTACTGAAGATAGGTAGATATCAAACAATTGCTCAGGTGTCTTTACTAAAGAGTCTTCGCTAGCGTGATAAAACCAACCGGGACGGATTGAAACATCTACTTCGGCGGGTATCCAGGAAGTTCCGTTGGCTGAGCCAGAAGCTAATAAATCGTTAATTCCAGCTTTACCTGCATATAGAGTGTCTGCGGTTATAGTGTTCCAGTTGGTTTCTCCGGCAATACCTTGTTCATTACCTACCCAGCGAACCCCGGGACCGGCATCACTAAAGAAAATTACATCGGGCTTCGGTTGTAATTCACGAACCATGTCTAAGGTAGTCGGCCAATCGTAGTAGGTTTGACGATCAATCTCCCGGGTTTCGCGGGCACCGCCGTAGTAGCCATCTCCACCGTTGGCTCCATCAAACCACATCTCGAAGACGGGGCCGTAGTTGGTAAACAGTTCTTCTAGTTGATTGCGGTAGTAAGTGATGTACGATGGTTGTCCGTAGTCAACTCGGTTACGATCCCAGGGTGACAGATAAACACCAAACTTTAGCCCGTGCTTGCGGCAGGCTTCTGATACTGCTTGTACTACATCACCTTTACCATCTTGCCATAGACTTTGCTCTACCGAATGATCGGTATACTCACTGGGCCAAAGCACAAAACCATCGTGATGTTTACAAGTAAGAATTACCCCCTGGAAACCAACCTCTTTCAATACACTTACCCACTGATCAGCATCAAACTCGGTTGGGTTGAAAATATCCGGGCTTTCATCACCGTAGCCCCACTCTTTATCGGTAAAGGTATTAGTCGTAAAGTGAATGAAAGCATTCAGCTCCATCTGATGCCAATTAAGCTGAGCTTCCGACGGAACCGGTGCCAGCGGTGATATGGTCAAATCATCTTCCGTAGTAGATGATTTAGAAGAGCAGGAAAAGAAGAAGAATGTGGGTAGGAGGGTTAGAAAGAAAGAGAGATATTTCATGAGGGTTGATATAGTAGTAGTTAAGCACCTACTATATAAGCAAAAAATATCGTAGTCAGTGTTATGTCACATCAGTTTTAAGTAAAATCAAGGGGCTTACTACTCTTCTGCCCCATCTATTACCCAACTCATCTCCAGTTGAATATTTAACTGTTGAGGGAATTGAGGCAGTTGGATTAATGCTGAAGAAGCTTGTTGCATGAGTAGTGCCATCTCGCTTTCATCTACCGATGTAATTGTGAATGCCATTTCCTCACCTGCTTCAGAGATTAGGGTTAATTGTTGCTCATCTTCACTGAGTTGCCAGCTACCCAATAAGGGATTGCTACCAATTTGTTGAAAATCAAACGAGTTATTTAAATGCAGATTTAGAGTAGGTTCCCGATCTAGTAAGCTCTGGCTAATCTGCCCTTCTAGTAATATGAGTCCAAATACTATTTCCGCTGGAGCTAGACCGAATGAATCTGCTAACTGAGCTAGGAAAATCTTATAATCTGTATCATCTAGCTCAATTGTTGCTTTAAGATCATCTAACTGCCATTGCCCGGCCAACTGTTGCTCAAGTGTAAGTTCAGCCGCATCGTCTTGCTGGCAACCAACTAGCAGCAACCATCCCGCCAAAAGAATGCATCTTAAAGTAAGATTTAGGAAGTTAGGCATGAGTGTAGTGCTCTGATAAGATAAGCGAAAGGTAGTCAATTTTCAGAATAAGAGTGTCGCCTCGCTGGCAATTGCCTCATTTCTTACTCTGACTGAAGAAGTAATACAACAATCCCATGATTTCGCTTTTGCTCGGCATCTTCTTGGCCTCTGGATACTGCTTATCAAATAGGGCTATCAGCCGTTCGTAGTCCGTGCGCGAAAGCTGAAATTGCTGAGAGGATCTTTCTATGGTTTCTTCATCGTTGATAAGTGCGTAGTATGTCGCTTCCTCTTTGGCTTGTTGCTTGGCCTCAGCGTACTTCCGACGCTCCTTTCCATCCTTGGAAAACCGATCGTACAAATGAGCCAGTACACCAGTAAGAGTGCCCCCTGCCTGTCCTACAGGTAATCCACCCGATACACCTGGTTCAAAACGAATCGTTTTCTTAGGCACAATCTCCTCCTTTCCTCGTACGGCCTTAACAGTCATTGACTCTCTTTTAGGAGCGGTAATGATAGGTTCAATAGTACGGTCAAAGACAGTGATTCCTGGTAGCAGAATAGAGTCCTCTATCAATACTACTTGCTGAAGTTGCTGAAAGTGCTCATCATTTACGATCATACGATCAGGTTGATACCCTACCAAAGAGAACTGTAGCGTGTCACCAGAAATAGCTTCAATAGAAAAGAAACCACTAGCGTCAGAAACAGATACTTTTTTCTGACTGGAGTTGACAATGTGTGCAAACGGTAATTCTTCTCCTGTCCTAGATACTATCTGCCCACGGACTATTAGCTGAGCGTAGGCGGAAGAGTTTAGTAAAATTAAGCAGAGTAAACCGCAATAGTTTGGGGCTAGCATACGTGATGCGTAACGCTGAGTTTACGTTGCTCGTGTATCGCAAACGCTGCTTGAGGTTGTTTTTAACTAAATTTAACAGTTTGGCTTGATCTTAATGACGACTGACTTTGAGATTGGCTGTTCGCTGCCGTGCGCCGAGCGGGTATGCGGTACCAATCCGTTTGCTTCCGGGAAGTAAGTGGCCACGCATTGGGTAGGAATGGGGTATGAAACTACTCGGAAGTTGTGGACTACCCGTTCTTGTCCATCGTATTCGCTTACCAAGTCTACTACTACTCCTTGCGACAGGTCGAACTTCTTTATATCAGCGGGGTTCATCAGCACTACCCGACGTTCGTAGTGAATGCCTCGGTAGCGGTCGTGCAACCCGTAAATAGTGGTATTATACTGATCGTGACTGCGAATGGTCATCATCAGAAATTCATCCTTTGCTAACGCATGGTCAGCAGGCTGATTGATGGTAAAATGGGCTTTTCCACTTTTGGTAGTAAAATTTCCTTTGCGAGCCCCATTGGGTAGATAAAACCCGCCTGATCTTCGCACTCGTTGATTATAGTTCTCAAAACCATCTACGGTTTTTTCAATCGCGTCCCGAATGGTATCGTAGTTAGCAACCATCGCATTCCAGTCTACGGTTGTATCTGAGCTAAATGTGGCTTTAGCAATCTCAGCCACGATCTTAGGTTCACTCAAAAGATAGTTAGACGCTGGACGTTTACCGCCTTGGGTCTTATGTACCACCCCGGTAGAGTTTTCTACCGTCAGAAACTGGGTGCCACTTTCTTGCACGTCCAACTCAGTGCGACCCAGGCAGGGTAAGATAAGCGCAGTTTTTCCGTGGGTTAAGTGACTACGATTGAGCTTGGTGGACACCTGCACCGTCATCTTGCACTGCTGTAATCCCTCAGCGGTATAATCAGTATCCGGGGAAGCTGAGACAAAGTTACCACCCATTCCCATAAAGAATTTAGCTTTCCCCTCGGCCATCGCTTTGATAGCCGCCATGGTGTTGTACCCTCCTTTTTTGGGAGGAGTAAACTGAAAGTGCTTCTCTAATTTTTGGGCAAATCCCGGTTTAAGCTTTTCCCAGATGCCTACGGTGCGGTCACCCTGTACATTGCTGTGTCCCCGCACCGGACAGGTTCCCGCCCCTGACTTGCCGATGCTTCCTTTCATCAGTAGTAGGTTCACCACTTCCCGCACATTGTCTACTCCATTCTTGTGTTGGGTAAGTCCCATTGCCCAGCAAACGATGATTTTCCTCTCTTGTGCTAAAAGGTTAGCAACTTCTTCAATGGTTTCTCGCGCAATCCCAGTCGGCTGGATAAGTTCATCTATATCGTACTGCTCCAAATCTTGCTTTAATTCCTCAAACCCCTCAGTTTTAGACTTGATAAACTCTTGATCTAACACCGTACCTGGTTTTTCTGCTTCTTTAGCTAACAGTATTTTCATCATTACTTTCAGCAGAGCTACGTCAGCATTGATGCGAATCGGGAGGAAAATATCGGTGAGCGATGTGCCGGTTCCCAGCATCTCCAGTGGCTTTTGTGGATTCTTGAACGCAAGGAGCCCCGCCTCGGGTAGTGGATTAACTGAGATAATCTTAGCTCCGTTTTTCTTCGCTTCTTGCAAGGCAATTAACATTCGGGGATGATTAGTGCCAGGGTTTTGTCCCATAATCATAATCACCCTTGCCTTATAGAAATCATCCAGCGTGACCGAACCTTTTCCAATCCCTACTGTCTCGGATAACCCTACTCCGCTAGACTCGTGACACATGTTAGAGCAGTCAGGCAGGTTATTAGTGCCGTACTGGCGAACAAATAGCTGATAGAGAAAGGCTGCTTCGTTGCTAGTTCGCCCTGATGTATAAAAAATTGCCTCATTTGGGTCAGTCAATGTTCGCAGCTGCTGACCGATGAGTTGAAATGCTTCTGGCCAACTGATTGGTTGGTAGTGAGTATCATTCGGATGTATCACCATAGGCTCGGTAATCCGTCCGCTTTTTCCTAATTCGTAGTCAGTTAATTGTAGTAACTCGGCTACTGAGTGCTTTCGAAAGAAAGCTGCATCGGCTCTAGCTGTTGTTGCCTCCTCGGCCACTGCTTTAGCGCCATTTTCACAGAACTCTACTACTGACCGATGTTCATCGGGGTCAGGCCAAGCACAACCTGGGCAGTCAAACCCATCAAACTGATTGATCTTCGTCATTAGTTTAGTGCCCTCTACTATTCCTACCTCACTGTATACATGTTTAGCCGAACTCGCCACAGCAGGAATACCGGCAGCTACTTTTTTACGTTGGCTCAGCTCAATTTTAGTAGAAAGTGCATCAGGCTGGTGCGCCCCAGGCTGATAAGTGGCATTATTGTCAGACTTATCAGACATAATAAGATTAGGTTAGCGTTGTTGGTTGAGTAAGCTGCACTCGCTGGTGTCCGTGATAGATATTAAATCGCTGATTGCGGATAAACCCAATGAGTCCTAAGTTGTATTGTTGCGCTAATTGAATTGCTAAACCAGAAGGCGCGCCCACCGCAGCCAGTAGCGGTACTCCCGCCATTAAAGTCTTCTGTACTAATTCAAAACTGATCCGACCGCTTAACAGAATAAACGTTGAAGTGAGCGACATTTCTGGTTGACTCAATGCAGCACCAATAAGTTTGTCTAGTGCATTATGTCTACCTATATCCTCCCGCCACAGTAGCAATTCGCCTGCTTGGGAAAATAAGCCCGCGGCATGTAGCCCTCCGGTATACTCAAAAATTAACTGCGCCTCCCGCAGCTTTACCGGGGCTTGATGGATAACCTCCGGGCTTACTGAGAAGTTAGATATAGATAAATTGGGGCAAACAGTTTGAACGGCATCAATGGATGTTTTTCCACAGACGCCACAACTGGAGGTGGTATAAAAGTGCCGTTGCAGTTTTTGCCAATCGATAGGTACATTGGGAGAGAGGGATACTCGGACTACATTTTCAGCTTCACTGGTTTGCTGGGCACTCTGACAGTACCGAATATCAGTAATATCATCTTTGCTCTGGATAATACCTTCGGTGAACAGAAATCCGAGTGCCAACTCAAAATCATGTCCAGGTGTCCGCATAGTAATGGATAAATCGCGTAGCTGTCGCCGGGTGTTAACGCTGTATTCTAGTCGGATAGCCAATGGCTCTTCTACTGCTACTAGGTCAGTTTCTTCTTTTTTGCCTTCGCCTATTCTTACAACTTTGGTTGATTGTACTCCGCTGGCACTCATAACTTTTGGATAATAATTTTTGAGCTGTTGTTACCCGTTCAAGGTACTACTTTTCTAAGAATACCAAAAAGCTATCTGGCCGATTGGACTTTAGAGTGGTTGGATACAAAACGAGAAGAAAGCGATGTGGTAGTAAACAAAAAAAGCTAACCTAGATTTGGTTAGCTTTTCAATGTACCAGGAGCGGGACTTGAACCCGCACGACCTAATGGTCACAAGATTTTAAGTCTTGCGTGTCTACCAATTCCACCATCCCGGCAATTAACAAATAAAGCGACTGAATGTAGCCGCTTTTTTAGTAGTCAGAGCGAAAGACGGGGTTCGAACCCGCGACCTCGACCTTGGCAAGGTCGCGCTCTACCAGCTGAGCTACTTTCGCGTTTTTAAAATTGGATTACAAAGTTAATCAACCGTTTTGAATAGTCAACTCCCTAACGAGAAATTTTTGTCGTAACTATTCCTCGTTCCCTACTTGTTTTTTTCAGTACCTTTGACAGAGCGAGGGGCTGGGAGCGTGGTGTATGGAGTAGTTCTCCAGCACCCTGCACCAAGCTTCTAGCGGTCAACCAGTACGATAACGTTACGTGGTAACTACTTTAAACCATAATACTACGAACAGAAATCTATGATTTTATCCGGTAAACAGATTCAAGGCCAATTGGGCGAAAACATCAAGATTGATCCATTTCGGGAAGAGCAGTTAAATCCTAACAGCTACAATTTGCGATTGCATCATGAGCTTTTAGTATACGACCATGATGAGCTGGATATGAAAAGTGAGAATACTGCCCAAAAAATTATTATCCCCGAAGAGGGTTTGTTGATGAAACGGCACAAACTGTATCTGGGGCGTACGCTAGAGTTTACCGAAACCAAAGGCTATGTACCGATGCTGGAAGGTCGCTCGTCTATCGGCCGACTGGGATTGTTTGTGCATATTACCGCCGGGTTTGGCGATGTGGGTTTCGCCGGATTCTGGACGCTAGAGATGTTCTGTGTACAACCCATTCGAATTTACGCTGGAGTAGAAATCTGCCAGATTTTTTACCACTCCATTGAAGGCGATTACCAGGCCTACCAAAGTGGACAGGGACACAGCGGCGGGAAGTACCAGAACAATCGGGGTATTCAGCCAAGCTTACTGTTTAAGGACTTTGAAAAGCCTTAAGTTATTAATCATGTTTTTCACCGTACCTGGCCTACGTAATTCAGACGAGACGCACTGGCAATCGCAGTGGGAGAAACGGTCGCCGAATCAATTTCAACGCATTCAGCAGGAAGACTGGGCGCATCCCGATAGTGAAACTTGGGTAAACCAGATAGAAAAAACACTGGATCCGTACGCTTCCGAAGAGATTGTGCCGATTGGACATAGCGTTGGTTGTGCGGCTATTGTTCACTGGTGGAATACTTTTCAGAAGCCAGTCCGAGCGGCGATGTTGGTTGCGCCTAGCGATGTTGAGCGAGATGATTATCCCGCCTACATCACCGGATTTTCACCTATGCCGCTGGTTAAATTGCCTTTTCCTACGTTGGTAGTCGCGAGCACTGACGACCACGTAGTTTCGCTATCTCGAGCTAGCTACTTTGCTCAATGTTGGGGTGCTGAATGGCACGTAGTGGAAAACGGAGGACATTTAGAAAGCAAATCAGGATTTGGTTCCTGGCCGGAAGGCTGGGAATTGCTTCATCATCTTGTATCACTTACTGAAAGTATTAATTATGGCAACTGACGTACTATCTAGCAACATTCTGTTCGTTGACATTGAAACTGTTACGGCTGAAGAAAATTACGATGACCTTTCGCCTGTTATCCAGCAAGCTTGGAACCGTAAAGCTGAGTTTTTTCGGGAGGCTGACACCAAAACCTCCGCTGAACTTTTTGTGGAACGAGCCGCTCTCTATGCTGAGTTTGGTAAAATTGTCAGTATTGCTATTGGCTACTTTCATGCACTGGATGATGAGCGGAACGAGCTGCGAATTAAATGCATCACCTACCCCGACGAAATCGCCGTATTGCACGAATTTGTAGAAACAGTGGAACGCTTCGATCAGAACCAACTTCGCCTCTGCGCCCACAATGGCCGTGATTTTGACTATCCTTACCTCTGCCGACGGTTACTAATTCACGGGATAGAGCTGCCCAAGTCACTACAACTGATGAATAAAAAGACTTGGGAAGTACCCCATCTAGATACGATGGAAATGTGGAAGTTTGGCGAATACAAAAAGTTTGTGCCACTGGATCTACTGGCTGCCCTCTTTTCGGTAGAAGGCGATTCCGATAAGCTGCTGGATGCCCGGCAAATTCAGCAGGCCTATTATCAAGACCAGGATTTGGAAAAGATCATCCAGTCCGGTTATCAGAATATTCGTTTGTTGGCGCAGGTTTATCTAGCGATGCTTTCTCAGCCATTGCTGCCGGATGAGCAGATCACTGAGGTTTGATTGGGTATTTATATATTGGCGATAAACGCAATATGTATAGCCAGATACTTACACTAATTGGAAAAAATAATATGGGAGGCCTAGGTGAAATTGTAAAAGAATTAAACTTACCTAAACAGCTACTTGATAAGGGAGAAGAAGCTATTAAAGCCGTACTTGGTCCATCAATAACAGAAATTTCAGAAACCTTTGCAGACAACTTTCGGCTGAGAAGATTTAAGAATCAAGTAAAGATCTTGTCAAAGGCTCAGCAGTACATTGAAAAAAGTGGCTTTGAACCAAAGCAAATAGACTTAAAAATACTTGCGCCTCTAGTTCAATTGAGTTCTTTAGAGGAAAATCCTGATCTTCAAGAAAGGTGGTCTAGATTAATAACAAACATTGTGCATGTTGAGGGAAAAGAACTACTGAAACAAAATTGCATAGAAATCATAAGTAAAATATCAAATGAGGAAGCCTCTCTTATTGATTTTCTTCACGAATTATTTCTCAAAGAGCGTAAGGCTAGATATGAGAGAGAGTTGAATGATATGTGGATAAGGACAAAAAAAGAACTGGAAGAATTTCCATTGCGACTGTTTTCTTTCTCTTTGAACTGATTTAAACTTTTGCTAGGTATTTGCACCAGCTACACAGAGCAAAGAT
>ERZ1740060.15-NODE-15-length-214150-cov-11.581985_pt1 | contig 214150 bp, 173 predicted proteins | sample MGYA00581743_ERZ1740060 | MGnify/ENA primary metagenome ERZ1740060 (study PRJEB43018, sample SAMN04849235) | marine metagenome | isolation source: floating plastic debris | place: Pacific Ocean | collected 2008-08-27 | study: EMG produced TPA metagenomics...
GGATGACCATCAGTTTTTAGCTAAGATATGCAGAAAACTACTTTAACCCATCACCAAGTGTCGGTAGTGTAGATTGGTTGAGGGTATAAGTTTAGAGTGTTTGAGTATTCAGGTGTTCGTGTATTCATGTAGAATAAGTAGCTTCAAACCTTGAACCCTGAACTTCCAACTTCATTCTTCCAACTTCCCAATCATTTGCCCGTGAGGCATTTTGTCCTAACTTTGCCAAAATTCTGATAAAACCTATGTTCAGTATATGTCCAATTCTTTAAACTGTGTGCATTTTATCGCCATTGGTGGTAGTGTAATGCATGATCTAGCCTTGCACATTGCCCAAAAAGGAGTACAAGTTACTGGATCTGACGATGAAATTTACGATCCAGCTCGCAGTGCCTTGGCTAAAGCTGGCTTGCTTCCTGAAAAAATCGGTTGGTTTCCTGAGAAAATTACTCAAGACTTAGACGCTGTAATCCTTGGCATGCACGCCCGACCGGATAATCCTGAACTAAAAAAAGCCCAAGAATTGGGAATACCTATTCTGTCGTATCCTGATTTTATTTATGAAAATAGCCGGAATAAACAACGAGTAGTAATTGCTGGGAGCCATGGGAAAACTACCATTACGGCTATTATTGTACACGTACTCAGCCATCTAAAGCGCAACTTTGATTATGTAATTGGTGCCAAGATTGATGCTCTTCCGGGACGAGTGCAACTTAGTGATGCTCCGGTTATCATTATTGAAGGCGACGAATATCTATCGTCGCCCATCGACCGCAACCCAAAAATATTAAAATATCACCATCATATTGGTCTGATTAGCGGGATTGCTTGGGATCATTATAATGTGTTTAAAACTGAGGACGAATATGTTCAGCAGTTTGATTTGTTCGCTGATGCCTCACCCAAGGCTGGGGTGCTGATTTTCTGTGAAGAAGATGATATGGCCACGGTTATTGGACGTAAAGAACGAGCTGATGTAGCCCGAATAGAGTATAAAACCCACCCATACGAGGTGCAAGATGGAAAAAGCTATCTGAAAACTGCTAGCGGTGAAATACCCATTAAGTTATTTGGAGCACATAACATGCAGAACATCAGTGGAGCTATGGAGGTGTGCAAGCGGATTGGTGTCACTGAGGAGCAATTTTATAGTGTCATAGGCTCGTTTCAGGGAGCAAATATGCGGTTAGAACTGGTTGCTGAAAATAATCACTTCCGATTGTACAAAGACTTTGCTCATGCTCCTTCTAAACTACTAGCTACTACCAAAGCAGTGAAGGAACAATTTCCTGACCGTCAGTTGATTGCTTGCGTAGAACTACATACTTATAGCAGTCTTAACCCAGAGTTTATTGGTCAGTATCAGGATACTTTGCAAGATGCGGATGTCGGCATCGTATATCATAATCCTGAGGTATCTCAACACAAAAAATTAACTCCACTTACGGATGAGCAGCTTAAAAAGGCCTTTAACCAAGAAGATATTCTGATTTTTACTCGGAGCCAAGACTTACAGAAGTACTTAACCGATCAGCAATGGGAAAATAAAAACTTACTCATGATGAGCTCAGGTACTTTTGGTGGACTAGATTTAGTAGTATTGGGAGAAAAGATTACGGGAAACGGATAATGGAGGCCGGAATTTAGAAATTGGTGGAGATAAAGGAAAATGAAGTGCCGTTTTTCCCTTTTCCAAACAACAATCAGCAATTTAGCTATTTAACAATCGAGCAATAGAATAGAACAATTGAGCCACTAAATCATGATTGATCTCAAACTAAAGAACCCTTTAGTATTTTTTGACCTGGAAACCACGGGGGTGAACGTGACTCAAGACCGGATTATTGAATACTCGTTCATCAAGGTATTGCCCAATCAGCAGACCGAAGTACGTACTCAGAGGATTAATCCCTTAATGCCAATTCCGGCAGAAACCAGTCTAATCCACGGGATTTACGATGAGGACGTGAAAGATGCCCCCACATTTAAGACGGTAGCCCGAAACCTACATAAATTTCTGGAAGGTTGTGATTTAGCAGGCTTTAATATTATCAAGTTTGATGTCCCAGTGCTGGTTGAATCTTTTTTGCGGGAAAATATTGAATTTGATGTGAGCCGCAGAAAACTAGTGGATGCCCAGAAAATTTTTCATTTAATGGAAAAAAGAACCCTTTCAGCAGCCTACAAATTTTACTGTCAGAAAAATTTAGAAGATGCTCACAGTGCCGAAGCTGATACCAAAGCTACACTAGAAGTGTTAAAGGCTCAGGTGCAGCGATATGAAGAACAAACAGTAGTTGATCTTCAGGGTAATCCAGTCGGAGTAATTCGTAATGACGTAGAATCACTACATAAAGTATCCACTACTAAGCTGGTTGACTTGGCTGGACGCTTTAGTTTAAATGATGATGGGGTAGAAATTATCAACTTCGGTAAGCATAAAAATAAGCTGGTTGAAGATGTACTCGCCTCTGAACCTGCATTTTACGATTGGATGATGAAAGGGGACTTTCCGCTTGATACTAAACGAAAGCTGACAGAGATAAGATTACGTAGCCTCAAATCAAGGTTTTAGTCGGTTTTATTTGGTTTTTGGTTGGATTTCTTCGGGTTTTCCCTACTTTTTGTAGTAACTTTATACAAGCTTTTTTGACTAAACTATCATCATTTAGACTTGCGCAATCAGCTTTTTTATGGCTAAAACCATCATTGTATCCAACCGCCTCCCTATTAAAATTTCCCGTAACGAAAAAAAACAACTAGAGTATCAAACCAGTGCTGGCGGGTTAGCTACAGGATTAGGATCAATTTACAAAGAAGGCAATAACCTTTGGATTGGTTGGCCCGGCTTGGTTACCAGTAAAAAGGAGGAAAAAACAGAAATTATAGATTCTATCGGAAAGGAAAGTATGTATCCTATCTTTCTGACGGAAGAAGACATAAAAGACTTTTACGAAGGGTTTAGTAACGAAACACTGTGGCCTAACTTTCACTATTTTACGCAGTATGCCGTCTATGAGCCTCGACTTTGGGAAGCTTACAAGCGGGTGAACCGTAAATTTGCGGATGAAATTCTGAAAAAGGCCGAGCCAGGTGATACTCTCTGGATACACGATTATCAGTTAATGCTAGTGCCTGGGATGCTCCGTAAAGCTCAACCTGACTTGAGTATTGGATTCTTTTTACACATTCCCTTTCCTTCGTATGAGATTTTTCGCTTGCTACCCTGGCGTAGGGAGCTGCTGAATGGCGTACTAGGGTCAGATTTGGTAGGTTTCCACACCTACGATGATATGCGCCACTTCCTTAGCTCGGTGAGCCGCCTAGCTGGATTGAGTAGCTCTCAAGGGCAAGTTGTCGTTAATAATCGCCAGGTAATGGTAGATTCTTTTCCGATGGGAATTGATTACGATAAATACGCTCAGGCTGCCGCTTCACCTGGGGCACTGGAAAAAGAAGTACACTATCGCATATCATTAGGTGACCAAAAACTCATTCTGTCAATTGATCGCCTAGATTATTCCAAAGGGATTCCTCAGCGGCTGGAGGCATTTGAGATGTTCTTTGACCGTTACCCCAAGTACCGGGGCAAGGTTTCACTGATTATGGTAGTGGTGCCTTCGCGCGATTCCGTGGGAAAATATAAAGAACTAAAAGAGGAAGTAGACCGATTGGTAGGCCGCATTAACGGGAAGTACGGTAAAATCAATTGGACTCCTGTACATTTTTTCTACCGATCCTTTCCGCTAGATGAGCTTTCGGCTTTCTATCGTATGGCAGATGTAGCTCTGGTTACCCCTATGCGCGACGGAATGAACCTGGTTTGTAAAGAGTTTATCGCTAGTAAGATCAATAAGAAAGGAGTGCTAATTCTGAGTGAAATGTGTGGTGCCTCCAAGGAGCTTTCTGATGCGATTCTAATTAACCCCAATGATACTAATCAACTAGTAGAAGCTATTGACCAAGCGTTGATGATGCCGGAGCAGGAGCAAGTCCAGCACATGACTACCATGCAAAATTCACTGAAACTGTATAATATTTCACACTGGGTAAATTTATTTATGGAGAGCTTAACCACTATTAAGGAGATGCAACGTAGTATGCAAACCCGTCATTTAGACGAACTGTCGCAAGAAAAAATGTTGAAAGAATTTAGTAAAGCCAGCGAACGATTAATCTTTCTTGATTACGACGGAACGCTTACTGGCTTTCATAGCGACCCTCGGGATGCTAAACCTGATGATGAGCTAAAAGACATAATGACCAGACTGGTGAAGGAAGAAAAAAATAAAGTAGTGGTTATCAGTGGTCGAGATAAAGATACCCTTGGGGGCTGGATGGGAGAGTTTAATATCACCTTAATTGCTGAACACGGAGTGTGGTTACGAGAAAAGGATAAAGATTGGCGAACCGTTGTAACGATGAAAGGCGACTGGAAAAAGGAAATTATGCCAGTCTTGGAGATGTATGTACAGCGTACCCCCGGTTCATTTATTGAAGAGAAAGACTTTTCTTTGGTTTGGCATTACCGCAAGGTGGAAACCGGGTTGGGCGAACTACGTACTCGCGAGTTAGCTAGCCATTTAAAGTATATTTCTTCTAACAGCAACCTACAAGTATTGGAGGGTGACCATGTGGTAGAGATTAAAGACCGAGAAGTAAACAAAGGGCGAACCGCCCAGCAGTGGCTCAACCAAACTTCACATGATTTTGTGTTTGCTATTGGCGATGATGCTACTGACGAAGATACCTTTAGAGCTATGCCTAAAGATGCTTATACCATTAAAGTGGGTAGTAAAACCTCGGCGGCTCGCTTCAATGTTAATTCCTTCGAAGATGTACGAGCCTTACTGAAAGTGATGATTAAAGAAGGGTAAGCACGGAGTCCGGAAGCCGAAGACGGGAGACCGGAAAACTTTCTTTGGTTTTGATAGAGTACTCAGAAGCTTTAAAGGTTGTTTTACACGGCATATCTTCTACTTTATCTTATTCTATTTCGGGACTCCGTTAAAGAAATGTTGGATGATCCAGCTGGGTAGCAATTCGGAAAGCTGCATTGACTAACCCTACGTGGCTATAAGCCTGGGGGAAATTACCCCACTGACTACCAGTTTCAGCATCAACATCCTCGCTAAATAGCCCTACGTGATTACCAAACTTCATAATGCTTTCAAACGTCTCAATCGCCTCATCGAGGCGACCTACGCAGGCAAGCGCCTCTACGTACCAGAAAGCGCAAATCAAGAAGGTTGTTTCGGGGGTGCCAAAATCATCGGCGTGCTTGTAACGATAAAATAAACCACCTTCAGAGCGAAGCTCTTTCTCCAAATTGACTAGATGTTGCTTAGCCCGATCAGAACTAGGGTCAAGGTAGTTCATCATAATAAGCTGTAAGGTGCTGGCATCCAGGTTATTAGTGCCAATAGCCTGGGTGTACACACCTCGCTGAGCATCGTAGCAGGCTTCAATTTTATTAGCAGCTAAGTCGCGCAACTGAACCGCCTTCTTGCGGAGACGGCCATCTTTCAGGAAATCTGCAATTTTTACGGCAGCTGAACTTCCTGCCCAGTGGAACAAGTAGGTATAACAATGCAGTTGCTTAAAGTCCCGGAACTCCCAAAGGCCAGCATCAGGTTCCTGAATGAACTTCTCAATCCGGTTAAGCACATCAACGGCCAGCTTATCCGAACCAGCCCGCTCGTCTTGGTTAAACCGATAATCTACGTAAAGCGGCAGTAAAGAAAGTAGCACCTGCCCGTACACATCATTCTGAATATGCTCGTAGGCTTGGTTGCCAACCCGAACTGGGCCATTGCCCTGATAGCCTTCTAAATCAATAATTCGCTCTACTAACTGATCGCGTCCCCCAATGGCATACAGCGGTTGGTAACGCTCACCTTGGGTGGCGGAAATGTTGGCGATATAGTGGAAGTACCGCTCTAACTCTTCAAAGTGTCCAATATTGTTGAACGCATTAAGTGTGTAGTACGTATCCCGTAACCAGCAGTAGCGATAATCCCAATTGCGGCCACTGCCGGGTGATTCGGGTAAGCTAGTGGTTGCTGCGGCAATTATGCCTCCGGTGTCTTCGTATTGATGAATTTTCAGCACTAATGCTGATCGTAGTACTTCACGTTGACCAAAACTCTTAATGCTAGTACTTTTTACCCAATCGCGCCAGTAGTTAGTGGTATTTTGTAGGAAGGCTTCTGAAGTACTGCGTACGGGGGCTTCCAGAGGTGCTCCGTAGGTCAGAACTATATATTTAGTGTCGTTCAGTACAAAATAGTTGTTTTCTAAAATGTGGGTCAGGGAAATATCCGTAGTAAGGCGTATTTCATTCTGTAATCCGAGAAATTTAATATGGTTGCTCGCCTGATTACAGGAGAGATTAATATTGCCATATTCTCCCGTGGGGTTACAGGTAACTTTCACCAGTGGAGTACCCGACAGGGGCTCAATCTTTCGGATGAGCATTAATGGCTTAAAGTAGCGATCATACTGGAAGAAGCGGGGAGCGAAATCAGTTACCCGATATTTTCCTTCATCAGTGGTAATCTCAGTGCAAAGTACATTGGTATTTTCCTGGTAGTACTGATGAGTAGAAAAAGAGTCGGATTCAGGCTTAATACTGAACTCACCACCTTTTTCTTTATCCAAAATACCACCAAAGACAAAGCTACTATCAAAGCGGGGCCAGCAAAGCCAGGCTACATTAGTATCTTTGCCAATGTGAGCCAAGAAAGCGCAATTTCCGATTACGCCATATTCGTAAGTATGCTTACTCATCGTGTTGGGTTAGTTTAGAAACATCTCTCGCAATATCAGACGCATATTAGTGAAGCACTGGGGTAAATTCAAACGATACGTCAGTTATACGAGCAAATAGTAAATTTTTATTGGGTTTACTTACGCTTGTAAGAAACAGTATAAAGTTGTTTCAATTGTTTTTATGGTTTTTCTGCCCGAAGTGTACTAATTTTTACCGATGAAAAAGGAGGAAGCAAAACGAAGTTTGTCAATTAAGTATCTTCCGAATCAATTATAACTAACCAAGTCTCAAAACCATGAAAATTATCGCTATTGGACGTAATTACGCTGATCATATCCAAGAACTTGAGAACGAAAGACCTGATGAACCCGTGGTATTTATGAAGCCGGATACCGCGCTGCTAAGAAATAACGATCCACTGTATTATCCAGAATACACCCAAAACATTCACTACGAAGTAGAGATCTTGATCAAGATTAGTCAGGAAGGAAAGTACATTCAGGAGAAGTTCGCCAGTAAATATTACGACAGCATCGGAATTGGTATTGACTTCACGGCAAGGGATTTGCAGCAGAAAGCAAAAGAGAAAGGTTTGCCCTGGTTACTGGCCAAAGGGTTCAATGGTTCGGCTCCGGTATCAGAGTTTATTTCTAAGGAAAAGTATCCTGATTTACAGAACCTGAATTTTAGCCTGAAAGTGGATGGAGAAACAAAGCAGCAGGGAAATACCAGTTTAATGTTATTTCCCGTTAATTCGATAATCGCTTATGTTTCTCAGTTCATCACCTTGAAAAAAGGAGATATTTTATTTACGGGTACGCCCAAAGGTGTGGGGCCAATTCAGCCGGGTAATGTGCTAGAGACCTTTATTGAAGATCAAAAAATGTTGACTTGTGAAATTAAGTAGGGTTGTTATACTGATTTGTATTCCGGTACTGTTTGCTTCGGTAGGATTTGAAAATGATAGTTACTATCTGTTTCCAGTCAAGCCAGGCGAGCGAAATTATCTGTCGGGTAACTTTTGTGAGTTGCGTAGTTCTCATCTTCACGCTGGGATAGACATTAAAGTTGGCGGGGTAGTTGGCGCACCAATTCACGCTACGGCCGACGGGTACATTAACCGGATTAAAATTTCCTACGGAGGCTACGGCAATGCACTCTATATTCAGCACCCTAACGGAACAAGCAGTGTTTACGCCCACCTCCACAAGTTCAATGATCAAATTCAAGAATACGTTAAGAAGGCTCAGTACCAGAAGAAATCCTTCACTATTGAGCTGTTCCCTCAGAAAAATGAGTTAACGGTAAAGCGAGGCGAAGTGATTGGCAAGGCGGGAAATTCTGGTTCATCAGGTGGACCACATCTGCACTTCGAGATTCGTGATGCCAACCAGCAACCGATGGATCCGCTAAAGTTTGGATTTAAAGAAATTGTAGACAATGTATCACCTTACGTTCGTCGCATTGCGCTAACTACCTTGGGTGAAGATGCGCGGATTAATGGTCAGTTTGGCCGCTTTGAGTTTAGTTTGAAATCGCAGAATGGTAAATACGTAGTAGATGAACCCATCGCGGTAAAAGGTACAGTAGGGGTAGAGGTTGCCGCCTTTGATAAAGCTACTGGTGTGCGAAACGTATATGGTGTAAAAGAAACAAAGCTGACGTTAGATGGGCAATCGCAGTTTCATTGTAATATGGAGAAGTTCTCGTTCTCCCAAGCGAAAAATATCCACGTGCATACCAACTACGAGGAGCGTCATCGGCAAAATCGCACATTCTTTAAATTGTACGTAGACGATGGCAATACACTGCCGTTTTATAAAACGAACTCCCAAAAGGGTAAGATCACGATTGATGACGACCAGGTACATCAGGCTAGCATTACGCTGGCAGACATCAATGGTAACCAAAGCCAGGTAGATTTTTCCCTACAAGGTCAGCCGAAAACAGATAAAGTGCTCAAGACCCGTTACTTCAATAAGCCTTATTCCTCTCAAAACTACCATGTGCGGGGCAGTGTATTACAGCTATTTGCTCCGGTAGACAAAAACCCTGAGGGAATTTATCAGCGCAAGCTGGCTACTTTTTTCTCTGAACGAAGGGTTCATGAAGAGCCTCCGGCCTACGTGGTGAACGATGTTGCTGTTTACCTGTGGAACCTCAATCGGGGTATTCCGGACTCTGTTGACATGTGTGGTGATATACATGCTTTACCGCTAAAAGTAAAAGTGCCATCCCGAAGCGCATTCAGCTTTTATCAACCTCAAATGAATGTCACTTTTCCTAAATCAGCTCTGTTCGATACCTTATTTTTAGCGATGAATTATGAGCAGGAAGCGAGAAAAGAGTTGTTTCGTATTCATCAGGATAATGTGCCATTGCGGCAAAATATGCAAATACTACTCAAACCTCGTCAATTCCCTGAAGGCCCCCGAACAAAAACGTCAGTATACCGGGTAGATGCTAAAGGGGATTTAGGCTATGAAGGCGGTGAGTGGAAAGGAAGTACTATTTCATTCCGTACCCGCAACTTCGGTGATTTTATCCTGGAAGTAGATACTATCGCTCCAGTAATTACCCCACTCAGTATCAGCTCCGACCGATTACGCTTCAAAATTGAAGATATAACCTCGGGCATTCGCGAATACGAAGCCTACGTAGACGGCGAATGGCTGCTGATGCACTATGATTATAAACGAGATTTGATCTGGTCGGATCGGCTAGACGATTCTAAGCCCCTCCAGGGCGAAGTAAAACTCCGAGTACGCGATATGGTCGGGAATGAGAATGTATTTACGAGGAGAATTTAGTGTTTTGGTGTTACAGTGCGTTAGTGCTCGAGTGTTGGGGATCATAGGAACTTGAATTAGAAGCTATTGAAAAATCTGCTCAGATACTTAACTGTTCATCGATTCTTTACTAGCCAACTGACTTACTCTGAGATATACAGGCACTTAAATCAGGATACCCAGTTGTCAGAAGATCGCCCTTACCAAATTAATAAGGTGACTGACAAACAGTTTGTTATAAAAGCACATTCATCGTGGGGAATTCTATTAATCAATGGAGGATGGGGCAAGGCTATTAATGTAATTTTGCAACTATATGAAAGCAAAGGCAACACAAATGTTTCGATAAAAACTAACCCTAGAATTGAGCATTATCTCATACTCTTTCTAGGGTTAATGTTTATTGGCGTATCAATCTCGCAGAATGAGCTACTTGAGATATATCTGTTTATAATAGTTATTGTAATCCTAATTCATATATGGTTACATTTTATCTATCGCTATCAAGAAAAAATATTGATAGATAAGATTAAACAAGAATTACATTTGAAAGAAGTAGAAACGGTACTCAACAAAGCGCAGTAGCCATCCCTACTAAAAAGTATTTGGAAGCTAAAAGCACCAAGCAAGAAAATTGGTAATTTGAAAGGTAAACGCCAATATGTTGGTTGGCTAATCGCGCAGGCCGTTATAGTTTAGTAGTTAGCAATTTTAAACACCTGAACACCAAACTCAAATAACTATAACATTACGCACTATAATACCCTAACACCTTTTTACATGCCCAAACCTTCGGAAGTGATTGCCTCATACTTTCCTCATCAGCCCACCGAAGGACAGCAAAAACTATTTTCTTTATTTGATCTTTTTTTAGCTCAGAAAGCCGATCGGAAAACGGCAATATTGCTAAAAGGCTACGCTGGAACGGGTAAAACCTCGGTAGTTAGTGCCTTAGTAAAAGCTTTACCAGAGTTTGATCTAAAATTGATGCTACTGGCTCCCACCGGGCGGGCAGCGAAAGTGATGGCTGGCTACTCCGAACGTAGTGCGTTTACTATTCATAAGATTATTTATCAGCGCGTGGCTGATCCGATTACAGGAAAGTTGCAGTTTTCTCGCCGGAAGAATTACCATAAAAATACGCTCTACGTAGTTGATGAAGCCTCAATGTTGTCTAACGACGTGGGGGCAAGTCGAAATGGGCTACTGTCTGATTTAATTGACTATGTGTTTGAGCAGCCTACTAATCGCCTCATGCTGATTGGCGATTCGGCTCAACTGCCTCCAGTAGGACAAACGCTCAGTCAGGGCTTAGATGCTGAGCATCTGGAGCATTTCTATCGCCTGAATCTATATGAAACCGAACTCACTGAAGTGATGCGACAGGAGAAAGACTCAGGTATTTTGTACAATGCCACTGAACTGCGTCATCAGCTTGAGCGAGAGGCTTTTAAAATACAGATGCGTACTAAAGGTTACTCCGATGTGTATCAGATGCAGGGCAGGCGGTTAGAAGATGGTCTACGGTATGCTTACGATAAGTTTGGTCGGGAAAATACCGCCGTTATCTGTCGATCAAACAAAGCCGCAGTACAATACAATCGCTTTGTGCGTCACCAGATATTCTTCTACGAAAACGAACTGGAAGTAGGCGACTACCTGATGATCGTAAAGAACAACTATTTCTTTACCGAAGAAAACGCTGACATTTCTTTTTTGGCTAACGGCGATTTCGTGGAAATCATTAAAGTATTTGGTATCGAGGAAAAGTATGGTCTACGCTTCGCTGACTTAGAGTTGCAACTGCTTGATTATCCTGACCAGCCTCCGTTTGAGGCGAAGATTATGCTCGACGTGCTTCATTCACCTAGCGTAGCTTTGGAAGAAGACCAATACCACAATCTTTATCAAGAAGTACTGGAGGAATATAAAGATCAAGAAACCCGAAAACAGCAACAGGAAGCCTTACAAAATGACGAATACCTCAATGCCCTTCAAGTAAAATATGCTTACGCGCTTACTTGCCATAAATCGCAGGGGGGACAGTGGGATGCGGTGTTCGTAGATCAAGGCTACTTACCTGATGAGCGACTCAATACCGAATACCTTCGCTGGCTGTACACCGCTGTGACCCGCGCTCGCCAGGAGTTATTTCTCATGAACTTTCGGGAAGAGTTTTTTGAACAATAACTAACCGCCTTTTATAAAAAAATCAAGATGTTAGTTTACCTAGTCTGCTTCAGATTGATTAAGGGGTAAAATACCACTTATGAAAAAGCTCTTTACTATCCTTACCTTTACATTCCTGACTTCAGTTTCTGTTCATGCTCAGTGGGTTTTTCCTAAACTCCCGGTACTATGTTTTGGCGATATTGTGCTTTCTACCCAAAATGATGTGGACAATTGCCAATGTGAGACAATCTACGGTAGTCTTATCATTGGCATTCCTGCGGGGCAGACTGGTGGTTCTAACATTACTAACCTTTCTAGACTAGATCAACTCAGCTATGTGAGTAACAACGTACAAATACGGCGTAACCCGCTGTTGAGAGGCGTCTATGGTTTGCATAACCTGAAAACTATCGGCAATGAGCTGGAAGTGTATGACAATAAGTACCTACAAAGTATCTGGTATTTATACCGTCTTAGTTCGGTAAACAATCTGCATATTGAACGCAATGCTAGCTTAACATCGCTGTGGGGATTACAATGGTTAACTCAGGTTGACTATGTAGAAATCAGAAATAATAGCCGTCTTATTAATCTGGTCGGACTAAACAATCTACATACTATAACCTGGACATTGAAAGTACGAGACAATAGTAACTTGAATGACTTAACCGGATTAGAAAATCTTACTGCATTAAACGAACTATGGATACGAAATAATTATTTCTTGCAGCACCTAAACGGATTACAGGGACTCACTGACATTGAATATCTCTGGATTGAAAATAATGCTTCTTTGCTTTCGCTAGACGGGCTCGATAATTTGGCGAATGTTCAGGAAAACTGGGTACATGATAACTCTCAACTCGCCGACTGTTGTATTCCAGCAGGTTTGCAAGGGTTACTAGGGCTAAGGAATAATGCCTATGGTTGTAACTCATCTGCTCAAATCAGGGCAGCATGCAGCAGTACCCGACAAAATATTACAGTTAAAAACGATACGAAGCAGTCTGGCGAGCAAAATGGACTATCTAAAGCTATTTTATCTCGAGAAAATCAATTTCAGGTATTTCCTAATCCAACTTCAGCCGATGTTACTGTAACAATTCCACAAGCAAACTCAGGAAATATAATCGTCCGGGATATACTGGGCAAAATAGTGTACGAAACCTCATTTGATGAATATTATCAACAGAATATTTCATTAAAGCCACATGGTACAGGCATTTTCCTAATTCAAGCAACTGTGAATGGGCAACAGCTAACTCGAAGAGTTATCGTACAATAGTTTTATAAGACACTGAGAACCCCAGTGAGGAATCGGAGTTCTCAGCGCAGCAAAAAAATCACTGAATATCTACTAACTCTAACTCAAAAACCATAGGTTCGTAAGGGCGTAAGTCTCGAATGTTGTATTCTTTTAGAAAATCTTTACGAATTGCGGGTGGAATCACCTGAACTCCTTCCCCAAAACCCAAATGAGAAGGTACAAAAACGCGGGCTTTATCGCCTTCTTTCATGGCTTCTACCCCTAACTCAAAACCTGGAATTACCCGGTTTTTGCCCACAAAAAACTCAAAAGGTTTATCTTTCTCTGACTCATCAAATACTTCACCATCCAAATAATAGCCTTTGAAATTAACCTTCACGAGGGCTCCAGTTTCAGGTTTTTCGCCATCTCCTTCTTCTAACAATTCAAAAAGAATTCCAGAAGGCAGCTCTCTGGCACTAGTAAGCTGCTTAATTCCAATATACTCAGTGATGGCATTCATCTCTTCTTGCTCGATAGCTTTTTTATCCTCTATTTTCTCTAGTGTCACATCTGCTATTAGCGTGGAATTTCGGGGAAGAAACTGACCAAAAGAATAAGCATCAAACGCCTGATACGAAGGAATATAAAATCGGTATTGCTCCCCCTCCCGCATATGGCCTACACCAATATTGATTCCTCGGGGAAATAAGGCGTTGGGAAAATCCTGGGCATGGTAGAACCGAAGTGAAGCCACGGAGTCCGGCAAACTGTCAATAGCTTTACCCTTCAGAGTTTGTAACTTATACCGAATAGCTACGATAGACTCATCTTTCACAATGGTACCACTGGTATTTTCTCGTAACACCTCAAAGTGAATACCACTGTTGAGTCGCTCAGTCTGAATGTTGTTCTCAGCCAAATAGTTTTCAAGTGTTTCGTTCTCCTCCCGAACCTGCCGTTCAAAAGAAGATTCTTCCCGATCCAGACAGCCTGATAGTAGAAGAAAGGAGGTTGCTAAAAGTAGGATTGAGGTGTGTACTAGCTTCATTACTGTCGTATTATGTTTACTGCTAGATTGACCCTGTTCTTAGAAAAAGCGTTGGAAAGAAGGCTGAGTTTTTTAGAAAATGTTGCTAAACACTACATTGCGGAAGAAAAGCGTAGCTTTAGGAAATTTTTTCAGAATGGATCGTTGTTACGAATATATACCAAATCAAAAAGCAAAGGACCATGAAACGTACTCTCGCTCTATTATTCAGTTTTTTTCTTATTCAAGCAGCATTTGCCCAAGAAACTACTGCCGATGAGGAGGTAGATGGGCCTCAGATTACCTTCGCTGAGGATAGCAAAGATTTTGGCGATATTGTTCAGGGAGATAAGGTGAGCCATGTCTTTGAGTTTGAAAATACCGGCACTGAGCCGTTGATCTTATCTAATGTACTGACTACTTGCGGGTGTACTGCTACTGCCTGGCCTCGTGAGCCCATTGTTCCAGGCGCTACTAATAAGATTGAAGTTTCATTTAACAGTACTGGCAAGAAAGGACGTCAGAACAAGGTGGTGACGGTTGTTTCTAATGCAGTCAATGCCCAGGAACGAGTAAAGCTGATTGCCAATGTACTGCCTAATAAAGCCGCTCAGTAATTCTTAAGTAACAATATTCATCAGGCCTCACCTCATTAAAGATGGGGGGGTATGGTGAAAACCTTATAGATTAACAGGTGAGTACTCTAACTGGGTATTTCAACTTTTCTTATGAATTTGGTATTGGTTAGCAGAAATCAGGATAGAATCACCCACCTGATAGTGAGCGGTAGCTCCAGAAATATCAATTGTGCTCAAAGAGTTTTTAACTACTAGAGTTATCTGATTATTCTGTATTGCGAGTATTTCACCAATTAGAAGCGTTTCGGGGTCGGTTTGTGTTAGTACCGAAGCCGGAGAGCCTTGTTGCACTACTTTACCATCCTGTAGAATAAAAACCTGGCTAGCTAAGCGAGCTACTTCGGCTGGGGTATGACTGACCAAAAAGGTAGTAGTTTTATAACGTCGGTGGAGTGCTAGTACATCACTCTGTAACTTACTTCGCATAACATCATCCAGAGCAGCAAAAGGTTCATCAAGTAATAACACCTTGGGGCGGCGAATGAGTGCTCGGGCAAGTGCCACGCGTTGTTGCTGACCCCCTGAAAGTGCTGTTGGTTTTTGCTCAGCTAGGTTTTGTATATCAATAAGTTCTAATATCTCATCGATGTTAGCTTGAGACTCACGGGAGGGTAAAGCGTACTTCAAATTCTCTCGAACGCTCATATTCGGAAACAAGGCATAATCCTGAAAAACGTAGCCAATAGAGCGTTTCTGTGTTCTTACATTGATAAGGGGCTGATTTTGGTACCAAGTCTGATTATTCACTTTTATCAGTCCCGAATCGGGCGCAAGCAAGCCAGCGATCATTTTCAAAATGCTGGTTTTTCCAGCTCCGGAAGGACCCATGATCGCTATAATTTCACCTTCCTGCACTTTCAGAGACACATCAAGCAGCATAGCTTCTTTTCCACCTCTCAATTGCTTTTGCAGATCTACTTCCATTAAATAATACCTTGAGGTCGCCGATGTTGGTACAAATAAACCAAAATAAGTACGGCGAAGGAAAAAAGTAGCAAAATAGCTGCGTATACATTAGCATTGGTATAGTTGAGCATTTCTACTTCGTTATAGATGGCAATAGAAGCGACACGGGTTTCATCAGGGATACTGCCTCCGATCATTAATATCACTCCAAATTCGCCAATAGTATGAGCAAATGTCATCACGCCCCCCACCCATAACGATGCTTTAATATTTGGCAGCAGTACGTAAATGAGCGTATTCCACCGAGATTTTCCTAGCGTGTAGGCGGCTTCCCGATAAGAGTCAGGTAGATTCTCTAGAGCAGACAGTATAGGGTTGATCATAAACGGAAGACTGAAGATAATTGAACCAATTACTAACCCAGAAAAGCTAAACACTAGGCGAGTATCAAACCATTGCTTGCTAAGCTGCCCTAGCCAACCTTCAGGGCGCAGTAGTAATAATAGATAATAGCCCAACACGGTGGGAGGCAGTACGAGTGGCAGGCTAATAATGGCTTTTAGTGCAGGGCGAATACTCCTACTGTAAAAGTAGACACCATAGATTACCGGCACGCTAATTAGAAAGAGTAATACAGTGGTAATGGATGCCAGCTTGAAACTTAACCAAAATGGTGACCAGTCCATGTTTGTCAAGGTAGCTTGTAACCAAAGTCCTGAAAAGCCTTTTGTGCCACTGGGGATATGATGAACTCCAGAAACTGATTTATGGTAAACTCGGATGCTTCGGCGTTACGCAGCAGCACCATGCCGTGGGGTAGAGGCGTAGTATTAGGAACTTCATGCCAACTACCTTTCAGACTAATAGCCGCAATACATTGAGCAGAATTGGAAGTAAATGCTGCTTCCACTGTTTTGGTAGCAACATATTGGTTTACCTGACTGACATTTTCACCGTACACTAGCTTATCTTTTACTGTTTCCCAAAGTTTTTGCTTCTGAAGCCATCGGCGGGTTTCAGCTCCGTAGGGAGCTAGGTCGGGTTGAGCGATGGCTATGGTTTTAGACCTGTGTAATTGCTGTTCAATCGATTCAATTTCAGAACAGCTAGCCCAGAAATACAAAGTCCCTAACACGAGTATTTCAGGTTTTTGCTGGGCTAAATCAGCTGCGTATACTTTCTCGGGATACTTCATATCCGCTGATATAAACAAGTCGTAAGGAGCACCATTTACGATTTGAGCGGTTAGTTTGCCTGAAGATGCTACAATTAAGGTTATCGTACTTTGGAACTCTTCTTCGTACAATGCTTTAACTTGCTCAAGTGGAGCCAGTAGGTTAGAGGCGACAGCAATCTTCAGGTTTTCACCCTGAGGAAAGGCGAATGTTGTATGGCACAACAATAACAAGAAAAATAAGACTAGTCGTACCATAGGTGGTTCTAGGATAAGTAAAAGCGAAAATAGTACTTTCATTCACAAAAGGCGTAAGTTTGTTAAAGAAAGGGGCGTTCGGCACTCGGTGGATACGCCCGAACAGTGAAAAATGGTAAATAAATTATGATCCAATTTAAGATAGGCAGTGTGCCTGAGCATTTTATGTTACCCTGGCATCTAGCAATGGAGAATGGTGATTTTCAGGCTAAAGATTTGTCGGTGCAATGGCAAGATTATCCAGGAGGTACCGGAGCTATGATGAGCGATCTTCGGGATGGGCACTTAGATATTGCTATCGCTCTCACGGAGGGAGTAGTGGCTGATATTATCAAGCATCAGGCTGGCAAAATTGCTCAGATATTTGTCAGCAGCCCACTCACCTGGGGCATTCACGTAGCTGCAAACTCATTTTACCAATCAGTAGAGGAACTAGAAGGTAAAACATTTGCTATTAGCCGGATGGGTTCGGGCTCACACCTGATGGCGATGGTCATGGCGAAGCATCGAGGCTGGGCAACCGAGCAACTTCAACTGAAAGTAGTAGGCGGAATGGATGGTGCCCGTCAGGCTTTACCTGTTGGTGAAGCTGATGCCTTCATGTGGGAAAAATTTATGACCCAACCAATAGTAGAGCGAGGTGAGTTTAGGCGAGTAGGAGAGTTTGATACCCCCTGGCCCTGCTTCGTAATAATTGTGCGCAATAAGGTTTTAATTGATCATTTAGATAAAGCTCAAGAGCTGTTTCAGGTTGTCCAACAGTCAGCAGCAAACTTTATGTGTCAGCAAGATGCCTCAGATTTAATAACCCAACGCTACGGACTTACCCTTGAAGATGCAAATCATTGGTTTACCAGAACCCAGTGGCAAACAGATTTTGAAGTCCCTGAGGCTATGCTGAATCAGGTAATGGATGCTTTACTAAGTTGTCAGATTATTGATCAGCCAGTTGAACCAAACCAGCTAAGTAGTTCAATAGCGGTATTGAAACAATAAAAGCAGGAAGGTAAGAGAGTGAGTTTGGCTAGGTGCGGAAGGTAGGTTGGACGGATAATTTCTTGTAGAGGCGGTAGATGTTCTGTCGGGATTTTGGGTGGAAATCATGATCAATCTGATCCATAATTCGGCGTACCAGGAGCAAGCCTACCCCGCCCTTGCGCCTGTCCTTAATAATTTGCTTAATGCAAGGTTCTTTATACTGCTTGAAATTAAAGCCTTTCTTGCCTGAGTCGTAAATCTCAAAAGTAACACCCTGATTATCATCAATTTGTATTTTAAGTTCCAGACTATGGCTAGAGTTGCATTGATGAGAGTGGATCATCAAATTAGAGCATACTTCATCAACAGCTAGCACCAGTTGGTGCATTTCGATGTCGGAGATCGTATAATTTTGTAGGGTTTGCCTTACAAAGTCACGTACTCCCTGCAACTCATCCTTACAACACGATACTTTGTAGTTATAACTCATCAGCTTCAGTCTTTGCTTGTTCTTCAGTTTCTACAATGGTGAGCAATTGGTGTAACCCTAATATCTCAAAGACCTTGTAAACCCGATCGCTCATGCGATACAAAACCATCTTTTTATGTTTAGTTTCCAATTCTTGAATGTAAGACATGAAAACTCCCAATCCGGCGGAAGAAATATAGTTTAGATGTTGACAGTCTACCAAGATTCTGACGACATCTGAGTTAATTGCTTTTTCTAAAGCCTCATCTAAGTAAATGGATGAACTTGCATCCACCTCTCCGTTAATTGTGATAATACAGCTATCACCTTCAAAATCAGTTCGTACATCCACCATAGCTAAACTATTATACGCTTTGTCTCCATTTAGGTTCTTTTACTTAGGTAAACTTCATTATCAATGCTGTATAATCGTCATTTAGGGGACGATGGTTACAAAATTTGTAAAGTTCTTCAATAAGTTTTTTTTGTAGCACTCCTGATGACTCTTGGGCATGATCAATAATGACTTTTTTTAGCCGATCATATCCGAATTCTTCGTTTTCATCATTCGTGGCCTCCGTTATTCCATCAGTATAGAGCAGAATAATATCACCCTGCTGGTATCGCTTCTCACTCACTTCAATATACTGGTCAAATTTATCGTTACGAATAATTCCCAGCCCTAGCCCTTTGGTTTCCAAATAACAAGCTTGCTTGGTTTTATCACTGTAGTATAAAGTTGGGGTATGCCCCGCCCGAGCAAAACTAAGAGTCCGATCCTGAGTATTTACCACAAAAAACGAAGCAGTGATAAAGGAGGTTTTTTCCATGCAGCGCCCTAGAGCACTGTTTGCGTAAGCTAGAAATTTATCAGGGGGTAAATCTAGTTGCGCCAAACTATGAAAAACTCCCTTCATCTGAGACATATTGAACGCCGCTGAAGTTCCTTTTCCAGATACATCTCCAATGATAATAATGAATTTGTGATCGTCAATCTGGTACTGGTCGTAGTAGTCACCCCCCACCTGGTCAGCCGATTCTGAGAAGGCAGAGATATCAAAAGCATCGTTAGAAATCGGTTTATTAGGCAACAAGCTACGATGTACGCGGTTAGCAATTTTTAGCTCCTCCTGATAGCGTTCGTTAACTAACGTTTCGTTCATTAACTGAAAGTTCTCAATCGAGATAGAAGCCTGACTGGCAAAAGTGGTGATGATGCTAATCATTTCCTTATTAAAACCATCGCTCACCTCCTTCATCAGTACCAGGTTACCTACAATGGTGTTTTTTACTATCAGAGGCACCCAAAGCACCGATCGGTATTCGGGTAATTTGAGAATACGATGCCGTCGCTGGCGCTGTTCAAAGTCTTGCCGTTGAAGCCGGGGACGGGGTAAAGGGTTAATAATCTCAGGCTGGTCGGTATTTGCTTGAAGGCGTTTCTTAAATATATCTACCCGCTCTTGATTAATACCTTTAGTAAGAAGGCGAGGGGAACCATTGTGCGAAATCTCAATCCAACTTACATCAGCAATTACTGCTTTAGCCGCGCTTTCCAGCAAGATATCGTAAATCTGAGAAGTGTTATATTCCGACTGAGAAGACTGACTCAGTCGCTGAAAGTTAATAATCTCTTCTAGTTTCTGCTCAAATACTGAAGAGGTAGGGAGGTTAAAAATAATAACTAGTAGTGAAAAAATACTGTATATGAATACAAAACCAGTGATGGCAATGATAAATGGATTAAAAATGAACGACCCTAATCTTTCTAAGTCGGTTAACAGAGCGATTTGCTCGATAAATTGCTGAACGTAAAAAATGATAAAAATGGCAATTGCCAGCATGATAGAGATACTTTTCCACTTCTGGCGGAAATCTAAATAGGCTATCCACTTAAGGTTAATCGATAGTACTAACCCCAGTAGCAGCAGCGGAATAAGAACGATCAATAAGGTAACTAAATCGTTCTGTGCCGGAAAAAAGATAAAAACGATACTGGCTAACAATGAATACTCAAAGATTTGCCACAGCAGGATAAGTCTTTTAGACTTTTGGTATAAAATAAGTTGCTTCCATACCATAAAAGTAGAGATAATGAAGGCTGCGAATAGCCCGAACCGGATGTGAAAAAAGAATAGACGCAGTAGCGATTTTTCGGCTAACGATCCTTGACCCAGCAATTCATAAAACAGTTGAATCGCTAAAGAAATAGCAGTAGCAAACAGACCAGTAGCAAACACCCTCCACAATAAATCAATGAAATTTATTCGTTCGGCTTGCCCAGTAATAAATCGATAATAGACGGCTACCGAGACTAAGAATAAGATTAAAAAAATGTGAGTAAACTCGGATTTGAAACCAGAAGGAACATTATGGCTTTGGGCAAACTGAATAAATAAGTCTACCGTAACTAGACCTATCCAGCTAATAATTCCGAGGAAGAGAGATAATCGTATTACGTTTCTATGAATACGTAACTTCATCATAGTAGCCTTAGCCCCTGCGGGTTGAAAAAGTTGTTGGTTGAGCTTATAGCTGCAAAACTAACATAAATTTTGTAACCAGAGACGATGGCCTTCCTTGGTCCGAATGGGTTAGTACAGAAAATGGATAATTAGATAGTGAGAAAAATGGGTGAACAGTCGTATCTATTCACCCGTAATATTACAGTCTATTTTGCTTGCTCGAATGATTTATAAGCTCTTACGATTTCCGTCAATCGTTCTGATGCGCTGTTGCCAGCTTCATCGGTATTAGTATTAATAAGTAGAATCGAGCCCGTTTGACTATCAGGGTCAAACCCTAGAAAGGCAGATGACCCTAAGTCGCCTCCCGTGTGACCAATCCTACCCGAAGTAGACCATACCCAAAACACCCCGTAGTTGGCTTCCCGTTCGGGCATGTCTGGCGGGCGAGTGTCTAGCTTTTGGGAAAAGAGCGTTTGATATGACTCTTTAGAAAGTAAAAGCTCAGATTGGCCTGACTGCCCTTTCATCATTTCTAGCATAAAAATAGTCAGATCTTCTACTGAGGTGGCTAATGAGCCGTCTGGATAAGTAGCTATTGTGTAAAATGGAATCGGATTATTTCGGTTCCAATACTGGTTGGAAACTTGACTACGGTCAATCTGGGTTAATTTCCAAGCAGTATTGTTCATGTGGAGTGGCTCAAATATGACTTTTTGGGTGTATTCATCGAAGGATTCACCTGTGACTATCTCAACCAGGTAAGCCGCTAGGGCTGAACCAATATTGCTGTAAGCGTAGGTGTTTCCGGCTGCGTAAGTGCCAAAATTTGTCGTCTTGTAGAGAGCATCATCGGGAGTGAAGTAAGCTTGCAAAAAATCAGCTAGCGGGAGTACCTGCCCTTGGGTTTTTACCCCTAATTCGCTTTGCATGCGTTGCGCCATAGGTGAGTTAAGGTCTTCACCCGCTAATATGCTATAGTTACTGAAATACGTGCCTTCATCATCTAAAATGCCAGAGGTATGGGTGACCAGATGCTTTACTCGAATAGGGGTTTCGGGCGAGTGAGGGTTGGTAACAGTAAATGGTAGTATCTTGTTGATTTCAGTCTCTAGGGTAATTTTTCCCTGTTCAACGACCTTCATAAGGGCTACCCCAATGAAGACCTTGCTAATAGAAGCAATGTTCATAGCCGTTTGATTGGTCAGATCTACATCTTGGGCTACATTGGCTTGTCCGTAGCTTTTCTGGAAAGAAACTTCCCCCTGCTTAACAACACTAACCGAGAATCCGGCAAAATCAGATTGCTCGTAAATGTCTTGTAAGCGGGTATTAAGTGCTTCGGGAGTGCGAACCGGAGCTATATCATCTTCTTTTTGACAACGACTGAAAGATACTAGGAGCAGGGTGCCCAGCAATGCAAATAAAGAGAAACGAAATTTCATCATTTTTTTGGGATTAATTGTGTAATAATAACCCCAAAAGTAAAAGAGCAGGTAGCCTTATTCTTGGAAAATATTGCAGCTACGTTGATAAGTGCTCGGGGTAATACCAAGATAGCGCCGGAAGTAATTCGTAAAGTTGCTTTGATCGTAGAAACCTGTATCCAAGGCGGCATCAACGATTGGTGTTCCCTCCTGAAGCATTTCTTTTCCACGCAAGACTCGCTGAAGTACAATAAACTGAAAAGGGGTAAGGCCAACGTATCGCTTAAAATTTCGGATAAATTGATACTTATCTTGACCCGCTAACTTCGTGAGAGTATCAAGCTGTATTTTCTGAGCAATAAAATTTGCGATATGCGCTTTTACTTCCTCAACCCAAGCGGGCATCTCTAGCAAATCGATACGTGGCTGGCGAAAAGTGCATAGATTAGTAAGAAAATGAAGCAGATCTTGCTCAAAAGAGAAATTTTTGATGTTTCTTGAATAACTAGAGAATAGCTCTAGTAACTGCCTATACTGCTGAACCAGATGTTGGTCATCAATAATCTTAGATAATTGTAAATCTGATGGTTTTACTCTTTTGCCCCCTATCATATCAGGACTCACGTAAAGTGTTTTTAGTGAATAGCAGCCATCGGGTAAAACTTTATTTTGATGAACCTCAAACGGATGGGAAATCAGTAACGAATTCTGGGTAGCAATAGCATCGTTTTCAATAAAGGTACCTTGCTCAATTAGTGAAATGCAAAATGTCTCGTGAAAGTGAGCAGGAAATGTAGCCGTAGCTTGCTTGGCTTGAAACATTTCCAATGCATCAAAATCCTTGGTTCGTAAAAAGCTAAACATCATTGTAACTAACGCCTTATTCTTCTTTCTAATTGCTAGAAATCCTACCTTTCGTCTAGCTTGATTTGATATACCATTAGGATCAGATTGGATTTGTAAAAAGAGCTTGAGAAAGATCAGGGACTGTAATTAGGCGCTCCGCGAGTAATGGTAACATCGTGAGGGTGACTCTCGCGTACTCCGGCCGCAGTAATTTTTACAAATTTGGCTTGTTGTAGTGTTGAAATGTCTGCCGCACCACAGTAACCCATTCCAGAGCGTAGTCCGCCTTCCATCTGATAAAGTACTTCTTGCACTAAACCTTTGTAGGGAACTCGCCCAACAATACCTTCCGGGACTAACTTTTTAATATCATCCTCGGCATCCTGAAAATAACGATCCTTTGAGCCTTCTTCCATCGCCTCAATAGAACCCATACCCCGATACGATTTAAACTTGCGCCCCTCGTATAGTATGACTTCACCCGGAGCTTCATCAGTCCCGGCCAGTAAGGAGCCAATCATCACACAGTTAGCTCCGGCCACAATTGCCTTCACTACATCACCCGAGAAGCGAATACCCCCGTCGGCAATCACCGGAATACCCGAACCTTTGACTGCTTCTGCCGCCTCGTAAACCGCCGAGAGCTGAGGAACACCCACTCCGGCAATAATGCGGGTGGTACAAATACTACCCGGACCGACTCCAACTTTAATCGCATCAGCCCCAGCTTTCACTAAGGTTTTTGCCCCTTCCGCTGTAGCGATATTTCCCACCACTACATCTAGCTCAGGGAACTTTTGCTTTACTGAAATACAGGCGTCAATCACTCCTTTAGAATGGCCATGAGCGGTGTCCACACTAATGATGTCGACTCCCGCATTCTTCAGCATTTCAACCCGTTCGGTAATATCAGGGGTAACGCCTACCGCAGCTCCTACTCGTAAACGGCCAAATTCGTCCTTACAAGCGTTAGGACGATCTTTGTTTTTGAGAATATCTTTATAAGTGATGAGTCCAGTTAGACGACCACTTTCGTCGACAATGGGTAGCTTCTCTATTTTGTGCTCCTGAAGAATATCTTCGGCTTCTTCTAGACCTACACCAATTTGAGCAGTTACTAAGCGATTTTTCGTCATAACTTCTTGCACCGGTTGGCTAGAATCCTTCAAAAAGCGCAGATCACGATTCGTAATGATACCAATCAGCTTCTGGCTATTATCTACTACCGGAATGCCCCCAATTTTATTCTCTCGCATAATGTTACGAGCATCAGCCACGGTAGAATCCGCGCTTAGGGTAATCGGATCTAGAATCATCCCGCTTTGCGAACGTTTTACTTTTCGCACTTGATAGGCTTGTGCCTCTATAGACATATTCTTGTGAATAAATCCAAGCCCACCGGCAAGTGCCATAGCAATTGCTAGGTCACTCTCAGTTACTGTGTCCATCGCAGCAGAAACTAGCGGGATGTTGAGTTGAATCTTTTTTGTAAGAAAGGTAGAAGTACTGGTTTCACGAGGTAGTACTTCAGAGTAGCTGGGTACGAGCAACACATCATCGTAGGTGAGGGCTTCGTACAGAAATTTCTCAGATGAGTTCATCATAGCAAATAACACCGAATTATTTGCCAGTCAAAGGTACTTAGCAATACTGAAAAGAAAAAACGGATGCTCTTAATAAAAATTAATAGTCATGAACCTCTTATTACCCGCCTTGTTGACTGCCAAATACTCGCCGAATAATGGATTGGCCGTATGAGTAGGGGTCGCGGCGAATTTTCTTTTCCTCGATAGAAACCAGTGTAAAGAGGCCTTCTAAGGCTTTTTCCGTGGCGTAGTCTTCCAACTCAGGTAATTCTCGGACATTTACATTGATATCACTAGCGAGTGGGGTTCGGTTGTAAGTACTAATAGCATCTTTTAGTCCATCGTAGTATTTTGTGGCTTTTACCTGGTCTAGGGCGCTTTTAATAACCGGCCGAAACGCCTGTTCTAGATTGGAGGTGGTGGTTCGTCTCAAATACCTAGTGGCAGCGGTGCTGTCACCCCTCAAAATATTGGCTGCGTCACTAATAGTCATAGATGTGATAGCTTTCACAAAAATGGGTGCCGCCTCTTTGGCGGCCTGCTCAGCTCCGCGGTTCATAGCTTCCACAAAATCATCTACCACCTTATTACCTACCAGCGGTATTTTCCGAATGTTTCGCTCGACTTTTCTGAGCTCCGAGGGCATGAGTATTCGGATATCAGCTATTGGGTTGTTCAGATAACCATCTTGCTTTGAAGCATTATTGCCAGCAAAGCGGGCTCCTTCCTTGAGTGCTTCTTTTAGTCCGGCAGTAATTTCCCCGGTCGTTAAACCTCCTCCTCCAGTATTCACGTCACTCAAAATCTGATTTACCGTATCGCAAGCCATAGTGGCGAGTAGTCCCAAGGTTAATAATGTGGTTTTTATATTTATTGTCATGTGCTTTTCATCAAGAATGTAAGAAGAGTATTTAGTACAACAGTAAAATTTTGAAAGTAGCTATAAACTAAAAGAACAAAACAAGGGCGGATGTTCTTTACTTTACGACGAAATTTATAGTTCAAATATTATTCCACTAACACTATGAAACCAGTTTGGGCTGAGGTAATTACCATTGGCGATGAAATTCTTTACGGACAAACCCTAGATACGAACACCCAGTGGATGGGGCGACAGTTGAATGCCATTGGCATAAAAATTATCCGCAAGGTGGCGGTAGGTGATCAGCAGGAAGAGATTATAAAAGCGTTAAATGAAGCGTCTCAACGGGCGGACATTATTTTAATTACTGGCGGTCTGGGGCCTACCAAGGATGATATCACTAAGAAAACCTTGGCGGAATATTTCGGTACATCATTGGTGATTGATGATGAGGTGCTGGAGTATGTTCGCGCCTTATTTTCGAAAAGAAACCTGCCAATGAATGCTCTTAATGAGGCTCAAGCACTGGTTCCTCAAAGCTGTACGGTTATTACCAACACTATGGGTACTGCTCCCGGTATGTGGTTTGAGCGAGACGAAAAAGTGTATATGTCTATGCCAGGAGTTCCCTATGAGATGGAGACCATGATGGAAAAAAGCGTGCTTCCCCGGCTGAAGTCAATCTTCTCGCTACCGGTAATTTATCATCAAATGATTCAGACCGTGGGCATTGGCGAGTCCTGGCTAGCTGAGCAGATTGAGGCTTGGGAAGATCAGTTGCCTTTGCACATTCGGTTGGCTTATTTACCCAGTTTTGGTCGGGTGAAATTGCGTTTAACTGCCGTAGGTGATAATCGACTAGAATTAGAGAATGATGTAGCAGAACAGGTGAAGCAGGTTACTCCCCTTATTGAGAAATACGTGTTTGGCTACGGCGACATTACTCTGGAAGAAGCCGTAGGTGAAATGTTGGCAAAATCCGAAAAAACGCTGGCAGTAGCCGAAAGCTGTACTGGGGGCTTTTTAGCCCATACGCTTACAAGTATTTCAGGAAGCTCCCGTTACTTTCAAGGTGGGATAGTGGCCTACAGTAATCAGTTGAAAATGAGTTTATTAGATGTGCCAGAACAAACCCTGACACAATACGGTGCAGTCAGTGAAGAGACCATTCGGGCGATGGCCGAGGGAGTAAGAAAAAATTTGAAGACTGATTTCGGCGTATCTACTAGCGGCATTGCTGGTCCCGATGGAGGAACGCCAGAAAAGCCAGTAGGCACGGTATGGATTGCCGTAGCTGGGCCGGGCGAAACAGTCGCTAAGAAAATAAGCCTCTCTAAAGATCGTTTGGTTAATATCCGGCGTAGCACGGTGGTAGCACTAAATATGTTGCGTCAGACTGTACAGGCAACGCTTGCGAACCCTAGCTAATATCGTAACTTTGCCTATTATTAGAAGTAGCGTTTGAGGTATAAGTTTCGTTTTTAAAATTTTGGTAATTAGTGACTCTACACTTTTTCAATTGTCAGTTATCAATTTTCAATTATAAGTATGGCAACGGTAGAAATGGTATTGCCCGCAATGGGTGAAAGTATTATGGAGGCCACTGTATTGCAGTGGTTAAAAAACGAGGGAGATACTATTGAAGAAGATGAATCTATTTTAGAAGTAGCTACGGATAAAGTAGATACCGAAGTACCTGCATCTTACAGCGGTGTTTTACAGAAAATATTAGTTCAAGAGGGCAATGTTGCCCAGGTAGGTGCTCCGATTGCAGTTATCAGTCAAGAGAATGGGGAGCAAGTGGAGTTGGAAAGCAAGACTGATCCTGAAGAAGAGAAAGAATCAGTTGCTGGTCAAAAAGAACCTACTCCTGTTGTAGAAGTAAAAACGGCTACCCCATCGCCTAAAACCGAAACTACTCGTTTCTATTCACCCTTAGTCAGAAACATTGCTCAGCAAGAAGGAATCTTAATGGATGAGCTAGAGCAGATAGAGGGAAGTGGCAAAGAAGGTCGAGTAACCAAGAAAGATATTTTAGGCTATGTAAAGAAAAAACACTCGGGCGAAGGCTATTCTACTTCGGCTTCTTCTAACCAGGCAATTCAGACTCCTGTTGTGCCAGTTAATGTTCAGGATGGCGATGAAGTTATTGCTATGGATCGGATGCGGAAGATGATTGCCGGACGAATGCTGGATTCTAAGCGGATTTCAGCCCACGTTACGTCTTTTGTTGAGGCTGATGTGACCAATGTAGTACTTTGGCGCAATAAGACAAAAAAAGAGTTTGAGCAGCGAGAAGGTGAGAAGCTAACGTTCACGCCGATCTTCGTAGAAGCAGTAGCTCAGGCACTCAAGGATTATCCGATGGTCAATGTATCCGTTGACGGAGATAAGATTGTTAAGCGTAAAAATATCAATGTAGGTATGGCGGTAGCTTTGTCAAGCGGAAACCTGATCGTACCCGTGATCAAAAATGCTGATCAATTGAGTTTGCTGGGTCTTGCCAAGCATGTAAACGAGCTAGCCGAGAAAGCCCGCACCAATCAACTCAGTGCTGACGACCTCTCTAATGGTACTTATACTTTGTCGAATATCGGCTCTTTCGGAAATATTCTAGGCACTCCTATCATTATGCAGCCTCAGGTGGCTATTCTAGCAGTAGGTGCGATTGTGAAGAAGCCAAGCGTTATTGAGACTCCTGCCGGCGATGCTATTGCTATCCGGCATAAAATGTACTTATCCCACTCTTACGATCATCGGGTGGTGGATGGTGCCTTAGGGGGCTTATTTGTAAAACGAGTAGCCGATTACCTAGAGCAGTTTGATCTAAACCGCGTGATATAAAAGGTGAAAGGCAAGATGGTGAATGGTATAAGACCTTTCTACCTTGTACTGTTTACCATTCGCCCTGAAAACATGAGAAAGACTCCAGCATAAGACAATACGTATAGTAATGTCCCTGCCGAAGCCTTAACTCAAACCACAAAGTAAAATCTAACCCGTACTTCTTATTCCCTTTCTTGTGGTCACTAATAAGTTTTGGTAGCCAAGCCTGATAATGCTCCAGCTACTTTAAAACCCGAATCAGCCGTAGCTCCTCCGTTAATTTCAAATCCTAACTTAGAGTCGGTGGTGGTGATAAAGTTGATATGTGACCCTTTGGTCTGTATGTCATCGAGTTCAGTAATTACGAGTGCCCCATCGCCTTGTAATGATGCGATGTCCTCTGGTTTAGCGCGAAATCCTCTGGTGATAAAAACGATATCACTGTTTTTGGCTTCACCAACATTAGAGCATTGGCGTACTACAAAGTTTCGGTCTTTTATTACTTTCTTCTTTTGAGCAAGATCAAGCATATCTCGATAAGCATCTGATTTTCCCAAGACACTTACAGTGAAGTCTTGATCAGCATTATTAGCCGGCCACTCTATGTAGCGACTGAAGTTATAGATAAATATAGTGTGATACCTATATTGCTGAGCCTGTGCCGAGGTCAAAAAGAAAAAGACCAAACTAGCGATTCCTAGTATTATTTTCATGATGATATAAGATGTAAAATTACTAATCTTATCTGATTCTCAACAAATATCAGATTAAAATAAAAAAAATTATAACATTTATTGGAAATTTTATTACTCGTGTATTCTGCTAGCTACTTATGCGCAAATTCAATGTAATAGTGCAAGAATAGAAGAGAGTTACAAGTAGAAATGGCTTAGCGGTATTGTAATCCAACTATTTAGTGAGAATCAAGTTTCTATTTAAATACAGCGTATTACATACTATTTCTGTACAAAGAAATTTCCTACCAAACCATAAGATATTACTAAGTTTGTAGGTAGAGAGAATTATCTAGAAAGCTTCTCTGTTGCACTTATGAATGTAGATTAATAAGGCGTATGTTACTCGATATTGCTCTGTTTGGCTTAGCCTTTCTCTTCGCCATCCCAGCGATTACTGGCTATTTTGCTTATAGTCACGGACGTTCGTTCTGGTTGTGGTTTGTTTTAGGCTGTTTCTTTCCATTTATCTCCAATATTATACTAGCTGTATTATGCTGGAAGGCTGCTCGCAAAGAAGAACGTCGTCGAGTAGGAGTGATGACTCGCTATGAAGCCAGCTATATGCAGTCAGAGATAACTGAAGTGATGCAGCCCCAACCCAAAACTCAGGATAATCCGTCGTAATTTTTTCTTATCATAGAAAGTCATAATTTCATGGGTTCAAATCCATAATAATCCATGAGATACCTAAACTACTACCTATTATTTTTTCTTTCTTGGCATATTATTTCCTGTACACCATCGGACTCTTCTGAAAATTCTTCACTTCCTTATTTACCCAGTCGGAATATATCACTCTCAGAAATTAGTGCTTTTGCAAATCCTCCTACCAATTGGTCAGTAGTAGGAAGTGTATACGCTAACCGTAAAGAAGATAAAGCGATAGAAACAGAGCCAGGAACAGGTGTTTTAGTCAATCAACCTCGAGAAAACGCTAAAGGAAATTTATTTACCGCGTTCGAGCATGGCGATTTGGATTTAGACTTAGAGTTTATGATGCCTAAATCTTCCAACTCAGGAGTATACCTCCAAGGAAGATACGAAGTTCAGTTATTTGATAGCTGGGGAAAAGACAATGTTACCTTTAGTGATTGCGGAGGTATTTATCAGAGGTGGAAAAATAACCAGGGTTTTGAAGGTGCTACTCCACATGCTAACGCTAGCTTTGCTCCTGGACTTTGGCAGCATCTTTCCATAAAGTTTGAGGCTCCTCGATTTGACTCATCAGGCAAAAAAGTCCGGAATGCTATGTTTCGGGAGGTTCAGTTGAATGGGATTGTCATTCATGAAAACGTAGCGGTGAGTGGCCCAACCCGAGCTGCCGCTTTTGATGATGAGAAACCCACTGCTCCTTTAATGCTTCAAGGTGATCATGGCCCGGTAGCTTTCCGAAATATCCGCTACAAGCGCTACGGAAATAATCGGATTGCGTTAAGTGAGATTTCGTATGAGCACTACGAGGGAAAATTTCAGTCATTTGATACCTTGTCTACTCTAGAGCCTCAAAATAGTGGAAGTGCTGACTCCATTAGCTATCAAGTAGTTCAGCAACCTCAAGATTATGCTTTAGTATTTTCTGGTAACCTAAGTATACCTACTACTGGTGACTATCTGATGACTCTACGGTCGGCGGGAGGCAGTTGGCTCTGGATTGATGATAAGATGGTAGTAGATAACGGTGAGGGGAATCGGGTAGACATACCAGGTTATAGTAATACCTATCTAGAGGAAGGAGAGCATCCATTCAAGTTAGTATTTAATAAGCCAGGTTGGGGCTGGCGGCAGGGCTTAGCCTGGGAATACGAAGGACCTGAAATTCCAGTGACGGCGCTACAATCGCCCGGCTCGATGCCAAAACAATCGCCCCCGCCCCCACATGTAGTTGAAATTAATGCTCAACCAACTTTACAGCGAGGTTTCTGGTGGGTAGATGAAGAAGTTAAAAAAACACATACTGTGGCAGTAGGACTCCCCTCTGCTGTAAATTATGTTTACGATTTGTCCAGCGCAGCCCTGCTAGCCGGTTGGGGAGGTAATTTTGTGGATGCTACTCAAATGTGGCACAGCCGAGGTGAAGACCAATCTTTAACCGCCTTGGGAGGTGTCGTTCCCTTCGCCGCTAGCCCTTCCTTTGCTTATTTAGCTTCATCACAAGCGGTCTGGCCTGATTCGGTTGATTTGGAATCAGAATCATTTCGGTACGCTGGCTATCAACTAGCGCCTGACGGTACTCCGATATTTGAATATGAGCTTCCTCACGGTACACTTCGTGATCAAATTGATCAGCGTGTTGAGGAGCGTAGCTTACATCGAACGATTACGGCGAGTATAGATCGGCCAATTTCGGGCTGGTATTGCTTGTTGGCTGAGGGTAGCAAAATAGCATATCTACCAGATGGAAGTTACACTATAGATGATCATCGCTACTATCTCACTATTGATGAGGCTGAGGGTACGCCCATTGAACGGGAAAAAAACGGGAAAACTCAATTGCTACTACCACTGATCGCCCAAAACGACGAAGTGAACATATCGTACACCATTATTTGGTAAACATATCGCTATGAAAAATTTTATCTTTTTATTGCTACTACTAACCCCGCTAAGCCTATTAGCTCAATCAGAGGAAGATTATTACCGGATTGAAACCATTCCTATACCGGATAGCATCGTATTAGAAGTTGGTGGCTTGGCCTTTACTGACGATAATAAATTAGGAGTTTCTACTCGGCGGGGCGAGGTGTGGTTACTGGATAACCCCGCTTCAGCCCGGCCTACTTTCTCTCGCTTTGCCCACGGTTTACACGAACCATTAGGGCTGGCGTACCGCAATGGCGCATTTTATACCACCCAACGAGCGGAGGTTACTAAGCTTACGGATACGAATAATGACGGTGTAGCGGATCGCTATAAGTCAGTTTTCTCCTGGCCACTTTCGGGAAATTATCACGAATATTCTTACGGACCACTGTTTTTATCTAATGGCGATATGCTAGTTACCTTGAATCTGGCTTGGATCGGTTACGGAGAAAGCCCGGTGAAGTGGCGAGGTTGGCTACTAAAAATTACCGAAGATGGCAATATGACCCCCATTGCTACCGGACTGCGTTCTCCAGCAGGCTTTGGCTTTGATGCGGAAGGGGAAGTGTTCTATGGGGAAAATCAGGGCGACTGGATTGGGTCAGGACGAATTACACATTTGGAAAAAGGGGATTTTGCCGGAAACCCCGCCGGACTGAACTGGAGCCAAGAACCTAATTCACCTTTAGGTCTGAAGCGGGAAATGATTCCCGATTCGGTAGGGCTGATGCATGAGTTTGCCAAAAATATTTCTAGTCTAAAACCACCCACTGTCTGGTTTCCCCACACGATCATGGGAATTTCTACTTCGGATATTCTGACTGATACCACTCAAGGCGGATTCGGTCCGTTTGCCGGACAAATGTTTGTGGGTGACCAGGGACACAGTAAAGTGATGCGAGTATTTCTAGAAAAGATCAATGGCGAGTACCAAGGGGCTTGCTTTCCATTTCGGGAGGGTTTCTCTTCGGGAATCTTGCGGATGCGCTGGGGGTCGGATGATAATATGTACGTAGGTATGACCAGTCGAGGTTGGGCATCTACGGGTAAAGAACCTTACGGCTTACAACGGTTGGTCTGGACGGGTAAAACCCCGTTTGAGATTAAAGCCATTCGGGCGGTAGCTAACGGGTTTGAATTAGAATTTACTCAACCCGTTGATGAATCGATGGCTTCGCAAACCTCAACCTACCCAATTACCAACTTTATTTATAGCTACCATCGTAAGTACGGTAGTCCGATTATTAATCAGCAAGCCTGTCAGGTTCATAGTGCTGAAGTTTCGGCTGATCGCACTAAGGTACGCCTGCACATGGACGGACTTCGGGAAGGCTATATTCACGAAATTAAGGTGGAAGGTTTAAAATCAGCTAGTGGTCAGTCACTACTGCATAATGTGGGATACTATACGCTCAACAACTTTGCGGAGGGAACAGAGATGGTCGCTCCTATTGCCCAAAACGAAACATCAGAAGTGCCTCCCTGTGAGGAATCGGAAAAGCGGGTAACCGAAATGCCTAGTGATTGGGAAAAGCCGGATGTAGTAATTACCGTGGGCACTGAACCTGGGTTGAAATACGACCTAAGCAGCTTCACTGTAGCTGAAGGCGATAAAGTGCAGATTGTCTTTAATAATAACGATGATATGCTACATAATCTCGTGGTAACTGAACCAAACACTGCCGATCAGGTAGGAGAGGAAGCCATGAATTTAGGGTTAGCTGGAACTGATCGCGCTTATGTTCCAATGATGGATGAAGTATTGTTTCACACCTGCATCCTTCAGCCCGAAACCTCCGAAAGCATCTATTTCGTAGCTCCACCCGCTGGGGATTACGAATACGTCTGCACCTTTCCCGGTCACTACAAAGTAATGCGAGGCAAGATGCTCGTTACTTCCAAGGAAACGGCTTCTCGCTAATATCCAGCCGCTTGACCGTCTTTACGCGACTCGGATGCGCCAATGTATACATCATTTTCAGCATCGTACATAATCGCTTGGTAGCCGCCGTATACGCCTCGGGCAAATTGGATGGTATGTCGTTTTTGCATTAAACCCCGAATGGTTTCGGGAGAAAATCCGGTTTCCATCCGTAGAATACCCCCGTTGGCCATTTTACCTCCAGTAGGTTGGGAGTCGCTGGCGTGGTTAATTCGGGGAGCATCCCCAGCTTCCTGCGTATTCATACCAAAGTCAATCATATTCACTAATATCTGTACATGGCCCTGGGGTTGCATCGCTCCTCCCATTAGTCCAAAGCTGAGGTAAGGCTGACCGTCTTTAGTCACAAAAGCAGGAATGATCGTATGGAATGGTCTTTTATGGGGTTCGAACACATTATTATGCCCTTTCTCCAGACTGAATGAAGCACCTCTATTCTGAAATATAAAACCTAATCCGGGTGGAGTCATACCCGAGCCCATACCGGCGTAGTTACTCTGAATAAGAGAGATCATATTACCACTACTATCGGCGACAGTCATATAGATGGTGTTGCCGTGCTCAAGTTCTCCCGCCGGATAATCATTCGCGGCGCGTTCTGAGCTGATTAGCTTACGTCGATTTTCCGCGTATTCTTTAGAAATTAATTGCTCTATCGGAATTTTCACAAAGTCAGGGTCAGCGTAATATTTAGCTCGATCTTCGTAAGCTAGTTTTTTGGCTTCTACCAGATGGTGAACGTATTCGGCACTGCCAAAGCCCATACTGGCTAGATCATAGCCTTCCAAAATATTAAGCATTTGTAGTACTGCAGTGCCCTGACCATTGGGGGGAAGTTCGTACACTTCGTAACCTCGGTAATTGGTAGAAATCGGTTCCACCCATTCAGCAGTATGATCCGCGAGATCTCTGGCCGATAGAAATCCGCCCTGCTTCTTGATGTAATCTGCCATCGTTTTAGCAACCTTACCTTTGTAAAAGCCGTCTTGCCCTTCTTCAGCAATTATTTCCAAAGTGTTCGCTAGCCCCGGATTTTTGAAAACTTCTCCTTTTCTAGGGGTTTTGCCATTGGGCATATATATATCAGAAAAACCTTCGTACTGTTGTAGATTTCGAGCATTCCCTTCCCAGGCGGCCGCAATTACCTCGGTTAGTGGAAATCCCTCACGAGCGTAGTTAATGGCGGGTTGTAAAATAGTGGACATGGGCAAGCTTCCCAGTTTTTCGTGCAGCGCGAACCACCCACTTATGCAACCAGGTACACTAACTGATAGAGGGCCTCGGTACGGTATTTCATCATAACCATTTTCCTCAAAGTACGCTAGCGATAGATCGTAGGGTGAGCGTCCACTGGCATTTAATCCTAACAACTCTTCACTTCCAGCATCCCACACAATCGCAAATAAATCACCGCCAATTCCGTTTCCAGTGGGTTCAGTGAGTCCCAATACGGCGTTGGCAGCAATGGCGGCATCAATAGCATTACCACCTTGTCGAAGAATATAAAGTGCCGTTTGGGTTGCTAATGGCTGACTAGTAGCCGCCATCCCGTGTTGGGCAATTACTTCCGAACGGGTAGTGAAGGGCTGTCCAGTAAGGCGATCTTGGGCAATGAGACCAAGCGGAAGAAAGAAAATAGCGGTAAGTAAAGATTTCATAAGCCATGTGGTTAGGTCGGTTCAGGAAAGAAACAGAATATATACTGTAATGACAAGTTACTCAACTACTGCTTTCTCACGGTTGAGTAATATACCTACACCAATGAGCTGACTAAACTGTAATTCGTCAATCTGATCAAAATCATAGAGGGCGATAGCTGAGAAATTGACATTGATATATTGAGTTAGTTTAGCTGCCAGAGTTACATCTAATCGGTGGTCTATCTGATCGAGAGACAAGTTTTCGTAATTGGCGTAGGTCAGATAGCGAGCCTGGAGGCTAATGTTCTCAGTAATATTCTTATTCCAGTTCATCAGCAATTGAAACGCTAGCCACTCGTAGCGGACAGTCTCACCAATTTCAACTCCATAATTTGTGTTATCCTCGGTATTGCGGTACACCGTAGTATCAGTTACAAAAGTAACTCGCGGAGAAAAAGGGCTTAACCGTAGCGAGAAATTTTCGGTTGGTACATATTCAAATCCCAGCGAAAATGTCAGGAAGGCTGGAGCCATAAAATCAGAAATTCGCAAAGCATCTTCTCCACCCGTCGGGAGGTCAACGTAACGGAATCCGGGGGCAAACTGGGTGAGAAAATTTAGGGATCCGTACCCATTCCAATCTTCAGAAATATCATACCCTACTTTACTATCCAGAAAAATTCGATCCTGGCTCTTGCGTACTCCTTGCCCTTGGTTATTAACTACCCCAAATAGTAAATCGACGGTATTATCCCACGACCAAGCATCACGCTTGTAGTTTGCCAAGTAGTTAAATAGCCCCGAGAAAGCCAATGAGTTTACAGCACCTCCAGTCCAGTTGTCACTAAAGGCGGCTTGGTTAAAATTAAGCCCAAAAGTAGTAGAAGTAGTCCATACGGTATCCGCTCCTACTGAATCAGCCTCTATCTGAGCCATAATGCTGAAGTGACACATCGTGACGATTACAATAGATAATACAATTTTTTTCATAATACTGTGTGGTAAAGGTAGTCTAGTAACTACCTGATATTAAATTGATTGGATTTGAATAAGATTAGGCTAAGTTACTGGTTTGATGCAGGTGGGCATCTATTTGAGGGTACGGAATACTAATATCATTGGCATCAAATGCTTTTTTTACTGCTTCTGTTTTCTCGAAAAACAAAGCCCAATAGTTAGCCTGCTCACATTGGGCTCTCACTTTGAAGTTTACTGAGCTATCAGCTAATTCTGCTAAGTTGATGAATGGATTATCTCGATTGAGTACGCGCTCATCGGTGAATATGGTATCCTGGATAATATGACGAGCCTTATTAATATCATCATCGTAACCAACCCCAAATACCCATTCTACCGTACGGGTCGGCTCGGTAGAGTAATTGATAATTTTATCGTTGTAGAGTGGGCCGTTAGGAATAATAATCGTTTTATTATCATATGATTTTAGTATCGTATGGAAAACCTGAATCTCAGACACTGAAGCCGTAGCTCCCTGAGCTTCAATTACGTCACCTACTTTGAATGGCTTTAGAATGAGTATGAGCACTCCGCCAGCAAAATTGGATAAACTACCCTGAAGAGCCAAGCCGATTGCTAAACCAGCCGCACCTAACACCGCAACAAAAGAGGTAGTCTCAATACCCACCATACTGGCAATGCTGATGATAAGCATCACAATCAATAAGGCTTTAATAATTCCTGAAAGGAATGGAATTAATGAAGGGTCTGCTTCTCGTTTGGTAAGAGTTTTACGAACTGTTTTAACAATCCAATTGATTACCGAAAGACCAATTATTAGTGTTAGAATCGCCAAAAGGAGTTTCGGAACAAAAAGTACTGCATATTCGCTTAAAGTTTTTAAAGCAGCCTCAATATTTAGGTTTTCCATAAGAAAATTTGTTAAAAGGTAATTGGTCTGTGGGCGCAAATATGACTAATTGCTGATAATAAGCAAAGAAAAACTGATTGTCTCGGCTAGTAGGTTTTTAATCTGGTTTTTATGGTAAAAGCTAAATACTAGTGAATATATGATAAGCAAGATTTTTTTGAATTCAATACCACATTAAAGGTTTCTAGTTCGCAATTAACTGCTACCTTTGCCAAGTACACTTAACCTTATGAATAAATCTACCACCAACCCTGAGGATAAAATAACCAGTGTCTCATCCGCTCGCAAGATATTATTGTTAGCCTTATTGATCGGAATTATTTTGGCCGCAATCTACTTTTTCGTTCTGGACGATAAAGAGGAGACCACAATGGAAACACCCCCGGTTGCGACAACCCCTGAACCTCAGTTCACTGAGGAAGGAACCCTTTGGTTCCTAAATGAAGATCAGCAAGATACTTTGCAGCAAATCGCCATTGAGGTAGCTGACGATAACGAACAACGTGCCCAAGGTATGATGTACCGAAGTTCTATGAACGAAGAAGAGGGAATGCTCTTTATTCATGAGCAACCCCGCATTCAATCGTACTGGATGAAGAATGTTAAAGTGCCGTTGGACATTATCTACGTGAGTGAAAATAAAGAGATTGTCACAATTTACCAGGGAGTTATGCCTTACTCTGAAAAATCGATTCCATCATCTTCGGAGGCTCTATACGTAGTGGAGGTAAATGCTGGCTTCACCGGACGGCATCAGATTGAAGAGGGCGACTATATCGATTTTGAAATTCTTGACTAAGCTGGTATTTTACCAGTAAAAATGCCCATCCAGCCTGCTCTAGCTCTTTTCGTGAGCGTATTTCTGCTTATTAGTTCAGCATTTAGTCAAACCACTCAAAGCACAGATTCTCCTTCTCGCCTCCAAACCGAATATCGTACCAACCCTTTGGGAATTGATGCTTCTGCTCCTCGATTTTCCTGGGTAGTACCTGATATACAGCGGAATACACTACAAACTGCGTATCAGATAGTAGTAGGTAGTATCGAAGAAAATATTGCTTCTGGTGAAGCTGATATTTGGGATAGTGGGAAAGTTACCTCTACACAAAGCATAAATATTGCTTATGCCGGATCATTACTGAAACCCCACACACGCTACTATTGGGCGGTGCGTATTTGGGATAATCATGGTAACCAGACTGAATATGCCGAACCGGCCTGGTTTGAAATCGCTAAACTTACCGAGACGGATTGGCAAGCCCTTTGGATTGGCGATGGGCGACCTGCTCCCGGACGGGAAGAAGATATGTATGATACTATTCCTGCTCCTCTTTTTCGCAAAGATTTTCAGGTTGATCAGCCAGTAGAGAAAGCCCGCCTCTACATTAGTGGGTTAGGTTATTATGAAGCAGAACTAAACGGTGAAAAAGTTGGCGATCAGGTACTCGACCCGGGTTGGACTAACTACGGAAAACGAGTATTATACAGTACTTATGATGTCACCAGTCAAATAAAGCTAGGCCAAAATGCGGTTGGAGTAGCGCTAGGGAATGGCTGGTATAATCCATTACCGCTCGGGCTGTTCCGACAGTTTAACCTACGAAAATTTCTCACCATTGGGCAGCCAAAATTCATTGCCGAATTGCACGTATGGCATCCAGACGGTAGCAAAACAGTTATCCGTAGTGATGAGAGCTGGAGCTGGGTTGAAGGGCCACTGTTAGAAAATAACATCTATTTGGGTGAAACCTACGATGCCCGTCGGGAACAACCGGGTTGGAGTACTGCTGAGTTTGATGCTGAAAGTTGGCAATCGGTCTCTCCGGTTGAGCCACCCGGTGGCAAGCTAATTGCCCAAATGGCTTCGCCTATCCGAATTACCCAAACCATAAAACCAGTATCAGTTACGCAACCAGACTCTGGGGTATATGTGTTTGACTTAGGTCAGAATTTTGCCGGATGGATACGCCTAGCTTTGAACGGTGAGGCAGGTACCACAGTAAAAATGCACTACGGTGAAATCTTGTTCGAGAACGGACGAGTCAACGGATTGACGACCGTAGCTGGGCACATTAAGGAAATCTGGAATTTGAGTGGTGGTCCAGGTGCTCCACCTACGGCTTATCAGGAAGATTACTACACATCAAAAGGTGGGGGGAGAGAGGTCTTTCAGCAGAAGTTTGGTTTTCAGGCATTTCGCTACGTAGAGATTACGGGGTATTCCGGGGAGTTAACCAGGGAATCATTGGTGGGTTTGCGATTGAATTCTGATTTGCCTGATCACGGTTCGTTCACTTGTTCTAACGAGCTATTTAACCAGATTCAGGAAGTAACCGAGTGGACGATGCTCAGTAATGTGTTTAGTATTCAATCGGATTGTCCGGGTCGAGAAAAGTTTGGTTACGGGGGTGATATTATAACCGCAGCTGAAGCCTACATCCATAATTATGATATGGCGAACTTCTATCGTAAAACTGCCCGTGATTTTCAAGACGATGTACGTCCGAATGGTGGCTTACCGGAGACCGCTCCCTACAACGGTATTGATACTGAAGGCTTCGGAGAAGGAAGCGGACCAATCGGCTGGCAGTTAGCGCACCCGTTTGTCGTGCAACAACTGTATTGTTACTACGGTGATCGCCAGATAGTAGAAGAGCAATATCCAGTAGCGAAGCGAGCTTTAGAATTCCTTCGTACTCAAGCCCCTGATCATTATATTGAAGATGGCATTGGCGATCACGTTAGCTTGAGTTACAAAGCTGTACCGTTTACCAGTACGGCTTTTTATTATCACTTTACTGAATTAGTAGCTGAATTTGCCGAAATTCTTGGCAAACAAGAAGAAGCTCAAATGTATCGCCAACTGGCGAATGATATTGAAGCAGCGTTTAAGCAACGTTTTGTTAACCCTGCCACCGCCCAACTTGATTCAGCAGTGACTCAGGCTAATCAAGTGTTTGGCCTATATTATGGGTTAGGGCTGGATGCTCCCGAACAAACAGAACAGGCACTTCAAGTGCTACTGGATAATATTTTAGAAACCGAAGAAGGCCATCTCACCACCGGAATTTTCTCCACCAAAATGCTGTGGGATGTACTAGATCAGCATGAGCAAAATGAAATTGCTTATACTATGAATAATCAGCGTGATTTTCCTAGTTATGGCTACATGCTAGCCCAGGGAGCAACTACACTTTGGGAAACTTGGAAAGAGCCAGATCAAAACTCTTGGAACCATCCCATGTTCGGATCGGTGTCTGAATGGTTTCACCAATCTATTCTCGGCATTCAGCCGGGTGAAAATGCAGTTGGAATGGATCACATTCTAATCAAACCTTCGCCAGTAGGTGATTTGACTTACGCTCGGGGAAATTACCAGTCGGTGAGAGGGGAGATTGCAGTAGATTGGGAAAAGACAGGTGAAGGCTTACACCTGGAAGTAACCGTTCCGGGTAATACAACAGCTACTTTTGCTCTACCTGTGGCGGAGGTAGCTAATCCAAAAGTCACTGAGAATGAAACGGTGGTTTTTATTGACGGTGAATTGAAAAATGATGAAGATTTTTCCCTCGTTAGTTTCAATGATCAGCGAGTCTACTTACAAGCCGGTTCAGGAACTTACACTTTTGCCATAGAAGCAGGTAACTAGCAGTTGGAGTAATTATCGTTTAGCCAACCATCCTCGAGTATGTCTCTGTATGTCAACAAAAAAATCTGAGAACTCCTGTTGATAGTCTTGGTAGTATGCCTCTAAATCTTGTGTAGCCAATCCCATTTGATTAGGATAATGTGAACGCTTTTCCATGCCTCCTAATGTCCTGTTAATGCCTTCTAAATCAGCGTAGTGAACGAGCCAATTATGCTGACTCATATAATGCAAAACCCGTTGAGCTTTGGGCGGTAAAATGGATTGCTGTTCATGCAAGGTACGATAGACCTGTTGGGTAAAATCTTCCAGCGGTATTTTGCTGTAGTCTTTCCAGTTTTTGGCAAGAAAGTGATCGTAAAAAATATCTACAATCACCCCGGCGTAGTGGCGGTGTTGCTCTACTAACCGATGTTTACTCTGAAGAAACGTTGGATGAAAATCAGTGAAGTAATCTACTTCCCGATGGAGTAAAATCCCTTCAACAATTGATGAATCAAACTTCTCGTATTGTTTGCCCTTTACAAAATCACCTAGGAAACTACCAACAATGAGCGAGGGTGTTGCGTGAGATAGATAGAAGTGAGCCAGCAAATTCATCTTTCTAAAAACGTATTTAGGTAGGCTTAGTTCTCCTTACTAATCAACTTTACCAATAAGTAACTATGAAAATAGCCTTTTTTAGTACCAAGTCTTACGACCGCGCCTACATGAACCAGGTAAATGAAGAGTTTGGTCATGATATATCGTACTTTGATACTGGGCTGCATCTCTCTACTGCAGTATTAGCCCAAGATCACCCAGCGGTTTGCATTTTCGTCAACGATCAAGCGGATACCGAAACGCTGGAAGTTCTGAAAGATCAGGGAGTAGAACTACTAGCTCTACGGAGTGCTGGGTTTAATCACGTAGATATTTACAAGGCTTATGAATTAGGAATAAAAATAGTACGAGTTCCAGCATATTCGCCTTACGCTGTAGCCGAACATGCCCTAGCGATGATACTCACTCTAAACCGTAAAACTCATTTAGCCTACACTCGGGTACGAGATGGAAACTTTTCTCTGGAACGCCTTACAGGGTTTGATTTGCGGAGTAAGACAGTAGGAGTGATTGGAACGGGTATAATCGGGCGAGTGTTTGCCCAAATTATGCTAGGAGTTGGGTGTCGGGTAGTTGCTTACGATCCTTATCCAAATGAAGAACTATGGCAGCAGGTAGATTATGTCAGCTTGTCTGATCTATTTAGTCAGTCCGATATTATCTCGTTACACTGCCCGCTAACTAAAGACACTCATTACATTATTAACGAAGAGGCAATCAGCCAGATGAAAGATGATGTAATGTTGATCAATACCAGTCGGGGTGGTTTGGTAGATACGAAAGCGGTGATTCAGGGGCTCAAACACCAGAAGATAGGCTACTTTGGATTGGATGTTTACGAGCAGGAAGAAAACATCTTTTTTGAAGACCTCTCGGGAGCTATCATTCAAGATGATATGATTACTCGCCTCATGACTTTCCCCAATGTGCTGATTACTTCTCACCAGGCCTTTTTCACCCAAGAAGCCATGACCAGTATTGCTAAAACAACACTACAAAATGTTCGGGATTTTGAAGAAGGCAAGGAACTGGAGAATGAAGTGGTTTATTCTGAAAAATAGTGTAAGGAACAAAAAAGGAGGCGAAGTAAATGCATACTACTCGCCTCCTTTATAGACAAAATTATTCAGAAGCAAAATATGGGTTAAACTTCCCAGCCCTCGCGATAGTCTCGGCCTACAAACTGATTGGCATCTTTTAGATTGGTGATTTTCATATTCTCTCCATCCCAAAGCAGTTTTTTACGACCATAGTACTCGGCTTTTCGACCTTCTCCCTTACGAAGCATGTAGCTGCGGATTGCCAAGTTACCCATCAGCACCGTTTCGGTCATCGGGCCGGCGTAATCAAAAGAAGATGTGAGTGCTTGATGTTCGGGACTGTTGAACCCGGCTTTACAAGCATCTACCCATTTGCGTTGATGACCGTACTCCGGTTCCTCATTATCTTCTTTCTCGGGGCCAAAATCAGTAGTGCCATCATTGAGGTATAGTTTAGGCATTAGCGGTGAACTGTCGTTAATATTAGTGGAAATAAGCCCCTTTTCCCCCATAATCAGCACTCCATTGGCACTGTTCGCACCGCCAATATCGTTGTCAGCGGGAATAATTTCAGGATGGGAAGGACGAATACCGCCATCACTCCAGGTCATTTCAATCGGAGATTTACTCTTTTCGGTAGCGTCAAAATGCAGGGTGATAAAAGAAGATGGGGGACAACCTTTGGGATGATAATCAGGGGTCCACATCTGACTAAATACCGAACTTACACTGCATTCGGCATCCGTAGGGTATTTCAAGCCTAACGTTCGGAAAGGAATATCAATCAGGTGACAACCTACATCACCGAGGGCACCTGTACCGTAGTCCCACCAACCCCGCCAGTTGAATGGATGAAGATTCGGAGTGAATGGGCGATACTCGGCAGGTCCTAACCAAAGATCCCAGTGTAAATCATCAGGTTTCTGACTTTTATCGGGTTCGGGCATGGCACCACCTTGGGGCCACACCGGACGGTTCGTCCACACTTGTACTTTAGAGATATTACCCAGTTTGCCAGAGTCTACCCACTTTTGTACCATGCCTAACAGTGGATTAGAACCACCCTGGTTACCCATTTGGCTTACAATTTTTTTCTCTCGTGCCATTTCGGTGAGCATTCGGGCTTCACGAATATTATGGGTCATAGGTTTTTGCACGTATACGTGCTTGCCTCGTTCCATTGCGTAAGCCGCCGCTGGACCGTGTACATGGTCAGGAGTAGATATGGTTACCGCATCAATATCGGTTTCGTTATCTAGCATTTCTCGATAGTCGGCGTACAGTTTAGCTTTTGGGAATCGCTCAACTGAAGCTTGGGCTGACCCCGAGAAGTCTACATCGCAGAGAGCGGTTACCCGTTCGCGACCTTTCACCGAAGCGTGATTAATGTCACTAGCGCCTTTGCCCCCGGCACCGATGGCCGCCAGATTGAGTTGATCGCTAGGGGCGGTGTAGCCTATGCCACCCAGCACATTGCGGGGCACCAGAAAAAAAGAAGAGACTACTGCACTTTGTTTAATAAAAGACCGGCGAGAAGCTTTGATCGGATGACCTTCATCGTGATGCATATTTGGTAGGTTTTAGGTTGTTGCAAGAACGTTAACGCGAAACGACTAGGAAAGAGGCTAGTCATCCGCTGTTATAAAAATACAGGCTTTTGTGGAAAAAGCTAAGAAGCCTGTGATTTCTTTGTATTCATTTGCAAGATGACACCTGGAGAGCCATTTGGTAAGTAGAATAGTGTTTACCCACTTGGAAATAGAATGGGGAGGATTTTAACAAAATTCTGCAAATATCTAAACATTCAAAAATTGAGCTCGTTATAAAATGTATATACAATAATTGTCAAAACATAAATTTTTTGATTATGACTTATCTAGAAAAAGCACAAGACCTGTACGGCATGATTAACTCCGGCCAATTGATGGATGCTTTTGAAAAATATTATCATCAAGACTGTGTGATGGTAGAGGCTACTGGTGATCGTCGGGAAGGAAAAGACACTAATCGCCAATACGAGGAGAAATTTTTGTCAAGCGTAAAAGAGTTTCACGGGGCTGGAGTAGGATCTATTGCGGCAAATGAAGGAGACAAGACAACTACTGTAGAATCTTGGATGGATGTGACATTTCAAGATGGAAATCGGGTAAAACTTGAGCAGGTAGCCGTACAGAAATGGGATGGTGATCACATTGTAAATGAACGCTTCTACTATAATCCTGGAAACTAGTTTCTACTAAATTTTAGTAGCTTTTGCATTGAGGAACTTTATCGTACGATGGTTCCTCTTTGTTTTACATCGGGAAATATATCTCGTATAACGGTACGGGCTGCGTGGTAACCGCACATACCATGAACTCCGCCGCCGGGTGGGGTAGAAGATGAGCATAAATACACTCCTTTTGTCGCAGTACGGTAAGGGGTTAAACTAAATGTAGGTCGGGTAAATAGCTGAGTAATTAATTGGGCACCGCCGTTGATATCACCTCCGATATAATTAGGGTTAAATCGATTCACTTGGCGGGTGTTCATGGTATGTTTCTGCAAAATCGTATCCTTAAAACCGGGGGCAAACCGTTCTACCTGGTTCTCGATAATCTCTGTCATATCTTGGGTAGAGTAGCGGGGCACGTGGCAGTATGCCCAAGCAGTATGTTTTCCTTTCGGAGCGCGAATTGGGTCAAAAGGGCTCTGCTGGACTAGTAAAACATAAGGACGTTGGTTATGCTTTCCTTGCCAAGCATCTCGTTCCGACTGCGCTATTTCCTCTAAAGTTCCTCCTAAATGAATGGTAGCCGCCTGACTGGCTTTAGGGTTTTTGAACGGGATAGAGTCGCTCAGTGCCCAATCTACCTTAAAGATACCGGGGCCGTACTGAAATCGCTTTAGTTGATTACGATAGGCACTAGGAAGAGTTAGTCCTTCAATTTCCAGCAATTGCCAGGGGGTGATATCCCAAACTGTAGCTTGGCTATCGGGAAGGTCAGAGACGGATTGTACTTCGCGTCCAGTTTCTATTTCTCCACCTAATGATTTGAAGTAAGCAGCCAATGCATTAGAGATTGATTGAGCCCCACCTTTAGGAAACGGCCAACCTACTACATGGCCTAGTGCTCCCAAAACTAATCCGATTCCAGCTGCTGAGACTTTCTCAAGGGGTAAAATAGAGTGCGCTGCTAATCCGGCAAAAAAGCCTTTTACTGCGGGAGTTCTAAATTGGGTATTAGCAAGCCAAGTGGCTGATTGTAGAGCATGTAAACCGAAGCTTGCCATCTTTAGCGGATACTTAGGAAATCGAAACGGTCCTAGAAAATCAGGAGCAATATCTTCCCAATTCTTGACAATAGGCTTCATCAATTGCCGGTAGGCCTTCGCATCTTTACCCAATGAGGCTGCTGTTATCTCAATTGATCGATTGAGAGTAATAGTAGTACCATCGTCCATAGGGTGAGCGACTGCTTCTGGTGAATAGACCCACTCTAATCCAAAATTAGCCAAAGGAAGCTGCCGGAAAAAAGGGGAAGCAAATCCTAGTGGATGGATAGCTGAGCCTATATCATGAGCAAACCCTGGTAAGGTGAGTTCTTCAGTGCGAGCCCCACCTCCGATTTTATCTTTGGCTTCTATTATTAATACGGAGAGGCCAGAACGCTGTAACTCAATAGCGGCAGCTAGGCCATTGGGCCCCGAGCCAATAACTACGCAATCGTATTTCTTCATGTGCTAGTCCCACCAAAATGTTCTTCCAAACCAGATACCCCACCAGAAACAATAAACTTCATAATTTCGGTACTAGAAGCTTCAATGGGGGTCACATATTGGCTGGGTACGATGAATAGATTGCCAGAAAAATTATAAGAATGGGGAAGATAAACTGCTACCTGATCAACCAGCCCTAGCTTAGTCAGATTTTCTTGAGTAATAAAGCCTGGTTTACGAATGGTTAAGTCTTCACTTAAGGCAACCAGTACTGGGCGGTCAAACTTCTTTTTATCGCCAACAAAAGCTGAAATTAAGTCCTTAAGAGACGAGTAAATAATATTAACCAGAGGGAGACGAGTAAGTAACTCCTCTAACAAGCGAAATAAAGGCGCAGCTAATAAGGTAGAAGCTAGATAGCCAATGAGAGTAATGGAAGCTAAAATAGTTAGTAGACCTAACCCAGGAATAGAAATTTGAATAAGGCTATCGAGCCATTGGATAGAGACTACCAAAATATAGATGGTGAGAGCCACTGGAACTACAAACAATAATCCGCGGAAAAAATAAGTGGGTAAACTTCGGTTTTTCATAGAAAAATGGGCTTAAATAAAAAAGGCCTCGCCAGGGTTGACGAAGCCTCAAATTACGAAAGAATTAGTTTTTATATCGCAATTCCGACGAATGATAAAAAAGCAATTCCCATTAGCCCGGTGATTAGCATAGCTATCCCTAAACCTTTAAGTCCGTCAGGTACGTTAGAGTATTTCATTTTTTCTCGGATAGCTGCCAACGCCACAATTGCCAAGAAAAATCCGGTTCCAGAACCAAACCCAAATACGGTTGCTTCGGCAATAGTTTGGTCGCGCTGTACCATGAATAACGAAGAACCTAGAATAGCGCAGTTTACCGCAATTAATGGTAAAAAGATCCCTAGTGTCCCGTATAGAGAAGGCGAAACCTTTTCAATCACCATTTCTACCAACTGTACCATTGCTGCAATTACCGCAATGAACATGATAAAGCGTAGAAAACTCAAATCAATCGAGGCAAATTGGGCACCTGCCCAGGTCAAGGCACCTTCTTTCAGTACATATTCTTGAAGCAACCAGTTGATAGGCACGGTAATAGTGAGAACGAAAATTACCGCTGCTCCCAATCCGGTAGCGGTAGATACTTTTTTGGAAACGGCCAAGAAAGAACACATGCCCAAGAAGTAGGCGAGCACCATATTCTCAATAAAAATAGCCTTTATCGCAATGTTGATTAAATCCATTGTAATTTCGTGTTGTAGTCGAGATTTATTGTTCTACGTAGCCCGTCTTAGTTCGCTGTACCCAAATAATCAGTCCTAAAATGATGAAAGCACCTACTGGGTTCACCATCAATCCGTTGTTAGGGAAGCTTTCAATGCCGATAGCTTCAAATACCTTAAACCCAAATACCGCCCCTGAACCGAGCAATTCGCGGAAAAAGGCGATTGCCAGAATGATCCAAGCGTAACCCAAACCACTTCCCAAGCCATCAAGAATAGAGTCGTAAGGCTTATTTCCTAAAGCAAATGCTTCCAGACGCCCCATCACAATACAGTTGGTGATAATTAACCCTACGAATACCGTAAGTTCCTTCCAGGCATCGAAGAAATAAGCTTTGAGCACCTGATCTACCAAAGTAACCAGGGTGGCAATAACCGCAAGCTGCACAATAATCCGCACCCGGTTAGGAATCAGATTTCTTAGTAGCGATATAATGAGGTTAGCAAACACAATCACGAACACTACTGAAATAGCCATAATTAGGGTAGGACTCATCTGAGTAGTTACTGCCAGAGCTGAACAAATACCAAGTACTTGTACAGTAATCGGATTATCATCATTGAGTGGATCAGAGATTAGCTTCTTCCGTCGTTTGGAAAACGCCGCTTCCGACGGTTTGCTTTTTTCAATGAGTTGATCTAATACTTCGGTTTCGGCACTCATAAGTACAAATTATTTGATATTAGTTATTGCTACGAAAGTAATACTATTAAAGATACAAGTAATAGTATTTTAATTATTAAATGTCAGCTCCTTACTTTCTGAGTTGACCTGAGATATGGCGTTACCTGACACTTTCTCTAAGTATGGTTTATAGTAGCCAAGATAACTTTCCAGCATACTATTGACACCGACAGCAGTAATAGTTGCCCCTGATAATCCATCTACCTCGTTCTCTCCATAGATACTAGGGTCACCGGTCTCACCTTTCACCATCCGAACAGCTACTAATTCACCTACTTCATTGTAAATCTTTTTTCCTTTGAAGCGTTCTTGCACGTCTACACTAGTAATTCGAGCCCCCAGTCCGGGAGTTTCACCAGCGTGATCAAAAGAAACCCCTTTTACGGTTTTTAGATCGTTTTCTAAAGCAATGTACCCCCAGATGTTATCCCAAAGACCGTTCCCATACACCGGAAGTATATAGGCTTCAGCTTGGTTACCACCTTGAGTCTTTAGTTTGTAAACAGGATATAGTCGATCTTCAGGAGAGAGCTTAAACTGTTTTCCGACTTCCACATCTTCAGCCACTACGGGTGCACCATCTACTTCGCTGATCTCTTCGCCTTGGGCGTTTACTACCAGCGATTCAATACGTTCTTCGTATATTGCAGGAACGTCATCACCTTCCTTTAATTCCATAACTGCACCGAGAATCTTCTTCTGGGTGTCCAGAGCTACTTGCATGTCTTGCATCGGTTTTAAACCGATCGCTGAGAATGCTAATAATCCGCCAAGAATAACAGTAAGTATGGCGGAAAATGCGATAATATATCCGTTAGACTGTTGCACGTTGTAATCTTCGTTTTTTGTTGGCTTCAACTACATAAAAATCAATTAGCGGAGCAAATACATTCATGAAAAGCACCGCTAACATAATTCCTTCCGGATAAGCAGGGTTCAATACACGAATTATGACGGTAATTACGCCGATCAAAAATCCGTATACCCACTTTCCTAATTCGGTATGGGCTGCCGAAACGGGGTCGGTAGCCATGAATACCGCACCAAATGCAAAACCACCTATCACAAAATGATAGTAGGCGGGTAGATTCATATATTCATTAGCGCCAGCTAGGTTCAGAATGAGCCCCATAGCATAAGCACCAGCAAAGGCACTGACAATAATTTTCCAACTTCCTACCCCAGTTACGATAAGAATAACCGCACCAAGCATCACAGCGATGAAGGAAGTAGAGCCAATAGAACCTGGAATCAGACCTACTGCCATATTCCAAAAGGTAAATAACCCATCTTGAAACTCCGCCATTGTCGCGGCAAGGGGCTGTACACTTTCAGTAGACACGGCTTCGGCGGCTAACCCTAATGGGGTAGCTCCCGAGAAACCATCAGCGTATTGCTTATCACCTAAGTAGTACCATACATCACCCGACATATCACCAGGATAGGCAAAGTATAAAAACGCTCGGGCAGTCATCGCTACGTTCAACACGTTCATTCCGGTTCCGCCAAATACTTCTTTAGCAATCACCACTGCGAAAATAGCGGATAAAGCAACCTGCCACAACGGAAGAGTAGGGGGCATAACGATGGCAATCAGCATTCCAGTTACCAGGAAACCTTCATTGATCGGGTGACGGCGAATAGTGGCGAAAATTACTTCAACCAATCCACCCGCAGCGTAGGATACGATCACGATGGGTAAAACCACTTGAGCACCAATGAGTACTTTCTGTAGAAAATCTGCCTGTTCGCCCACCGCTAAGAAGTGTGTGTGGCCAACGTTGTAGATTCCAAACAGTAATGCTGGAACCATAGCAATGACCACCGTAATCATCATACGTTTTAGGTCAATAGCATCATGAATGTGCGATCCGTGTTTTCCTGCGGTAGTATTAGGAGTAAACAGGAAAGTTTCGCCAGCCTCAAATGCGTAATAAAATTTCTCTAGCTTGCCTCCCTTTTCAAAGAGAGGTTTCTGTTTGTCTAACAGTTTTCGTAAAACGTCCATATTATGTCTCTCGAAGTAAATTGATTCCTTGTCGAATAATTCCCTGAAGGTCGTGCTTAGAAACATCAATGAATTCGCAGAGAGCGATGTCTTCTTCAACTATCTCGTACAATCCCAACGTCTCCATTTCATCGTAATCCTCTGCCATGATTGCCTTAAATAGATATTCGGGGAGAATATCCATTGGTAATACTTTCTCATAAATTCCGGTTTGCACAAATGCTCGTTCTTCCCCTTTCATATTGGAATTTAGCACGTATTCTTTCTTAGAAGAATTTAAAAATGAAAGTAAACCTAATGCTCTATGAAAACTTAACTTTTCAGTAGTTGGTTTCATCCAGCCCAAGAATTCGTAATCATTTCCTTCAGGAATTACACTAACCAGGTGGTTATAGTAGCCAAGGTAACCATCTGGCTCAATTTTTTCACCAGTTAGCACATTACCCGAAATGTAACGTACGTTACGATGTTCAATCTTTCCCTCGATAATCTTGTCAATACAAGCTCCGCAGTGAGTATGGTAGTACTGCGATTTTTCAACTTCTGATCCTGCTAAACAGATTGTTTTAGTAGTATCGTAAATGCCTTTTAAAAAGAGCTTACCGATTTGTGCCACTCCGTATGGATCAATCGTCCACACTATATCACCCTTATTAATTGGAGCAATATGGTGAATTTGTACCCCTACATTACCCGCAGGGTGAGGGCCAGAAAATTTAGTGGAAACCGCCCCCTTAATGTCAGAAAACACTGAAGAAACTTCAGCTTTGGCATCAATTCCAATATGTACCTTTCCTTCAGTGAATTTTTTCAGCACCTCAATACCAGCTGAGAAAAAATTCCCCTGCCCTTTAAGAAGAACATCATAATCGGGAGCCAGAGGACTAGTATCAAAGGTGGAGATAAAGATGTCGCGAGGAGTATCCGCCGGATCAGCTACAATGCCATAAGGGCGCTGAACAAGCTGAGGCCAAACGCCTCCTTTCAGCATTTGTTCCTGAGCATCTTCCCGACTAAGAGCAATCAAATCAGTTACTGAGTACTGCTTATATTCCTCATAATCAACTTCTTTATCGGCGAGTATTTTAATTTCTAACAGCTTTCGCTTCTCGCCTCGCTTTACTTCCACTACTTCACCACTTACAGGTGCGCAATACATGACCGAGTCCATCTGTCGATCAAATAGAATGGGAGTACCTGCTTTCACGGTATCGCCCTCATTGACTGTGATTTTGGGGCGTATCATACCAAGAAAGTCGGTAGGTTTTAAAGCGTAGGTATCGGAGGGGGGCGCATCGCTTATAGTTTTTTCTGCTTTTCCAGCCAGATTAATAGTAAATCCGCGCTTTAGTTTAATGTGCTGTGGCATTGAAGATAAGAATGCTTAGTTGAATGACCTTTTGTTAAAATCGCTGCAAAAATAATTAAAATCAGCTAATATCCTGAATATTCATACAATAGTTAAAGGGAATTGTTCTCTTGAAAATCAGATAAATGGTGTAAGATTTGGTAAAACTCTAGCAGATTATGGCATATTTAATGAACGTCCTAACATTTTCTATGGTCAACTTTGTTATAAATTATATTCATCAGTAATTTGCCTCGCTTTCAACCCAATCAAATTCAAAGCATATTAACAAAATAATTTTTTTACACACGTATGGCCGAAGTTATTAAAATGCCCAAAATGAGCGACACCATGGAAGAGGGGGTGATCGCCAACTGGCTTAAGAAGGTAGGCGACCAGGTTGAGTCGGGTGACATCATTGCCGAAGTAGAAACCGATAAAGCTACCATGGAGCTAGAGTCTTATGAAGATGGAACAATTTTACATATTGGGGTAGGAGAGAATGAAGCGGTTCCGGTTGACGGGGTAATTGCCATCATTGGTGAGGAGGGAGAAAATATTGACGGTTTACTGAAAGACATTGAAAGTGGTGCTGCTAGCGGTGATTCAAATGAATCGTCGGATGAAAAAGAAATTTCTCCTGATGCCTCGGAAGAATCAGAAGAGGTCGTAGATGTTTCGGATATTAACGCTACTGTAGTTACTATGCCCAAAATGAGCGACACCATGGAAGAGGGGGTGATCGCCAACTGGCTTAAGAAGGTAGGCGACCAGGTTGAGTCGGGTGACATCATTGCCGAAGTAGAAACCGATAAAGCTACCATGGAGCTAGAGTCTTACGAAGACGGAACGCTCCTTTATATAGGAGTAGATGAAGGGGGTTCAGTTCCCATTGATGGAGTAATTGCCGTGATTGGGGAGGAAGGAGCCGATTACGAAAAACTATTGAAAGCCCAAAAGCCAAGTAGCAATGGGAGATCGGCAGAAAAAGAGGAAAAAAAACCATCTTCACCAACATCTTCCGGAAATGGTTCTGAAGGGAAAGATGTAGCAACTGCTACTTCCAGCTCCGCTGAAAACGGAAGCACTAGCAGCAGCAATGGGCGCGTAAAAGCTTCGCCTTTGGCCAAAAAGATGGCGCAGGAGATGGGCTATGATTTGTCGAAGATTGCTGGGAGTGGAGAAAACGGACGAATTGTAAAGCGAGACGTTGAAAAGTACGAACCTCAGGCTCAGCCTACTGAAAAGCCCGAGAAACAAGAAGCAGCTTCAGCACCTGCTATTACACTACCATCGGTGGTGGGTGAAGAAAGCTTCGAGGAGGTTCGGGTTTCGCAAATGCGAAAAACGATTGCCAAGCGATTAGCCGAAAGTAAGTTTACGGCTCCGCACTTTTACCTGACCATGGAAATCAACATGGATAAGGCCGTAGAAGCCCGCAAGAGCATGAATGAGTTCTCGCCAGTGAAAATATCCTTTAATGACATTGTGATTAAAGCAGTAGCAGCTAGTATACGCCAGCACCCTGAAGTGAACGTAGCCTGGATGGGTGATAAAATTCAAAAAAATCATCATATCCATATCGGGGTAGCCGTAGCAGTAGATGAAGGTCTACTTGTTCCGGTGGTGCGCTTTGCTGATAATAAATCACTATCGCACATTGCTGCTGAAGTAAAAGAACTAGCAGTTCAAGCAAAAAACAAAAAGCTATCTCCTGATGACCAAACCGGGGGAACCTTTGCTGTATCTAATTTAGGAATGTTCGGTATTGAGGAGTTTACGGCGATTATCAATCCACCTAATTCGTGCATCCTAGCCGTAGGAGCCATTAAGCAAACCGCTGTAGTAAAAGATGGTCAATTAGTGCCAGGTAATGTGATGAAGGTTACTCTGTCTTGCGACCACCGTACTGTAGACGGAGCAATGGGAGCAGCTTTCCTTAAAACACTCAAAACCTTACTAGAAGATCCTATCCGGATCATGATTTAGAGTGTAACCAAATATTGATCTTCAGGCCCGACAAGCTCTTTTTGTCGGGCTTTTTGATATGAAAGGGATTGCAAAACGGCTAAAAAGGGAGAGGAAATACTAGGATAGGTAACCATAAAGTTTGCAACAGCGCCGAGTACTTATATTGTTGGCTTTGAATCTCTCAATATTATTTTACGATAGACGTTACCTCCTCTGCACTCAACAATATGGTCGGATTAAATGCATTGCTTTCCATATAGCTGATCAAGCTGCTAAGCAGCTGCCGGGCTTCTAAACGCTGATCTAGTCCATTTTTTAGATCAATACCACTAATCAGTAGTTTGCCATTACCAACTTTTACCTCGAAGAGTAATCCCAGGCTACGGTTGGTCACCCAGTCATCAATTACCCGGACAATCGGTTGAATTTTATTCGAGAGTTCGTTGAGGTTTACCACATCGCTATGGCTCATTGCATCCCACCACTGCCAGTTAGAATGGAACTCGGTGGGAAACTGCTGTAAAGCAGCATGCTCAGGATCGCATAGAATGCCTAGTGTGTGAGGTTTTTGATTTTCAGTCCAAGCGGTATTCCAGAAAATACTAGAAAAGCCTACGCCTACTTCGCCACCCATTTCTGCTTTCACCTTTCCTTTGCCTAAGGTCCACAAAACATTACCCCCTTCCTGAAGGTAGTTTAGCGTATTGGCATCCAGGGCGGATACATGTCGGACAGTATTATTAGACATATTGGCCAAATTTCGCGGATATACCCAGAGATCCCAACGGTTGGTGAAACTATCTACCGTTACTTCCAAGACCAGCTTTCTGGGTTCATTTTCTTGTGCAAAAGTATGAGAAATGCTTCCCAGTTTAATGCCATTGCCCAACGCAATATTCTGCGGTTCCAAATGGCCTTCTGCCACGGTACTTCCTTCAATATCTTTTAGTGCCCAAGTGGGAGTTATATTCTGAAGCTCTTCTTTCCCGTAATGGGCAACTTCAATGGCTGCTTCCATACGTTCTCCTTCTATAAATATCCGCGAATCCAGTCTGGCCAAAGGAACGGTAGTATTGGTGAATTGACGGAATTCTTCGCCAGTAATGTAGCCCTTGTCTTCCCAGAAGGGGTTTAAGACACCTACTAGAGCTGTACCCTGGCCGGGGAAATCGTGAAGGTCAAGTAATTGAAATCCTGCCTGGTTTTGTGTCCTTAAGGCACCTTCTATATCCGCTTTATAGCACAGAGCCTGTAACTTACCCGAAGCGATCAGAAAATCTTCGGCTAAATCACCCAGATGATTGTCTTCCAAGCTCTCTTGGAAGATCTCAAAGTTTTTGGCCTTGAGCACACCAGTATATCGGTCAATTTCTTTAAAATCAGGATATACGCACCACTGCCCAATCTCATGAGAGATTACTGCAATGTTATCATCCGGCATTTTGCTGGCAAAATCATAATTAGTGGAAGGCGGTTGCGCATTGATAATGCTGTTAAGTTCTTCTCCCCAACCCTGAATTCGAGGTTCAGGTAGCACATGAAATTGGTTTTCGGTAATCGCTGGCCAACCTGCTGCGGATGTGTAGATTCTGCGACTGTCTTTGCCTTTCCAATCACCAACAAACTCCGCTAAAAACTCGGGATAATTCTCGCCACCCGGTTCATTACCGTAAGCCATCATCACAAAGGAAGGGTGGTTGCCGTACGCCTGAATGATTCGCTCGCTTTCTTCCAGTACAAACTGATCTACCGGTTTTCCATCACCTATCGTAGTGCTTTGATTAGCCCAGGACGCTGCCTCGACCTGTAAATAAACTCCCATTTCATCCGCTGCTTCAAAAGCAGCTTCAGGAGGACACCAGGAATGAAAACGCATATGGTTAAGCCCATAAGTCTGTATAGTCCTAAAAATATCTTTCCATGCTTCAACATCGGTCGCTGGATAGCCGGTTTCTGGGAAAATAGCGCACTCCAGCGTACCTCTCAGATAAGATGGTCGCCCATTAATCACCAACTGGCGATTTTTAAAAGAAATATCCCTGAACCCAAAATCTTCGGTAATCGAATCACCATTTTCTGCCTTGAGATCCATTTGATACACGTTTGGTTCAAACTCATCCCATAACTTTGCTTCCTCGCCCAGGTTATAGGTGAACTCAAAGTCGGTTATTATCCCATCGCCTTTCACTTCAAAAGACTGCTTAGGCAGGTTTACTTCAAAACTCTTTCCCTTGGCTTGAGCCGTGACTATGAGAGGTTCATTCCGCGTATCAATGCCAGATATTTTGCCCCGGATAATTACCGATTGTGAGCTAGCATCGGGGTAAAGTTGAATATCAGAGAAATAAACCTGAGGCCTGACTTCAAGAAAGATATTGCCGATGATACCATTCCAGTTTGACTGAGTATGATCAGAAATGCTATGGGAGTTTTCTCCCAAATCAATTTTTATGCGATTGTCGATGCGTATAGAAATGGTATGGGTTCCCGGACTTAGGTATCGGGTTAGAGGATAAACGTGTGCCGCAGAAAGGCTATTTTGGGTGCCTACCTTCTGATCGTCTACCCAAATACTGGATTCCCAGTGGCATCTTTCTAAGTGTAAAAAGATCTCATTATTTTCCCAGTCATCAGGTATGTCTACTTCTTTCTGGTACCATGCTGCCCCTGTATATTTTTTTATCGGTTGCAGCCAAAATGGAAAGCGAATGCTATCTAGATCAATATAGGGGGCATAATTTGGATCTTTGTACCAATGAGGATCTCGTACTCCACCTACCCATTCTGTATTTAAATCAATATCATTTCCCTTTCCGTTGGTAGCCATAGAACCGGGCAACATGACCGTTTCGTCAAAAGATCGAGTATACCATTGTTCATCTTCGCCCTGATCTAAAGAGTCAATCGCGAACGTCCAGTCGCCTGCCAGGTTGATGGTGCTGCTAGGTATAGAGGTCTGACATGACCAGGAAATGATAACTAATAGTCCTAGAAAAAATCCGAATCTCATGATAAATGAAGTTATTGATTATTCACCGATAGTGTCAGTGACCAGATGTTGTAAAATGAATTATAGGGAGCCAACCGGGCTTACCACGCTCGCTATGCATTGGTGCCAGCGTACCCCCTGATGGTAGATATCGATCTCGCTGGCAGTCTGTAATTCTTCGCTGGCCTTGTCCGTTTGCCCTAACCCAAGATATCCCAGCCCGATCAGGTAGTGGCAGAAGAGGGTATTGCGGGATTGCAGGTCATCATTCCATAGTAGTAGGTCGGGAAGAGACACGGCAAAGTAGTCTATCTTGACCTCAGTATTCATTCTGGATTCAGCGAAGGATATAAGTTTGCGGAAGCGTTGGTTAGCCTCCTGCTCTCGTGCTAATTTCAGCAGTGCCAGCCCCTGGTAGAAGATCTTATCCGGTTGTTGGTCATTGTAAAAAATAGCCGGTTCTGGCTCGGATAACCCTACTGATGCTTGTTCCCATGCTGACTGGGCTTTTTTTGCTTCGCCTAAACCATCGTAAGCGCAGCCCAGCCAGTAGAAGATGTCGTTTTCCTGCGTACCGTATAGTTTTCCTTCCCCCAGATTATGTGGGTAGACCTGCGCTTGCACTAAATGGTCTATGGCAGTGTGATACTCCTCTTTCTCTATAAGCTGAATGGCCAAAGCAATTCGGCTATAGACGTACTGAGCTGGTACTTTCCCCTCACCACCTTCCCAGGGGTGAAAGATGCGGGTCATAAGCAAATTCAGTGCTTTTTCGTACTGCCCCAACATATTATACAGAGTGATACGAGACAGATAAAGATCGTCTCGAAAATCTACCATTTCGGGATATTTTTCCAGCGTATTAAGCCGGTCTTCTATCGGACAGTTAAGGCGTTTGTATAATTGATCCAGCTCCATCAGCAGCCGGGCGGAGCTTTCGTCCAGTCGGAAGGCTTTTTCCAGAAACTGTACCGCCTTCACGTTATCAGCCCTCTGGTTGAAATAGAACAGAGCCAGGTTGCGGTAGGTAATGGAATTATCATCTTCCAGGGCTGCGGCCTTTTCCCAGTAGGTGCTGGCCTGGTCGTATTGTTGGTAGGCATAGAAGAAATTACCCAAAAAATAGAGTGCTCGCTTGTCTTCCGGATTAAAAATGAGTGCCTGCTTTAAGGCCAGCACTTCCTCCAGCCGATTGGTAAATCCAAAATCTGGCTTCTGTGCGGCGGCTTGGGTGTAATGAGACCGAGCAATATCTTTCTCACCCGCATTCTCCGCAAACCACCCCAACAGATAGATTATGAGTGGGTTAGCTTGATCCTCATTGGGCTGATGGTGAGCGAGCAAATCCAATGCCTCGCCGTAAAAGCCAGCGTGTGCGTAGTCGAGAGCAAAGTTGATGAAGTTAAAGGAATGATTGCGCATCAGCCTCATAAATTCTTCCAGTACGGGCTGCTGTTGGGTGATTAAATATTTTTCGTACAGTGCCCCGAAGTTGAACGCATCTAATCGTAAGGATTCTTCGGCATAAGTTAGGGCTTCTAATTCTCTACCCAATTGCCGGAGTAAAATAGTCTTCAAGTGACGAGCCTGATGGTGGTGACTGTTTCGAGTTAAGGATTTTTCCGTATGCTCTAGAGCTAGTTCCCACTCCTCCTGACGCGCATCGAGCTGGGCAATGTGGAAGTAAGCTGCATTTTGCCAGGCCGCGCTCCAAGCCGCCTTATAGAGTATATCGTAGGCCTCCTGATCGCGTTGCTGTAACTTTAGGCATATACCCAGGTGGTAGAAGGCTTCGCCATCATAAGGGTTCGGGTTTCTGAGCGTCAGTGTCTTAATAGCATTGTGAAAATGCTGTTCAGCTTCTTCAAACTGTGCTCTTCGCATTAGCCAAACACCCATAGCGATGTTGTTGCGAATATCTCCAGGTTCCCTGCGCAAAGCTTCCCGGTAGTAATCGGTAGGCTGGTAGGTAGCATGCCGGTACTGTTCTAGGTGCAACCCATTCAGGTACAGCAATTCGGTATTTTCAATCTCAGCCGGGTTCAGTGCGGGTTTCGCTGGATCGGGAATGATTGCTTCTTCGCTTGCCTGTTCAGCTTGCCAGGCGATCAGCTCGCGCTGATTTTCTTTCAGAGCTACCACTTTCAGATCAGGTAGAGAAGTCCCAGTTGGCACACTTACTTGCTGTTGATAGACCGTGCCCGGAGCGAAGTCGTACTGATCTTCCCATACCTTTTGCTCTTGGGTCAGCAGCATCAGCCGAACCTTGGGAAAAAATCCCGTGGTATAGAGTTTAATGGATGCTTTCTCATCTTCCAACTCCAGATTAACCATAGCATTTCGGTTGGCATTTTTTACTAACCCTAGCTCCTGGTAGGGCATGAAGTATTCAGTGAACTGTTTTATTTCGTAGGGCTGCATCCAGGAAAAATCCGGCTGGTTGTCAGTGTATACTCCGCACATCAATTCTATATAGGGACCGTCTTCGTCGGTCAGGTTACGATCCCAGGCGTGACCGAAGTCGCCATTGCCCCAGGTCCACTGCTTCTTACCGGGTGCGACATGGTGGTTGGCTATGTGCATCAGCCCGCCGTGGGTATCGTACTCGTAGCCGCCTACGAAATCGTATTGGCTTCCTACGGCCATGTAGGAGGTGGGTACTGGAATATTCTTGTACCTTGAAATATCTACCCCAGCGGAGTAATCTACTTTATAATAGGTACCGTCGGCAATAGGGAAGCGCGATACATCCCGTTTCCCGTGGTCGTAAACAGCATGTACATCGGGCGGAAAAACCGACTGATAATCATCGTTTACTGGCACGGCTGGGTTGGCCCACCATAAGAAAGTCTGGGGAAAAGGAGTACGATTGTACAGTTCCGCATTAATTTCTAGGTACGCTTTGTCGGGGTAGAGCCGGAAGCCAGCTTTTCCTTTGGTGCCAAACATACGATCGATTTCATTGATCCATACCGTTTTGCTACCGTCCGGATGTTCCTCGATGCTAGAGTCTACTGGGGCGTAGGTAGTAGGTCGGTGGTGTTGGGGCCAGTTGAACTCAATGCCGCCTGAGATCCAGGGACCGATAAGTCCTACCAGAGCTGGTTTGATCACCTGATTGTAGTAAACGAAGTGACGCTGCTTTATTTTGTCGTAGGCCATCTGTATCCGCCCTCCCAACTGGGGCATGATCATAACCTTGAGAAAATCGTTTTCTAAGAAGACCGCCTGCCAAGATTGGTCGGTTTTCTCATCGTATATCTTTTCAATGACCGGAAAGGGATAAACCACCCCACTGCTGCCTTGGTACACTCTTTTCTCCAGAAACATGGGGTATTTCTCTGGTGCTTCTATTCCGTAGGTAGGCAGGGTGATGGATTCATTCCAGGCTTTTACATCGTTAGTCATAGGTTGTATTTGCTTATGCTGTTCAATCAAAAATTAATAGATCACTCATACGCCCAGTTCTTTTTCAATCTCTTCGAGTGATTTATTCTTGGTTTCAGGCAAAGTGCGAAGTACAAACAGGAAGCCAGCCAAGCATATACCACTGTACAGGAAGAAAGTGCCCGAAGTGCCTAAGCCGCGGTTAAGTAAGGGAAAGGTATAAGTGAGCACGAAGGAAGCTACCCAAAGGGAAGTGGTAGCGATTGCCATAGCCATTCCCCGAATACGATTGGGAAATATCTCTGAAAGTACCACCCAGACGACTGGAGCCAGAGACATAGCGTACACTGCAATGCCGATGAGTACCAGCGAAAGAGCAAATACTCCCTGCACATCATATAGATAACAGATACTTAGTAAGGTATACGTAACTGCTAGCCCCAGGGAGCCGAACAACAGTAGCCTGCGGCGTCCCCACTGATCGATGGTACGGATCGCCACCAGCGTAAATACTAGATTTACCACTCCAGTAATTACAATATTGAATAACGCATCATTGAGGGAGTAGCCGGCCGCCGAGAAAACTTCATCGGCATAATTAAAGACTACATTGATCCCGCACCACTGCTGAAAAACGGCCAGCACAATACCAACTAGCAGAATAAAACGGTTCTTTTTTTCCAATAGGAATGAACGTGACTGTTGCTTGTGCTGAAGTATTGACTGTTGGATAGCCTGCTGTCCGGCATCCGCGTATTCTTTTCCACCGATTCGTAACAGAAGCTGTTGTACTTCGGGCCAACGATCCCGTTGCCCTAGCCATCGGGGGCTTTCAGGAATAAAGAAGGTAAGAATGAAGAAGGTAAGAGCAGGAAAGGTTTCAGCCCAGAACATCCACCGCCAACCTTGCTGCCCATTCCAGGAAGCAGCGATTTGAGCGTTGGTACTACCGTCCACAACAGGTTCAGCAATTAGGAAGTTGATGATTTGTGCTGCTAGAATACCGATTACGATGGTAAACTGATTAAGGGAGACCAAACGACCCCGATACTGAGCTGGAGCCATCTCAGCGATATAAATAGGAGATATGGTCGATGCTAAGCCAATACCTACTCCCCCCATGATCCGATAGACGAAAAACCAGGGTAAGGTATTAGCCATACCCGTGCCGATGGCTGACACAGTAAATAAGAGAGCCGATATGATAAGGGGTGTTTTCCGCCCTAATAGGTCGGTAAGCCGCCCGGAGCTAATAGCCCCTAGTATACAACCTACCAGCGCACAGCTAACTGCCCAGCCTTGCAAGGATGCCTGTTGCGTAATCTCGAAGTATCGCTCATAGAAAGGTTTAGCTCCGCCGATCACTACCCAGTCGTAGCCGAATAATAATCCACCCAATGCTGAGACCAGCGAGACCGAAAGAATATACTGAAAGTTGAACTCTTCTTTTACCAACATAGGAAAGTAAAGAACGGCGATTGAGATACAATATAAAATGCGTTATCTTCGGAATAACTAGACTATATTATCATGACCCCAAACAGTAAGAAAGATGGTTTCTTGGGAGAACAAAGTATTGTGTTGCCATCTTCGGTGAGCCATAAAGTACGTAATGATCCATTGATGAGCGACTTATATATTACTGATATTGGCTTTTACCCACATGCCCGTTTTCATTTTCGCAAAAGAATCAGCGGTTCTACTGAATATGTTCTCATTTATGTAACTAATGGAAGTGGGGAAGTAAATATCAGAGAAGAATCATTTACCCTCACTAAGAATGATTTTATAATAATTCCAAAAAATACTCCTCATCACTACCACACCTATGAGAAAGATACCTGGACTATCTACTGGGTACACTTTAATGGAACCAAAGCGGATCTTTTGGCGGATCACTTTGGAAAAAAAGAAACTTTGTCGGTTCACTATACCACACAGGAAGATTTTCGAGTCAGCCTATTCAAAGATTTGATTCATACCTTATCTATGGGTTATGTGAACTCGCATTTGGAGTACGCCAACCTAGGCTTACACCGACTCCTAGCTGCTTTCCTGTACCCAGGTCAGTTTATGCACTATCAGCAGATACAGGATACAGATGTTATTTCTAAAAGTATCTCCTACATGCGGTCGCATATAGGAGAGGCATTATCACTACAAGAACTGGCTCGGCAGTCGGGTTTATCCGTAGCTCACTACTCCAAACTGTTTACTCAAAAAACTGGGTTTTCGCCTATTGATCACTTCATCCAGTTGAAGATACAGTATGCCTGCCAGTTGCTGGATATATCCCAATTCTATATCAAGGAAGTTGCACACCAGGTGGGTTACCAGGATCCTTACTACTTCTCTCGCATTTTTAAGAAAGTAATGCGAATGTCGCCACTTGAATACCGTAAGAGAGACAAACTTTAATGATAGGTATTATCACTCGTAAATGAAGTTTGTCTCTAAAATGACTATCATTTTAATAAAATGATAAAAATAGTTTCATTTAACCGGTAGTTGATATGATTTTTTTATCTTGCGATAAGATAGTCCATCCTTTCATAAGATGAATCATTTGTTTAGGTACCAAATGCGACTACCTTTCCTAAGCGTTTTAATTTTATGGATTTTTGTTAGCAAATAGGGTATACAACTCAATATCTCCTGGAAATCTCGTGAGTGTTTTTACTATATCATACAATCTATACTATTACCTATTATTCACAAATTTTACTTTTTATGAGAATGCAACAACCTTTACCTATCAAATTAAAACCAGACGGCAAATGGCTCGGGCTTCTGCTAATGCTAATTGGTTCCTGTGTTACCTTATCATTTGCCCAAAGTACCGTTAGCGGTACTGTTATCGATGAAGAAAGTAATTCTGGGCTTCCGGGAGTGAATGTACTCGCGAAAGGCACTACTATTGGTACTGTCACCGATATTGAAGGAAAATATAGCCTGAACGTGCCAGATAATGCCACTACGTTAGTATTTTCTTCAGTTGGTTACCAGACTACTGAAATCGACATTAACGGTAGAAGTACAGTTGATATTAACTTGGCTCCTGACTTACAATCGCTGTCCGAAGTGGTGGTGGTGGGTTACGGAACCGTGAAGAAAAGCGACCTTACCGGATCGGTTGCCTCTATTAAAGGTGAATCGGTCAAAGAATTTCCGGTAGCCTCGGTAGATCAGGCTATTCAGGCTCGAGCCCCTGGTGTACAGGTTACTCAAGCCTCTTCAGCACCTGGCGGTGGAGTTTCGGTACGGATTCGGGGTTCTAATTCCATAAACAGTGGTAGTGAGCCTTTGTACGTAGTAGATGGTTTTCCAATCTACCCTGATAATGGTGCTTATGGAGTAGGCGGTAATCGCCAGCCTACTAATATTATGTCGACTATCAACCCCAATGATATTGAGTCTATTGAAATTTTGAAGGATGCCTCCGCTACTTCTATTTATGGTTCCAGAGGGGCAAATGGCGTAGTGCTAATTACTACCAAACGAGGTAAAGCGGGCGAAAGCAAAATCGAGTACGATGGATCAGTATCAGTCCAAACAATTGCTAATAAAATTGATGTGCTCGACGGGCGAGGCTTTGCCACTTACCTTAATACCTTAGAAACCAGTCAAGGAGGGGCACCTATTTATACTCAGGCCGAAATTGATGCTATTGGTGCTGGAACCAACTGGTTTGACGAAGTTACTCGTAATGGGCGTATTAGTAATCATCAGTTGAGCTTTTCGGGGGGTAGTGAGAAAATGCGCTACGCAATTGTTGGGAATTACTTCAATAACGAGGGGGTCATTAAAAATACTGATTTCACCCGTTATGGTCTTCGTCTAAACTTAGATAATAACGCGCTAAATGATCGCCTGAAAATTAATTCCAGTTGGTCGTTTAACCGCACTAACTCTAACAATGCACCTACCGACCGAGGTGGCCCGGGTGGACTTCTTATTACGGCATTGGGACTTGACCCTACCGTCCCGGTAAGAAATGACGACGGTACTTTCGCGCTAGCGTCTTACGATGGCCGCTTCGCTACGAATCCTTTACAAGAACTAGAATTTGTGACCGATAGCGATGTCTTCAACCGAGTGTTGGGTAACACTGGGTTTACTTTTGATATCATTGAAGGTTTAAGTTTTAAGACCAGTATTGGTGCTGATGTTCTTAATGCTAGTCGAACTACCTTCTTTCCTGTTGATAATTCCCGACTTGGGCGCGATCGATCCGGTGAACTCACGAAAGGCAATCGGAACGTCATAAATATTCTTAACGAAAATATCCTCTCCTACAATAAGCAATTTAATGAGAACCATCGCATAGATGTAATAGCAGGTTATACATTTCAGAAAGAGGTCAACGAACGGACTGAATCTACCAATCGTGGGCTGTCAGCCGCTAGTGTTGATCAAGCCACGCTTGGCGGAGGTACTGATATTCAAATTCCCTTTTCTGGGCGACGAGAGTGGTTACTTAAATCCTTCTTGGGTCGGGTTAATTACAATTTAATGGAACGGTATCTACTTACATTTTCGTTCCGTCGCGATGGTTCTTCTCGTTTCGGTGCAGAAAATAGGTGGGCCAACTTCCCTTCAGTAGCTTTGGGTTGGCGAGTGGTCGAAGAAAATTTCTTTAAGAATTCTCCTTTATCTAACGCTATTAGCGACATGAAAGTAAGAGGTAGCTGGGGAATTACGGGTAACTCTGAAATACCAGTGTATAATTCTCAGGCAAACCTAACTGAGTACAACTATGTGTTTGGGGGCGATCTAGTATTAGGGCTCGCCGATGAACGACTTGGTAACCCTGATCTTCGTTGGGAATCTACTCAGATGTTTAACATAGGATTAGATATTTCATTCCTGGAGAACCGATTAAACCTTACTGCTGACTACTTCGCCAATAATACCGAAGACTTACTATTATTTGTGACAATACCTGCGAGTTTAGGGTTTGAGTCAATTCTAAAGAATTCAGGTTCGTTAGAAAACAAAGGGTTTGAACTAGCGCTCAATTATGTGGCAATTGATCGTCCAGGTTTACGCTGGGATATTTCCGGTAATATCTCATTTCTACGAAACGAAATTACTGACTTAGGCACTAGCACGCCATTCTTTGCTAATTCAACTAGTGGACACCTGGGAGTTGAAGGAAGTTGGGTAGAAGCGGGCAACCCAATAGGAGTGTGGCGAGGTTACGATTATATCGGAATCTTCCAAAGTCAGGAAGAAATTGATAACAGCCCTTCTCGCTCTGGTGATAAGCCTGGTTATCCTCAGTACCGAGATGTAAACGGCGATGGTGACATCACTCCTGATGATTTTATTATTATGGGTGACCCTAATCCCGATTTCACCTGGGGACTTACCAGTACTCTTAATTTCAAAAACTTTGATTTCAGCTTATTCCTTCGCGGAGTACAAGGAGCGGATGTGAGAAATTTACAGCAATCAGAGATTGGGGATGGTGTACAGAAAATCAACCAAATTGCTAGTATACTCACTGACTCATGGACTCCACAAAACCCAAATGCTTCACGTCCGGTTATTGATGCTAACCGAGATTTTGCTAACTCTTACCGAGATTCCGATTATTTCATTGAAGATGGTAGCTTTATTCGGGTGCAGAATATATCATTAGGGTACACCGTACCGGTTTCTAAGTTCATTCGTAAAGCCCGGGTTTACGTGAGTGCTCAGAATCCGCTACTTTTTACAAATTATAGCGGATTTGATCCCGAAGTGAACAACCAAGGACAAAACAATCTGAATCGGGGTGATGACTACGACGCCTACCCTCGGGCTCGTACATTCACGGTCGGGGTAAATTTAGGACTTTAATCAACACAACCAGATATGAAAATTGTAATGACGAAATTCTTGAGATTAGGGCTAATGGTAGCCATGCTATTTCCGTTGGCCTGCGAAGATCTGGAAGAAAATCCGGATTTTATTACCCAAAATAATTTCTTTTCTACTGCCGAACAGTTGGAACTGGGAGTAAATGCCGTATATGATGGCATTGGCTATGGCCAGGACTGGTTCAATCACTTCTACAATCGCTATGTGTTTGAGTGCCGGGTAGGTTACCAAGTAGGCTGGGAAAAAGGGCCATTGGATTTTCAGAACGGAAACGTAGATCCGGGCGATATTTATATTGAAGCCTACTGGCGAATTTCTTATGAGAATATCAACCGGGCGAACGCTATTATTGAACGTGCTGATGAGCTAAAGGAAGAGGGAGCACCGAATACTGCTCTAATCGACCGGGTAAAAGCCGAAGCTATGTTCCTGCGGGCATTTTACTACTACAACTTAGTTCGTTATTTTGATGATGTTCCGGTTACTACTCAGCAGACCATAAGTGACCAAGATTTACCTTCTAATGAAAATGGAAAGCGCGTTGCTCTTGATCTGATGGAGGGTGATTTGAACGCTGTAGCTAATATTTTACCGGATGAGTATACTGGCGATGATGTAGGGCGGGCTACCAAGTGGGCGGCTCAAGCTTTACTAATGAAGGCGTATCTACTAGACGAAAAGTGGAACGAAGCCCGTACTACCGCCGAAACTATCGTGAATAGCGGAAACTTTGATCTTTTTGAAGACTTTGCCGATAACTTTGCCGTTGAGCACGAGAATTCGGGTGAGCGAATCTTTGAGGCTCAGGTTTCTGCTGCGGCTAATGCGCAAGAAAATAATAACCACCATGCTCACTTTGTACCCGGTGATATGCCTAACGAAATTGGTGGGGTAGGTTGGCACTGGCTTAACGGTACCCAAGCCTTCCGTATGAAGTACGATGAGAACGATAAGCGAATTCCAGGGACATTTATTAGCGAGTACCCTAGTACCCGACTGGCAGCGGATGCTGATGGAAACCATCCGGTGGTTCGTTGGAGTGCGGAGGCACCGTATAATCTTAGCCGCTTTGGAGGAATGGTTTCAGCTGATGCTGATCCTAGTAATCCGGATGAATTAGTTTTCTCTAATGGTTGGGTTGCTAAGTGGGTAGAAGTAGGTATTACTAGCTCTGACTTTACTGAGAGAAATATTGTGTACCTACGCTACGCCGATGTACTGCTTGGGCACTCTGAAGCAGCTAACGAAAGTGGCACGGGCGATGCCTACTTTGGCATCAACGCGGTACGGGAAAGAGCGGGATTAACACCATTATCTGGTTTAAGTCAGGCTCAGCTACGGGATGCTATCGTCAACGAACGAGTGCTGGAGTTTGCCTTTGAACAGGAGACTTATCCTGAGCTGAAGCGTAAAAGTACTTTCGGCGGTGAACAGGACTACCTAGGAGACTACATTCAAGAGTTTATAGACATGTACGACGTAGATAGAGTGTTAAGCCCAAAAGATTATGTATTGCCGATTCCACTCAATGAAACGCTGGGTAACCCGAATGTAACCCAAAGTTCAGTGTACTAACAATCTATTTAAATATTTTGATGGTAAAACCTGCTTTTCTGGCAGGTTTTGCTGTTTTTAGGCAGTTACCATGCTATACCTCATTAATCTATTATCTGCATTACAAAATCAGACTGGTTCCTTCTTCCTTGTCATTGGCCTAAACGCAGTTATCTTCATTTCAGCTACTAGTTGTCAATCAGAGGAAACTGAGATGAATCAGATCAAGAAGTCAGTATTTGAGCTGCTGACACCGGAGCAGACTAGAGTAGATTTCGCCAATACCGTAGAAGAAAATGATACCTTTAATATGGTTAACTTTTTCTATGTCTATAATGGAGGAGGGGTAGCCACTGGTGATCTCAACAATGACTCTTTACCAGACCTGTTCTTCACTGGAAATATGGTGCATGATTGCCTTTATCTCAATAATGGCGAATTGCACTTTACTGACATTAGTCAATCATCGGGTATTCAGTCAGCGGGATGGTCAACTGGAGTGACATTGGTTGACATTAACACAGATGGATTGCTCGATATCTACGTTTGTCGTTCCGGGAATTATTCGGCTGAAAAGCGTAAAAACCAGCTACTAATCAATAATGGAGTCAATCCTGAAACGGGTGAGCCAACCTTTACCGAATCTGCTGAAGCCTACGGAATTGCTGATACTAGCTACTCCACCCAGTCAGTTTTTTTCGACTACGATCGGGACGGTGATTTAGATATGTATTTACTCAATCATACCAACGACATTCGTAATCCTAATCAGGTTCGTCCGTTAATCAGTGATGGAACCGGGTTAGCTAATGATCGGCTTTATCGGAATAATGGTAATCAGGTATTCACTGATGTAACTGTTGAGGCAGGAATTCTTTACGATGGCTTAGGGCTAGGAGTGAGTGTCAGCGATGTAAATGAAGATGGTTGGCTCGATATCTTTGTTACCAATGATTTTATCGCTAGCGATTATCTGTATATCAATAATCAAGATGGTACGTTCATTGAAGCTGCAAAAGAACATTTTGGGCATATAAGCCACTTTAGTATGGGTCACGATGTAGCCGATTTCAATAACGATGGTCTAGCTGATTTTATCACCGTGGATATGCTGCCTCAGGATAACTACCATCGGAAAAAGATGGCTGGGCCAATGAACTACAACTTGTTCGAGTACACGCTTCAGCAAGGCTACATGCCTCAGTATATGCGAAATACAGTTCAGTTGAATCTGGGGGGCATTAATAATCAGCATCCAAAATTTGCGGAAATTGGTCAACTGCTCGGTATTAATGCAACCGACTGGAGCTGGGCACCACTGATTGCTGATTTTGATAATGACGGTCAAAAAGATGTGTTTATCACCAATGGTTACCTGCGCGACATTACTGATCTGGACTTTATTAATTATACAGCCGGAATCGGTACCTCGATTTCTCCGGATAGCCTCGACGCAATTCTGCGTGATAAGGCTCGGCAAATGCCCTCAATCCGCCTAGCTAACTTTCTATTTAAAAACCAAAAGGGACTTCAGTTCGAGAATGTCTCGGCAATCTGGGGGGTAGAGCAACCTTCGTTATCCAATGGTGCTGCTTACAGCGACTTAGATCGAGATGGCGACTTAGATCTAGTAGTAAATAATATCAATGAACCTGCTTTCATTTACGAAAATCAAACGAACGCAATTGGCACAAATAACTATTTGCAGGTTCAACTGGTAGGCAGTCATCAGAATACTCAGGGGATTGGAGCAAAGGTGGTCGTCTATTTTTTGGGTCAGCAACAAGTCATTACCCAATCAGTCACTCGAGGTTATCAATCATCGGTAGATAATGTGCTTCACTTTGGGTTGGGTGAAACCAGTATCGTAGATAGCCTTCTAGTACAGTGGCCTGATGGAAAAATGATGAGGAAAAATTCGGTAGACGCTAATCAAAGAATTACGATGGACTACCAAGAAGCCCAATTGTTAGAGAAACCTGCTTCTCCTGCCTTAAAACCTTGGTTTACTGAGATAACGGAACAGCTCAATTTGGATCATCAGCACATTGACCCGGAGTACGATGATTTTAGCCGTCAGTATTTACTACCTCACAAATTATCCCAGCAGGGACCAGGCATCGCAGTTGGTGACGTGAACGGTGATGAACGAGAGGATTTTTTTGTCGGTGGAGCTTACTCCCATTCGGGATCAATTTTCCTTCAGCAACCTGGTGGTACTTTTCGGGAGAGGAAACTAACGAACGAAGAAAAGTACGAAGAAGACTTGGGCGCGCTACTTTTTGACTATGATAATGACAAGGATCTTGATCTTTACCTCGCCAGTGGTAGTAATGAACATTACGAAAACTCAGAATATTATCAAGATCGACTTTATGAGAATGATGGAAGGGGAAATTTTACTCTTACCCAAAATGTATTACCGACACTTCGGGTTAGTTCAACCTGCGTGCGGGCTACCGATATTGATGCTGATGGCGATCTGGATTTGTTTGTGGGTGGTGGAGCTATTCCATTAAAGTATCCACTACCGCCCGACAGCTATTTACTGATAAATGAAGATGGCTCATTTTCCGATAAAACCTCAGAACTAGCCCCAGATTTACGCCGAATGGGTATAGTAAAAGACGCTCTCTGGACTGATTTTGATAATGATTCTGACCCTGACCTTATTGTTATAGGCGAGTTCATGCCAATTCAATTCTTTGAAAACGATGGTGGAAAACTGAAAAACGCTTCTTCCCAGGCAGGGCTACGATTTACGGCCGGTTGGTGGAATAGCATCAATGGCGGCGATTTCGATCAGGATGGCGATGTAGATTATATACTTGGTAATTTGGGCTTGAACACTGCCTATCAAGTATCACCCGACGAGCCGATGACTGTCTATGCTGCTGACCTAGATCAAAATGGCTTTATTGACCCGATCATCACGGCATATGTTAATCATCAAGAAATCCCTGTTTCAACCCGAGACGATTTGATCCGCCAGGTTCCTGATTTAAAAAAGAAGTTTACAGATTACGCTAGCTACGCTCAAGCAACTGTCGCGGATGTTTTAACTTCGGCTGATAAAAGCCGAGCTTATACGGCTAAGGCATTTCGTTTTGCCTCGGCTTATCTGGAAAATAAGGGAAACGGACAGTTTGCTTTATCAGATTTACCACTTCAAGCCCAGCGAGCGCCAGTGTACGGAATTCTAGTGCAGGATTTTGATCAAGATGGTTTCTTAGATGTGCTGCTTACCGGAAATGATTTTGGAACGGAAACCATTACTGGAAGGTATGATGCATCAGTTGGAACGATACTGAAGGGTAACGGAAAAGGTGAGTTTTTGGCTATTTCACCGACTGAGGGAGGCTTGCTAGTGGATGGCGACTCGCGGGGGGTAGCCATATTGCAGCAACAGGATAGAAGCATATATCTCTTTGCTAACAATGCAGACTCACTACAAGCGTGTACTACAGTTTGGCCTGACGCCGAAAACGTTATGCCTATTTCAAAAGATGTTTTAGGTGCCAGGATTACCTTTACCGATAGTTCTCAGCGAAGGCAAGAGTTTTACTACGGTAACTCCTATCTCTCTCAGTCCGGCAGGAAATTGCACCTAAACGGAAGTGAAGCTGAAATCCAACTTATTTACTTTGGGGGAAAAGAAGAGGTAATAATTCCATGATCGTCAGAAAATCATCGATAAGCCCCGAAATCACTCTACAATCTAAAACATTTCGCAGCTTTATTCGTCCAAAAGGCTAGGCTATTGTTTAGCCTTTTTTCATTTTTAAGTCAATTAAGTTATGCAAAAGATAAAATCTACGACTGTAGTTGCTATTAAGCACGGAAATCAAATTGCTATCGGTGCCGACGGACAGGCAACCATGGGTAACACGGTAGCCAAAAGTAATGTCCGAAAAATCCGAAAACTACAGAATGGTAAAATCCTTACCGGATTCGCTGGCTCTACGGCCGATGCTTTTACCTTGATTGAGCGCTTTGACGAAAAGCTTAATTCTTACGGTGGTAATATGAAGCGAGCAGCGATTGAACTGGCCAAAGACTGGCGTACTGATCGCTACCTGCGTCGTCTGGAGGCGATGATGATCGTAGCCGATGCTGCGGAAGTATTAGTTATTTCAGGAACCGGAGATGTGCTAGAGCCTGATCATAATATTGCCACCATTGGTTCGGGCAGTATGTACGCCCAGGCTGCTGCTTTGGCTTTGAAAAAACATTCCAGTAATCTTTCAGCAGAAGAGATGGTAAAAGAAAGCCTGAGCATTGCAGCGGATATCTGCATCTACACTAACCACAATATAATTGTAGAAACCCTGCAAGCTACTGAGTAAAAGAATGGCGATTCTTTATTCAGATGAATTAGTTACCCGAGTGCGAAATCGGCTCCGGCAGCCTTTGCCAGGTTGGTCGGCGCAAAGCCTTATGGCTACGGAAACCCACCGGCAGGCTCGGATGAAAATACCATCATCGGCACAGCGGGCAGGAGTACTGCTCCTACTTTATCCGGATAAACAACAGCAGTTATGTTTCCCTCTAATTCAACGGCCAACTTACAACGGAGCACACAGCGGTCAGATTGCTTTTCCCGGCGGGAAAATTGAGCCTGATGATCAGAATATAGAAGATACTGCTCTACGAGAAACTCAGGAAGAAATTGGAGTGGGAGTAACCCCCAGTCAGATTTTGGGCCGGTTATCAGATTTGTATATTCCGGTGAGCCAGATTGTAGTGACTCCAGTGGTGGCATTTGTTAAAGAAAAGCCTGTTTATACTCCCGACTCATATGAAGTAGCGGGTACTCTCGATGTTTCAGCCAGTGATTTTTTAGATCAGGCAAATCAATCCAGAAAAAAGATAAAGGTACGAAATATGACACTAGAAGTACCCGCTTACCTTATTCAAGGTCATATTATTTGGGGGGCAACAGCTATGATGCTAGCCGAATTTTTTAGTGTTTTAGAAGAGGTGAAATAAAAGTAGAGCGCATAACATGCTAACTCTCTCAGTAGTCGAGAGAATGAATCTGTACTGATGGAGCATATGCATCAACAATCGTTCGATCTTGGGTAATTCGCACCTCGCCGATGTAGTGGTACTCACTGTTATACCATATCTCGTAATAAAAATTACCCCGATGGTAAAGGTTGATCCTAAACTCTCGTTTACCCTGTCTCTCGAAGCGGGAAGCAATGAAGGTACAGCGGTTAAGAATGTAGCGACACTTTTTTTCTAGCGACAATTGCTCGAACTGGTGGTTCTTATCTTCCATAATTTCCCCTTTGGATTAGAACGAACCGACAGCCAGGAGAGTACTTTCCCTGAATGCCAAAGTGGGTTAATAATTTATTTTAATACAGAAATTACGGGAAAATTAGCAGAAATGAAAAGCTGATAGGGGAAAAAAGTATAGAAATTTACATATCGTTTTTTTTTCTGAAAAACAGTCGGTAATCTGAAAAAAATAGGCTAACCGCGAAGTTAGCCTACACCAAAACGGGAAACTATAAAGTCTAATTGCGGTCAGACCTTTCTTTACTTTTGAGTTCTTTCATCATCTTTTTCCATTCTTTCTCTTGCCGCAGGAGCTGTTCCTCCTGGCGTTTTGACATTTCTCTTACTCGTTCTTCGTAACGTTGCTGTAGCTCCTGTTGTCGCTCTTCCCAGGCCTCCATTCTCTCCTGCCAGCGTTGTAGTTGTTCGGCTTGTCTTTCTTGCATTCTCATTTGCCGTTCGTAGTTTCGCTGCTGAGCTTCCAAAGAGCGCAATTGTTGTTCTAATATCTCATCTCTAAAGGCACTAGAATCTAAGTGGGAGAGAGCTTGCTCGTATTGGCGCATCGCCTTCCTATAAACCTGCATACTGTACTCTTGCAGGGAGTCATTAAGTATGATCACTGGGGGAGCAGGCATGGCGGGTATTGCTCCTATGGCTGGCATAGGTAAGGTATCAGAAAAATGAAGATTGAAATTATGCCCCCAACCATGGGTAGAATCGATGATTATACCAATATCCTCGAGAACGTCTAAATCTACATTAACGTCGATATCTTCTAAAACATCCAGATCTATGTCAGGAAATGCAAAAACACCTCCCTGTTGTATGGAGTCAAACGGTAAAACGAGTGTTTTTGGGAGAGAGTCAAAACTCAGGATTTGCATGCCTGGTGAGGAGAATGCATAAATATTTGATAATGAATCAAACTGAAAAATATGCTGCAATGAATCTACTTCATAGCGATCATTACCTGGCGAAAAGTAGTAGCGATAAGCATTGCGTTTCGCCTTTTTACTATTTTTTGTAATTACTGTATCACTTTCTGCTGGAATTGTATCTAAAACAATACTTTCTTCTTTTAACCAGTCGGGTAAAGTGGGCTTCCACGGTGAATCTAACGACGGCGAGGTTGTTTCTGACTCTGAGCCAGGGTTTAGACCCAAAATTGCCCCAGAATAGACTGGAGAGGACATTGTTGACGATTGGGTAGCAATTGGATCAAGCCAGAAACTACTCAGTAGTACTGCAATTAGTAGAATCATGATGGTAGCCGGCATTGGCGAGGATTTACTCGTTTGGCTACCTGGTTGTAATAATCGTTCTACCCGAGCTAGTAAGCCATTTCCCGAACGGGATAATGCCAGAGCGAAAGATGAAGTACTGTCAGGAAGCGTTTCTAACTGAGTGAGAGCTTTGGCATAAACCACGGCATTGCCACAGGTAGCTACGGCCAGGTCATCGCAGCATTTTTCTCGCTCATCCCGAATGAGTTGTGAAATCCACCAGAGAGCCGGGTGATAGAATAGAATAGTTTCTACGGTAGCTTGCATCCAGTTAACTATATCATCCCAGCGGCGAATATGCGCCAGCTCATGAGCTAATATGGCCTCTAGTTGCTCAGGACTCAGTTGGGAGAAAGCACTAATCGGTAGCAGGATCACTGGCTTAAGAAATCCTACTACAAACGGAGCACGAATGCGAGGAGATACTCGGACAGATAAGCTACGACTAATTTTTAGAGTGCTGCTCAACTGACTGACTTTTTCTTGCCATTGTGCACTGATAGGTTGAGTATCGTGATGAGTCAAGCGACGTAGATAAAGAAGGTTACCAGCTCCCCGAATTAAAAAGAATAGCACTCCACTGAACCAGATTATCAGAATACCTGACAAGTGAGGGGTGAGCCAAACTTGTAGCCGACGGTTTATTTGTTGAATTATCGAGATTGAAGCAATAGAGTCGGCTACATCTGGAGTATATAGTACTATTGTAACCGGATGTTCAGAAACTTGGGAAGTATGCGTGGTAGTGGGCTGATGTACATAAAAACCAATTACCCCTAGTGCTATTATTGAGCAAAAAAGAGTACTAACAGCCGCCAAATAGCGAAGCTGAGCGAACTTACTGGGAATTAGGCTAAGTACCAAACGTAATCCTAGAGCGAGCAGAGTGATAACCCACAGGCTATGTACTAATGTCCAGCCAATGGTTTGTATCCAAGGTTCGGGTAACCAATTCATGATTTTCCTCCTTCCAATTTTTCAATGAGTGCTTTAATTTGATCTAGTTCTTCCTGGGATGTTTTACGATGACCTAGTGCCTGTAAAACCATACGAGCTGCTGAACCACCAAAGGCAGTTTCTAGTAGACGGTCAACCAGTAATTTCTGGGTTTTCTCCTGAGGGACATTGGTAGCATAGATGTGGCTTTTAGCCGATTCATCGCGAACCAATAAACCTTTCTGAACCATATTCTGCATGTTTTTGAGGGTAGTGGTATAACCAATATCGCGTTGCTGGGCAAGTTCATTGTGAACTGAGCGAACAGTGGTAGGGCCTAATCGCCAAACTACCTGGAGTATTTCCAGTTCAGCTTCAGTGGGTTTTGGGGTATTCTTCATGACTTACGAAATTTATCGTACTACAAGTATATACGATAGTTATCGTAGTTGCAAAACTATCTACGATTTTTTTCGTAGATTGATTATTATTTAAGTTAGATCTGGTTTGTAGAAGCTTGCTTCAGCAAGCTTTAGTGTCGTTCTAAAAAGGCAATGAGATTACTAGCCTCATCTTTCGCCGAAATAGCAGTAAGGTGTGGAAAATCAGAAAACTCCTGGGCATTGTGGTTCATACTTCGGATATCAGAAGAGTCTTGGGTGTTGAATATCCAGAGGGCAATGAAGTTTTGATTGCCTTGTTGCAGTTTGGCACCAACTAGTGTAAAGCCAGTACTACCTTCTACTTTTTGAGCCGCCATATTCGTTGGTATCACTTCTTTTGATAGATTAAAACTAACTGATTGAATCTGATAATCGGTAGGCTCAATAATTTTAGAAGTATCGAAGGGTTGGCAAGCCAAGAAAAGTAGTATAGTTGGGGCAAAGATCAAATAACGCATGTAACGGTGGTTAGTAAAGGTTTGCTTAGTAAACGTGTAAAGTAGACAGCATGTTATTTGGCGAAATTTACCGATTCATTACACAAGTTTAAATTTAAATATTTAAAATTGTATTTTTAGAATATTAAATCCATTGATTCTGACAATGAGCCCATTATTTGAGTTGTAAGATAGGTGTTGTTGGCTTTCTTACTTTAATGTTTTCTAGTTATGAGACTAATGACTAGCGAGGGGGTATCGGTAGGTTTAAAATAATGTCCTAATTTAGTGGATAACCAAACCAAAGATCCGTGTATCTACCCAGTTATCAACTCTTTCTACTTCTACTAGTAGTTAGTCTACTAGAAGCTAGCAAAGGCTTTGCCCAAGCACGCTACTTGGATAGCCTTTTTTCGGTGCAAATAGAAACATTTACCTATGCTGAAAAACCAGACGAATCGCTTGAGTTAGACTTGTATCTTCCCCAAAACGATCGGGAAAAGTTACGACCGCTTTTGTTGTACGTACACGGCGGAGGATTCTCTGGAGGGCAACGAAATGGCGACCGAACTAACCAGTTTTGTCAGCGGCTTGCCAAAAAAGGCTATGCGGTAGCTACGATGAGTTACACGCTTACTATGAAAGGACAATCCTTTAGTTGTGATCAACCTACCCCTAATAAGATTAATACATTTCGGGTAGCTGCAAATGATATTGCCCGGGCTACCCGATTCTTAGCGGAGCGTAGTGAAGAGTTTGGGGTTAATGCCAATCAGATTGTGCTAGCTGGTAGCAGTGCTGGAGCCGAAGCGGTACTTCACGCGGCGTACTGGCGTGACACTTGGGTGGCTGATGGTCAAGAATTATTGCCGGAAGACTTTAGTTATGCCGGGGTGATTAGCATGGCAGGAGCTTTGGTTTCACTGGATTGGGTTACAGAAGAATCGGCGATACCTACTCAATTTTTCCACGGTACTTGCGATAATTTAGTGCCCTACGGAGAAGCTCCTCACCATTACTGTAGTGTAGGGGAACCGGGCTACATGCCGTTATACGGAGCCGAGGTCATCTCTGCGAAACTCCGGGAGTTAGGTAAGCCCTATTATCTGTACACAGTGTGTCAGGGGCGCCACGAATGGGCCGGAAGACCACTATCCACCAATGTAGCCGAAATCACTGACTTTCTCTACCATGATGTTCTAAACCAGGAAAGACGGCAGTTGCACACTATACAAGCTTCAGAAGGCGAAAGTTGCTCCGATTACCCTCAGTTTAATTATTGTGAAAGTAACTAGTGTTATGGTGTTTATGTGTTAGCGTTTTAGATTTTAGTGTCTCAAGTTCAGTGTAAATTCAGAACTTTACGCCCAATACCATAACACCATAATGCGCTAAGTCATGATAGTAGTAATCGGGGCGTTATTTCCGGTTTTTGCGGTGGTGGTAATTGGCTTTATTCTCAAGCGAATGGAGTTTCCGGGGGATGCTTTCTGGCCGTACTCCGACCGACTGACTTACTTTGTGCTATTTCCAGCACTGCTAATTAACAAGCTTGCTGTTGCCAACCTTGACCGCCCCGAGCTGCTACCGATGATGGGAGTGCTGTTTGCTGCTATTTTGACGATTTCAGTCCTGATTTGGTCTGTAAAACCATTGATAAGTTGGGACAATGCCAGTCACACTTCAGTGTTGCAAGGCAGCATTCGACCGAATACCTACATTGGTTTAGCTGGAGCTTCGGCTTTATTTGGGACAGACGGACTAGCTCTAACGGCAATTGCTTTGGCGAGTGTCATTCCTCTGGTTAATGTGATTAGTGTGCTGGGATTTGCTCAGTGGGTACCCAGCAATTCACCTAGCCCCGCCCGGGTTCTGCGGAGTATCTTAACTAATCCGCTGATTGTTGCTTGTGCGGTAGGGTTAACGATCAACTTCAGTGGTTTAGGACTTCCTTCGGCGTTTACTTCACTAACTGACGTAATTGGTCGGGCAGCTTTACCTATGGGTTTATTATCAGTGGGAGCAGGGTTACAAGTACGAGCTTTAGGAAAATACTGGGGAGCACTAACATTGAGTAGCCTGTTGAAATTAGTGGGGCTTCCTTTACTCGCTTACGCTTTAGGCTCATATTTCTCACTTGAAGGGCTACCCTTAGCAATTGTAGTGCTATACGCTTGTTTGCCCTGTTCAGTTTCTTCGTATACCTTAGCGGCAGAACTAGGGGGCGATAAAATATTAGTCGCCGCAATTATCACTATTCAAACTCTATTAGCCATGCTTAGCATTCCATTGCTGTTGGGGGTCACGGTTTTGTAGCAATAAGTATCATCCAAAAACATTCATGTGGAAGCTAGTGTACGCTACTGAGCAAAAGCGTTCAGTATCGGACAATAGCTTACTGCGAAAACCGCTTGTATCGGTAATAACAGCCTGTCTTGGTTTTGGCATACTATTCTCAATATAATGGATAGTGAATAATGATTAATGAAGAACGAAATCCTCAACCATTAGTCATTAATCATTTATCATCAATCATCAGCCATTATGCTCAAGAACTACATTCGGATTGCCATCCGCAACCTCTTTAAAAACCGAGTCTATTCTTTCATTAACATTTTTGGTCTATCCATTGGTCTGACTTGCAGTATACTGATTCTGCTCTGGGTGCAGGACGAAATGTCGTTTGATACATTTCACCCGAAATCTGATCGCTTGTATCAGGTTTGGTTGCAAGCCCGCTGGGAAGAGGAAATGGGAACTCAAAAAGCACTACCCCTGCCTACTTACGAAGCCTTGAAAACGGCTGATAGTCACATTCAACGGGTTGCAGTGGCTGATTGGGGCAGCAATCACCTGCTAACCGTGAGTGAAAATCCGATTATCAAGAAGGCGTACTTTGCTAGTGAAGAGTTTCTCGCCATGTTTGAATTCCCAATGGTGCAAGGTGGCGACCGGGAGAGTTTACTAGACGATCCTTCATCTATTGTAATTACCGAATCTACTGCTCGGGCTTTGTTTGATCGGGAAGACCCGATTGGGAAGGTGGTTCGGGTAGACGATAAACACGAACTACAAGTAACTGCCGTTTTGGAAGATATTCCGGCTAACTCTTCCTTTGAGTTTGACGCTTTACTGCCGTGGAAGCTAAATGAGCAAACTGATTTCATTAAAAACAATCAAGATAATTGGGATAATCACTCATTTCAGGTATTTGCCGAACTGACTGAAGCAACTCACGAAGATGAAGTAAATAGTAGCATTCGGGACATTGTGCACGAGAATGGAAAGATGGACTTCAAACGGGAAATATTCTTATATCCTCTAGAACGCTGGCGATTACATTCCAGCTTTGAGGATGGGGTAGAAGAAGGGGGAATGATCGAATACGTCCAGTTATTTACCATCATCGCGATTTTCATTTTAGTAATTGCCTGCATTAACTTCATGAACCTGGCTACTGCTCGTTCGGAAGGGCGGGCTCAAGAGGTAGGAGTTCGTAAGAGTGTAGGTTCAAGTCGTCGGGAGCTCATTCTGCAATTCATGGGTGAGGCTATTTTTATCTCGGTACTAGCTTTCTTGATTGCAGTTCTTTTCACCGAACTAGCTCTGCCTTACTATAACGATCTAGTCAATAAACAGCTTTCTATCAATTTTTCTTCCTGGCAATTTTGGTTAGGTAGTCTAACAGTTGTGCTGGCAACCGGGCTTATTGCCGGAAGCTATCCTGCTTTATACTTATCATCTTTTCAACCCGCCCGGGTGCTGAAGGGAACACTAAAAGCCGGAAAAGGAGCTAGCACTCCCCGAAAAGTACTGGTTACGCTACAGTTTGGATTTGCTATGTTGCTAATTATCGGGGCGATTGTCATTTATCAGCAAATCCAGTTAGTACAAGATCGGGAACTGGGTTATCAGCAGGAGAACCTAATTTTTGTAAACGGGAATGAGGAGCTGAAAGAAAACTACAAAGTACTAAAAAACGAGCTGTTGCAATCAGGACAGGTCACCGCCATGACCCGCTCTAATAGTCCAATTACTAATATCTACTCTAATAACTTCTTAGGTTGGCCTGGTAAACCTGAAGAGCAGCGGGTGATCTTTACTACGATTGTAGCGGGTTACGACTACACCAAAACCATGGGGATTAAAGTGCTGGAAGGCCGGGATTTTTCCGAAGATTTTGCCAGTGATACGGCTGCTATTCTGGTCAATAAAGCAGCAATGGATATTATGCAATTGGATGAACCTATTGGTACTGAGCTTGATCTGTGGGGCGAGAATCGCACATTGATTGGTATTGTGGATGATGTGCTGATGGGTTCACCCTACCAACCTGTAAGCCCAATGTTTATGATTATGGATGATTGGGGAAGTGGTTACACGCTACGCTTAGCTGAAAGCGATAATCTGTCGGGTCAATTAGCTCAGGTAGAAGATATATTTAATAAGCATAATCCAGCTTATCCTTTTGAGTACGAATTTGCGGATGTAGAATTCCAGGATAAGTACGAGACGATTAACCTGACCAAAAGTTTAGCCAATCTATTTACCATTCTGGCATTGCTCATTACCGGGTTAGGTTTATTTGGTTTAGCTTCCTACACCGCCGAGCAGCGTACCAAAGAAATTGGTATCCGTAAAGTGTTAGGTGCTTCTGTTCCTAGCATTATTGCACTCATGTCCAAAGATTTTTCTCGTCTAGTAATTATCGCTTTTGTCATCGCTGCCCCATTGGCCTGGTGGGCACTGAATGAGTATCTCGAACGATATACTATTCGTACTGATGTACACTGGTGGATTTTCCCACTGACTGGAATTGCTGCCTTAGTTTTTGCATTGGCCTTCGTTACCATCCAAGCTCTAAGAGCTGCTCGAACCAATCCTTCTAAAGCCTTGCGGAGTGAATAACTAATGTAAATTTGTCTATAAGTTTTTTAACTTAGCCAGCTCTTCCTGAAAACCTCCTGACAAAATAGGAAAGCGGCACCAGGAACGAGGGTCAACGTTAAAGTCATCCATATGAAAAGAAGGGGCGATGCGTTCTCGCTTCCACTGGTTGCGCGACCATAACCGAAAGAACTTGGTGATATAGGTTTTTAGCAACTCACTTTCTACTACTTCTGCTTTCTTCATAATTTGATAAACCTTGGTAGGGTTATGACGGTCGCGGATAGCTAAGCGCTCGATTTCTACCAAGATAGGGTAGGGCATCAGGTCGGCTTCATCGGTCTGGATTTGTTCTAGTGGGCGCAGTTCAGCTGAAGGGCTTAGGCAGTTCACGGGATGCAATCCGGGGTAATCCAGATGGTCTTCCGCCCAGTGAAGCCACTGGATAAGAAAGTGTTTATCAACCCCGGCAATTGGGGCAATACTACCGCTGGTATCGCCATCCATAGTAGTGTAGCCTACGTCGCCTTCGCTGCGATTAGAAGTGGTCAATAGCAAAGCATTATGGATATTAGCCAGCATCCAAATAGCAGGGTTTCTCGCTCGTGCCTGTACATTTTGCAGCGTAATATCATCCTGTTCCCACGTCAGATTTTGCCGAAGGGCTTCTTCTATTTTTTGAGTGTATCCACCAACTTCATCATCAATTTTCCACTCGTGGAAGGTGGCTCCAATGGAGTCAGCCAGCGTTTGAGCGGCCTTCAGGGTATTCTCCGAAGAATTTACCGTACCCTGATAAGCTGTAATGAGTAGATGGTTGGCTAGGTGACGAAACGTAATTTGCTCGTCTAGCCCTTCTAATTCGTTAAACAGCTTAGTCATACCCAGCTTCTGTAGAAATGTGGACAGCCCCAACTCGCGAACACCACGGCGGATCATTTCCGAAACTAGTACGGCACAACTGGAAGAATCCGCTCCACCACTTAGCGAGAGTACAAACCCTCTCGAGTGACTTTTTCTTAGATAATCAAACAGCGCTAGACTCTCTGCTTTCACGAATTCTACTTCTTTATCGTAGTCGTCAGTGACTGAGGCCAATTCAGAATTGCTCTCGTTTGAGAAATCGATCTCACAAGAAAGAAAATTTATATCCTGGAATGATAGGCGGTCATTTTTCTTCAGTAGCTTGCCACATTGGGCGATCAAAATTTCACCATCGTAGACCATCCGCCCGGCTTCATTACCTAGTAAATTGGTAAATACGTAAGCACAGTCAAAGTCAGCAGAACCACCCACTACCAAATACTCCCGTATTCGGGTTTTGCCGAATGCGAAGTGGCTGGCACTTGGATTCAGAATTAAATCTACCTGTCGGGTTTTATGAATCCAGCCAGGTCGTAAACCCTCCCGCCAGGCATCTTCACAAATCTCAAAAGCCACCCGAATGCCGTTTACATCGTACACCAGGTCACCAAAATCGTAGATATGTCCCTCAATCTCAATTTCTCCCTGTTGGTAAGCAGGCCAGGGCGTAAACCAGCGTGGCTCGTAGTGTACACCGTCGTTTGCTAGAAACTGTTTAGCAGTAAATCCTAAAATTTTCTGATTATGAATTAGACAGGCGGTATCGTAACGATGGTTTTGGTAAATAATAGGTAAACTTACTGCTACCGTAATATCCTGACAAGCCGCTACAATCTTGGGTAGAATTTCTAAGGCTTTTTCATAAATCCAGTCACTCAGAAACAAATCTTCACAGCCGTATCCGGTGACGCATAACTCTGGTAAGCATACAATATCTACTGATTGCTCCCGAGCCGTCTCAATGGCATGTAGAATACGAGCTAGATTACCATCCCAATCAATTGGAGTTTGATTTAAGGTTACTCCGGCTACGGTAAGCTTCATAAATGCGGAAAATAGAGTGATAACAAATGAGAAAACCTACTCAAATTCAGGTTCTAGTTCCTGAATAGCCTTTTCAGAAGCACGTTGCTCGGCTTTCTTTTTACTATAACCACTTCCTTGGCAGATAGGTTTTTCGTTTAGGAACAATTGAGCAATAAACTCCCGCTGGTGGCTAGTTCCTCGGGTATCCACAATCTCAAAGCGTATCTGATGATTATTTTTCTGTGCCCACTCAATAATCATACTTTTGAAGTTGGTATTGTTCTTCACAATATCCGTCAGATCAAAGTGAGGTATCAGAATTCGATGCAGCACGAACCGACGACAGAAGGAAAAACCGTGGTCAAGATAAACAGCTCCGACTAAAGCCTCCAATGTGTTACCATTAATTGATTTGTGAGCACGATACCCTCCCCGATGTGAACTATCGTATTCTACCAACTGGTCAACCCCTATCTTACGAGCGACACTATTGAGTGATTCTCGATTTACAATTCTAGCCCGGATTTCGGTGAGAAAGCCTTCGTCTCGAAAAGGAAACTTCTTAAATAAATATTCGGCTACTACGGTTGATAGCACTGCATCGCCCAAATACTCTAAACGCTCGTTAGACTCTTTGAGACCATAACGATTACGCTTAGCCACCGAGACATGCTTAAACGCCAAACGATATAAACCCAGATTCGCCGGGGGACGCCCCACCATTTGATGCACCCGACGAGAAACCTTTCGGTCTTTAGTATCAGGAATAAAAAGACTGGCTAGTGGCGGAACAGCCAGAAGTAGAATACGAAATAAAGAAGTGAGACGACCAACCAATAAACCGACTACATTTAATCTTCAAATTTGCGAAAGATCATTGAGGTATTGTGCCCACCAAACCCAAAAGTATTGCTTATAGCTGTAACTATTTGTCGCTCCTGTGCTTGGTTGAAGGTTAGGTTTAACCGACTGTCTATTTTTTCGTCGTCGGTAAAATGGTTGATAGTAGGGGGAATCAGGTTGTGATTAATAGCTAGGATACACGCAATGGCTTCGATACCTCCAGCGGCTCCTAATAAGTGTCCGGTCATGGACTTAGTGGAGCTGACACTCAAATTGAACGCATGTTCGCCAAAGACGTCGATGATGGCATTTACTTCGCTAATGTCACCGAGAGGAGTAGATGTTCCGTGAACGTTGATGTAGTCGACTGATTCGGGAGGGACACCTGCATCTTCCAGGGCATTCTGCATTACTAGTTTTACCCCCACTCCTTCAGGGTGAGGAGCTGTAATATGATAAGCATCAGCCGACATACCGTTGCCCAGAATTTCGGCGTAAATTTTTGCGCCTCGAGCCTGAGCATGTTCTAATTCTTCTAGAATTAGCGCCCCAGCACCTTCCCCTAACACGAATCCTTCCCGATCTTTGTCAAAGGGGCGAGAAGCTGTTTCTGGTGAATCATTTCGCTCCGAAAGAGCTTTCATGGCTCCAAATCCACCTACACCCGCTTCGCAAACTGCCGCTTCCGAACCTCCGGAAATAATAACGTCTGCTTTTCCTAATTTAATGTAAGTGTAAGCATCTATTAGTGCATGAGTAGCCGAGGCGCAGGCTGAGACTGTAGAAAAGTTGGGTCCCCGGAAACCGTATTTGATCGAGATATGCCCCGGGGTAATATCTACAATCATCTTAGGAATGAAGAATGGGTTGAAGCGAGGGGTGCCATCACCTTGGGCGAATTGCATCACTTCTTGCTGGAAGGTAATTAGCCCACCTATACCTGAACCCCAAATAACTCCTACCCGATCAGGGTTGAATGTATCTTGGGTTAAACCAGCATCCTGCACAGCTTCATCAGCCGCTACCATAGCGTATTGGGCACAAGGATCTAGCTTGCGAGCCTCTTTACGGTCAAAATGATCAGTGGCAACAAAGTTTTTAAGTTCGCAGGCAAATTTGGTTTTGAATTTTTCGGTATCAAAGTGGGTAATAGCAGCTGATCCACTTACTCCCTGCGATAATCCTTGCCAATAGTCGGCTACTGAATTACCAATGGGAGTAAGTGCGCCCAATCCCGTTACAACAACTCTCCGAGACTTCATACTAAAGGGAAAAATGATCTACTAATTTACGTTCTCTTCGAGGTAGGAAATAGCTTGACCTACCGTTGAGATATTCTCTGCTTGATCATCTGGAATAGAAATATTAAATTCTTTTTCGAACTCCATGATTAGCTCGACAGTGTCTAAAGAATCAGCGCCTAGATCGTTAGTGAAACTAGCATCTGGAGTAACTTCAGACTCCTCCACTCCTAACTTATCAATAATGATTCCTTTAACTTTTTGTGCGATTTCAGACATATTGGTTGCATTTATAGTTAACGGCGCAAAGAAAGAGATTTAATGTAATAATGTCAAACTAAAGTTTTTCAATCTTTTTTTTGTCACTGAGTGAGAACTTGAAAAATTTAACCCTAGTTTCGCAATTTACTGAGCCTAAGACGCAATTTTGTATACCCACTTAGATACCGACTTTCAGTATGACTTTACTTTATTTGGACTTGGTTCCGAATCCAAAGAGTATAAGTTGGCTTGGGCATTAAACCAAAGTTGCTATTGCCATTTCAAGAAACAACCTGATATTACACTGAATACTGACCTTGATTCAGAAGCGTTATTCTCGCACTTCTGTTTTCAGAAGGGAAGGCAAATCTGGCGATTGTTGAAGAATCTCGCTTGGATAGAAAGAGAGGAAAACACATTTTTGCTGCCTGAATTGAACCAGTGGGATTTTTTGCTCTTGCTACATGATCCTGGTGCTCACATATGTCTAGATCAATTACATCAAAGCTTGAAAAGTATTCCTGATATCAATAGCTTTTCACAAATTTCGGTAGATTTACTCCCAAATAAAGATAACCTATTATTCTAAATATGGATCATTTACCTTCTAACAAAACGAAGATTGTAGCCACACTGGGTCCGGCAACCAATACTAAAGAAATGCTTATTGAGTTGGTAAAAGCCGGAGTTGGAGTCTTTCGACTCAACTTTTCCCACGGCAATCATGCGGGGCATGAGCAAGTGATAAAATATATTCGGGAAGTAAATGAGGAACTAGGGACGAATGTCTGCATCTTACAAGACTTGCAAGGGCCGAAAATTCGGATTGGCGAAGTAGAAAACGGTGAGGTAGAAATTACCCCTGGGCAAGCCTTAACTATCACCTCGAGGACCATGACGGGCACTGCCAATAAGGTGAGTACTACCTATACCTCACTTCCTACCGATGTAGAAATTGGAGATACTATTCTAGTTGACGATGGTAAAATTGAATTGAGAGTTACGGATATCTCAGGAGATGAGGTGAAAACCACTGTGATATATGGAGGAGGGTTAAAGTCTAGAAAGGGTATGAACTTGCCTGATACTAAGATTTCTGCTCCTTCACTTACTGAGAAGGATGAAAAAGACCTACACTTTGGGTTAGAACAGGATGTAGACTGGATTGCACTGTCGTTTGTTCGTAAGGCTAGCGATATCTATGATTTGAAGGATATCATTGCATCTAAAGGTAAAGAAACCAAAGTAGTTGCTAAAATTGAGAAACCCGAAGCCTTACGAAACATTGATGAGATTATTAAAGCAACCGATGGATTGATGGTAGCTCGGGGTGACTTGGGAGTAGAAATTGCGATGGAAGATGTGCCGATGGAGCAGAAGATGATGGTAGAGAAATGCAATGCAGCGGCCAAACCCGTAATTATTGCTACCCAAATGATGGAAAGCATGATTGAAAACCCACGACCTACTCGGGCAGAGACGAATGATGTAGCCAATGCGGTGTTAGATGGAGCGGATGCTATCATGCTTTCGGCGGAGACTGCTTCGGGTAAGTATCCGATACAAACTGTAAAAAGTATGGTACGAACCATTCTGGCAGTAGAAAAGCAAAGCGATGAGGTATACGACAAACTGTCACATATTTCTCCCGATTCACCTACCTTCTACAATGATAATTTAGTTCGCACTGCTTGCCGTTTGAGTAAAGAAGTACAAGCTGCCGCAATCATTGGGATGACCAAGTCGGGCTACACTGGGTTCAGAATTGCGGGTCATCGCCCTAAAGCCAATATTTACATTTTTACTGCTAATCGACGCCTCTTAAATATCATTAATCTCTATTGGGGACTTCGGGGGTTTTACTACGATGGAACCCGTTCTACCGATGAGACCTTTGATGATCTGGAGAAGATTTTGCGAAATAAGGGTATGCTGCACCACGGCGATACCTATATCAGTACGGCAAGTATGCCGCTGCACTGGGAAGACCGAACCAACATGGTGAAAATTCAAGTAGTAAAATAATGAATGATGCCTACGCAGCGCGGACTAATGAGTAATGACTGATGAATAGTGCTTGTATAGACATTCTATTATTATTCATCATTAATTGAGATGAACCTGACCAACAACCTTTACACTAGCTCGCTAGCGCTACTGACTGATTTCTATCAGATTACAATGGCCTACGGTTATTGGAAAACTGGAATTGCCGAGAAGACTGGGGTATTTAACCTATTTTTTCGAAAAAGCCCGTTCAATGGTGGGTTTGCCGTAAACTGCGGGTTATCCTACGTGATAGACTTGCTGAAAAGCTTTCAGTTCACCGACACCGACTTGAGTTACCTGTCAACACTGGAGGGGCCAGATGGTGAGCTGATGTTCGAGCCTGAGTTTTTGGATTACCTCCAACAACTAAAGTTCACTTGCGATGTAGATGCTATACCTGAGGGTAAAGTAGTGTTTCCCCATGAACCACTTATTCGGGTAAAGGGACCAATCTTACAGTGTCAGTTAATAGAGTCTCCTTTACTCAATATTATCAATTACCAAACGCTTATTGCTACTAAAGCAGCTCGCATTCACGTAGCAGCTAAGGGTGAGCCAGTGTTAGAATTTGGCTTACGTCGGGCTCAAGGGATTGACGGAGCATTAGCGGCCAGCCGGGCAGCTTATATTGGTGGATGTACCTCTACCTCTAATGTTTTGGCGGGAAAACTCTTCGGAATACCCGTGAGTGGTACTCATGCTCATAGTTGGATTATGGCTTTTGATGATGAGTTGAGTGCATTTAAAGCTTATGCCGAAGCTATGCCCAACAACTGCATACTTTTAGTAGATACCTACGATACGCTGGAGGGTGTGAAAAAAGCGATTGAAGTTGGAAAAATACTAAGAAGTAAAAGTAAGCAACTACTGGGAGTACGAATAGATTCGGGTGACCTGGCGTACTTTAGTATTGAAGCTAGAAAACTGTTAGATGAAGCCGGGTTTGTTGATGCTAAAATTGTTGCTAGCAATGATTTGGATGAAAACATCATTAGCAGCTTGCGAACGCAGGATGCTAAAATAGATGTATGGGGTATTGGGACTAAATTGGTCACCGCTTACGATCAGCCCGCTTTAGGAGCAGTGTATAAATTAGCAGCGCTAAAAGAAGGTGATAATTGGAAATACAAGATCAAACTATCAGAGCAGGCAATTAAGGTAAATAACCCGGGTATTCAGCAAGTGAGGCGGTTTTTTAACCAGAAAAATGGCAAGAGACAACTAGTTGCGGATATGCTTTACGATACATTGCAGCCACTGGGAGAAAAACACAAAATTATTGACCCTTTGGATATTACCCGGCGAAAAGTCATTCACTCGAATGAGGCCAACTATGAAGAGCTATTAATTTCAGTATTTCAAAAGGGCGAAGCAGTGTATGAATCTCCAGAAATAGAATCTATCCGAAAAACAACGCTAGATAGTCTGACCGAATTGCCTTCTGGTGTAAAACGATTTATTAACCCGCATAGCTACCCCGTTGGTTTGGAGGAAAAACTGTTCGCTACGAAGACGGATTTAATTCTGAAGTTAAGGAATTTGGCTTAATAAGGACTGAGAGCGTGGTGCCGGTCGATTGGGGTTAATACTGCCTGTATTTTACTCCTTGCGCCACGCGCCTAGCCACGCCATGGTAGTACCAAGCCCTTATATCTTCTTTAGTCAGCTACTAAAAATTCTACATTTCCTACTGACACGTCAATATCGAATGATAGAATATTGCTGGCGTTTTCTTGGTAGAATTTGTTAACAAAGGTATTTTTCTCAATTTTCCTAAATGAGCTAGGCATTTTGACCCGACAGAGAGGTGAATCACTCAGTCGAATAATGATAGGGGTCTCTATCTCCGCGAAAGATACTGAAAGACTGCCTGCACCAATGCTGGCTTGTACCTTACTATGTTCTGATAAATTATCGGAAAAATGCATCATTAATTTGCCAAAACCCACATCAGCTATTACGTTTCGGGCTCGCGTCAAATTTAAGCGATTTAGTTTCAGGGTACCCAAATCTACGCTAGTGTAAAAAGTATCCATTACTACCTCATTAGGCTGATGTGTAGCATACCCAATTTGTAGCGATGCACTTCCGGTATTTACCTTTAAGTTCTCTATTGCTAAGCCCGAGAGGTCTACGGCGGAGCTTCCCATTCCGTAGTGTAATGATAAATCGTAAGCAGTTTTCTTAGCTAAATAAATATACCAAGGCTCTTTCACCAGCCCACTCTCCTCTGAAAAGCTGCTAAACATGCGGTCAGAAATACTGGAGCTTAAATCAGTAGAATTACTGCTTTGGAAATCAAGCATAACATTTTGGGTGTTATCACCTAATGTAGCTTGAGAGACTGGGTGAAACTGAGGCGATTGAGGGTAGCCGTAAACACTTACGGCATGATCTTTAGATGTAGCGTGAATACGACAGTCTACAGTAGTTGCATTAACACTTAGTCTCACTTTCTCTTTCCCATCTACCTGAGTTACGTGATAATGTTGCTTATTCTGTGCCCAGCTTCCGTGATCAACTAGCGCAAGAAGTGCAAAAATTACCAAAAAAGCATATAATCTCATGTTGACTTAGTACGATAGTCAACTAAGAAAAGTTATAAATATTCCTGATTTCGGGGAAAATTGTAAAGATTAAAGCAAAAATAGCGTTTAAAGAAAAAAATAATTGTTAATTAAAAGAACTCCTTCATTCGTTCAAAGAAACTTTTGTCACCTTTACCTGGCTGAGGCTGGAAATTGGGCGAGTTTCGAAGGTTTTCCAATATCTTTTTCTCTTCAGATGATAGACTTCTGGGAGTCCAAACGTTAACATGAATAAGTTGATCGCCTTTTCCGTAACCGTTAATATCCTGAATACCTTTGCCGCGCAAACGCAAAATTTTGCCACTTTGTGTACCTTGATCAATTTTGATCTTCACCTTACCATCAATGGTGGGTACTTCCACGGAAGTGCCCAGCGCGGCGTCTACAAAGCTTATATGGAGGTCGTAAACGATGTTAGTTCCATCCCGTTTTAGTTCTTCATCCTCTTTTTCTTCAATAACGATGAGTAGATCGCCGGGTACGCCACCTCGTTTAGGAACATTTCCTTTTCCTGACATAGAAAGTTGCATACCTTCCCCAACACCTTCGGGAATTTTTACAGTGATTACCTCCTCTTCTAGGTTGCGGCCCTCCCCTCGACAAGTGCCACAACGCTCGTCTACAATCTTACCTTCACCTCCACAATTAGGACAGGTATTAGTAGATACCATCTGACCGAGCATAGTATTGACTACTTTTCGGGTCTGACCACTACCATTGCAGGTAGGGCAGGTTCTTAGAGCAGTACCATTTTCGGCACCATTGCCACCACAGGTATCACAGGTAGTGTACCGCTTTACTTTGATTTTCTTCTCAACTCCGTGGGCAATTTCATCTAGCGTAAGCTTCAGCTTGATGCGTAGGTTAGAACCTCGTCGCTGACGAGAAGAACGCCCTCCGCCACCGAAGAAGCTCTCGAAGGGGCTACCGCTACCACCGAAAATATCGCCGAATTGGGAGAAGATATCATCCATGGACATACCACCGCCACCAAAGCCGCCCGTCCCACCACGCATACCATCGTGACCGAATTGGTCGTAACGTTGACGTTTTTCGGGATCGCCCAGCACTTCATAAGCCTCAGCCGCTTCTTTAAATTGATCCTCTGCTTCGGGGTTATCCGGGTTTTTATCCGGGTGAAATTTTATTGCAGTTTTGCGGTACGCTTTCTTAATTTCTTCAGGGGTTGCATCGCGGGATACACCCAGAATTTCGTAGTAATCTCTTCTTGCCATAATATTAAGATCCAATCACAACCTTGGCGTAACGCAGTACTTTTTCTCCCAGAAAGTAGCCACTTTCAATCACATCAACTACCTTACCTTTCAATTCCTCACTGGGCGCGGGGGTTTGAACAACTGCTTCGTGGTATTCGCTATCGAAATCACTGCCCTGCGCTACATCCATCCGGGTTAATCCCTTCTGTTCCAAGATCTTTATCATCTTCTGATGTACCAGTTGTATGCCTTCGTACATTGGAGCTACTGCTTCGTTTTCTTTAAAGATATCTAGCGAACGCTCAAAGTCGTCAATTACTGGCAGTAGTGCTGACATAATGTCTCCGCTAGCAGTTTTCACCAACTCCAGCCGTTCTTTAGAAGTACGCCGACGGTAATTCTCAAATTCAGCGTACAGACGCAGGTATTTATCTTTGGCTTCGGTCAGGGCAACACTCACATTGACTTCTTCTGTCTCTTGTTCCTTCTCTTCTTTTTCTTCTTCTAACTCTTCAAATGGATTGGCTGAGTTTTTTACTTCATTTTCCTCAGCGATGTCACGCTCAACTTCTTCGTTGGCAGTTTTATCTTCAGTCATAGGGTCTTGCGGGTTTTGGTTCTTCTTATCTACCATTGTTTAAAACTTTTGGTTCAAGAACATCCACCAAGTGGCAACTTTTTTGCCAAGCTCATTTTTATGTCAGATTGGCAGAACTAGGCGTGCAACGTTTGCCAGATTAAATCTTTTAGTTCGGTGATTTGGTAGTTCTGAGCCGAAGAAATGAATAGGAAAGGAATTGGTACGTCTATTTCTGCTTGAATAGCTTCCCGTAGCTCTTGATCTAGCAGGTCGGCTTTAGAGATTGCCAATAAGCGCTTTTTGTCCATCATCTCCGGATTATAGGCTTCTAATTCGTTCAGTAGCGTTTGGTATTCTTGGTTGATATCATCAGCGTCCGCCGGAATTACAAATAGCAGTATAGAGTTTCGCTCGATATGGCGAAGAAAACGAGTACCTAGTCCGCGACCTTCAGCTGCCCCCTCGATAATTCCAGGGATATCCGCCACTATGAACGACTGAAAGTCTCGGTATTCTACTACTCCTAAATTAGGTGTGAGCGTAGTGAACGGGTAATCGGCAATTTCGGGTTTTGCCGCTGAGATAACCGATAGTAAGGTGGATTTTCCAGCATTCGGAAAACCAATCAGACCGACATCAGCTAAAACTTTTAACTCTAAGATGAACCAAGCCTCTTTGGCAGGCTCACCCGGTTGGGCATAATGAGGAGACTGATTAGTAGAAGATTTAAAATGATCATTTCCTAGGCCTCCGCGACCGCCTTCCAGAATGATGACTTCCTGACCATTTTCAGTAATTTCAGCTACTACTTCCTCGGATTCATCAAGACGGACAATAGTTCCTAGTGGAACGTCCAGTACTATATCTTCACCCTGAGCCCCAGATTTGCGGGATGGCCCACCACCTTCGCCTTTCTTAGCCATTACATGCTTGCGGTACTTCAGGTGAAGTAGTGTCCAGAGCTGGGTATTGCCTCGTAGGATGATGTGACCGCCTCGCCCGCCATCTCCACCGTCAGGGCCACCCTTGGGAACAAACTTTTCGCGCCGAAAGTGAGCTGACCCAGCGCCTCCTTGCCCCGAGCGAGCATGAAATTTTACGTAGTCAATGAAGTTAGGGGAAGACACGGGGTATTGGATGAATTGTTAGATGGTTCAATTGTCCGACTGAAGAGTGTTTTTTAGGAAGTAGGGAGTGAGTATTAGGTTTTAGAAATAGCTGAGCTTCCGGCACCCGGTTAAATAGCTATTAGTAGTCACTTGGTTGCAGGTTTTTACGCGTTCTCAACCATGCACAATGACCTTAAACTTGTAACCTTCGCGGTAGCTGCTGCTGACCTTTAGCCTTATACCTTCAACCCTTTACCTTTCTAACTGCTCAATGGCTTGTTTAATTCTTTCGTAAATAGTATCAATACCACCTACACCATCTACGCTTTCATAACGACCCTGAGCTTCGTAGTAATTAGCCACAGGTAATGTCTCGGTTTGATAGACTTGCAAGCGAGTAGCAATTTTCTCTCGGTTCTGGTCATCAGCTCGTCCCGAAGTCTTTCCTCGTTCTAGTAGCCGGCTAATAAGTTCATCGTCAGGTACAGAAAGAGCAATCATTCCCTTGATAGGAGTACTCTTTTTATTTAAAAGTTCATCGAGGGCTTCAGCCTGAGGAATAGTGCGGGGAAAGCCATCAAAGATAATTCCATTAGCGTTATTTTCTTCTTGTAGCTTATCGTCTACCATATCAATAACCAATTGATCAGGTACCAACCGGCCCTCATCCATAAATGCCTGAGCCTTTTTGCCCAGTTCCGTTCCTTCGCCTAAGTGTTTCCGGAATAAATCTCCGGTAGAAATATGGGTGAGGCCATAGTCCTCGATTAACTTTTGACTTTGCGTTCCTTTTCCGGCACCCGGAGGGCCGAATAGCACAATATTTAGCATAGAAATATGAGTCTTAGTACGAATATAAAAGACAAGTTTACGATACTAGGTTCGGATTTGGAAATTTTATGTCAGGATAAGTACTATTAGATGATAGGTTGTTCCTAGTCTACGGTTAACAGACTGTAGTTCACAGTATTTTGACAACTCAATTATCCGACTGTTTAATGGTTAGAAGTTACAAGCCTCTGTGCGATTCACCGTCGGAGTGCAGCTTTTAGTTTTTATTTAATTTCAACCACACCCCAGTCTGGCGAGACCGTGTGGGAATCGAATCGCTGAAGCGACTGCACGGTGGCCTTAAACTTTTTAACTTGTTGATTTTTAACCGATTTCTTCCATCTTCCAATTCCGAACTTCCTGCTTACTCTTCGCTCTTTAACTTGTAAATATCTGATAGGTTTCTACCAAAGCCATCGTAATCGAGTCCATAGCCTACCACAAAATCATTGGGGATTTGAAAACCTACATAGTTTAGGTCAAGTGTATGCTTAAGAGCTTCGGGTTTAAATAGTAGAGTGGCAATAGCTATACTTTCAGGATTTTGTTGGCGAAGTTGCTGGAGCAAGAACTGAATAGTATTTCCTGAATCTACGATATCCTCTACTACTACAACGTGCCGTCCCTGGATAGAAACTTCCAACCCAATAAACTCTCGGTGTTCTCCACGAGATTGCAATTGCTCATACGACTTCACCTTTACAAAGGTGATCTCAGAAGGGATACTGATGTGACGGGCTAAGTCAGCCATAAAAATGAAAGCACCATTGAGCACTGCAATAAAGATCGGGTCTTTTCCAGCGTAATCGCGGTTGATATCTTCGGCTAACTTGGCGAGTTGCTGCTGAATCGTTGCACGGGATAGGTATGGCTCAAAATCGAGATCTTTAATTTGCATAGATCAGAGGTGGCAGTTTATAGGTGTTTCATCAGATACTGGTGCAGAGCAAACATATCTTGGGCATCTTGTCGATGAACTTTCTCGTGAGGAGTGTGGGCATCGGCAACGGGTGCACCAATAAAGCACCAATTAAAAGGGTAGGGGGCAAGTTGTAGCTCTCGACCGTCACTAGAACCACTACCCTCTACTTCTAACTGATAACTAATGCCCGACTCTTCGGCTAAGGCTACAATATGACTTACAAAGGTACGGCGCGGAATATTCCGATCGCGAAGAGAGATAACGACTCCATCACCATGCTGTATTCCTTCCGTCACCCAGGTTACATCCGAGATTAGGCACTGGGAAACGCCGTACTCTTCAAAAATAAATTTGGCTAAATAAGGCACTGAGCCACCTCCGTGTTCTTCCCAACAGCTAAATACCAAAATGCCGTCTTCTAAGGTCTTAGCCAGTTTGAGTAGATTCAGTACACCTAAGCGGTTATCTAGGTAGCAGCTTTGGATGTACTCGTCCAACTCACGAAAATCACATTCGTACACTAGTTCAGTACCTCGGTCAATACCGCGCGCAAACTGGTATTTAGCTTGTTTGGGAGAATCTTTATCGGCTTGTTCAATCTGTAATTCACAAAGAATAGGGCCTAAGTGATCTTCCCCTACTAGTTTAGTCCCGGCTTCAGCTCGGGGGCTGCCGATAGGCACAAGCTGATCCTGGTAGCGCACGGTAAACCCCACTGAATCCATATGGGCAAATGCAGCAGTTCGGGGCTTTCCGAAAACTAGTAATAGACAGTCCTGAAAAGCAGCGTCTTGTATAACTTTAGGCTGATGTCGCCACTCCTGTTGGTGTTGGCGAATATAGGCCAGAATATACTCTTTCAGGGAGACTTCATTCCCAGAAGGAGCAGGTATCTGGCAAAGTTGCTTCAGCGTTTTCCAGTCGGAAGCAGTCATTGTACTCATCAGACTAAACTATTGCTGGCTGAAAACTAAAACGGTAAATCATCTTCTTCGTCTGAGGCCGAGAGTAAGTTCTCGTTGTTGCTAGAGGAAGGAGCTGGTGTTTCGGCTGCTGGGGGCGGAGCGGTCGCTTCAGTAGCCGCTGGTTGTATACGCCAGGCTTGCAGTGAGTTAAAGTATTTTGTGACGCCTTGCCGATCTACCCATTTTCGTCCTTTCAGGTTGAAGCTAATAGTTAGTTCCTGACCTACCTGAAAGCTATTGAGCAAATCACAACGATCTTGAATACACTCAAACTTTAGGTACTCAGGGTACTGGGGGTTATCGGCGTATTCTACTACAAATTCGCGTTTTCGGAAGGTATCTGTCACTTGTGTGGTATCTGAGAGTTCAATAAGTTTTCCTTGAATTTCCATAGGTACATCCGGTTATGGTGCTTGATAAAAAGTTACAAAAATGTGGATTCATTTTGATTTAACAAACCCGAGTACTAATATTCAGACCGTTCAAAATTATTGGGACTAAAGAAATCATCATGTACTATTTGAATGGCTAATTACGGAAACGGTAGTTAAATAGATTCTCCGCTGGCAAACTAGCTATTTCCAAGTAGCTCTTCCTAAAGAAAAATATCTGATTAACAAAAACAGGTTCAGTTTTTGATACTTCAAAAGTAGGCTGCTTTAATCGGGATCAGCCAATAAGCAAATTGATTTAGCGTTAACAAAAAACAGGATAACTTGATTGTGTTATGACTCTTGATTACATCATTCTCTTCTTTCTATTTCTATTAGCCCTTACGTTAGTACTGCTGAAAATTGTTCGCAACGAACAATCAAATCGATCAAATAATGATGGTGGTCTACCTCTTGAGTGGGACGAGCCTGAGTTAGATCTACCTCCAGGAATTATTTTGCCCATTGATGGGCCAGTACAAAAACCCGACGAAGATCCAGTCTTAGTTTCCTAAGAAGCGGTTGCCCAAAGTTTTAGGTGGCTTTACGCAAGACAATCTGCTGACGGTCAGTTTTTGCTACTTTCTGATAAAAATTCAGCAGTTCTTTATAGGACTCTGATGCAAAGGTGCCTCGGTTTCTAATAAATCTGCGAATGTAAACGATACTTCCCTGGTCTATCCGGTACTCGCTACGGTAGCTGCCAAACATCGACGATATTTCCGTGGCCTCGGGAGTAAATTCTGGGTACAGGCTCTCGGGCACTTGAATGACAATAGTATCAATTTCTGTGTAAGCCTGACGGATAACAATTGGATGCGTTCGTTCTTCAGTATTAGCAGGTAACCTTTCCAGATGCGTCATTACATTGGGGCTAAAAAACCAGCGCTTACCACTTACGCTAGCGTATCGATCTACTTCAATGGCCATAGTTTCGGTAGCTACTGGTAATCGCTTTTTATCCAAATTATACTCAAACTGGGTAATCCGAAAGTTCGGAATATCTACTTGCTGGTAAACGGCTTGCTTTTGTTCGCCTTCGTTGAGCCGGGTAATGTTGGCAATATCATCGTATAATTGTCCAGAATAGTGAGTTTTTGCCCATAGCTTTCCATTCCCCGTATCATCTAGGCTTAAGGTAATATTTCTGATTTGCTGATTATCACTAGCCGAGTAAGCGGGTGTTTTTACAAGTTTCCCTCCGGCCTCATCTACCATTAGCACGTACCGATCATCAGTGAAGTCACCAAGGAATCCAGAAGGTCTTGTCTGACTGGTACACTCCAACCAGATAGTATCCTGAGCAAGAGGTACTCCTAGAATGGCGTGGTTAAATTGCAAGCTAGGGAAGTCAGCAATAACTTTCCGAGCGGAAGACCCGGCATTTACTAATGTGTAGCGAGAATCGATACCGGCTATGGCTAGAATAGACTTCATATAGTTGGAGAGCGCTTTACAATCACCGTAGCCTAGTCGGTTCACCGTTTCTGCTGGAAAGGGCTGAAATCCTCCGATACCTAACTGAATACTGACGTAACGAGTTTTGCTCTGCATATACTCGTACAAATTTCGGATAATTTCGGTAGTGTCGGTCACACCAGAAATCAAGCTCTTAATTTCTTGTTGAGTGGTAACAGGCAGTTGATCCCGGCCTTCGTTTAAAGTATTAATCCATTCGCCAATTTTTTGCCAGCTATCTTGATTGCCAGTGTAGCCTTCGTAGCTAAATTCTACGGGGGCTATTTGTACCTGAGGCACTATTGAAAACAGGTTGGGGCGTAGTTTTTCTTGACCAATTGCTGGATGATTTTCAAGTTCCCACTGATAAAATTGTTGCCCCTCTTCAGACCAAGTTTTAGGTTCAGAGCTGTGTTGTAAATGATATCTAATTGGGAGACTTGCTGGAGCCACTACGGAAAATGTAGCCTTCTCTACAGATACATGAAAGTTATCAATTGGTATCCAGTCGCGATAATCAAGCAAGCCATCGTGTTCTATCTCATAAGAATAAGCGATGGTGTAAGGGTACTGCGCTGCATTGTAATCAAAATATTTGACCCGGTTGTCTTCATAAATGGAGAAAGATGAAAACGCACTAACATCGTTTATTTCTTTGCTTTTAACTTTTTTTATTTCTTTTCCGAATGCATCATAAATGATGCATTGAACATTTTTGACTTTTCGCTGAGGGTCATAAAACACAGCAAAAAGGCCTTGCCCATCGCCGTTTTTGTTAAGAATAGTTATAGCTTGATCCAACTGATAAGTAGCCTTATCAACCGAGTGAATAATAAACTGCTCTTTTTGGTTTCTGATAATCGCATTAGCATCCTGAGTAAGCTCAGCTGGAATACTAGAAACCCGATAATCATCAGTGGCATATACTGAAGCACTAATAAGTAATGCTAATAGAGGCAGAAACCATCTCAAGAGAGAAGTTTGTAAATAACCTAGTGAAAGTAAGTGCATAATGGGTTTAGTTAACCTTATTTAAAACAATCTGCTCCTGCTGTTTGGCTACAATCAGGTTATAAAATTGTCGCAGTTGAGGATATTCCTGGGCGTAAAATCTCATTCGGTCTATATTATATCGTGAAACAACCTGAATGGTGTTGCCTACTTGTTTCGTGGTGAATCTATACTGTCCGGCTCGTTCAGGTAGGGCGATAATCATATCCTCGGGCATTTCATCTACTTGATATCCTTCAGGAATCGTTAAATTAAGCATATAAAATTCTTTTTCGGGGCAAGGGTAATCAACCGGAAAAGCGCGTTGCTCTGATTTGAATGGATTTTCTTCCATGTGGTTAACTAGAATAGGGGTAAGATATAGTAAGTTACCCGCTTCTTGCACTGACTCCTGAAAAGCTACCTGGTATTTTTCTTTCACGGGTTTACCAATCATTTCTAATGACTCCATTTGGTAGTCTTGAATATTCCAGGAGTGGTTATTCTCTTTGAGTTTGGTGAGATAGCCATCTACCCCATTTTCGCGGCTTACGCGCCGACGGACACGAATGGCATCGTAGCCAGTGTGGGATCTACTTACCGAACCACTAAGTTCGCCATTTTCTAGTGTTAAGGTTGCCATAGTTGCACCTTCAGCTTTTTGAGATGGCATCAGGCTTACCCATTTTTCACCAGGTTCTTCACTAATGATCCTTCCCTCCTGATTGAGGCAGCGGGTAGGAAGTACTCCAATCGGGCAGGCATTATCGGTGGCATCTAGCAAAATCTGGTTATTGTCAACTGAGGCTAACGCAATCACGTAGTTAAATTGGTTAAGACGAGGGAAGCTCTTTCGAAGTAAACCGTGGGATCGAGTGCTTAATACCACTGGGTCGGTTGGTATACCAGCTTCTCGAAGCATTGTTATCAATAATAAATTAATGTCTGCTGAAGTACCTGACTTCTCATCTAGCGTTTTTCGTAGAGTTTGACTGGTTGACACTCGAGCGGATCGATTCCACCGAATGTGCTGCTGAACGTATTGATAAATAGCGGCAGTCTTTTCTGCCAGGGTATTTTTGCCGGCAATGAGCGCATCCACCTGACTCTTCACTGCACCCTTCTTCTTTATGACGTCACCGAAATATGTACTTTCCAATAACTCTTCGTCAATTTCTTCCCAAGTGGTAGTAAAGTTCTTATAAACCTCGCCTGGAAACCGGGTACCCGCCAGTTCCATTTCTACTTTAAGCATATAATCGTTCATTGTGGTTACGTAGGGTTCTTCTACCAAAGATGGGATATTCTGGGCTGCCCAATGATACTTGGTAGCTGCGTAACTGACTTGCTCTCGGCGAGCCTGCGATCGGCCTTGAGAAATGTCATTTGGGGTTTGGGAGCGGGTATCAATGTGGTAGGTGCCACTCGACTTTGTTTGTTCATTGATAACAAATGGGTAATACCCTTGCGATAATGGCTTATATAAGAAATACTCAGGAATTTCTACCTCATATTCACTCCATATTGTTGGAATAGAGCTTTGAAATGTCCAGTCCTGAAGGTTAAAAATAAAATCGGAGGTAATCTGGTAGCTGTACTCAATCACTGAACCTTCCTTTACATTAGGCAGGGTGAATTTATAGATCTGATTGTTCTCATCGTATTCTTCTAAAAATTTACCTTCGCTCTTTAGTTTAGTTTTTTCTGTTTTTCCTCCCACCAGATTGTAAGTGTATCCCTTGATTTGCGAGATCATTTCCCGGTTACTACCGTTCTTATAAAGTGGAACTGCGACATCAGCCCAATCATACCCGTTAGAATTGAAAATTTTGATCCGCCGATGACGAGTGAAAACTAATTGGAATCCTCCGTGCGAGGTATAATTTATTTTAGTGCGACCAAAATCAGCCAGTACCGTTGCGCTGGCACTACTATCGAGAGCTGAATGGGTCATACTAAGCTCGCCTTTACTAATCTTGCCGAACTTTATCTCTGGGCCTTCTGTGGCGTAGCTGGCGCTACTGTGTAATAGTATTAATAGAAAAGAAAGAAAGTATATTCTCATAGCATGGTTTAGTGAAAATAAGCCACAAAAATATTAGAATAATTTTAAAAATCATAAAAATATTTATTCATTTTTTAAGTGAGAGGTATCGAGTGATGAAGCCTTTAACTATATCTAACCTATGATTACAGAATGTATACTACTCTACTGCCCATGCTCATGGTTCCGAGGGAATGAAGCGGGCAGTAATAGCTGGGATTACTACTATTGAGCATAGCACTATGATGACCGAAGAAACTATGAACCTGATGATTGAAAGAGAGACTTATTACGTGCCTACTGTAACTGCCGGAAAATCAGTAATAGTCAGCTCAGATTCGCAGATTTTATCCATCCACTATTATTCCGAAAGCCTTGGCGACCCCATGATTCAGGATACATTTTCCAACGCGTACCAGCGAGGAATAAAAATTACCTTTGGCACGGATGTAGGAGTATTCACCCATGGGAAAAATGCTAAAGAACTCATTTCTATGGTAGAAGCCGGAATGATTCCCGCTCAGATTTTAGGAATGGCTGACTAGCTAGGTTCTATTGAGAAGGGTAAGCTGGCCGATATTATTGCAGTTGAAGGAAACCCTCTGGAAAATATTGAGGTGATGGAAGATGTAGTACTAGTAATAAAAGCAGGAAAGGTGTATAAACAGTCTGAATAATCTTCGGGACTTTCCAGACGATAAACAGGATAGCAAAAAATCTTACTTAGCAACAACAGCAATATGCTTTTTTCGGAAGTGCTGCAAATGGAGCCATGCCAATACTGCTGAACTGAGAACGGAAATATAGAGAGCTGGTATCCAAAAGTCATGCAGCAATAATGCAATGGTGAAAATTACCCAAGTGATCCACATCCGCTGAGATAATCGACGATCACGTTCGTGATAATCATTTTCATTATGATCACCTTTACGACGATCATCTTCATGACGAGTAGCCAGGTAGACGGCAAGGCCACTTAGTAAAATAAATCCCCAGTCCAAGTACTCCCAACGGTCAATTGTAGGCTCGGATACTAATCCATACAAGATAAATAATGGAACTAGCAAGCAGTGAATAATGCATAATCCTGCACTGAGAATCCCCAAAAGATCGGCTTGTTTGTTTTTCATAGTTACGCAACGGAGTTGCAAGTTAGTAAATGCAACGTAATTGCAAAAAATAGGTTCAGTAGCTTAATCAGAAATAAGAAGAATTGTTTTTATAAATAAAAAAATATCACAATCAGGGAGATGAGTACCGGACCACCTAGTCCTACTAACAGACCTAACAAACGAAAATCAGATTGTTTTAAATAGCCGGTTGAAAACGCAATGGCGTTAGGTGGTGTTGAGATTGGGAGAAAGAGTGCAGTAGAGGCGGAAAGCCCAATAACTACTGATATAAGCAAACTGTGGTCAGGAAGAAAAGAGGAGCCTACCGGAATCAGGATACTAGCAGCGGCGGTATTACTCATGATGTTTGACAGAAAAGTAGTCAGCCACCCCATAATTAGTAGCATCACTACCACATTATTGAATACAGGAATACCACTGACGATGTGAGTGGCTAAACCAGTATCGCTAATGACCATACCTAAAGTCAAGCCCCCGGCAACCAAAATAAGGGTGTCCCAGGGAAGTAAACGAAGATCCTCGGCTCTGACTACACCTGTCACAGTGAAAGATACAATCGGTAAGAATGAAACCACCGCTACCGGAATACTATGCAGAGTAGAGGTTAGCCATAAACCAACTGTTACGGCAAATGTAGCTACAACGATAAATCGGTAGCGCTGCTGAACCCGTTGAGAAATAACGGGAGTAACTGAGTTAGCTTGTAGCTCCAAACGTTCGTACTGCGTTTTGTAATGATTTTTTAAGACGAGCCAAATCCCAAAAATTGAAACAAAGGCAATGGGAACCCCCGCTAGCATCCACTGCGAGAAACCGAAGGGTATTCCCTGGTTCTGAATAATTCCGAGAGCAATAGCATTAGGTGGACTGCCAATTACGGTGCCCATACCACCAACAGTAGCGGCGGCAGCTACTCCTAAAAAAACTGCTTTGACCAGCGGGTCTTTACGGTCTACTTGTTGAATAATGGGGGCTAGAATAGCCACCATCATGGCCGTGGTAGCAGTATTAGACATAAACATGCTAAGAACTCCAGTGACTAGCATACATCCGAGTAAAATATTGTAGGGGCGGTTACCAAAGTAACGTAAAACAAAGTGAGAGAATTTTCGGTCGAAGGCGGTAACTTGTGCTCCCATAGCTAGGAAAAATCCACCAATCAAAATCCAGATAATCGGGCTTGACCAGGTACTAACGTATCTCTCCCAATCCTTAGAAACTATCATCAGGTCGATGCTATCCAGAAAATACATAGAGTAACCAATTACCAGAATACTGACAGCAAAGGGGGGAATAGCCTCACTAATCCACAATCCGGCAGCGAATAGCAGCAAGAATAAAGCATTTACGGCAGGGGTAGACATTTCATCTGACCGCAACACTTGAGTCAAAAAGAGAGCAATCAGTACTACTGCTAAAAAGAAGGATACTTTTTGAATGAGTGGCCATTTTCTTTGCAGGAAGCGCAGAGCAGCGAATCTAGAATCAGCCATAATAGGTAGGGTTTAACTTAGTGTGGATATATGGTATTATCTGCCGCGTAATTACAAAAGTTTACCTACTGATGTACTGATATAAATCAGTTTTTAACCGAAGTTTTGCAAAAGTATAGTATTAGGGGATACAGTAGGTTTTTTTATTGTAAGCTGCCTATATTACTGCCCTACTGTAAATACAAGATACAACCAATCTAACTATGTCTCAAACCGTCCAGGCTTTTTTAGCATTGTTACCTATTCTGGTAGCAGCTGTACTTCTTGTCATGTGGCGATGGCCCGCCCAGAAAACGATGCCGTTGGTACTGATCCTAACTGCGATTATTGCCTTTTTCGGGTGGAAGATGTCGGTACTCGATATAGCAGCATCCGCCATTCAGGGGTTATTCATAACCTTTGATATTCTCTACATCATTTTCGGAGCCATTCTGCTGCTCAACACTCTAAAGTATTCAGGAGCAATCACAGTGATTCGGAATGGTTTTTTAAACATTAGTCCTGACCGTCGGGTGCAAGTGGTGATTATTGTCTGGCTGTTTGGAGCTTTCATTGAAGGGGCGGCAGGCTTTGGTACTCCAGCAGCTATTACAGCCCCTTTGTTACTGGCACTCGGTTTTCCGGCGCTGGGAGCAGTGATGCTAGGCATGATGGTACAAAGCACTCCGGTAACATTTGGAGCCGTAGGAACTCCCATTCTGGTGGGAGTAACTGGCGGTTTAGCAGGGTCGCAAGTAGAGGCGCAGTTAGCTGATCTGGGTATCACATTTTCGGAGTATATTCAGTTGGTTACGGTGCGAGCGGCAGTGTTACACGCATTAGTGGGTACCGTGATGCCACTGTTTATGTGTACCATGATGACTCGCTTTTTTGGCGAGAATAAATCTTGGAAAGAGGGTTTCGCAATCTTTCCTTTTGCTTTGTTTGGCGGTTTGGCATTTACCGTACCTTATCTTTTGACTGGTGTTTTACTAGGCCCTGAGTTTCCTTCACTATTAGGTGCTCTCATCGGTTTAGCCATAGTAACTTTTGCTGCCCGACGGGGCTTTCTGGCTCCCAAAGAGATTTGGGATTTTCCTCATGAAGCCGAATGGCCAAAGCACTGGATGGGCAAGTTGAAAATCCGGGTGGAAGATCTAAAAGAGGGAAAAATGAGTTTAGCCAAAGCTTGGTTACCCTATTTACTGGTCGCGGCTCTGTTGGTACTGTCACGTTTGCCTCAGCTTCCGGTCAAGGGATGGTTAACATCAGTAAAAATTCCGTGGAATGAAATTCTGGGGAGTAGTATCAGTGCCAGTAGCACTCCGCTATATCTGCCAGGCACCATTTTAATTGTAGTAGTAGTAATTACTTATTTCTTGCACCAAATGCGGGGACGTGCTTTTCGGGCAGCCGTAACCGAATCAGGTCAACTTATTCTCGGTGCCGGGTTTGTACTGATTTTTACTATACCAATGGTGCGGGTGTACATTAATAGTGGAATTAATGAGTCGGAGATGATGAGTATGCCCATTGCGATGGCGGAATGGGTAGCGCAAAATGTGGGAGAAGTGTGGCCGCTATTTGCTCCCTCAATCGGGGCACTGGGAGCCTTTATTGCTGGGAGTAATACCGTCAGTAATTTGATGTTCAGTTTGTTTCAGTTTGGTGTGGCTACTAGTCTAGCACTGCCCTCGACCTTGATTGTGGCATTGCAGGCTGTTGGAGCTGCTGCCGGTAACATGATTGCTATTCACAACGTAGTAGCGGCTTCGGCTACGGTCGGGCTTCTGGGGCAGGAAGGGAACGTACTGCGGAAAACGGTTTTTCCTACTATGTACTACGTGGCTTTAGTGGGACTGCTCGGTTGGTTAGCTGTACAATTTCTATGATGAACTGTATTCAAACTTTTCTAACTTAGTAGCTATCCTAATAATTATCCACCACCTCTTTTTAACTGTCAATTTTCAATCTCCATGCATGACTATCCTGAACTAAATACCAGTCAACGAATACTGATGGGGCCGGGGCCCAGCGATGCCCACCCTCGTGTACTTAAAGCAATGTCTACTCCTCTGATCGGTCACCTTGATCCTGAATTCCTGACTGTAATGGATGAGATCAAAACTATGACCCAGGCTACTTTTCAAACTCAGAATAATCTCACCTTTACAGTTTCTGCTCCGGGCAGTGCCGGCATGGAAACCTGTCTAGTGAATTTATTGGAACCGGGCGACGAGGCTCTGATCTGTGTACACGGCGTGTTTGGTAATCGTATGGCCGATATTGTAGAGCGTTGCGGGGCTAAACTAATTCGGGTAGATGCTCCCTGGGGGCAGCCCATTGACCCGCAGCAAGTAAAAGAAGCACTAAAAACCTGTCAGCCCAAGTTGGTAGCCATCGTACATGCTGAAACCTCTACTGGGGTACTTCAACCATTAGAGGAAATTAGCCAAATGACTCATGCCGCTGGAGCATTGTTCGTAGTGGATGCCGTTACCTCCTACTGCGGTACTCAACTGAAAGTAGATGACTGGGGTATTGATGCCATTTACTCGGGTTCTCAGAAGTGCTTAAGTGCGCCTCCTGGTTTATCACCAGTTTCTTTTAGTGATCGGGCCATAGCTGCTTTAGATAATCGGAAGACTAAAGTGCAAAGCTGGTTCTTAGACTTGACGATGGTGAAGAATTACTGGCAGGGAGCCAAGCGGGCCTACCACCATACAGCCCCAGTCTCCGCTATGTTCGCCCTGCGGGAAGCTTATCGATTAGTATTAGAAGAAGGTTTAGAACAACGCTTTGCGCGTCACCGCCGAAACCATCTGCTACTACGGGACGGCTTGGAAGAGCTAGGCTTCACTTTTCTGGTGGATGAATCTTACCGACTACCAATGCTTAATGCAGTGAAGCTACCTGAAGGAGTAGACGATACATTAACCCGCAAACGGTTGCTCGATGACTATAATATTGAAGTAGGTGGTGGTTTAGGAGATTTTGCTGGTAAGATTTGGCGTATCGGGCTGATGGGCAATAGCTCTACGCCCAATCACGTCAATATGCTACTGGGAGCCTTGAAAGAAATTATCCAATGACCGAAACTGCTACAAACAACGACCTAATCACTACGCTTCAGACTGAAATCCAGGGTGATGTACTTACCGATGAGTACAGCATGGGGCTTTACGCTACTGATGCCAGTGTATACCAGATTCTCCCGCAAGTAGTGGTACTGCCCAAAAATGCTGAGGACGTAAAGGTAGCACTGCGAGAAGCTCAAAGGCACCGCATTACAATTCTACCTCGGGGTGGTGGCACTAGCCTGGCGGGACAAACCACTGGAAATTCGCTGGTGCTGGATTTTTCTAAGTATATGAACCAGGTTTTGGAAGTGAATGAAGAAGAGCAGTGGGTGAGAGTGCAACCGGGGTTAGTACGAGATGTGCTGAACGAACATCTAAAATCTTATCGATTGCACTTTGCCCCCGATCCGGCTACCTCCAGCCGAGCTAATGTAGGTGGTATGGTGGGTAATAATTCATCTGGCACAAAAAGTATTCTCTACGGAAAAACGGTCGATCACGTGTTAGAAGCCCAGGTACTTTTAGCCGATGGAACGGAGCTTTGCTTAAAGGAGCTAAATCCTGAAGAATATCAAAAGAAAATAACCCAAGAAGATCGTGAAGGAGAGGTTTATCAACGATTTCAAAAAATAGTTGAGAACAATGAGGGGGAAGTGGAGCAGCGTTTTCCCAAAGTGATGCGACGGGTAGGAGGATATAATCTGGACGAATTTACCAATACCGATCACTGGAACCTGAGTAAGCTAGTTTGCGGAAGTGAAGGAACACTGGCCACCACTTTAGAACTTAAACTCAATCTAGAGCCGCTTCCCACTTTCAAATCAGTGTGTGTGGTACACTTTGCCAAGGTGCTGGAAGCTATTCAGGCGGTAGAACCAATGCTACAGTACAATCCGGCGGCGGTAGAAATACTGGATAGTACTGTGGTGGAGCTAAGTCGGAGCAACCTCACCACTCAACGAAGCTGTCATTTCATCGAGGGCCATCCAGCGGCTATTTTGATTGTAGAGTTTTACAGCGAGGATGCCCAGGAAGTGCTGGAGCGACCGCAGTGTATGATTGAAGAACTGAAACAACTCGGCATTGGCTACGCCTATCCGCTGTTTCCCGAAGGCAAAGATTACGATGATGTTTGGCTGATCCGCAAGAAAGGTCTAGGGTTGATGCTGGGTATCAAAGGCAATAAAAAGCCACTTCCGTTTATCGAAGATGCCGGGATTCCCACCCCGGTGTTGCCGGAGTATATTGATCGAGTACTGAAAATTTGCAAAAAACACCAGACCGATGTAGCGATGTACGCCCACGCCAGCGTTGGGGTTATCCATGTGCGGCCCATCTTGGATTTACGGTTGAAGGGGGATATTGAGCGTTTTCAAAGAATTGCTGACGAAACTTTTTCGCTAGTGCAGCACTATGGCGGCTCTTGGAGCGGTGAACACGGTGATGGTTTAGTCCGCTCGGCCTACAACGAAAAGTTTTTCGGACCACAACTCTACCAAGCCTTCCGGGAGATAAAACAGTTGTTTGACCCTGAGAATCGAATGAATCCGGGGAAGATTGTGGACGCTCAGCCCATTACCGAAAATTTGCGTTACGGAGCCAATTATCACGATAAGTCTTTTCCAACCGAATACCAATACCGCGAAGATCAAAGTTTTGAGAACGCGGTGCATATGTGTACTGGAGTAGGGGAGTGTCGCAAAATTTTGGGTGGAACCATGTGTCCCAGCTTCAAGGCTACTCGCGACGAAGAGCACTCTACCCGAGGACGAGCCAATGCACTTCGCTTGGCAATGTCAGGACAATTAAATGGCGGCGGGATCACCAGCCATCGGTTACGGGAAGTACTTGATCTATGCCTTTCCTGCAAAGCCTGCAAATCAGAATGTCCCAGCAACGTGGATATGGCTAAGCTGAAAAGTGAGGTCAGCCAGCAGTACTACGACAAGCACGGAGTTTCCCTTCGGGACAAAATGATTCGTAACTCATCGGATGTAGCTAAACGTTTTAGCGGAAAGACGGCAGGTTTGGTAAATAAGGTGCAGCGGAGTTCGGTATTCCGCGCGGGACTGGAGAAAGTTGCGGGATTTGATCGCCGAAGAGTACTGCCGGAGCTGGCTTCCGAAACCTTTTCTCAATGGTTTGCTAAAAACGCTGAGCCTCCTAAGACCGATGCGTCCAAAGTGGCTCTATTTGCGGATACCTACCTCAATTATCACGAACCGCAGGTGGGCATTGCCGCTTATCAGCTTCTGTCTGCTTGTGGCTACGAAGTACTGCTGGCCGAAGCAGGTTGCTGTCAACGTCCCAAAATATCTCACGGTTTTTTGCACGAAGCCAAACAGCAAGGAGGTAAAACTGCCAAGAATCTGGATACCTATCTAGCCAACGACATTCCGGTAGTAGTTTGCGAACCAAGTTGTGCCTCTGCGCTAAATGATGACCTGCCCGACTTGATCGAAGATGAAGTTTTAGCTAAACGATTGCAAAATGGAGTGCAGATGATCGATCAGTTTCTGTACCGAGAACAAGCAGCCGGAAAAATTAAGGTTGAGTTTGCTGCTTCCTCCTCCGAGTTGCTTATCCACGGTCACTGCCATCAAAAAGCCCTATACGGCACTCAAGCCATGAAAAATCTGCTAGAAACTGTACCCGATTTGCAGGTGAGCGAGGTAGATTCCGGCTGCTGTGGTATGGCGGGTTCCTTCGGCTACGAAAAGGAGCACTACGAGCTTTCCGAGAAAATCGGCTCATCAGTATTATTTCCTGCCGTTAAGAATGCTAATAAAGGCACTCAAATTATCGCTTGCGGCTTTAGCTGCCGTCATCAGCTAGAACACTTTGCTGGTAAAAAAGCTAAGCATTGGGTAGAGACGATTCAGGTGAAGAAAAACAGTGAATAACTTAACAAAAAAGCGTTCGTATCAGGGTAATTCTTAATTTTGTCGCTAAACTTTTAAGAATGGGTATACGATCTGTTTTAAGTAAACCACTAGCAAGCTGGGTTGCTCGGCAGCAGAAGCAGTGGAGTCAGGAACCAGAAAAATCGCAGGATGAGGTATTAAAAGACCTATTAGCAGGAGTAAAGAGTACGCTTTTCGGAAAAGACCACCATCTACAAGACGTAAACTCTTACGAAGAATTTAGGCAAGCGGTACCTATTCGAGATTATGAGGATTTGAAGCCCTACGTGAACCGGATTATCGGCGGAAAATCAGATGTGCTGTGGCCGGGCAAACCGGCATATTTCGCTAAAACATCGGGTACTACCTCTGGGGCGAAGTACATTCCTATCACCAAAGAATCTATTCCAAATCATATTAATTCGGCTCGCAATGCCCTGCTAAGTTACGTACACGATACAGGTAATTCGGCTTTTCTGGATGGGAAATTGATCTTCTTATCGGGTAGTCCGACGTTGGAAGAAAAGGGCGGGATTCCGTTGGGACGTTTATCCGGTTTAGTAAATCACCATGTGCCTCAGTATTTGCGAACGAACCAAATGCCTTCCTATGAAACCAACTGTATTGAAGATTGGGAAACCAAATTGGGACGCATTGTGGACGAAACCATTAATCAGAATATGACGCTGATTTCGGGTATTCCGCCTTGGGTACAAATGTACTTCGACTGGCTGATTGAGAGAACTGGTAAACCGATTAAAGATATTTTCCCCAACTTTTCAGTCTTCGTGCACGGCGGAGTGAATTATACACCCTACCGCCAGAAAATGCTGGAGTCCATTGGCAAGCCCATCGATAGTATTGAGACCTATCCCGCTTCTGAAGGCTTTATCGCTTATCAGGATTCCCAATCGGCAGAGGGATTGCTTATGCTGCTGAACAGTGGGATATTCTTTGAGTTTATTCCTACTGATGAGTTTTTTGATGAAAATCCAACCCGACTATCCATTCATGATGTAGAAGTGGGTAAAAACTACGCGTTGATCATCAACAGCAACGCTGGCCTGTGGGGCTACTCTATTGGCGATACCGTAAAATTCGTTTCCAAGTATCCGCATCGCTTGATCGTATCCGGTCGGATCAAGCACTTTATTTCCGCCTTTGGCGAGCACGTGATTGGCGAAGAAGTAGAAAAAGCTATGAACCACGCTCTCGCTCAGTTCCCCGAAGCGGAAGTAGTGGAGTTTACGGTAGCTCCCCAGGTGAACCCTTCTGAGGGGCTACCACTACACGAATGGTACGTAGAGTTTACCCAGCCTCCGGCTGATATCTCCGCATTTTCCCAGATTATTGACCAACAATTACAGCGACTAAACCCTTATTATGATGACCTGATTACGGGGAGTATTCTTCGTCCGTTAGAAATCAGGTCGTTGCAAAAAGATGGGTTTCGGCAGTATATGAAGAGTCAAGGTAAGTTAGGCGGGCAAAACAAAGTGCCCCGTTTGTCAAATGATCGTATATTAGCCGACGGATTACAAGCCTTCGTTAGCTAGCCGCGACGAAATTTATGGAACAACGCCCTGAAAAAAGACACATCGCCATTCTTGGCTCTACCGGCTCTATTGGTACGCAAGCCCTAGAAGTTATTGAGCAGCATTCTGAACGTTTTGAGGTAGAAGTGCTGACGGCTCATCGTAATGCGGATTTGCTTATTCAACAGAGTCTGAAATTTAAACCCAATACGGTAGTAATCGTAGATGAAGAGCAGTACGAGAAAGTACATCAAGCTCTTGATCCTCAAGATATTAAAGTATACGCCGGAGCGAAATCCCTGGCCTCAGTAGTCACCATGGAAGCTATTGATCTGGTGCTCACTGCTACGGTAGGCTACGCTGGGTTGCTACCGACTATTGAAGCGATAAAGGCGAATAAGCATATTGCCCTAGCGAATAAGGAAACGTTGGTGGTAGCGGGTGAACTGATTACCAAACTGGCTCAAGAAAATGGAGTAAATCTGTATCCGGTAGATTCAGAGCATTCGGCCATTTTTCAGTGTTTAGTAGGAGAGTTTCACAACCCGATTGAGAAAATTATTTTGACCGCTTCGGGTGGGCCATTCCGGGGAAAAACTCGAGAGGAACTGGCTCAAGTAACCAAAGCTCAGGCACTGAAGCATCCCAACTGGGATATGGGTGCAAAAGTTACCATCGATTCAGCTTCGCTAATGAACAAGGGGTTGGAGGTAATGGAAGCCAAGTGGTTGTTTGGGCTTAAACCCGAGCAAATTGAGGTAATTGTTCATCCCCAATCCATTATTCACTCACTAGTACAGTTTCAGGATAGCTCGATGAAAGCCCAAATGGGATTACCCGATATGCGGGTACCCATTCAGTTTGCGCTAGGGTATCCTGAACGTCTGCCCTCGGACTTCCCCCGATTTAATTTTCTGGACTATCCTCAGCTTACTTTTGAGCAACCGGATACTGATACATTTCGCAATTTAGCGTTGTCATACGAAGCTATGCAGCGGGGCGGAAATTCACCTTGTGTGTTAAATGCGGCGAATGAAATTGCGGTTTCCGAATTTTTGCAAGACAAACTTGGTTTCTTGAATATGTCTGATGTAGTGGAGGCTTGTTTAGAGAAAATACCGTTTATAAAATACCCTACTTACGAAGACTACGTTAAGACTGACGAAGAAACACGAATTAAAGCATTAGAATTAATAAAATAGGTAATGGAAATAGTAATTATGGTAGCCCAGTTGCTACTGGGTTTATCAATTTTGGTGGGATTACACGAACTAGGGCACTTGCTGACGGCCAAGATGTTTGGAATGCGGGTAGAGCAGTACTACATCGGATTCCCCCCCAAAATCTTTGGGTTTCGCTACGGTGAGACTGAGTATAATCTGGGAGCAGTTCCATTAGGTGGCTTTGTGAAAATTACCGGAATGATTGACGAATCGCTGGATACCAAAAACCTGGGCGAAGAACCAGAACCTTGGGAATTTCGGGCAAAACCCGCTTGGCAACGTCTGATTGTGATGATGGGGGGTATTATCGTCAATGTTGTCACCGGAATTATCATCTTTATTCTACTGACCTACCAGTTTGGCGATACCTACATTCCCCGGGAGGAAGTATTGAAAAACGGCATTGTTGCCTATAGCTTAGGTGAGGAAATTGGTCTGAAAACTGGGGATAAAATCTTGAAAGTAAACGGAGAGGAATACGTAAAATTCACCGACCTGGTGAGCGCTAAAGTGCTTTTAGCCGATGATGCTTATTACACCGTTGAGCGGGGTGGTCAAACTATAGACGTACCAATACCCGTAGGCTTTTTAGATAAGTTTTCTGACAAAGATGCCGCCCGGAATTTTATTCAAATAAGAATGCCCTTTGAAGTAGGCGAGGTAGTCGAAGGTAGCAATGCTGAGAAAGCTGGTTTGCGAGAAGGCGATCAGGTACTGGCTGTAGCCGATGAACCCGTTGCCTTTTTTGATGAAATTCAAACCATACTTTCAGAAAAGAAAGGGGAGACAGTAGCTCTTAAAGTACTTCGCCCAGATGAGAGCAGTACGGAAAACCCAATGAGTGAACCCATCACTTTGCAAACGGAGGTAACCGAAGACGGAACAATTGGCTTTCGTCCTTTACCTCAGCTAGAGCAAGGTCGCACCGAGTACACATTAGCTGAATCTATTCCTCAAGGAACGTTTGATGCGTTTAATGTCATTTGGGTAAATGCCCTGGCGATCGGCAAAATCTTTAAGGGGGAAGTTTCTGCTTCTAAGTCATTAAGTGGACCGATAGCTATTGCCAAATTTTTTGGCGGAACCTGGGATTGGGAACACTTCTGGCGTATCACCGGACTACTATCCATGGTGCTTGCTTTTATGAACTTTTTACCAATCCCAGCCTTAGATGGTGGACACGTAGCTTTTCTGAGTTACGAGATCATCTCGGGTCGTAAGCCATCGGATAAATTCCTGGAAGGAGCGCAGAAAGTGGGCATGGTCTTGCTACTATCGCTTATGACGTTTGCCATCTTCAACGATATTTTCAAGGAGCTTTTCTAGTGACTAAGCTTCTTTTTGGCTTTGTGTTAGCCTTGAGGAAGTAGAGTAGGGCGGGTTTGTTGTATTTATAAAATGCCTTAGTAGCCTCGATATGTAATGACATTGTACCTAGAATTGGCAAGGTTGCAAGTGAATGACTCTTCCTTATCCTTGAGCAATAAATTGTTGCGGCTACTTATTCTTTTCCAGTAATCTCTTTACCAATTCGTTTGTACTCAGCTTTTGTGTTTTGAGACATACCTCTGGCACCAGTAGATTCAGGAATATCAAAACCATTGGGCCAGAAGTATCCTAAAATACCAACTACATCCTCATCACTTTTAGCCAATTCATAGTAATTGTTGGCAACAGCGGCCATCTCTTCCATTTCAATATTTCCAAAATCTCTATGTGCCCAATCAATGTAATGGCTATCCATAATTACCATGATTTTCTGCGAAGCGCTAGAACGTTTAGACTTTAGTATTTGCCATTCCTGCTGGAAAACAGTACTAGTATTTGGATTCTTAATGAAGTAGTGGTCAAAGCCAACCCAATCTACACTCGTTGGTATCTGAAGGTCATTCAATGCTGGATATGCCTCAATAATCATTACCGGAATGGTTGGAAAATCTTCTTTTATAAGATTAGTCACAGCATTCAACTCCTCGAAGGTAATTCCATTCCAGGTGGGTTCCTCACCTACGTAGAATGTTCCAATCTGACTACTGTTTAAAACGGATTGATTGATAGCAGTGAATTCATCCCACCGACTTTCGTAGTTAGGTCGTAAATCATAGTTTGCTCCTGAAGGGCCGTTAGCGTCAACGTATTCAAAGAATAGCTCATTCAAATGTATAACCGCGCGTAGTTCAAGGTTGCTAAAAGACGCTACTCGTTCAGTAATGTCATCGGATGGATTGACGACTAATAAATCTGCTAGATTACTAAAACCACTGACTTCATCAGCGTAATTAGACTTAGCTTCAGTATCGGTGGGGTCATCCCAATAGGTGTCAATCAAAGTAAATCCGAAGTACTCAACATGCGAGGCCGTGTCAGTTATTGGCTCACTATTCTCATCTTCTCCACAAGAGATAAGCACTAGGATTAATAAATAATTTATTGCACTTCTCATTTTCTAAATGGTTATGACGACCTGTAAAAAGCAGTAGTGGGTTAAAACACGATATGCTATTTCATAGTATTTTTATTCTACAATTATATATTAGTGAAAGTTAGTGTGCCTGATTTCAGCATTGTGTATACAGTCATTAGATGAAAGATAGCTATCAATAAGTTGCTTATCACAATCGGGTTTTTAATAGTTTTCACGGTTATAGGGCTCAAAAATTTATATACTATTTGCATAAAGAGCAGCGCAAAAGTTAATACTGGTTGATGAAAGAAAAGTAAGATTACTGAAGCGAGTAAGATAGTAATATACATAGCAAGTAATATGCCTCTGGCAGGTGTAAAACTTCCTGCTGATTTTTGGACTTTTTCAAAATCAGCAATAAGAGCAATACACACAGGTATAAGCACTACTATATTAATAATTAAGGATGCCGTGATCATGTCTCTAATCAATTAATTCAATAGAAACGGTAATTTAAAACTGCTTATTCCTCTTCGAGAAGTATTTCTAGTATTTAATAAGGTTATTATAATATCGCACAACAGCTGTGTAAAAGAGATCAGTCTCCGTTATTTTTTCTGTACTATTTTATATATCGACCAGTATAACGCTTGGAAAAAACATTGAATGATCGAGTTAAACATTAAATCAACCTTGATATCTATACTACTACTCCTTCACAATGTTAAACTCTACCCGGCGGTTGAGCTTTTTGTCCTCGTCGGTGAGTTCTTCTACAATGGGGCGGGAGCTACCATAGCCGATGGCCTCGATACGGGTTTCTTCAATACTGCCAAAGTGAACGAGGTATTCTTTAATAGCGTCGGCTCGATCTTGCGAGAGTTTAAGATTGGCATCGGCGTTGCCATCGGAGTCAGTGTGGCCTTCAATACGGAGTTTGACGTAAGGATTATCCAGCAGAAAATTAGCAACCTTGTTTAAGTCACCGTACATCTCAGTTTTGAGTTCGGCTTTACCGTTGTCAAAGACTAGGTTCTCAAATTTCAGTCGGCTGGAGATGGAACGGGTCTCTAAATTAAATTCCTGGTCACCTGACAAGAAAAATATTTCTTCCAGCCGGAAAAAGTGTTCGCCCTGAATAATTAGTAGGTAGTTGTTATTATTAATCAGGTCGAAGGAGAAGCTACCGTCTTTCTTTAAAAACTTAGGAGCTACTTCTACACCGTTATCCAGGTCAATCACCGAGACAATCCCTTCAGAAAATGGATCACCAGTTTCAGCATCCATCAGTGTACCTTTCAGATTAACAGTAGCCGTAGGCTGGGCTTCCATCGGTAGAGGAAATGAGTAAAGGTCAAGATTCCCCATATTGTTTTCTACCGATCGGGCGTAGTAGAGATTCTGAGAGGTAGCATCAATAGTAAAGTAAAACTCACTGCCTTTGCCGTTTACTAGCGGGCCAATATTCTTCGGTTCGTCCCATAGCCTACTTTTCCGGTACGATTTGTAAATATCGTACTCCCCAAAGTTAAGAAGATGCCCGTTCGAGCTAAAGTATAAGATTTGGTATTTCGGATGGAAAAATGGACTTACCTCACTACCGCGGGTGTTGATCGTCGGACCAATATTCCGGGGGGCTACCCACTTATCTTCACTGTCTTTAAACGTGTAGTAGATGTCTGACAACCCGAATCCCCCCAAACGATCAGAAGAAAAGTAGAGCGTGTCACCTCCAGGTGAAAGGGATGGGTGAGAATCCCAGTACTGGCTATTGATAGAAGCTCCCAGGTTCGTGGGGTTACCCCAAACTCCTTCGCTATCACGATAAGCTACGTATAAATCACAGCTCCCGAAGCCATCGGGAGCTAGACAGCGAGAGAAGAACAGCGTGTTCCCGTCCGGACTCAGGCAAGCCGAACCTTCGTTGTACGGGGAATTAATATTCTCCAGCGGAACAGCATCCATCCAGTAGCCATTTTCATTACGGCTAAGCATCAGGTCTTCATTATCGTAGGTTTTAAAGCCCCGCTCTAGCTTATTCCGCTTAGAGGTAAATAGCATTACATCGTTACTAGCACTAAGTGAAGGACCATAGTCGCCCGATGAAGAGTTAATGCCCTCTCCCATATTCAGGTATACCCCTCGGGGCGGGCGTAAGGTGTCAATCTCCTTTCGGTATTCTACCAGCTCATAGTAGTATTCCAGAGGAACATAGTCTTCTTTTTTCTCTTGCTGATATTGTTCCAGGTTTTTGCGCGCCATCTTGGCGGTCATCCCATCGGTGTAATGTTTCAGTACCAGTTTATAAAGGTTGATGGTGGCTAGCGTATCGCCCTGGGCTTCTTCCAGTTTGGCCAATTGCCATACTAACGGATTATCTTTAAAGAAATTCTTGACCCCAAAATTTCGGACGTATTGGTACAGCTCAGGATACCACTTAGCGGTATCTTGCTGAGTGGCTGCCTTATTAATTGCCTGAAGTTTTCGAGAATTCTGGTAATACGGAACTTTATGTAAGTTCGGGAAAGAAAATAAATCCTGTATTTTAGCTGGGACTGCATTTTTGGCAGTATCTTGCAGAGTAAACGGGCTTTGAGCCGGTTTAATTTGGGCAAGGCTTACCGTGCAGGTAAATACCGCGCTGAAAAGCAGTAGTAATCGTCGCATTGGTGTGATAATCCACTATAAATCAGCAACTAACGTGCAAAATGCGGGAGAGTGTAAGGTTTAGCGTAAGTTTAGCCTAAAACTAAAGTAGAAATAGTCAGTTTTTACTTTTCGTCTACTATTATCATCAGGCTGGCATAGGGATTGACATAGTAGTGTACCAAAGTGATTTTTGAGAAAGTAATATAATACTGTCAGCTTGACAGGAAAACCGAGTGTATGAATATAAATTCAGCGTTTGATCCATTTTTTGCTCAAGATTTTGATGAAGAAACCGATGATCTTATTCAGCTAGTAACTGCGGAAGAGGAAGAGGATGACGAGGTAATTGAGTTTCCCGAGGAGCTATCCGTTTTACCAATTCGCAATACTGTACTATTTCCGGGAGTGGTAATTCCGATCACGGTTGGACGGAAGAAGTCGATTAAGTTAGTGAAGCAGGCTTATAACAAAGGCAGTCGCCTTATTGGGGTGATTGCTCAAAAAGATAATCAGGCTGAAGACCCCGATACCACTGAAGTATACGAAGTAGGCACCGTAGCGAAAATTATTAAAGTACTGGTGTTGCCCGATGGTAACACTACCATTATTATTCAGGGAAAGAAGCGCTTTAAGGTAAGTTCTTTCGTACAGGATGAGCCGTACATGATAGCTCAGGTAAAGTATCTGGAAGAGAAGTTTCCCTCGCCCAAGAGAAAAGAACTAGTTGCCCTGGTGCAATCGTTGAAAGAAGCTGCTGCCAAAATTCTTCGACTAAACCCCGAAATTCCTCAGGAAGCCCAGCAAGCGCTGGACAATATTGATAGCCCCAGTTTTCTAACCCACTTCCTTTCTTCCAATATCAATGTAGAAGTGAAGGATAAGCAGAAACTGCTGGAGATTAATAATGGTATGCAGCGGGCTAAGCTACTGCTGGAGTATATGCTCAAGGATATTCAACTACTGGAAATCCGGCACGAAATCCACAGCAAAGTACATTCAGATATTGACCAGCAGCAGCGCGATTACTTCTTGCGGCAGCAAATGAAAGTGCTACAAGACGAGTTGGGTGACGGGGGGCTAGACCAGGAAGTGGAGAAAATGCGGATGCGAGGCGAGAAGAAAAAGTGGCCCGAAACGGTATCTGAGCATTTTAACAAGGAGCTCGAGAAACTTTCCAGAATGAATCCGGCTGCTGCCGAGTATCCGCTAACCTACAATTATGTAGAGCTACTGCTTGACTTACCTTGGCAAGATTATACTAAGGATAATTTTGACTTGAAACACGCTCAGCGTATTCTCGACCGTGATCATTACGGGCTTGATAAGGTAAAAGACCGGATTATTGAGTACTTGGCAGTGCTCAAGCTGAAAAATGATATGAAGGGGCCTATTCTTTGCTTATACGGCCCTCCTGGTGTTGGTAAAACTTCTTTAGGAAAATCTATCGCTTCATCTCTCAACCGGAAGTACGCCCGGATGTCGTTAGGAGGAGTGAGCGATGAAGCAGAGATTCGTGGTCATCGTAAGACCTACATTGGGGCAATGCCCGGTAAGATTATTCAGAATATCAAAAAGGCTAAGTCGGCTAACCCGGTCTTCATCCTGGATGAAATTGACAAAGTGCGTTCTGATTTTCGGGGTGATCCATCTTCGGCTCTGCTAGAAGTGCTTGATCCTGAGCAGAATAGTACTTTTCTGGATAATTACCTGGAAGTTGATTACAACCTTTCAAACGTGCTGTTCATCGCCACGGCAAACTCACTAGATACCATTCATCCTGCTCTGCGCGACCGGATGGAAATCATTGATATTTCTGGTTATACGCAAGAGGAAAAAGTAGAGATCGCTAAGCGTCACCTGATACCAAAGCAACGCAAAGAACACGGTCTGACGGGAAAAGACATTTCCTTTGATAAAAAAGCGATTGTCCGGATAGTGGAAGATTATACTCGCGAATCGGGGGTGCGGAACTTGGAACGTAAACTGGCTACAGTTATCCGAAGTGTGGCTAAATCGGTAGCCATGGAAGAAGAATATTCTAAGAAAATTACCGAAGCGGAAGTGCGACGGGTTCTGGGAGCCCCTACGTTTGACAAAGAAAATTATCAAGACAACGAAACTCCGGGCGTAGTAACCGGATTGGCCTGGACCCAGGTAGGAGGAGAAATTCTGTTTATTGAAAGTAGCCTGAGCCGGGGAAAAGGAAAATTAACGCTATCAGGACAATTGGGCGATGTGATGAAGGAGTCGGCCATGACAGCACTTTCGTATCTAAAGTCCAAAGCCGATCGGCTAGGTATTCACTATAAAGTTTTTGAGAACTACGATTTACATGTACACGTTCCGGCTGGTGCGGTCCCCAAAGATGGGCCATCGGCAGGGATTACGATGCTTACCGCGATAGCTTCGGTTTACACCCAGCGCAAAGTAAAAGCTAAAGTGGCGATGACTGGAGAAATCACGTTGCGAGGTAAGGTGATGCCCGTGGGAGGAATCAAAGAGAAAATTCTAGCGGCACGTCGCGCTGGAATCAAGGAAATTATTCTCTGTGAAAAGAATCGTAAAGATATTGAGGAGATTGACGAACGCTACGTAAAAGGCTTAAAAGTACACTTTGTAAATACTGTGAGCGAGGTGCTGGATCTGGCACTGCTGAAAACGAAAGTGAAAGAACCATTGGAGTTGGTGGCAGATTAGTCACTATACTTATTCCAACGGATACATTTGGTACCTCTAACGATACCATCATTAGGTCAGAAACAGGGTTAGGATTATTAACTCGATACTCTAGAACTGCTAATGAACGGTGCTGGGCAGTATAAATAACTGGTAAGCCGACTGAATTCCACCTTCCACCAAACAAAGCTGCCCCATAACCATCGAGCTGACTGGCGTAGGGGCGACGGACGAGTCGATAAACCAGCATTAGGAGTATACTCCGTGCTCAATGCGTCCCAAAATAGTCATCACCCACTGAATGCCAACGGGAGTATCCAGTAGGCTAATTGGTTGAACACTACCCAGTGCAGTGACGGGTGTTCTTAGCCATTGGTTAGCGAGGGCATCATCGCCTAGCACTTCTACCGCTCTGCGGTACAAGCGGGCTAATTCTAACAGCTGACCGGAAGCCGCCGCAGGCAGCAGATCACTGCCTTTCATCCGTTGGATGGTACGTGGGGTGAGGTGTAGCAAATCAGCTAGTTCTTTCTGTGACAATTGCATTCGAGCCTGCACTTCCTGCATAAACTGCTTACTTACGCCCTCCCGCGCTAGTTTTATCCAGTCAATAGATTGTTTTTCAGAAGTTTCTAATACTTGAGCAGCTTGCATATTATAAAAACTTTTGTCGTTATAATATACGAAAATTGTCGTTCCTGAGTTAGAAAATTCTCTATCATTATTATGACCTTCTGAAAAATTAGCCTAAATGAGGAAAAATCCACCATTTTAGCTAGTAGAGATATAGCAGTATGAAGATGATGTTACAAAGCTGTTTTATCAAAAATGCCTAATATTATAAGTTAGCTATCTAACGGAGTAAATCTTGCGAAAGAAAACGTTAGGGGATGAGTTTTACTGAATATGTATTCATTTATACTGAACCATGAGACCAAAGGATGAACAAAAAATAGAGGCGATTTTTGCTGCGGTCATCAAACTTACCGGTTCGGGCGGAATAGCTGGTTTGAAGATGACCGATATTGCTCGTGAGGCAGGAGTAGCCGATGGTACTTTGTATACCTACTTTCGTAGCAAGGAAGAGCTGCTAAATTCAGTGTATTACCAACTGAAACAGAAGGGAGCCCTTGCCATTGTAGACGGAATCGATCACTTGCCAGTGAAAGTACAATTGTACAAAATGTGGAAAAACTCGCTAAAATATCAGGTGAATGAACCCGCAAAAACCATTTTTCTCGAACATTTTAAGGTATCGCCTTTTATCTCAGAGGATAATAAGAAATTAAGTCAGCAGTTGGGGCAGTACCTAGAAAAACTGTTAGAACGAGGTAAGGAGGAGATGATTATTAAACCATTGAGTAATGAACTACTAATCTCATTATTAACCGGATTCTTAAAGGACTACGCTCACTACTTGGTCAATCATGATCTGGAAGTTACCGAGAACAAAGCGGAGGAGTCTTTTTCGCTGAGCTGGGACGCTATTAAAGCCTAGAAAAAATTTTTATTGAATAAATGAATACTTATTCATTTATATCCGTAAGAGACGAGTAGTGTAACTAAAATTATTTTTACCTAACCACATTAAAATCATGAAAACGATTCTTATCACCGGAGCTAGTTCGGGTATTGGTAAAGCAACCGCTCAAGTTTTTCACCAAAAAGGGTGGGGGGTAGCCGCTACCATGCGCACTCCCGAAAAAGAGCAAGATTTAAAACCCGACGATCGCTTGCTGCTTGTAAAACTAGATGTTGCAGATAAAGAGACAATTACAAACGCCGTACAAGAAACAATTAACCACTTTGGTCAGGTTGACGTAGTACTCAACAATGCGGGTTACGGTGCCGCTGGCCCACTAGAAGCTGGGAGCGAAGAACAAATTCGTCGCCAATTTGAGGTTAATTTATTTGGGGTGATTGACGTTACTCGGGCAGTGCTACCGCATTTCCGCGAGAATAAAGCGGGTCGCTTCATTAATGTCACTTCTATTGGTGGGCTAATTACCTTACCCTTGTTCAGTCTTTATCACGCTACTAAGTGGGGAGTAGAAGGATTTACCGAAGCCTTGCAGTATGAGCTTAATCCACTGGGCATAGACCTAAAAATAGTAGAACCCGGTGGAGTGAATACGGATTTTGCCGGGAGGTCGCTGGATATGTTTGATGTATCTCAGGTGCCCGAATATGAGCCTACCGTTCAGCGGTTGTTGCAAAATTTTACGGAAGAAGCTGGGCGTACTGCCGGATATTCCTCACCCGAAGATATTGCCGAAGTAGTTTACCAAGCGGCTACCGATGAAAATGGGCAATTACGCTTCCTGGCGGGAGAAGATGCAAAACAGTTCTGGCAAGCCCGCCAAAACATGCCCTACGAAGACTTCCGAGCGATGATTAAGGAGCAAATGCTGGGTTAAGAAAAAACTGCGGTTTTTTTACCACTATTTTCTCGATAGTACTTAAGCGTCATTTTAACGTCACTGCGAGGAAGTATGACGAAGCAGTCTTCTCCCTAAAACCCTAAAGCAGGAGATTACTTCGCTCGTCCCTCGTCCATCGTAGAACGCTCGTAATGACGTCTCAGAAGAACTGACTGATACCCCGCTGTTTCAGCAACTGCTGAATATTCAGCTTCATGTCATCAATGACTGGAATATCATTCTCCCAGTCGGTAGTAATCCAGTCGAATTGGGCGGTGGCGATCATGACTTTTTGGGTAGCAGTAGTAATCCAGAGTACTTTTTCTACTCCGAATTCCAACAGCTTGCGGGTTTTGGTGTGATAGTAATTGACTGGATCAGAAGGTTACTCTAAGTTGGCTTGGTATCTACTTCAATGGCGATTAAAAATACTAATGACTTTACAATTTCGTCATTACATCGTTATTTCATATCTTAAAGAAAAGCTTTGCTATGGAAGTTCGCGAAATAACTGTTGAAGAAGCACAAGTAAAAATACCCGAATCGTTAGTTTATGAGGTATTGGATGGACAGCCGGTACCTTATCAAGGCTTTCGGGAAGTGATGGCTGGCAATAAAAAGTTAGAAGATATTATGGGTAGTAGTGGCTTACAATCGTTCGTCATAACCAATGTGTTAGTAAGGTTCTTGATGAAAAATCTGCCCGAGGAAGAGTACGATATTTTAAGTAACAAAGCCGGATTACATTTGGGTAAAAACAATAATTTGGCAACTGATATCGGTATTTATCCTATCGGTGTACTTACTCCCGATAAGCTCACTAATCAATATCTTGATATTCCCCCACAGGTAGCTATCGAGGTAGATACTAAGGTTGACTTTAGCCAATTCAATAGCCCTCAGGATTACCTTTACCAAAAAACGCAGGCATTGCTAGATTTTGGTACTGAGCGGGTTGTTTGGATATTCACAGCTAGCAAAAAGGTCATGACGGCTACCGCTCAGGAGGATTGGATTACCCACGACTGGGATAAGCCCGTTACTTTGCTTCCTAATGTCACCTGCCCGTTGGCCGAACTGTTAGCAAAACGCGGTATCAAGTGAATAGCTATCAAATTCCACACTGCTGAATATTCAAATACCCGTTTTATCGTCACTGCGACCCCGGACTTGATCCGGGGGTGGCAGTCTCCCGACAAAAAAGAAGGAGATTACTTCGCTCGTTCCTCTCGCTCGTAATGACGTGTATCTATTTCTATTAAAATGGAAAATCATCTTCGTCATCAACTTCGTAGATGGGCTCACCTTCACAGAGAATCTCAAGCTGCCTTTCACCTCGAGCTAGCAACTCATCGTAAGTGATTATTGAAATATTGTGTAGTTCAGAACTCAATTCCTGTAGAGCTTGTAATTTATCATCTTCCCAGTTACTCGATCTGCCTATGACAATAATTGCCTTAGGTTCACAGGCTACAATTTCTCTGTTATCCATAAGACCGTTTTTTGCAGCCTCACTAAAAACTTTGATATATCTTATACATTGTCCAATGGCTTTTGATACGTCACTTGAAAAATAGTAGTTCTTATGACTTTCATCATAAAGTAAAACTTTCATATCTGGACGCTTAAGCTCTACAATATCTCTAAATCCAGATAGTACGGAAGGAAGCAGTAAATCAATGCTATCACTAGGGCTAATATTTCTTATTTGATCAATTGTTAAGTAATTATTCCCAAATACCCAAGAATATTCTTCACACCATTTTTGATACACCTGTTCTCTCGATTCACCAGCTTCTAAGTAAAACCTTAACTCCTGTATAGCTTCTCTCATCTCGTTTGTTTTCATAGCTACACGAAGAGAGTTTCGTATTTCGCTTGAAACCTCTCTTGAAGATAAATACTCTACAATATCTTTCTCATTTAGAACCTTTAATAGAGTATTTGCAACTGTTTCTTTATCAAATTCTTTTAAGTTGTTCTCGCCATCAGAAGTCTTTATTACTAAATATTCCCCATCAGAACCTTGCTTAGCAATCTCTAAGTTTTCCTTTAAAAACTGATAAAGCTTTATCGTTGCAATATGATTTAGATTGATGGAACATTCTTCCTGATGTAGAGATAAACGACCGTCGCCCCTTTTTTCTTTAATGATTTTCAGGCTTAGTTCATCTTCTTTACTTGATCTTTGAATAAAGTGAGATAAAACCTTTATTCTAGTCTTAGTACTTTGGTGAATAACAATGGGATCACGATATGATGTTCGTCCTGAACTGGCCTTTTTCCTTCTGATATTGTCTACCATTTTCTTATCCTTTGCGGTGTAGTAAATTAAAAACGCCACCTAAGTTAATAAGTGGCGCTTTCTTATGTTTCTTAAGATGACTTAGCTTCCACAGGCTTCGCAGCTGTCGGGGTCATCCAGGGAACATTGCATGTCAGATTGCTTTTGGGCTTGGGGGCCACTACCGGCGTTACCTTGCAATTGTCCACCTCCGGGGGCGGGGGCTCCTACGGGAACTTCCGCTGCTTTCGGTTGGTCTTGGGTAAGTGCCGCTTTGTCAACTGTAAACTTGATAGCGTCAGTCGCCGCTTTCGTACGTAAGTAGTACATTCCGGTTTTCAGCCCTTTCTTCCACGCGTAGAAGTGCATAGACGTTAGCTTACCAAAGTTAGGATCCTGCATATGGATATTCAGGCTCTGGCTTTGGCAAATGTACGCACCACGGTCGGCGGCCATATCCAAAATAGTCTTCTGCGAAATCTCCCAGGTAGTCTTGTACAGATCTTTCAAGTTCTGAGGAATCTCATTGATATTTTGGATAGAGCCGTTTTCGGCAATCAGTCGGTTCTTCATGCCTTCGTTCCAAAGATCAAGATCTACCAGGTCACGTAGCAGGTGCTTGTTCACTACCACAAACTCGCCAGACAGTACGCGACGGGTGTAAATGTTAGAGGTGTACGGCTCGAAGCACTCATTATTACCCAGAATTTGCGAAGTGGAAGCCGTTGGCATTGGTGCCAGTAGCAGGGAGTTACGTACTCCGTTCTTTTTCACTTCTTTCTTGAGCTTACTCCAATCCCAGCGGTTGCTTTCGGGAGTTACTCCCCACATATCAAACTGGAAGATTCCCTTCGATACCGGTGAGCCTTTAAAGGTTTCGTAAGCGCCCTCTACTTTCGCCAGCTCCATAGAAGTTTCCATAGAGGCGTAGTAGATCGTCTCGAAGATGTCGCGGTTCAGTCCTTGGGCTTCATCCGACTCAAACGGCATTTTCAGCATGATAAAGGCATCCGCCAGTCCTTGAATACCAATACCGATGGGGCGGTGCCGCATGTTGGAGTTCTTGGCCTCTTTCACCGGATAGTAGTTCACATCAATCACCTTATTCAGGTTGCGGGTTACTACTTTAGTGATTTCGTACAGCTTCTGATGATCGAAGAAGTTATTACCGTTTTCATCCTGACTGATAAACTTCGGCAACGCGATAGAGGCGAGGTTACAAACCGCTACTTCATCTTTAGAAGTGTATTCAATAATCTCGGTGCAGAGGTTAGATGAGCGAATGGTTCCCAGATTCTTCTGGTTGGATTTTTTGTTCGCCGCATCTTTAAAGAGCATATACGGAGTGCCGGTTTCCACTTGGGCTTCCAGAATTTCAAACCATAAATCCTGCGCCCGAACTGTCTTACGGGCTTTGCCTTCGCGTTCGTACTTTTCGTACATCTTCTCAAATTCTTCACCGTACTTATCGTACAGTCCGGGGCATTCGTTAGGGCAGAACAGTGACCATTCCTCGTTATCTTCTACTCGCTTCATAAAAAGATCGGGAATCCACAGCGCGTAGAACAAGTCACGAGCACGAAGCTCTTCTTTACCGTGGTTCCGCTTCAACTGTAAGAAGTCGAACACGTCGGCGTGCCAAGGCTCCAGATAAATAGCAAAGCTGCCTTTTCGTTTTCCACCACCCTGATCGACATAACGAGCCGTCATATCAAAGTTCCGCAGCATCGGCACAATACCGTTAGAAGTACCATTGGTTCCGCGAATGTACGAACCCGTCGCCCGAACGTGGTGGATGCTTAAACCAATTCCTCCGGCTGATTGCGAAATCTGAGCACACTGCTTCAGTGTATCGTAAATGCCATCAATAGAATCGTCTTGGATAGTTAGTAGGAAACAACTGGAAAGCTGAGGTTTAGGAGTCCCCGCATTGAAGAGGGTAGGAGTGGCATGAGTGAACCACTTCTCGGAAAGTAGATTGTAGGTCTCAATCGCCGCCTCAATATCTTCACCGTGAATTCCGACAGCTACCCGCATCAGCATATGCTGCGGACGCTCTACTACTTTTCCGTCTAGCTTAATCAGGTACGACCGTTCCAGGGTTTTAAAGCCGAAAAAATCATAGCTGTAATCCCGGCTATAAATGATAGTAGAATCAAGTTGGGCGGCATGCTTCTTAATTACGGAATACGTCTCCTTAGAAATTAGCGGGGCGTGTTCTCCAGTTTTAGGGTCTACGTAGGAGTAGAGCCGCTTCATGGTGTTGGAGAACGACTTGCTAGTAACCTTGTGCAAGTTAGAAATCGCAATCCGAGCAGCCAGAACCGCATAATCTGGATGTTTTACGGTGAGGGTAGCCGCAGTTTCAGCCGCCAAATTATCCAGTTCCACGGTGGTTACCCCGTCGTAGATTCCGGTAATTACTTTTTTCGCCACCTCTACGTCACTCACGTAGTTGGTGTCCAAATTGTAGCAGAGTTTCTCGATACGGGCGGTAATCTTGTCAAATTTTACTGATTCCCGCCTGCCATCACGTTTGATTACTAGCATAGCCTATGGATTAATTTAGTAGATGAGATTATTTAGAAGTCTTCGTTGAGAGAGAATTTTGGACGATCTTGTTCCTGGGCACTGTTCTTTACCCCGGCTTTCTGGTATTCACCCACCCGCTTTTCAAAGAAGTTAGTCTTGCCTTGTAGCGAGATCATCTCCATGAAGTCGAACGGATTTTGGACATCATATACTTTAGAACAATTAAGCTCCAGCAAAAGTCGGTCAGCGACAAACTCAATGTACTGACACATCAGTTCGGCATTCATACCGATTAAGCTTACTGGTAACGCATCGGTTACAAACTCCTTCTCAATCTCTACCGCGTTGGTAATAATCTCCCGTACCGTCTCTTCTGGGAGCTTGGTATTGAGGTGATTATTATAGAGGTGACAGGCAAAGTCGCAGTGCATACCTTCATCACGAGAGATGAGTTCGTTGGAGAATGTTAGACCGGGCATTAGGCCACGCTTCTTCAACCAAAAGATAGAACAGAATGAACCAGAGAAGAAAATTCCCTCTACGGCGGCAAAAGCAATCAGTCTCTCGGCAAAGCTGCCCTCGTCAATCCAGCGCAAGGCCCAATCAGCTTTCTTCTTTACGCAGTCCATGGTGTCAATGGCATTGAACAGCTTATTCTTCTCTTGACCATCCTTCACGTAGGTATCTATTAATAAGGAGTAGGTCTCAGAGTGAATGTTCTCCATCGCAATCTGAAAGCCATAGAAGAATTTGGCTTCGGTGTACTGCACCTCGTTCACGAAGTTCTCAGCCAGATTCTCGTTTACAATACCGTCGCTAGCTGCAAAGAAGGCCAATACATGGGAAATAAAATGCCGCTCACCGTCGTTCAGATTGTTCCAATCTTTTAAGTCCTGGCTTAGGTCAATCTCTTCGGCCGTCCAGAAACTAGCTTCTGATTTCTTGTACCATTGCCAGATATCATCGTGTTGAATAGGGAATAGCACAAATCGATTAGGATTTTCCTGTAAAATTGGTTCGTTCACATCAACAGTTTTCTCGCTCATAACAGCTTTGGGGTTAAGATTTATACTTTAAATAAGTAAGTCAGGATTTGGTGTATTTGTTATTGAAAAACCGCGAAAAAATTCACAATTTTTCAAAAAGAGTGCTTGAATGAAACGAGACAAGCTTAAGATGTAAAAAAGCTAACTCTGAATCGGGCACTCTTCACAAATATGTTGATTTAGGCGAAAAAGAAAAAGATTTTTGCGTTTTTCCCGACAGTATTTTTGGTTTTATATTCAACTTCTCGTTGAGAAAAAGAATTATAAAATACTGATTAATAATGGGTTGAAGTAATGTGTTGAGAGTAAAACTTCTAGCGTAATTTTATGAGATTGGAATAGTAACTTAGCTCATCTAATTTACTTATTTTAGGTAAATACTTTTGGGGTATTGGAATTTGTTGATAAATGGAGCAACTATTTTAAGAAAAAATGGGTTGAGCGTAGGGTTGGCAGAAACGTAGGAAAACGCTATATTTGCGCCTCGTTTTACAGCGAATGATAGAAATGGGCTTTCAAACTATTAAAATCTTGTTGTCCACTATCAATTTTAAATTTTCCATTTTTCATTATTAAAGTACCATGTACGCAATTGTTGACATAGCCGGAAAGCAATTTAAAGTAGAAAAAGATCGGTTCGTCTACGCTCCTAGTGTAGCTGGCGAAACCGGCGCTTCCGTTGAATTTGACCGCGTACTCCTTATCGAGGATGATAACGGAGTAGAAGTTGGCACCCCTACGGTGAGTGGTGCCCGAGTAGCGGGAACGATCTTAGAGCACGGTCGGGGCGATAAGGTCATTGTATTCAAGAAAAAACGCCGTAAAGGTTACAAGAAAAAGCAAGGCCATCGTCAGGGTTATTCCAAAATCATGATTGATGACATTTTGTTAGCCGGCCAGAAAGCTGCCAAGAAACCTAAGAAAGAAGAACCCAAAGCTGAAGCTGCTCCGGCAGAAACTCCTGCTCAGGATGATCTGAAGAAAATCAACGGAGTAGGGCCTGCTTTTGAGAAAGCACTGAATGAGCACGGAATCCATACCTATCAGCAAATAATTGATCTCTCTGCTGAGGAAATTGAGAAATTAGCCGAAGAGGTGGACGGTGTTACCGTAGAGATGGTACAGGACGATTGGATTCCTCAGGCTAAAGAACTGAATGCTTAAATAGAGAGTTAATCTACTAAACAAAAAATATCATGGCACATAAGAAAGGAGCCGGTAGTTCCAAAAACGGACGCGATTCGGAAAGTAAACGACTCGGCGTAAAAAGATTTGGCGGTGAAAATGTAATCGCCGGAAATATCATCGTGCGCCAGCGAGGCACTAAGCACCATCCAGGCGACAATGTGGGTATGGGCAAAGATCATACACTGTTTGCCCTGACTGATGGTAAGGTTCTGTTTAAGAAAGGTCGTCAGGATCGTTCTTACGTTCATATTGTAACCGAAGCCTAATTAGGCAATTTTCCAAAATTATCTACTAGCCAATCCTGATCACAGGGTTGGCTTTTTCAGTATATATCCCTCCGCAATTTATCCCAATACCTTACACTTCTGATAAAAGCAGTCATATTACAGCCAAACCCGGCACCTGAAAAGGTAAATTTGCTCGTTATCTATCCATTATTGTGCCGAGCGATTTATCATGAAAAGACACATAATAGTAGTTTTCTTTATCCTCTGTGGAGTTGGCTTCACCCATCTCACGATTGCCCAGGATGTACCATCTCCCGATTATTTAGCGGAAGCCCAGCAAAAAGTAGCGGAGCAGGATTGGGCTGGCGCTAAAGTGGCTTACACCCAGTACATTGTTCAGTATCCGAAAAAACCGGAAGGTTACGAGGGGCGGGGTATTGCCAATTATCAGCTCGGTAAGCATGATGCTGCCTTAGAAGATCTGAACCAGGCGGTATCGTTTCGGGCGTATAGTGCCGATGTATTCTACTATCGGGGATTATTGCAGTATCAGAATCAAGACTATCGGCAGGCGATTCTGGATTTGAATAAGGCCATTAAAGAAGGCACTAAGCAGGCGGATGCCTACTACACTCGTGGAAACGCCTATTTCCGAAACGAAAGTTACGCCGAAGCCATCCAAGATTATAATCAAGCCATAAGTCTGGGGCAAGCCGATGAACTAGTGTTCAATAATCGGGGTAAGGCTAAGCTTTACCAAAACGACTACCCCGGGGCAGTTGAAGACTTTACCCAGGCGGTAACGGTGAAAGAAAGCTACGTCAAAGGCTGGAGTAATCTGGGAGAGGCTCAGTACCAACTAAAGCAGTGGGAGTCTGCAATCAAATCCTATAAGAAGGCGGCCAGTCTAGGCGAATCATCTCAAGATATTACGTTCCAGATAGCCATGGCTTACCGAGAGCTGGGACAGTACGAAGCAGCCCTGCAAGCGTTCAAGCAAGCCGAAAAAGAAGGGCTAAGTGGCTCAGAGCTTAATTACTACCGAGGAATAACTGCATTCTCTGCCGAAAAGTATAGTGAGTCGGTACGCGACCTAGAAAAGATCGTTAGTGCCCAAGAAGCACAATGGCTAACTGATGAGTTATACCATTATTTAGGCTTAGCTTACCATCAGCTCAACCGATCGGCCAAAGCCACAGCTATTCTAGAGAAAATAGAACCAGAAAACCGTAAGGTAGAAGATTGGATGGCTCTCGGATCATCCTACTTCGCTCAGAAAAAATACCAAAAAGCAGTAGAAGCATTACTGCCTGCCAAGGCAGAAAGCGAGATTGCCCACTTGCTGGGAAAAGCCTACATCTATCTAAATCAACCCCAGGACGGTATGCCATTCCTGACCAAAGCTATTGAAGTAGGATCAGAAGAAGCCGAGTTGTACCATATGCGAGGCGCAATTTTCTATGACCAGAAGTTATACCAACCAGCTTTGGCGGATATTCAGCGAGCTCAAGAGTTAGGCTGGACAGATGGTAAAAATTACGCTCTATTGGGCGGAGCTCAGTATTATCTTGACCAATTCCCGGCTGCAGTAGAGAATCTGGAAAAAGCACTTTCAAAAAGTGAGAAAACCGACGAAGTGTACTACACCTTAGGAAACGCCCAAGCAAAGGCAGGAAACATTACCAAAGCCCTACCCAATCTAAAAGAGGCAGTTAAGTTGGGGCGAGGCGACAAAATCACCTATCGGCACCTAGGTGAAGGGGAGTATCAAGCGAAGAACTATACTGGAGCGGTAGAAGCTCTGGATTTAGCCGTGCAGGAAGGCGTAACTGATCTGAGAGTTTACGAACAGTTAGGGAATGCCAAGTACTTTATCAAAAATAAAACCGCCATTGATGACCTTAACCAAGCCATTGCCAAAGGAAGTCAAGACACATTGGTTTACTGGCACCGAGCCAATTTGCGATTAGCGCAAGAGGAGATTGCTCCAGCAATTCAGGATTTAGATCAGACCGTGGCTTTAGGAGCCAAGAGTGCTAAGCTGTTTTTGAAGCGAGGGCAGGCTAAGCTACAGCAAGAAAATGTAGTGAGTGCTCTATCTGACTTTAATCAGGCGCTTGCTAACGATGCTCAGCTTTCTGAAGCCTATCTGTACCGGGGGCAGGCTTATTTCTTACAGAACAGTTACGCTGATGCAGTAGAAGACTTAAATCAGGCGAGTACAGCGGGTATTAGCAGTATGGTACTCTATAAATTGCTAGGATATTCATTGTACGAGACTAAAGCCTACGAAAAAGCCCTTTCGGCCTTGAACGAGGCAATTACGATGGGATTAAATGAGCCGGAAGCGTATCGGTACCGGGCGGAGATTTACTATGATCAGCAAGATTACGCAGCTACTCAGAAAAATATTGATCGAGCATTTCAACTGGGTGAAGACTCTCGGTTAGCGTACACTCTGAGCGGTCATGCAGCCGCCTATCTGGATCAACCCAAGCGCACGATCAGCGATCTGACCAAAGCCATTGAGAAGGGTGCGGACGAAGCCCTGGTGTATAGCCATCGGGGAAATGCCTACTATGATCAAAAGGATTATCAGGCAGCGGCTAATGATCTAGACAAAGCGGTTGAAAAAGGAGCAGACGATTTACTAACGCTGTATAACTGGGGCAATGCCCAGTTTCTAACGGATGACTACGAAACGGCTATCCGTGCTTACGATAGAGCATTGGCAAAGGGTGGTCAAGAAGATGCAGAAAAGGCTCCGTTGATCTACAATAATCGGGGTAAAGCAAAATTCTTACTAAAGAAATACACCGAAGCTATTACTGACTACGATCAAGCCATTGTTAAGAAATCAGATTACACTAAAGCTTATCATAATCGGGGTACGGCTAAATTTCTGTTAGGTGACTATCCGGGCGTAATTCAAGATTTTACTAAAGCTCGGGAGCTAGACAGTCAAGAGTCGGATATTTTTCGGATGATGGGCGTTGCCTACTACCAGACTGCTAACTATCAGGAAGCTCTGGAAGAACTGGATCAGGCGGTAGAACTGAAACAAACAGATGCTTCAGTATATTTTGCCCGAGGGGTTTCCCGCTACCGAACTGCCGATAGCTTATCGCTGGAAGAACAACCAGATGCTTACCAAAATGTAGTGGCAGACCTTAATCAGGCAATTAACCAAGAAATAAATAATCCAGAGGCTTTTCAGGTACGGGGATATGCTCAGTTTGCTCGTCAAAATTATAGTGAAGTATTACTTAACTTAGATGAGGCTATTAAACTGGGAATCAGTGATTCAGAAACTTATTTTAAGCGTGGATTTGCCCGTTACGAAACCCGAGACTGGAAGGGAGCCTTAAGTGATTTATCAGCAGCGATCAATAAGCAGAGTAATTATCCTCAGGCTTATGCGGTGCGAGGAAATGCCCGCTTTAGGCTGAAGGATTATCAAGCTGCTTTAGCTGATTATAACCAGGCAGTTCAGCAGGGTTGGGAAGATGCTACCACCTTTAACAACCGGGGAAAAACGAAGTATAAATTAGAGCAGTATGAAGCCTCATTAGCGGACTATTCCCAGTCTATTGCTCTAGACTCAACTTATACGCTGGCTTACGAAAACCGAGGCATTGCCCACTTTAAACTAGAAAAATACGAAGAAGCTCGGGAGGATTTACGGGTAGTGGAAAAAGCCCAGGCGGAAAAAGTGGATGTAGCAATTCTCTACTATCTAGCGGATGCTAACTACAACTTGGAAAACTACCCGGTCGCTATTGGTTACTATGACGAAGCGATTGACATGGGCGTACAAGAAAAAGAAGCCTACTACCGTAGAGGGCTGGCGTATATGAAGCGGGAAAATTATGAGCAGGCTTCGGTAGACTTTACTAACGCTATTAATACCGATAAACAAGATGCCCAGCTATACGTAGACCGGGCTACGGCTCGCTCCTTTATGGGCGACTACAATGGAGCTTTGGCTGATTTTAATAATGCCCTGAAACTCAACCCTGATTTGGAAGGCGTATACTACAACCGGGCGTATTTGCGAGAAGAATTAGAAGATTACAAAGGGGCTATTGAAGATTATACCAAAGTAATTTCTTTGCACCCTCAGGATGCCGAAGCCTACTACAATCGGGCGAATCTGCACGTGCTGGAAGAAAATCCTGAGGCGGCTCTAAAAGACTTTGAGCGAGCTATTAGCCATAACAACCAAAACCCTGATTACTTTCGGGGGCGGGCTATGATTTATTATCAGCAGGGCGACCCCAAAGCCTGCGAAGATTGGCAACAAGCCAAAACCCTCGGTGATACTAAAGCAGAGTTTTTCTTAAAGAAATACTGTACGCAATAACTTTTAGTGTTATAGTACGAGGTGTTATAGTGTTTTTGTCATAAGTTTCAGGTTGCAAACTTAATGTTCAGTAGCTTCGGATAACTAGAACACAGTAGCACGATAACACTATAACACCATCTACCTGTGAAAATCCGCCGGAAAACCCAGCAGTGTCTCAACTGCGGTCTCACGCTCAATACGGTCTATCACTATTGCCCTCGGTGCGGGCAGGAGAATAATGATAATAATGTTTCCTTTGGCACCTTCGTACACGAGTTCTTTGCAAACTACTTTTCCTTTGATACCAAGTTTGCTAAGAGTGCTGTTCCTTTTTTGATTAAGCCAGGATTTCTAACGAATCGTTTCAATGAAGGTAAGCGGGTAGGCTACGTGCACCCGCTACGGCTGTATCTAATTGTAAGTATTATCTTTTTCTTTTTAGCTACCTGGGCAGTACGTAGCTCCTTAGAAGGTACATCTATCGATAATTCAGATTTGTCCGAAATTGCTGAAGTTGATTCAGCCAGAGCAGTCTCTGGCTTTCAGCGTATTGCTGATATTCTGGAAGATGAGAGCTTAAACGACGAAGCGGCTCTCGATTCACTACGGAAGATGGATAGTTTTGAGGCAGATTCCGGTGAATTTGTCATGCGGGTATTCCATCAGGTGCGGCGGGTAGCTCAAAACGATCTGGATGTTTTTGCTGGGTTTATTCTGCAGAATATGCCAATCATGATGTTTCTCCTGATTCCGCTGTTCGCACTGCTACTTAAGCTGCTGTATATCCGTCGAAAACCTGAGCTTTACGTTCAGCATCTGGTTCATGCGTTGCACCTGCATGCCTTTTTTCTGTTCTTGTTGAGTTTGCTGATTGCACTTTATTTGGCTTTTAGTATTGGGGATACGACTATTAGTTGGATTAATTTTGTGATAAATCTCCTTCTTGCTGCGTATGCATTTTTCTCCTTTCGGCAGGTATATCAGCAGGGGTGGTTTAAAACTATTGTTAAACTTTTTTTGATCGGGATAGTATACTTTTGGATATTGGTTGTCTTCGGACTATCAGAGGCTTTTATTTCATTCTTACTTTTCTAGATGAAAACGAAACCTACGTACGATGTGATTTTAGCCGGAGGTGGCTGCGCCGGATTAAGCCTACTCTACCATTTGTTACAAAGCGATTGGAAAGATCGCAGCATTCTGCTAATTGACCGTGAGCGAAAAGAGCAAAATGATCGTACCTGGTGCTTTTGGGAAACCGAACCCGGCTCGTTTGAATCCTTGGTTTGTCAGCAGTGGCAACAAATGTACTTCCACGCTCCCGACTTTTCCCAACTGCTCAACTTGCAGCCCTACCGCTACAAAATGATTCGGGGTATTGACTTTTACCAACACATATATCAAACCTTAGCATCTTTTACCAATGTCACGATACTGAATGAGGATATTCAGGAGCTACAGGAGAAAGAAGACGTAGTGCAGGTGATTACAGACCAAAATACTTATGAGGGTAAATGGGTATTCAGCAGTCTACGCGATGAAGATGAGGTTGAGCAAGCCAATGGCCATCAGTATCTGCTCCAGCACTTTAAAGGATGGGAGATACGAACCGAGCAACCTTTTTTTGATCCTCAAGAAGCTACCTTGATGGATTTTCGGATTGATCAGGGAGGCGATTGTCGGTTCATGTATGTATTGCCTACTGATGAGCAAACAGCGTTGGTAGAGTACACTATCTTCTCTGATCAGTTACTAGAACCAGTTAAGTATGAACAGGAGCTTAGACGGTATATGCTGGAGTATCTCGGACTTAGTGAATCTGATTATCAGGTAATCCACGAAGAGTTTGGGGTAATACCGATGACGGATATGGTGTACCCTCGCCAATTGGGCAAAAAGATCATTCGGATCGGGACTGCGGGTGGGGCTACTAAAGCCTCAACAGGTTACACCTTTCAACGCATTCAGCAAGATAGTCAGCAAATCATACAGCAGTTAACTAGTACAGGGGCTGTATCCACAACCAGGTTTAGCCCAGCTAGGTTTCACTTGTTTGATAGCGTACTGCTGAATGTAATGGGAAGAAGTTTCTATCCGGCAGGTGAGGCATTTGCTTGCCTGTTCAAGAAAAATCCCCCGTCTCGGGTACTACGGTTTTTAGATGAAGACACTCATCTAGGAGAAGACTTTGCTATTATAAACTCAGTTCCTAAAGTTCCTTTTATCAAAGGGGCTTGGTTTGCTTTACAATCTATATAGCAGTTTAATATAGATAAAATAAAGCTTGTGACCTTTCACATAAAAAACTGTAAATCAGTTTTCTATCATAGTCTATATAAATAGACACTTTAAGATAATTGGCTACTGCCCAACAAAGCCATCTCCGCTCCACGAAGTTCGGCTAATCCTCGCAATCGACCAATAGCTGAGTAGCCCGGATTAGTCTTTTTGTGAAGATCATCCAACATTTTATGCCCATGGTCAGGGCGCATAGGAATGTTTCCCACTAGTCCACTGTTGCGGAGCTGTTTTTCTAATTGTACTACTGCTTTTACTACGTTAAGTAGGTCACCACTGCCTTCCAGATGGTTAGCCTCGTAGAAGCTACCGTTCACCTTATCACTTTCTCGCTGTACGCTACGGAGGTGGAGAAAATGAATCCGGTCTCCTAATCGCTCTACCATTCCTACTAAGTCATTGTCAGGGCGAGCTCCATATGACCCGGTACAAAAAGTAAGTCCGTTATGAGGCGAATCTACCATGCTGAGTAATTGGCGGGCATCAGCTTCGGTGCTTACTACCCGAGGCAATCCTAGCAAGGGGCGAGGTGGGTCATCGGGATGAATCGCTAGTTTTACATTAGCTGCTTCCGCTACCGGAATTACTTTCTCTAAAAAGTACTGTAAATTCTTTCGGAGTTGTGCTTCATCCACTGACTGGTACTGATTGAGCACCTCCTGAAATTCTTCCAGGCTGTAATCCTTATCAGAACCAGGCAGACCCGCAATAATATTTTGTTGTAATTGCTGGACAGCAGTATTATCGAGCTGATCAGCATATTCTTTAGCTTGCTGTTTCTCACTTTCAGAATATTCTTGCTCAGCCCCAGGGCGTTGCAAGATGTAAAGTTCAAAAGCTGCGAATGCCGTTTGATCAAAGCGGAGAGCCGTAGAGCCGTCGGGCTGCTGATAATCCAGGTCAGTCCGGGTCCAATCAAGTACCGGCATAAAATTGTAGCAAACCGTACGGATGTCATTAGCTCCTAAATTCCGAATACACTCCTGAAACACTGTAATATCCTGATCCCGATTTTTAGCCCCAACCTTGATTGCATCGGTCACGGGTACACTCTCTACCACCGACCAGCGCAAAGAGTTACGGTTAGGCATCTCTTCAATCAGCTTTTTTCGTTGGGTAATTGCGTCTTTCGTCCATACTTCACCTGCAGCAACTTCGTGTAGAGCAGTGACAATACCACTCGCTCCGGCTTGTCGAATATCATCTAAAGAGACTGGGTCATTTGGGCCGTACCAACGCCAAGTGTATTCCATAATTTTAGGATAGGCTAATTAAAAAGTTAATAAAAATAGAGAGCTTACAAAGTACAAAGGTTATTTCGGAGTTACCAAAAAGTAGTGTTGATACAACTCGTAAAAAGGGGGTTTATCATCTTGACAAAAAAATACGTAACTTTACCCAGAAATAATTATTTATTTTCAGTAAATCTATTAGTTTGCAGGCAGAAAAATTGGCTGGTTTATGTAATTACTGGTCATTTCTATCGTTAGTCAAGAAACAATTTAGACTCAGAACTTTTTAGCCAGCGCCCCAATTTGACTTTAGTATGAAACTAACCCTGCGAGCCCTAATTTTCTGTTTGGCAGGACTATTTGCTTGTGAAGAATCTGCTGATGAAGCCCTCAATACTCTTGGTACTGATGTAGATGTGGAAATGCGGGAATATTTGGATGGGACTCAACGGTCACTCATGTTTAAATTTTTCACCACGCGGGACTTTAGCTGTATCAATCACCGAATTAATTACAGTGTACAGCAAGAAATCAACGGGTTAGCCATTCGGCTGCAAGAAGTTGAGGAGCCTTCTGCTTGTATGAAAGCCATGGGGCCTGCCTCAGCTTTCGTAGATGTTGGTTCTTTGAACGTTGGTGATTATGATTTTACTCTTCACATTGGCGAAGCTATTACCAATACGGGAGTTCTGACAGTAACCCCTGAGTCGTACCAGTTAGTTCTCAACGGAGAAGCAGGTATGCATCTGGAGACAGTACAATTACAGCGGATTCCTAAAGATGCTCTATGGGGCACTGTTCAGTTTCCAGGGAAACCTAATGAAAACCTTGCTAACACGTTTGTAAACCAACTCACCAAGCTAGGGGCTACTCAAGATAAATTTGATGAGGGGAACTATGGTTTCTTTGAAGTAGATGCTACTGGAAAAGTTAGCCCCCCGATGGTAGCAGAGAAAAGCTCACCCTTCACATTTCTTCTAAACTATCGGGGAGATGAATCAGAACTGACTGCCCTGCTTTCGGAAATTAACCGCACTTATGGCGATGAAGTAGCCATCCGTGTGCATACTGCTCGGGGTAGTGAGTACCGTAGCTGGGATCTTCATTAGTTAATAGCAGCCGAAATAGCTAATAGTCCACAGTGATTAGCTGTCACTTCGATCTTCCGGCTTCTCACCTCCAGTACATTGCACACTGTTAAATGTTCATTGTCCCCCTGCTTTCCTCCCATTTTACCCGTAATACCTGAGCTGCTATTTTTTGTTTTCGGAAAAACTTTAGCCAATATAATTGCTGAGCAGAGAGTTGATCATTAGGTGACTTCACCTCAATAAACTGATACTCCCGCTCTTTCCAAATAAATAAATCGGGAAAACCCCGACTGTTTTCTTTAAGATCCTTCGCCATTTCCATGAGTATTGCACCGATTTGTTTGGCTTCCAGTTGCTGATAACATTGTTCTACTAACGGAAGTAAGGATTCATGCCAGCCAATCATCGGGTTGCTCATACCCAATTTAGTTTCATAGTGATGATTAATAATCTTCTTGAAGTGAGAAGGCTTTTCCAAAACACCTAATCGCCGAATGAGCTTCTGTTTTCGTTTCTTTAGAAAATCAGGAGTATAAAAGTCAGTGGGACGAGCCTGAAACGGATGGTGAATAGCCTCGTAATCTTCATCGAAAATTATATCCCAGAATAGTAGTCCAAAAAATCCGCGCCACAAGTAGTTTTCCACGAAGCAGCCCTCGTGTCCCTGGTTTTGATAATACTCTAGCACTCCCAACTCCACACAGGGCTGCGCTTCAATGGGTAACGTAATGCTAGGGCTATCGTGCAGCACATCAGTTGCCTGCTTACGCCGTTTCTTATTGGCAATACGGTTATAAAAGTCTTCGGCAAAAAATTTCTCTTCCGCATTTTGCGGCTCACTTATGATATTTTGACAAAGCTGGAGAGCTTCTTCTTTACTCCCTAGCTTGTGAAGCAAACGCACCCGGCGCTCCCGTGCGGGCGGTTTTTCGGTTTGCTCGTACATGCTGAGCGCAAATTTTGGATGACTCTGCTGCTCGAGCATTTTGCCGATTTTCAATGAGAGGCGATCAAAGGTAGGTAATGCCAGTGAGCAAAACTCCTGACGGGTAAGGCTGCAATTCTGAAACCAGCGATAAATCTCATCAGCGGGAGCCATGGCTTCATCACGAAGTACTCGAAATTCCTGATAAATACGGAGCATACGGAAGGTGTCTTCAGCTTCTTGGCGGGTTCTATAGGCTGCCTTCAGTTTGTCTTCGTTGAACAATTCACTCTTAATAATACCTAAATCGCGTACTACGAATTGGCTCATATCGCTGTGAATGTCACCGAAGTATAAGAACCGCAGCATAGCCACTTGATCTTCGTAACCAACCCGCACAATATCTTCTAGCTGGCGTAAGACATTAATGATCTTTCTAGTGTTGAGATGAGCTACAGCACATGTAATTAGCTCGGGTTTTTTCAGTGAGCGATAGCCCTTGGGTAACTCTTCTTTTGGTAAAAGGGTAAGCAATTCAGCTTTAGGGAAGATACTTAACACCTCGGTGAATTCGTTACTATGCTTAGGAGAAAGCCGACTAAAGAACTTTTGCTGACAAAGCAAATCAGTAGTCTCCAACAGGTCATTAATCTCAGCATAAGCCAACTTGGAGATTCTGAAAAAACTTCCCTTACGGTTAGTGAGACGAACGAACAGACAACGGGCATCTTCAGGTAGAGCGAGGAACTTTCGTGCAAAATTCTTCTCCCGCCGACTCATTAAATTACCGGACTTCTCCTGCACAAAGCGTAGCAAGGCCTCGAAATTGTCCAGATAGTATTTTTCAGGAAGTTCTATTTGAGGGACGCTGCTCATATCAGTTTATAGTCGCCCGTGGATTCCCGATGATGTTGGGAACATAGTCCACAGAGGGTTATATTTTGGAATTGCTGGTTGTTGAATAGCGATCGTCGCGCGCTTCAATTGCTCTATTGTTAAATTTTAACTTGTTACAAAAAGTTGGAAATTACAAATCGCTCCCTATCCGTCGCCAAATGCTTCTCACTATCCATTGTTCATTGTTTGTTTCTTTCCATATCACTAAGTTGCAGACTCAAGGCATTGGTAGAAATTTGTATTTCGCGAACTGATAAACCCAGTGAAGCAAGTAGTAGCAACAGGCTTATTCCAAATACCCATTTCCCAATTTCATATTCTTCGGCGAAAAGTAAGAACATACATAATACGCATAAAAACAAGCTCATAATTCCCAGACTTTGCATATTCCGGGTGAGAATTACCCGCTTTCGTAAGTTCTCAATCTGACCACGTACCCGCCCGTCGTGACTTTCACTGTACTGAGAGTGTAACTGCCGAATGAGGGCAGCAATGGCTAAAAAGCGATTAGTATACGCCAGCAACAATAGTGAAATAGCGGGAAACAGTAGGGCAGGGGTAGTCAGAGTTAACTCGTTCATAAGGATTCGGGGGCAGAATTTATTTACCAATACCAAATTAGTGTTAGTAAATTTACGAAGATAGTAAATCTTGCTAAGCCACTAAATTCAGAAAATCGGCTATGTACTACACTTGGCTAAATATATTCTTTTGGTGGTTACATATGGTGGTGATTGGTTTTAACCTAACAGGCTGGATATGGAATAGTACGCGTCGGGCTCATTTAATAGTAGTATCACTTACTGTTTTCAGTTGGCTCGTTTTAGGCTTCTGGTACGGCTTTGGGTACTGCTTTCTCACCGATTGGCATTGGGAAGTTAAGCGAGCGTTGGGACAACAAAATTTACCAAATTCATTCATCACCTATTTGATAAACTACCAATTGGGAGGAACTATCTCGATGGAAGTGATTGATATTGGAACAGCCATCACATTTATTGCCATCGTTATTATATCTTGCTACCGAAACCGTGATCTTGTCAAATAATTTTATAGATAAATGATTGCCTGACGGCGCTTACCCCCTCCCCAACAATTCAGATGATATGAGTAAAACGCTCTACCTTGTTCGTCATGCTAAGTCCAGTTGGAAGGATACCTCACTGGTCGACTACGACCGTCCTCTCAATAAGCGTGGAAAACGGGATGCTCCCGAAATGGGAAAACGCTTAGCGACTAAAAACATCCGCCCCGATTTAATTATTAGCAGTCCGGCCAAGCGAGCTAAACTCACTATTGAGGCAATTGCTGCCGAAATAGACTACGCTGAATCTCAAATCCGGTGGAAAGAAGAATTGTACCACGTTGATGTAAAAACTTTGCTCGAGCAAATTAGAAGCGTAGAGAATCAAAATCGATCGCTTATGCTGGTAGGGCATAATCCAGGATTGACTGACTTGCAGAATTACTTATGCCAAGAGGCAATCGAGAATATTGTAACAACGGGGATTGCCTGTATTCAGTTTGAAGTGGCTGAATGGGCAAACGTTCGTTCTGGTCAGTTGCAGTGGTACGATTATCCGAAAAAAGAAGAAAAATAAATATGCACTCTATGGGTAAAACCGCTAATTGAATACTGGGTTTGAGGAAAAATAAGTAAGTTGCTCATCCACATAATCATGTACTAAATGGCAACCCACATTCGACACTCAGCCTTCTTGTTTTTTCTGTTTACGCTTATTATCCAGTCTTGTTCAAATCCATCTGAGCAGGCAAGTGAAGGTTCTACTTTAACCGAAAAACCGAACATTGTCTGGATTATGCTAGAGGACTGGGGCTACCAGCTTTCCTGCTATGATGAGCCAGGCATCAGTACACCTAACGTGGATAGACTAGCGAACGGAGGTATCCGTTATACGAATGCTTTTGCTACTGCTCCGGTTTGTTCTCCCTCTCGCTCGGCGATGATGACAGGTTTCCATCAGAATTACATTGGGGCGAATCAGCATCGCACTAATGGCTCAGGATTTACCCGTCAGCCGCTGCCGCATGGTATTCGTCCCATGACCCATCTGCTACAAGAAGCGGGCTACTTCACCTGTTTCATGGCAAATCGTAAAACCGATCTGAATTTCACATACGAAGGTGATTTGTATCAGGGAGAAGACTGGAGCGAGCGGGAAGAGGGACAACCGTTTTTTGCCCAGCTTACCTTTCCAGGAACGCACCGTCGCTGGCAGCGCGACTCTATTAATCCAATTTCTATTGAAGATGTTCAACTGCCACCGTACTATCCACAGACTGATTTAGCTAAGCGGGATTGGGCAAATGGATTGGAAGCTATGCAGAACGTAGACCGACAGGTGGGAGAGGTGCTCGACCGACTAGAGGCGGAAGGGTTAGCTGAGAATACCCTAATCTTTCTCATTGGAGACAACGGACGTTGTATGCCTCGGGGCAAACAGTTTCTCTACGACGGAGGTATTCAAGTACCTATCATTACCCGTTGGCCAAGGCAAATTGAAGCCGGAAAAGTATCGGATGCGATGGTAATGACCATTGATATTACTAAAACTATTTTAGATGTAGCCGGGGCAAAATCCGCTCACTCTTTGCACGGTAAGAATCTTCTTGAGAGCGAAATTGAAGAACGTGAGTTTATCTTTGCTGCCCGCGATAAGATGGACAGCACCCACGATGCCATGCGGGCGATTCGTTCGGAACGGTACAAGCTTATCCATAACCTAATGCCCGAGCGAGCCTATTGCCAGTACAATAATTATAAAGAACGTAGTTATCCGGTATTGGCATTGCTTAACGTGATGCACCTGAAAGGAGAACTGCCGCCCGAGCAAGATCGATTTATGGCTGATTCTAAACCCGAGTACGAACTCTACGATTTGCAAGATGACCCTTACGAGCTAAACAATCTGGCGGATGATGCTGCTCATCAGTCGGTAAAAGATTCATTACTCGCAGAACTCAACCAGTGGAGAGAGAAAATTGACGATCAGGGAGTAAGCGAAGAGTTTCGTCAAGGCGGTTGGTCAGATGCGTATCCTACCAAATCCTTAGCTGAATGGGAAGAAACCCTGGAAGCTTTCCGTCCTTGGGTATTCCGAGAACCTGGTGAAACGATGGAGCATCCATTTTATCCGAGTAAAAAATAAGTTGTGCCTTTATGAATATAGCGAAGCGGTTAAAATTTTTCCTTTGCCTCGGAATCAGTCTCTGGTTAACCACAAGTTTTATTTCTCATTCAAACCAAAGTGTTACACCAGACTATGACCTAGTAATTTACGGAGCTACTTTCTCAGGAATTGCGGCGGCTATCAATGCTGCTGAGTACGGACATGCGGTAGCCTTAGTGGAAGAATATAATCAGATCGGTGGACTCATGACTAGTGGGCTTTCTAATACTGACTTCATCTCATTTGAGTCGTTGAGTGGCACATTTCTGGACTATTGCAAGCGGGTAGAGAAATATTATATCGATAAGTACGGAGCTAATTCCCAACAGGTAGAAGATTGTCACGCGGGTATTCATGCCGAACCACATGTCACGCTTAAAATCTTTCAGGAAATGCTAGCGGAACACTCCAATATTCAGGTATATCTTAACCATAGACTCGAGCGTGTTTCTTTAGGGAAGCCCTATCTGCAACTCCGGCACATTGAACGTATCAAATGCTTTAGTCTAACCGATAGTGCAAGTGTTGAGTTAGTAGGGCAAATATTTCTAGATGCAACCTATGAGGGAGATCTAGCTGCTTTCGCGGGGGTAGAGTATCGCGTAGGGCGTGAATCCCGTCAGGAGTACGGAGAACCTCTGGCTGGGCATATTTTTTACCAAAACAGAAGAATATTAAATGGTAGTACTGGTGAGGGTGATCACCGGGTGCAAGGTTATAACTTTCGAGTAATTATGACTGACGATCCGAATAACCGTCGCCTGATCGATCAGCCTGACAATTATCAGCGAGAAGATTATCTTCCGATTGCTGAAGTGCTAGAGCAAGAAAAGGTTAGTCAGGTTTTTGCCAGATTTGGTCGGGATGCTATACTGCGGGCACAGATGATTCCTAACCGCAAAGCAGACGTCAACGATATTAAGAATGCCCCAGTGCGAATTGCCCTGTTGGGAGAAAACTACGCCTATCCAGAAGGAAGTCCAGAAGTGAGAGCTAAGATTGTTAAACACCATCAAGAACATATTTTGGGTTTGCTATATTTCCTGCAAAACGATACCGCGGTTCCCGAAAAATACCGACAAGAAGCTCGTCAGTGGGGATTGGCTAAAGATGAATTCGTAGATAATGAAAATTTTCCTCCCCGGCTATACATCCGCGAAGCTCGCCGAGTTATGGGAGAATACGTCTTTACGCAAAATGACGTATCTCCCCAGCAAGGCACTTTGATTGTTCCTTATAAAAAGGATGCTATTGCTATCGGTGACTACGCCCTGAACTGCCACGGGGTACAACCACCTTCGCTGTATTCCTCCGTAGCGGAGGGTGACTACAACTTTATTCCCCCTCCGTTTCAAATTCCTTTCGGAGTAATCGTTCCTCGCCAATTTTCTAATTTACTAGTCTCAGTAGCGGTATCCAGTAGCCACGTAGGGTTTAGCGGTATTCGCCTGGAGCCAGTGTGGACATCACTAGGACAAGCGGCTGGACTAACCGCACATCTGGCACTTATCGGTCAGCAAATGGTAAGAGAAGTAGATATAAATGAACTACAAAAACTGCTACATCACCATAAGTCTAAGACTACCTACATCTCAGATATTGAAGCTGATTCTGCCTTATTTGAAGCGACCCAGTTTCTGGGAGTCAGAGGGTATCTGCATGATCTTTACACTCTAGATACGCTGGCGATGGTGGATACCACAACCTATCGTAGTCTGTGGGGAGGACAGTACGCCGCTGCTTACCCATTTCATGCATTGGAACCCGAAAAAGAATTGGAAGGTGCTTTAGCCCAACGCTGGATTCACCGACTGAGCAATGAAAGGCAACAAGCTGAGGCTCGGGAATATTTAGCAGATTCCATTCCGTCCCGGGGAGAGTTTTTGCTGAAGATATACTCACTACTTAGCGAATAGCCTGTTTGCTGAACAATTGATGTTTAGTATCTTGGGCGAAGTACTAAAACTATACTATGCAAACTATCACTTTACCTCACAGCGATCTTACCATTACCCGCATGACCTTTGGAGCCTGGGCGATTGTGGGAGGCTTTAACTGGGGACATCAGGAAGAAAAAGATTCATTAGCTGCCCTACAGGAAGCTTACGAACAAGGCATTACTTTTTTTGATACCGCCCAAGCCTACGGCAACGGTGCTTCCGAGCAAATGATCCATCAAGCATTGGGTGATGTATACGATAAGATCGTGATCGCTACTAAGATTGTTCCTGATGACTTTGGTTACGAAGATGTGAAGCGAGCTTGCGAAGCCCGAATTCAAGCCCTTCAATCCGATCATCTGGATTTACTCCAACTGCATTGGCCGAATCCCGATATTCCGGTAGAAGAAACGATGCGGGCATTGGTTGATCTGAAACAAGAAGGAAAAATTCGAGCCTTCGGCGTATCTAATTTCGGTAAGCAAGACCTGACCGAAGCACTAGAAGTGACTAAAGAAATCTCTAGTAATCAATTGCCCTATAATCTACTATGGCGAGCCATTGAATTTGATATTCTTCCTCTCTGCGAGAAGCATCAGATTCCGGTGCTGAGCTATTCATCTATCATGCAAGGATTGCTCGCGGGAAAATTTAGCAATCCTCAAGAAGTACCCGATGATCGGGCGCGTTCCCGTCATTTTTCCTCGGAGCGTTCCCAAGCCCGCCATAGTGAAGGCGGACAGGAGACGCTTACTTTTGAGGCAATCGCCCAGATCAAGCAAATAGCTGAACGGGAAGATATTCCGATGGCAAGTCTCAGTATGGCCTGGCTTATAGCTCAACCAGGCATGGGTAGTATTATTGTGGGAGCCAGAAATCCGCAGCAAGTAAGAGATAACGTAGCCGCCATGCAAGTATCGTTATCCGACCAACTTGTGGAGGAATTAAACGAAGTGACTCGCCCCCTAAAAGAAGCCTTAGGCTCCAACGCCGATATGTGGCAGAGTGATTCCCGGATTCACTAGCAAAGGGCGCGCATCTTTACGTTTATTGATTATGCAGTTACGGATTGCTCAAGTTACCATTACTCTCTAACTTTCAACTTTAAACCATGTCCAACAACATTCATCGGATTACTTTACTTGGCACCGGATTAATTGGCGACTTTTATGTTGCCAGCCTTTACCAACACCGAGGGAGAGAAATAATTCAGTCAGTGTATTCCCGGTCGGAAGATCGGGTGAAGCAGTTTGCTAAAAAGTGGAACATTTCCACTACCTACACCGATATTCATCAGGCTGTGCAGGATGAGCAAAGTGATACGGTTATCGTTGCTCTTCCCAATCATCTCCATAAAAAAGCAATTCTAGCCGCGGTTGAAGCGGGGAAGAATATTTTATGTACTAAACCCTTAGCGATGAACGGGGCGGAGGCACTGGAAATTCTTCAGGCGGTAGAAAAGGCGGGAGTATTTCACGGCTATCTGGAAGATTTAGTGTATACGCCAAAGACACTAAAAGCCCAACAAGCTGTCGAGCGAGGAGCAGTAGGGCAGGTGCTCTGGACTCGCTCGCGGGAAGCCCATCCTGGTCCGCACAGTGATTGGTTCTGGAACCCGGAATACTCGGGCGGAGGAGCAATCATTGATATGGGTTGTCACTGCATTGAAATCGGGCGCAATTTCGTAGGGAAAGAGGTAAAACCCGTAGAAGTAATGTGCTGGGCAGATACGCTAGTAAAACCCATTGAAGCCGAAGACCATGCCGTAGGTCTAGTGCGCTACGAAACCGGGGCGGTCACCCAATTTGAAGTGAGCTGGGCTTTCCGAGGCGGAATGGACTTGCGGGATGAAGTCTCCGGTACCGAAGGCACTATTCGGATCGATCATTTCTTGCGAACAGGCTACGAAATGTTTACCTCAGTCGGGATGCAAGGCTACGTAGCTGAAAAAGCTGAACAGGAAACGGGCTGGCTCTTTCCAGTAGGTGATGAAATTCATGCGTTGGGCTACACCCACATGTTTACGGATATGTTTAACGCGATGGATAATCAGCAGTCTCCAATGGAGAGTTTCTACGATGGCTACGTCGTCAACGCCATTATGGATGCCAGTTATAAGTCGGCTAAAAGCAAACAGTGGGAGCCAGTAGAACTACCCGAGTGGCGCGGCAATACCGGAGGGAGTAAACCGCTGGGCGCCCAGGAATATGATGAAGCCCACTGGTTGATTAAAGAAGAACACTTGCCCGACGGTCGGAAGAAAGTTATCTTAAAGGAGAAAGACAGCGGAATCATTATTGAAAAACAAATTGAGACAACATCATGACAACTTTTTCACCATTTACCCGTCAGCATCTGGCTGACTTTGAACGCGACGGTTACGTCATCATTAAAGGCTTTTTCTCCCCCGAAGAAGCTGATCTTATCTACCAGACTTCTACTGAAGATAAGGTAATCAACGACAAGTCATTTGATTTTAACGATAGTTCGGGTTTGCGAACCAAGCTGGCGTTATGGTACACACCTCAAGATGATATTTACGGACTCTACAGTCGTTCGGCTCGTATGGTAGAGACGGCTGAAATGATTCTGAATGGTACGGTAGGGCACTATCACTCTAAGCTCATGCAGAAAGAACCCAAGAAGGGCGGGGCTTGGGAGTGGCATCAGGACTACGGTTACTGGTACAACAACGGCTTTTTGTATCCGGATATGGTGAGCATAATGCTGGCTTTAACCGAGGCTACTCGCAAGAACGGTTGTATGCAAGTGCTAAAAGGCACGCACCGGATGGGTCGGGTAGAACACAATATCACCGGAGAGCAAGTAGGTGCCCAAATGGAAAAAGTAGAGGAAGCGATGAAGCATCACGAACTGGTGTACGTAGAACTGCAGCCCGGTGATGCACTCTTCTTTCACTGCAACTTGCTGCACCGTTCTAACGCCAATCTCAGCGATCATTCCCGCTGGTCACTAATATCTGTTTATAATAAAGCTAATAACAAGCCCTACAAAAACGAACCAGCTTCCTGCTACACTCCCATTGAAAAAGTTGCGGATGATGCACTACTCAAAGCTGGAAAAAAAGGCATTACGGCTGAAGCTGATTTTCTCTCTAAAGACAAAGATGCTGAGTTTAAGAAAGAGGTTCATTGACTAACCAAGTTTTTTCCTCAGCAACTGGTGTAACTCAATAAGTTTTTCTTTTCCAACCCCAAAAAATTGAATTTTTCCTTGAGGGTCAATGAGAATTACCGTGGGATAGGAGCCTACATCAAATTTTCGCGATAGTGGCCAATATCTTATAGTTTTCCCGAAATGATCTATAATATGTAGCCAATCCATTTTTTTCTTAGTAGTTAGTCTTTTCACATTTCTACGAGCTAATGATGCATCTTTCTCGTATTCGGAAGCAATACTGATAAGTTGTACACCTTTAGAGGAAAATTCATTATTCAAAGCTTTTAACTCGGGAATAGCCGCGATACAAGGTTTACACCAAGTTCCCCAAAAGTCAAGCACTACGTATTGTCCTTTAAATTGATTGAGCGAGATAGAGTCATGAGTAATTGTAACCGTTGATAATTCTGGAGCGAAGATACCTTCTTCAAGCCGGCTTTTTACCCAGTCTGATAATCTCTGGTATGTTGAGTGGCCTTTCCAGTTTGGTGAAAGTACCCCAAGTAAGTCTCTGGTTTTAAATGCATCAATTTCTTCGGCATATTGCTCGAGCAAATAAAGACTTACGTAAGAAGTAGGGTTCTCTTTAATGTACTGAAGCGATCTGGACTTAGTGTATCTATAAACAAATTGCTCACGATCTAGCGCTTCTTCTAATTTCAGATCATTGCCTTGTTTCGTTGCTTCTAGCTTGGTAATAGCCAACTCTTTAAGCTTACTTCTTTGAAAATCAATGTGCTTTTCACGATACGAAATCCAGTGATCAGTATCCTCAGAGCCGCTAATGGTAGCCGTACCAATGCTATCAGTATTACCACTAATCTGAATATCATTATCCCAAACAAATAGAATGCTATCAGTAGCAGAACCTAATTTGATAAAAAACATCTGAGGCTCATTTACTTTTCTGGAGAAAGAAAATTTACCTTCTCGAGGGAAGGATGAATCTACCAACTGATGAATATTTCCCTGAACTAAGTATAGCGAGACTGTGCTTGGTTCTAAGCCATCAATTTCTCCAGAAACAGTAAGGTTGTCTTGTGCAATTGCCTCGTAGCTAATATTTAAGGCTAACAACAGAATGATAAGAATTTGCGATTGATAGCACATGGGGTAAGGAAATTAAAAGTTTCTACTGCCCTCTTCAATATACCAATTCCTTTGCTTATTTTTCTAGAGAAAAAATATTGATCTAGCCTATTTCTCATGATCCGTATACTTACCATCTTACTCTCAATTAGCTTAATTTTATTCAACTGGGTCTTTGCCCAGCAAACCGTACATCAGTCTGAAGAAGCTGGCTTGCAGTACTTAAAATATCTTCCTCAAGATTATGAATCGGCTAGCGATGAGGAGTTTCCGCTTCTATTGTTTCTGCACGGTGGGGGAGAAACTGGTGACAATATTGAGATGGTAAAAAAGCACGGGCCACCCAAGCTAATTGAGCGAGGTAAGCAGTTTCCGTTCATAGTTATTTCCCCCCAGAACCCCGAAAATAAACTGTGGAATGATGCGGCTCTTAAGCAGTTGCTAGACGAAGTGATTGCCAGCCATCGAGTAGACTTAAGCCGAGTGTATTTGACCGGATTAAGCCGTGGTGGTTTTGGCACCTGGCGAATGGGTATTCAGTACCCAGAAATGTTCGCTGCCATTGTACCGATCTGTGGGGGAGGCACCCCGAGTTACGCTCAGTGGCTGAAAGACGTACCCGTTTGGGCATTTCACGGAGCCAAAGATCAGGTAATTCCCTTGTCCCGAACCGTGGCGATGGTAGAAGCTCTTCAGCAAGCCAAAGGCAATGTGAAGCTGACAACCTATCCTGAAGCCGGACACGATTCCTGGACGAAGACCTACAACAATCCAGCCGTATTTGAATGGCTACTTTCCCACCGTAAACCCAGAAAAGACAATCAGTATTCTAGATAGGATCTCGGGTAACTGAGGCAGAACAATTGATACTTGGATCAGTTCTTTTGATAGCACCTTACTAAACCTAACTTCTAAGTCAAAGGTGAAGCCAGAGGGTGCGATTGAACTGGAAATGGCTGAGAAATAAGCTGTCTAAAGAAAATTGAAAAATAAATTAGTTTAGATTTAGGGTAGGGCTTCTTTTTACTGTCATATTAGTAAACAACTGAGAAATGTATGAAAGCACTTTTTACAGCGGGAATTTTACTAGTAAGTGTCAATGTATCAATGGCTCAGTTCTCTGTTGCCGATAGCATATGGAGAACAGGAGTATTTTTTAGCATCGGGGGGCAGAACCTTGATCTGGACAATCTCAATCGGGCATTGGGGCAAGCAGGTATTCCGGAGTTAGGATCGGGGCTATTAGGATTTACTTTTGGCGTTACGAACCGTCATATTGACCAAAACTCGTATCAGTCATTCCAGTTGTCGTATTTTTCTACGTTTGACGATGGTAACGATGCGGGGAGTGACGCTCGTATAGACCTCTGGAAACTCACGGCAACTGGTCAATACGACGTGATTCCTAACGAAAAGTGGTTGATTTTTCCCTATTTACAAATTAGCACGGCTCTAGCAAGGTTGAGGGTATCCTCTATTACTGATATTTCTTCCTTTCAGGGGAGCCTGAATAATTTAAATTCGCCAGATGAACTCGTAAAACGCTATTCATCCGACTTGCTCCTTATGGGAGGAATAGGTGTAGGTATAGAACGGCGATACTCTTTTCCGGGAACAATTAATCATATTGGAATAAGTATTGGTTATGAAGTAAGTACCGATTCGGAGTGGCGAACCAACGGAGCCAACTACTTTTTAGATAACTCACCTTCCTTTAGAACGAATGGTTTGGTATTTGAATTTAGGCTGCGGGTAGAACTCGATCCTTCTACTCTAACTGACAGAGAACTGCAACCCCGGGGTTTGTTTAGGTTTTTTCAGTAGACAAATAATTGCTAAGATGTAATTATTGGATAGCTAGTAGCTTTTCGCTTATTTGGGCTATGCGAAGCATCCACCTACTCCTGCTGGCTAGTATCATCAGTTTTACATCTTGTCTTCCACCCAATGAGGTACCTGAAGAACCCCAGCAGCTTTCTTACAATGTAGTCATCTTTCTAATTGATGACCTAGGCTGGACGGATTTGGGCTGCTACGGAAGTGATTTGTACGAAACTCCAAATATTGATCAACTAGCTGAAGAAGGGGTTAAATTTACCAATGCGTATTCCGCTTGTACGGTGTGTTCGCCCACCCGAGCCGCTATCATGACGGGTAAGTACCCGGCTCGCCTAAACATCACCGACTGGATAGCGGGACATCAGAATGAGTACGGAAAGCTTTCCCCTCCCGACTGGACAAAATACTTACCGAATGAGGAAATTACCATCGCTGAAATTGCTCAGGCGGCGGGTTACGTGACGGCTAGCGTAGGGAAATGGCACCTGGGTGATTCGGTGGCCTACTATCCACAGTACCAAGGTTTTGACCGTAACGTGGCGGGCTACTACCGGGGGCAGCCGCCTAGCTACTTTTATCCCTATATCCGTGGAAACGATACATTACCTTACCTAGAAGGTGGAGTAGAAGGCAAGTACCTGACTGATCGCCTAACCGATGAAGCAACTCGTTTTATCACTGACCATGCTGATCAACCCTTTTTGCTATATTTCCCTCACTACGCGGTGCATACTCCCATTCAGGGAAAAGATAGTTTGACTGCTTACTACCAAAGTAAAGTAACCGACAGCTTGCAACATACCAATGCCGAGTACGCTGCTATGATCCATAGTACTGACGAAAGTGTAGGTCAAATTATGCATTTACTGGATAGCCTAGACATTAGCGACCAAACCCTAGTTATATTCACTAGTGATAACGGTGGGCTAGAACTGTTTGACATTACTCAAAATGATCCAATCAGAGCCGGAAAAGGTTCAGCGTATGAGGGCGGAGTTCGAGTACCTATGATAATCCGCTGGCCTAAAGCTAAACGTAACATAGCAACTATTGACGAGCCAGTAATTACAATGGATGTATTTGCTACCGTAGCCAATGTATTGGGAACTGGCGGAGCGAAAGATTATCATCAGGACGGTGTAAATTTATTGCCCCTTTTAGAACAGGAGACAGAAGTACTTGATCGGGAAGCCTTGTACTGGCACTATCCGCACTATCATCCAGGTGGAGCAAGTCCGTATTCAGCCATTCGACAGGGAAATTATAAGCTGATCGAGTTCTTAGAAGATAAGCACCTAGAGCTCTATAATCTGGAAGACGACATTGGCGAAACCAATAACCTAATCAGTAAAGTGCCAGAAGTTGCTAATGATCTCTACAACCAATTAGAAACCTGGCGCAAAGAGGTAGATGCCCAAGAACCTGTACCCAATCCGAAGTATGATTCACTAAAAGCTCAGGAGTTCTATCGCTATTGAGACTTTAGAGCCTGTAAGTACTTATCAATATAGAATGACTTCTGCTTACTTTTATATTGCATCACATAGCGAGGGTGCTCCAGTGGAATTACCTCACCGAAAAATTGATGCTCTTCATTCAGCTTTTTTAAGAAGCGATAATTCTTACCAGTACCCATACAAAACACTTTATCGCGATGAATGCCGAAGTCAAGTTGGGTTTGTAGGGTTTTGACAATGAAAGGGGTAACAGCTTCGGTTAGCTGTGAACTATCGTAATAGTTATAATTGGTTTCTCGTCCTTTTTCATCAATCTGCACAAAGCCGAGCGGACATACCGAACTAATGTAAAATTGCTGATAGAATACCTCTACACTGCCGTAAGCATTAATTACCTCGTACACAAATACTGAGGAGGGTTCGTGAAGGGTGAATGGGCTTTCCATGTTACAGTGCGATTTTAGTCGCTTCGGATCAGTGAACGGAATTCCGGTAGCCCCTGCGCCCAATCGTCCCGGATTAATACCCAGGCTAAGGTGACGAGTGCGCTGGTCAGCGTAGTATTTTTGATAAAAAGCAGCCGATAGCTTTCGCACCTCCTCACTCGCCTGAAAAGGGTTCATCACCCGAATATTTTCAGGCAATGTAGCATCTAACTGTAGTTGCATATTGAAACGAATGATGTGTTCGGCGAAGGTCATGTAGGAGGGCGAGAAACTGTGGTAAAGCTAAACTAACTATACGTCAGCATCTGCTTCATCGAGTAAACATTGAGCGTTGTGAAGTACATTAAAATTCACGGAGTTAGCAATAAAACAAAAGGTGTTTGCTTGTTCGTGCAGTTTATTTGCCATTTCTATCATTGAGTTTTTGGTGACTGTTACAATCGGGTTCAAGGTTACTTCAGAGAAATGTCCTTTACCGTCCGATTGCTCAAGCATGATTCCCTCGGCATGATCAACATAATCTGTAACGATTACCCCATTTTCAGAACACAAATGTAAGTACCAAAGCATATGGCAAGAAGATAGTGACGCAACCAATAATTCTTCTGGATTGTGTTTTGTCCTGTCGCCGCGAAAAGCAGGGTCAGATGAGACTAAAATATCAGGCTTATTTTCTACAGAAAGAGTATGGCTTCTTTCAAACTCTCGGTAATTTGAAGTACCTTTTCCAATATTTCCCGTCCACTTTATAGTCGTTTTATAATTGTGTTGTTTTTTCATAGATTACATTTTTCCGATTAGCTCCACCAAGTCTTCATCCATTTTTCAGATACTTCCTTAGCTTTCTCGTAGTCATCCACAACAATAATCAATTGATTGGAATGATCGCTGTACTGGGTTAAAATATTAACGTGGGCATTCGTTAGCTCTTGGCAAAACATTCCTAGCTGCCCGGGTACATCTTGTCGGAGTTTCTGAATGATGACGTCGCTAATTTTAATAACCTTTAGCCCTACTTTTTCTAGTTCTGTTTTAGCTCGGTCGGCTTCTTCAACTAAAAAATGTGCGATAGAAGTGTTGCCATTCTGAAAAACACCACCGCCCTCAAGGCTGATTTTGTTTTTACCCAATGTCTCACTCATAAGTGCCAACTGACCAGGTTTGTTCTCTAGTACAATTTCTATGTCTTTCATCTTTTATAATTTTAGTGAGCAGCAAAGTAAGAGGATTTATTACTTTTACATTTCATTTGAAAATGAACAATGGAAGAAAGTGCATTCGTATCGATTACCTCACTGCTATGCGAACCAAGCAGAGCGAAAATATTATGGAATTTACTAGATGGAAGAGCTTACACCGCAAGTGAGTTAGCCTTAGCTTCAGACTTATCGCCAAGTGCTACAAGTAATCACTTATCTAAATTACTCAATGGTGATATCGTAAAGGTCGATGCTCAAGGAAGACACCGTTATTATTCATTTGCTAATGCTCACGTTGCCTACGTGATTGAGTCTTTAGCGAATCTAGTTAGTGAAGAACCAGTTGAGAAGTATGACAAACAGATAGTCAGAAGTGGTATAAAGTATTGCAGAACATGCTACGATCATCTGGCTGGGTATGTTGGTGTGACTATCACCGATGCTCTAGTAGAACAAGGGTATTTGAAAGAGTACGATAGTAATTATCATGTGACTGAGAAAGGCTGGGACTGGTTCTCGCAATTTGAGATACTTGAGAATGATTTTACAAAAGACCGTCGACCGCTAACTCGCCAATGCCTTGATTGGTCGGAGCGGCGCCCCCATCTGGCCGGGCGACTTGGTGCTATTTTCTTAGAAAAAATGTTACAGGACCGCTGGTTCAAAAGAGTAGAATTTTCCCGAGAACTAATTATTACTGCGCGAGGTAGCAAGTTATTAGACGACTGTCTGAACATCGTTTTTGTCTAAGTTATTATTATCAGATCGAGAGAGAGTCAGCCATTTCTTGCCTAGATCAGGTTGGTAAATAAAATTCGTACTAGAGTGTAATCATTGCAAAAACTTATTCTAGAAGCTCGATGGCTTTCTCTAGCATCTTATCTTGATTACTTAAGATGTCATCTTCATTGTTTTCAATCAGGATATCAGGATCAACACCTAACTCGATAGTTTCATTATTGTAATCTAAAAAATCACTTACAGATACTTTTATGATCCAACCGTTAATAAGCTGATAGCCATAATTTCCACCGGCACCTCCACCCGTTTTTTGACCAACTAAGCGCACATTGGGTAGTGCTGATAACATTGCTGAAAAATAAGAGGTGGCACTGTAACAATTTCGGTTGATAATCACGACTATGGGAATGTCAAACTGCTCATTGCCCGGATTGGCAAAAACTGGAAGGGGCTCCGTAATATCACGGCGACCCGGGCCAGTTTTCTCAATATAAGACCCTAAAAGGGTTCTCTCGCTAACATACCTAGATAGTATTTTTGGTACAGGATTACTGTCACCACCTCCGTTATCCCGTAGGTCAATGATTAAACCTGTAATGCCTTCGTCTACCATTCGGGAAACAATATTATTGAAGGAGCCATAACGGTTCATTGTCTCAAAGTAAACATAGCCAATGGAACCTATTTTACTAAAATATAACGCCCCATCTCTCTCGGCTGGAGATGATAGGTAATTTGACTCAACTACATTAAATGAAAAGTGAATATCATAACCATCCCGAAAATCATAGATCGGACTGCTAGCAAATTCTGATTTTAGAGAGCTATGACCATCTTTTAACGCTAGTAATGCGTTTGAACAAATTTCAAATAACTGTTGCTCATTACTACTTTGAGCTGCTAAGGGTTGATATATGCGATAAATACTGTCCCAGTTAATACTCTTGTCCTCAAAAAATATATAATTTTCATCGACAAAGGTCCAAAAATCATTAAAAACCTCAGCCGGGTTGTATACTGTTTCTTGCTCACAACTCTGAAGAGACAGTAAAAATAATGCTGCAATTGCATATATTACTTTCATGTCTTTTTGTATTTGTACTTTATACCGACACCAAAATACAGTTGGCTTAAGCTAAATGGTTTAACATCAGCCAAGCGGAGGGTAGAAAACGCAAGGTTAGCCGAAAATTTCCAATTGGGAAGATTATATGATGTAGAAGTATTTAAATGAATATTTTGAATCTTGTTCAATGTCCAGAGTTTTCCACCCTTGAATAAAGAGCGCATCATTCCACTTCTATCGGGAGAAAAAACATCGGGTTGAAGGTAGTTTTCAGGATATGGGTGAGCAAATGCCGGGCGGACTACGTAGGAAAGTAAACCAAGCTGACATTCTGATTCAAAAGATATTTTTTGATTGAGTGCGGTTTTTTGATAAAACAGCGATGGGCCAATACTCTGGGCTAAAGTGTAACTTATTGAGTTGTTGACGAACTTGGTGAGTTCAGACTCGGGGAAATTCAAGAGCGTAAAAGAATGAAACATACCTCCGATATACCAATTGTCGCTTAGTGATTTCATATAGGTATAGCGTACCTCAGGAAAAACCAAAACGTACGAAAGTGAGGGTTGATTGGTGTAATCTTGAGTAAGCGAGAAATTGATACTCAAATTTTGTCTTACCTTATTTTTGTAAGTTTCAATATCCATGCTGTAGGTAGGTAATATCCCCTGTTGGACTTGACTGGAAAACCGTTTTTCCTCAAGACTGGCGAATCCCACACCAACTCTTACCCCTAGTTGAACAGACTTCGTTTCATCTTGTGCTTGTAGCGATACCAAAACAAGATTGAAACACGATAATAAAACTACCTTCTTCATTTCTATTCTATGCTGCCTAGCCTAATTCTTACAAGTTATCACCCAAATAGTTGAAAGAAACGGGCGGCGCAATTGATTATTCCTGGTAGATAACATCTTTGCTAAGGCAATTGTGCCCACATTCATTATCTCTCAATCATTTTTTAGAAATTATAGTATAAAAATAACACTTATTTTGGTTTTTTATAGCGAAATGTTCTATCTGTCTACTTTGGAGTAGTCATTACAAGATCTAGACCTTACCAACCATCTGCTCTCTTTTCTTCTTGAGATATGCTTTTTCCAAATCGTTAGAGCACAATGCGATGGCTTGATTAATTTCGGTAAGTGCCTGTTGAGTTTTGTCCGTTCTGAAATAGTATTCAGCGTAGCTTCCGTACAGCAGATATATCCGTGCCCCTAGACGGCTGGTCATTATACGGTCTAGCAACAACTTGGCTTGGTCAAGCTGACCTGCTTGTAAATGTACCGAAGCCATTGAAAGCAGTATATTATCATTGGGTTGTAACTCATATAAATGCTGGTACAGTTCCAGAATACGACGCCAGTCGGTGCTCTCAAAACGGTCGGCCTTTAAGTGTTCGGCGGCAATAGCTGCTTCGTAATGATATACCGAACGTTCACCATACTCGAAAGACTTTTGTATGGCGTAGTTGCCCAGTACAATTAATGGCTTATACCACTGGGAACGATCTTGGTACTGGAGGTCTACAATCTCATTATTGGTATTTATCTTGGTTTCCATCCGGGAGGAATGAAAGCAGCAGAGGGCAAACAGGGCGTATAAACTACCACTGCGAAAGCGTTCTTTGACTAGTAATAGTTTGCACAGTCGTAAGGCTTCCCCGCAGAGTTCTTTACTGATGAGCGAACCTGATTTAGTAGAATGAAAGCCTTCGTTAAATATCAGGTAGATTACCTGCAACACCACTACCATTCGGTCTTCAATCTCATGGGGTAGGGGATACGCTAGCTTAATCTGCTGATCTTTTATTTTCTTGCGGGCTCGAATGAGTCGCTTCTTAATGGTCTCCTCTTTCAGTAACAGAGCTGCGGCTATCTCCTTCATTGAGAAGCCTGAGATGGTCTTCAGTGCAAAGGCAATTTGCTCTTCTCGAGACAGTGCCGGATGACCCACTACCAGTATCATCCGTAGCTGGCTGTCTTCAACTTCATGATCCAAGAAGAACTCACTAATCTCCAGGACAATAGACCCGTGAGAGACTTTCTGGTAACGTTCCTGCTCGGCATTGATCTGCCGAAGTAGGTCAACTACTCGGTTTTTTGCTGCCTGAGTGAGCCAGGCTTCGGGGTTTTCAGGAATGCCGTTCCGCCACTGTAAGGTGGCCTTGATGAAAGTGTCTTGAATAGCATCTTCCACCAGTTTCAGATGGGCGAGACCAAAAATACGGGATAAAATAGCGACCATCTTCCCGTACTGATGCCGAAAAAGATGGTCTACTATTTTTCTATGGGGCATACTACTCGTACTGGTCAAGTTTCATGATTTCCCGAATTTCAACGGAACCATCTAGATCGTAGTCAGGGAAGTCTTGGGCAATTTTTACTACCTCCTCGAAGCTATCGGCGGTTACGGTAATGTACCCACCAATTAGTTCTTTACTTTCCACAAACGGCCCATCTGATTCAATACGGTCAGGACCGGAAACCCGTTTAACTCTGGGCATAAGTGCTTCGCCGCCGCGTAATATGCCTTGCTGCTTTAGTTTATCATCCCAGGCAAACCACTTTGCCATTCGGTTCTGCAATTGTTCTGGTGAGAGTCCGATCTCTTCATAGTCGGCTCCGCCGATAAAGATCATCATAAATTCTTTCATAACTCAGGGTGTGTATTAGGCTGAAAATATAAACATAAATTAGTTCATGGACTGAAGTGCTAGCTTATTGCCTTCAGTGTCAATGAACTGTGCCATAAATCCGTGTGGCCCAATAGAGGTCTTAGGCATGATAACTTTACCACCCGCTTCTTCTACTCGGCTCAGGGGAACTGATAAATCATCTCCGCCATTGAGGTACACTAGAGCCCCTTTTTCAGAAGGTTCATAACCTGGTCCGCTAATGATACAGCCGCCAATACCTCCGTTTTCTAAGTCAGCGGGAAAAAAGATCATTGTACTTCCGGTTTCATCCGGCTCTTGGGGAGTAAGGGGGGCATCAAAGAGTTGCTCGTAGAATGACTGAGCTCGGTCAAGATCGCGAACGGGAATTTCGAACCAGTTGATTGAATTTTTCATGATTGTAAAATTTTAAAGGTTAAACTTCACCTCTATGACGATGCTGGTTTATCAGAAGGGGACAATTATTTTAAATAAAGTGTTCAAGTGTTTTTGTGTTCACAAAAGTTGAGTAGTTCCGAACACCCGAACACCCGAACACCCGAACACCCGAACACCCGAACACCCGAACACCTAAGATTAAAACCATTTCCTGGTGTTACCGTACACTTTTCATGTCTAAACACCTAATTCTATGTCACTCATTGTAAAATGGTTGCTCTCCGCAATCGCCGTCATGATTACTGCCTACTTATTACCTGGTGTCAGTGTAGCAAGTTTTTGGGCAGCCCTGGTAGTAGCCGTTATTCTCGCGCTGTTTAATGCAGTACTAAAACCAATTTTAGTCATCCTTACTATTCCCATTACTATTCTCACGTTTGGGCTATTTCTACTGGTGATTAATGCAATTATCATTCTCATGACCGATGCGTTAATTGCTGGATTTGCTGTTAGTAACTTCTGGTGGGCTATCGCTTTCAGCTTGATTATGGCGGTACTTGGCTCTCTTTTCAACGATATTGCTGAAAGAGTGTAGACTGAAGAAAATGGGTTGAAAGTTACAAGCTCCAAATTTGGGTAGCAGAAATCTTGCGACGGTCGCTTGTAACTTTCAATCTGTAGCATTACTGTTTTTCTATCCGGTCTTCGGACTCCGGTTTCTGGTCTCCGTTTACATTATTTTTGTCATTTACAATTAACTTTCTATCTTTGCGCCATCATGAAAATGACACGAGCCATCATAGTGCCCTGTATCCCGGTCAATCACGGCTAGGGATCGCTACATTCTCTAAGTAGCGTGTGTTTTAGGACTTTACTGTCCGCATTTCTTCTAAATTTTTATTGGCATCTTTTCTCATTTCAATCATGGCTCAGTATATCCGTCGAGTTAAATACTTATACTACAATCTCCGTATTGCTCTCAGTGGCTCGGAAACTAATTTTACGTCTGGCAGTATCCGCCGGGCTATCTTTCTGCTATCCGTTCCCATGATTCTGGAAATGGTCATGGAATCCCTGTTCGCAGTAGTTGATATTTTCTTTGTGGGAAAGGTCAGTACCACGGCGGTGGCTACCGTAGGCCTCACCGAATCCGTATTGACTATTATTTATTCGGTAGCCATTGGTCTTAGCATGGCAACTACTGCATTGGTAGCCCGTCGAGTAGGGGAGAAGAACCACCATAAGGCGGGAGATGCTGCATTTCAGGCGATTGCTTTAGCGGTTATTATCTCGCTAGTTATTGGTGTAGCTGGGGCAGTATTTGCCCGCGATATTCTTCGACTCATGGGAGGTGAACCTCAGTTGGTGGAGGATGGCTTTCTCTACACTCGTATTATGTTTTTGAGCAATACCAGCATCATGCTGCTATTTCTCATCAATGGTATCTTCCGGGGGGCTGGAAATGCCTCGCTGGCGATGAAGTCACTGTGGCTGGCTAATGGCTTAAACATTGTTCTTGATCCGATCTTCATTTTTGGCTTAGGGCCAATCCCTGAGTTTGGTGTAGCTGGAGCAGCCATCGCGACTACTACCGGGCGTACTGTAGGAGTATTGTTTCAGTTGTACCACTTATTGAATGGTAAAACTATTGTCAAAATCGGTTGGGACAATGTGGTGGTACGCGCCAAAACGTTGTTGAACCTACTTAAACTAGCTTCCGAAGGTATTAGTCAATTTTTAGTAGAATCAGCCAGTTGGATATTTTTGGTACGGATTATTTCGCTCTTCGGCAGTGAGGCATTAGCCGGCTACACCATTGCTATTCGTATCATTATTTTCTCTATACTACCTTCCTGGGGACTGTCCAATGCGGCAGCTACGTTGGTTGGGCAAAACCTAGGGGCAGATCAGCCATTAAGGGCGGAGAAATCTGTCTGGAAGACAGCATACTACAACTTTCTATTTCTGACAGTATTATCGCTGATATTCTATTTCGGTGCGTATCAGTTCGTTGGTATCTTTAGTGATGAACCCGAAGTAATTCAAACTGGGGTAGAGTCATTGCGGATTATCTGCCTAGGCTACGTCTTTCTTTCCTATGGGATGGTACTGGCGCAGTCATTTAATGGAGCAGGCGACACCCGAACACCCTTGCTTATCAATGTTGGCTGCTACTGGTTGGTGCAGATTCCTTTGGCCTACGGAATGGCGGTTTGGCTGAATATGGGGCCTCAGGGAGTGTACATCGCTATAGCTATTGCATTTTCATTGGCAGCAGTGGTGAGCGTAATCCTGTTCCAACGAGGGAATTGGAAGTTGGTAAAAGTGTAAAATACTCTAGCAATATTTTGATGAGTAATTACGAAGAATGGTATAATTTGACAATTAATTGTTAGATTATACCATTCAAAACTAAATATGAAATATTATGCGTAATTCTACTAGATTAATGTTGGTGTATTTATTGGTGTTAATGGTACAAATCGGCCATGCCCAGTTCTTACAACCTGTTGAAAAAAAGATCAATATTGACGAAAAAGTGACCCCGGCTTGGGTGTTGGCGGTAAGTGCCGATAAAGAGGCATTGGCAGAAAGTATTATTGATTATACTAAAGAGGAAGTTGGGGTGAAGCTGAAGAAAGGGAAAAACGGGTTGCTAATGGCCAAGGAAATAAAGGTACCAAGTACCACCATCTACACCGGAGACCTAAAGGTATTACTTTCTACAGTAAGCAACCAGACTCAGGTAGCAGTAGCATTTATGCCAGGTTACGATATAGCCTTAAATTCTGAAGATTACCCTAATGAGATGGAACGGCTTCGTCAGTATACTCGAAAAATGGTGAAGTATCATATGGTGAGTGTGCTTCAAGAAAAAATTGAGGAAGATGAAGGTCGTTTGCGTGATCTTGAAACGTCGCTAAAGAAGAATCGGCGTGAATACCAAAAACTAGATAAGCGGACTAGCAAGATGCAGAAGAAGATGGGTTCTGATAAGACCGAAGAGCATGAAAAGTTTGAGCTAGAAAATGGGCACACTGCCGCTGTAAATCGTATGTCTACCTTAACTGAAGCTCGGGGCGAGTTAGAGGAAGAAATCGCTAAAATGAACGAGAAAGTACAGGTGAGTCAGGAAGAAATCAATGATATTGAAAACCAGTTCGTAGAACGAAAAGCAACAGTGAGAACGGAAGAAGTTGAATCGGAAGAAGAGAAATATAAACCATAACCATAGACGAAGACCGGAAACGAGCAAATGGAAAACAGTAAAATGTACGCTTACAGATAGTAGGCGCGTTACAAATGCATCTGAGAGGTAAAGAGATTAACAATAGCTATAACTTGAGGGATAGGTAGTAAGCCAGCCAGTCTCCACCTTCCACGTAGGCTAAATCCTTCACATTTTCATCAAATTTTAGATAAGTGTAGAACTGATATTCAGCTAAGTAAACAAAGCGATAGAGTTGTTCTCCTACTCCTTCTAACTCGTGCAAAGCTGGTAAAGCTGCTTCGCTGACCCGGTAGACATCTCCCACTACCGAAGAGCCAGCTTGGGCAATCATATAGGGATACCACTGCTGATAGTCATATAGGGCGTAACCAGATAGGCGATACTTCTCTGCTACCAACTCACTATCTGACAAATAGTGAGCATACATTCCCCCTCGGCGCAGGGTTCCGTAAACGAAGATATCATAAACGTTCATTTCTTTGGTTTTCAGACGCCTAAGTGTTTTTATTTCTCAAAACATTCCCTGCCTAGTTTACGATATACTAGGGAGAAAAGAGAATCATGCTGGCAAAAAAGAAGTGCGTATTCATCGTTAACCCAATTTCAGGAATAGGAAAACAAAAGGATATTCCGTTGTTGCTAAAGCATTATCTTAATGCCAGCTGCTTTGAGTATGGCGTGGTCTTTACCGAGTATCCCGGTCATGCTACTGAGATTGGAGAAACCTATTGCGACCAAGTTGATTACGTGATTGCCGTCGGGGGAGATGGAACCATCAACGAAACTGCCCGGGCACTACTAGGTAGTAATGCTGCATTAGGAATTATTCCTCTCGGATCAGGGAACGGCTTTGCTCGTCATTTGAATATTTCTACTAATCCAACCCGAGCTATCAAACAACTGAATGAATCTCAGGAATCGTTATTAGATGTAGGTTTTCTTAATGGTCATCCATTCTTCAATGTATCGGGTACTGGGTTTGATGCTTTAATTAGTAAGAAGTTTGCTGATCAAACCCAGCGGGGTTACGCTACGTACATTCGTTGCGTATGGGAAGAAATCACTAACTATCAGCCCCGAACGTATCGTTACCAATTAGATGGTGAGGAAGTGGAGGACTCTTTCTTTCTGATTGCTTTTGCCAATAGTGAGCAGTACGGAAACAATGCAGTTATTGCTCCTCAAGCTCAGACTAACGATGGTCTTCTTGATATTGTATTTGTACGACCCTTTCCGCCTGCTTACGTTATTACATTTACGCTGCTAGCATTTACCCGACAGATTCATCTTTCACCCTATGTAGAAATTGTACAAGCTAATCAGTTTGAGATACAGCAACTCAATGACTCACTTATTCATATTGACGGAGAGTACGTTGAGACTACTGATAACACCCTAAGTATCTCGTTGCGCCCACAAAATTTGAAGGTGTTACGACCTGCTTAGACCCAGGTTATTCTAAGCCTAGGGCAAATGAAAATTATTTCTTGGTTGTGTCTACTCTGCTTAAACAGTTTCGTCCACTATAGTGCGGATGACATTATCTAACTCATTGACAGCAGTTTCCAGACAATCTAAGTAATGGAGATAATTGTCATCTCTCTCTCTTAAAAGGATACATAACCCTGCAATCGTAGCCACTGGGCGGCGTACTTCGTGCGACTGGCGCCAAGCAATCTTTCGGAGCTTCTCATTTTGTTCTTGCAGTTTTAGCGAGGCTCGTTTTCGCTTATCAATATTTGTGGTGTTGAAACTAACGCCAATAATCTCGTTACGTTGATCGTAGATTGGAGAGTGAGTAACATCCATCCAAATACTTGTACTGTTAGGTATTGGCACTTCAATCTCCTGCTTTACAATATCTCCTTCAAGAGCCTTATTGAGATCTTGATGGAAAGTGTCTCGGTACCCATCCATTGAGTAATCGAATACACTTTGCCCAACCTCTAAGTCTTCATTGAAAATGACTTTTACAATCTTGCGAGCTACATTATTAAAGGCAACTATAGAGAAGCTTCTATCCAAAATGATATTATAATCAGTAGTGCTATTAAACACTGCTTGAAATTTATATTGCGTTTCTTTTAGTTTCTTGATGTGGTTAATAAGGCTCTGGCTGATAGGGCGGTAGATGTAGCGTACTTCCATAACGAGTACTATCATGGAAAGTAGTGCCAAGATAATTTCCATTATTACAATAAAGTGAAGCTTCTCATCAGAGTTTCGCTCCAGGCTTTTTACCACTATTTCCATTCCAGCTAAGAATTCAATCTGATTCTCGTAAAGTTGCCATCTACTTGATTCAGTTATTGAGGGATTCTTTAAAAAATCCTCGACAAAAAGAACATTAGCACTTATCTGTTCAAGATTGTGTAAAGCGGTGAGATCAGAAAGTTTGTGAATGCCTAAGTCAGGATTGCCTTCAAGTAATCCATAATGTACCTCACCCCACTTTTGAAATAGATTGTGCAGACAATCTAAGTTGGTCTGCCCATCAGCAAATCGCTCAAACTCCAGGCTGATTTGTTGCGAAAGCGTACGTTGCCTACCAGAAAGGTTGATGGTTTGAGCATCTTCATCCTTTTTAAACAGCCAGTATTGCACAAATACCTGGTTCACCACTAGCAGCATTACCGCTAATAGAATACCCAAAGTATACTGCCGCTTAAGTTTTTGGTTCATAACTAGGCAGAGATTTAAAAGCGTTGTTCTTGATACTACTTACTTAAAAACGGAACTAAGAAGAGGGTGCAGATACTTTTCTTTTTAATAGATTAATCTACTATTATACTAAATAAAACGGGTGTTTTGGTTGCGTAAATATTGGATGTAATGTAATCCTGAACAATACAGAAAAAGAATTATTAACGTGCCCATAATTAACCATTTGGTAACAATATCTTAATGAAGAGATAACACCTTCGTCGCTGACGATTAGGTTATTTGCATAACCAATCACCGTTGCATTTGATATACTTATCATACCTCTGCAACTTTTGCCAAAATAGACTAAGCCTCCTTCGTTTAGTTCTCAATATTCTTCACTCCTTTCCGCTAGCCTCTATTCTATTAACACTAAACTTTATTCATCATGATGACTCGATTTAACCCTGCCCAGATGATGGTTAGTAACCTGCTTTATATAGTTCAATTTAAACTAGTACGATATGTCCAAAAAGCGATCAGTCGAGGTAGCAGTTATCTCCGACGTACATTTGGGTACCTACGGATGCCGCGCTAAAGAACTGCTGAAGTATCTCAAAAGTATTAAGCCAGAAACACTCGTCTTAAACGGCGATATTATTGATATCTGGCAATTCAGTAAGCGTTACTGGCCCAGTTCTCACATGCGAATTGTGAAGCAAATCTTTGGTATGGCGGCCAAAGGTATAGATATTTACTATATCACCGGAAACCACGATGAGATGCTGCGAAAGTTTGAAGGCTTTACGATGGGTTCTTTGAAAATTGTAAATAGGGTGGTGCTGGAACTTGACGATAAGAAAGCCTGGATATTTCATGGTGATGTATTTGATATTACCATGAAGTATTCAAAATGGCTAGCCAAACTAGGAGCCATAGGTTACGATACACTGATCTTACTCAATGCCTTCGTCAATTTTGTTAGAGAGAAATTCGGTATGGGTCGGGTTTCTTTTAGCAAAAAAATCAAGAACCGAGTGAAGGGAGCTGTGAAGTTCATTGATGACTTTGAGAATACTGCTGCTGAAATTGCCATTAACAACGAGTACGACTACGTTATTTGTGGTCATATTCATAATCCTGAAATAAAGACGGTTAGAGATAATCAGGGTAGCGTAGTTTACCTCAACAGTGGCGATTGGATTGAGAACCTTACAGCTCTAGAGTACAATAAAAAAAAATGGTCACTCTATCGTTTCTCAGATGATGCTTTACTCAACGACGATGAAGCCAGCGAAGAGGAAGAAGAAAACCTGGATGTAGGCGTACTTTATAAAAACCTGGTTGAGGAGTTTCGTTTAACTAAACCATGAGGGTACTTTACGCTATTCAAGGAACAGGCAACGGTCATATTAGCCGGGCGCGGGATATTGTACCGATTCTTCAAGATAAAGTTGATCTTGATTTACTAATTAGCGGTATTCAAGCCGATGTTTCCCTGCCGTATTCAATTAAGTATCAATTCAAAGGGGCTGGGTTTATTTTTGGCAAATCAGGTGGAGTAGACTTGATGCGAACGTACCGTAAAGCCGATACTCGAAGGTTTTTGAAGGATGTACGAAACCTTCCAGTTCAGAAGTACGATTTAGTGATCAACGATTTTGAGCCAGTCTCAGCTTGGGCAGCATACTTTAAAAAGGTGCCTAGCGTATCGCTAAGCCACCAAAGTGCTATTTTAAATGAACATGCCCCTCAACCCCGGAAAAAAGATCCAGTCGGCAAAGCCATCCTCAAAAATTATGCGCCCACGGATAAAGCTTACGGTTTTCATTTCGCCGAATTTGACAAAAATATCTTTACTCCAATTATTCGGCAGCAACTCCGCCAGACTGACGTTCAAAATCTGGGACATTACACTGTTTATTTACCCGCCTACGATGATCAGAAACTGATCAGACGGTTAAAAACGGCTAAAGATATTGAATGGCAAGTTTTTTCCAAGCACAGTCAGCGATCTTATCGGGAAGGTAACGTGCAAATATCCCCGGTAAACAACGAGCGATTTATTCAGAGCCTGACAAGTTGTGAGGGTATTCTATGTGGAGCCGGTTTCGAGACGCCTGCTGAAGCACTGTTCTTAAAGAAAAAGCTGCTAGTTATTCCCATGAAGAATCAGTACGAACAGCACTGCAATGCAGCAGCTTTGGAATCACTTGGCGTACCCGTACTAAAGAATTTTAAGAAGAAGCAATTGCCACTCCTGCATAAATGGATCGAGAAAGCGAAGCCAATTGAGGTAAACTATCCTGATATGACTGAGAAGATTATAGATATGGTGTTAGAAGAAAAAAGTGTGGGAGTTGGAAGAGAAAAAGTTGGAACTTAGATGAAGTAAAAGTAGCCATGTTTTTCCGTTCCGCGTGGCGTTCGCTCCGTCTCTCGTTTTCTAAAACCGCAAACAAAAAATGATCTGGTATCGTCTGTGCGCTTAAAAATGACTAAAATTTTCAAAATTGACTGAACTGACTGCTGAGGAGCATGATCCTGATTTTAAGTGGGGCGTTTCAACGGCTGCTTATCAAACTGAGGGGGCTATTCTGACCGATGGGAAAGGTGTATCTATCTGGGATGAGTTTGCAAACCGTCCCGGAAAGACTTACAATAATCAAAACGCTAATCAAGCTTGTGATTTTTACCATCGCTACCAAGGTGATTTATCGATTATTCAACAGTTAGGAATTCCTAACTTCCGGTTTTCTATTGCCTGGTCGCGAGTGCTACCTAACGGTGTCGGGAAAGTAAACCAGGCTGGATTGGATTTTTATGACCGACTCATTGATAGCTGCCTAGAGAAAGGTATTACTCCTTGGGTTACTCTGTATCATTGGGATCTACCAGCTGCTTTGGATAAGCAAGGTGGGTGGACAAACCGTGATATAATTGGGTGGTTTACTGAGTACATTGAACGGGTGGTGAGCCGTTATCAAGACCGGGTAACTTACTGGATGATACTCAATGAGCCGATGGTTTTTACTGGGGCTGGCTATTTCTTTGGAATTCATGCTCCTGGTAAGCGGGGAATGAAATTTTTTTTATCAGCGGTGCATCACGCTACACTCTGTCAGGCTGAAGGCGGGCGAGTTGTTCGTAGCCTGCAATCAACGGCTCAAATTGGTACTACCTTTTCTTGTTCTTTAGTGGAACCTCATACGTCTCGCCTGCGTGATGTTCGGGCTGCCCAGCGGGTAGATGCATTATTGAATCGCTTGTTTATTGAACCAACGCTGGGAAAAGGTTATCCAATCGATCAACTTCCGGTTTTATCCCGATTGGAAAAATTTATGAAGTCGGGCGATGAAAAGAGTTTAAAGTTTGATTTTGATTTTATTGGCTTGCAATGCTACACTCGGGAAGTAATCCGATACTCATGGTCCATGCCTTACATCTTTGCTCGGCAAGTTTCTCCCCAACAAAGGGGAGTACCTACTACACTTATGGGTTGGGAGATAAACTCTGATTCAATTTACCGTATTCTAAAGCTTTTTCATCAGCGCTACTCGATCGATACACTAATTGTTACCGAAAATGGTGCGGCATTCACTGATGTGGTACAAGATGGTAGAGTAGCTGATGAAGAACGACAGCAGTACCTGAACAGTCATATCCAAGCCTGTATGCGGGCTAAGCAACAGGGGGTTCCTTTAAAAGGGTACTTTGTATGGACATTAACTGATAATTTTGAGTGGGCCGAAGGATATCGCCCTACCTTTGGGTTGGTACACGTAAACTTTCAGACTCAAAAAAGAACGATTAAGCAGTCAGGCTACTGGTACGCTAATCTAATAGAGCGATATACAACAGAGGATCAGCGTCAAGACGCAGGTACTTGAGGCATATAGCACTTATCTTTATTTTTAGGTCTTAAGCGCTTCACTTTTTCGCGGATTTTCTTTAGCAGATCTTCCTCCTCAATTTTTTGATACCCTAACCGAAAAACTCGTTGTTTTAGATCAGAGGTTGTGTGTGTGGTTTTCATATGCGATCAGATTACAAAATCCTTCGCCAGTGCCAGATGATCCTATCCTTTAAGTTAAGTTTCTGCTAAACTGATATTTTGCTCTTCACTTAAGAAAGAATAGGCATCTTCTGGTTGGGTAAAGATTTTTAGGTTAATGTTGCTAATGGAGGGCTCTTCTAGCCACTCACGATGAAGTACTAATTTACGTTTAGAAAATAACGTGGTTAGTACTGCTATTTGGCAAGTGTTTCCAGGTGCGGTATAACTGTATAGCTTGTTGCAAGTATCAGACCATTTCTTGATAAAGAAGAAAAACTCATGGGGGTTGATGTCCTGGAAAAAGTCTTTTGCCAGAAGCCACTTATTAGTATTATATACTGCGGCAATGTTCATGGCAATATCCATAGTTTGGTGATACAAGGCAGACTCACCATAACCATGAAAATTAATGACAACTACACCAAAGTCTCGGTTATACTCTGCGGTAGCTAAGCTGTTGACAATTTTGTACATAAAGTAAACAGTTAGTAAAAAATTGTACCAATCTTTTAATATAAGATCGGTAGGAATCAGAAGACTTAGAAAATTGCTTAGGACGTAGGTCAGTGCAGTTAAAACAAATATAGTGATAAAAAATAAGAAAAACTTATTTTTTATGTAAAAAAATCGTAAAAATAACAGATGATTAAGCTATATTTTTATAAAATATTTAATAGTGTAGACAAAATGACTTTAATTACTTATTAAGAGTAAGTAATTATTCTAAAAGTATAAATGGAAGTAATGGCCGAAATGGTATGTACTTGAATGAATAATTACTTGTCAGATAGATAAAAATGCTTGGCGGAGACCTTGAAAAGTTTAATAGACTAGCGAATTTGTGCCAGGGCACGGTCTACCTGAGTGACGGGCATTTTGCAGATCTTATTTTGACATACGTAAATGGTAGTCTGACCTTCTACCAGTTTATTTTCTAGCAATGCTAAGCTTCCTTCAGACTCACCGCCTAAAAACAATACATTGGGTAGATACTGCTGATCTAAGGCTTGCCGGATAATTTGCGGTGACTCACCGAGAATAGCTACCTCATAAGGCTCATGAATAACTTGTCCGAGCAAACTAGCCCAGTTTGCGTGAAAGTTAGGATACTCCTGTATAGTTGAGTACATGGTAGCTAGCATAGTTTTAGCTTGCGTGGTGTATTGATCATTTGCTAAGAGTAACCCCAAAGTCCAGAAGTTTTGTGCCATTACCGAGTTTGAACTAGGAATAACATTGTCGCTAATTTCTTTTTGTCGGGCGATGAGAGAAGCATGCCGACTAGAGGTATAAAATAATAAGGGGCTATCTTCGTCTGAGAAATGTTCTAGTACGTAATCGGTTAATGACTGGGCAGTATACAGCCAGGTCTCGTCAAAAGTAGCCTGATATAAGTTAATGAAAGCAGCAATAGTAAAAGCATAGTCGTCTAAAAAGCCCTCAATACTGGCTACCCCGTCTTTGTAACTACGGGTGAGGGAAAAACCATCTTGCATGATTTTTTCTTTTAAAAAGTCAGCGTTAGTTAGAGCTATTTGTAAGAAATGATATTCACCAAACGCCCGATAAGCATTGACGTAGCCATTGAGCATCTGGGCATTCCAGGCAGTGAGCACTTTATCATCCAGGCCTGGTCTTGTTCGTTGTTCTCGGTAGTCTAATAGCCTTTCTTTGGCCTGCTGTATTGTTTGACTTAATTCAACAGTTGATTGATCGGTAGCGCTGGTAAGTCGCTGCCTGGGGTACAAAATATTTTTTCCTTCCTCCCAATTACCTTTGCTCGAGATATTAAAGTATTCCACAAACTGAGGAGCGTCCTCCCCAAGTACTTGTTCAATTTCAGCTTGATCCCATACATAAAACTTGCCTTCTTCTCCCTCACTATCGGCATCTAATGAAGAATAAAATGCACCTTCAGAAGAGGTCATCTCCCGCTCAACAAATGCTAAGGTTTCGTAGACTATACTACGGTATAGTGAGTCACCAGTGAGCTGATGAGCCTGACTGTACAAGCTAACTAGCTGGGCATTATCATACAACATTTTCTCAAAGTGTGGCACTTTCCACTGGCTATCGGTAGAGTAGCGGGCAAATCCACCGCCTAAGTGATCATAAATACCTCCCAGTGCCATTTTGTCAAGCGTGGTCAGTACTGCTTCTCGGGCTGACTCATTACTAGAGTAATAGTAGTACTGCATTAAAAAACTCAGATTAACGGGCATAGGAAACTTAGGAGCACCCTGGTTACCCCCCCACTTAAAATCTATCTGAGGTTTCCAGGTATCAAAGAGTTGATCTAACGCTTCCGCTGAATAGCTAGCTTGAGAACTAACAACTTCTAACTGATCAATAGCCTGAATGCCTTCAGTAACTTGAGACGCAATCGTTTTTATTCGTTCAGGGTCATCCCGATAGGTTTCCGCCAGCTTTTGTAGCACCTGCATCCATTGATCTTTGGGTAAATAGGTTCCGGTAAAGAAGGGGCGTCCGTCGGGTAGGGCTACGGCATTCAGAGGCCAGCCTCCTCGCCCGGTCAGTAGCTGAGAAGCATTCATGTATACTTGGTCAACATCTGGTCGCTCTTCCCGGTCTACTTTAATGGAGACAAAATGTTGGTTCATAAAGTCAGCCACAGTAGAATCTTCAAAACTTTCGTGTTCCATCACGTGGCACCAGTGGCAGGCGGCGTAGCCAATACTCACAATTACTAGCTTTTCTTCCTGAGCAGCTTTTTCTAAGGCTTCCTCTCCCCAGGGGTACCAGTCAACTGGATTGTAGGCATGCTGAAGCAGATACGGACTAGTTTCGTTAATTAATGCATTGGTAGATTGCGTATCCAAAGACTGGGCACAGGCTGATGTGAGAAATAAAGAAACCAGAAACAGTAGTAGATGAGGGCGCATATAATTGAGTTGATAAAATAGTGCAATTCCTAAATCCGAACGACAAAGCTGAAAAATTAGTTTGTGAATTTCTGTATACAGATATCGTCTCAGAATTAGAATTTATACTAATTCTTAACATCAGGGCAAAAAAATCACATAGTGAAAAATGGAATTCTGAGGACTGAACTACGCATACGCTAACTTTTGGTAGAGATTAGGTAATATAGAAAGGTGGCAATCTTTAAAGTAGATCGACAACCTTCAGTCTTAATTTAGAAGGTACATGAATCAAAAACCAGTAAGAATGATTGGGAAAGTTAAGAGTTGAATTGATAAATTAAGCATTTTGAACTCGTACTAATTATGGCTAAAATCCGAGCTCGGAATGATGAAGAGTTAGAGCAGTTAGCGAATAAAATAGCTAGTCTGGAACAGCAACTTGTCGAGCAGAATTCAGCCTTTCAGCAGCTAGCCGAGGGGGTAGAAAATGGCTATTGGCAATGGGTGATTTCTACCGATACCTTTAAGGCAAGTCCCCAATTATGTGAATTTCTAGGATGCCCATCTAACCTTGATCAAGGGCAGCAATTACATTGGAGAGATATTTTATCTACAGATGATTTTGCTGTACTCAGCCGGGCAATCAATCAACTACGTCCCAATAATAATAGTCGCTTTGAGCTTGAGATAAAAGCAACTCTTCATTTACCAGAACCAGTAATCTGCCAAGGTAGTGTTATTGAGTGGGATCAGCAGGGAAAACCTGAGGTAGTTGTAGGCTTTTTCAAAAGAGTATTGGCGGAAAAGACAATTCAAAGTGAGTTGGCTCAACGGAAAAACTGGTTTCACTGGATGGCTGAAAATATTCCTGGAGTATCCATTGTAGTTTTTGACCAAGAATACCGCTATTTCACTTACGAAAAATTTACAGATATAGAGGATACTGCTGTAGAAGGAGTGATCGGAAAAACCTTATATGAAATAGCGACTCCTGAAGAAGTAGCTTTTTTGGAGCCTATTTATGAGCAAGTGCTGGTTGGAAAGTGCCTAGAACACGAAGTGGTCTATAAAGATAGGACGTACTATTCACAGTTTATTCCACTTTATGAGGAAGGAAAAATAACCCAAGGTCTAGTATTCTCATTAGATATCAGTCAAACTAAAGGGTTTGAGCAGCAATTAGCTTCTTTTATAAAACAGGCTCCTGCTGCTATTGCCGTCTTTGATACTAATATGCACTATGTTGCTGCTAGCCAGCACTGGGTAGATTATATGCTAAATGGTAAAAATGTTATCGGAAAGTCATTCTATGACAATTACCCTAAGATCACACTAGAGTGGAAGGATATTCTTCAAGATAGCCTACAAGGGAATATTAATCAAAATGATGCAGAGCGAATTATTCTAGAAGATGGTTCAGAAAAGTGGCTAAGTTGGGAAGTAAAACCCTGGTATTTATCAATAAATCAAGTAGGTGGACTGATTATTATTACCGAGGATATTACCAAACGAAAAAAATCGGAGCTTGCTTTTCAGAATTATCAGCAGGGGTTAAAAATTCTCACCCAAATTAGTGCAAATTATCAGCTTAGTTTAGAAGAGCAACTGCAGGAGCTATTAATCTCAGTAGCTAATTACTTTGACCTTTCAATGGGAATAATTAGTCACGTCAGTGGTGATAATTGTATGGTGGAGTACGCTATAAATTTGGAAGATGAAGCTGACTTAAAAGTTGAAGCGGGTAATCAGTTTGCCTTGCAAGAAATGTACTGTAGTATTTCATATGCTAACGATGACATATTTGCGAGGACAAGTATGGGAAGATCAGAATACCAAAGTCACCCAGCCTATCAACGCTTCCAACTAGAAACGTATGTTGGCTCGCCTTTGTGGGTAGGGGGTGAAAAGTACGGAACTATCAGTTTTTTCTCACCAGAAGAGCGACTTTCCCCCTTTACGGAAAATGAGGTGGATTTTATGCGGCTGGTGGCACGCTGGGTAGGCACCACTCTAGAACGCTCTTATCATGAGCGTCAGTTGGTTGCCGCTCGAGAGCAGGCTGAGGAAGCCACGCAGGCTAAAACAGATTTTCTGTCTACTATGTCGCACGAGATTCGCACCCCGATGAATGCGGTAATAGGTATGAGCCATTTCTTACTGGAAGAAAACCCACGTGAAGATCAATTAAAATCATTGCAAATCTTGAAATTTTCCGCTGACCTGCTTCTATCCTTGATCAATGATATACTGGATTTTAGTAAAATAGAAGCAGGGAAAATCGTACTAGAAAAGGTAAGCTTTAACTTAAAAGAGGTTCTTCAGGGAATTAAGGCTGCTCAGGGAATTAAAGCACAAGAAAAACAAGTAAGGCTCAAGCTGAGGTGGGACGATGATTTACCCGAAATGATTATTGGGGATTCGGTACGGCTGGGGCAAATCATCAATAACTTGGTGAGTAACGCTATAAAATTTACGCATCAAGGTCAGGTTTGTATTGATGTTGAATTACTCGAGGAATACCCGCAAAGTGTTAGAGTAGGTTTTAAAGTACAAGATACCGGCATCGGTATATCTCAAGAGCAAATAGAAGCTATTTTTGATGAGTTTAGCCAAGCTAGTTCTAGCACTACTCGAAAGTTTGGTGGAACTGGTTTAGGGCTAGCTATCACTAAAAAGTTACTCGAGATGCAGGGAAGCCAGATTGAGGTAACAAGTGAAGTGGGAAAAGGGTCTACTTTTTCGTTTGAATTAAATCTGGAAAAGAGCAATAAGAAATCTACTAAAGACAGTGCGAGTACGGCACCCGATGAGATTTATTTTGCTAGTCTAGAAGGACTACGAGTACTCTTGGTTGAAGATAATCCAGTAAATCAGTATGTAGCGGCTCGTTTTATCAAAAAATGGAAGGTGACCTTACTAGATACCGCTGAAAATGGGGAGGAAGCTCTGGAGAAAGTACAGCAGCATAGCTATGATGTAATTCTCATGGATTTACAGATGCCCGTTATGGATGGTTATAAAGCAACTGAGAATATTCGGGACTGGGAAAGACATCATGGAAAACAACCGATTCCAATTATAGCACTGACCGCTTCGGCTACCCTGGCTACCCGAGAGAAAGTGGTATCATTAGGAATGAATGATTTTTTAACTAAACCCTTTGATCCCAAAGAACTATATGCCCGGTTGCGCACCCATTGGAAACCAAAAGAAAACGGAAGATAATCCTGACGTGAGACTTGCTTTAACTGAGGGGCTTACGGTGAACCTCGAGATTTTTGATGTTCTTACGGGTAGTAGTAAAGCTAAAAGAATGGATCTGTGTCAGGAAGTTGAGAGCATACTTAGAAAACTGATTCAAGAAGTAGAAGATGTACAAAAGATACTGATTACCAAAAGCTTGCTAGTACCTTGCGCCAGGTAGAATCAACTTTTACCACATTCAAAATAGAACCTCTGGGTAGTTTAATTCAGGAAATATCTGCGAACTCTGAAATCATGAATGAGAAGATTAGTAAAAATCTAGTAAACTATTGCCAGTAGGTACTGGGTAATATTCAGGAATATAAATCAGAGATGGGGGATTAAGCGTACTTGATTCAGAGGGTGCAAATTTTTTTTGAATTCTGCTTTCTTTTATGGTCTTTAGCCGCATGAAAAAACGCGTTGCTATTGATATGGATGAGGTAATGGCCGATCCCTACGAAAAACTGATTCGGCTCTACGAAGAAGAATATGGAATCCCAATTGATCAAAGCAAATTGCCTGGGCACTATTTGCAGGACATAGTGCACCCTGATCACCGCTCATCAATTCGCCGCTACCTTTTTGCTAAAGATTTTTTTGAAGATTTAGTGGTAATGCCCAACAGTCAGGAAGTGATGCGGGAGATGCACGAGCATTATGAGATTTTCATCGTAACGGCAGCGATGGAGTTTCCTGATTCACTTGGTCCGAAGTATCGTTGGTTGGAGCGATATTTTCCGTTTATTCACTGGAGCCACTACGTATTTTGTGGTGATAAAAGTATCGTTCAGGCTGATTTTTTAGTTGATGATCATGCTAAAAATCTAGTCAATTTTTCGGGCGAGCCCCTTTTGTTCTCATCTCCACATAATGCTTACGAAACGCGATTTACCCGGCTCAATAATTGGCAAGAGGTAGCCCAATATTTTTTATCAGACGTATGAAGTGGTTAGATATTCTAGGAATTATCGCTGGTACCTGCACCACATTGGCTTTTTTACCCCAGGCAGTGAAAACTTGGCAGTCCCGTTCGGCAGGCGATCTATCGATGGGTACGTTTATGTTGTTAGTTGTCGGGCTAATATTATGGCTGATCTACGGAATCATACTTTACAACTGGCCAATTATACTTACCAACGGATTCACGTTGCTAATCGCTAGTTCAATATTGTATTTCAAATTTCGCTATCCGTAATAAATCAGCTCTTTGCTAGAACTTCATCTAGACTTCACACTAGTCTCCTGAATTTTTCGTAATATTGCTATCTGCCCAACCTATTTTTTACATAAATTGCCACTCATGAAACTTTTACTACTGGTCTTTAGTGTCACATTAGCTACTTTGGTAGGTCTTGTTAGCCGAACATCGCAGGTGATAAGTTATACAGCAGATTGTCGAGTTATGTTAGATGATATTGCAGGTAGCTACGAGGGTGAATGCCATAAAGAAAAAGCCCACGGCTGGGGGAAAGCCATTGGAAAAGATACTTACGAAGGTGAGTTTAAAAAGGGATATCCCGATGGGAAAGGAACCTATACCTGGATTAACGGCGATTACTTTGAGGGTACATTTATAAAAGGGCGCCGGGAAGGCGAAGGCAAGATGGTATATGCCTCGGTTAATGCTGATAGCGTGCTTACCGGGTACTGGGAAGATGACCTATTTCAGAGCAAAGAGAAAAGCTCATCGGAATAAAGTACTGTATTATTGTGGTGTCTGCCCCGCGGTGTTAATGTGTTCATACAGTGCGGCATTTGACAAAACCATTAAAAAATAAATGAACCCATACATCAGGAGAATTAAAGATTTTTCTAATGGCTTAACCCCTGAAATACTTACTGAACTGGAAGATGGGTTTATTGATAAAAAATTCTCAAAAGGGTCTTGCCTGCTCAGACCCGGACAAATATGCACAGCGCATCTGTTAGTCAAGGAAGGTGTTGCCAGAAAGTATTAAAAGCATAATGACAAAGAAATAACCACCGAGATATACTTTCATGATGATGTAGCCATCTCGTTGGATAGCTATATTATGCGAACACCAGCCAACTTATATATAGAAGCTTTGACCGAACTTGAGGTGACCATCATTGACTATAGTCAGTTTTATAAGGTCAAAAAGAAATATGCGGAAGTAATGATGTTGGACAAAATGTTTATAGAATATTATGCCGTCTGGTTTGAGCAAAGGCTTAAAGAGTTTCAAACTACGGATGCTTCCCAACGTTATTTGAATTTGCTCGAGAAAGAACCAAGGATTGTCCAGTTATTGCCCGTGACTATCATTGCATCCTATTTGAATGTTTCGCTGGAGACCTTATCTAGAATCAGATCAAAAATCGTAACAAGGTGATTATTTGACGTACATCAAATTTCCGCTTTACAAAGTGTATTTACTTTGTGTGAGATTTTTGAGTCAATGATCACAAATGAAAGCGATTGTATTCAAACGATACGGGGAGCCCGAAGTATTGCAAGTAGCAGAAGTTGAAAAACCAATACCTAAAATCAATGAGGTACTTGTAAGAATTTATGCTACTTCGGTTACAGCAGAAGATCCCAAAATGAGGGGTTTTAACCACCCACCTCTTTTAAAATTTCCTGTTGGGTTGATGTTCGGTTTCAAAAAACCAAGAAATTCTGTATTGGGTATTGAATTCTCCGGCGTAATCGAGACAGTTGGGTCAGCAGTTAAAGGCTATGAAGTGGGCGATCATGTATTCGGGTACACCGGACTGGGTTTTGGCGCCTACGCTGAATATAAATGTATGCCTGAGAATGGTCTGCTCTATCTTAAACCGGAAAATCTAACTTTTGAAGAATCAGCCTGCATAGTCAACGGTTCGCTCTCTGCCATGGTCTACCTGATGAAAAAAGGGAAAATAAAAAATGGAGATAAGGTGTTAATAAATGGGGCATCTGGTTCGGTAGGTACTGCAGCAGTTCAGCTAGCCAAATACTTTGGGGCGATCATTACAGGAGTTTGCAGTACCAAAAATGTAGAATTTGTAAAGTCAATTGGAGCAGATGTTGTGATTGACTACACTAAACAAGATTTTACCCAAAGCGATGAAAAGTACGATCTGATCTTTGACACAATCGGTAAAACATTCATGAAAAAATGTATGAATCTGTTAAAGCCAAAAGGGAAATACATGCTAACCGAATTTGGATTGACCCATATCCTTGCGGCTATTTTTACCTTTCTATTCAAAAACAGAAAAATCATCGTTGCTTCATCCAATTTCTACTGGAAAAAAGAAGACCTCATATTTTTGAAAGAAATTGCCGAAAAAGGCTATTTAAAACCTGTTGTCGATAAATCATTTCCACTGGAAAAAATTGTTGATGCCCATAAGTATGTAGAACTTGGACATAAGGTTGGTAACGTAGCAATTTCAGTCAAGTAATCTACTTGAGAAGAAAAAGAAACGGACGACATCATATAAGTGTAATGTGGGATGAATGGCTAAAATTAAACACATTGAATGCGCTCAAACTTATCGGCAGACCGAAAATATATTACATCTAACTCCAAGCCACACTTATTACGTAACCATCCCGAGCAACCGACCGCTTTTAGAAAGCAAACCCATTGGGGGCAATGCCCACAGTATAACTTCTAATTAAATCTCCTGATGGCGAATAGCGGGTAAAACTACCGACGCTACTGAAATTTGGAGCCTTCCCAGTCAAAATCTCTCCACTTATAGGATCAACGGCCAATCCGTAAAAGCTTTCGTCTATCAAAGGGTTAGTTGGTAGCGCAATATCGGTAATACCCATTTGGTGTATATCTCCTTGGTACCGGAAGTAAAGTTGCTGTCCGGCTGGATCAACTCGGATACTCGCAGGTCCTGTATTGATTTGGGCAGCGGGTAGAGTAAATGCTACTTCATCATTTTCCAGACGGGCAATAAATCCGGGTGTGCTCTCGGTTTCAACTACTGAAAAATCTACTGGGTCATACACAAGCTTTCCGACGCCTACTACCCAAATATTGCCATTGGTATCTACCGTTAAGCTGCTGGGGTTATCGCCAACTACAATCTCTTCTATAATTGTATCAGTTTGAGGATCAATAACTACCACTGTGCTATCGCTGCCAAAACCGCCGCCATTAGCTACGTAAACCTGATTATTAGCTAAAATAAGCTCGTTTGGCCCAGCTCCCACCGGAATACTGCTAATAACCTCATAGTTTTCTAAATCAAGCACTTTCACCGTACCACTTACGCCATCAGCTCCCCAATCAGTCACGTATCCTTTCGTAGGACTGATTCCGAGGAAATAGCGGGGTGAAATGATACCCTCGTCCACACCAATAGTAGCCAGCGACTCAAAGGTTTCTCGGTCAATCACCTCAATCTTGGCAGAATTCTGTACTACTATGAATCCTCGGTCGTCAAATACCGCCATCGATTGAGTCTGATCGCCTAACGGGCGATTATTTGTGTTGCTGAAGACCTTATTCAGCACTGAGTCTTTTTGGCGGTCGTAGTATGAGAGGGATGTGTTGGCATTTCCGAACCCACCTTCGTTCACAATAAAGTAACCATCCTGAGCTGGAGGAGATGGAGTAGGGTCTTCATCGTCTCCACAGGAAATAAAAATGATATTGGTAAATAGAAAAAGTGCCCAAAAGTTGAAAGAATGCCAAAAGTTAAAGTTCATAGTTGTAGTTAGTTAAACTGATAAATAAGACTAAGTTGATAATTGCGTCCGGGCATTGGGTAACCCTGCCGAACTTCATACGCATGGTCAAAAATATTATTCAGGGCTCCGTAAGCTGAAAGCTGATGGCTTTTGTGGATTTGCCAATCATAGCCTAAGGATAAGTCGGTGATCATGTAAGCGGATAGTGCCTGGCGATTACTCTCATCGGTAAACTGCTCACCAATGAAGTTACTGGCGAGCCCAAGTTCCCAATTTTGAAACCTAAACTGAGCAGATGCTTTCCCTTGATGATAGGGAGTATAGATTAGTTGTTTGTGCAAGTCGGCTGGGTTGCCTCTGCCACTAATTTTTTCTTTAGTAGAGCGGGTATAGCTGTAAAGTCCCCAAAACTGAATTGACAGGTCTTGGGTGAAGGTGTGCTGAGCTTCTATCGTTGCCTCTAAGCCCCGAGCCCACACTTGTTGCACATTGCGGGGCGACCATTGAGAATTTTCTGTCGGAATCCACTGAATCCAGTCATCCATCCAGTTGCTAAAGGCAGTAAAACTTCCTTGTAACTTCCAGGAAGATTGAGAAGAGTTAATGACATCCAACCCAATCTCAGTGCCCCACCCTTCCTCCGGTAGCAAGTTAGTGTTACCCTGACTTGCTCCTAGCCAGAAGAGGTCATTAAAAGTAGGTAGATTGTAGCTTCGCCCCACTTTAGCACGTAATCGCCAGTTAGGATCAATTGAATAAGCCAAAGAAAGTGATGGCAAAATGGGCGACCAATCGCTGCCAATCAAGGTTTCCCGCAGGCTTACTGATGCGTCTAACCGCTCATAAAGTTGGGTGTTGTACGATAGAAAAAGTGCTGTGCGATTGCGCCGGGGTGAGTTTGCACCATAATTGAATACCTCAGCTTGCTCGTAGGTATGATTGATTCCACCCAGAAACCACTGTCCTTCCCGGAGATAAAAAGTGCCTTGTAATTCGGTAATCCAAGATGTAGCCTCACTAGTGGATTCTTCTCGGATATTATCATCATACACAAGCTGGTGCCCTAAAATCGCTGTTCTTGCCTCAACTTTATACTTAGGTTGAACTAATTCCCAATCCAAAACCATGCGGTGAAATAAATCACTCTGTAGAGCCTGAGTAGCACCTCCGGCTGCCGCTACACCTGGTATTTCCACCTCATTGTCCTGAAGCCAGTATTTTACACTTATTCGCTGATGCGAAGATAATTTTCGGTAAAACTCAGTTAGTATGCCCCGCTGGGAAAGTCCGGCGTGTTGTCGGCGTTCCTCTCGGTTCCGATAAATGTTGTAGTACGGAAAGTCGTTGTCAGCCTTTCGGTCAAAAGCCCGAATCCGTAGTAAACCAGCTTGGTCACCGTACTGCAACTGAATGCCGAGTTGCCGATCGCCAAAGCTACCGAACTGTTGGAAAAGCTTGCCACTTGTTCCTGGTTGTAGCCGAGTATCTGAACCTAAATGAATCGCGCCACCCAACGTTCCGGCTCCATAGAGTGCCCCAGCATTGCCGTGCTGTAGAGAAACTTTATCGAGAAAAAAAGTAGGCATTAGCGTTAAATCCAGACTGCCGTTCATGCTGCTTTGTAAATTAATACCTTCCCAGAAAATCGGAGTATGATTACTGCCGCTTCCACGAAGCGAAGCGGTTGAAAGTCCGCTGATTCCGTAGGAGCGAACGTTTACCGCTGAATACCTCATCAGTAGTTGAGCTAGATTATTGGGCTTGGTATAGCCAATTGCCTGAGGAAGAATGGTAGAGATTTTGTCGCCGCTGCCGAAATATTCCAACCGAGTATCGGTCACCTCTACCGATGCTAAAACTCGTATGGAGTCTTGTTTAGCGAGCTGACTAAATGAACGACTCGATAAAGCAAGGCATAGCTCTAGGGTAAGTAGAAATACTACTTTACTGGATGAACTATTGAATGAATGATGTAGCCTGCCGAGCGTGTTTATCAAACCTTTCGTACTAAAGGCAATTGGCAGAATAAGAAATGCAATAGGAGCAAACCTGTCTCATTGAGTACACCAATCCATATGGTGATACACTCATCAGAAATTGACAGTAATAGAAGATTCCCAGCACATTCCTGGCTTTTCCACCGAAAGCCCGAATGAAAAATCACAAGGGGCAGGTCTCCTGGCTTACTCAAGTTACTGTGACCTTCCCATCCGTTTGGGACGCATGGTCTGAGACGGACAGTGGTTTCGTTGGACAGCAACCCTACTAAGAGTTTACAGTTGCGGGGACAGCTCCGGTTTTACACCGAATTCCCTTTTAATCCAGATTAATCAGGTAATGATCAACCTGGAACCCAATGCGAATCAAAGATAGAAGCATTATTTTTTATTTCCTACATATTCTGAAGAGGGAAGAAAAAAGGGGGAATCTATCCGGGCTAATTCGTCAAGGAGGTGCTCAATAGAGTGAGCAATACAAATTATCTGACCTTCTTGGTAAATTATCCACTCACTATCCGAGAATATTTCTATCACAATAGAATGGTCAGGCTGCACTTGGTAGCCAACTCGCTCCAGTGCCCGTTGAGTCCATTGGGCTGTGGTTCCTGAACCTTCTAATGAAATAAAGCGCTTGGCAGGTTGCTTGATACGAAAGGTGCCACTCTCTGGATGGAACCCGGCCAATTCGCTACCCATTGCGTTGGAAAGTGTCCCGCTTAAAACCAGATCTTCGGGTACATTATCGCTTACCGTTTGGTCGTGCATTAGCCATATACGATTGGCAACTTGCAGAGCCAACTCAATATCGTGAGTAGAAAAAATAATGCACTTGTTATGATCTCTAACCAAAGTTCGCAGTAGTTGAACGATACTCACCCGGTTGGCAATGTCTAAGTGAGTGGTAGGCTCGTCCAGAATCATGATAGGAGTGTCTTGGGCTAATGCTTTAGCAATCATCACCTTTTGTCGTTCCCCATCGCTAAGTTGATAAATTGGTTTTTCCAGCAAGTGGGTTACTCGAGCCTGCTCGGTAGCAGCTTGAACTTTCTCGTAGTCAGTAGGTGAAAAATTACCTAACCAACCCGTATGAGGTAATCTTCCCATTGCCACTAACTCCGATGCTTTCACGTAGCTGATTTCTTCTTGTCCAGTTAAAACAACGCTCACATAGCGGGCTAATGCTTTTGCATTCAGTGATTTAATTGATTGACCAAAAAGTTCAATACTGCCAGTTTGAAGCTTTTGTAATCCAGCTATAGTACGGAGTAGGGTAGACTTCCCGATACCATTCGTGCCGACCAGGGCAATCAATTGTGATTCGGTAGCAGTAAGGTTGAGGTTCTGGGCTAATAAATTTTTAGCCTTGCCTTTTCCGTAACTCAGTAATACTTTCTGGAGCGATATGATCGGATTTTCGGGCTTCATATTACTAGCGAAAATGAGTGCTCAGATTACGACGATGAAGAATCACCCAAACTACGACGGGTGAGCCAATTAAAGCAGTAATAGCATTAATGGGAAGTACCCATGTGCGTCCTGGCCATTGGGAAATAATATCGCAGCCGATTAGAATCAGAGCTCCCGCCAGGGCACAGGCCGGAATAAGCCAGCGGTGATCAGAAGTATTAAGCAGAGAGCGAACCAGATGGGGCACAGCAATACCAATAAACCCAATAGGACCACAAAAACCCGTGACTAAACCCACTAAAATGCTAGTAGTAGCGATAATACCAATGCGAGTAGGTAAAATCAAGATGCCTAAGCTACGGGCACTTTGTTCTCCTAGCAGTAACCCATTTAAGTTCTTAGAAAGTAGAAAAGAGGCGATAATAGTAAGTAGCGATAATAGCAGGAATAATCGTAGTTGTCCGTTAGTAACATTTCCTAAACTGCCTAGTGTCCACAATAGAAAGTCGCGTATCTGTTCGGGTTGACTGAAGTACTGCCAGATACTAACCACGGCTAAAGTAATATTCCCAATCATGATACCGATAATCAGTAGCACAATATTATCACTAACCCGCACCGAAACCGCTAAAATGACTAAGAGCACCGTAGCTGCCCCAACACTGGAAGCAATGACGAGCAGCCACTGCTGACCAACTTCCGTGGCCCATAGCGAAGATAAGGCAATCGATTGACCCGAAGCCAGCATAATAGCAGCTACTCCTAAACTGGCTCCCGAAGAGATGCCTAATACGGATGGTCCAGCCAGTGGATTACGGAATAACGTCTGAAGCTGCAAGCCACTGACCGATAAAGCCATGCCAGCAAGTAAAGCAGTTAGGGTTTTAGGAATTCTAACGTTTACCAAAATATTATTCCAAACATCATTACTGGCTTTTCCACCCACTAGAACCTGGGTAACCTCCTTAAAGGGAATAAGAACTGAACCCAGCGCAATATCCACCAATGATGCGATGATAGTTCCTACAATCAGAATCACTAACCAGATAGCTGGGGTGAGCTTTTTAGTAACTGCCGCTGGGGTTGATTGAATAACAGTGGGCATCAGGGCAGTTGTTGGTAGTAGTATAATTGGTGGTGAGGTACTAATTCTGGATGCAAAATTTTAATCAAATCTGCCAGTATTCTCTGGGGATATACTACACCACTTTCGTAATAATCATTACCGCTACCCAACGCATTGAGGCGACGGTTACTATTATAAATTTTTCCCGACTGGAAAGCAGAAAAGTCAGCAAAGCGAGGATCAATTCCTTGGATTTCTTTGGCACTTAATGTCTGCCCCGGATCAAGCCAAATATCAGCTTTGAGACCCAAATCGTACATGCGCTCAAACGCTACGGGGAAGCTGACAGCAGTAGAATCCTGGCTGTACGCCCACGTCGCTCCGGCATCTTGTAGTAAAGCGTTCCGGTAACTGTTAGCCCCCGGTACGTACCAACTGTCTTGAAAGGGTGACCCAACAATAACTTCAGGTTTTTCAGCAATTGCTTGAGTGATTTGGGCTAGGCTAGTGTAAGCCTCCTCAGTTCGGGCAAATTTCGTTTGAGCTAATGCTTCCTTGTCTAGCAAAGCAGCAAACAGCTTCAGCCACTCGACTTTACCCAGTGGAGTACCTTCCGTCCACTCGGCAACCGAAAGCACTGGAATACCTAGCTCAATAAATTTCTGATAAGCCGATAGTCCATTACCTGGCATATGGGAAACCAAGATGAGATCGGGTAGGAGAGCTAGTGCTTTCTCGGTATTAAGGCTATTTCCACTGCCTACTTCTTGAATTTGACCAGAATCTACTTGTTGAATAAACGTAGAATCGCAAACGTAGGAAGCGTTATCCAGCCCTACCACGGCGTCGGCACTATTCAGCATTTTTAGAAAGGCTAGATGAGTGGTAGACTGCGTAACTATTCTCTGCACCGGAGTTCGGATGACTTGATCGTATATAACGCCAGAAGGAGGTTCTTCCTCGTTAGATTGCAGCAGGTAGCGAAGGGTATCGTAGGTTGAGAAAAGCTCAAGAACCCTAGTGTTTTGGTGGTAATTAATTGCGAATCCCTGGGCGTAGGATAAATCCTGTACTGAGTCAGGATCGGCTAGAATACTGTCTGGTGATGTTGAATGCTGACAAGAAGTCAGGTAAATCAACAGGAGTATATAGCTCATCCAACCCAACTGGGATAGAGTAGATACAGAAAGCCAATGAAGGCGAGATAGCACCAAACGGAGTAAAAACATAGGCTTATCTTTTTGCCTTAATCCTCGAAAGCATACAGATTATAATTAGGGCAGGTCTTCTGGCTTCTCCTGACGATAACAGCCTTCCCGTCCGCTAAAGGCAGACAGTGACATTGTAGGGTTATCGTACTAAATAAGTTAGGAGTTACAGCAGCGAGGACTGCACCGGATTTGCACCGATTTCCCTTTTCAGCTTACCTAAAAAACTTGGCAAGCCACCCTAGTTGAAAGCAAAACTAGCTAAATTTCAAAGAATTCCTAAGCTCTAGTTAATGATAAATGCTTAACGGGGAGAATATATGGAGTAGCCGTAAAGAATAATTAGTAATCCTAAAACGATGATAACCAGAGCAGCAATGATGACGTGGCGTTTATTCATGATAGCGGTTATTCGAGTTTGGTTTGGTTTACATCCAGGCCCTCCAAGAATCCCTGATACATCGGTTTTTTGTCAAGATTCTCACTGAACAACAGCGGCCATTGCGGATGACCTGTATGCTTGGTCAACCAGCTCTCGTTGTCGCGAAGCCCCCAGAAGGTAACAGCAAACTTATTTTCTTGAGGCAGTTGATTATATCTACGGACAATTTCTGTCATCAGTTCCCGCTGTTTCTGGGCAGCTTCTGCGGTAAGTGAACTTAGTTCACCGTCAGGGTTAGTACGAATATCGACTTCCGATAGATGCACTTTCAAACCTCTCTTTACAATTTCATCCAGCGCGTACTGAAATTTATCTAGTGAAAAGTCTAGACCGATATGCATCTGCATACCGATACCGTCGATAGGAATATTGCGAGACTGAAAATTATCTACCATTGCTAAGATTGTTGCTAACTTCTCAGGTTTGGCTACTACGTCATAATCATTGTAAAATAACAAAACGTCCGGATCAGCTTCCCGGGCGTACTGATGAAAGCGGGCTACGTAATTATCACCTAGTTTCTGGTGATAAACTGAGTTTCGCCATCCTTTTCCATCGGAGGATATAGCTTCATTTACCACGTCCCAGCTTACAACTTTTCCTTGGTAGTGTTTTACCACTGCCTGAATATAATCGCGAAGTAAATTCTCTAAAGTGGCAGAGTCGTAAGATGCAATAGAGTTTTCTAGCCACTCAGGTTGCATCAAATGCCAAGCCAGCGTATGACCATGAACTTGTTGATTGTGAGCATTAGCGAAAGTAACTATTGAGTCGCCCAAGCTGAAGCCATATTCTCGCTCAGCTGCCCAAATGTACTGAGGTTTCATCACGTTTTCGGCGGTGATGCTGCTAAACTCTTGCCCAACTACCTGAGCGTACTCAGCTTGCACTAAGCGTTTAGGGTTGATGGCTACTCCCACCGGAAAGTCCGTGGCTTCTCTCAAATGAAGTTCGGGTGAATCGAGTCCATTTCCAATTATCACGATTAATAATAGACCTAGACTTAAGAAGAAAGACAAAAACTGCATAGATATCGGTTTGGGTAGTAGCACTGATGAAACGTCGGAGCTTTACATATATTTTTTGATTCTTGAGCGTAAGACTCTACTTTCTAGTCCGAGTAAGTATTAAAATGATAGGATAATTATCTAAGATAATAGTATTTTTAGCAATACCTCAACCTAATATTATGTTACGACGCGAATTTTTAACCCAAAGTTTAGGAGCCAGTGCAATTGCGTTATTGTCTAACCCTACTAACCTATTTGGCTTCTGCTTAGAAGACGTTCCTATTCGAGCAATTACCCAGGGGCCAAAGTCTCACTGGTTTGGCTACTACGACAAGTGGCAGTTTGACCTATCGGGTCGTTACGTATTGGGAATGGAGGTAGATGTGCCCCGCCGGTCACCTACGGAGAATGATATTATTAAAATTGGGGTGGTTGACCTAGAAAGTGGTGATCAATGGATAGAGGTGGGGGAGAGTAATGCTTGGGGATGGCAACAGGGTTGCATGCTTCAGTGGATTCCGGATTCAGAAGATCAACTCATTTGGAATGACCAGCAAGACGGACAGTACGTGAGCCGAATACTAAGCCGGAAAAGTGGTAAAGAAAGAGTTTTGCCTAAACCAATCTACGCCCTTTCGCCCGATGGTAAGTTTGCAGTAGGCACGGAATTCAACCGTATTCAGAATATGCGACCGGGTTACGGTTATCCGGGTATTCCTGATCCCTACGCTGACCAAAAGACCCCAGACGAAATCGGGTTGTATCGTATGGATCTGCAATCGGGTGAGAGTAAGTTGATTTTTTCCTTAGCCCAGGCAGCGGCTATTCCTTACCAAGGAAAATCGTTAGAAGATAAGTGGCATTACTTTAATCATCTGCTGGTAAGTCCGGATAGTAGACGAATGATTTTCCTGCACCGTTGGCGCAATGCTCCCGCTAATGCCCCAGGTGCTGCTAGTGGTGGTTTCATGACGCGAATGTTCACCATTAACGTAGACGGTAGCGATCCGTATATTCTCGATCCTTCGGGTTACACCTCTCATTTTATCTGGCGTGACCCTGAGCATATTTGTGCTTGGACCAAGCCAAAGGGGAAGAAAGCTGCTTTTTATTTGTTCAAGGATAAAACGGATGAAGTGGAAATTGTAGGGGATGGGAAGATGCTGGTGAATGGTCACAATACTTATATTCCTAACACCAACGGCGAGTGGATTCTCAATGATACTTATCCCTCTAACGACCAAAAGCGACTTCAAACCTTGTATCTCTATCATGTGCCTACCGACCGAAAAGTTGTACTGGGTCAATTTTACGAACCTCCCATGTTTAAAGGGGAGTGGCGTTGCGATCTGCACCCCCGCAGCAACCAGCAGGGAACACAAGTAGTATTTGATTCTACCCATCAAAATGGGCAACGACAAATGTACTTAGCGGACATTAGCAAAATTATTGAAAACTCTTAACCTATACTTTCATGCGTCGCCGATCATTCTTGAAGGCTGGTGCGGCTAGTGCTATTCTGGCTGCGACAAGTTTACCCTCCTGTAAAACCTCTCGTAAAATACCAGAAATCACTGCCGATAACATCCCAATGTGGAAAGGCTTCAATTTACTGGAAAAGTTTAGTGGTCAGACTAATGAGCCTTTTCAGGAAAATGATTTTAAGATGATGGCTGACTGGGGTTTTAACTTTGCCCGGCTGCCGATGTCGTACTGGACGTGGGGAGATGTGAACGATTGGAGCAAAATTGACGAAGCTACTCTAAAACATATTGACCAAGCCATTGGCTATGGACAGAAGTACGGGGTACACGTAAACCTAAACTTTCATCGGTCACCCGGCTACTGTATTAACCGGGGTGAGTTAGAACCCTACCAACTCTTTGAAGATAAGGAAGCCCAGGATGCCACCCGCTTTCATTGGCGCACGTTTGCCAAACGTTATAAAGGAATTCCTAACTACGATCTGAGCTTTGATCTGCTCAATGAGCCACCTAATATTTCCGAAGAGCAGCATAACCCGGTAATGCTATCGGTGATTGAAGCTATCCGCGATGCTGACCCCGACCGCTTGATTGTGGTAGATGGCTTAGCGGTAGGCCGTCATCCAATTGTTGGATTTGCTGATAAAAATGTAGTACAAAGCACCCGGGGCTACGATCCTATGCGGGTGAGCCACCATGAAGCATCTTGGATTCCTGGTAGTGATACCTGGCCGGAACCTAACTGGCCGCTTACTACCGATGAAGAAACAGTTGATAAGGCGAAGCTTCGACAGCGATTAATTGAACCTTGGCAAGAGGTAATTGCTCAAGGAGTAGAAGTACATGTTGGCGAATGGGGAGCATACAATCAAACTCCGCACGAGGTAGCTTTGGCTTGGATGGAAGATTTACTTCAGCTATGGAAAGAGGCTGGCTGGGGCTGGGCTTTATGGAATCTACGCGGCTCCTTTGGAGTACTAGATAGCGACCGGGCAGATGTGGAGTACGAAGACTATCAGGGACACAAATTAGATCGTAAGATGCTAGAGTTGCTACAGGCTTATGTTTGAGAATAAATAAGATACTTCTCACCAATAACAGCTTTAGTCAGGTTGATGACGTTGTAATCGCTGCGATTTTCATAAATTATCCCAAAACTTATTAGCTATGCTAAAACATATCCAAATGCCTTACTTAGTGCGGGCTTTATGTGGGGCTACCATCGGCTTTCTTGTTAGCCTCTACATTGTTAATACTTACTTTGGGGGCAGTATCAATTTTGTGGTTTTTATTGGTCTCTTCATAGGAGCAGGCGCTGGTATCTATTTTTTCCGGCGATAATTTTCACTTATTTATTCTGGGCACATTGAAAGTAATCTATACTAATACTTGCCTCTTTCTTCTGCAATATTTGATAAAACGGTTTTATATACTGAAACATTAGTGTTTAACTCAGCACTTAATAACTACTGCTACCAGCCAATCCTTCAGTCTACCTAGACTTTTATAGCAACTAGCTAGGGCATCGCTATCTAGGATGTGAAGTATTAGAATTGTTAAAGTACTATTTGAGTAGAAAGTGCAAAAAGTTGATAGTATTCTGAAAAAATTTAAACAAAAGCCTTAGAAAAATTCATAAATAAAAATTTTTCTAGCAAACTCTGTTACTGCTTTCAAATTTTCTCTGAAATTGGGCATATGATACAGATTCACAAATATTATTTGTAATATTGACCGTATTATTAAAAATCTCACTAAATAGCGCACCCAATATAATAAAATCGTGTTTAAATTAAACAAAATAAATTTAAACAATAGTCGCTAGACCACAACCCAATTTTTTAATCACACCTAAGACTTACTCATCAATTATTCAGTCTAGTTTTTTTAACAAACCCTTTTTAATTTATGCTATTTTCTACCGCATTACGATCCTCGGCAATAGTCGGGATTATGATCTTGCTGAGCGTAGTAGCTTTTGCCCAGCAGCGCACTGTTTCAGGTACCGTTTCGTCAGAAGAAGAAGGAGCTCTCCCCGGAGTGAACATCTTAGTTAAAGGTACTACTCAAGGTACTGTTACCGATATCGAGGGTAACTATCGTATTAATGTACCGGATGAAAATGCCGTACTGGTCTTCTCGGCAGTAGGGTATACCAATGAAGAAGTAACCGTTGGTAATCAGTCTACTATTGATATGTTTATGCTGCCTGATATAAAATCTCTGAGTGAAGTAGTGGTGGTTGGATATGGAACCCAAGAGCGTCGCGATTTGACTGGGGCGGTTTCTTCAGTAGATGCGGGAGATTTTCAAAATATGGCTATTAACTCAGTAGAACAAGGCTTGCAAGGCCGAGTTGCTGGGGTAAATGTCGTACAACAGTCAGGGCAGCCCGGTGCAGCTATGCAAGTGCAGATTAGGGGTATTGGCTCTATTGGTAACTCTGAACCCTTGTATGTGATTGATGGGGTTCCGGTAATTAATGATAATGGTGCCACTGGTGAAGCAAAGTTTAATGCCCTCAACAGTATCAACCCGAGTAACATAGAATCCATTGAAATCTTGAAGGATGCCTCGGCAGCGGCCATTTACGGGGCACGCGCTGCTAATGGAGTAGTACTGATTACTACCAAACGAGGTAAAGCTGGAGAAGCAAAAATCCAATTGGATGCTTATACAGGTATTCAGGAAGCTTGGCGACTGCTAGAACTTACTGATATTAATGAATATAAAGAGATTTCGGATGAGCTGACGGATAATGCAGGATTGCCCCGGGTAGTTGCACTACAAAGGCCGGAAGAGTTAGTTAACCTGACCGACTGGCAGGAAGAGATGTTTGATGTAGCTCCGATTAATAATGTAAACCTTAGTGTTTCCGGGGGAAACGAAGGTGCTCAGTTCAGCGTATCTGGCAACTACATGAATCAGGAAGGTATCTTACGGAACACTGATTTTGAACGGTTGAGCTTGCGGGTAAATACTGACTTCAACAAAGGGCGCTTTAAATTTGGTCAATCAATGGCCTTTAGCCGTACTGTCGCCAACGACCTTACCGCGAGCTTCTTTTCCATCATTCACTTTCCGCGTAACCGCCCGATATTTGATGAAAACAACGTAGGAGGGTATTCTGGAAACCGCATCATTGATGAACAGGATGCTAATAATCCGGTGGGGGAAGCCGATCTTTTTACGGATCGTACAACTCGCTTTAGAGTGATTGGAAATATCTACGGAGAGTATGAAATTATTGATGGATTAACCTATCGGCTAAATCTGGGTGGTGACTTTATTTACGGAAACCGGTACCAGTATCGCTCACCTTTCCAGTTCGGGGATCGGCGGAGCGAACTATTCGCTACAATCAATGAGCGAAATGCATTTTCTGTCTCTCCGTTGGTTGAAAACACATTAAACTACAGTAAAACTTTTGGTGATCACCAATTAGGGGTACTAGTTGGTTACACCCGGCAATCGTACTCTCAAAGAGTAGCCCAAGCTGAAGGGCGAAATACAGTAAACTCAATAGACGTACTGAACGGAGTAAATGAGGTACCCGCCGTTAGTGGTAATCTACAGGAATTTGCGTTAGTATCTTATCTGGGTCGTTTAACTTATAGTTTTGCTGATCGCTACCTATTGACCGCTAACATTCGTCGCGATGGTTCTTCCCGCTTTTCACCGGGTAACAAGTTTGGAGTCTTTCCTTCCGCATCAATAGGATGGAGGATTAGTGAGGAAAGCTTTATGGATGCTGTTGACGTAGTAAGCGATTTGAAATTCCGAGCTAGTTGGGGACAAACCGGTTTTCAGGAAATTGGTAACTACGGTTTCCAGCCTGAGTTAAGAAATACACTGAACTATCTTATCGGTGGACAAGTGGTAACCGGAGTAGCCCAGCGAGATTTAGCAGCTAGTTCGTTAGTATGGGAAACATCTACTCAAACCAATATTGGTCTGGATATAGGTTTGTTTAATAATCAGGTCTTGATTAACGCCGATTACTTTATAAAAGAAACCGATGATATTCTAATTCCGGTACCGCCCACTCCTAGTACGGGAGTGCGTGGTGGAAACAACTCGCCTACGCTTAATGTAGGTTCGGTACGAAATCAAGGGCTAGAGTTAGCGTTGACGTACCGCAAATCGGTAGGTGATCTTCAGTATAGTATTACTGGAAACTTGGCTACGCTAGATAATGAGTTTCTTTCTTTAGGGGGCGGACAGCCCATTACCAGTGGTAACGTAAACGTAACCCGAGTAACTCGAATTGATGAAGGGTTGCCCATTGGTTCATTCTTTGGTTTCCGTACCGATGGCATCTTCCAAACGCAAGAAGAGGTTGAGGCTCACGCTGACCAGGCTAATGCCGAGCCGGGAGATATTCGGTTCGTAGATCAACTGACCGTTGATACTGACGGTGATGGTGTACCCGATGCAACCGACGGGGTTATCAATTCAGATGATCGCGTGTACATTGGCGACCCAATTCCTGATCTTACTTACGGTTTGAGTATAAATGCTTCTTATAAAGGGTTCGATCTGAATGCGTTCATCCAAGGAGTACAAGGCATAGAGTTATACTACGGCTATCGTTACTTTGCTGAAGGAATGCTTCGCCCGTTTAATTTTGAAAAGCGAACATTAAATCGCTGGACGGGGCCAGGTACTAGTGATGAGATTCCCCGCGCTATTGGAGGCGATCCGGCTAACAATGCGCGAGAGTCAGACCGATTTATTGGCGATGGCTCTTTCTTACGGATGAGAAACTTGACATTAGGCTATACAGTACCGTTTGAGGCACTTGAGAATTTTGGAAACGGTTTCCTCTCGAATGTCCGTATTTATGCCACCGCGCAAAATCTTTTTACTATTACCGGATACGAAGGCTACGATCCTGAGATTGGATCGCAAAATCAGAATCCTGACCAAGCAAGCCGAGGCCGGGGTATTGATAATGGGCAGTTTCCTCAGGCTCGCACCTATATGCTAGGAGCGCAAATTACCTTTTAGTAAAAACTAGAAAATATAAAAAAGATGAAAAATAGTCGTATATATATTAAGTTCTCAGTAGTGCTGCTTATGGCAAATCTGCTGATTGTATTTGCTTGCCAACGCGATGAAGAGTTGCTGGAAATAGATAATCCAAATAACCCCACTCCTGATACATTCTTTCAGAATGAAAGTGATGCTCTACTAGGATTAAACGCAGTTTATGCTTCCTGGCAGTCTCGAAATCTATGCCAGCGGTTTTATTTCTTCGGAAACGATATGCCTTCTGATGAAAGTATCGGTACCAACAATCTTCAGGCTACTTTGGCTCAGATGCTGAACTATACCTGGGATGCGAACAATGGGGTGATATCTGGCATGTGGGGCGATTACTATACCGGAATAGGCCGGGCAAATCGGGTTATTCAGCAAGTACCCGAAATTGAAATGGATGAAGCACTCCGCACCCGGATTGTAGCCGAAGCTCGCTTCCTGCGAGCTACCTTCTACTTTGACTTAGTAAATAAGTGGGGCGATGTGCCATTGATTACTGATCCACCAGTAGCCTCTATTGAAGAACCTCGTTCGCCAGCCGCCGATGTTTACGCCCTAGTGATTGAAGATCTTCAGTTTGCCAAAGCTAATTTACCTACCCGAGATGATTACGGAGCTGATGATGTAGGTCGTGCCACTAGTGGAGCTGCTACTGGATATTTAGGGAAAGTATATTTGTATCGTGAACAGTGGGCTGAAGCTGAGGCAGAATTTATGGAGGTTATTAATGGTCAACATGGTAGCTATGGTTTAGTAGATAACTTTCGTTGGAATGGCATTGGCGAAGAGCAAGAACCAGCCGCCGAGAATAGTATGGAATCACTATTTGAGGTTCAGTTTCAAGCTGCTTTAGGTGGTAATTGGAACCAAGATAATCCGGGAGGCGGTGAACATACTTTCCGAGGAGTAGAATACGCTTTTGCTAGCTTCAATAACGTTCGGCCCAAACAATCTTTTGCTGATCGCTTTGAGCTGGGGGATCCGCGCTATGAGCAAACCTTCTATGACGACGGGGTGGCTTACTACCTAGGTACCTATACCCGAGACCAATTTGGTGGACTCATTGCTTGGCGTAAATACCATAATTATGACATTCGAAGCGATGGTCGGCAGGACTCAGGGATTAACTTTCGTTTGATGCGTTACGCCGATGTATTGCTGATGGCAGCGGAAGCAAAGTTGAATAACAACAAATCAATTGCTGAAGTACTAGGATTAGTTAATCAAGTACGCCAGCGAGCGATCGCTCAAAAGTCCAATCCGAATATTGAGCTATATATGTCTCGTACTTTGGATAATGTGCTAGAACTATATCCTACCGCTGCATATCCGGCGGATACTCGCGATCAAGTGATGACGATCATCATGCACGAGCGTGAGGTTGAGCTAGCGGGTGAGCAGCACCGCTACAATGATTTACGACGTTGGGGATTAGACGATGATGCTGCTTTGGCAGACAATAAGCCATATGAAGAACGTTTCCGTCTATGGCCTATCCCGCTGCAAGAGCTGGAGACGAATCCGAACATTAATCAGGCCGATCAGAATCCTGGATACTAATCGATTTTTTATCAGCCCGGTTTCTGTAGTCGGGCTGATCAATCTACTCACCCATGTTAAATTTTTATACTAAACGAATGATACGATCATATTCGAGAATAGGTGGCGCCCTAGTCTTTTTAATGGTAATTTTTACCGCATGTCAAGAAGATGTAGAGGTGCGCGATAAAAATGGTTCTGGCCTGATTACAGTGATGAACTCAATGGAAAGTGAAGGAAAGTTTTCACTGTTCTATGATGCAATCGGTACTAATGGATTGCGTATTTCCGATGAGTTTAACGGAAGCGGTGATTCATATGAATATACAATCTTTGCTCCAACTAACACAGCATTCGAAAGCTTTTTGGGACAGTATGACACTTATGGAGCATTGGGTGATATTCCTGATGATTTGCTTCGAAGCCTAATAGAATACCACGTAGTAGAAGGTAGCCTTAGTGCCGCTGATTTGGGTGGAACTACTCAAACTACCGTACAAGGTGGGGAAATTAGTGTGAATGGTACTACACTTACGGGAGCTAATAATACAGCTAATGTGGCTGTGGCTGACCGAGCCGCTCGAAACGGCTTTTTGCACGAATTAGACGGAGTGTTGACTCCGCCCACCTTTCCTACTCAGACGATATTAGATATTGCTGGTGGAGATGACTTTACTAGCTTAGTAGCCGCTGTAAGCCGCTTCTCAGATTTGGTAGATGCAATTGACGGTGGTAGTGGTGCTTTTACCGTTATGGCTCCTACCAATGCTGCATTGAGTGCGTTTCTGGCAAGCCAAGGCTTTGCTTCGCTGGATGCTGTTCCTGATCCTTTGCTTCGCACAATTTTAGAGTATCACGTTATTCCTGGAGTAGTTGGCTCGGGTGATATTCTTGTAGCGCAAAATACTTTAAGCGGAGAGGTATTAGATTTACCAGATGATACTGATATTGTAGCTGCTGCCGATGTAGCAGCTACTAACGGACTAGTGCACGTCATCAGTGAAGTGCTGGTTCCTCCCAGTCTGAGCTCAGTTGCCGGAGTTATTCTTACTGACCCTAATTTTAGTACGCTGGCTGCGGCTTTGGTAGCTAAAGATTTAATTACACCGTTGAGTACCGGGGCACGCACCGTATTTGCTCCTAACAACGCTGCTTTTACTGCCGCAGGCGTTACTGATCCGGCAGCGGTGAGCACTGATATTTTAACTTACCATGTCTTAGGGAGTTCAGTACCTTCAACTGCTATCACGGATGGTTTTGCTCAAACGCTTAACGGAGCCTCGGTTGTACTAAATACTGATATGGGGGTGACTGTCAGTGGGGTAGCGGTAGTAACGGCCGACCTTGCCGGTAGTAACGGATTCGTTCACGAGATAGGTGGAATTCTAACTCCGCCTCAAGATAATATTGTAGCGTTAGCCGTAGCTACTCCGGAGTTGTCTACTTTGGTAGCTGCCTTACAGAAAACGGGATTAGATACAGTACTAGTCGAAGACGGGCCGTATACTGTGTTCGCCCCCACGAATGCCGCATTTACCGCCGCTGGGGTTGACGTGGAAGCAACTGCTGGAGAGCTTTTACGGCCAATACTTCTTTACCACGTTTTAGGTGGCCGAGTACTTTCTAGTGATTTGCCTAATGGTGATGTAGAAATGTTATCCGGCGAAACTATAAATGTGAACAATGCTGTATTTACCGTAGCTACCGGAAGCGGTCAATCAGTAGATCTGACAGCGGGCAGTACGCTTAATGTACAAGCAACGGATGGGGTGGTACACATCATAAATTCGGTGCTTTTGCCTTAGCTATTTCTCGACAATATTATGATGAAAACCGCTTCAGAAGTTTCTGGAGCGGTTTTTTGTTTACTTAGAGAGGAGTAATAGTTGGTTTTCTCGAGAGGAAAATACCATCGTATTGGCTACCCATGTAAGCTCCCCAGGAAATTTGATCAGGAGCGTATAGTTGTTTCTCTAAGCGGTGGATGTTCAGTTGAGCCGGGTGATCACTATCATTATCCTTGACTTGGGCAATACAATAGATAATATCAATCCAACCATCGTCGTCAACATCACCTACCCAAGGTGTAGAAGAAAAGTTAATACCTTCTTGAGGGTCATGTAAACGAAACACTTTTTGCTGGTGGAAATCAAAAATTACTAAGCGATTGAAGGGAACTTTAGACTCAAATTTTTCTTCTACGTAATTGGTGCTCATCACTACGTCATCGTAACCATCTCTATTAATATCGGCTACCACCGGAGAAGCGTACTGGAAGCGTCCTAGGGTATCTTCAAAGAGAATATTGCCATTACTACCATCTACCATAAACTGAATAGGATCTCGCAATTTAGGCCATTGACCTTTGCCGTAATTAGCGAAAAAATCAGGGATATCATCTTCGGTAAAATAGCCCACTGCGGGAGTGGTGTACGCCTCGGCATTGGGGATATTTCTCTCCCAAAGCACTGCATTAGTTTTGCCATCAAATGCTAACATACGTCCGTCAACCGAGTTGGCGACAATATCCAGGTTTCCATCTAGGGTGATATCTACCAAAACGGGTGGGGCAATGAATCCTTTATCGGAACCAGCTGCTAAAAGAACCGATTGACTCAAATCCTCATTCATAATCTCGGCGAGGGAAGTTCGGTATAACCCACCCCCGATTGTTTCTCCGCCCGTTCCAAAGATTACGTCTAGAGTGCCGTTGTTGTCTAAATCAGCTACCACTGCTGATAAATAGGTTTCTTTTCCGTCGGGAACTTCGGCGGTTGCCAGTAGTTTTCCAGTTCGGCTACTGACTACCATTAAATGGCCGGGAGGACGATCAGGATCATCCGGTTCGGCTAAATAATCGCCACCATTGGCTACTAATAAATCGTCAATGCCATCCTGATCTTGGTCGGGAATACGCTGGGGGTTGTAAAAATTGTAGAGACCAACCGCTTTTCCTGGGTCGATCGAGTCGCCTGCTTGATAAAATTCCCACAGTAGTTCTCCGTTTCGGCCATTGATTGCTATGAGTTCGGCTCGGCGGCCTCCAATAAAAATATCGTCTACCCCATCTTGAGTAACATCCAGCAGCATAGCTGAACCAACCATCTGATCGCGGGCGGCTATGTGCCACAGAAGTTTACCGTCTTTACCATCCAAGGCAACCACTGCTGTGTCAGTAGGGTGAAGCTCCTGATATCCCGTACCCAGTACAATATCCAGTACTCCATCTCCGGTCAGGTCAGTAAGACGCGCCGAAGAGTTGGTTCCGATATTAGGTAGGTCAGTGCGCCACTGCGTAATATCAGGGGTACGATAGTACTGAATAGCTCCCACTATCAAGATAATTATTGTAACAGCTACGCCGATAAGAATCCACTTGTTCACGGTATTGATGTAGTGTGGTTATGGGTAGAATGCAATTGCTCGAATTTTAGTTTATTTAGCGTAAGCTGCTCAGGGTTTTCTTCTCCCTCAATAATCTGATAAAATGTATTCACCAAAAGATCGGTAAAAGTTTGATGTTCAGAATTAGGCCAGTGAACAACAATCTCTTTAATAGTATCAGCATATCCTAGTCCAACTTCCACCCGCAAGGTAGAGGCGCCAAAACTACCTCCTGAATTGACTTCCCGGTAGAGATTTCGTTCGCGTCCATTTTCTTCTACTGTCAAAACGACTCTTGTTCCGATGGCTGAGCGATTAGACTGCGTACCTACTAAATGAAACGTGATCCAGTTATGTTTATCCTGATAAGGATTCTCGAAGAAAGCGTTCTGAAATATATCACCCTCGTAAGCTCCCCCCATCGACATCAGTAAGTCTTGGTCACCATCATTATCAATATCAGAGAAAGTAACTGCATGCCCTTTCTGCAAATGCCCCATACCAGTAGCGGTAGTTACGTCCTGAAAATGCTTTCCTTGTGCATTTCGAAACACTCGGTTGGGAATAACGGACGTAAGCATAGGGTCGCCGGTGCCTAAGTACATATCCAACCAGCCATCGTTGTCCAGATCGCCGTAGTTGGCTCCCATTGCGTAGAGGATTCGATCCAGATTGGTTTCTTCTGAAACATTACTAAATGTGCCGTTTTGGTTATTCCGATAAAGCAATCCAGTTTGAGCATCATGGGGTAGTTCCAGGTATTCGGCCGCAATATCGGTGGTAATGACCCCGCCGTTACCTTGCCAGTAACCTGCCGCGAAAATATCCAACCAGCCATCCTGATCGTAGTCCCAAAACCAGGTAGAAAACGTAGGATTGAGGCCACTAAGCTGAGCTCTCTGAGTAACATCCGAAAAAGAAAGCATGCCAGTTTCATTTAAGCCGTTATTCTGAAACAGATAATTGGAATGTTGTTCGCTCCCTCCAGTGGTAGAAACATACAAATCGGGCCAACCATCGTTATTAAAATCTCCCGAGGTGACCCCTTTCACTACGTTAGAAGGAATCCGAAATCCCTCTTTGCTAATAGCTACCCCTGCTTCCGAAGCTACCTCGCGAAAAGTGCCATCTCGATTGCTAAGGTACAGTTCGCAAGGATGAAAAGATTGTGTACCGGAGGTTTCATTGCCAATAAATATATCCAGCCAACCGTCACGATTAAAATCATTCCAGGTCGCCGTTTGCGTTGGATGAAACGATAATAGGTTTGCCGCAATAGTTACATCAGTAAAGGTGCCATCACCGTTATTTTTTAGCAGTGAATTAGGGTGTTGACCGTATTCTTTGAGCCAGGCTCCTCGTAAAATCAGCACATCTAGCCAACCGTCGTTATTATAATCAGCTTGTAAGAGGTTTAATCCCCCGAAAAGATCAGTCAGATTAGCCGCTTCCGTTTGTTCACGAAAGGTGCCATCAGTATTACTCACGAAAAAACGGATAGGGGCATCTTGTCCCCATTCCGAAATCAGAATATCCAAGTAACCGTCATTCGTAAAATCATCAACCACCAATCCTCCCGAACGTCCCTGAAAGTCGAAGCCAACTCGATGGGCAATATCATGAAATTCCTTCATTGGATATTCCGACTGAAAAGCCGAGTCGGGAATTAACCATTCTTGTGGAACTTCATCAGGGTATTCACCTAGCGTCATATAAGCCACATTTAGTAGCCAGCGGGCACTCAGGTTATCGGGCTGTCGTCGAAGTATCTCTTCGTACACTTTAATGGCCTGGCGAGAGCCTTTGGGTAATTGATGAAACCCAGCAGCTTGAATAGGGAAGAGGCAGGAAGCAGCGGTGTGGTTGAGTATACAATTCTCCTGCTCCCCCAACCGCAGATGACTTAATGCTAAGTATGAATCGAGTTTATCCAGTTCGGGTGCGGTAAGCTGACCGGCTAGTTTTCCTGCTTCTTTTAGTACTGCTAGCTTCTTTAGCTCCTGAGCGGCTAGTTCTGAGTCACCCCGCCGGAGTAGATCCAGTGCTCGATAATACTGATAAGCGTAGTTATCAGGTTCAGTGAGAAGCAAACTATCGTAGTATTGAACTCGGCTATCGTTAGCATACATATTGTCAGAATTATCAACCAAATCTTGAGTCTCTTCAAGCAAATGTAGCATAGTCGCGTGGCTTCGTTCTTCTAATGAAGAGTCACAACTACTAATCAACATCAAAAAAATTAGGGGCTGACCGAATCCGGTAAATAAAAAACGGTAACTGGGCATTTTGTAGTGAAAATCAACGATAAGCTAATCTACGAAAAGTCTGTCGTAAATAAATTCTGACGTTGGATTACGGCGGGCATCACCGTATCTTTTGGCGTGGAAAAACCCTTTGTCATTTATCGCTCTTCGGCTGGTTCGGGTAAAACCTACACCCTGGCTCGGGAGTACTTAAAACTTTCTCTTCGGCATCCTCAGGCCTACCGTAACATATTGGCCGTAACATTCACTAATAAGGCGACCCAAGAAATGAAAGGGCGAGTATTACAGTACTTGCACCAAGTAGCCAAAGCAGATAGCAGTCCATTGCGAGAAACTCTAGCAATAGAGCTTGATCTATCCGAACTAGAACTTTCCCTTAAAGCCGAAACCACACTACAAAACCTATTGCACGGCTACTCTCATTTTTCGGTAATGACAATTGACTCCTTCTTCCAAAAAGTGGTGAGGGGATTCGCTCGAGAAATGGGATTACAAGCGGGGTTTAAAGTAGAGTTGGATATAAATCGGGTGCTGGACGAGGTAATTGACCAACTATTACTGGATATTGGTGAAACCCAACACAAAGAGGTTCGGCGGTGGCTTACTCGCTTCGCTGAAGAGAAGGTGGAGTCAGGCAAAAGCTGGGATTTCCGTCGCGAAATAAAAGAACTGGCTAAAGAACTGTTTAAAGAGAACTACCGAGAGAAGCACGATCAAACCGTCGGTTTACCTACCCAGTCGGTTTCGGAGCTGCTAAAGCAACTCCGGGAAATGCAACAGGCTTTTGAGAAGCATATGGCATCTATTGGTCAGGCTGCTTTAGACCTTATGAACCAACACCAAGCTGATGTCAGCGATTTTGCCTACGGAAGTAGCGGAGTAGCTGGTTATTTTACCAAAATTACCGAGGGTAGTAGTTTTCTGCCTACGTCCCGAGTTCTTCAAGCTAGCAATAACCTGGAAAGCTGGGTGAGCAAAAAAAATCCTGATCGCGAACGGTTATTATCGGTGGCTAGTCAATTAGTGTCACAAATGGAGGAGGCCTTAGAGGCTTACGATGAATACGGTGCTTTGTATCAGTCAGCCGTGCAGATGCAACGGTTTATGTATGCTTATGGCATTCTGAATCACTTAGAATCAGAAATTGATCAGTACAAGCGCGAGAATGACTTAATGCTAATTTCGGATGCTCCGGTATTTCTTCAGGAAATTATCGGCAAAGATGACACGCCATTTATTTACGAAAAAATCGGAAGCTACTATCAGCATTTTCTGATTGATGAGTTTCAGGATACCTCGGGTTTACAGTGGATGAACTTTCGTCCGTTAGTAGAAAATAGCCTGGATGCCGGAAATCAAAACTTAGTAGTGGGCGATGTAAAACAATCGATCTACCGTTGGCGAGGTGGCGACTGGCAACTCTTACTCAATACTATTCAGCAGGATATGCAAGAATGGCGCACCGAGGTCCGACAACTCGATCATAACTTTCGTAGTCGTAGGAATATACTAGAATTCAATAACGCTTTGTTTCAGGCTGTTCCCGAGACGTTGTTTCAGTATATTACTGCCGGGTTAGATGATCTAGTGGATCAGGAGCTGCGACAGCAACTATTACAGCAGGCCGAGATGCTGCAGCAAGCTTACCAGGATGTTACCCAGAAACTTCCGGCTACCTATGATCATCAGGCGGGTTGGCACGGTCATGTTCGAGTTGAGTTATTAGATGACGACCACTGCATGGATGAGGAAGGGCAACCTATCGGCTGGCGAGACTACATTCAGACTCAGTTACCTGAGATGGTAGAAAACCTGCAATCCGAAGGCTACGCTGCTAAGAATATTGCTTTCTTAGTGCGCAACAAACGAGATGGTCAGTCGGTGGTCGATACCTTCATGCGGTACAAACATGCAGGGAGAACTAAACCGGACTATAATTACGAGGTCATTTCCTCCGAGTCGTTGGTACTTACCTCTTCGCTGAGCGTAGGTCTGCTAGTAGAGTTGATGCGCTTTTTGGATAACGATCAGGATGAAATTGTCCGCAGTAGTATTCTCCATAAATATCGTCAGTTAACCTGTCATGAAAATAGTTCGGATGAACTGCATACGATTTTTGGCAGTGAAGACGATGAAGAACTAAGTAGCTTTTTTCAGCAATTGCCTACTGACTTTGCCAAGTATTACGGGTATCTCAACAAGCTTCCGGTATATGAACTGGTAGAAAACCTGGTACTGGTTTTTGATCTGGGACAATACAATGAGAAAGCATATTTACAAGCCTTTCAGGATACAGTATTGCAGTACTCACTCACCGAGCGGGGCGACTTACGGTCTTTCTTGGTCTGGTGGGATGAGTCGGGGAGCAATAACTCAGCTCAGATTTCTGAGGAAATGGATGCTATGCGCGTAATGACCATTCACAAGGCGAAAGGTTTACAGTTTAAAGTGGTGATTGTGCCATTTTGCGACTGGCAGCTGGATCATCAGCCGCTTAAAACGAATATTCTTTGGGCGTCGCCGCAGAATCCGGAATTAGCTAACGTTGGTCTGGTTCCTGTGAAGTATTCTTCCCAACTTACTCAGACCGTTTTTAGCCAGGAGTACTACGAAGAAAAGATTCGGATTCATATGGATCATCTGAACTTACTGTACGTGGCGTTTACTCGGGCAGAAGAGGGATTATATGCTTTTGCCCGTCCCAAAGCCAAAGGAAAGAATTATCCAGTAAACGGGATTGCTAACCTTTTACGTAATATTTTACCAGAATTAGAGGTCAATGGTGCTGATGCTTTAGCTGGGTGGGATGAAATGGGGCAAGTGTTTGAAGTGGGAGAACGGAGAACAGAACGGTTCCCCGCCGGGAACGGAGAACAGAACGGTTCCCCGCCGAAACTAGAGATCGAGAAACGAAATACGGAACTGTCTGAATACTCTTCGGCACGGTGGCGGAACCGTTTGAGTGTTCGTCCGCTCTCCCGGGGCTTTTTTTCAGCCGGGGTAAGTCAGGTAGTTTTGATGCAACAGTTACTCATTCAACTCCCTTCAGCAGATCAACTGGAAAACCAATTAGAGAAAATTGCTTTTGAACGCGGACTCACTTCTAACGAACGACAAAAGCTACGAGAGCAGGCTCACACTTTTTTAGCCAAGAGCGAACCAGCCAATTGGTATAAACCACATCAAAAACTACTTATACAGCGCCCGTTACTAATGGTCAGGCATCGATCGGTGATACTTGATAGAGTGGTGCAAGACGGGAAAAGAGTAACTGCTATCAACTTCTACACCCATCTGGATGAACCTGAAAAGACTGAAGCCCTCTCCATCGCAAAAGGTTACTTATCAAGCCAGTACGAGAGAGCCGATTTATACTTAGTGAATGTGAATCATTTGGAAGTAAGGAAGGTGTTATAATTGAGTGTTTTGGGTTCACTTTTCAGTAAGTTTGAATATTTATAGGGGCGAACTCGTGACGAAATCTATACCTTTTAAACTTGCTAAACCTGTAACTTCTTAACCCAGACACCTTATTGCAATTGAAGCAATGCAATCTGAATCAGTCCGATAATAAAACCGAGGACACCTCCCAAGATCTCGATAAACTTGAATTCTTTCTTCATAATAGAGTATAGAATTTCTTCTAGTTTATCGGTAGAAAAATTGACCACTTTTTCGTAAACGGTACGTTCTACATCTACCTCTTTCTCTATTTTATTAGCAAACTGACCGATGAGTTCAGGTAGCATTAATTCCAACTCTTGCTGAAGCGTAGCTTTGATTTTTACCCGCATATCATCGCTCATAAATACGTAGAGCATCGGCATACTTTCCATCATCCGGTTCTCTAAAAAATCATCCAGCTTCTCATCAATTACTTCGTGAACATCACCCAAATTCTCCGGATTGGTAATCGCCTTCCGTACATCCTCCATGGAGAATAGCTCGTCTGACACTATTTTTCCTAGTTTCTCAGCCAACTTCTTCTGCCGCTTGGGAAAAATCCCCTGGATTTCTATAAATAGTATCTTCACCTTTTCCCGAGGATGGAATAGCATTTTGATAGCAATAAAGTTAGTAATCCACCCCGTAAGAGCGGCAATAATAGGGAGTGTGAATATGATCATTTAGTACTGAAGGTTCAGTTAAAGTGTTCAAAGTTACAGTATTAACCTGAATACAGGAACACCTAAATACATTAACACTTATTTTAAACCTTGAATACCCAAACACGATAACATTGTGAACGATAATACATTAATTCTTAAATTTTGTATCTTACGCCTATAATTTAACCGATTACATAATTCATAAGCAATGACCAAAGCAAAACACTTAGATCGTAGAAACTTTATGAAAACCTCCGGAGCTGCCGGGTTAGGGATTACTTTCCTGAGCAGTGCTGTGCCAGTTTTCGGTAAAAATGCCCCCAGTAATCAACTTAACGTAGCAGTAATGGGGGTGCGTAGTCGTGGCGCGGCCTTGCTTAACGAGGTTTTAAAGATAGACGGTATGCACCTTTCGCATATTTGTGATGTAGACCAACAGGTGTTGGATAAAACCTCCCAGGATATTAAGGAGTCAAAACTACAAAAAAAGCAGCCAAAGGCACTTATTGATTTCCGTGAAGCATTAGAAGATGATAAAGTTGATGCCTTAGTTATTGCGGCTCCCGACCATTGGCACACCCCGGCAGCCCTAATGGCTTTGCAGGCAGGTAAGCACGTGTACGTAGAAAAACCCTGTGGTCACAACCCAAAGGAGGGCGAAATGCTGGTAGAAGCTCAGAAACGTTATGGGAAAGTCGTGCAAATGGGAAATCAGCAGCGTTCAGCTCCTGAGTCTATTGAGATCATTCAACAGATAAAGGACGGTATTATTGGACGGCCTTACTATGCAAAGGCTTGGTACGCTGCCAGTCGGGGTTCTATTGGCAAGGGCAAAGAAGTGTCTGTACCGGAGCACTTGAATTACGAATTGTGGCAAGGGCCGGCTCCTCGAAAACCCTACATGGATAATCTTATTCATTACAACTGGCACTGGTTCTGGAACTGGGGAACTGGGGAAGCCCTCAATAACGGTACACACGAAATAGATATATGCCGCTGGGCACTCGGTGTTGATTTTCCAACCCGTGTGGGTTCACAGGGCGGGCGTTATCACTACAATGATGACTGGGAGTTTTACGATACCCAAATCGTGAACTATGATTTTGATGATGAGAAAACCATCACTTGGGAAGGAAGAAGCTGTAATCCTAACCCGGTTAAAGGGCGGGGACGAGGTTCAATGATTTGCGGTACTGAGGGTTCGGTGATTCTCGATCGTGATGGGTACGAAGTGTACGATATGAAAAATAACTTGGTGAAAGAAGGAAAATCTAGCACGAAAGCAGCTTCAATGGATACCCGCGGTGGTGATAGTATGACGAATATACATATCGCAAACTTTCGGGATGCCGTGGTGGACGGAGCTACACCAAACTCTCCTATTGAAGAGGGGCACAAGAGTGTGCTAATGTGCCATTTGGCAAACATCTCTCAAGAAATGGGACGAATGCTGGCAATTGACCCTAGTAATGGACGTATCAAAAATGATGAAGAGGCAATGAAGATGTGGAGCCGGGAGTATGAATCAGGGTGGGAACCTCAGGTAGAGACTCTAGGAATGAGCAACGAATAATAAAAAAAGCCCCGGTTTATCAGGGGCTTTTTAGTTATCATTTCTATTAGAAAGGCCGAGTTTCAGTAGAAGAGAGCCAGACGCGCTAGGCGATTCCCGGAAGCGTTCTTTATCCTGATCTTCCAGTTGCTGGAACCGTCGAGCACATTCATTTAAAAGACTGATTTCTACCAAGTCTAATTCCTGTTCAGAGGTAAGTACAAAAGAGACTTCGTGGTCATCAATCTCTTTGCTATACTCATAGCCAAAGTCAATGAGAAGCTTCTCGAACTTCTTTTCTACTGAATGATCAATACTTACACTTACCGTTGGCATAATCAGTGAATTTTCATGCTAATTTACAAACGCCAATCTAGGAAGAGGTTAAGAAGGTTTTCAAGTCAGATTTAAAAGCAAAGGTACATCGTAAGTTTGCCACACATTCCTAGATTTACTGTAAATTATATGCTCAAGCTCTACCAATCTACTGCTAATAAAAAGGTAGTAATTAAAATTGGATAAAGGCCATAATGATTGTTTTAGTACCAATTGCATTTAATACTACTGGTTAGACAATTTTTTGATCAAAGTCAAGGGAATTACTCATTATCCAAGGTCGATCCTGTAAAATAGCGTTAGCGCGGGCATACACTAACCGAGGAAGGTAGTCACCTCGTTCTTTAGCTTGTTGCAAATATTCTTGCACATCTTCTTTAGTTGAAAGTTGTTCAATCTCCTGAAGAAGCTTTTGTTCTCGCTCTCGCTCAAAACTGGCAGCAAGGAGCACTTCATCATCCGAGAATTTTTTGGTCAGCTCATGCCCAAGGTTGTAGCGGCGGTTAAATTCAGCGTAATCCATTGAGCTAAATCGGGCAGCATCAAACCAGCTAATAATGGTTGGAATCAGCGTCCAGAAGAAGGCCAAGTACCACCAACCTTTGCGCTTTTGCCCAATGTAAAACCTATGCATGCCGAGCCCTCCCAATAAGATGGCTAATAGAATTGCGTAAGTTTTGTGTTTCATATCAATATACCCGTTTTATCCTGACAGTTAGATGCTAGTTAATGGCGAGAGGTTTGACTACTAAAAAGCGCGCTAGCTGAATGGTTTAATTACAGATTACTGTTAATATTCAGAGACCGTAGCTCTATTTGTAACTTTCACACTGTATTTTACCCATCACCACTTTTACATTCCTTTTCCCAAAATCAAATAATGTTCCTAACTATCGGTGAATCCAAATGGCTGAAGTAAGTTCTAAGTCTATATTATGGAAACTTCCCCCTCAAACGAGCGCTAGTTTATAGTCATAAATGAAAAAGGGTGAAGTATAGGGCAAAAGTGTGGGCTATTTCTACTCTTTTTAATATTTAGTAGTGCTGTACAAAACTTTTACTAAATTCGTTTATTCAATAGAGAGCTTGATGTATATCAGGTTGTAATGAAGTAAACCCGAAGTATTGTCATGCAAGGAGATATTGTTAAACCCTCGAAAGGAGATCTTCTTTTATCGGAGCCTTTTCTAGCTGACCCTAACTTTGAACGTTCGGTTATATTGTTATGCGAACACAATAGCGATGGCTCGTTTGGTTTTGTGTTGAATAAAGAATCAGAATTACGACTTTCTGATACGTTAGATGAAGTGCAAAACTATGACCAAATTTTATGTTTAGGGGGGCCAGTTCAGCATAATACACTGCACTTCTTACATCGGGTGAGCCCTCCTTTCAGTGGTTCAGAGACCGTTGGTGACAATATCTTCTGGGGCGGTGATTTTGATGAGTTGCTATCTTTAATTAATACTCGTCAAATATCTTCAGCAGATATAAAGTTTTTTGCTGGTTATTCTGGCTGGGAGCCGGGTCAATTAGAAAATGAACTTGCGGAAGATACCTGGATTATTTACCAGCGGCCTACTTCTAATCAGATATTTGATACCCCAGCTACTCAACTGTGGCAGGAAATATTGCGTAGTATGGGTGGGAAGTACCGGATGTTTTCTAACTATCCGATTGACCCTCGGCTCAATTAAAACATTTATTCTTCCTGTTTATTCTAATACGTAAAGAGTGGCCAGGAAATTGAACAAAGTATTATGGCAGAAGCTTCTGAAAATCAAAACGATAAAAGTATTAAGGAAGGTACTCAAACCGAAACTACTGTTTCTTTGAATGATGAATCAGTAACCGATACCGCTACGGATAAGAAAAATCAACCGGAAGAAGATAATAACCCTACCGAGACCGCAGTACCAACCAACATTGAGTCTGCTTCAATGGAAGATGAAACTCAAGAGGAGAAGGTACCTTATTTCTCAGAGGAAGCTAAAAGTGATGGCAGTGAGGCAGAAGATAGCGATGCTAATAAGATAGAAGAGGTAGAATCACTAGCGTCTACTCCGGAGTCAGATGAAAGTGTATCAACAGTAGAATCAGAGCCATCGGAGGAACAAGCTGAGATTATTACAAATCAAGAAGAAGATTCAACAGAGATAGAGGAGGAGAAAGAAGTAGTTACTGAAACTCAAGAAACTGCTGAAGAAAGTCAGCCTAAGCAAATATCGGCTGAGCTAGAGGAAGACGTACCTGCTGGTAGTCAGGTTGAGGAGAGTGACGCTAGCGAGCCGGAGACACTAACCCTAGAATCAGTTGAGAGTGTGACGGCAGGTGAGAAAGATTCATCGGATGAGAAAGTAGAAACTACTCCTGACCCAGAGCTAATATCTGCTGATAAACAAGAAACCGAAACGGTCTCTAAAACTGGGGAGACTGAAGTAGCGAACGAGGAAACTCAGCCTGAACAAACATCGGCTAAGCCGGAAGAAGAGGATGATACTAAAGAAGGTAATGATGATAATGAAGAGCAAGAGTTGCCAGATTATAGTCAGTTTAGTCGAGAAGAACTAGCTCGTGAGATTGAAGGACTAGCCAAAGGGGATGAAGTAGGGGCAATTACTGATCAGGTGAGGGAACTAAAAGTGCATTTCGATGAACTGGAAGCAGCCGAACGGCAACAAGCACTTGATAAATATGTAAAAGGCGGCGGGGAAGCTGAAGGGTTCGAGTATCGACCCGATGAGTTTTATACTTTATTCTACGCTGCCTACGATAAGATTAGAGAGCGACGATCTCAGCACCGAGCAGAGCGAGAGAAGACTCGTCAGGAAAATCTGAAAGCTAAAGAAGAAATTCTGAGTAAGCTACGCGATTTTGTCGATAGTGAAGAAACCCAAGTAAGCATTTCTAAGCTCAAAGAGCTTCAGCAAGAATGGCGGAGTATTGGTGAAGTGCCTTCGGCACAAAACCGCACACTGTGGGCAAATTATCATGCTCTGCTGGATCGGTTTTACGATAATCGAAGCATTTATTTTGAGCTTAAAGAATTAGATCGTAAGAAAAACCTAGCCAGTAAGGTAACAGTGGCCGAACGAGCCGAACAGCTAGTAGAGGAGACTGACATTAAAAAGGCTACGAAAGAGCTGGATGAACTACATGAGGAATACAAGCATATCGGTCCAGTACCCCGCGATGAGCAGGAAGTGCTTTGGCAGCGGTTTAAGGCTGCTTCGGACAAGATCCACGATCGTCGCCGAGAAGATGTAGAAGCGTTTAAAGAACAGCTCAACAAGAACCTGGAGGAAAAGCTGAAGTTGGTAGAAGAGGTGAAGGAATTCACGGGTTTTAACAGCGAAAGTATTAAGGAGTGGAATAAAAAGACGAAAGATATTCAACAGTTGCAAAAGCGTTGGGAAGCCGCGGGAAGTATGCCCCGCAGCCAGGCCAAGGAGGTTAACCGACAATTTTGGTCTAGTTTTAAAGAGTTTTTTGCTCATAAAGGCGAGTTTTTCCAACGGCTGGATGCCCAACGGGAGGAAAATCTCAAGAAGAAAGAAGCGTTGGCAGAGAAAGCAGAGAGCCTGAAAGATAGCGAAGATTGGAAGAGTACTTCTAACGAGCTAAAGCGTTTGCAGCGGGAATGGAAAGAGGTTGGGCCAGTTCCTGAAAGGGCACGTGAGTCAGTCTATCAGCGATTTAAAGCCGCATGTGATGCATTTTTTGAACGGAGACGTAATAACAGTCAGGAAGCCGAAGTTGAGTATCAGAAAAATCTGAAGGTTCGGGAAGAAATCTGTGAGAAAATAGAAAACTTAGCCAAAGAAAGATCCAACGATCTGGATGCTCTCACCGAACTGATTCAACAATATAGTGAAACTGGCTTTGTACCTCGTTCGGCCATGAAGACCATTGGTGATCGCTACCAACAGGCGGTAAATCAATTTGTAGAGAATGCTGAAGACCTGGATGAAAACCAGAAAAAAGAAGTGTTGGTAGAGATAGAGCTAGGTACACTGAAAGGTAGTCCGGGTGGACAGCGACGGATTAACCAAAAAGAAGGAAGTATTCGTCGTCAGATCAGCCGCTTGGAAGATGATATCGCCCTTTGGAAAAACAACATTTCTTTTTTCACTTCCTCTTCCAAACAAGCTAATAAGCTTATTGCTGATGTAGAGCAGAAGATAGAAAAAGCCACTGCAGAAGTAGAGCAGTTGAAATTGCAGTTAGATATCGTGCGAAATTTAAAGTAAAATAGACAGAGTTCCGTTTGGGAATCAGCCAAGCCTCTGCTATATTTGCAGACTTTTAAGCCTCCTTAGCTCAGTTGGCCAGAGCAGCGCACTTGTAATGCGCGGGTCGTTGGTTCGAATCCGACAGGAGGCTCACTTTCAAAACCTCGTTTAAAGCCAATAAAACCGAGGTTTTTATTTTTTGCACCCCTTTATAGTTTTACATAAGGTATGGTAGAGTGATGTAAAGGATTATTATTACTGTTCGGTCAAGGGAAAAAGAAAGCGTATCAACTCATTGTTAGAGACGAATCCTCTTATCATTTTTTTCGTAACTTTCCCTAGAAACAGTTGCTAATATGCCTCGCTCGCTCACCAAAGTTGGTCTGGTACTTCTGGTTGTTTTTCTGCTTCCGGCTATTTATTATTCAGTACGGGAGCTGGAAACCGTGCGGGAGAACGAATTACTGATTGAGGAAATCTACAATGAACAGCTAGAAGCTATCCTATTTTCGGTGAACCAGTACTCGGAAGACATTACCCGGTCGTGGACTCAGGAGTGGAGTGAATTACTTCAGGATAGTGTCTGGGAAAATAGCGAGGAGTTCAACCAGTTTTTTAGTGAAAACTACGCTATCCAAGAAGCATTTATCATTGATTCTTTTCCTAGTAATAAAATCCGCCTTTATAATGATGAAGGTGAGTCTCTATTTTCGGTGAATGCCGAACTTATTCTCAACAATCTGGCTAGTCAAGAATCTACTATCCAGAGATTGTTTCGCTATCGTGAAAACGGTTACTTGAAAATACAGCCATTTTCTTCCGATACATCTTCCCTCGAGCTTCTAGTCTTCCTACCTACTGATTCAGAAAACTCAAGTACTGTTTGCGGCTTTGTATTAGTAGCTGATGTATTTGTTAGTGATTTCCTCGCCCCACGAATTCATGCTATTGCCCAGGAAGAATTTGTGATTTCAGTATATCAAGAATCAGCGGATATGCCTTTGTATACTACGGCTAAAAGTTTAGAGAAAGGTATCACGCCTGGCCCTCGTAAGCCATTGTGGCTCTTTCCCGACTATTTCCTTAACATTCGTTTAGAAGAGCAAAAGCATCCTAGTTTGGCAGAGCAACGCTTTCAAACCAATCTATTTCTCATCATCGGTCTGAATGCCGTTTTGCTCCTTGGGGCTTGGTTTGTATTTCGTACTATTAAGAAAGAGATTGAACTGGCTCGAATAAAATCAGATTTTGTCTCTAACGTTTCCCACGAAATCCGTACGCCTTTAGCACTTATCAGCATGTTTTCGGAAACCCTGATGATGAACCGGGTGAAAAATGAAGAAAAAAAGCAGGAATACTACCGCATTGTAAACCACGAGGCGCAGCGGCTTACGAGTATGGTGAATAAAATTTTAAACTTCTCTAAAATGGAGGCAGGAAAACACCACTTTCACTTTGAACCCATTGACCTAAATGTAGTAGTTGCTAGTGTACTAGAGTCCTATGATTTTCACCTGAAGAATGAGGGTTTTAGCTACCATTTCCACCCTACCGAAGCCGCACTCAATGTGAATGGAGATCGGGAAACAATAACGGAGGCATTAATCAACCTACTGGATAATGCGATCAAGTATAGCGAAGATCATAAAGAAATTACGGTTCAGACGGGAATAGAGCAAGGGTACTATTTCGTAGAGATTCACGACAAAGGTATTGGCATATCAGAAGCCAACCAGAAAGCAATTTTTGAAAAATTCTTTCGGGTTACCTCGGATATATCAGCCAAGAGAAAAGGTACGGGGCTAGGACTGAGCTTGGTAAAATATATTATGGATGCCCACAAGGGAACCATTGAGCTTACCAGTCATCCGAAAAAAGGGAGTACCTTCCGGCTCAATTTTCCAATTTTGTACAAAGTCAGTAAACTAATTGCCAGCGAATGAAGAGGATATTAGTGGTAGAAGATGAACCCAGCATGCAAATGGGTTTGAGCGATAACTTAGAGTTTGAAGGTTATGAAGTTGCGGTTAGTAGTGATGGTCAGGAAGGTCTTGATAGAATTCTTAATGAATCGTTTGACTTGGTGGTACTCGACGTGATGCTCCCCTCTATGTCCGGTTTTGAGGTTTGTAAAACGGTTCGCAAAAAAGGTGATTCCACCCCAATTATCCTTCTAACCGCTAAAGGTGAAGAGCTTGATAAAGTGCGGGGATTAGAGCTGGGAGCTGATGATTATATCACCAAGCCCTTCAGTCTACGCGAGCTATTAGCCCGGATTAAAGCAGTTCTTCGCCGTAATAATCCATCACCTAGTCAGAAGACATCATCTAAGAATAACATCATTGAGGTTGGTCGTCTAAAAGTACTGACTGACGCTTACGAGGCGTTTACCGACGAAGAACCTATAAAGATGTCCCACAAGGAGTTTGAGATTATTCGTTACCTATGGGAGCATGCTCGCCAAACCGTTAGTCGCTATGATTTACTGGAGAATATTTGGGGTTACGAAGAAGACCAACCCACCACTCGCACTGTAGATAATTTTATCGTAAAACTCCGCCAGAAAATTGAGACCAACCCTAACGATCCCCGTCATATCCTTACCGTCCACGGAGTAGGGTATAAGTTAATACCTTGATGATTAATCATCAGTCACTGTTCATTAGTCATTACAGTCGTGACATCTTTTTACAAGCTTTGACCGGACGGTGGCAAATATGCAGTGAGGGTTTCCGTAATTTATACTAATAGCACCCAACCCAAAATTATGAAACCCCTCGTATTACTCTTATCGCTTATTGGCTTACTATCCAGTGGATTCACTAATGTGACCTACGAATATGTTACCGTAGTAGACTGGCAGTACAAACCCATCATTAAAGTAGAGCTAAACGGAAAAACAGCCTACTTTTTAGTAGATACTGGCTCGGACATGACCATTTTACACAAGGATGAAGCAAGCCGATTTGATTTTCACCCACTACTGGTGAGTTCATCTAAACAAAGTGCATTAGGCTTGAGTGGACAACAGCAAACTATTCACAAAGCAAAAAACGTTAATATGGTAATAGGTAGTATGCCTATCAAAGCATTGTTTAAAACCTACGATTTATCGGGAGTAGTATCCTCGCTCAGAAATCGGGTCAACGTGAAAGTGGCGGGGATTATTGGCTCTGATGTGATGAAACGATACGGGTTTATTATTGATTATCAACACCAGACTATTGCCATTAAAACCAGAAAGCGAGTTAAATAAATAATCTGTCTTTCGTCTCTATAAGTACAGAAGTTCATTTATAGGAATTTGCTATGCTTCAAATCAACTTAATCAAGGTATCAACCCTTATTTTGGGTATTTTTTTAAGTCAGCTTTCTTTTGCCGGTGACTGGCGTATGGTACTGGATCTCTCCGGTAATTGGAAGTTTTCTATTGGTGACAAACCAGGATGGGCTAATCCTGACTTTGATGATCGGAATTGGGAGTCTATCCGGGTACCAGCACCTTGGGAAAGCCGAGGGTTTCACGGTTACGATGGCTACGCCTGGTACCGAA